>Ga0208138_100003_pt1 | contig 390582 bp, 410 predicted proteins | sample AntRauMetaRauer3_FD_184786 | JGI IMG/M metagenome (GOLD analysis project Ga0208138, IMG submission 184786) | Saline lake microbial communities from Rauer Lake, Antarctica, in enrichment culture - Antartic Rauer Lake 3 Metagenome Rauer3 (SPAdes)... ... | reverse complement strand
CCCCACACTGGTAGTTCGAGGCCCATTACCACATACGACCCGCAGTGCACACTTCAATTCACCCCTCAAAATATCAGCCGTGAGAAAACACGCGGCCGGTCGGATCGCCCGCGGTCCGTCATCCGCCCCCGCTCAGATCGTTCGTTCGAACCCGTCGGCCGCCCGCACGGCCAGCCGCCCGTCCGCACCGAATCGGACTGTCCGCCCGACGTCCTCGCCGACGTCGCGAGCGACGATCGGAATCTCGGCCGCGTCCAGACAGCGCTCGACGCGTTCGACGTTCCGCGGCCCGACGGCGTCCGTGAGGTCCAGCATCTCGGCACCGCCGGCGACGCGGGCCCGCAATCGCTCCGGATCCGCGCCCGCGTCGCGCAGCGCTGCGACGAGGGACTCAATTCCGCTGTCGACGTACTTCCCGGCGCGGGCAGTGGGTCGTTTTCGCCCGTCTTCGGTCGGTAACATCGCGTGTAACAATCCGCGGACGTCCGTCCGAGTGTCGACGAGCGCCACGGCGACACAGGACCCGAGCCCGCTGGTCGTCAGTGTTTCACCGTCGGTCGCGATGGCCAGCTCGCCGACGCCCACCTTGATCCGGCGCGGATTAGTGTCTATTTCGCGAGCGGGAACGTCGTCCGTCCGCTCGCCCCTGCCATCGGTTCCCGATCCGCGGTCACGCGACACCGGTCGGTGGGTCACGGCTCCGAGAGTCGCGCGAGCGCAGCGGCCAGTTCGCGCTCGTCCGGGAGCGCGTACACGTCACACCGCGCCTGGACGCCCTCGATTCGTATCGCGGCGTCGATGACGAAGCCGTAATCCTGCCGCCGACTCAGCTTGGCGACCAGTGGGCTCATCGTCGACGCGCCGATGTCGTGGACGAACTCGGGCGGCGAGTGGTTGATCGACGTGCCGAGCACGTTCGCCCAGCTGTCGATGAATCCACTGGTCATCACGTTTCCGAGCTCACACAGGGCGTTTTCCGCCATTCCACCGAGGGGCTCATCGGGTTCGGTGGGGAGCATCGAGGCGGCAATCTGCGCGGCCGACTCCTCTTCGAAGAGGATCGCGAGGTAACCGCTCGGCTCGCCCCGGAGTTCGAAGACGGTGCCGGCGTGCGGCTCGGTGCCGACCTCCGCGGGCACGTCCGCGAGGGGGACGAACCGGAGCCGACTTACGTCGACGCTCGTCTCCAAGCCGGTCATCATCCCGATGTTGTCCGCGGCGTTCGCCGCCCCCTGCTTCGCAAGCGACGCGAACGTCGACAGCGACTCGTACGGGATCGCCGTGGCCCCCCCGTCGTTTGCCTCGGCCGCGGTGTCTGCAACTCCAGGGCTGGTGGCTCCAGTGCCGCCGGTCCCCTTCGAACCGGGCGCTGCAGCGGGGGCGGTCTTTCCGACGATGAGGTCCCGGAACGGCCCGGAGTCGGGGAGCATGTAGATCGAAAAGTCGAGGTCCGTCGCCGTCGCATCCAACTGGCTCTCGAAGAGGAACACGCCGTCGCCGGCGAGCGCGCCGTCGGGCAGGACGGCCGCCCCGTCGGCCTCGAAGTACCGCGGCGGCGTCATGTCGATCGCCTTCCCGAGGTAGTTCGCCCAGCCGTCGAGGAACCCGCCGAGCGCGATGTTGCCGACCTCCGTTACCGCGCTGCGCTCCATCCCCTGCCCGCCCGGCAGCAGCGAGAGGAGAGCGTCGGCGTGGGCGGCGTCGAACGCGAGGACGGCCTCGCCCTCCAGCCCGCCGCGAAGCCCGACGCTCACGCCGATCGAGTCCCGCCCGGCGAACGATTCGGCGAGGTCCTCGCCGCTGGCGACGCTCGCGCCGGTGACTTCGACGGCGAGGTCGGTCCCCGTCAGCGAGGCGAGCGCGCCGGCGGCCTGTTCGGCCCCGCGTTCGGCCAGTCGGTTGCAGGCGCCGAGCGCCCGGACGTCGACGCGCATCAGACGGCCGATCCGATGGCGTCGAGCACGTTCGGCTTCTGAAACGGTTTCGTGATGTACCCCTCCGCGCCGGCCTTGATGGCGGCCTTCATCTTCTCTTCCTGGCCGACGCTGGTGCACATGATCACCGTCGCGCCCGGGTTCTCCGCCGTGATCTCCGCGGTCGCCTCGATTCCGTCGCGGATCGGCATCACGATGTCCATCATCACGAGATCCGGGCCGTACTCCTCGTACTTGTTGACCGCTTCTACGCCGTTTTCAGCCTCGCCGACGATCTCGAACTCCCCTTCAAGGATCTCTCGAAGGAGGCTCCGCATAAACTCCGAGTCGTCCGCGATAAGCACGCGCGTAGCCATGATTATCTCAAAAACGGCACAGCGGCCACTTAACCGCTCCCCCGCGGTTCTCAGCGCTGAGAACCGACCCCGTCCGCGAGCGCCAGACGGGCGCTCTCAGACCCAGTGACCGAGGAGGTACGTCGCGCCAACGAGGACCGTCCCGCCGAACGTCTCGCGGGTCCCGATCCCGAACGGGAGCAGCGTCGCCGGCGTCTCGTCGGGATCCTCCTCGTTCGGCGTCTCTCCGTCATCCTCGGCTCCTTCCGTGGATTCGCCGTCCGGATTCTCGTCAGTCGAATCGTCCTGTTCCGACTCGTCGGCGTCGTCTGCCTCATCGTCGTCGGTGTCGGCGGCGCTCTCTCCGCCTCCGTCGGTCTCTTCCGGGCCGTCCGCGTCGGTCTCGTTGATACGCGTCACCGCGGGGTCGGCCTCCACGATCAGCGTCCCGTTCACCTCGTCTCCGTCGATGGCGAGCTCGTACGGGTATTCTCCCGGCTCCAGGTCGGCGTCGATCCCCGCGAACGTCTCGTTCTTCCAGGCCCCGGGCCCGACCGTGACGTGTCGCTCCTCGACGATCGCCTCGCCGTCGACTCTGAGCGACAGTCGCTCTCGGTTCCGCAACTGTCCGACGTTTTGCACTGCCGCAGAGAGGTTCGCCAGCGACTCGCCCCGGGTCACCGTGAGGTCCGTGGTCGTCTCGTTCGTCAATCGCAGCCGTGCGGGGTCCGTGGCGTTCTCGACGACGAGGACCGTTCGGCTGTCCTGAAGCGACTGTCCCCGGTAGAGCCGATAGCTCGCCTCTGTTCCGAGGGCCACGCCATCGAGTCCACTGTCCAGCGAGAAGCTCCCGTTGGCGACCGCCAGGTCGGACTCGGTACGTGAGGGACTCTCGTCGTCGTCCCGAACGATCGTCGCCGACAACTCCGCCGCGGGCAGAATCGATGTCGTCCCGGTGATGGTCCCGTCGTCGGCCTCGACGAGGATAGTGCGGTCGTCGGTGACGTGGTCGTACCGGAGATACCGCTCCTGAACGCTGAACGATGCCTCGGCGCTGACCCGACCGTCTGCGGTCTCGTGGTATGGGTACTGCTCCGATATCCGCTCGTCCGTCGCCGACGCCGCGTCGAACGCCGCCGGGGGCTCTTGACCATCGCTGAACGCGTACTGCTCGCCCTCGGTTCCCTCCAGAGCGAACTCGACCGAGTACTCGTCGCCGGGGTCGAGGCTGCCGGTGAACGGGCCGCCGTCGCTCGTGTCGATCGCGAGGTAGAACCGACTAGGTGCCCGATCGCTGTCGCCGCGTTCGAGCGCGTCTCCGTCCGCGAGAAACAGGGTGACATCGTCCGGGTCGGCGTCCGCCAGAGCGAGTTCCGTACGATGTTCGTTCCGGCCGGGGTTCGTCTGTCTGACCCGAAGGGAGACACCCTCCTCGGCCTCGAGGAGATCGACGAGGACGCTGTGATTCACCGTGCTTCCCGCCTCGAGTGACTCGCCTGTCCGTTCCTCGGCGAAGTGCGACAGGGCGCCCCAGATCCCGGTCGATTCGAAGCCGAGCACGACGCGATCGCCCTTCGTCACCGCCGTACGCTCGACCCCGTTCTCTCTGAGAGCGTCGATCGATTCGCCGCCGTCGTCGCCGTCGGCGATCACATCCGCATCTTGGGTCGTGAACACCTCGACCTCGTCGTGGAACGTCGGTTTCTCCAACACGAGGTCGGACTCCGCGGCGACCTCGACCGGGTCCACCGCCCCGGAATCTCGGACGATGAACGTCCCGTTCGTGATCGCGAGCCGGTACCGCTCAGGGACGACGGGTCGAGCGAGGCCGCCGGCGCCGGTCGCACCGGAGAACTCGGTACGAAGCTCCGTGAGGTTCCCGGCGACCACGTCGCCGTCCTCGTTTTTGAACTCAAGGTCACATGAAACCTCGGCGTCACTACAGCTGTCGACGTTGCTCTCGTTCGTCCCGAGAAGCCGCGTGTTGATCGTCGTGGACGAGCCGCTCACCTTGAGCACGTCGACGAACCCGACCGTTCCGCCCTCATCGGTGAGTCGGTTGCCGCCGACCAGCAGGTACGCGGTGTCGTCCCCGGAAGCGTCGACGACGTGTCTGATCTCCACCGGATCCCCCGCCGTCCCGGTATACGTCGATCGGCTGAATGATCCGTCGATCTCCCGGCGGGTGGCATCGCCGGATTCCGTCGTCCCGTCGGTCGTGATCGCCGATGCCGTCTCGCCGCCGTCGGTCGACGTCGATCCGTCGGCCGGCATCGCCTCTCCTCCCCCGATGGTCGCCGCGACGGGACCAGTCGCCGCGGCGCCGAAAAGCGAGAGGAGCACCGCGAGGGCGACCAGCACGACGCGGAGGGTCGAAAGCCGGGGGCGTAGATCGGCTTCCCCGTTCTCTTCTCCCGAGTCTTCCCGAATGCGCCTGTTACGGGAGTCCGCTCGCCCGCCGTCGCGATCGGTAGTCGTCGCCCGGTCGGACCGAGTTGCGCCGTCCGGTGGAACTCTGGAGGTCATCGTGGTGTCGATTTCGTCGCAACGGGGCCGAATCACGCGGACGGCTCGCCGTCTGTTGGTACACGATCGGGATCTCTGCGACTAAAACGTACCCTCCCGATTATCGCGTCGGAGAACCGCAGTCGACCGTCGGGGGCCGACTCGAATCAAATCGGCCGACTGCGGCGAGATCGATTCCTCGACCGAGCCCCGAAGAGTTAAGCCCGACCGCGGTCCGGTTCCGATGAGGATGAAGACCTGTCCCCGGTGTGAGTCGTCGATCGACGACGGAGCGCGCTACTGCATCGACTGTGGCGCCCCCCAGACCGAGCCGGCGGCCGAAGAGCTCGACGAGTACGTGCAACGACAGGCTCAGCAGGTGGCCGCCGAGCCGGGGGCAGCAGAGGACGGATTCGGTGACGACTCCGTCGGCACCGGTGGCGCCGACGGCTCCAACTTCGCGCCGAGCGAGGAACTCACTGACCGCGAACAGCTCTGGCGGCGCGGCTGTTACGTCGCCGGGTACGGCACGATCGTCGTCGCGCTCACGCTGGTCCCACGGGTCGGCGCGTTCCTCCTGATACTCGGTGGTATCGCGATCCTCCCGCCGATCCGCCGCCTGACGGCGGAGCCCCTCGGGAGCCCGCTGAAGCGTGAGGTGATGGCCGGGTCGTACGCAATACTCTCCCTGATCGGCGCGCTGCTGCTGTTCTTTTTATAACTCCTTCCCTGTCTCACTCGATCCGGAACCCGCCCGCCTCCTCCGCCGCGCTGACGAGGTCGCCGATGCTGTCGTTCGCCGTGAGCCCCTGGCTCGCCGCGAACCGCTTTATCGCGACCGCCGGTAGATCGACGGTCGTCTCGGAGGCGACGAGCAGGAGGCCGAGCGCCTCCGGCGTCGGCGAGCTCGGGCCAGCGTTCGACGCGAACCACGAGACGAGCGTGTCGAACGTCGCGGTCACGTCGTTCGAGACCATCCGCTGGCGGGTGGTGTCGCCGTCGACGTGCAGCGTCGCGTCGATCCCGTAGGTGAACCCGTCGTCGTCGAAGGACGTGGCGAGCCATCGGCTCACAGCCTGCCGATCGACGGTGGCGGCCCCGCCGGCGTTCGCTTGGGGGGCACCGCCGGGCGGGTTCCGTGTCGCGGGGCTCTCCGGGTCGGCGGCGGTGAACCCCGTCTCTTCGGCGGGCGAGCCGCTCGGTCGCGCTCGCCCGACGTTGGGCCGGCCGTTGGTCCCGACGACGTACCGGCTCTCCCCGATCTCGACGACGGTCTCGTCGTCGGTGAAGTCGAGCTCTTCGGGGTCGGCCGGTGGCACGTCCGGATCGGCCGCCGGTGCGTCGTGGTCACTCATGACGTAGGCGTTATCGCGCGAGAAAATAGGTGTTCCGGGCGGAGGGATCCGCCGGTGGTTAGAGGGCTATTCGAGGCTCGTTAGAGTCTGACGGCTTCGCCGCCCTCGTTGAAGAGGTCGGGTGCGCGGAGCTCGACCGTGGTGGTCGCGCCCGAGGGCGAGACGATGTCGAGCGAGGAGGTGTCGCCCTGGCCGAAGACGACGTCATCGGTACCGAACGGTGCCTCTTCAGGATTGAACACGAGCGTGAACCGCTCGTCGTCGTTCAGGACCGCGTCGCTCGCGTCGACGAACGTCCCGCTGGAGTTCTGAACGGCGAAGTTACCGGACTGGATGTCCGTCGCGTTGTTAACCTTCTGGTTGGAGGTGTTCGTGTTGTTGAACACCAAGTTCTCCTGTCCGTTCGGACCGACCGCCTGCACCGTCGCGGTACTCAGATCGATCTGATTGGAGCCGGCCGCGCCGGCGACGCCGACGCGGATCGCGGAGAGATTCTCGGGACTGTCGCCGTCTTCGGCGATACCGACCGCGCTCGTCACGTCGATGCGCTCGGACACGAGGTCCGTGCTCTCTTGCCCGGTCGCTTCGGCCTGCGACTGCAGGAAGCCGGCCGTATTTATCAGTACGCCCGCCGCGATCGCGGCGACGAGCACCATCGCGATGAACACGATGAGCGTGCCGATACCCACCTGACCGCGGTCGCCGTCGTCGTCAGTAATGAACTCGAACATCGTTAGAGCCTCACCGAGGTTTGATCACTCGTCAGCGTCGTCGGCACGCGGATCTCCGTCGTCGTCGTCGCGCCGGATGCCGTCGTGAACGTCACCGAGAGTCGCTCACCCTCTTGAAGCGCCGTGTATCCGGGGAGATCGACGTTGGCGCCTTCTGAAGAAACGTTAACTGCCACGAGTGCTCGGTCGCTGCTGTCGGTGAGGACACCGTTTTCGACGCCGAGGATATCTTCGACGTCAGTGTTGAGGTCCTCGACTTGGACCGTCTCTTGGCCCTGCGTGCCGATGAACTCGATAGTCGTCAGATTGAGATCGATGAACCCCGATCCGGGGGCCTTCGCGACCACAAACTGCAGATCGGTGACGTTGTTGTTAGCGACCGTTCCGGACTGGCTCACAATCTGGATCCGATCGGAGACCTGTGACGTACTCTCTTGACCTGTCGCTTCGGCCTGCGTCTGCAGAAAGCCGGCCGTATTTATCAGTACACCCGCCGCGATCGCCGCCACCAGAACCATCGCAATGAATACGATGAGGGTCCCGATGCCCACTTGACCGCGGTCGTCGTCGGTAGTTGCGTCGAACATTTGTATCTCGAACGCCCGTGAGGTCCGCTCCCGGGCTCTATTCAGCGAGAAGCGAGACCTGTTGATAAGGAACCGGTCCAAGATATTGGATGTAATAATCGGCAGACAAAGAATAGATATCACTCAATACTACTGAAAAATGATAACAAATTGTTTCGAATCGAAGCGTTACAGCCGGACCGCTTCGCCGTTCTCGTTGAAGAGGTCGGGTGCGCGGAGTTCGACGGAAGTCGTTGCGCCCGAGGGCGAGACAATGTCAAGCGACGAGGTGTCCCCTTCGCCGAAGTAATTACCGTCGCCTGCACCAGTGCCGAACGGTTCGGTTTCGGGGTTGAACACGACGGTGAACCGCTCGTCGTCGTTCAGGACCGCTTCGCTCGCGTTGACGAACGTCCCACTGGAGTTCTGGACTGCGAAGTTACCGTCCGGGATGTCACTCACGCCCCCTAGCGGCGATCCATTATCACCAGTCTCATTCGTGTCGGTGAAGATCAAGTTCCGCTGCCCGTTCGGGCCAACTGCCTGTACCGTCGCGGAACTGAGGTCGATTTGGTTAGAGCCGGCTGCACCGGCGACGCCGACACGGATCTCTTGCAGGTCACCAGTAGAGGAGCCGTCAGTCTCGTTGACGATCCCGACGGTACTGGTCACGTCGATGCGCTCGGAGACGAGGTCTGTACTCTCTTGCCCGGTCGCTTCCGCCTGCGACTGCAGGAAGCCGGCCGTGTTTATCAATACGCCGGCGGCGATGGCGGCGACGAGCACCATCGCGATGAACACGATGAGCGTGCCGATACCCACCTGACCGCGTTCGCTGTCGTCGTCAGTGATGAATTCAAACATTGTTACAGCCTCACCGAGGTCTGGTCGCTGGTGAGCGTCGTCGGGACGCGGATCTCGCTGGTGGTCGTCGCACCGGACGCAGTCGTGAACGTCACCGACAGTCGATCGCCAGTCGAGAGGTTCCCGTACGTGACCTGATCGTCAAGGTCGACGCTGACCTCCGCCCGGTCACTGCTGTCCGTCAGAACGACGGTATCCTCATCCGGGCTCGTGAAGATCTCGACGTTGTCGGAGCCGATCTCGTCGAGCTGGAACGTTTCCTGCCCGTTTGCGCCGATCAGCTCGACGCTCGTCTGGTTGAGGTCGATGCTGCCCGCGCCCGGAGCCTTCGCGACGACGAAGTCAATGTCTGTGACGTTGATCTGGTCGCCACTGCTGTTGACGATCCCGGACTGACTCACGACCTGAATGCGATCGCTCACCTGTGATGTACTCTCTTCGCCCGTTGCCTCCGCCTGCGTCTGCAGGAAGCCGGCGGTGTTGATCAGGACGCCGGCGGCGATCGCCGCCACCAGCACCATCGCGATGAACACGATGAGTGTCCCGATACCCACCTGACCGCGCTCTTCCTCGTCGAATATGGTTTCGAACATTGTGTGTTGCGTGGGCCCCCGGCCTGCCCGGCGGGCGTTATCGATCTGAAGTAGAAATTACCTATTAAAGACTCTGTGCTGGTTATCTGATCTGATAAAAAAGCGCAGTCGTGCGATTATCGGATTATTTTCACAGCACTAATTTCTACAATCAGTAACGATCTACCGATCTGATTCTCGACAGTGAAGAGTTGCACACCGTCGTCGCGGCGAGGCTGAAGACGGCAAATTCGCTTGAATCAGTTCCATACACCCTGGTCGAAGTTGAGGGACACATCCACAGTGGCGGCTATCACAGTCGATAACACGCCGACTTGGCTGCCGTCACCGATCGACGGATACGACTCTCGACGACGCCTCGTGATGTCTTCTCGAACCCTATGTATCACCGGCATCCTTTTAAGCTGTAAAAATCAACAACGATAACGTGAATGGTGGGGGATGATCTGATCACGGTGCTCGGCAACAAGTACAACACGGACATCCTGACGGCGACGGGGGACGCAAAGTCCGCACAGGATCTGAGCGACGAGCTCGAAGTCCCGATCGCGACGTGTTACCGCCGGATAAACGAGCTTGAGGAGGCCGATCTGCTCGAACTCCACGACCGGCCGCTCTCCGACGAGCACCGCCGCGTGAAGGTGTACCGTCGGAAGGTCGACGGCGTCGACGTCGACTTTCGCGACGGGCTCACCGTCGAAGTCGAAGAGCGCTCCGCCGTGAAAAATCGCCTCGACGACGTGTGGCGCGACCTCTCGTCGGGTCAGTAGCGGTCACGGGGCCATCTCGGGGGCGCCCCGATTGCTCGATAATTAAAACGACGGCTGGTCGGCTCGCCCCATCATCGAGAATCCGCCGGCCCGCTCGTGGACCGTGATTCCTCCCTCGCCGATCTCCATCGGGAAGATGTCGGTGTCGATGTCCTGTTTCCGCATCTTCGCCACCCACACGTACCGGTTGACCCCGGAGTCGGTCGGTGTCTGGATGAAGTAGATGTTCCCGTCCGTCAGGAAGTTCTCCAATCCCACCTCGGTGTCGGGGAACACCGCGCCCTGTTCGTTGATGAGCAGCGAGGTCAACCCGTTGGCCTTGAGGATGTCCGAGAACTTCAGCAGGTACGTCCGCTTCTCCTGTTCGGCGTCGAAAAAGAGCTGGAACATCGACAGCGAGTCGAGAACCAGTCGGTCGAATTCGCCGTCTTCGATAGTGTCGAGCAGCCGGTCGACCGCCGTCGAGAAGTCGGTTTCTCTGAGCATCTCGCGTTTGTCCAAGATCACGATATCGCCGTCGTCGACGGCGTCGCCGAAGCCGTCAAGCCCGATGGACTCGGCGGCACCCAGGATGTCCGCCTCGTCCTCCTCGAAGGAGACGTACACGCCGCGCTCGCCGTGTTCGGTGATGCCGTGATAGAGATACTGGATCCCGAAGATGCTCTTTCCGGTCCCGGGGTTCCCGGAGACGAGGACCGTCGACCGCTCCGTGATACCGCCGGTGAGGATCGAGTCGAGCCCCTCGATCCCAGTGGAGACGAGTTCTGACATTCGTCTCGTCTTTGGCGACGCGAGTATATAAAAGACGATCCGACGGAGCGTCGTTCCGGTCGACGGCAGTCGCCGATCGATCGCCGGCATGGACGGCGACAGCTTTATTTCTCGACACACTAGCCATTCCTGTATGCCCGGTGATGCGTGTCCCGTCGCGTCCGGCGGTGATCGACGGTGAGCAGTCCGTCCGTCCTCGTCGTGGAAGACGAACCCGACATCGCCGCGCTGTACGCGGGCTTCCTCGAAGAGCGGTACGACGTTGCGACCGCCGAGACCGCTTCCGAGGCGATCGATCGGGTCGACGGCGAGATCGATGTCGTGCTGCTCGATCGACGGCTCCCCGACGGGAGCGGCGACGACGTTCTCGAACACATCCGTGATTCAGGGTACGACTGTCGCGTCGCGATGGTCACCGCCGTTGAGCCCGATTTCGACATCATCGGAATGGGATTTGATCTGTACCTCACCAAGCCCGTCAGCCGCACGAAGCTGCTGGCGGCGATCGACACGCTGCTGACACGCAGCGAGTACGACGGTCTCGTGCAGGAAGCCGCGGCGCTCGCGAGCAAGCGCGCGATTCTCCACTCGCAGAAACCGGCCGCCCAGCGCGAGGGTAACGGGTCGTACGCCGAACTGGTCGATCAGTTGGCAGCCCTCGACGCCGATATCGACGACCTCGGCGAGTCACTCTCCTCGGACGACTACCGCGCGATGTTTCGCGACCTCGGCGAGGCCTAAGCCCGAGGCCGCGTTCGCCGCTCGACGCCGGACGTCCCGTCCTCACGACAGCTGTTCGCCGACGAGCCGGTCGGCCGCCTCGACGAACGCGTCGCGCGTGTCGGCCGGAATCGTCGCCCCGGCGGCGACGTCGTGACCCCCGCCGTCGCCGCCGATCGACTGACTCGCCTCGCGCATCACGACCGAGAGGTCGAGTCCCTGTCGGACAAGCGCGTGCGAGCCGCGCGAAGACACTTTCAGTTCCTCGGCGCTCTCTTCGGCGAACGCGATCACGGGTTTGGACTGGTCGACGGCCGGCGAGCCGATGGCCATCCCAGCGATGATGCCGACGATCGTCTCGCGGATCCGCGACCCCGCGTCGAACCACTGGAGGTTCTCCTCGTGGGTGACGCCCTCCGTTTTCACCCACTGGAGCCCCTCCGAAAGGTTCCGCCGGTGCGTGCGGAGGAGTCGTCGCGCCTCGGCGAGCGCGTCGCCCCGATCTCCGAGACACACGGCGAGCCCCACGTCGGCTCGGTCGTATCGGGCGGTGGCGTTGAGCAGCGTGGAGAACTCGCTCACGTCCCGCAGCTCCGTTCCTGATTCCTCGTCGACGAGCGTGTAGGAGGTACCGACGAGCGCCTCGATCCGGTCCGCGGGGACGCCGGAGGCGACGGCGCGACGCATCAGTGCCGACGCGAGCGTCCGCCGTTCCTCGCCGTCGAGGTCGACCCACCGGCGCCACTCGCCGTCGTCTTTCACGTCGATGTCGAGATCGGTCAGGAACGCGATCGCGCCCGCCTGGTCGTTCGACACGCCGGGGATCTGCACGTCCGAGGCGTACTCCAGCAGCTTCGGGAGCGGTCGGGTCTGCCGGCCGTACAGGTCCAAGTCAGTGCGCGTCTCGACGACGCCGGCATCGACGCCGTCGGTGACGATCGCCTCGTTGGCGCCGACGAGGCCGCCGTCGGAGTCCTGCATATCCCCGACGGCGCCGACGATCGCCAGCGCGGCGAGGTCGCGGTTGTCGCCGTCGGGTCCTTCGAGCGCCCGGGCGAGGACGTAGCTCGCGCCAGCCCCCGAGAGCTCGCTCGCGCCGTTGATCCCGACTAAGAGCGGGTTGAGGTGGAACTCGGTGTCCGCGTCGGCCGGCTGGTGGTGGTCGGCGATAACGGGGGTGAAGTCGCCGGCGGCCTCGTGATCGGCGATAATGTCGAGCTGTCCGGAGCCGAAGTCGGTGAAAAGCACCGTCTCGAACCCGCGGGCCGCGATCCCGTCGATCGACGTCTCGTCTAACTGCTTCTCGAAGACGACCTCGTGGTCGATCCCGGCCCGAGCGAGGGCCGCGGAGGCGATCGCGGAGCTGGTGAGTCCGTCCGCGTCGATGTGAGAGGCGAGCAGGACGCGGTCCGCCGCCCGGAGCCGGTCGGCGCAGGCGTCGGCGCGCTCAGCGAGGTCGGGTACGGGTGTGCCGGCGGCTGCCATTACCGTTCGTTGGCGCGTCGTGGGGGATAAACTGTCGCTTCGAGCCCTCAGCGCCCGCCGACGAACGCGGCGGTCGCCTCGCGCCACTCCCGGATCACGGCGTCGTCGGACTCCGCGTCCCACGGGTCGATATCGCCCGTCGAGTCGAGCGCGTCGGCCGCCCGGCGAACGCCCGTCTCGAAGTCGATCGTGTACGCGAAGCCGAGGTCTCGCTCGGCCTTCGCGTTGTCGAACACGGTGGTGTATCGGAGGTGGTCAGCGAGCAGGTCGGTTCGCTCGGGAAGCCGTTCGCAAAGCAGGTCGGTCGGCACGTGAACGAGTTCGGGTTCGGGGGCGTTGAGGGCGCTCGCGACCCGACGGTGGTACTGGTTCCAGGTCATCGGCTCCCCGCTCGTGACGTGGTAGGCCTCGCCGTGGGCGGACGCGTTCCCGACGGCGCCGACGAACGCGCCGGCGACGTCGTCGCGGTGACACGGTCCCCACAGGGCGGTGCCGTCCCCGTGGACGATCACGGGCTTCCCCTCGCGGATCCGGTCGAGGTAGTATGTTCCCGAGCCGAGCGTGTGGAGGACGGGGCCCCGGTCGCCGTAGGTGCTCCACGGGCGGATCACGGTCGTCGCGAACGCGTCGCCGTGAGCGTCGAAGAAGACGTCTTCGGCCGCGGCCTTGTCGGCGGCGTAGGCGCTGACCGGCGCCGCGTCGGTCTCCGATTCCCGGAGCGCGGACTCCGTGATCGGCTGGTCCGTCGGCGGCCGCCGGTAGACGTCGACCGTCGAGCAGAAGACGTACTGGTCGGCGACGCCGGCGAACGCGTCGACGGCGGCGCGGGCGGTCTCGGCGTCGAAACACACCATATCGATCACGCAGTCCGGGTCAACCTCGGCGGCGACCCGATCGAGGTCCTCGCGGCGGCTTCTGTCGCCGTGCCGGAACTGAACGGCCTCGGGGACGGCCGCGTCGGTGGTTCCGCGGGTGAACGCGACGACCTCGTGGCCGGCCTCGACGAGCTGTCGGGTGATCCCGGTGCTGATGAGTCCGGTTCCGCCGATGATGAGCACGCGCATGATCGCCGTCCGCTCCGCGGAGAGTAAAACCCGTCCGCCGACGCCGGTGTCGGCACCGGTACTGGTGCCGATACCGGCGCGGCCGACAGAGGCATCACTTGCCGTAACTGACGGTTATAGATGTCTGAAGATATATGCACTACACACATGACACGTGGGTTCAACACCCGGAGTCTCCACGCCGGCGCCGAGCCCGATCCGGAAACGGGAGCGCGTGCGACCCCGATCCACCAGACGACCTCCTTCGTCTTCGACGACGCGGACACGGCGGCCGAGCAGTACGCGCTTCGGGCGGAGGGCCACATCTACTCTCGGCTCTCCAACCCGACGGTGAGCGTACTCGAAGACCGGCTCGCAGACCTGTCGGGCGGGTCCGACGCGGTCGCGACCGGCTCGGGGATGGCGGCGTTCGACGCGATCGCGACCGTGCTCGCGAGCGCGGTCGACAACGTCGTCGCCAGTTCGGAGATGTACGGCGGGACGGCCGCGTACCTCACGAGCATCGCGAGCCGTCGCGGGGTCGAGGCGCGGCTCGTCGACACGCTCGACTACGACGCGTACGCCGACGCCGTCGACGAGAACACCGCGTTCGTCCACGTGGAGACGGTCGCGAACCCATCTCTCGTCACCCCTGACTTCGAGCGGCTCGCCGAGATCGCCCACGAGAACGCGGTTCCGCTCGTCGTCGACAACACCTTCGCGAGCCCGTACCTCTGTCGGCCGTTCGAGCACGGCGCCGACATCGTCTGGGAGTCGACGACGAAGTGGATCACGGGGAACGGAACGACCGTCGGCGGCATCGTCGTCGACGGCGGCCAGTTCCCGTGGGACCACCCCGACGCCGACTACGACGAGCTTGACGGCCAGTCCCCCGCCTACCCGATCGACTTCGTCGAGCAGTTCGGCGACGCCGCCTTCGCCAACGTCGCCCGCCAGCGCGGGGTGCGTCCCACCGGCGGCCAGCAGTCCCCGTTCGACGCGTGGCAGACGATCCAGGGACTCAACACGCTCCCGCTCCGGATGGACCGTCACTGCGAGAACGCCCGGGCCGTCGCCGAGTTCCTCCGGGACGACGAGCGGGTCGACTGGGTGACGTACCCCGGCTTCGAGGACCACCCCACCCACGACAACGCCGCCGAGTACCTCGACGGCTACGGCGGGATGGTCACGTTCGGCGTCGACGGCGGCTACGAGGCCGCCAAGACGTTCTGCGAGGCCGTCGACCTGACGAGTTTCCTCGCGAACATCGGCGACGCGAAGACGCTCGTCATCCATCCCGCGTCCACCACCCACGCGCAGATGGACGAGACCCAACAGCGGCTCGCCGGGGTCTTCCCGGACATGCTCCGACTCTCCGTCGGGATCGAGGACCCCGACGACGTGATCGCCGACCTGGACCGCGGGCTGGCGGCGGGCGAGCGCGCCGCGACGGGCGAGGAGGTGCGGTCCGAATGAGCGCGACGCCGTCCGAGGACGGAATCGCCTCGCTCGGCGAGTTCGTCTTCGAGTGCGGGCAGTCGGTCCCCGACCTGGAGGTCGCCTACGAGACGCACGGCGAGTTCGACGGCGACAACGTCGTCTTGGTCTGTCACGCGCTCACCGGCAGCCAGAACGTCGCGCGGTCGCCGTCGCCGGAGCGAGACGCCGGGCAGGCGGGACAGGCCCGGGCGTGGTGGGACGACATCGTCGGTCCCGGAAAGGCGATCGACACCACGGAGTACTACGTCGTCTGCGCGAACGTTCCCGGCTCCTGTTACGGCACCACCGGTCCGACGAGCAAGCGCCCCGCCGACCTCGACCTCTCCGATGCGCCCGACCATGACCGCTGGGGGACCGCCTTCCCGCCGGTCCAGGTCGAAGACTGGGCGCGCGCGCAGCGCCGCCTGCTCGATCACCTCGGCGTGGGGCGGCTCCGGGCGGTCGTCGGCGGGAGCGTCGGCGGGATGAACGTCTTGGAGTGGGCCAAGCGGTACCCGGACGACGTCGACCGCGTCGTCGCCATCGCGACCGCCGGTCGCCTCGACGCGCAGTGTCTGGCGCTCGACGCGATCGCTCGCCGGGCGATCCGCGCCGACCAGCACTGGAACGGCGGCGACTACTACGGCCCGGATCGGCCGTCGCCGGACGAGGGGCTCGCCATCGCGAGGCAGATCGGGCACGTGATGTACCTCTCGAAGGCGTCGATGGAGCGGAAGTTCGGCCGCCGGTCGGCGGGTCGCGACTCGTTGACCCGCGAAGACGGCGACCTCGGGCTCCCGCCGGAGCCGACGGCGGCGTTCTTCCCGTATCGCGAGGTCGAGTCATACCTCGACTATCAGGCGGAGGGGTTCAGCGACCGCTTCGACGCCAACAGCTACCTCTACCTCACGCGCGCGATGGACGAGTACGATCTGTCGGCCGGTCACGGGAGCGACGCCGATGCGCTTGCCGCCTTCGAGGGCGAGGCGCTATTGATGAGCTTCACCGCCGACTGGCACTTCACCGTCGAGCAATCGACGTCGCTGGCGAGCGCCTTCCGCGAGCGCGACGTGCCAGTCGCTCACCACGTGATCGACTCCGAACACGGCCACGACGCGTTCCTCGTCGAGCCCGAACACGTCGGCCCGCCCCTCCGCGACTTCCTCGCCGAGGGGATCGCGGGTCGCGCGATCTCCGACGACGGGGGCAGCGAGACAGGCGGCGGACGGACCACTCGCCCGAAACGCGATCACGCGCCCGTCCACTCCAGCCTCTTCGGCGGGTAGGCTTCCACGGGGTGGCGTCCTCGCCTCGCATCGGCCGCCGATAATACGTCATGATCAACCATGACAACGTTCATTGTTCTCGACTTCATGGTACTGAAGGTATGCCCGGTGGACACTCACAGACGCTCCGACCGTTCCTGTGGCGCGCGCAACGACTGTACCCCGACACCGAGGTGGTCTCCCGGACTCACGAGGGGCGCACGCGACACACCTACGCCGAGTACGCCGACCGAACGGCTCGACTCGCGAACGCGCTCGATGAATACGGGATCGAACGAGGCGACAGGATAGCGACGTTCTGTTGGAACCATAGCCGTCACTTCGAGACGTACTTCGGCGTGCCGAACACCGGCGCGCAGCTCCACACGATCAACCCCCTGCTGCCGGACGAGCATATCCGGTACATCGTCGCCGACGCCGCCGACGAGATCGTCTTCGTCGACCCGTCGCTCGCCGGAAAGCTCGCGTCCGCGGCCGAGGGTGCCGAGGAGTTCGCCGACGTCGACTTCGTCGTGATGGGCTCGTCGGAGATCGACGAACTCGACGCGACCCCCTACGAGGCGTTTATCGACGACCAGGCGACCGAGTACGACTGGCCCGAACTCGACAGCGACCAGCCCGCCGGTCTCTGTTACACCTCCGGGACGACGGGGAAGCCGAAGGGCGTCGAGTACACGCAGTCGATGCTGTGGAGCCACACGATGGCTTCTCAGACGCCGCAAGGGATCCCGATGGAGGACTCCGATGTCGTCATGCCGGTCGTCCCCATGTTCCACGTCAACGCGTGGGGAATGCCGTTCACCGCGACTGCGGCGGGCGCGAAACACGTCTATCCGGGACCGGCACCGGATCCGGCCGACCTCGCGGCGCTGATCGAAGAGGAGGGCGTGACGATCTCGGCGGGCGTCCCGACCGTCTGGCTCGGGCTTCAAGAGTACATCACCGCGGGCAACGACGTGGACCTCTCGACGCTCGACACCGTGATCGTCGGCGGCGCGGCCGCGCCGCGGTCGCTCATCGAATGGTACGATGACCGCGGCGTCGAGGTGCTCCACGCGTGGGGGATGACGGAGCTGTCGCCGATCGGCACCGTCTCGCACCTCACCGCCGACCTGCGAGACGCCGACTACGACACGCAGGTGGATAAGCGGTCGAAACAGGGGCTCGTCGTCCCCGGCCTGGAGTTCCGGGTCATCGACGAGGACGGCGAGGAGATCCCGTGGGACGGCGAGGCGTTCGGCGAGCTTCGGATCCGCGGGCCGTGGGTCACCAAGGAGTACTTCGCGCGGCCGGACGCCAGCGAGGAGGACTTCGCCGACGGCTGGCTCAAGACCGGCGACGTGGTCACCGTCGACGAGGACGGCTACCTCCAGCTCGTCGACCGGACGAAAGACGTGATCAAATCCGGCGGCGAGTGGATCTCCAGCGTCGAGTTGGAGAACGCGATCATGGCGTACGACGGCGTGAGCGAGGCGACGGTCGTCGGCGTCCCTCACGAGCGCTGGCAGGAGCGCCCGGTCGCGTTCGTCGTCGCCGCTGACGGCGTCGACCGCGAGGCGCTCGTCGACGAGATCGAGACCGGTCTCCGCGAAGAGTACCCGAAGTGGTGGGTGCCGGACGCGGTGGAGTTCATCGACGAGGTGCCGAAGACCGCCACCGGGAAGTTCTCGAAGAAGGACCTCCGGGAGCAGTACGCCGACCAGTCGCTCGTCGAGGGATCGGTGCCGGAGTCGGACGCCCCCGAGCAGGAATAAGGTCGATCGGCCCCGATCGGTCCCTCGGTAGCTGACAGACCCCGATTTGGCTGCGGTCAATACAGATACCGCGGCGATCGAGAGTGAAGGTGGGTGTTGCAGGCCGTCGCCGGCGACACCGTATATAAATAAGCACGAGCGACAGCGATGGCAGTTTATAACTGAGTGAGTGCGGTGGCGCGCTCCGGTGAGCGCCGCGAAGCGGTGCGAACCCGAGCGCGAGGGACGCCGCGAGCGGAGCGAGCGGCGAGGTTGGGGAGGTGTGAGGTTGTGGTTGTAGGGCGGTGCGGTTAAGCCGTCAGCACCGTTCATCCCGCGATCAACAACTTATAAACTGCCGACAGCAACACCGCTGATCCACTTATAAAGGACCGCGCCGTCAGGCGATTCACCCACTCCCGCTATCGTTCAGAAGGCCCTTTTCAACGACTGGCTGTTTCTGGCGGAATTGTATCTGAAGAAGAATTCCGACAGGGCCGGCCGAGAGAATCTCGGTCGACGACGTGTTATTCGTCGCGATCGCCGACGACCCACTTGTGCGAGTAGCTCTCGCCGCAGGTGCAGTGGGCGTACGCGTGAACCACGTCGCCCTCGGCGTAGAGGCCGCCGACCTCCTCGTTTTGCGCCTCCGCGAACGCGAAGACGAACCGCACGTCGTGGTCGTCGTCGGGAGTCTCCTCGGCGAACGGACACGCCCCGCCGTCGAGTGACCGAGCGATCGTCCCCTCGGCGCCCATCGCGGTCTTCGCGAACTCCATCGCGCCCATGCCCGTTCCGGCCTCGAACGCCGACCGACCGGTCTCGCCGTCGAGGATCAGTAGAACGCCGTCGTCGGTCTCGGTGCCGACGTTGCGGAGCCGGGAGTCGTCGTCCAGGGACGCGTCGCTGAGGAACAAGACGACGTCGTCGAGCCGCTCGCCCGCGAGGAACTCGTCGAGTTTGCTCATGCCGGCCGGAGGCGCGTGAGCCGTAAAAGGGGCGCGAGTCGTCGGCGTCCGACATGTGGATCCACGTCGCAAGCGCGTCACGCCGCGATCGATGCCGACGCGGCTGGAATCGGGGTAAGTGTTAATACATCTCACTGTGATCCATCCCCTGATGAGCGCGCAATCACCATCCGAAGACCGACTCGTCGAGTGGGCGCGTCTGGTCGATGAGGACGTCCCCGAAGAGCTCCGAGAGGACCGCTCCGCCGAGAGATAACTTTCACCCCGCTTCGCGAAGCCTTTAGGCCGAAGGCGGCGTAGGCCCGCCGATGGCGACCGAGGCCGCCGGAATCGACCGCCCCCTGATCGTCGATGACTTCCTCCAGCGGCGCCGCTACCAGCTCCAGCTGGCGGACGCCGCGGCCGACGACCACACCCTCGTCTGTCTCCCGACCGGCCTCGGCAAGACGACCGTGAGCCTGCTCGTCACCGCCGAGCGCCTCCACGAGACCGGCGGGAAGGCCCTCTTTTTAGCTCCCACAAAACCCCTCGTCCAGCAGCACGCCGACTTCTACCGCGAGGCGCTGTCGATCCCGGACGACGAGATCGTCGTGTTCACCGGAGACGTGAAACCCGACGACCGCGCCGCGGTGTGGGACGACGCGCGGATCGTGATCGCGACCCCGCAGGTCGTCGAGAACGACCTCGTCGGGAACCGCATCTCGCTCCGGGACGTGACGCACCTGACGTTCGACGAGTGCCACCGCGCGACCGGCGACTACGCGTACGTGTACATCGCGGAGCGGTACCACGCCGACGCCGCCGACCCGCTCGTCACCGGGATGTCCGCCTCGCCGGGCGGCGACACCGAGGAGATCCAAACGGTCTGTGAGAACCTCGGCTTGCGAAACGTAGAGGTGATGACCGAAGCGGACGCCGACGTCGACGAGTACACTCACGACACCGACGTGCGCTGGGAGCAGGTCGCCCTCCCCGACGAGGTGATCGCGATCCGCGACGCGCTCAACGAGGTGATCACCGACCGGCTGGAGAAGCTGAAGTCGCTCGGCGTGACGAACAAGACGAGCCCCGACCTCTCCCAGCGCGACCTCAACGAGATGCGCGGGAAGCTCAAGAAGATGATGGACAACGACCAGTCGGACGGCTACAAGGGGATGTCCACCCACGCCGAGGTGATGAAGCTCCGGCGCGCGACGGAGCTGGTCGAGACCCAGTCGGTCGAGTCCGTCCGCCGCTACTTCGAGCGGCAGCGCGAGGCGGCCCGCTCGTCGGGCGCGTCGAAGGCGAGCCAGCGAATGGTCGCGGACCCCAAAGTTCGCGAGGCGATGCGGCAGGCGGAGTCGTTCGACGGACTTCACCCGAAGTTCTCGAAGGCCCGGATCCTCTTGGCGGAGACGCTTGGGATCAACGACGGCGAGCGCGCGATCCTGTTCACCGAGTCTCGCGACACCGCGGAGGCGCTCGTGGAGTTCCTCTCGACCAGCTTCGCCGTCCGGAAGTTCGTCGGGCAGGGCGACAAGGAGGGCTCGGATGGAATGAGCCAGAAGCAACAACAGGAGACGCTCGACGAGTTCAAAGCCGGCGACTTCGAGGTGCTCGTCTCCACGTCGGTCGCGGAGGAGGGGCTCGACGTCCCCGAGGTCGACCTGGTCTGTTTCTACGAGCCCGTCCCCACCGCCATCCGATCGATCCAGCGGAAGGGGCGGACCGGCCGACAGGCCGAAGGGCAGGTCGTCGTCCTGATGGCCGAAGACACCCGGGACGAGGCGTTCTTCTGGATCTCACGGCGCCGCGAGAAGAAGATGGCCAATCAGCTCGCGGAGCTGAAAGCCGCCACTGACGACATCGAAGACACCGTCGGCGACGACGGGCAGGCCGGGCTCGACGCGTTCGGCGGGGACACCACCGGCTCGGGATCGGCTTCGACGGCCGAATCGGGATCGGCTTCGACGACCGAACCGGGTGATCGCGAGAGTGACGGCGACGATGCGAACAACGGGGATACCAGCGACGACCCCGGGCTCACCGACTTCGCGGCGGGGGCGCGGAAGAGTGAGGATGGCTCTGAAGACAGGGCCGGCGACCCCGAAAATGACGACGCCGAGGACGGCGTCGTCGCCACCGCCGGCGTCGACGACGGCGTGGAGATCGTCGTCGACCAGCGCGAGCTCGACTCCTCGATCGCGAAGGCCCTCTCGACCCGGGACGGGCTCGTCACCCGACTGGAAACCCTCGCTGTCGGCGATTACGTGCTCTCTGACCGGGTCGCCGTCGAGCGGAAGTCGGCGGCGGACTTCGTCGACTCGATGCTCGACGCCGACCGGTCGCTGTTCGAGCAGGTCGGCGAACTCTCGCGGGCGTACGCCCGACCCGTGATGGTCGTCGAGGGGACGAACCTCTACGGCCAGCGCGACATCGACCCGAACGCGATCCGCGGCGCGCTCGCGTCGCTGGCAGTGGACTTCGACGTGAGCGTCCTCCGAACGGAGGGTGAGACCGACACGACTGAACTGCTCGCGACGATCGCCAAGCGCGAGCAGGAGACACGCGACCGAGAGGTGAGCGTCCACGGCGAAAAGACGACGAAGACCCGCGGGGAACAACAGGAGTACGTCGTCTCCGCCATCGCCGATATCGGCCCCGTCACGGCCCGCACCCTCCTCGAACACTTCGGTTCGGTCGAGGCCGTGATGACCGCACCCGAAGACGATCTACTGGACGTCGACGGCGTCGGCCCGGTGACCGCGGAGCGGATCCGCGAGGTCGTCGGGAGCGAGTACGAGTAGCGCCCCGTCTCCACCGGCGAGCGGGTTACTCGAAACCGCTCACCAGCGTCACCATCCACTGTCCGAAGTCGTACTCCGCGCGCACCTCCACCCGCGTCACCCACTTTACCCACTGGAACCCGCGTCTATCGGGCGCGACCAACCGGGCCGGCGCACCGTGCCCGTGACTGAGCCGCTCCCCGCCGACGTGGGTCGCGATCAGGGCGTTCTCCGCCTCCTCCAGCGGGAGGCTCCACCGGTACCCGGTGACGGACGTAAATCGGACGTAGGCTGGCTCGCGGTCCGCGTCCTCGGCCTCCGGACCGCCGGCCGCCGCGAGCAGGTCGCCGACGCGGATCCCGCCCCACTCCTGAACCGTGTACCAGCCGCTGGTGCAGTCGAGCAGCGCCTCGGTCTCGTGGCCGGCGGCCAACTCGGCGGCGCTCAGTTCGACCGGCTCGCTCACGAGTCCGTCCACACGTAGCCGGTAGTCCTCCCGATCGATCGGGTCCGGATCGTCGGCGACCCACGAGGTGATCGGAAACGAGCCGTTCCTCTCGCCGTCACGGGGCTGTGATCCGGTGAACCGTCGGTCCGCGCCGGGGGTGTCGAACAGGTCGTTGACGGCCTCCTGTATCCGGTACGTCACGACCCCGGCGGTCAGGAGGACGGTGTAGCGCACGGCGGTTCGGCGACGCTCGAAGTCGATCCGTCGAGGGACGCGGAACCGAGTCGTCGCGTGAGCGACGACGAGCGGGAGGAGCGCGAGTCCGAACCCAACGTGGACGGAGAGCAGGGTCCAGTAGGCGATCCGCACGTCGAGCCCGAACACCCAGACGATCCCCGTGGCGAGCGACCCGAGGGCCGCCGTGAGCGTCAGGGCCGACAGCGCGGTCGATCGCCGCCACAGGCTCGGGTTCGTGAGGCGGTGACGGACTCGCGCGAGCTTCCACACGAGCAGCGCGATAATTCCGAGCCCGAGCGCGCGGTGCAGCCAGAACAGCGGCCACCCCTCGGGGACGCCCACGGTGAACGAGACGAGCCCGGTCACGACCTCCGCCGAGACGAACAACAGCAGCGACCAGTCGACGGCGCGCGGCGGCGGCTCAAGCCGGTCGAGCGCCGTCCGAAGCCGGGAGTCCGCCTTCATCCGAGTGTGCTACGCGTTACCGAGCTAAAAGCCTCGTCACAGCTCGTACACCTCGCCGTCGACCGCCAGCGGCTCTTCGAACGCCTCCTCGGGCGGGTAGAAGTGCGCGAGGTGGACGAGCCGCGTCCGGTCAGCGTTCAGCTCGTCGGCGAGCGCTAGCGCCCCTTCTCGGGTCATGTGCTTCGACCCGAACGTGCGGGGGACCCCGTCTGGCCCCTCGTGGCGCCCGCCGATCGGGTGGTACTCACAGAGCGACGCGGGGACGATGGCGTCGGCCAAGAGGAGGTCGGCGTCCGCGAGCGCCTCGCGGGAGGCGGCCGGGATGTCGTAGCTCGTGTCGCCGGTCAGCGAGAGCTTCGCGCCCGTCTCCGGGTCCTCGATGACGACTCCGAAACAGAGCAGCGGCGGGTGGTCGACGGGGACGAATTGGACCTCGAACCCGCACGTCTCGAAGGGGGTGAGCGGCTCGCGGGCGTGGACGCCGATCCGGTCTTCGAGGTAGTCGTACTTGCTCCGGATGGTCTCGGCGACGCTCTCGTCGGTGGCGGGATCGGTTTCGTTCGGCGCGTGGACCGGGAGCCCGTCGACGAGTCGGTAGACGTTGCCGAGCCCGTCGAGGTGGTCGAAGTGGATGTGCGTCACGAGCCCGGCATCGGGGAGCGGCACGTCGTTATCGAGGAACTGGCTCCGAAAGTCCGGGCTGAAGTCGACGAGCAGCGAGTCGCCGGTCCGCTCGTTTCGCACGTGCACCGAGAACCGCGACCGCGACACGCCTCGATCGCGGGCCGCAGCGCAGGTGTCACAGTCGCAGCCAGCGGTCGGCGTCCCGGTCGTATCGCCCGTCCCGAGGAGCGTGACCCGCATTCGTCTCCCCGTCCTCGGGCCACGGACTTAGCGTCCGCGGTCGGGAGACTGAACCCCAGCGTTATAATTCCGTCCTCGCCCGAGACGGGCGTATGCACACCAGCCGAACCCTCACGCTCGCTCGCCTCCCTTCGGGCGTCCCGATCCGCACGACCGTCCATGTCTACGGCGAGGGGCGGTTCGTCGACAGCGACTCCGGCCGAGATCCTCGGCTCGATATCTCCGACGACGGCGGGCCGGTCGTGTACGCGCAGGCCGCCCAGCACGGGCGCGAAGTGAACGGAACCGCGGTCCTCAGACGGCTTCACGAACGGTTGACGGGCGATTCCGACACGGCGGCTGACGCGCCCGTCCTCGACGGGACTCTGGTGACGGTTCCGGTCGCGGACCCGCTCACCTTCGATCGCGTCTCGTACACGACGCCCGAATCGCTCGACTCGGTCCACTCGAACATGAACCGGTGTTGGCCCGGCGACGAGGACGGGACGCTCCACGAGCGGATGGCGGCCCGCCTCTGGAATTTTGCGAGCGCAGCCGACGCGGTCGTTGACCTCCATACCGGGTCGCCGTCGATGCTCACCCACACCGTGTACATGCGCGGCGACGACGAGTGTCGGGCGCTCGCAGAGGCGTTCGGCACGGATCTCCTTCTCGCCGAGGCAGCGGGCGACGACGCCGACACGGAGTGGTCGGAGCGCAACTTCGGCGGGAAGTTCCGGGTCGCCGCCACCCGCGAGGGGATCCCGACGATCACGCCCGAACTCGCACACAGCCGCGAGGTCGTCGCCGACGCGGTCGACGTCGGCGTCGACGGAATGATCGGCGTACTCCGTCACGAAGGAATCCTTTCCGGCGAGCCAGAGCCGTGGGACGGGACGGTCGCGCGGAACCATCTCGGTCGCGTGACCGCCGCCGAATCCGGGCTGTTCACGCCGGTGCGCGGGCTCTCGATCGGGGACACGGTCGTCGACGGAGAGCGTCTCGGTACGGTCCACGACCCGACGACGTTCGAGACGCTCCAGACCGCCGCGGCCGACCGCGACGGGATCGTCTACTCGGTCGCCCGCGAGTCGACCGTCACGGCGGGCTCAACGCTCGTCGGCGTCGCGGAGCGAGTGGACGAAGAGTGAGGGGTTCGGGCGGAGACGGGATCTCACCGTCCCCTACGGCCGCCGCACACGGATCGTTCCGTCGGCGTCGACCGTGACGAACAGCCGGCTTCTGACCTCTCGGCCGTGGACCGCGTCGCCGGCGCGGTCGCCGATCGTCTTCATCAGATCCGGGGCGGTCTGGTTCACTTTGACGCCCGCGTCGTCGCAGGCGTCGTACACGCGCTTCGGGGCGTCGTACAGATCTGTCCCGGTCTCAATTTCGACGCGGACCGGGGCGGCGAGCGCCTCCGCGAACGCGACCGTCTCGCGGGCGCGCTCGACGTTATCGCGGGCGCTCGCCTCGACGCTGGAGACGTTCGCGCGCGACGTGCCGAGCCGGCCGGCGATGTCGGACTGGCGGAGCCCCCGCTCGCGGAGCGCTAACACCTCCGCCTGTCGGTCGGTGAGGACGCTCTCGTCGGCGTCGAACCCCGCCCGTTCCAACAGGTCCGCGGCGTCGACCTCCTCGATATCGTCGATATCGTCGATATCGCCGGGGCCGGCGGCGTCAGGCGGACCGTCGTCTGCGACCATACTCGTCGCGACGGGCCGCTCGCTCAAAAAACGGTGGTTTCGGTGTTCCGCGATCGGTGCGATCGCCTCGTTTGCTGCTCCCGTCGCGGATCGGCGGCGTCTAGACTGTCCATGGGGTGAGCTACCCCTGAGCGCGCTTACTTGCCCCAGAAGTTCTCGCGGCTGCCGAGCCGTTCGCGATCCGGGCGGTCGCGGCGCCGATTCCCGTCGTCGTCCGCGCTCTCGGCATCCTCCGCGTCCCCTGCATCCGCGTCACCGTCGCCATCGCCATCCTCCGGCTCCTCGGGGAGCCGTTCGATGACGTCGCGTGCGGTGGCGTGACTGGATTTCACACGGTGGATCCGCACCTCGGCACGCGCCGGGGGCAAGACGCCGTCGACGAGAATGATAAAGCCGTCGTCGGTGCGGCCGACGCCGGCGCCGCTCTCGTGGATGTCGTCGACTTCGACGACGACCGCCTCCCCGGGCTGGACCGGCTGCTGTTTCAGCTCGTAAATGGGCATGTCGTAGTGGTTACACCACTCCGCGCCGCCCTTGTTACCGTAGTGTTGGCACCCCATTCCGTCGATTCGTTCGTCGAAACTGGGGCAATCGTCGGCGAGTGGACAGTCCGCCATACCGTAGGGGAGACCGCCGGCCGTTGTAAACGTTTTCGACTCTCTCGGCGAAAAACGCGGAATATGGCCGTGTTATCCGGCTGAACGGCCGCTGTCTCGTGCTAACTCACCGATCCCTGTGACGCATCGGATCTCGCGACCTCACAGGAACTCGCGGACTTCGGAGTACCACATGTCGTGGTGGTCGACCGCGTCGAGCGCGTCGGCGATGTCGACGGCGATCGCGTGCCAGCAGCGCTCGGACGGGTCGTCGGCGTCGAGATTGTAGGTTGCGTCGGCGCAGGTGCACTCGCCCGCCTCGACCACGTACTCGTCGTCGTGGCCGACGACGACGGTGAAATCGCGGTAGCGTTTCACCCGCCCCTCGCCGACCGCCTCGATCGCCCGCGTCCCGCGGTCGCCGTGCTCCTCGACGATGCCGGCGGCGATCGGGCCGGTGAGCTTCCCGGCCGCCGCGATCGCCGTCCGCCAGTCGTCGACCGGCTCCATACCGCCCCGTTCTCGACCGCTCGGTTAAACAGCGTCGGTCAGGACGTCGCGTTTCTCGCCCGAATGCGCCGACGACTCTGTCCCGACGCGCTGGTCCCCCATCCCGACGCGTGGTTTCAAGCCGGCTCGCTCCGTCGACCGGGTATGCCAGAGACGTGTCCGCACTTGGAGTACCGCGAGGCCGGCGGCGACGACGGCGTCGCCTTCGACGTCGCCCGCGCGTTCTGTACCGTGACGGGGTCGTTCGTCCAGCCGATGCGCGCCGACGTCTGTAACGCTCGGTACGGTCTCGACCCCGCGACGGACTGTGAGTACTACGTCGAGCCCGACGAATGACCTACGACGACGCCCTCGACGGCAAGCCGACGATCATCACCGCGGCGCTCACCGGCGGCGTCCACGGGAAGGAGGCGCATCCCGATCTGCCCGAGACGCCCGCGGAAATCGCGGCGGCGGCGGCCGCCTGCGAGGCGGCGGGCGCGAGCGTGCTTCACCTGCACGCGCGCCGCGAAAACGGCGAGCGAGCCTTCTCGACGGCGCGGTTTCAGGCGGTCACCGACGCGGTCCGGGACGCCACCGACGACGTGATCATCCAGCACTCGACGGGTGGGACCGCCGCGCCCGACGCCCTGCGACACGAGCCGCTCCGGACGGACCCCGCCCCGGAGATGGCGTCGCTCGACATGGGGCCGCTCAACCGCTACGACCGGCTCACTTCCGAGAACACCCGCGCGCTGGTCGCGTCGCTGCACGCGGAGATGACCGAGCGCGGGATCAAGCCCGAACTGGAGGTGTTCAACGACGGTCACCTCAACGAATCGCTCGCGATCCTCGACAAGCTTGAGGACCCGCCGTACCTCAACTTCCTGTTCGGCGGCGGGACCACTTCGCCGCCGCACCCGCGGACGCTGGTCAACCGCGTCGAGGCGCTGCCCGACGGCGTCGAGTTCACCGTGATCGGGTTCGGCCCGCACCAGTTACCGATGACGACGCAGTCGCTCCTGCTCGGCGGGCACGTCCGGGTCGGGCTGGAGGACAATCGGTATTATACGCGGGGCGAACTGGCCACGAACGAGCAGCTCGTGGCGCGGGCGGCGCGGATCACCGAGGAACTGGGTCGCCCCGTGGCGACACCGGCGGAGACGCGGGAGTTGTTGGGGCTCCGCGGTCGATAGCGGGCGTACGCGGACCGATATGCTGTCGCGGTTGTTTATAAGTGAACGGTGGTGTTGCCGTCGGCTGTTTATCAGTCGTTGATCGTGGCATAAACGGTATCAACGCTCCGGCCGCACCGTCCCGCACCTCACGCCTCCCCAGCCTCGTCGCTCGCTCCGCTCGCGACTCCCTCGCGCTCGGTTCGCGCCTTTATAAGGCGCTCACCGGAGCGCGCCACCGCCTCGTTCATTTATAAACAGCCGTCGTTGTCGTATTTTGTCATTTAAATATCGCGTCACCGGCGACGGACTGCAACACTTCCGCCGTGTGTCACGCTCTCGTCGTAACTCTTCTCGCGCGCCGATCGGTTTTCTACTTATAAACCACCGAGCCGCGGATAGCGCCCGTCTACTCCAGCACGACCAGCACGTCGCCCATGTCGACGCTGTCGCCCTCGCCGACGTGGACGCTCGCGACGGTGCCGCCGCGCTCGGCGACCACGTCGTTTTCCATCTTCATTGCTTCGAGGACGCAGACCACGTCGCCCGCGGCGACCTCGTCGCCCTCGGCCACGTCGACCGAGAGGATCGTCCCTTGCATCTCCGCCGAGACGGCCTCGCCGCCCTCGGCGACATCGACGCCGCCGTCGTCGCTGCCGCCGTCGTCCGCCGCCTGCGGGGGGCGCTGTTGGCGCCCGCCGGCGCCGCCGGATCCCCCACTCGCTGTCGGAATCGGCGGGGCGCCGCGCTCTTCGAGGTCGACCTGGAAGCGCTTGCCGTTCACCTCGACGGTGAACTCGCGTTCGGTCACCTCCTCGTCGTCGTCGCTCGCGGCGGCCGACTCGGAGCCCCATTTCGCTTGCGCCTCGGCGATCAGTTCCTCGTCGAGCTCCTCGTCGAGGTACTTCGTCGTGTGCGTCCCGTCGACGAACCGCCGGTCGTCGAGCATGAGCCGGTGGAACGGGACGATGGTGACGACGCCGTCCAACTCGTACTCCGCGAGCGCGCGTTTCGACCGAGCGAGACACTCCTCGCGGTCGGTGCCCCACACGATCAGCTTCGCGATCATCGAGTCGTAGTCGGTGACCAGCTCGTCGCCCTGTCGGAGCGCGTCGTCGACGCGCACGCCGATCCCGCCCGGTGGGTCGTACGTGTCGAGCCGCCCCTCGTTGGCGGGCTGGAAATCCTCAGCGGCGTTCTCGGCGTTGATGCGGAACTCGATCGCGTGGCCGTCGAGTTCGACGTCGTCCTGCGTGATCGAGAGTCCCTCGCCGGCGGCGACCCGGAGCTGCTCTTTGACGATGTCGACGCCGGTTAGCGCCTCCGTGACGGTGTGTTCGACCTGAATCCGCGTGTTGACTTCGAGGAAGTAAAACGGCGTGTCCGGGCCGAGCGGCTCGTCGGGGTCGCGGTCGACGTCCTCCTCGACGAGGAACTCGACGGTCCCCGCGTTGGTGTAGTCGGCGGCGGCGACGCCCCGGCGGGCGGACTCGCCGATCTTTTCGCGCAGTTCGTCGGAGAGGGCGGGCGAGGGTCCCTCCTCGATCACCTTCTGGTGGCGGCGCTGGAGCGAGCAGTCGCGCTCGCCGAGGTGGACGACCTCCGGCTCGGCGTCTTTGTCGCCCTCGCTGCCGTCTGCGACGATCTGCACTTCGACGTGTCGCGGCGTCTCCAGATAGCGTTCGAGGTAGACGGAGTCGTTCGAGAAGTACGCCTCGCCCTCGCGCTTCGCCGATTCGAGGGCGTCGGCGGCCTCGTCGGCGCTCTCGACGACCTTCATGCCGCGGCCGCCGCCGCCGCCTTCGGCTTTGATCGCGACGGGGTAGCCGTGCTCGTCGCCGAACTCGCGAACCGCCTCGGGATCGGTGACGGGCTCCGTGGTTCCGGGAACGATGGGTACGTCCGCCGCGTCCATCACGCGCCGGGCGTGCGTCTTCTCGCCGAGTCGCTCCATCGCGTCGCTCGACGGTCCGACCCAAGTGATCCCGTCCGCGGCCTCGACGCGTGCGGCGAAGTCGGCGTTCTCCGCGAGGAAGCCGTACCCCGGGTGGATCGCGTCGGCACCCGCTGCCCGTGCGGCCTCGACAACTGCCTCGCCGTCGAGGTAGGAGTCGGCCGCACGGGCCGGCCCCACGTTGTACGCTTCGTCCGCGTACCGGACGTGGCCGCCGTGTTTGTCGGCGTCGCTGTACACGGCGACGGTGTCGACACCGAGCTCCGCACAGGCGCGCATCACCCGAACCGCGATCTCTCCGCGGTTCGCGACCAGAACCTTGTCGAACATTTCTGCACGTTTCTTCCACGATCACCCACCTCATTCTATCGGTCCGTCCCGGCGGGACCGTCAGTCGATGCCGCGAGCCGGTGCCGCCGTGCCCGAGACGGTTAAGTGGGATCCGCACGGCAGATTCGGATATGCTCTCGGCCGGAAATCCCTACGTGTTGCCGTCGGTGTTGATCGCGGCTGGCGCGTACCTCGCGTTGACGCTGCTGACGGACGCGTCTATCCTCATCCGGATCGGCGTGCTCGCATTCGTCGCCGGCGTCGTTCCGATCGTCGTCAATCGCCTCATCGGCGGTGCGCCGGACGACGCGACGAACGAATCGACCGACGTGTGATCATTGACCACAGATATATATCCCGCCGGCCGCATTCTCCGACGCACCCTGTGAAGGGTTCGCGTGGCGGGTCCGCCGCCGGGGGAATGTGCGCGTCCGGACGCAACCTCCAACCGCGTCCGGAGTCGATCGATGCTTTGAGCGGCGGCGTTGGGGGACCGTTCGGCTCCGAGTGATGGCGCCGCGGACCGCCCGGTTCCGAACGCCGACGGGGTCAGAACCGCTCTACGCGCCCGGCCGCGGTCCACGGGTCGGTCGGCGCGCTCGTGGGAACGCGGACGGACCGCCCGCTGAGCCGGTCGATCCGTCCGGCGAACGACCACCGCTTCCCGTCGCCGTCCCATCCGTCTTCGGTCGCTTCCGCGGCCGTGGCCGCGGCGAGTTCGCCGTCGCGGAGGTGTGCCGCGACCGCCGCGGCGATGGCGGCGGCCTCGGCGTCGTCGGCGTCGTCGGGGATCGAGAGGCCGTCGAGGGCGGCGGTTGGCGCCGTGTCGTCGGAACTCCTCGGTCGATCGGTCGCCATCAGATAGGGATGTTGCCGTGTTTCTTCTCGGGTTTCTCGGAGCGCTTCCCCTTCAGCATCTGGAGGTCGTCGATCAGCCGCGAACGGGTCTCCGACGGCTCGATGACGTCGTCGACGAAGCCGCGGTCGGCGGCGGTGTACGGGTTCGCGAACTCCTCGCGGTACTCGTCGATGAGCTCCTGTCTGCGGGCGTCGGGGTCGTCGGCCTCGGCCAACTCCTCGCGGTAGAGGACGTTGACCGCGCCCTTCGGCCCCATCACCGCGATCTCCGCGGTCGGCCACGCGTAGTTGACGTCACCGCCGATGTGCTTTGAGGACATCACGCAGTAGGCCCCACCGTACGCCTTCCGGGTGATGACGGTGAGTAGCGGGACAGTCGCCTCGGAGAAGGCGTACAGGAGCTTCGCACCGTGGCGAATGATCCCGTTGTGTTCTTGATCCGTGCCGGGCATGAACCCGGGCACGTCCTCGAAGGTGAGGATGGGGATGTTGAACGCGTCACAGAAACGGACGAATCGCGCGCCCTTCTGACTCGACTCGATGTCGAGCGTGCCGGCGTTCACGCGGGGGTTGTTAGCGACGATGCCGATCGAGTGGCCGTCGAGTCGGGCGAACCCGACGACGATGTTCTTCGCGAAGTTCTCTTGGACCTCGAAGAAGGACCCCTCGTCGACGACGCTGTCGATCACGTCTTTCATGTCGTACGGCTTGCGAGGAGCGTCGGGGACGATGTCGCCCAGACGATCGTCCGCGCGATCGGGATCGTCCCACGGCTCGACGCGCGGGGGGTCTTCCACGTTGTTCGCGGGGAGATACGAGAGCAGTCGCGCGATGTCGTCTAACGCGTCCTCCTCGCTGTCCTCGGCGAAATGCGCGACGCCGGAGGTCGACGAGTGGGTGACCGCGCCGCCGAGTTCCTCGAAGCTCACCTCCTCGCCGGTCACCGTCTTGATGACGTCGGGACCGGTGATGAACATGTGCGAGGTGTCCTTGACCATGAACGTGAAGTCCGTGATGGCTGGGGAGTACACCGCGCCGCCGGCACACGGCCCCATGATCGCCGAAATTTGCGGGACGACGCCCGAGGCCTCCGTGTTGCGGCGGAAGATCTCCGCGAAGCCGCCGAGCGAGGCGACACCTTCCTGAATACGGGCGCCGGCAGAGTCGTTGAGCCCCACGACGGGCGCGCCCACGTCCATCGCCTTGTCCATCACCTTACACACCTTCTCGGCGAACACCTCGCCGAGCGAGCCGCCGAACACCGTGAAGTCGTGCGCAAAGACGAACGTCTTCCGGCCGTTGACTTCACCGTAGCCCGTCACCACGCCGTCGCCCGGGATCTGCTGTTCTTCCATCCCGAACGTGTGGTTCCGGTGGGTGCGGAACCGGTCGAACTCGTGGAACGTCCCGTCGTCGAGGAAGTAGTCGATCCGCTCGCGTGCGGTCATCTTCCCCTTGTCGTGTTGGGACTCGATCCGGTCTTCGCCCCCGCCGAGCGACGCTCGTTCGCGGCGTTCGCGGAGGTCCTCGATACGGTCGTCCATCGTCACGCCGGACCACCCTGAGTCATTACCTCGTGGGTCGGTAAGCGGCATCAAAAGGGTTCCCCTATCCGACGTTTTCGGATTCGACAGGCGTCGAATTTCGGTTGCGGTCGGGACGTGTCCGGCCGAAAACGGTCGGCACGCTTGACGGCCCAGACCGGTTATATCGTCCCTGTCGGCGGTTCACACGCGGACCGGCGCTTCGACGCTTTTAAACCTCCGATGGACCACTCTCCGGTGAGACAGGCTTCGCCTGTTTCACTGACCCGTAGGAGCGACCTGCGTACTACGGAGGTGAAAATGGCAGACACAATACAAGAGGCCGTAACCCTCGCACTCGACGATGCGCCCGAGCGGAACTTCCGCGAGACAGTGGACATCGCGATCAACCTGCGAGACCTCGACCTCAACGATCCGTCGAACCGCATCGACGAGTCCGTCGTGCTGCCGGCTGGAACGGGGCAGGAGACACAGATTGTCGTCTTCGCGGAGGGCGAAACCGCCGTCCGCGCCGCGGAAGTCGCTGATCAAGTACTTGACAGCGACGACCTCGAAGACTTAGGAGACGACGACGACCGCGCAAAGGACCTCGCCGACGAGACCGACTTCTTCGTCGCCGAGGCCAACCTGATGCAGGACATCGGTCGGTACCTCGGTACCGTCCTCGGTCCGCGCGGGAAGATGCCTACCCCACTACAGCCGGACGACGACGTCGTCGAGACCGTCAATCGGATGAAGAACACGGTGCAGCTCCGGTCACGCGACCGGCGCACGTTCCACACCCGCGTCGGCGCCGAGGATATGGGCGCCGATGCGATCTCGGACAACATCGATGTCATCGTCCGACGACTCGAAGCGAACCTCGAGAAGGGGCCGCTCAACATCGACGGGATCTACGTGAAGACCACGATGGGTCCCGCGAAGGAGGTGCCCGTATGAGCTCGGTCCGTAAGACCGAGACGATCCCGCAATGGAAACAGGACGAAGTCGACGAGCTCGTCGAGTTCATCGACTCGTTCAACTCCGTCGGGATCGTCGGCGTCGCCGGCATCCCGAGCCGACAGCTCCAGGCCATGCGCCGCGAGCTGCACGGCTCCGCGGACGTCCGGATGAGCCGCAACACGCTCACCGTCCGCGCGCTGGAGGAGGTCGACGCGGGCGTCGAGGATCTGATCCAGTATGTCTCGGGTCAGGTCGCGCTCATCGGTACGAACGACAACCCGTTCGGCCTTTTCAAGCAGCTGGAAGCCTCGAAGACCCCCGCCCCGATTAGCGCGGGCGAGGTCGCCCCCAACGACGTTGTCATCCCCGAGGGTGACACCGGCGTCGACCCGGGACCGTTCGTCGGTGAACTCCAGACGATCGGCGCGTCGGCACGCATCCAAGACGGTTCGATCGTGGTCACGGAGGACTCGGCAGTCCTCAACGAGGGCGATGTCGTCGACGAGGACCTCGCGAACGTCCTGACCGAACTCGGCATCGAGCCGAAGGAAGTCGGACTCGACCTGAAGGGCGTCTACTCCGAGGGCGTCCTGTTCGAGCCGGACGAGCTCGCCATCGACGTCGACGAGTACCGCGCGGACATCCAGTCCGCCGCGGCCGCCGCGCGCAATCTCTCGGTCAACGCCGCCTACCCGACGGCCGCCACCGCCGGTACCCTTCTCGCGAAGGCGTCCGGCGAGGCGAAGTCGGTCGGGCTGTTCGCCGAAATCGAGAGCCCGGATGTCGTGCCCGACCTCATCGGAAAGGCCGACGCCCAGCTCCGTGCGCTCGCGGCCCAGATCGACGACGAGGAGGCGCTCCCCGAGGAGCTGCAGGGCGTCGAAGCCGCCCCGGCTCCCGAGACGGACGACGCCGAGGAGGAACAGGCGGACGACAACGACGATACGGACGACGCTGAGGCAGCCGACGACGACGCCGACGATGACGGCGACGACGGCGGCGACGGTCTCGGCGCGATGTTCGGATAACACTACGAGGACACACCAATGGAATACGTTTACGCTGCGCTCATCCTGAACGAGACTGGCGAAGAGATCAACGAGGACAACATCACCGGCGTGCTGGAAGCCGCCGGCGTCGACGTCGAGGAATCCCGCGTCAAGGCGCTCGTCGCCGCGCTGGAGGACGTCGACATCGAGGACGCTATCGAGACGGCCGCCGCGGCGCCCGCCGCCGGTGCGGCCGCCGGTGGCGCTGCCGCTGCCGAGGAGTCCGACGACGGCGACGACGAGGCCGACGAGGCCGACGCCGACGACGAGGACGACGAGGAAGAAGAGGACGACGACGGCGGCGAAGGCCTCGGCGAGCTCTTCGGCTAACGCCGGACAACAACTCCGAGACCGTTTCGACCGCTTCGGCCACCGCGGCCGTTTCGGCCCCTTCGATCGATCCGCATTTTTCGCTCGTGCCCGCTATCCGGAGTGATAACGTCGGCCGCGTCTTTTTATATCGATCGCCGGAAGAAGCGACCGTCCAATGAATATCGTCGACGGCGACAAGATCGAGTGCGCGCGATGTGAATCGGTGTTCCCGATTGGGGACGCCTCGCTGCTCGAAAAGGAGACGAACCGCGACTACGAGCGCGTGCTCTGTGCGGAGTGTCTCGGCGCCGTCGGCGTCCCTCGGGGGTACACCCTGCGGCGAGACATCAGTCACCTCGCGCGATAGCGTTTCTCTCGATTTCTCGTGAGTCGAGAGGCCGGGAACCCGTACCGCTTGGCGTCCCCGACCTCGCGGTCCGGCCGGAGCGAGTCGATGTACACGGCCTCCACCACCGGCTCGTGGGTGCCGTACTCGACGTTCGTGTCGTACTCGTCGATGGTGCGCCCCTCCTCGGTCCGATACGCGTCGGCGCGCCGATTCGTGACCGCGACCACGAGGAGGTGTTCGCCGGTCTCGCGGTCGCGGACGAGCGCGCCCGGCTCGAATCCGTGTCGTGCACAGAGCTGCGGCCCGTCGGCGTCGCGCGGGACGAACGCCTCCCCGCCGCAGACCGCGCAGACGGCGACGCGCTCGTCCGGCGCGGGGGCCGCTCCCGCCGCCACTTCCATCGCGACGCGACGGAGGTGCTTACACCGGGCGCCGCGGATCGCGTGGTCCGGGCAGGTGCAGGTGCCGTCGTCGAGCGCGACGACGTAGGTGCCGCCCTCGGTCTCGACGACGTACCGACCGTCGCGCAGCGTTCGCACCGTCATCGGCTCCGCGGCGGCGCGGGCAGCCCGACCATCGTCGGCATCGGGGTCCGCTGTGGAATTGTGATTCGCTGCGGAATCGTGGTCCACAGCGGGATTGCGACTCGTTTCGGAGTTACGATCCGAGTCGTCGACCGATCGGTCCTCGATGCCTCGCGAATCTTCGTCTGGCAGCTCCGTCGACAACTCCGTCGGCACCGTCACTCTGGGTGCGGTCGGATGTGGGGCCGTCGACATCGGTGGTGTTCGGAAGTGTCTCATGGGGGACCTGCGAGGTGGTGCCTCGCGTCGGATCGATATAGGGTTCCAGTCCGGTTAACGTCCACGCTCGTTGACCAATCCCGACGTTCGTGCGCCGATCGGACCGCAAGGAGGGTGGTCGCGTCCCGATCCTCGGCGGCCCCATCGAAGTCCTTTTTTAGCGGCGACGGAAACCCGCGAGCATGGAAATCGACGCGGAGCTCCGTCGGCAGATCACGGTCTCCCTGCTCGCGGCGGCGGTGTTCGTCGCCGGGCTGGTCGGGATCGGGGTCACGTACGGCGGTTCGTCTGAACTCCCCGAGACGGGCGCAATCGCGCTCGTCGGACTGCTGACCGGCTTCGTTCTGCTGATGGCGCTCGTCGGCGCATACCTCATCCGCGCGAACGACGACGAGTAGGTCGGTTTAGGCCGCTTCGCCGTCCGCCGCAATTTCGTTCTCCTCTCGCCAATCGTCGACCTCGTCGGCGTCCGCCACGCGCTTTTCGTAGTAGGCGAGCGGGTCGGCGGCAACCTGCATGTGGTCCTCCTCGTTGTGGCAGATCCCGTAATTTGACAGGGTCTGGCAGGTCGGCGGCGGGTACTGGGTCCCGCGGTCGTCTTTCAGGTACTCGGTCTGGTACCGGATCCCCTCGGCGTCGAGGCTGGTGTCCGCACAGAACGCGACCACCTCGTCCGGTGTCATCCCGATACCGACGAGAAACGCCATCAGCGCGAACGACTCGGGTGGGGTGAGGTCGGCGTCGCGTTCGGCCTTCTCGATGAGGTTCGTCATACACGGCGGGAACAGCGCGGGGGCGACGATATCGATCGGTCCCGTGTAGGTCCGCTCGGAGAGCAGCCGTTTGAGATCTTCGACGCCGGATTCGAGCTCCGCGGCGATCCCCTCGCCGGCCGCCAGTTCGAACGGGAGTCCCTCGCGGACGCGCTCTTCGACGGCGGCTTCGAGCGCGTCCAACAGCTCTTCGCTGGAGACGCGTACCTCTCCGTCGGCGAGCGCTCGGTTGACGAGTCGCCACGACGGTCCCCATGACGGCGAGGTGAGCCGCAGGTACGGGCCGACCGCGATCCAGTAGTGGGCGGGGTCGCGGCCAGCGGTCGACGCGGCGGCCGGCGCGTCACCCGTGGTCGGACCAGTTGTCTCCGGGCGCACCGCGTCCGCGAGGTCGAACTCGGCCAGCACGTCGTCGAGACCGACCGTCGGCGTCGACAGCGATCGCAGTTCGTCGTCGGTCGCGAGGTCAGCGCGGATCCGGTCGACGGCGGTCGCAGCCTCCGCGGCGGCGTACTTTTCGATGGCGGGCGCGGAGTCGAGCAGCGAGACGAGAATTCGCGAGATGGGGTACGACAGCAACTCCGCCTGCGCGTCGTACGCCGACTCGGCGGGGAAGACTCCGGACTCCGACTCGACCGTTCCGTCGAGGAGGGCGCGTTCGACACGCTCGCGGGCGCGCTCGACGGCGGGCGCGTCGGCCGCGACGAGCTCCGGCAGCGACACCGCGGCCTCGGCGACGGCCTCGCGGGCGGTCGCAAAGAACGGGTACTTGGCGTCGAGCGCGTCCATGTTCGGCCCGAGGTAGCAACGGGCGGCGAATAAGCGGTGCGGTCCGCGTCGGGGAGCGTCGCACGCCTGTTACACTTCTGTATCCCCGGCCGATCCCTCTCCGGTGGCGTCCGGATCCGGGTCCGGGTTCTCGATCGCTGCGCCCGGCGCGTTCGCTTTCACGCTGTCGAGCCCCTGTTTCGCCTTCTGTTTCGAGGCGTACCCCTGTCCGCCGTCGGCGATGATGTTCCCGTTGTCGTGGACGAGCCGCCACCGGTGTTTGTCGGCCGCGTCCCGGAACAGCTCGAAGGTGGCATCGCTCCCTCCGTCTTCCGGGACCACCGCGTCGTGTGCGGCGTCGATGACGTGTGCGCCGGGGGCGTTCCGCTGGACGCTCTCGATCCCGTTCTGGGCATCGCGTTTATCCGAGTACCCCTCGCCGCCGTCGGCGATGATGTTCCCGTTGTCGTGGCGGAGCCGCCAGCGCCACTTGTCGTCGTCGTCCGCGTACAGTTCGAAGGTTGCCCTGCTCGCGGCGGCGTCGGTGTCGATCTCGCCGTCAGACTCGTCGAACTCCATCTCGACCGCGTAGCGGACCGTCCCGTCGGTGCGTTCGAGCGCCACCTCGACGTCCGGCTCCGCAGCCGGGTCGACCGTTACCGTGCCGGCGTCGTCGACGGGAACCGGATCTCCGCGACCGAGGGCCGCCGCGATGCGTCGGAAGTAGGTCGCGAGCGCCTGTCGGCTCCGCGACCGTCTGGACTCGTGGATCGTTTCGTCTGGCATACAGGTTACCGTCACGGCGAGAGAATAAAACCGTATGGCCGGCTGCGGCGTTACGAGCACCGGGGCATCGGTCACTGGAGCACCGGCATGACGGAGCACGAGACCGCGGTGGATCCGCTCGCTCGCGCCCGATAGTGTTTAGCGAACGCCGCCGCATTGCCGAGGTGTGAGTCAGTACGATCGGAGCGTCGAAGCGGACGTGGACCCAGACGTGGACGCAGACAGCGATCGGCCCGCCGATCGCGGCGACGGTGACGCCTCGCTCGCCCACCGCACGGAGTCCCGCGTGCTCCCCGCCGACGTGTTCTCGACGCTCGGGAACGACACTCGCGTCGCTATCCTCCGCGCCCTCCTGGAGCTTGGTGCCGACGAGCGGCCCGTGAGCTTCACCGACCTGTTCGACCGCGTCGACATCGACGACAGCGCGAACTTCAGCTATCACCTCCGTCAGCTTACGGGTCACTTCATCAAGCGGAGCGACGACGGCTACGCGTTCCGCTCGCCTGGTCGAAAGGTGGTCAGTGCGATTTTTACCGGATCGCTGACCGAGCGCGCGCAACTCGGCTTCTTCGCCGTCGATGGTTCCTGTTACGACTGCGACGGCGACCTCCACGGCTGGTACGTCGACGACGCGCTCACCATCGGCTGTGCCGACTGCGGCACCGTGCAGGTGAGCTACCCGTTCCCCTCCGGCGGGCTCGACGACCGCACGACGGACGAGCTGTTGCAGGCGTTCCACCACTACGTCCGACACCACTACTGTCTGGCCGCCGACGGCGTCTGCCCCGAGTGCACCGGAGCGATCGAGACGACGCTCTGTCGCGACCCCGACGAGGACGACCTCGATATCGCCGTCGAACACGTTTGTCGACGCTGTAACTACCGGCTCCGCTCGACGGTCGGCGTGACGCTGCTCGACCACGCGGAGACGCTGGTATTCCACGCCGACCGCGGCGTCGATTTAAATACGGAGCCGTTCTGGCGGTTCGACTGGTGCGTGAGCGACGAGCGGACGACCGTCGTCTCCGACGACCCGCTCCGCGTCAGGCTCGCGCTCCCCTGTGCGGGCGACGAACTCCGCGTGCTGCTCGATGAGACGTGCAGCGTGATCGAGACGACGCTCGTCGAGTGAGTTCTCGTTTATAAACGGACGACCCGATAATTTCACGTACGCATCCGACGCCGGCGAGTGGAGACGCTCGCCGGCCGACGCGACCGCAGTAGAATACCTCTCGAGGGCGTGCCGTCAGCGGGACGTTACTCGAAGAGTTGGACGGCCTGCTCGTAGCGGTTCGCGGGCTCGTTCCAGTCGACGACCTCGAAGAAGTTGTCGACGAACTCGCCGCGGGCCGGACCGTAGTCGTGGTAGTAGGAGTGTTCCCACACGTCGAGCGCGAGGATCGGGTGACCGCCCCAGATAGCGCCCTGGTCGTGCTTGTCGACCACGACGTTGCGAAGCTGATTCGAGAACGTGTCGTACACTAAGAGCGCCCAGCCGCCCGCGCCGGAGGCTGCCGCCTCGAACTCGCCCTTCCAGGCCTCGTACGAGCCGAAGTCCTCCGCGATGCGGTCCGCGAGCGCGCCCTCGGGCTCGTCGCCGCCCTCCGCGGACATGTTCTGCCAGAACAGGTCGTGGAGAATGTGCCCCGAGGAGTTGTGCGTCACGTTGCGGATGGCGCCCGCCGACGAGGAGAAATCATGTTCCTCGCGGTTGGCTTCGAGGGTCTCTTCGGCCGCGTTCCAGCCGTTCACGTAGCCCTGATGGTGGGTGTCGTGATGCCATTCGAGCACCTGCTCGGAGAGGTGCGGTTCCAGTGCGTCGTAGTCGTACGGCAGCGGATCGAGTTCGTAGCTCATGTTTACAAGCAGTCGTATGCTCGCCGGACACATGAACGTTCTCTGTAGCGCGTTTTAGTAAGAAATTTGAATCGTTTATAAGCAGTTTAAACAGCATTTTGGCGTGCATACGGGTGTTTCTCGAGATTTAGTACTGTCGTCTGACTGGTCGTCGCTACCGCTGACGGGGCGCTTATCAGTCGTGAACTACTCGGATCGCGTATGGTCACCGACCCGACGCCGACTGACGCCGACTGGCCGATCGCCGGCGAGACGGTCCGACACGGAACGGGGGTGAACTCGAACCGGGCGTTTCCCACGAGCGGGTACCCGGCGAACCTCGATCCGTTTGTCCTCTTTGAGCGGTTCTACATCGAGCCCGACACGGGGTTTCCGATGCACCCGCACAAGGGGTTCGAGATCGTCTCGTACATGATCGACGGCGGGATGGATCACGCGGATTCGCTCGGCGTCGAACACACCGCCCGCGAGAACGAGGCGATGCGGATCACGACCGGCAGCGGCATTCGCCACTCCGAGTTCCCCGCCGACGGCGCGGCCTGCAACGGGCTCCAGCTCTGGGTGAACCTCCCGCGCGAAAAGAAGGAGGCCGACCCAGACTACGTCGACGCGAGCGCCGCCGAGCTCCCCACGCGAGAGCTTGACGGCGCGACGGTCACGACCGTCGTCGGCGACGGCTCACCGATCGAGTTGCACACGCCGATGACGTATCTCGACGTTCGGGTCGCGGACGGGTGGACGTGGTCGGTGCCGGACGACTGGGCGGGCTTCTGTTACGCTGTCGCCGGGAGCGGGACCGTCGATGGTCGCGCGTTCGGCGAGGGAGATGTCGTCCCGACGCGATCGGGCGGCGAGTTCGAGGTCGCCACCGACGAGGGGCTCCGCCTCGTTGCGGTCGCCGGGCGCCCGCACAATGAGCCGATCCGCCAGCAGGGGCCGTTCGTCTTATAAATCACAGACGCCGCAGTCGCAGTCACGGCCGCGGTCGCGATGCCGCTCAGTCCCGCTCAGCCCCGCTCGGCGATGATCGTCTCGCCGGCGCGGACCGCGTCGCCCTCGCGCACGAGCAGGTCGCCCTCGTCGACGTCGGCGGGGAGGACCACGTCGGCGCGGGAGCCGAACGAGACGTGACCGACGCGCTCGCCGCGGTCGACGACATCGCCCGGTTCCACCGACGGGTGGATCCGCCGGGCGAACCAGCCGGCGATGATCAGGAGCTCGTACTCGCCGAAGTCGATCGCGACCTGCTCGTTGCGGTCGGACTCCTTGTCGAACGCGGGCCGGTTCGCGCCCGGGCGGTGTCTGACCTCGCGGACCTCGCCGGCGATCGGCGCGCGATTCACGTGCACGTCGGTGACGTTCATGAACACGCCGACCCGGATCCGGTTCCCCTCCTCGCGGACGACGGAGACGGTTCCGTCGGCAGGCGCGACGACGATCCCGTCGGCGTCCGGCGGCGAGCGATCGGGGTCTCGGTGAAACCAGAGGACTCCGATCGCGAGCGCGAGGAGGACGACACCGACCGGCGGCACGAACGGCAGCGTCACGGCCGCGCCGAGCGCGGGCACGAGCGCCAGCCGCCAAGCCGCGTCGACGACCGGGAACGGGAGCAGACGGGCGAGCGGCGGGTCGCGCGCCATCGTCAGGCCTCCACGGGGTCACGCAGGGGGTCTCGGAGTTCGGTGCGACCCGCGGCCCACGCCGCGAGCAGGTGGGTGAGGTGGATCCGGTCGTCGAGCCCGTCGGTGAGGTCGAGGTCGGCCTCGCCGGCGAGGACGTGGAGCCGCGCGAGGTCGTCGCCGCCGTACTCGGAGCCGGCGCGGGCGACGCGTAGCGTCTCCCGGAGCAGTTCCCCACCGTCGTATCCGCCGTCGTCGAGGAGGTCGTCGAGCGTCTTCCGGGCGTCTTTGAGGTCGCCGGCCCGGGCGTCGGCGAGCGCCTCGCGGATCGCGTCGTCGTCGCCGACCTCGCCGAGCGTCTCGTAGGCGGTCGACATGGTGATCTCATCGCCCGCGCCGGCCGTCGCCTGCGCGGAGAGGATCGCCGCGCGGAGGTCGCCGCCGGCCGCGCTGGCGACGAACTCCAACCCGTCGGCGTCGTACGCCACGTCCTCGCGCTCGCAGATCGTCTCCAGCACGTCGATCGTCTCGTCGGTCGTCGGTGCCCGAACGCGAACCGGGAAACAGCGCGATCGGATCGGCGCGATGAGCTTCGACGGCTGCCGGGTGGCGATCACGAACTGCGTCGTCCGGTGGTGCTGTTCCATCACGCGCCGGAGCGCCTGCTGGAAGTCTTCGCGGATCGCCTCGGCGTTGTCCAACAGGACCGTCTTGTACTCGCCGGACATCGGCGCGTACGACGCCGACTCCTTCAGTACCCGATTTATCATGTCGCGTTTCGCCATCCGGCTCCGCCCCGCGAGGAACCCCTCGAAGCGGGGGTCCGTTCGGATCTCCTTTTTCGTCCGCCCGAAGAAGTCGGCGACGTTGATCTCGATCAGGTCGGTCTCGGGGTTCTCGTGGGACGCGCGCGTCAGCGCTCGCGTCGCCGCCGTCTTTCCGACACCGGGCGGTCCCTGCACCACGAGATTCATCGGCTCGTCGACCGCTCGCTCCAGTCGCTCGCGGGCCTCGTCCTGCCGGATCTCGTCGAGCGCGGGGGCGTGCGTGTCGATCCACAGCGGTCCCTCCATTGTCCGCTATTCGGGGACGCGCGGTCAAGAATCGGTCGGTCCGATCTGCGTCATCCGGTCCGATATCCACGACCGCTTCAGTCCCCGAGCCTCGATCCGACCGCGGGAGCGGTCGTACCCCGCCGCATGAGTATTATTAACAATCGAAGTAAGTAAACATCAATTATTAAGTACGCCGGCTGTCGATCATAATTGTACATGTCACACGACAACTCATCCGACGACGCTGACCGTTTCACTCGTCGTCATTACGTCGCTGGCGCCGGCAGCCTCGCGACCGTAGCGATCGCCGGCTGTTCCGACGGCGGCTCCGGCGACGACGGCTCTGGCGACGGAAGCGCGGATGACGGGTCCGGCGACGGAAGCTCGGACGACGGCTCCAGCGAGGGGAGCGAACTGGAGATCATCCACTGGTGGACTGCTGGCGGAGAGCAGGACGCGTACAACGCGCTGCTCGACGGCTTCCGCGAGGAGTATCCGGACGTCGAGGTCGTCGACAACCCGGCGCCCGGCGGTGCCGGGTCGGCGATCGACGCCGTGGTTCAGAACCGCGTCATCGACGGTAACCCGCCGAGCACGTTCCAGATCTGGCCCGGACAGGCGCTCACGCCGTACACCGACGAGGGGCTGCTGGAGGACATCGGCGAGTCCGTGTGGGACGACGAGATGCGCGACGCCTATCTCGACGATGTCGTCGACCTCTCCCGGCCCGCCGACAATCTCGTCGCGGTCCCGATCAACATCCACCGGCTGAACAACCTGTTTTACAACGTCTCGGTCGTCGAAGACGCCGGCGTGGACCCGTCCGCCATCGACGGCCCACAGGGACTCCTCGACGCGTTGGAGACGGTCGACGCCGAGACCGATGCCACCCCGCTCGTCCACCAGACGCAGAGCCCGTGGTCGTCGCTCCAGCTGTGGGAGAACGTCTTCATCGGCGAGCAGGGCGTTGACGCCTACCAGACCGTCCTCGACGGCGACGTCGAAGGACTCGAAGACGAGGTCCGCTCCGCGCTCGACACGCTCGCGAGCTACCTCGAGTACATCCCCGAGGACGCCGGCTCCATCTCGTGGGACCAGGGGAACAACGAACTGATCGCCGGTGACGCGGCGTTCCTCCACCAGGGCGACTGGGCGGCCGGCCAGTACGAGGGCGCGGACGACTTCGAGTTCGAGAGCGACTGGGACATGGTCCCGTTCCCCGGGACCTCGGGCGTGTACCACTCCGTCATCGACTCGTTCGTCTTCCCGACGAACAACCCGTCGCCGGAGGCCACCGAGCAGTTCCTCAACTACGCCGGATCCGTCGACGCACAGGAGCGGTTCAACCCGATCAAGGGTTCGATCCCGCCGCGAACTGACGTTCCCATGGACGATTTCGGCCCCTTCCTCTCTCGGCAGTTCGAGGACTTCCAGAACTCGGACTCCCAGCCGCCGACGATCGCGCACGGAACGGGCGTCGCGCCGTCGATCCACTCCGCGCTGGAGGAGGTCTTCGCCAACTTCAACGGAAACCTCGACGTCGACGCGGCGTACGAAGGGATCCGCGACGCGTTCTAACCCGCGATGGTTTCCCGGATTTTTGCAGCGCTGACGCGCACCACCGACAGGTCATCGGCCAGCGGGAGCAGTGTCGCCGAGAATCGCGGCGCCACCGAGCACGACGCCACTGCAGCCCGAACCGACGGTGGCGCGGTCGTCGACGGCTCGGAGGGATCGGCCTCGGAGGAACCGGAGGGCGCTACCGGCGCGTCCCTCCTCACTCGGCTCGGTCGGAGTCGGTTCCTCGAGTCGCTCCCGTTTTGGGGACCGCCGGGGCTGCTCGTGTTCTTCTTCGTGTACGGCGCCATCTCGTGGAACTTCCTCATCTCGCTGACCGGCTGGGAGGGACTCGGCTCCCCGGACTACTCCTCGCTGTCGACGGCGGCGTACACGAGGCTGCTCTCGGACGCCTCGTTCGTCGCGGCGTTCCGAAACACGGTCGCGCTGCTAGTCGTATTCACGGCGCTCTCGCTCGTCGTCGGGCTGTTCCTCGCGATTCTCGTCGATCGTGGGATCCGGTTCGAGAACACGTTCCGGACGATCTACCTGCTGCCGATGAGCCTCTCGTTCGTCGTCACGGCGATCTTCTGGTCGTGGATGTACAACCCCCGGATTGGCCTCATCAACGTGGCGCTCCGCGGCGTGGGCCTTGACGCGCTCACACAGGCGTGGCTCGCCGACCCGCGGTTCAAATTGGGAGCGATCATCTTCGCGCTGATGTGGCAGTTCTCCGGCTACTGTATGGTCGTGTACCTCGCCGGATTGCGCGCGATCCCGAACGATCAGTACGAGGCGGCTCGCATCGACGGCGCGTCACCAGTTCGGCTCTACCGACGCGTTATCATCCCGCAACTGCGGGCGTCGACGATGTCGGCCGCCGTCGTGCTGGTCGTGTTCGCGCTGAAGGCGTTCGACTTCCTGTTCGTGCTGTTCGGAGTCAATCCCGGCAGCTCCGCGGACATCCTCTCCGTGATGATGTTCCGCGTCGCGTTCGACAGGCTCCAGTGGGCGTACGGCTCGGCGGTCGCGATGGTGCTGTTCCTGATGGCACTGAGCGTGATCGGTCCGTACCTCTACCTGCAGTACCGGCGAGGTGAGCTATGAGCGCCGACACGGGCGACGAGTCGATTCTCGACGGTATCGAGGCGCCTCGCGTCGCGTTATATGCGGTGCTGCTCGCGATGGTCGCGTTCTACCTCGCTCCCCTCGAATCCGGGCTGACGACCGCGTTCAAGACCCCGGACGGCTTCCGGACGACGACGCCGTTCGCGCTTCCGCCGGCCGGCGAGTTCACGATCTCCGCGTGGGGAATGGCGTTCGAGCGGCTCTCGACCGGGCTGCTCAACAGCGCGCTGATGGCGGTGCCGGCGACGGTGCTGTCCGCGCTGTTCGGGTCGCTGGCGGCATACGGGCTGACGAACCTGCGCTGGCGCGGCCAGATCGCCGTGCTGGTGCTGTTCGTCTCGGGCGTCTTCATCCCGTATCAGGCGGTGTTGGTGCCGCTGACGCAGTTCTGGTCGTTCGTCGACCTCGGTGGGCGGATCCCGCTCGCGTTCGTCGCCGAGCACGAGGGACTGCTCAACTTGAGTATCACTCACGTCGCGTACGGGATCCCGATCTGTACGGTGCTGTTCCGCTCGTACTACGCGACCATCGACGACGAGATGCTGGAGGCGGCCCGGTTGGACGGCGCCTCCGCGGCGACGATCTACCGCCGCATCATCCTCCCGCTGTCGGTGCCCATCTTCGCGGTGACGCTCATCTACCAGTTCACGCAGATCTGGAACGATCTCCTGTTCGCCATCGTGCTGGTCAGCGATCCGTCCAATCAGGTGGTGACGGTCGCGCTCAACCAGCTTCAGGGGTCGTTCGTCCAGCAGTTCAACCTTCAGATGGCGGGGGCGTTCGTCGCGGCGTTACCGACGCTCGTCGTGTACGTCCTCTTCGGTGAACAGTTCGCGAAAGGCGTCGCAGGTGACTCATAATGGCACGACTCGAACTTGACTCGGTGACGAAGCGATTCGGCGAGGGGGACGGCTCCGTCCTCGCCGTAGACGACGTGGACGTCGACATCACGGACGGGGAGTTCCTCGTCCTCGTCGGCCCCTCGGGCTGTGGGAAATCCACGACCCTCCGGATGATCGCCGGCCTCGAATCGATCACGGACGGCGAGATCAGACTCGACGGCCGGCGGATGAACGAGCGCGGTCCCGCCGAGCGCGACATCGCGATGGTGTTCCAGAGCTACGCGCTGTACCCGCACATGACCGTCCGCGAGAACATGCGGTTCGGCTTAGAGGAGTCGACGGATCTCGACGACGACGAGATGGACCGGCGCGTCGAGGACACCGCAGCGCTCCTCGACATCACCGAACTGCTCGACCGGAAGCCGGGGGCGCTCTCCGGCGGCCAACGGCAGCGCGTCGCTCTCGGCCGCGCCATCGTGCGCGAGCCGAAGGCGTTCCTGATGGACGAGCCGCTCAGCAACCTCGACGCCAAGCTCCGATCGCAGATGCGCACGGAGCTTCAGCAGCTCCAGGCCGACCTCGACACGACCACCGTTTACGTCACGCACGACCAGACGGAGGCGATGACGATGGGCGATCGAATAGCGATCTTGGACGGCGGCGAGCTCCAGCAGGTGGCGACGCCGCTCGAGGCGTACCACCGACCGGCGAATCGATTCGTCGCCGGCTTCATCGGGGAGCCGTCGATGAACTTCGTCGACTGCGACGTCGAAGGAGACACGCTCGTCGCCGAGGGATTCCGGTACCCACTTGCTGAGGAAGCCGCCGCCGCGGTCGACGAGAGCGCGGCGGTCACGCTCGGGATCCGTCCCGAAGACGTTGCCGTCGAGATCGACGGTGTCCCCGACGGCGACCACACCTTCGCCGCGACGGTCGACGTCGTTGAGCCGATGGGCGACGAGAACGTGGTCCACCTCTCGATAGCCGACGGACCGGAACTGATCGCGACGGTCGACGGGCTTCGGCAGATCGAGGCCGACGCGACCGTCGCCGTCACGATCCCCGAGAACGCGATCCACCTGTTCGATGGCGCGTCCGGCGAGGCGGTTCACAGCCGCTCGCTCGACGACGCGGAACTGGACGGCTCGCGGGTCTGAGTGCACGGCTGACCGCGGATCTAACCGCGATCTAACGCGGGTCTGAGCGCGCACCGGGCGTGATCCGGTGCGTTCAGATTCCTCGCCGCTCCCACGCCCGACCGGTCGCCTCGCCGATCGCGGCTGCGGCGACAACCTCGACGTAGAACGCGACGAAAAAGCCGAGAGCGACGGCGTTGAGCGCGCTGTACGCTCCCGCCGCGATACCGAGGCCACCGGCAGCGAGCAGCGTCGCGACGAGGTAGCCGGCGTCTCGGGTCGCAACTCCCACGAGGCCGGTGTCGACCGCCGCGCGGAGCGAGCCCTCCCGCGCGACCGCGACGAGCGCGGCCGGGAGCGGGTAACAGATCGCGAACGCGAGCAGCGTCGACACGGTCGTGCCGACCATGAAGAAGACTCCGTCCGTCGTTCCCGTCGGATCGACCGTCTCCAGCGGGCCGCCGAGCGTGACGAGCAGGAGCGCGACGGGCACGACGAGATAGCCCGCACCCGTCGCGATCAGCCGAAGTCCATCGAGGAACAGGTCGTCGAGGGGACGCCAGTCAGGGCGCTCGGCGGTCTCGCCGGGGCCGGCGGTCGCGGTCGCGGCGAGCACCCGCGCGAGGTAGCCGGCGACCGCGACAAACGGGAGCAGGGGGAGCCAGACGGCGAGCAGGTGGAGACCGCCGCCGACGACGAGGGCGTCGAACCGAGACGACCCACGAATCGGATACGCGAGGACACCGGAGAGCACGCTGGTCACTCGCGGATCCGTTCTACTTCTCGGCGGATTCCCTCGCGGACGCGGCCCGTGACGTCGTCCGGATTCGCTCCGTCGTCGACGGTCTCCGCGTTCTCGGTCTCTAACAGGCGGTCGAGCTTCCGTTCGAACTCGGCCTCGTCGATCTCGCCGCGCGCGTAGCGCCCCCGGAGGGCGTCGAGCGCGGGATCGGTCTCGGCGCTCGCCTCGCCGTCCGATCCGTCGCGGTCCGGGAGGGGTTTCGTCAGCGTGTGCAACACGGGGAGGACGACGAACAGCCCGAAGAACAAGACGAGCGGGAGGGACCACCACACCCCGGTGACGAGGGGCGCGGCGACGCCGATGCCCACGACGAGGAGCGCGAACACCCGTCGCCAGTGGTGGTGGAGGTTCCACGCGATCCGGCGGGGGAGCCCGGTCATGGTCGGATCGACGGCTGCGAGGGGGAAATCGGTTTCGTCGCCACGAAGTCGTCGACCGTCACGGTAGCTCGAAGCGGATCCGGTCGCCCGGCTCCACCCCGTTGCGCGCGCTCCACCCGCGCGGCACTTCGAGGACGTACCGACCGGTGCCGCGGTACTCGGTGAGCGGCCGCGACCCCGGCTCCGCCTCGTGGATCTCCGTGACGGTCCCGTCGGGGGCGACGAACACGATGTCGATCGCGAACGCCATGTCCCGCATCACGTAGGCGTACTCGCCCGCTTCGTCGTGGACGAACAGCATCCCCTCGTCGGGACCGATCGACTCCGTCGCCGAGAGGCCGACGTACCGCTTCGCGATGCCGTCGGCGATCCGAACGTCGACGGTCGCGAGCGACTCGTTCGTCTCGCCGTCCACCGCCTCGACGGTCGTCGTGTCGTAGTCGCCGACCAGCACCGTCGGGTTGGCCGCGAGGGCGGCGACGACAGCGATCCCGACGATGAGGGCGACGAGGGTGACGGCCCCGGCCGCCCCGACGCCAAGCCCGAGACGGCGACCAGTCATTGATCGTGGTCGTCGCCGTCGCCGTCGCCGTCGACGAACAACCCCGCGACGATCGTCTCGATGAGAGCGTCCTCGACGGCCTCGTAGTCGGCGGTGCTGCCGGACTCCATGAGCGTCTCCCGCGATCGGGTGGTAAACACGAGCGAGCGGATCAGCCCGCTGACGACCGCGGGGTCGTCGAAGCGGAACGCGTCCAACTCCACCCACCGGTCGGCGTACGAGAGGTCGCTCTCTTGGATGCTCGCCGCCAGCGACTCCCGCTCCGATTCGGAGAGTTGCTCTTGGAGCGCGTGAAGCTCGTTCTCGACGATGAGCCGCGAGATGAGCGGATTCGACCGCACCTCGTGGAACATGGTCTCGATCAGCGTTCGGACCTCCTCGCGCGGGGTGCTCGCCGTCGCGACCGCCTCGTCGATCCGCGATTCGAGCCGGTCGCGCTCGGCACAGAGCACCTCGACGTACAGCGCCTCCTTGGAGTCGAAGAACCCGTAAAACGTGCTGGTCCCGATATCGACGGCTTCGGTCACGTCGCTGATTCGCGTTCGCTCGAACCCGAACTGCGCGAACAGTTCGCGACCGGCCTCCACGAGCCGTGACCGGATCCGATCGCGGTCGGCCTCGGAGAACCGGCTCATCTCGGTGGGCTACAGCGGCCGGGATAGATGAGACGGGCGGGACGGGGGAATCGGCCGAGACGGGTGGGTCTGGCGTCGGAACGGGGGACCGTCCCCGCGTCGACGGCGGTACGATCGGCGATCGATGTCACGTTCATATCGATTTCACGATTTCACGAACGAAAACATTATGGATTCGTGGACGCTGGGTTCATGAGTGAAGCGAATCGAATCTGTGACGACGCGCTCCCCGTCTTTTTCGCGCCGGTGGTCGCGTCCGTCATTTCCGTCATCCCCGTTATTTCCGCCGAATCCGTCGTTCTTCCTGAGACCGCTGCTTCTCCCGGAATCCGGCCGTTTTTCGGGGTGGCACTAACCCGATGGCTCCGACACGCACGATACTGGCGGTCACCATCGCCGCGCTCGCCGTTCTCGCGCTCGCCGGCGGCGGCGCCGTCGCGCAGAACACCACCCAGCAGTCGGCGCCGCAGGCCGGCGGCGAGCCCGACATCGACGTACACGCGCCGAACCCGACGCTCACGCCGGGCGAGACGAACGAGGTCACGCTCCAGATATCGAACGACGGCGAGCTCGACTACGGCTCTCCCGAACTCCGCGAGGCGGTCACGACCGCCCGAAACGTTCGCGTCGAGGCCGACGCCGACGGCACGCCGCTGACCGTCGAGTCCGGCGAGACCGCCATCGGCGCTGTCACCGAGAACCGCCCCGGCGAAGTGCCGCTGGCCGTGAGCGTGCCGGCCGACATCGAAGAGGGAACGTACACCGTCGACGTGGAGGTCAGCTACTCGCACACCTTCCGCACCGGATCCACGGTCATCGAGCGGTCGCCAACGGAGACGGTCTCGGTCGATCTCGAAGTCGACTCGGACGCGCGCTTCAACGTCGTCAACGTGACTACCGACGCGCGAATCGGCGACTCCGGGACGCTCGAAGTCGAATTGGAGAACGTCGGCGCCGAGACCGCTCGCGACGCCAACGTGATCCTCGAATCGTCGAGCGCCGGGTTCGGGTTCGGTGACAGGGCGCGCGACAGCGCGCGGATCGGCACCATCGAGTCCGGTGAGAGTGCGACCGTCCGGTACCAAGTTGGCTTCGCGCCGGACGCGCCAATACGCGAGTATGCGATCGACGCCAGCGTCGCCTTCCGAACGTCCGACGGCCTCCAGCGGCTTGACGAGACGCCGACGCTCGGTGTGAGGCCGGCGGGACAACAGGAGTTCTCGCTCGGCGACGTCGAGTCCGACCTGTACGTCGGCGAGGAGGGCGACATTCGCGGCACCGTCACCAACGACGGGCCGATCACGGCTCGAAACGTCGTGGTCCGGTACACGGATCAGTCGCCGAACGTGATCCCGATCGAGCCTGCCGTCGCGGTCGGCACGCTCGACGCGGGCGAGTCCGCCGAGTTCCGGCTTCCCGTCGAGATCAGCGGCGAGGCGGAGGCGGTCGATCGGACCGCCGACGTCGCGGTCCAGTATCGCAACGCCGACGACGAACGGCGGCTCTACGAGGACGTGGAACTCCTCTTCGGCGTCGAGCCGCAACGCGCTCAGTTCGCCCTCGACGTTCAACAGCGAGAGATCGCGGCGGGCGAGTCGATGGCCTTCGACGTCGAGGTGACGAACAACCTCGACGAGCCCGTCTCGGACGTGGAGGCGCGGCTGTTCGCGGACAGCCCGCTCGAAAGCGCCGACGACGAGGCGTTCGCCCAGCGGCTCGACCCCGGCGAGTCCACGACGATGACGTTCACGCTCACCGCGGAGTCGGCGGCGACCGCGAAGACGTACCCCGTCTCCTTCGACTTCCGCTACGACGACGCCGACGGGAACAGCCAGCTGTCGGACACCACCCGCGTCCCGATCACCGTCGTCGACGGCGAGGGCGGTCTCCCGTGGACGCTCATCGGCGTCGGCGCACTCGTCGTGATCGTCGTCGCGGGCGGCGCTACCTACTACACGCGGGCACGGTAGATGCGCGGAGCCGGCGAGCGGATCGAGGCGGTCACGGAGCGCATCAACGAGCGGATCGTCACGCGCCCGCGGACCGTCGTCGTCGCGTTCCTCGTCGTCACCGCGCTGTTCGCCGGGGGGATCCCCGCGATCGAGACCCAGACGGACATCACCGAGGGGTTCACCGAGGGGCTCCCCGAACAGGAGGCGCTCGATTCGATCGACGCCGAGTTCGACGACTCCTTCGAGGCCGACGCGGAGACGACACAGCTGATCCACGTCGGCAACGACGTGCTCACCCGCGAGGAGCTATTGGCGGTGCTCCGGGTGCTCGAACGCGTCGAAGACCGCGACGACTTGCGGATGGCGTCCGCGACCGGTCCCGCACCGATCGTCGCGCAGGCGCTCGACCCGACGGCGCAGACGGCGGCCGAACAGCGCCGCGCCGTCCAGCGCGCGACCGACTCGGAGATCCGGCGAACGGTCCGCCGCCTCTCCGAGGACTCCCGATTCTCGGCGGTCGTCTCCGACGACTTCAACCCGAACCGAGCGTCCGCGTCCGCGTCGGTCACCGTGATAACTCACGAGGTTCCGCCGAGCTTCTCGGCCGACGACCTCGCGGCGATCCAGCAGACGACCGACCAGATCGCCGCCGACGAACCGGGCGATATCCGAGCGTTCGGTCAGGGCGTCATCGACAACGAGTTCCAGGCGATCATCGTCGATTCGATGCTCATCGTCATGCCCGTCGTCGTCGTGCTCCTGTTGGGCTTCCTCGTCGTCGCCTACCGGGACCCGATCGACCTCGCGCTCGGGCTGTTCGCGCTGTTGATGACGCTGATCTGGACGTTCGGATTCCTGGGCTACTCCGGTATCCCCTTCGACCAACAGCAGATCGCCGTTCCCGTGCTGCTGCTGGCGGTCGGCGTCGACTTCGGGATCCACATCATCAACCGATACCGCGAGGAGACGATTCAGGGGTACGACGCCGTCCCCGCGATGCGGACCGCCGCCAACCAACTGGCGATCGCATTCGTCATCGTCACCGTCACGGCGGTGTTCGGGTTCGGCGCGAACGTCACCTCCGCGCTCGATCCCATCCGGAACCTCGGGCTCGTCTCCGCGGTCGGGATCGTGTTCACGTTCCTCATCTTCGGGCTGTTCCTGCCTGCCGCGAAACTGGAGATCGACCGGTTCCGGGAGCGGTACGGCGTCCCGGAGTTCAACTCCTCGCCGATCGCGTCCGAGGGGTCTGCGCTCGGCCGACTCCTCTCGGTGTCGGCGACAGCCGGGCAGAAGGCGCCCGCGTTGTTCGTCGCGGTGCTCCTGCTCGTCGGGGTCGGGTTCGGCGCGTACGGCGCCGGCGTCGACACCACCTTCGAGGAGGAAGATTTCCTGCCGCCCGAAGAGCAGGCGTGGTACGTCGAGTACATTCCCGAGCCGTTCGCGCCGGGTGAGTACACCGTTACGGAGACGATAAACATCCTCTCGGACCGGTTCGAGGCGAACCAAGACGAGTCGATCACGATATTCGTCGAAGGCCCCTTCGAAGAGGACCACGCGCTGGAGGCGCTCGCGGGGCCGAACGACGCCCCGCCGGACAGCCTCGCGGTCGGGCAAGGCGGCCGCGCGGACGCGACGAGCATCGTCACCGTGATCCGGTCGCACGCCGACCGCGACGAGGAGTTCGCGGCGCTCGTCGCCCGGAACGACCGCGACGCTAACGGGGTTCCGGACCGGAACCTCGATCTGATCTACGACGAGCTGTTCGCCTCGTCGGCCGGTCCGCAAGCCGAGACGTACCTCACCGAGGACCGCCGCGGCGCACAGGTGGTGTACACCGTCGCCGCCGACGCGACGCAGGGAGAGGTGTCCGCGGACGGCGCGGCTCTCGCCGACGACTTCCGGTATTCGGCGACCGCGACCGGCCAGCTCATCATCTTCGACGCGATCACGTCGGTGATCTTCGCGTCGGCGATCCAGGGGATGGTGCTCGCGGTGGGGCTCACGGCGGTGTTCCTCGTGATCACCTACGCGGTGTTAGAGGGGAAGCCGATGCTCGGCGTCGTGAACGTGTTCCCGATCCTCATCGCGGTCGCGGCGCTGATCGGGACGATGCGGTACCTCGGGCTGCCGCTGAACGCCCTGACCGCGACCATCCTCTCGATCGCCATCGGGATCGGGATCGCGTACTCGGTGCACATCACGGCGCGGTTCATCGACGAGTACAACGCGACCGGCGACACGCTGCGGTCGCTGCAGACGACGCTGACAGGCACCGGCGGGGCGCTCACCGGGAGCATGTTGACGACGACGCTCGGGACCGGCGCGCTCGCGCTCGCGATCACGCCCGTTCTCGGCGACTTCGGATTCCTGATGGCGCTGAGCGTGGCCTACTCGTTCGTCGCTTCGATCGTCGCGCTCCCGCCGGCGCTGTTCCTCTGGGACCGGGTGCGCCGCGCGGAGGGATCGAAGCTCGCGGCGCTCGTCGGGGCGTAGCGCCGCCGGGACGCGATTCGCCCGAAGTAGTAACGGTTTTCAGCGCACGGGCGGTCAGTTCGTGTGCGGGCTCGTGGTCTAGCTGGTTATGACGCGGCCTTTACAAGGCTGAGGTCGGCGGTTCGAACCCGCCCGAGCCCATTTCTGGGACGAACGAAGTGAGTCACAGAAATGTATCCGAGGGCGGTCGAGCCCTGAAAGACGCAGCGTCGAGCGAAGCGAGACGACCGTCTTTCTCCGGTTCGAACCCGCCCGAGCCACTTCTCGCCGTCGCGAGCAGTTTCGCGAGCGACGGCGGCGTGCGTGTTTGAGGGCGGGTTCGAAGCAGGGGGCGGGAGGTGAGTGAGCGCAGCGAGCGAACGGGAGCGACTGAGGTTCGAACCCGCCTGAGCCCGTTTCTGGGCCTCACTCCGTTCGTCCCGGACACGGCTCCCTTGAAGCCTTTTAAACCGACAGCTTCTCACCCACATTCGGTCAGGACACGTCCAGCGATGACCGACTGAGGAAGTTGGTGACTCGATCGGGTGGCGCGATCGTTTATAAGTGTGCGGTGGTGTTACCGTCGGCTGTTTATAAATCGTTGACCGCGGATAAAACGGTGCTAACGGCTCAACCGCACCGCACAGCCCCGCACCTCACGCCTCCCCAGCCTCGTCGCTGGCGCTTACAGGCGCCAGCGACTCCCTCGCGCTCGGTTCGCGCCGCGTTGCGGCGCTCACCGGAGCGCGCCGCCGCCGATCGCCTCATCTATTTATAAGCGACGGCGCTGCCGCTCGCGGTCAGTTCTCTCGGGTGTTGCCGACGGCGGTCGATCCCTCACAGACGCAGCGGCGAGCGGAGCGAGTCCCGCGCCGAACCGGCTCACCGCGCCGTCCAGCCGCCGTCGGCCGCAAGCGTCTCCCCGGTGACGAAACTCGCCGCGTCGCTCGCGAGGAAGACGACCGGACCCGCGATCTCCATCGGGTCGGCGAATCGCTCCTGCGGCGTCCGGTCGAGGATCGACTGCCGGAGTCGCTCGTTCTCCTGCAGCGTCTCCGTGAGGTCGGTGGCGACGTAGCCGGGCGCGACCGCGTTCACCCGAACTGCCGGCGCCCAGTCCATCGCCGCGCTCTTCGTCAGCCCGACGAGCCCGTGTTTCGAGGCGACGTACGGGTGCTGTTTCGGCAGCCCGACGAGCCCTGCCACGCTGGCAACGTTGACGACGCTTCCGCCCGCCTCTTTTAAGTGCGGGCCGGCGGCCCGGACGGTCCGGAACGCCCCCCGCAGATTCACGTCCAGGACCGACCCGACTGCGTCGCTCTCAACGTCGTCGGGGTCACCGAGTGCGTCACCGGGGTTGAACCCCGCGTTGTTGACCAACACGTCCAGCGAGCCGAACGCGTCGACGGTCTCTTCGACCAACGCGGTCACGTCGCCGTCGTCGGTCACGTCGGCAGTGATTCCGCGCGCCTCGACGCCGTGCTCGCGGGCTTCGGCCGCGACCGCCTCGACCTCCGCCGCGGTTCGCGCCGAGGGAACGACCGTCGCCCCCGCGGCGGCCATCCCGAGCGTGATCGCCTTCCCGATCCCCCGGCCGCCGCCGGTGACGACGGCGACCCGCCCGGAGAGGTCCGGGAGGGCGTGTTTGGGGGCGAGCGATGTTGATGCGTCGTCACTCGTCGCCGCCGGATCGACATCGTCGCTCATTCGGCCTCACCCGGTGCGTAGGGCAGTTCCGGGCCATCGACGGTCTCTCGGAGCGTCTTCTTGTCGAACTTTCCGGTCGCGTTTTTCGGACTCCCCTCGTGAAACCGCATGTCGGCGGGGAGCCACCACTGCGGGAACTCGTCGGTGAGGAACGCTCGAACGCCTGCCACGTCGAGTTCGCGGCCCGCCTTCGGCACGAGGAACGCGACCGGGCGCTCCTGCCAGCGTTCGTGGGCGGCCGCGATCACGACCGCCTCGGCGGCGTCCTCGTGAGCCATCAGGGCGTTCTCCAACTCGACGCTGGAGATCCACTCGCCGCCCGACCCGATCACGTCTTTGGCGCGGTCGACGACCTCAATGTACCCGTTCTCGTCGCCGATGGCGATGTCGCCGGTGCGGAGCCACCGCACCACGCCGTCGGTGACCTGCCGAAACTGTCGCCGACCGACCGTCGACCGGCTTTCCGAATTCGTCTCGATATCTCTCGTTCGGTTACGCTTGTTTTCGATACTCGAACTTGCAGCGATCATTGTTAATGGTTATATATGGGTGTTTGCTCTATATAATTGTACAGATAGATAACACGTATCCTCCCGTCACGGATCGCTCGCAACGAGCCGGAGCACGTCCTCCGCATGGAGCTGACGGAGCCGACGCGGTACTTCTCGATTTGTGATTAGTCGCGAAACGCTCCGCAAGAAAGCGGGCGCGACGGGATTTGAACCCGCGGCATCTTGGTCCGGAACCAAGTGCTCTGTCCGCTGAGCTACGCGCCCTCACAATCGCGTATCCGTGGAGACTGTTTAACGCTTCTGACTCAGATCGTCTCGGGTCGGACGACGACGATCTCACTCGCCGATTCTCTCCGGTGATGGCTCCCACGTGCCCACCGTCTACGAATTGCCTCCCGGTTCCCACCGTTGATAATTCCGCCGCGCAGCTTTATCCGTCCCCGTTCGTAGCGCTTCGTGAACGAGCGTGACTCTTCGCCCGACCGATCCGTCGTCGCCCGTCCGCAGCTCTCGTACCGATAGGGATCGGCGGGATCGACGAGGTCGCACGCGGGAGCGTCCCGCGGCCGACGACTCAACGCCGGTGGACGCTGGTGCCGACCGATTCGTTGCGGCGGTTGCCGTCGACGGCGAGGTGTTGTTCGCCGGCCCATCGGTGCCGGCGGTGTTGGGAATCGCCCGCGACGCGCTGACCGGCGACGATCTGCTGGAGCACGTCCACCCGAATGACCGCGACCCCGTGTCCGACGCGCTCTCCGCAACCGCGACCGATCGGACAGTCACCCACCGGCTCCGGCACGCGAGCGGCGGGTTCATCTGGGTCGAATCGACCGTCGACGAGGAGCTCGCCCCCGAGTTCGGCGGGCGGGTCGTCACCGCGCGTCGCGTCGATGCCGACCGGACGTTTCCCGAGCGATTCCGCGAGTTCTTGGAGTACGGAACCGATCTCGTCACCGTCGTCGACGCGGACGGTCGAGTTCGGTACGAGAGCCCCGCCGTCGAGGAGGTCCTCGGATACGAGCAGGGGTCGACAGTTGGCCGGTCGCCCCTCGGCTACGTCCACCCCGACGACCGAGAGCGCGTGACGGAGCGCTTCTACCGCGCGCTCAACGATCCCGACGCGGCCCCGACGCTGGAGTACCGCTACCGCACGGCCGACGGCGACTGGGTCTGGTTGGAGTCGCAGACACGGTCGCTGCCCGCTGATGGCACAGTCGGTCGGCTGCTCATCAACTCCCGGGACGTGAGCGAGCGAAAGGAGCGTGAGCGTCGACTCACCGACCGTAACGAACGGCTCGACCGGTTCGCGAGCATCGTCTCGCACGACCTCCGGAACCCACTTTCCGTAATTCGGGCGTCGATGGAGATGGCCCGCCTCAAAGACGACACCGAGCCGCTGGAACGCGGTGAGCGCGCCGCCGATCGGATAGACCAGTTGGTAACGGAGCTACTGACGCTCGCCCGACAGGGATCGGGGATCGACGAGCCGACGGAGTTCGACCTGGCCGGCGTCGTCCGCGAGGCGTGGAGAACCGCCGGGAGTGAGGACGCGACCCTCGTCCTCGGCGAAGACGCGCGGATCCGCGGCGATCGCGGTCGACTCCGGCAGGCGTTCGAGAACCTGTTCGGAAACGCGGCCGAACACGCGACCAGTAACTGTCCCGGCCATGGCAATCGCAACGGCGATGACACCGACTCTCTCACCGTCGTGGTGAGCGCCACCGAAGAGGGGTTCTTTGTGGCCGACGACGGGCCGGGGATCGCCCCCGAACACCGCGAGGATGCCTTCGAGCCCGGGTTCACCACCCGCGAGGACGGAACGGGGTACGGGCTCGACATCGTCCGCGAGATCATTGAGTCACATGGGTGGACGATCGACCTCCGTGGCGGTGGCCGCGATGTCGCCTGCTCCTCAACAGTCTCGGTCCCCGACGGGGCGCGGTTCGTGGTCCGAGCGCCCGATTCCGAGGCCGCTGACGGGGCCGAACCGTGGATCAGCGAGTAAGCGGACGGCTCCGTGTCGACTTCCTCGCTACTGACTATCTCGCTACCGACCGCTCCGTCGCCGTCCATCTCGTCGACCGTCCCGCGGCGTTTATTTTTCCCGGCCACGAATTCGGCCCGTGACTCCCGTCGACGTGACCGTTCGCCCCGCCGAGCGCGCCGACCTGCTGGCAGTGGTGCGGATCGAGCGGGCTTGCTTCGCCGACCCGTGGCCCTACGAGGCCTTCGAGCGGCTGGTCGAGGAGCCGGCGTTCCTGATCGCCGAACGCGAGGGCGCGGTCGTCGGCTACGTCGTCGCTGACCGCACGCCTAACCACGGCCGGGATATCGGACACGTCAAAGACCTCGCAGTCCACCCAGACGCGCGCGGCGAGGGGACTGGCCGAACACTCCTCCGATCGGCGCTGGCGCGGCTTCGCACGATCGGCGTCACGGTCGTTCGGCTCGAAGTCCGTGAGAGTAACGCGCCGGCCAGATCGCTGTACGCCGGTCAGGGGTTCCAGCCGATCCGCCGCGTTTCGCGGTACTACCGCGACGGCGAGGACGCGCTCGTGCTCGTCGTTGACCTCGCGGAGTGGGCTGCGGGCGGGTGAGAGCGGGCGAGAGTGGGCGTGGACGGCGGTGCTGTGTCGGCGTCCCGTCCCCTCCTGACGCAACTCGCGTTTCCGCTTTTAATAAGCCTTAGTTCCCGGGGGGACAACTGTCCGGTATGAGTTCGGTTCCCGAACGATCCGATATCGACGAGACGTACAAGTGGGACCTCCAGAGCGTCTATGCGGACGACGAGGCGTGGGAGACGGCCTACGAGGCGGTCTCTGAGCGAATCGACGAACTGCGCGCGTACGAGGGGCGCGTCACCGACGACGCCGGCACGCTCCTCGAACTGCTCGAGCTTCAAGAAGGGATCTTCCGTGACCTCCAGCAGGTGATAACGTACGCCCAGCTCCGGAGCGCTGAGGACACTCGCGATCAGGCGTACCAGGCCATGTCGGCGAAGGCCTCCTCGCTCGGGTCCGAGGCGTCGAGCGCGATCTCGTACCTCGAACCGGAGCTGCAGTCGCTCACCGAGCGCGACGTCGCGGCGTTCCTCGACGATGAGCCAGCCCTCGCCGAGTACGACCACTACCTCGACGACGTGTTGCGGATGAAACCGCATACGCGATCGGCCGAGGTCGAGGAGGTGCTCGCAGATCTCTCAGAGGTCACGAGCGCCCCGAGCGAGATCTACTCGATGCTGACGAACGCCGACATGAGCTACGGCGTCGTCGAGGACTCCGACGGCGAGTCGGTCGAGATCACGCAGGCGAACTTCACGAAGCTCCAGACGAACCCGGACCGCGCGTTCCGTCAGCGCGTCCACGAGACGTTCTACGACGAGTGGGAGGGGGTCCGAAACACGGTCGGCACGTCCCTCGAAAAGGCCGTGCGCGAGCACGTGACGAGCGCCGAGATCCGGAACTACGACTCCGCTCGCGCGGCCGCGCTCAACGGGTCGAACGTCCCCGTCGAGGTGTACGACACGCTCGTCGACACCGTCGACGACAACCTCGACGTGCTCCACCGGCACGCCGAACTGAAACAGCGGGCGCTCGGCGTCGACCAGTTGGAGAGCCACGACCTGTACATGTCGCTGACGGGCGATCAGGGGCCGGACATCGAGTACGACCAGGCCCGCGAGTGGGTGATCGAGGCGGTCGCGCCGCTCGGCGAGGCGTACCAGGAGCGGATGGCAGCGGGGCTCGACTCGCGGTGGGTCGACGTGTACGAGAACCGCGGGAAGCGCTCGGGCGCGTTCTCCTCGGGCACGTACGACACCCAGCCGTACATCATGATGAACTACCAGGACGACACCGCCTCGATGTTCACGCTCGCACACGAGCTCGGTCACTCGATGCACTCGGAGTTGGCCGGCGACGCCCAGCCGTGGCACGACGCGAGCTACGAGATCTTCGTCGCGGAGATCGCTTCCACAGTCAACGAGACGCTGCTCACGCACCACCTGCTCGACACCGTCGAGGACGACGCGCTGCGCACCCACGTCCTCGACGAGTACCTCGAACGCTTCCGTTCGACCCTGTTCCGCCAGACGATGTTCGCGGCGTTCGAACAGCAAATCCACGAGCGCATCGAGGCCGGCGACGCGCTCACGCCCGACGCCTTCGACGAGATGTACGCCGACCTGAAGGGCGACTACTACGCGCCCGCCGAATTGACCGGTGGCATCGAGCGCGAGTGGGAGCGTATCCCCCACTTCTACTACGACTTCTACGTCTACCAGTACGCGACCGGCATCTCGGCCGCCGCGGCGATCGTCGAGCGCGTCCTCGACGAAGGCGAACCCGCCGCCGCCGACTACCGCGAGATGCTCAAAGCGGGCGGCTCCGACTACCCGCTCGACGTCGTCGAACTCGCCGGTATCGACATGGCATCGCCGGACCCGATCGAGTCCGCCGTCGGGATCTACGACGACTACCTCGACGAGATCGCGGCGCTGCTCGACCTGGAGTAGTCGATTCACGGCGTTCTGCCGTTCTCTTTTATAAGTAACACGCGATGGCGCGTGCCTGCGAGCGCCCGAAGGGCGCGAGGCAGCACGCGCGAGGGACGCGGCGAGCGCCTTTATAAGGCGCGAGCCGCGAGGCTGGGGAGGCGTGAGGTGCGGTGCTGTGCAGGGCGGTGCGGGGAGAGAGCCCAAAGAGACAGCCGGCGCGCAGCGCCGGCGACCGGAGCTTCGGATGTGTGCGCCGCGGCGTAACCGACCGGACACTTATAAATAACCGTCCAGAGCGTCCGAGCGACGATCGCCGTGCCGGCACCGATTTATCGCTCCCCCGCGACGCACCGAGTATCATGGACGAACGCGTACGCGAGCACGCCGCGGTGCTCGTCGACTGGAGCGCACGGATCGAGGCCGGCGACGACGTCGTCGTGAGCGTCGCCGAGGACGCCCACGACCTCGGCGTCGCCGTCGCCGAGGCTCTCGGCGAGCGCGGTGCCAACGTGACGACCCTGTACGGCTCCGACGAGGTCTCCCGTGCGTATTTAAAAGGCGCCGAGAGAGAAGACCGCGACTTCGACGACGACCCCACCGTCGAACGCGCGATCTTCGAGGCCGCCGACGCCTACCTCCGGATCGGCGGCGGGCGCAACACCACCGCGACCGCCGACGTGGACCGCGACACCCGCCGAGCCTACGCCAAGGCCCGCAAGGGCGTCCGTGAAGCCCGGATGGACACCGACTGGGTGTCGACGGTCCACCCCACTCGCTCTCTCGCCCAACAGGCCGGTATGGCCTACGAGGAGTACCAAGACTTCGTCTACGATGCCGTCCTTCGCGACTGGGCGGCGCTCGCCGACGAGATGGCCCACATGAAAGACGTTCTCGACGCCGGCGACGAAGTCCGAATCGTCACCGAGCGCGACGACGCCCCCGACACCGACGTGACGATGTCGATCGCGGGCCGGACCGCGGTCAACTCCGCCGCGTCCGTCGCGTACGACTCGCACAACCTCCCCTCCGGCGAGGTGTTCACTGCGCCGTACGACACCGCGGGCGAGGCGTTCTTCGACGTGCCGATGACGATCGACGCGACCCGCGTCCGGAACGTGCACCTCGTCTTCGAGGACGGCGAGGTCGTCGACTTCTCGGCCGAGGCCGGCGAGGACGCGCTCGCAAGCGTGCTCGATACCGACGCGGGCGCCCGCCGGCTCGGCGAACTCGGCATCGGCATGAACCGGGGTATCGACCGCTTCACCGACTCGATCCTCTTCGACGAGAAGATGGGCGACACGGTCCACATGGCGGTCGGGCGCGCCTACGACGCCTGCCTGCCCGAGGGCGAGTCGGGCAACGACAGCGCCGTCCACGTCGACATGATAAGCGACGTGAGCAAGCGCTCGCGGATGGAAGTCGACGGCGAGGTCATCCAGCGCGACGGGACGTTCCGGTGGGAGGAGGGGTTCGAGAACTGAGCGACCGAACTCGTCGGCAGTGATAGGATATTTAAATAAACGCGGCAGTGCGGTGGCGCGCGCCTTCGAGCGCCCTCTGGGCGCGAGAAGCGCGTGCGAGGGACGCGGCGACCGAAGGGAGCCGCGAGGCTGGGGAGGCCTGAGGCTGCGGTCTGTGTGGTCGGGTGGGACTCAAAGGGGTAGTCGCCGGCGGCAGAGCCGCCGGCTGCCAGAGGCGCGTAGCGCCTCGCTGCCGCGAGGACGAAACTCGGCGACGCAAGCACTGAAGCGCGCAGCGAGCCGCGCGAATCGTCGCGGCTGGGGCTTTGGAGTTCTTCACCACGTCGTCGATGTATAGTCTCCGAATACGACGTATAACTACCCGACAGCGACCTCAACCCCGTTTCCGGATTACCGAAGCGCGTCGAGGTCGAACTCGAAGGCGGCGACGGGCACCTCCAGGTCGTGTTCGACGAGCACCGCGGGGTGCACTTCGCCGATCACGCCGACTACCTCGCCGTCGAGCACGACCGCGGCGGTGCGGCCGTCGATGAACGAGGGGTGGTCCGTGCGCGGCGTCTCCAGTTCGGCGTCGAGGTCGTCACACACCGACTGCAGCCGTCCCTTCGCGGCCTCGTAGGAGGCGTCACGCCGGGCGACCGCGCCGGCGACGTGGCGGCGCTCGGCGACGTTCGTGTTCTCCGTCTCGTCGCGCTCGGCGACGAAGCCGATCTCAGAGACGTCTTGGGGGTACGCGTTGTGGGTGTTCCGTTCGAGCAGCATGATCAGCGATGGGATCGCCCACGTCCGGAGTTGGGTGTACTCCTCGCTGTACGGCTCCGTGATCTCGACGGGGTCGCCGCCGCCGACGACGCCGACGCCCGCGAGCGGCGGCCGCGCTCCGGACTCGGCGTCCCCTTCGGCGACCGCGGCGCCGCCGGTTCCCGGCTCGACGTTCATTCGGTCGAAGTTCTCCGTCCCGCTCGTCATGTGGAAGTTCAACAGGTCCTCGAAGCCGAGGCCGACGAGGCTCGTCCGGACCGCGTCCTCCAGTCGCGAGCGCTCGTGACGGCCGCCGACGGTCCCCACGTCGGGGTATCGAGGCTCCAGGTTGTCGAACCCGTACGCGCGCCCCACGTCGTCGACCAGGTCGAGCGGGTGGAGCACGTCAACGCGGTACGGCGGGATCTCGACCTCGTAGCGCACCTCGTCGCCGAGGGTGTAGCTCGCATCGAGCCCGGCGCGCTCGAAGCAGTCGACGATCTCCTCGGGCTCGAACTCGACGCCGAGCAGCGTCTCGATCCGGTCGTGGCTCACCGCCTTCTCGTCGGTGTCGAGGTTCGGACGGACCAGCTCCGCGCCGTACTCGCTCGGGTGGGTCGCGCCGTCGGCGTAGTTCACTTCGACTTCCTCGATCGTCGCGCCGCGCGCCGACAGGGCGTAACAGATGATGTTGCACATCCGGTCGATGGTCCACTGGTCGGTGCCGGTCAGCTCGACGAACAGGTCGCGAGAGCCGGTCGTCACCTCGGTCCGCTTCCCGTTGATCACGGGCGGGAACGAGAACAGTCCGAGCTCGTCGTAGATGGCCGGGTACCGGTCGAGGTCCGCGACGAGGTCGGCGTACGCGCGGCCCGTATCGTGTTCCGCCAGCACCTCGTTCGGCGTCAGCTCGTCGTTCGCGTCCAGCGGGACGAACGACACCCCGTCGGGGTCGACGCCGCGGTACGTTATCGACGGCTCGGCGCCCTCCTGCAGGGGCGCGCCCTTGATCATCGCCAAGTCGTGGATCCCGATCGCGCCCTTCGCGCGGCCGCGCCCCATCGTGGCGTGGAGCTTCTCCTGCAGTTGGATCAGCGAGTCGAGCGCGCCCTCGTCGAGGTCGACGCCGCGGATCACGGCGCCGGTGACGTAGGGGCGCTCGTTGGGGACCGACTCGTCGACCTCAATCGTCCATTCGGGGTCGTTGGTGTCGGGGACGTACACGCCGCGGTCGTCGCCGTAGTGATAGCGCAGCGAGCGGGCGACGCCCTCGACCGAGAGCCGGTCGAGCCGGTCTGGGGCGAACTCGAACTGGAGGAGACCGTCGTCGGTCTCTCCCTCGAACTCGAGTCCGAGCCCGAACAGGTCCGTTTTGAACTCCTCGTCGTCCATCTCGTCGTGGCCCGTCAGTCCGCGCAGCTCGTCGGTGTCGATATCAACGACGGGCATCAGTAGCTCACCTCCGCGTTCCGCAGGAACTCGATGTCAGCCAAGGTCCCGTGGAGGTCGCGGATGTCCTCCGCGCCGGTCGTCAGCATGGCGAGCCGCTCTAACGCGAGCCCCCAGGCCATCACGTCGCAGTCGACGCCGAGCGGGCCGGTGACCTCCTCGCGGAAGACGCCGGAGTTGCCGATCTCGATCTCCTCGCCCGTCTCGGGGTGTTCGCCGAACAGCTCGAAAGATGGCTCCGTGTACGGGTTGTAGTGCGGCTTGAACCGGATATCGGTGATCCCGAACTGTCGATAGAACTCTTCGAAGGTACCCATCAGGTCGCGCACCGAGAGGTCCTCGGCCATCACCCACCCCTCGATCTGGTAGAACTCCAGCAGGTGCGTCGGGTCGAGCGTGTCGTTGCGGTACACCTTCTCGACGGAGAAGTAGCGCTGTGGCGGCTCCAACTCCGCGCCGGCGATACCCGAGAGGTACCGCATCGACAGCGACGTGGTGTGTCCGCGCAAGGCGATCTCGCGGGCGAACTCCTCGGACCACGGCGAGTGGTAGCCGTCGCCGTCGATTCCCCAGCCGTCGCGGTGCGCCGCCTCGACCCGCCGGATCAGTTCGTCCGGAATTTCCTCCATCGGCGGGACATCCAGCGCGAACCGGTCCCAGTGCGTCCGTGCCGGGTGGTCCTGCGGCATGAACAGGCAGTCGTTGATCCAGAAGTCGCTGTCGGCGTGAGGCCCCTCCATCTCCTGAAAGCCCATGCCGACGAGCACGTCTTTCACGCGATCGGCGGTCCGGCGGAGCACGTGTTTCCGCCCGCCGGAGACCGTTGGTGCGTCCGCCTCCACGTTGTACTCGGAGAACTCCACGTCGCGCCACTCGCCGCTGGCGAGCAGCTCCGGCGTGACCTGCGCGACCGTCTCCGTCGCCTCGACGCCCGTCATCAGCGCGTCGACGCCGGCGTCGGTGAGCGTCACCGAGCGGGTGACCGACTCGCCGACGGCCACGAGCCCGCGCGAGTCGAGCTGGTCGATCACGCGCTCGTCGACGTCGGGAGCCTCGCCGGCGGCGAGCGCGGCGAGTGCGGCCGCTTCGGGGTCGGCGTCGGGGTCGGCGTCACCGTCGACCGAAAGCTCGCCCGAGTCGATCCCGCCGAACCCCTTGCGCGCGAAGTTCGACAGCGCGATGTCGACTTCGGGACCGTTCAGGTCCGCTTCCCCGATGACTCGCCCCATCGAGACCGGTTCCGCGTCGGCGTCGAGCGCAAGGCCGGCGCGGTAGAGTCGCGTCTCCGGGAGGCCGGCGTCGACGTACTCGCGCCCCTCGTCGGTGAGGTCGAGGGTCTCGTCGGCGGCCTCGTTGACGACGAGGAGCCCCTCGTCGCGGAGGTCGAAAGCGGCGCCGACGACCGTCTCGGGCTTCAGGCCCGTCTCCGCCGCGATCTCGTCTATCGTCCGTTCGTCCGTCGCGCTCGCGGCTTCGAGGACCGCGAGCTGTCGTTCCGGGAGTCGCATTCGAGTTGTATGCATACGGGTGTGGGTGGTTGGTAACGGTTCCGGCACGTCGCCGTCGCGGGGCGTCGTTGCAAGTTGCCGTCGCGGGACGCGGTCGCGAGTTGCCGTCGCGGGGCGTCGTCGGGGATCGTCGCCGCGAACCGGCGCAGGTTGCTGACGCCACGATACGTCGCTTGCTCTGAATTATCATTCTTGATTAGCGACAAGGGAGATTTATATACAACCCTCGCTATCGGAGCGTATGAGTAGCGCTACGGTGGATGTTGGTGACAACGAACCCGCTGTTGAGACGGTTCGCGTCGCACACGACTGCGATGACCGATCACCGAGTCTCGCCGTCGTGGAGGCGGTCGCCGACCTCGCCGGCGTCGAGCCGGCCGCCCTCGCGACCGAGGCGGATGTCGTGCTGTACGATCACGTCGAACCCGACGCGCTCGACGCGCTCGTCGCCGGACGCTCGGACGCCACCGTCGAGGTCTCGCTCACGGTCGCGGGCTACGACGTCGATATCGACGCGACCGATGTCGTCGCCCGTCGAACCGAGGAGTAGTCGGCGGACGAAACGGCGGCGTCCCGCTACCGTTCTGCTGTCACCGTCTCACCGTTACTTTTCCGTCGCTTCTGCCGCCGCCCGCTCGCGAAGCGCCGCGATCCGATCCCCGAGCGGCGGTTGGACCTCGAACCACGTCGACCAGTCGCCGGTCTCCGGTTCGACGCCGCGTTCCGTGGCGACACGCTCGAACGCGTCGGCGACCCGCGTCGCTCCCACCGCGTCCGCCGCGCGGTCGTCGGCCGCGTACTGCACCCGGCGACCGACCCAGAACGCCGAGAGACCGAGCGCGATGACCGAGGCGAACCCCGCCTCGAACGGGACGGTGGCGGTCACGATCGCCGCCAGCACGCCGAGCACGACTGCGACGGCGACCGCCCGAAACTCTCCGTAGTACGTCTTGACGCGACCGGCCTCGGCCGCGAGCAGACCGACCGCGACATCCTCCTCCAGATCGTTGAGCACGCGCTCGGTGACAAAGAGCACGCGCCGGCGGGGCGGCCCGCGAACCGCCACGTCGATCGATCCGGAATCGGCGGCGGGATCGGTGGCGCTGGGGGTGTCAGTGTCGGAGCTGTCGATGTCGCAGTCCTCGTTCGATTCGATGATTGCCACCCGATCCACGTCGAGTCCGGCCGCTGCGCGAAGCGCGTCGAGGGCGGCTCGCTCGGGACCCGTCGGTTCCCGGAGATCTCGGACGCGATCGGTGACGTACAACGGGCCGATCTCAACCGCGAGGAAGGCGATGACGGCGACGCCGACGAGGAACGCAACCGTGAGCATGGGTCCCGGTCGGCTCCGGGACGAATAAAACGACGCGATGTTCTGTGAGGCTCAGGATGCGGGTCACTGTGGCACGCGACGGGCGAGGTCCCGGACCGCCGCGGCGGCGTCGCTGTCCGGTGCAGCGTCCCCGATGGGCCGCTCGTCCGCCACCGATCGGCCGACGCGCGGATCTGCGGGTACGACGGCGACGGGTGCGCCGAGCGCGTCGGCGATCGTCTCCTTCGGCGGCGCCGCAGTCACCCGATTTACCGCACAGCCGACGAGTCCGGTGTCGAGTTCGCGAGCGAGTTCGCGAGTGCGGATCGCGTCGGCCAGCGCGAACGCCCGCGGCGACACGACGAGCAGGCACGCGTCGGCGATCGCCAGCGGGACGCCGGCGTCCGCGCGCCGCCCCGCCGGACAGTCGAGCACGACGGTTCCGAAGGCGCGTTCGACCGCCGCCACCGCTCCCTCCAGAGCGGATAGGTCGGCAGCGCGGGCGCCCGAGAGAGTTCGACCACAGGGGACGATGTCGACCGGTCCGGGACGGATCGTCTCGATCGGATCGGCGCCGCCGGCGAGCACGTCGTGGAGATCCGGACCGCGATTCCTCGGCAGATCGGCCATCCCGAGGTCAGCGTCCACCACGATCGCGTCGAGGGCGGCCGCGAGGTTGTACGCGAGCGTCGTCTTCCCGACGCCGCCCTTCCCGCCCGCGACCGCAAGGATCACGCCAGCCGCTCCAGCGCCTCGATCGGCGCGTCGGTCGCCTCTACGCGTGTCGCCAGCGACGACGCGCGCTCGCTCAACTTGCGGAGCCGCTCCGCGTCATCATCCAGGTGATCGTCGAGCGCCGCGACACCGTCGATGCCGCCGGTTGTCTCCACGACCGCCGTCGCCGTTGCAAGGTCGGCGTCAGTCAGCTGCTCCGCTCGCTCGAGTCGTCGCTCGATCGCGTCGAACCACTCGTCGAGGGCGTTCACATTCGGCGAGGACACCTCGGATCGGACGTGGTTCCGCTGCTCCTCGGCGTCGCCGTCCGTTTCGGCACCGCTCTCGTTGGCGTCGCTTTCGGTGATGTTTCTTTCGTTGATATCTCCCTCATCGGTATCGCCCTCGTCAATTCTCTCACCGGTGTCGTCCCTGCTGTCGACGATAGAACCGCCGTTGACGGCCGCCCTCGGCGGTCGATGGTCCGCAAGTTCGCGGAGCGCCCCGGTGACAGCCGACTCCGATTGCCTCTCGATCACCGAATCGGCTCCGCCTCGTGTTATCGACGCGTCAGTCGGAGCCGGTTCGGTCGCCGTTGAATCGACTGCTGTCGAGTCAACCACCTCTACCGGCGGATCGGCCGACTGCACCGACGGGCCGTCGTTCGGCGGCGATGGATCCGTCGCCGCCGGCACGGCGAACCCGATCGCTCGGCGGCCGTCAGGCTCCAGGCAGAGTGTGACTCCAGACGCGTCCCATCCGACCTCAGGGATTCCGGCCCGCCGTGGTGGGAGGACAGGTCCGTCGAGCCGACTCTCGATCCGAACCCGCTGTCGGACCGCACTGTCGTTGTGCACGCGACAGCGCACCAGCGACACGCTGCCGTCACGTTCGACGGTCCACGTCAATTCCATACGGCGGATGCCGCGGAATTGTATTTAAACTCCGGGACGGCGATCACCGCTTCTCGTCGGGTGCGCTGGGGATCGGCCGCCCCCTCGTTCCTCGGCGTCGTTTTTCGTCTCCCGCACGACCACCGGCACCGTCCCCTCTCGATCGTCGATCCACGACACGGCCGCCTCGCCGAGCATCACGGGACCGTCGATGTCGGCGATCGCCACCGCTGCGACCGACGCCGCTATCGCGGGCCCTTCGTACTCTGACGGCTCCTCGTTCGCGTGTGCCTCGTCGCCGCCCGGGACCTCCGTGAGCACATCTCGAAACGTCGGATACATCTCTCTCGCAAGCTCTTGGCGTGCGTCGCGTCGTCGGTTTTGGAGGCGATCCAGGAGCCGGAGCCGCCGTTCGCGCTCGTCTCTGGTGCGGGTGGCTCGCTTGCGCGCCTGCTCGAACGCCTGTTCGGCCGCGATCCGCTCTGTCTGGGCGCTCGATAGCTCCGCCGCTGCCGACTCGAGGTCCCCGAGCGTCTCATCAGTCGCTGCGTCGACCGCGCGCCGGGCGCGGACATCGCCACGGAGCGCGGCGATCCGCTCTTTCAACCGCGCCTCTTCGCCGCTTGCGGCCGCCACCCGTCGACGAGCGGTCTCAACGTCGACCGGCTCGATCGCTATCTCGTCGAGTGTCTCGCGAAGCTCGGCCAACTCGCCCGCGACCGATGACGTTCGCCCCCGCGACCGCGCGGCCGCCGCGAGTTCTGCGTGGAGGCTTTCGCCGGTCGGGATCTGTCCGAGCACGTCCGCCGGCCGCGGGACGCGGAATTCGTCGGGCGCGGATCCCGATCGCCGGCTGTCGCCGCTCACAACTCCTCGCCTCGCATCGTCTCGGGGCCCGGATGATCCGTTCCGGCGGCGAACGCGGCGTACGGGGTAGACTTCGACTCCCGGTTCGCGTATGCGGCCGCGGCCTCTCGGACCGGTTCTTCGAGTGCGACGAACTCGTTGAACGGTTCGGTCCGCTCGATCTGCACGTCCCCGCCGTGTGCCTCCCGCAGTCGAACAGCGAGGAAGGCGGCGTATTCCGTCGAATCGAGCAATGCTGCCCGCCCGAATCGGCGAACAACCGGATCCTCGTGGCGACGACACAGGTTTCGGAGACCCGTACGCGCCGCCGCCGAATACGTCACGACCAACAACACGAGCACGGCTGGTCGGTTCCGAAACTTAGCCCTTCCGAACTGGTACGAAAATCACACTCGTTCAACATCGAATTCGGGTACTACGCCGCCTTCGAATGTGGTCAGATCATCAGAGTTGTTTCGGGAATCTGAATCCTCTCGGTCGCTCGGTTTGGTACGGTCGTTCGGATCGATCCCCGAGAGTGCGAGCACGCGTTCCCGCGCCGCCGGCGCAGAGGGTGCGACGACCACCTGCCCGTCGACCGGCTCTTCGCCGACCGCCCGAAACACGTCGTCTTCGCCGTCGAACTCGGTCGCGTACGTTCGGAGAACCGCGGCCACGCGTCGCTCGGTGTCGGCGAGAGCGGCGTCGCCGTTCTCGAACGCGCGGAGGGCGTCCTCGACGTTTCGGATGGCGGAGATTCGGTCCATCTACGTCGTCCGCAGGTGTCCCTGCTTCGGCTCGTACACCTCGCCTTTCGTGCGGAGCTTCTCGATCTCCTGTTCGGCCTTCCCGGGATCCATCCCGATCTCGCCGGCACGATCGAGCACCTCCTCGACGGGCGCGCCCTCCTCGTACTCCTGTTCGATGTCCGCGATGAGTCCCTTGATGTTCTTGATGCGGTCGCGCTGGCTCTTCGAGGTGCCCGTCTCGACGACGTCGGCGTCGAACTGCCCCGTCTCCGGGTCGACGCCGATGTCCTTGAGACACGATTCGATGATGTCGGTCGCGCGGTCGGCGTCCACACGCTCGACGGTGTCTGAGAGGCGGACGCGCGCGCTCGCCTCCGACAGGCGCACCATCGCCTCTAACTTCCGGGCGGTGACGGGAACCGGCGCGTCCTCGTCGGCGCCCTTCGAGCGCAGGTCGACGTAGAACTCCTCGATCAGATCCTTGGCCTCCTCCGTCATCGTCGGGAAACAGGACCGTTTCGCGTGGGCGATGTACTTTCGCAGGAGTTCCGCGTCAATCTCCGGCGCGACCTCTTGGGTCACCTCCGCTACCTGTTCTGAGGTGAACTCCGAGCTCGCGAGCTCCGTCCGCTGGGTGTTGAGCTCGCCGGCGTAGTTCGTCTTGATGATGTGTTTCGCCAGCCGGGAGTCGTGTTCCGGGTCCGGGCTGTCCGTCACCGTGAAGATCAGGTCGAACCGCGAGATGAGCGCGGGCTCTAAGTCGATCTGCTCGCCGATCGGCTCGTACTGGTCGAACCGCCCGTACTTGGGGTTCGCGGCGCCCAAAAGGGAACACCGCGCTTTGAGCGTCGCGTTGATCCCCGCCTTTGAGACGGAGATCTTCTGCTGTTCGAGGCCCTCGTGCATCGCGGAGCGGTCCGATGCCTCCATCTTGTCCAGCTCGTCGACTGCGGCGATCCCTTTGTCGGCGAGCACGAGCGCGCCGGCTTCGAGCGACCACTGCTGGCCGTCACCGAAGTCATCTCTTACAGCTGCGGCCGTAAGCCCTGCAGCAGATGATCCTTTTCCGGAGGTATAAACTGACCGTGGGGCAATATTCTCGACGTACGAGATCATCTGTGAGTTGTGAGAGATGACGCCGTTTCCAAGATACGTGTGAGTGTCTGCGACCTCGAGATCATAGACCCACTCGTAATCCGGATCGACTGATTCGATCGACTCGATCCGGTCCCAGTGAACGTCGTTCGTACAGAGACGATCGAGTTCGGAGACATCTTGGCTCACCGATAGGGCCTCGTCGAGACGATCCAAGATCACGTCCTTTGCGGCCGCTGTTTGTCCACCGTCGGGAGCGACTCCGTTTCGCTCGTAGTAGCTGATCGCGGTTTGAGAGACGTCCATTCCCTCAGAGAGCATCTTCTGAGAGATGTTCAGTTCTTCCCGCAGTGTCTCGACTGCCTGCCAGTCGCCGTCCAGCAGTTCTTCGCGCTTCTCGCGAAGCCAGTCCAAGCGAGTCTCGAACGTGTCGACAACCGATCTCAGACTCGATTTACTTGGATTTCTGTCGCCGCGTTCGTAGTGTTGATACGTCGGACGCGGCAGATCGAGATCGAACTGTGATAAGGCGAGAGCCTCTCGGATCCGCCGGAGGTCATCACTCAAGCCAGGTACCACGTTCGTATTTGTGTTTTCTGACACGTCGTTGAACGCTTTCGAGGCTGTCGCCTTCCGATCGGTGACGAATCCGACTTCGCCGACGTACTTGACGAAATCCCTCCCACTGATGCGCAATCGGTAACTGTCGTTGTGCCGTTTCCGAAGATGGCTCTGGATCCCGAACGCCAGGAGTAACGTCTGTACTCCAGTCAGCAGTTCTCTGCTCATCGAGGAAACCGTGATTTCGCGTTCTTTGGGTGAGACGGTCCCCTCGCTGTCAACGTACGCCTGTAAGAACGCTGCCTTGTTCTCCGGGCTCGCTCGTTTGAGGCCGTCGGGGACGAGTTGATCCTCAGAGTTCTCGAGAATAGCCGGTTCGAGTTCTCTGAGGAACCGAACGAACTCCAACGAGGAACAGCGGACGATCTCGGCAGTCTCGTGACCCCATTTCTCTCGGCGGGACCACCGAACGCCCAACTCGCGGAAACAGTTCTCCACGTCCGTCAGTATCTCTTCGTCGACGTTCGTAATCTCGGTAGCGGCACTCGACCCCGAGAGATGTGTATGGCCTTCGGCGATGATATAACCGAGAAGTCGAGCCAGAGTGGGATCGATCCGAGTGGGCGGCGTGAATGAATTCGCGTTGTAGGCTTCGACCCGCTGGAACGAAACGTCAAGCGAATCGTCCCAATCCGCGTCGATGTTTCCGGGGACAGCAATGAGATCACCTTCCCTCAATTGGTCTGCCCGTCGGGGAGACAACCCTCTGTCCAACTGTTTGAACAGCGGGTGCGATGGTGTTACCTCCACTTTGCGCCCCGATGCCATTGAAATTTGGTACATCCTATCCGGCGCTTCTCGTTTCCAGACTTTGGTTGCGGTTCCAGTCTCGACGGCTCCCGATTCCGTTACTGTTTGGACGCCGATATCGACCGGTTCGTATACCCCGTCGTCGACCTCTATCGGATCTTCGAGGCTTGACTCTACTACATCTCCGATGGCCCGTTCTGTTCCGTCGACTAGTGTCACTTTAGTATCATATTTTTGACACTTCCCCGTGCCCGGATCCCCGATCAGCAGCATATGCAGGTCGCCGCGGATACGCGAGCCGTCGGGGAGGTGTTTGGTGACGCCGGAGAACAACTGGAGTATCATCGCGAGCTTCTCCTCTTCGTAGCCGTAGATGGCGGGGGCGATGGAGTCGACCATCGCCTCGTAGATGTCGTCGCGCTCGGAGAGCTCGATGATCTCGCGTTTGTCCGCCTCGGTGATGTCCATGTCCTCGAACTCCTCGTCTTCGATGCCGATGGCGACGCCGTCCATGTACAGATCGAAGATGGCGGACTTCTCGTTGCCCTGTTCGACCTGTTCGATATGGAGAATGCCGACGGCGGTGACGTGGTCGCCCGGGCTCACCTTGCCGGTGATATCGTCGACGATGTCGACGTCGAGCGACTGGGGCGTTTCGCCGCCGCGGAGCCCCTCGGGCGACTCCTGGATGCGGAGCTTCTGGGAGTCGATGAACTCCGACTGGTCGAAGTTGACGCGGAACGGACCCTGTCGCTCACAGCCCTGACACTCGTGGGGTTCCTGGAAGCCGCCATCGCTCTGGGGGATGTACGTCATCGTCCCGCAGCGTTGGCACTCGAAGGCGGCCTCGGTCACCTTGGGGCGAACATCGGTCGCCTTGCGGATGATGCCCTTGACCGAGACGAGCTTCCCGATGTGGTCGTCGTGGACGCGGATCCCGCGGATGTCGATGCTCTCGGGGAGGTTCTCGATCCGAACGTGCGCACGACCGAGGCTGACGTCGGCGGGGAGGTCGTAGAGCCGGAGCGCCTCCTCGGCGTACTCGCGCATCTGGTCCGGCTTCGTGCGGAAGTCCTCTGCGAGGTCGCGGTCGAACTGAAAGAGATCGTCGTAATCGACGTACAGGGAGCGCTGTTCGTTGGGGTAGTTCTGTGCGAGGGTGCCGATCTCCTCGCGGTAGTAGTTGCGGTAAAACTGAATGAACCGCTCCGTGAGGTCCTGATTCCCGGCCTGAGCCATTACGACAGCCCTTCGTCGGCATCACGTATGAACCTCATGCTCGGGGCGGACGTGAACTGCCTCGGCGATTGCGGCCCGCGATTTCGCGCCCGAGCGCGACCGATATTCTCGCGACGAGCTTGCTCCTACGCCTTCGTGACGAACGTCGCGTCCGCGGAGGTGCGCCCCTCGTTGAACGAGAGCACCTTCGCGCGGATCACGTCGCCTTTGCTAATCCCGTCGGGGATGTCCTCGGTGAAGACGACAAACCCTTCGACTTTGCCGACGGCGACCTCAGTGCCGGAGTGGTGGTCCGTGAGCTCGGTGACGCCGAACTCGTAGGTCTCTCCGATCGCGACGGGCGGATCGCGCTCCTGTGCGGCGTCGTGGGCGCGTTTCGACTTGCGCGCATCCGACGACGGCCCGCGGATGCGGCGAGCGATGACCAGCAGTGTGAGCAGAACGACGATGGCGATGATTCCCACGGCGATTGGCGACGACGGTATCATACCGGGCGGTCGACCTGCGGTCACCTAAACACTCGGGGTCCGCGACCGGCGTCGGGATCCGCGGTCGGCACTGGGATCCGTGTCGCGACCGCCGCGCCGACCGCATGAGAAACGCCTTTGCCCTCGAAGCCCCCGTCTCGATCCAATGCGAATCAGCCGCGGTCGCCGTCGACTCGTCCACGGGTGTGGTGCGGCGTGAAGGTCGCGGACGCGGTGCCGGAGTTCGCCGACGCATTCGGGTTTGAGGAGTTCAACCGGATGCAACGCGAGGCGCTGCCCGGCATCTTGGAGTCTGATCACAACGTCGTCGCGTCCGCGCCGACGGCGTCCGGTAAGACCGCGCTCGCAGAGCTCGCGATCTGCAAGACGCTCTCGGAAGGCGGTACCGCCCTCTTTATCGCGCCACTTCGCGCGCTCACGAACGAGAAGGAAAGCGAGTGGGAGCGGTTCGAGGATCTCGGATACTCGGTGTACGTCGTATCCGGCGAGCGCGACCTAAACCCGCGCCGCGCCGAGCGCGCGGACGTGCTCGTGACGACTCCCGAGAAGGCGGACAGCGCGACGCGGAAACACGATTCTGCGCGCTACTCGTTCATCACCGATGTCGACTGTGTCGTGATCGACGAGGTCCACCTGCTCGACTCCGAGAAGCGCGGTGCGGTGCTCGAAGTCACCGTCTCGCGGCTCCGCCGGCTTCAGGAACCGCGCGTCGTCGCGCTCTCGGCGACCATGCCGAACATCGACGACATCGCCGAGTGGCTCGACGCGCCCGCGGAGACGACCTACGAGTTCGGGGACGCCTACCGACCGGTCGATCTGGAGACCGGCGTGAAGACGTACTCCCACGGTTCGAACGCCTTCGCGGACAAGTACCGGCGGCTCTACCGCGCGCTCGATCTGGCCGAGCCGCACGTCCGCGAGGACGGGCAGGCGCTCGTGTTCGTCTCCTCGCGGCAGGACACGGTGCAGGCGGCGAAAAAGGCGCGAGACGAGATCACCGAGCGGGACATTCCGATCGACTCGCGGGGCGATTACGACTACCACAACGAGGCGAAAGAGCTCACCAACGACACCCTCCGGCAGTCCGTCACCGACGGCGTCGGCTTCCACCACGCCGGGCTCGGGAAGGACGACCGCGACCGCGTCGAGGAGTGGTTCAAACAGGGGAAAATCAAGCTGCTCTTCTCGACGTCGACGCTCGCGTGGGGCGTCAACCTCCCGGCGCGTTGTGTCGTCATCCGCGACACGAAATATCACGACCCGCTGGAGGGCGAGACGGACATCTCCCCGCTCGACGTGCTCCAGATGTTGGGACGGGCGGGACGCCCCGGCTACGACGACGTGGGCTACGGCTGGGTGGTCTGTGACCACGCGGACGCCGATAAGTACCGGACGCTGCTGAAGGAAGGCAAACCGATCGAGTCGCGGCTCGCCGGCGAGCTCGAGTCCCATCTCAACGCGGAGATCGCAATGGGCACTATCCGCGGGCTCGGCGACGTGATGGACTGGCTGGAGACGACGTTCTACTACGTCCGCGCGGGGTCAAAGCCCGACGAGTACGACTTTGGCACTCTCCGCGACCGCGTTCGCGACACCCTCGAATCGCTCGTCGACGACGGGTTCGTCGCGGCCGACGACGACCTCGCGATCGAGCCGTCGCCGCTCGGACGGCTCGCCTCCAAGTACTACCTCCGGCTCGACACCGCCCGCCGGTTCCGCCGGCTCGCGGACCGGGAGACGCTGACGGTCGATCGGATTCTGGAGACGGTCGCGGCCGCCGGCGAGTTCGACTCCGTCTCCGCGCGCTCGGCCGAAGCGGACGCGATCGATCGCATCCTCGACGGCCGCGACACCGAACTGGCAGACGGCCACCAAAAGGTGTTCGCCATCCTACTCGCGGGGATGGCCGACTCGATCCCCGCCGACCTCCGCTCGGACGCGTGGGTGATCCGGCAGAACGCGCTGCGGCTGCTCGCCGCGCTCTCGGAGTTCCTCGACCGGTTCGCCGGGCCGCGCGCGGCGAACCTCGCGTGTCGCGTTGAGGCGCGCGTCGAACACGGCGTCTCCCGAGAGGCCGTCGCGCTCACTGCGATCGACGGCGTGGGTTCCGGGCGGGCGGAGCGGCTCGCCGATGCCGGGCTCACCTCTCCTGCAGACGTGGTCGCCGCCGGCGCGAGCGCGCTGGAGAACGCCGGTATGAGTGGCTCCGTCGCCGAACGAATCGTCGAGGCGGCGCGCGACTGCCCGCGAATCGACATCGACTGGGGCGCGTTCCCCGACTCGATCGCCGTCGGCGAAAACGAGCTGTGCGAGGTGGCGATCGCGACCGTCTCTGGGCGCGCTCGGACGGGGATCCGCGTCACCGTCAACGACGTGGAGATGTCCGAGAACACGACCTACCTCGACGGCGAGACGACCGTCCCGGTCGGCGTGTTCGGGCCGCCCGACGCCGACGAACTGGAGTTCGTCGTCGAGGTCGTCTTCCCCGACCTGCCGCTGATGCCGATCAAAGCGACGCGGACGGTTCGCGTGGCGTAGGCGCATCGGCGTCGGAATCCGATCTCGCGAGGCGCTTTGGCGATGTTCTCCAACGACTCCCAGTCAGCGATTTATAAGGGATAGACTGGGGCGCTGAAAGCGCCCAGCGCGCCCGCAACGCGGAACACCCGATCCCGATCACTGACGGAACCCGCTCCGTATTCCCTATAAATCTCCGCGCCGGCCGCTTTTCACCCATACCGCGGCCAGCCGACGGTATGCCGGAACGACTCCGCGTACTCGCAGGCGACTGTCAGGTGACCGAACGCGGCGACCGCACCCGCACCCACCGCGGGCGCGTCGTCGTCCTCATCAAACCCGACGACACAACCCTCGTCCACGACGCCGACGGCTACCAGCCCGTCGCGTGGCTCACTCGTCCCGAGAGCGTCGTCGTTGAGGGCGACGGCGAGGGCTTCTCCGTCACCGCCCGCGACGGCGCCCGTCGACTCCGGATCGTTGCCGAGGAGGCGACCGCGAGCCGCGCGCTCCCGGTCACGGAGGCCGGGGTTCCGGTCGGGACCTGCCCAGAGGACGGCGGAGCGCTCGTGCGCTCGCGCGGCGACGTAGTCTGTCTCGCCTGCGAGACCCGGTGGGGGCTCCCGGCCGGCGCGAGCGTCACCGACGGGATCTGTGACGACTGCGGGCTCCCGAAGATTCGCGTCGAGCGCGGGGAGCCGTTCCATCTCTGTCTCGACGCCGCTTGCGATCCCCTCGAAGACGCCGTCCGCGATCGGTTCGACCGCGTGTGGGACTGTCCGGACTGCGGGGGCGACCTCACGGTCGAGGCGGCACCCGGTCGCGTCTTTCTCGGCTGTGAACACTACCCCGACTGCGAGACGACGTTCTCGATCCCTTCGGGAATCGTCGTCGACGAGTGCGAGTGCGGGCTTCCAGTCTTCGAGACGGCGACCGGCCGCGGCTGTCTCGACGGGACCTGCGAACACGGAGGCCACACGGCGGGCGGGGCGTAAACGAGAATAAAACGATGCGGACTACTCCGCTAACTGCTCGCGACCCGGCTCGATGAGCCGGTCGAGGTACTCTGCGAGCGCGCCCTTCGCGTCGGCGGGATGCAGTTCGCCGGACTCCAGATCGGCTTCGAGGTCGTCGTAGCCCTCGTACTCCAGATCGCCGCCGTACTCTTCGGGTCGCTCGACGACGACCGTCTCGAACCGCGGGAACACGTGGTACTCAAACACCTGCAAGACGGGGTTCTCGCGCTCCGCGCCGTCGTCGGTCGGCTTGGGGTCCGCGGTCGGCGGGCAGTACGCCTTGTTCACCTTCGATTCGATGTCCTCGCGGGAGTCCTCCATCGAGATGGTGACGCCCGTACTGGAGGACATCTTCCCGTGACCGGTGCCGAGGTCGGCGATGAGCGGGGTGTGAAGGCTCGTCGGCGGCTCGCGGTCGATGCTCGGGAGCACGTCGCGTGCGAGCATGTGGACCTTGCGCTGTTCCATCCCGCCGACCGCCAGATCGACGCCGAGGTACGGGATGTCGAGCGCCTGCATCAGCGGGTACACCGCCTGTGACACCTTCACCGAGTCGCTCGAGGTGATCTCGGCCATCGCGCGTTCGGCCCGCGAAAGCGTCGTCTCCAACTCCAGCGAGTGGAGGTCCAGCGTGTAGTCGTCATCGAGCTGGAAGTCGGAGCCGAGCACGAACTGCGTGTTCGACTCGTCGAGCCCGTAGGCGATGAACTGGTCACGCATCCGCTCTGCGGTGTGGCGGATCTCCTCGAACGACCCCTTGTCGTTGAGGTACGCGTGCACGTCGGCGAGCAGCACCGTCACCTCGAACCCGGCCTCCTGCAGGTCGATGAGCTTGTTCGCGGTGAGCATGTGCCCGATGTGGAGGACGCCCGAGGGCTCGTAGCCGACGTACGCCCGCTTCCCGTCGGGGTCGTCGGCCAGCGCCTCGATCTCCTCCTCGGTGACCACCTCGGCCGCGTTCCGGGTGATCCGCTCGTAGGCATCCATACTCCCGACTGTGCGGTTATCGGACATATGACTTCTGGATGCGTGCTGAGGGCTCCCGAACGCCGAATCGCGTGATCAGCCGAGACGTGGCGGCTACTCCTCGGTTTGGGGGAGCGTACGTCCCGCCCGGTGCTCCGAGATGATCTGGTCGAGATGCTCCTGTTTTTCCGCTTTCTGCCGGCGTTCGGCCCGGTTCTCCCAGTCGTCGATGGCAGCTTCGAGGGTCGCCTCGTCCGCGACCGCCAGTTCGTCGACCTCGCGGACGGGGACCGCGTCGACGGGGACGACCGGCACGTCGTGGTCGAAGAGCACCTGATCGGCCACCTCCGAGAGGTTTCCGTCGCGTATCACCGCCCGCGGGTCGGTCTCCGCCAGTCGCTCGGCGGTGCGCCGACCGGCCCCGGAGGCGTCACGGAGGTACACCACGTCGCCGGCGACGAGCCCGTAGGCCTCGTCGGCCGCCTCCAGCGCGTCGAGGGTGAACTGCTCTGCGACCTTCACGCTCGCGAGCCCCCGGTCGGCGGCGACGTGCTCGAAGTTGGAGTGGTCGAGCCGCCACAGCTCTTTGAGCGTCTCCACTTTTCCCTCCAGTTCGTCCGCCCGCTCGCTGGCCTCGTCGCGCTCGCGCTCCAGTCGCTCCGTCTCGCGCTTCAGTCGGGACACCGCCCGGCGGGTGCGCGCTTCGATCCGCTCCTCGCGTTTCGCGTCCTCCAGTTTCCCCTCCAGGTCGGCGATCCGGCCGTCGCGCTCGTCGAGGTCGGCCTCCAGCGACGCCGCGTGCGACTCCAGCCGATCGACGCGCCTGCGGAGCCGCCGGATCGTCTCCTCCTCCTCGGTGCGTTCGGGCTCGGTGGGGTCGGCCGTCGACTCGCCGTCCGCCTCCCCGTTCCCGCTTCCGCTCCCGTCGTCTTCGCTCAGGTCCTCGACGACGGCCTCGACTGAGGCGCCCCCGGCGACGACGCCTGCGATCACCGCCTCCCGATCGAGACGGGGTGGGGTCTTCGCCGTGATTCGCTCGAACTGGTCTTCGTGGTCGTCGTAGGCGTACAGCGCGGCCGCCAGCGCGTCGCGCTCGTGGTCGTTCGCGTAGTTCGTCTCGCGGGTCCGGTGGAGCTTCTCGTCGACGGGGAGATCCGTCGTCGGCCGCCACCCCGCCGCGTCGAACGAGCGCCGGAACTTCTCAACGGTCTCCGGCATCGGCTCCACGTCCGCGGCGACGATAATCGGGCGGCCCTGCTCGATGATCCACTCGGTCACGTCGGCGGTGTCGGCGGTCCGCGAGGAGAACAGCTCGTGGACCGTCCCGTCGAGCCCGACGACGGCGGCCGCGGTGGTGGTTCCCGGGTCGATCCCGACGATCACCCGGTCGCGCCGCTGGACGAGCGGCTCGTACTCGATCCCGTCTCGCCGCTCTCGCTCGACTTCGACGCGCACGTCGCCGGCCCGCGAGTTCGACACCGGGATGTCCTCCGGGCGGGCCTCGACGCTGAACGTCGCGTTCGCGTAGCCGCCGTACTTCTCGGTCACGTCGCGCTCGAAGTCGAGGTTCGCCTCCTTCAGCTTCGATTGGACCTGTCGCGTCCGCTTCCTGACGTTCCCGTGGATTCGACGGGTATAGCGGTCCTGACTCCACCCGCCCTTCCCGGTCGACCGGCCGCGAGACACCTTCACTCGCGTCTCGTCGGTGAACGCGGTCACTTCGTGGCCGACGTTGGCCGCGGCCAGCCGGGCCGACGCCTCCGCCTCCTTCATCGGTTCTTTCCCGTACGGGATCCCGTGGCGCGAGGCGACCCGCGAGAGCGGCTCCGGGCGCTCCGCGCCGGTCACCTGCACCAGTCGGGTGCCGTCGGGAAGCGATCGGAGGAACCCGACGAGTTCGTTTTTGTTCGCCGCCAGCTCGTAGGCGTTGTCGGTGGCGACGTACAGCGGTTTTCGGTCGTCGATCAGCCGGCAGAGCTTCCGGAACGACACCACGTCGCGGGTGACGCGTGCCAGCGGCCCGTCGATGTCGGGCGCGTCCGGGTCGTCCTCGTCGACCGGATCGAGGATGACGAGGGCGTAGGAGGGGTCGTCGCCGCGAACGTCGCCGCTGTGTACGTCGACGCCGAACACCGGCCGGTCGCGGGCGCGGATGGTCCGGGTTGTCACGTACTCACGTAGGCCGTTGGCGCGTATATACCCCACGCCGGGTGTGGCGGTTTCACCGCGGGATCCGACTCAGTAGCCCGCTCGAACGCCGGTTCTTCGAGAGACGGCTGTCCGACGCTGGTGGTTGCTGAACGATGCATTTTGATCGAGTACGAAAGTGGGTGAGTGGGTGAGTCGATCCGGTGGCGCGGTCATTTATAACTGGAGCAGCGGTGTTGCTGTCGTCTGTTTATAAGTAACTGACCGTGGGATAAACGGTGCTAACGGCTCAACCGCACCGCACAGCCCCGCACCTCACGCCTCCCCAGCCTCGTCGGCCAGCCTTCGCTTCGCTCCGGCTGACCGACTCCCTCGCGCTCGGATTCGCGCCGCTTCGCGGCGCTCACCGGAGCGCAGGGCGAGAGCGAAGCTCTCGCTTGCAGCCGGCGCGCAGCGCCGGCGACGCCACCGCCACGTTCGTTTATAAATACCCGTCGCCGCCGCTCGCGTCTATTTATATATTACGTCGCTGACGACGGTCCGCGATACCTACTCCCGAAATCGGCCGTTGCTGTGTGCTTGTACTCCCCACATCCGAGTCACCACGTGTCTCGCCGAGCGCGACAGCGCCGACTCAGTACAGGTCACCGAGGTCTTCTTCCACGTGCGAGTGCTCGTCGGCCGGGAACTCCCCGTTCGCGACGGCGTCTCGGTACGCCTCGACGGCGTCGGTCATCTCCGCGCGAACGTCCCCGAACTGTCGCGAGAAGGGCGGCGACCACTCCCCCAGCCCGACGACGTCGTTGATGACGAGCACCTGTCCGTCGCAGTCGGGGCCGGCGCCGATGCCGATCGTCGGGATGTCGAGCGCCTCCGTGACGGCCGCGGCGAGGTTCGCGGGCACGTGTTCCAAGACGAGCGCGAACGCGCCGGCCTCGGCGTGCGCACCGGCGAGGTCGACTATCTCCTCGGCGGCGCCCTGATCGGTCCCCTGTCTCGTGTACCCGCCGAGGCGGTTGACGTGCTGGGGGGTCAAGCCGAGGTGCGCCATCACCGGAATCCCCACGTCGGTCATGCGGCGGGTCGTCTCGACGGTGTGCGGGCCGCTCTCGATTTTCACCGCGTCGGCGTCGGCCTCTTTCAGCAGTTCGCCGGCGTTGCGCACCGACTCCGCCTCGTCGACGCCGAAGGAGAGGAACGGCATGTCGGCGACGACCAGCGCGTCCTCGGTCGCGCGCGCGACCGCCGCAGTCCGGCTTTCGACCTCCGCCATCGTCACGGGGATCGTGGAGTCGTAGCCCAGGACGGCGTTACCCATGCTGTCGCCGACGAGCACGACGTCGATATCCGCCTCGTCGACGATCGCCGCCGTCGGGGCGTCGTAGGCGGTCAGCATCGTGATCGGCGCGTCGCGATCCCGGAGTCCCCGCGTCGTTGTCATACCTCGAAGCGTCCCTCCGCGAGCGGTTAAACTCGCCGGGATCCGGAAACGCGGACCGCCACCGATTTGTCGATTCGCGACTGAGAGCCGTCCGTGCAACCTGTCGAGCGGGCCGAATACGACGGCGTCGACTACGCCTGGGTGATGCAGACGACGTTCGTCGTCACCATCCTCGTCGGCGCGCCGGCCGTCGCGATCCTCTCCGGCTTCGTCACGCTCGACACGTGGGGCGCCCGCGCGGCGTTCGCGATCCGCGTCGGCGCGCCGATCTGGTTTCTCACCGCCGTCGTCGTCGCGGTCTACGCGAAGCGGGCCGATGCCGGTGACGGTGGCGGTGGAGACAGCAACAGCGGCGACGCCGGAGTCGACGAAGCGACCGATCGCAAGGAGTGACCGGCAGAGCCGCGTTTTCCGTTACGCCGTCTCAGCGAGCAGCGCCGATACCCACGCGTAGTCGACACCGGCGCGATCGGCCGTCACGGCGTCTCGTTCCGAGTCGCCGACGAAAAGCATCCGCTCCGGATCGGCGCCGAGCCGGTCGATCGCCGCGAGCAGCGACTCCGGCTCCGGCTTGTGCGTCTCGACCGTGTCGCGGCCGACGATCGCGTCCGCGTCGATCGCGCCGCTGAGCCCATGCGTTTCGACCGCGACCCGACAGGCGTCCTCGCAGTTGAGCGAACACACGCCGATCGATATTGGCCCGGGGGTCCCCCCGTCCGTCTCCTCCCGGCCGCTCGCCGTGACGAGCCGTTCGCCGAGCGGGAGCAGCAGGGAATTTTGCGCGCCCGCTCGCTCGTGGAGCGCGATCGCGTCCTCAACCGGCTTGCCGATCCCGTAGTCGTCGGCGGCTTCGAGGAGCCCCCACAGGTCGTCCGTCGGCGGGATGATCGCGTGTTCTGCGTACACGCCGAGGACGCTGTCGGCGACCTCGGCCCAATCGACCGCGAGTTCGACGAGCGTGCCGTCGAGGTCGTAGACGATCGCGTCGTAGGCGTCGAGGGCAGGAGCGCCACCGTCCGGTACGGCCTGCTCGATCTGTTCGGTCATCGTCCGCCCAACACCCCCCGCGCGATAATCGTCTTTTGGATCTCCGTGGTCCCCTCGTAGATCTCCGTGATCTTCGCGTCGCGGTAGAACCGCTCGACGTCGAAGTCGGTCGTGTAGCCGTAGCCGCCGTGGATCTGGACGGCCTCGTTCGTCACCGACATTGCGGTCTCGCTGGCGCGCAGCTTCGCTTGCGAGGCAGCGACCCGGTTGTCCTCGCCGGCCTCGGCCTGCCGGCACGCCTCACGGACGAGCAGGCGGGCGGCGGCGATGTCCGTCGACATCTCCGCGAACTTGTGGCGGATCGTCTGTATCTCGGCGATCGGCGCGTCGAACTGCTCGCGCTCCGCGGCGTACGTCGTCGCCTCGTCGAACGCGGCCTGCGCGAGCCCCACCGCCTGCGCCGCGATCCCGATCCGGCCGCCGGTGAGCGTTCGGAAGGCCGCCGAGAGCCCCGCCCCTTCCTCGGTGAGCCGGTTCTCGGCCGGGATTCGGCAGTCGATAAGGGAGATCCCGGTCGTGTCCGAGGCGCGCAACCCGAGCTTCTCCTCCTTCTTGCCGACCTCGAACCCCTCGGTGTCGGCCGGCACGAGGAACTGGGTGATCGATTCGCGGTCGCCGCCGTCGTCCCCCTCGCCGTCGGGGTCGACGGCCTTCGCGAAGACGATCGCGATCCCGCCGCGCTTGCCGTTCGTGATCCACTGCTTCTCGCCGTTCAGGACGTACTCGTCCGTCTCCGAGTCGTACTCGGCGGTCGTCGACATCTCCGCCGGGTTCGACCCCGCGTGCGGCTCGGAGAGACAGAACATCCCGACGGGTCTCCCGTCGGCCGCCATCTCCGGGAGCCACCGCTCCCGCTGGGCCTCGTTGCCGAACTCGGCGAGACAGGAGGTAGCGAGACAGTGGACCGAAAGCGCCGTCGCGACCGCGAGATTGCCGTGCGCCAGTTCCTCGTTGACGATCGCGTACGTCGTCTCGTCGGCGTCGAAGCCGCCGTACTCCTCGGGGACCGTCAGGCCGGTGAGTCCCAGTTCGGCGAGGCCGTCCCAGACGTCCTCCGGGAACGTCTCGGTCTCGTCGGCCTCGCCGGCACCGGGTCGGACCTCCTCGGCCGCGAACTCCCGAACGAGATCCCGGACCGCCACCTGTTCGTCGGTCAGCGACGAGCCGACGCGTGCGCCAGTCATATCTCCGCGTTCGATCTCACACGGAAAAAGGTGAGCGATCGGGGGTGGGGTTTACTCGCCCTCCCACAGCGGGTACAACTCGTCTCGCGGCGCCTCGTCGAGTCGCTCGCCGTCGATGAGGACGGCTCCGCTGCCCTCGCTGTCGTTCTCGTCGGCCAATCCCCGCACGTCGCCGATCACGCCCGCGTCAATCCCGACCGCCTCCAGCGCGTCGGTAGCCTCGTCGACGCGCTCGGGCGGGACCGCCACGAGCAGCGCGCCGGAGCCGAACGTCGCCAGCGGGTCGACGCCCAGCGCCTCACAACAGGCCCGCGTCTCGGGCCGCACCGGAACGCGATCGCGTTCGATCGCGAGCTCGGTTCCGCTCGCGGCCGCGGTCTCGACCAACGCGGTCAACAGCCCGCCCTCGGTCGGATCGTGGAGCGCGTTCGCGTGGTCTCGGACCGCGGCCGCGTCGGGGACAACGCTCACGTCGTCGAGGAACTCGGCGGCGGCGTCGAGCGTCGCCGCCGGGACGCCGGCCTCCGTGCACTCCTCGCGGAAGTCGGTCGCGAGGATCGCGGTCGCCTCGATGCCGGCGCCCTTCGTTAGGAGGAGCCGGTCGCCGGGGGCGGCCCCGCCGCTCGACACGAACCGGTCGGTGGTGCCGAGCGCGGTCATCGAGCAGAGCGGGCGCTCCAGCGAGCCCAATACTTCCGTGTGGCCGCCGACAATCGCGACCCCGAGCTCGTTGGCAGTTTCGTCCACTTGCCGGGTGACGGTCCGCCGGCGCGCCGGGTCGTCGTCGGGCAGAAAGAGCGTGTGCGTGAGCCACCGCGGGTCCGCGCCGCTGGCGGCCACGTCGTTGCAGGCGACGTGAACGGCGAGCTCACCGACCGCGTCCGCCGCCAGCGACAGCGGGTCCGCGGCGACGACGAGCGTCTCGTCTGTGCCCGATAGATCGATCGCGGCCGCGTCCTCGCCGTACGCCGGGCCGACGGTGACCGCCGGGTCGTCCGCGCCGGTCGCCGCGAGCACCTCGGCGAGCGCCTCCGGGTCGAGTTTGCCGGTCATCGCTCGCGGAGCCACGAGACGACCGCGTCGGGATCGGCGTCGAGTCCCCCACCCTGCGCGAATGTCGGACCGCCGCCGCCGCCGCCACCGAACTCGTCGGTGACCGCGTCGACGACCTCACCGGCGTCGATCCCGGCCGATGGATCGCCGACCGCGACGACCACGAACGGCGCGTCGCCGGCGCCGACCGTCGCGATCGCATCAGGGGCGCTCTCGCCGTCACCGCCTGAGAGTATCGCCTCTGCCGGCTCTCGGAGATCGTTCGGGGCCGTGTCCGCGACGGTGCCGATCGCCCACGTCGCGCCGTCGATTTCGGTCGTCGGGAACTCGCGCAGTCGGGCCGTGAGTAGGTCCGCGGTGGCCGCCCGGAGTTCGGCTTCGAGCCGATCGGCCTCCTCGCGGAGTCGACCGATCTCGTCGGGAAGCTCGGCGATCCGCGTGTCGAGGCTCGCCGCGGCCGAGAGCGCCGCCGTGTGGACCGCCGCATCGTGGTCGATCGCGGTCGGGCCGACCGCGAACTCGACGCGGGTGACGCCCTCGCCGGGGTTCGATCGGTCGAGCACGGAGATCGGTCCGATCTCGGCGGTGTTCCGGACGTGGGTGCCGCCGCAGGCGGCGACGTCCCACGAGACGCCGTCCCGCGAGGCACCGTCCGGCCCGTCGCCACCGCCGACCGTCACGACTCGGACCGCCTCCTCCCCGCTCATCGCGCCCTCCTCGGTCTTCGTGTTGAACGCGATGCCGTCGACCGCGCGCGCCTCGGACTCGGTGAGCGTCTCCCACGAGACCGGCAGCGAGTCCCAGACGGCCCGGTTAGCGAGGCGCTCCAACTCGACGAGGTCGCCGTCGTCGAGCGGCTCGGCGGTCGTCAGGTCGACGCGCACCTTCTCCGGTGCGATGTCGAAGCCGGCGTAGCCGAGGTCTTCGCAGGTCCGGCGCGCGGCGCCGTAGAGCACGTGCGATGCGGTGTGCGCCCGGGTGCAGTACGTTCGGAACGCGTCGTCGACGATCGCCGTGACGGTCTCGCCAGGCGCGAGCAACGGTCCGGCGTCTTCGCCGAGGACGTGGACCACCTGCCCGTCGCGCTCGATCACGTCGTCGACGAGCGCCCCGTCGATCGTGCCGCGGTCCGCGGGCTGGCCCCCGGACTCCGCGTAGAAGTACGTCTCGTCGAGGACGACCTCGCGCCCGTCGACGCGCTCGACCGTCGCCTCGAACTCCCGGACCTCGGGCTCCGCCGGTGCGCGTGAAGCGGTCATTGACGGTCGGTGGTCGTGGGCGGATAAATAGGTGGGCGACGCGGCGGCGATCGCTTATAAATGGGTCACGGCCTTGCGGTCGGCGCGCGCTCACGAGCGGCCGTCGGCCGCTCGTGACGCGTGTGAGGGAGGCGGCGGACGGCGGCGAGCGGTTTCCGCCGCCGTCCGTCCGCCGAGGCTGGGGAGGCGTGAGGTGCGGCCACGCGGAGACCGATCGGAAGCGCGGTTCACAAGCCCACGATAACGCCGCGAGAGCGGGAGAATACCACGGCTGAGGCTTCGAAACCGCCCGTCGCGCCGGTAGTCATTTATAATCGATCGACGGTCATAACCGATCGACGGTCCACCGACTGTCAGTCGACGCCCACGACGTGCCATATTTAAAAGAAAACCCGCACAATCGCTCTGACTGCTCCGACCGCTCCGGCCGCTCCGGCCGCTCCGACCGATTCAGCCTTCGAGCTCGAACGCGACCTCGACTTCGGCCTGGTACTGTCGCTCGGCTGCGCCCTGTAGCTCGACGCCGAACTCCTCTACCTCCGCCCAGTACACGTTTTCGAGAGTGTCCTCGGCGCGGTCGATAGCGTCGTCGGCGGCGGCGTCGAAGCTCTCCTCGCTCGTCCCGATCAGCGTGATCTTCTTGAACACCATGTCATGTGCTGATTGGTCGCACGGTCATATAAAAACAGGCGGTGGATAATCGTAAGCGGCAGGCCGATCGTAGTCAGGGGCTCCCCGGCGCGCCTTCCATCACCGCGAAGTCCTCGCCGCCGGCCTCGACGCCGATGACCGCCCAGTCGTAGGGGGGTTTCCGCGAGACGAGTTGATCGCGGAGGTCCTCGGCGCGCTCGCGCCACGTGACGAAACAGCGGAGCCGCGGGGCATCGCCGCCGTCGGCGAGATACGGGTCGATGTCGTCGCTCTCGAGACACAGCACGGTGACGAGCACGCGCCGCCACTTGCGCTCCGCGACGAACTCTCGACCGCCCTCTGAGACGGTGTATCCAAGCTCGCGAAAGACGTTTCTGGCCTCCGTCGTCGGTGGGATGCTCGCAGGGGCCATCTATCCGATCGTTGGTCGTCTTTCGTGTTAAACCTTCTCACGATTCCGATCTGGCGCGAGTCAGTCGTCGCGATCTGGTCACTCGTGGGCCGCGTCCCATTCGTCCGGCTTCCGGAAGTTTCCGCACTCGGTACACTGGATGCGTCCCATCGTGTCCATCGCGGTGTCGAACGACTCGCAGTTGCCACAGCGGAACCCCCAGCGCGCCGACCCGTCGGCGTCGGCGAAGACGACGTAAAATGGCCCATCGCTACCCCGCTCGACGTGCGTTCGATCGGTGTACACCCGCTCGCCGTCGGCCGTCGTCGCTGCGTCGAGACTCATGCGTGCCCGTATCCGTCGAAGCGGCTTAAAAGCGTGACTCGCCGGTCGCTCGATCTCACCGTGGATCGCACCGGGACGGCTTCGGGGCGACTTACGTGCGGAACGACTCACCGCACCCGCACTCGGAGACGACGTTCGGGTTCTCGACCTCGAAGCCGGCGGCCTGCAGGCCGTGCTCGTAGTCGAGTTTGCTCCCGCCGATGTAGTTCCGGCTCGCGGGGTCGACGAAGACCCGGAGCCCGTGGTGTTCGACAACCATATCGTCCGACTCGGGTTCCGTGTCGAACCGCATTCCGTAGGAGAGTCCCGCGCACCCGCCCTGCTGTACGAACAGTCGCAGTCCGGCCTCTTTCGTGTCGAGTCCTTCGCTCTCCAACAGGGAAAGCGCCTCCTCGGCGGCGTCGACGGTTACCTCGATCGTCGGGTCGCCACCCGTTTCGACCGTTTCGGTGCTCATGCGAACATATTCCGCTCGAACGGTAAAAACCCTGCCGGCGCCCTCGCTCTCGGCGTGAGGGGAGACGGTTACGTCGCCGATGTGCGGCGGTTACGCCGTCGCCGCTGCCGACCCCGCGGTGTGGTTCAAGCGGCGGGCGCGGACGACATGGTTTTGACTCGGTATCGAGTGAGTGATCGTATGACGGAGTTGTCGTCCCGCGTCGGCGTGCTCACCGACGGCGATCTATCCGACGAGCAGCACGCGGTCGTCGACTGGCTCGCTGCGCACGACGGAGTCGCCGTCGAGCCTGTCCCGTTCGACCTCCTCGCTGAGACCGACACGGCGCCGACCGCCGGGGTCGCGTCGACCGACGGCACCGCGCCCGATGCGTCCGAGACACCGGACGCGCCTGACGTGACCTCCCTCGGCGGGTCCTACCCCGGACCGGGCGTAGGCGATAGCGCCGACACGCTCCACCGGTTCGACGTGCTCTGGTGGCACCGTGCCGCGCCGTGTTCCGACGTCGACCCGCTCAGCGAGGCGGCGCCCGCGATCGAGGCGTTCCTCGCGGACGGCGGCGGGCTGTTCTTGACGCTGCACGCGCTGGCGTCGGTCGACAGCCTCTCGATCGAGTCGATCGCGCCCGACCGAGTCGGCGAGGAAGCGCTCGTGGAGCCGACGGGCGTCCTGTGGCGGTCGCTGTACGCGGACCACCGCGCGGTCGAGGAACTCGACGGGCTCCGCCACCCCGTCCGCGCGCACGGCGTCGCGCCCGCGGTCCGCTACGAGCGGGTGCTCCCTGCGAACGGCGAGGTGCTCGCGTCGACGGTCCGCGGCGACACCGAGGTGCCCAGCCAGATGACCGCCGTCTCGTGGACCGCCGGCGACGGAGCGGTGCTTGGCCTCGGTGCGCCCGTTCTCTTCGCCGATCGGCCGGCGCCGGAGGGCCCCGACGCCGCCGTGCTCGCCGAGACGCGCGACCGACTCGTCGCCGGCTGTCTCCGAAGTCTCGCGGTTCGGGACGGTACGCCCGGTCGCCCGACGACCGGAGACGACCTGCGCCGCCTCCGCGACCGGATCGCCGACATCGGGGAGTCCGGCGTCGGCGGTCGGCCCAAGTACCACCTCACGCCGCCCGCGAACTGGCTGAACGACCCCAACGGGCTGATCCGCTGGGACGGCCGGTATCACGTCTTCTACCAGTACAACCCGGCCGGCCCATTCCATAACACGATCCACTGGGGACACGCGGTGAGCGACGACCTCGTCACGTGGCGCGACGAGCCGGTCGCGCTCACCCCATCGCCGGGCGGCCCCGACCGAGACGGTTGTTGGTCGGGCTGTGCCGTCGACGACGACGGGACGGCGAGCCTGCTGTACACGGGCGGTGACGGCCGCGACCAACTCCCCTGTCTCGCGACCACGGACGACCCCGGGCTCCGGACGTGGAACAAGTACGACGGGAACCCCGTGATTGCGTCGCCGCCGGCGGACCTGAACGTCTTGGAGACAGACCACTGGCGCGCCGAGTTCCGCGACCACAACGTCTGGCGGGAGAACGGGCGCTGGTACCACCTCGTCGGCACCGGGCTCGAAGACGGCGGCGGTGCGGCGCTTTTGTACACCTCCGAGACGCTCACCGAGTGGACCTACGAGGGGCTGCTCCTCGCCGGCGGCCCGGACGCCGGCGCGGTCTGGGAGTGTCCCGAGCTGCTCGATCTGGGCGACCGACGGCTGTTGCACGTCTCCGACTACGAGAACGTCGTCTACTTCCTCGGTTCCTTCGTCGACGACGAGTTCACGGTCGAGTCGCGCGGCCTCCTCGACCACGGCGACTTCTACGCCCCTCAGTCGCTCGACGACGACGGGCGGACCCTCACGTGGGGGTGGCTCCCCGAGGCGCGCGACGTGGAGGGCCAGTGGAACGCCGGCTGGTCGGGCGCCATGTCGCTCCCGCGCGTGATCGAGACCGGTCCCGACGGCGGGCTCCGACAGCGACCCGCTGCGGAGGTGACGGAGCTTCGGACCGAACGGATCGCCGCGGCGATCGACGTCGCCCTCGCACCCGACGACCGCCGTCGGCTCGACGCCGAGGGAGCGGCGATCGAACTCGAGATCGAGATCGCGCTCGACGACGCCGAGGCGGTGGAGCTGTCGGTGTTCGAGACGCCGGACCGGGCGGAGCACACGCCGATCCGCTACGAGAAAGACGGGACTCTCTCGGTCGATCGGGCGCCGTCGAGCGGCGATCCTCACGCCTTCGCCGACACCCAGTCGATGTCGGTGCCGCCGTACGACGAACCGCTCTCCCTCCGGATCTTCCTCGACCGCTCCGTGATCGAGATCTACGCGAACGAGCGGCACTGCCTGACGAGTCGAGTGTACCCGACCCGGGACGACGCGGTCGGCGTCTCCGCGGTCGCCGAGGGCGGCCGCGCCGCGCTCGCGTCGCTGTCGGCGTGGACGCTCGGCGAGGCGATGCCGACGGACGGTTCCTCATAAATCGCTGCTGACAGCTCTTATAAATCGCCGCTGACCAATCGCTTATAAACTGCTGACGGCGGAGCTGGGGTCGCCGCCATCGCTCTCATTGCCGCCATCGACGCGCGTGTCGCCGTCGACATCGTCATCTTCGCCGCCCGTTTCGGCGCTTCCGTCCGCTCCGCTCGGACCGAGAATATACCCGCCGACGGCGCCGCCCTCGCGGATCTCCCCGCCCAGTTCCGCGTCGGTCGGCAGCGCCGAGCCGTCCGCCGGCGGCAGCGGTTCGTCCGGCGTCGGAATGTGCCACGCGTCGAGCGTTCCGAGCAGTCGCGTTCGGTCCCCCTCGACCGCGAGCCGGAGCGTCGGCGCGAGCGTCCCGCCGAACCGCTCGCGCTGGTCGGCCTCCGAGAGGTCCGCGATCGCGTCGAGCGAGTCCCCGGCGAAGTCGTAGTAGTTGAGGAAGCTCTGGACGAGCACCTCTTCGTCGTGCGCGAACGCCATCCACGAGTACGCCTGGAACGGGGCCGACGGCGGGTTCGTGGCGACCAGCCCGGAGCCGTTCAGCGCTCGGAACTCGCCGTCGAATGCATCGGCGACGAATCCGTACAACGCGTCGGGACCGGTGACTCCCGGCGCGAACGTGTGGACGTGGCTGCAGACGAACAGGTAGTACCGACCGTCCGCGACGACGACGTGCGGCCGTTCGAGCTCCTGATTCACCTCAACCGCGTCGAGCAGCGGGGGACGGAGCTCCCACGAGAGCGGGTCGCCAGACTCCGAGACCGCCACGCCGATGCACCCGTTGAACTCGCGCCGCCGATCGGTCTCGGCGCCGTCGCCCGGCCGCGCCGGTGCGGGGGCGTTCCCCTCGAACAGGAGGTACGTCTCGCCGGTCGCGGGGTCCTCGAAGAACCAGGGGTCACGGAAGGTGTAGATCATCCCCCGAGACTGGTCTTCGGTCTCGTACCACTCGCCGTCCGGCGTCAACAGCGTCTCGTGAGTCCACGGGCCGGCGAGTTCGACTCCCTCTGCGGACGTGGTCACCGTCCCACCGTGAGCGACCGCGATCCGCTGGGTGTACGTCATCTCCGCGGCGGTCTCGTCGCCGGCGGCGGTGTAATAGAGGTACAGGTCGCCGTCGTCGTACAGCGCGGAGCCCGCCCACTGTCGCTGGCCGAGGGCGTCGTCGCCGAAGACCGGTCCGGCGTCGTGCCACCGCGTCCCGTCCGCCGAGTAGAAACACCGGATCTCGGCCACGTCGTGTCGCTTCCCCGGGAGGAGATCGGCCGGCGCCGTCAGCGAGAAGGCGAGTCGCCAGCCGTCGACGTCGGCGATCTCGCCGTGTCGGTCGCGGAGCAGCCACGTGTCCCAGATGTGAATGTCGGGGAACGGGTCGATCGTCGGCGAACCGGCCGGCGGTGCCACGTTCCCGTGTCGGCGCTCGATCGACGCCGCCTGGTCCCTGGTCCACCGTGATCGGTCTCGGCCGCCGTCGCTCCCGGGCGTCTCGTCCATACGCCGAATCCACGACGAATCGAATAAAGCCTTTTCAGTCGCTCCGATGCGTCGCCGACTTCGCTCGGCTCGGAGTGCTCCACGCGACGCGATCCCGTCGAAAGTACCCGACAACGAAACGGAGATAAAGCGTTTTATTACAGCCGTGGTACTCCAACGTATGGTAACAGGACGTACCGACCGGGTGGCGACCGGTGCCACGGGGCGACGCCCGATCGGTTACGGGGAGTAACCGTGGACCGCACAGCCCTCGTTGAGACGCTAGAGGACGCTGGCCTCTCGCCGTACCAGGCCGACGCGTACGTGACCGTGCTCGAACTCGGCGCCGCGCCGGTCACCCGCGTCGCCGACGCGAGCGGGGTTCCCGACCCGCGGATATACGACGTGTTGCGGGACTTGGAGAGCGCCGGCTACATCGAGACGTATGAACAGGAGTCGCTGTACGCCCGCGCCAACAGCCTCGATGAGATCACCGACGACCTCCTGACGCGAGCGAGCCGGTTCACCGAGGCGACCGAGGAGATCGAGCGGCGCTGGAACGAGCCGTCGGTCGAGCAGTCGACCGTCAGCATCGTCACTCGCTTCGAGACGGTGATCAAGAACGCGGACGAGTTCATCCGCGAGGCGGAGACGCAGGTGAACGTCTCGCTCGGTATCGAGCACTTCGAACGCCTCCGCCCGGCCCTACAGACGGCGACGGAGCGCGGCGTCCGCGTCAACCTTTCGTTGCACACGCCGGACGGAAGCACGGACTCGCTTCCCGGCCCCGACGACCTCGCCGACGTCTGCTCGGAGGCGCGCCACCGCCGGCTCCCGTCGCCGTTCGTCGTGATCGTCGACCGGACCAAGACCTGCTTCGCCCCCCACGCCGGCTCGACCAACGAGTACGGTGTGCTCGTCGACGACCGCACCCACACGTACGTGTTTCACTGGTACTTTCTCACCACGCAGTGGGACACGTGGGAGACGATTTACACCGCCCTCGACGACGAGCCGCCGATCGACTACATCGACATCCGGTACTGCGTCCGCGACGTTGCTCCTCTCCTCCGTGATGGCGCGACGGTCCGTGTCCGTATCGAGGGCACGGACACGGAGACCGGCACCGACCGCGTGGTCGAGGGCACGCTCGTCGACGTGATCGTCACCGGCACCGACGACGCGATCGGTTCGGGAACCATAGCGAGCTACGGCGGGCGAGTTGGACTCGTTGTCGAGACCGACGACGGTCCGGTCGAAGTCGGCGGCTGGGGTGCGATGGTCGAGGCCGTCGAAGCCCATCGGATCACGGTCGAATCGATCGACTGAGTGGGTCTCGTCAAAAAATAATCAAACGCGATTTCGAAGCGCGGGGGAGGCCTCACTCCAGCGAGTGGGTGATCGCCTCGCCGCTCGCCCGGTCGAAGAGGTGCGTCTTGTTGCGGTCCATCACGACCTGGATGTTGTCTCCCTCCTCGATCTCTGCGTCCGGCGTGAGGTTGATGAGCAACTGCCCCTCGCCGCGCCCCTCGGCGCTTGCCTCGACGTCACGGTCGAACAACAGGTAGACGAACATCTCGCTCCCCATCGGCTCGATGACGTCGACGACCGCGTCGAACGCCTTCGTCGGTGCCGTGGCCTTCTCGGCGTCGCGCTCCAAATAGACGTCCTCGGGGCGAACCCCCGCCGTGATCTCCTGGCCGGTTTGGACGCCCTGCGTCGCGGGATCGAAATCGAAGTTCGTGTACGTCGACTCGAACCCGTCGTCGACGACCTCGCCTTCGAGGAAATTCATCGCCGGCGAGCCGATGAAGCCGGCGACGAACAGATTCGCCGGCTCATTATAACACTCCAGCGGCGGCGCCACCTGCTGGAGCACACCGCTGTTGATGACGGCGATGCGGTCGGACATCGTCATCGCCTGCGCCTGGTCGTGCGTGACGTAGATGATCGTCGTGTCGAGCTCGCGGTGAAGCCGCTGGAGCTGCGTTCGCATGTGGACCTTCAACTCGGCGTCCAAGTTCGCCAGCGGCTCGTCCATCAGGAACGCGTCCGGTTTTCGGACGATCGCCCGCGCGATGGCGACGCGCTGTCGCTGCCCGCCGGACATCTCCTTGGGCATCCGGTCCATCATCCCTTCGAGCTGGACGATGTCCGCCGCCTCCTCGACGCGCCGATCGACCTCCTCCTGGTCGTACTTCCGGAGCCGGAGCCCGAACGAGATGTTGTCGTACACGTCCATGTGCGGGAACAGCGCGATGTTCTGGAACACCATGGAGATTCCCCGGTCTTTCGGCGGGAGGTCCGTCACGTCGCGGTCGCCGATATCGATCGTCCCCTCCGTCGGGAGCGTGAGCCCGGCGATCGTCTCCATCGTGGTCGACTTCCCGCACCCGGAGGGGCCGACGAAGGTGACGAACTCGCCGTCCCGTATCTCCAGGTTCATGTCGTCGACTGCCGTTACGTCCTCGTACCGTTTCGTGATTCCCTCTAGTGTGACTGATGCCATTGTTACTCCTTCACCGCTCCGCTCGTTAGTCCGCTCACGATCTTCTCCTGTGCGACGACGACGAGTATCGCGACCGGCAACACCGCGACGATGCTGGCGGCCGCCATGAGGTTAAACAGCACCTCGAACTCGCCTTGGAACCGAAGGATACCCTCGAGCATCGGCGCCCAGCTTCCCGCCCGTCCGTCGGTCATCAGCGAGCTGAAGAAGTACTCGTTGTACACCGAGATGAACGTCAGCACGCCGGCAGTCGCGACACCGGGCGCCGACAGCGGGACGATGACGCGGAACAGGGCGCCGAGCCGCGTCGTCCCCTCCACGCGGGCCGCGTCCTCCAGCCCGTCGGGGATCTGCGAGTAGAAGGTCATCAGGATGAAGATGGAGAGGGGCAAGAAGATCGCCGATAGCGGGATGAATATCGCGTACGGCGTGTTGTACAGCGATCCGTCGGCGATCAACGGCCTGAGCGCATCGACATTCCGGTTGAACAGCCGGTTCAGCGGGATGAAGAAGGCCGCCGGCGGGAAGAAGGACGTCACGAGCACCAACAGGAGCATCGCGTTGCGGCCCTTAAACCGGAGACGACCGAACACGTAGCCGGCGAGACTGCCGACCAGCAGCACGGCCACCGTCGCGATCGTTGCGATCAGGAAGCTGTTGAACACGTAGCGGTGGAACGGGAGCGTGGTGAATATCTCGATAAATGCGCCCGGGTTGAACCCGCCGGGCGTCAACACACCCACGTCAGAGAGATTGCCCCGTGGCGTGATCGCGACCATGAACAGCCAGTAGAACGGGAACAGCGTCGTGACGAGGAAGAATATCGTCGCTACGTAGAACGTCGCGCGGTAGGCCCGGTCTGGGTTGGAGATCATCCGCGCCGCCCACGCCTCGATGATACCGCGGTCGAGCTCCGGCTCGTCGGCCGTCGGGTCAAGTGGCGGTTCGTCGGCGGTCGAGCCGTCGGCGACGCCGCCGTCGGCTGCGACGCCGGTCGCTGCGGGATCCGATCCGTTCGGCGCGTCCGGCGTGTCCGACACGCGGTCGCTCATGCGACACCTCCGTTACTGTTGCGCAGCGCGAGCAAGTACGCCACGACGAACGCGCTGATGACGACGGCCGTCAGGAATGCGACCGCGGAGGCGGTCGCCCAGCGCCGGCTGTTCTGTAGCGAGATGATCACGAGACAGGTGAGTGACGGCACCGTCTCACAGCCCGCCGTCGCGTCGATGAGCCCGTAGATCCGCATCGCGTCCATCGTCCGGAACAGCATCGCGACCAACAGCGCCGGCGCGACGAGCGGCAGCGTGATGTACCGGAAACGCTGCCACGGCGAGGCGCCAGAGACCTTCGCGACGTCGTAGAGCCCGCGGTCGATGCTCTGGAGCCCCGCGAGGATCAACAGCGCCATGAACGCGGTCGTCTTCCAGATGTCGGCGACGAGCACGATCATGAACGAGTCCGTGCTGCTCGACAGCGGATTGTCGCCGAACACGCCGAGCCACTGCATGAACTCCGTCCCGAACCCGATGGTCGGGTTGAACATCAAAAAGAAGATCATCCCCTGGATGACGATGGGGATGGCCCACGGGATGATGATCGACACGCGGACCCACCGGCGTCCGTAGAAGTCCTTGTCGAGCACGAGCGCCTGCCCGAACCCGATGGTCGTCTCGAACAGGACACTCAGGATGGCGAACGCCAGCGTGACGAACAGCGCCTGCTGGAAGAACGGCGCATCGAACTGCACGAACGGGAAACCGCTCGTCGTCGATACCGAGATAAACTGCTGTGTGAACGGCGTGTCGCCAGTCAGCAGGGCGACGTAGTTCTCGATGCCGACGAACTCGCCGAACGGGTCGGCGGAGGCGACGCTGTCGGCGAGCAGCGAGAAGCGGAACGTCTCTATCAGCGGGTAGAACGCCACAAGCGCGAGCAGCGCGAACGCGGGGAGCAACAGGACGTACGCGTACACTTCCTCGCTTTGCGTCTCCAGCCAGTCGAGCGGGCGGGCGAACAACGACCCCCCTCGGTCCGATCGCGTGTCGGTTGACATCTTCGACCCCTCGAGTTATGCCAGGTCCGACTCGAGAGATTCGAGCGATTCGGTCAGGTCGGCCATCGCGTCCTCGGGCGACTTCTCGGCCTGATAGGCGGCCGACAGCTCGGAGGCGATCTGCGGCGACTGGTCGGGCCACGCCACGGTGACGGGCCGCGGGACCGTGTTCTCGCCCATCACTGCGAGTGTGTCGAGGAAGTCACCGAGTGCGCCGACCGATTCGGGATCGACGGACTCCGTGACCGAGGGGTTCGGCGGGATGTAGCCCCCTTCTGCGAAGTTGTTGATCATGACCTCTTCGCTGGCGAACGCTTCGAGCACTTGGACCGCCTCGTCGATCCGGTCGCTGTTCGGGTTCACGGTGAGGTGCCAACCACCGAGCGCGGCGGAGGGACCGCCGGTGCCCTCGTAGGACCCCTGCCCTTCTTCGACGCCGTACGGAAGCGGCATTACGTCGTAGTCTTCCGGTTCGAACGCGTCGGAGTCGAGGTTGATCGGGATCGCGTACGGCCAGTTGCGGTGGAAGATCGCATCGCCGGCCGTGAACGGCTCGCGAGACGGCTCTTCGGTGAACTCGATGAGGTCCGTCGTCGAGAGCTGCGGGAAGTCCGGGTCGGCGTACTCCGCGTCCGGCCCCTCCATGAACGACCGCATCATGCGGATCGCGTTGTGGACCGGCTCCTCGTTGACCGTGACCGGTCGGTCGCCGATCGGGCCGAACAGGTTCTCGTGATCGCCGAAGTACGCGCCGCCGAACGAAGTCATCGTCTCGTTGAACGTACAGCAGGCGAGCCCCTCGTAGTTGTCAGCCTGCGTGGTGAACGCGTACTCGAAGTCGTCGCCGTCGGGACCGCCGTTCTGCTCCCAGACGTCGGCGGCCATCTCGGCGAACTCCGACCAACTCATCGGCTCGGTCGCCCAGTTCTCGCCCTCGGGGTCGTAGCCGGCCTCCTCGACGAGGTCCTTCCGGTAGTGCATCACCGGGTAGTCCGGGAACAGCGGCACGCCGAAGAGATCGCCGCTTTCCGGGTCACTCGCTGTGCTCACGGCACTCTGCAGGTAGTTGTCCTGAACGTAGCTAAGCGTCTCCGAAGAGAGCTCCTCGCTCAGGTTCACGAGCTGTCCCCGCGCGATGAACGGAATCGTCCACCCGGAGTCCATCATGAAGATGTCGGGGCTCCCGCGGCTGGCGTCCAGCGCGGACGTGAACTCGGACCGCCGCGCGCCGGTCTCGAAGTCACCTGGTAGGATCTCGACGTCGATATCCTCGTCGAGCCCGGCCTCGTACAGAGCGTCGATAACTGAATCCTCGAAGCCCGTCCACTCGCCGTCCATCGTGATCTGGATCGGGTCGTCGCCATCCCCGCCGTCGTCGCCACCGCCAGAACAGCCAGCAAGCCCGACTGCTGCACCCGCAGCACCGGTTGTTTCAAGGAATCGCCGCCGTGATACCCCCACACGATCGCCGTCGTGATCGGATTCTCTGTCGACCATTACAGCCGTTGTTACAAAATACGCCCGTATATAACTATTGATGCTAATGGTAAGAATTCGTGAACTTCTCCGAACACGTCTCCGTCGCCCGTGCCGGCGGCGGAACGGCTTTCAGGCCCGGGCATCGAGGTGGTGACGATATGGGTCACACCGGGGCGGTGGCGAGACGGTTACAACGACGGGCGATCGAGTGGCTCGAACGGGTGTTCTTCGGGGGTGCGGAGCTGTCGGTGTTGTCCTCTCCCGCCTTCGTCGTCGTGCTCGTGCTCCAGGGAGACTATCCCGACGCGATCCCGATCGCCGGGCTCTTCGCGCTCGCCACGGGGAGCCTCGCGATCGCGACGTTCCGCAGCAGGGTCGTCGACGTCGGCGCCTGGCCCCGCCGCGGCGAACTCGCGTCCCTCCCGCTCCGAGTCGGCTACTTTAGCGCCCTCTTTTTCGCGGCGGCCGCGGGCGTCGGCGCCGCCGCCGTCGCTGCCGGAACGTTGTGGGTCGCGGTGCTCGGCGGCGTCGTTCAGCCGCTCGGGCTCGCGGCGTTCCCCCGCGTGTACCGCGCCGTTCACGGCGAACCGCTCCAGCGTGCCGCCGCCGGCCTATGACGGGCGAGTCGCCACTCCGTCGGATTGCCGGCATCGTCACAAAACCGGAACACACCGGCGAGAACCGCTGTCTTCCCTGCACGCTCGTCAACGCCGTCGGCGTCGCCCTCATCGCCGGGGCGCTCTCTCGTCGCCGCCGATCGCTCGGTCTCCTCGCGGCGCTTCTCGGAGGCGCGGCGATCTGGCTCCGCGGGTACGTCATCCCCGGGACGCCCGGATTCGCACCACGGCTCGTCGAGCCGCTCCCGATCGACATCGGTCCCCATCACCCCGACGACCTCGGCTCGGGGTCGGTCGCCGTCGCCGGACCTAACTCGTTCGACGGTGATCGGTCCGACATGACCGACGCGACCGACATGACCGACGCCAACGCCGACTCCGACACAGATATAGATACAGACGCCCGCAACGATTCGGCCGACCGCTCCGCTCCGGATGGCGACCGCACGACGGTCGATTCCGACGGCGTCGGCGGTGAGGACGCGGCTGACCCCGAAGCCGTGATGCTGGCGCTCCTCGACGCCGACGCGCTCGTCGACGACGGAGAGACGCTCGCGCTCGACGAGTCGTTCCGTACGGCGTTGTACGACCGGACCAGATCGCTCCGCGAGGAATCCGACACGGTGCTCGCGGAGCGTGCGGCCGCGATCGCCGGCCCCGCGGTCGGTGGGGAGGCGCACGACGGTCGTATCCTCCTCGCCGGGAGCCGCGACGCGTGGCTGAGCCGGCCGGTTGCGCTCGCCGAGACCGCCGCCGCGGAGCTGCTCCGCGAGCGCAATGTCGACGATGAGGTCGCCCGGGCGGCGGCACGCCCACTTCGTGCGTTCCTCGACACGTGTCCCGTCTGTGAGGGTCCGGTCAAAGAGACGACGCTCCGGGACTGCTGTGGCGGCCCCGGCGGCGTCAGCGGCAACCCGGAGCGCCCCGTTCGCGCCTGCGCCGACTGCGACGCGATCGTCTTCGCGGACCGCAGCTGATCCCCGAGATCGCACTGCCCCGCGCACGTTACCCTCATCCGCCGAGTCAGCGCCCGGAGACCAGCGGAATGAGTTCGTGGAGGCTTCCGATCTCGGCGGTCGGTTCCACGTCGAGATCGAGCGAGGCATTGTGCTCGCGGCGGACGAACACACCGTCGAGACCGGCGCGCTCGGCGGCGATGATATCGGTGGCGCGGTCGCCCACGTAGAGGCCACCGGACGCGCCGAGCGCCTCCAGTGCCTCGTTCAGGTAGTGTGGGTCCGGCTTGCGCCGGCGGAACCCGTCCGGTCCGAGGTCGCGACCGCGGACGAAGGAGAACGCGTCAAGCCGGAAGTGGTCGACGACGAACGCGACGGTCGGGTCGTAGTTGTTGCTCACGAGTCCGACCGTCGTGTGTTCGCTCAGTTCGTCGAGGGCGTCAGCGTCCGAACAGAGACACCGGGTACCGGCCGCCAACTGCTCGATCGACCGCTTCGCGCTGCGCTCTTCGCGCGCTCGATAGAACGTCGCCGGATCGACGCCGAGCTCCTCGCAGGCGGCCCGGAAGTCATCGTTGTACTCGTACGTTTCGAGCGGGCGCCGGAGGTCGCCAGTCACCCGCATGCCGCGCTCGTTAAGGACGTCGTCGAGCGCGTGGCTGTGGATGATGTCGTCCGTTCCCCAACCTTCGAGTATCACCCCGTCCATATCGAAGAGGACGACGCGGTCCGAACCGTCGTTATCCGGGACCGGCTCTCGGTGCGTCGGCTCGGTGACCGTCATCGGACCAACCGGCGCGTGTACGCCGAGAGCCACTCGCTCACCAGCACGACGGCGAGGATCGCTATCAGTATCATCGCGACGGTGCGCCACGCGAACGAGTCGACTGCGGTGAACAGCTGGACGCCGATACCGCCAGCTCCGACGAATCCGAGGATGCTCGCCCCGCGGACGTTGATGTCCCAGCGGTACACCGCCAGCCCCGCGACGGCCGGCTTGATCTGTGGGACGACGCCGTAGAGGAAGACGGCCGCCGGCGGCGCGCCGGCGGCGCGTACCGCCTCGACCTGTCCGAAGTCGATCTCCTCGATCTCCTCCGCGAGGAGCTTCCCGAGGAAGCCCATCGACCGAACACCGACAGCGATGATCCCGGCCAGCGCACCCGGCCCGAACATCACGACGAAGATCAGCGCCCAGACGATGATGTTGACGGACCGCGACACCGTCACCAGCAGCTTCCCGAGCCAGTAGGTCGCGGCGTTCGGCGTGGTGTTCTTCGCGGCGAGGACCGCGACCGGCAGCGAGAGCATCATCGCCATGACCGTTCCGATCGCCGCGATGTGGACCGTCTCGATCAGCGGGTCGATGATCTGTCCAGTGTACGCGACGTCCGGTGGATACATCCGAACGATCAAGTCCGTGATGTGTCTCGGCGTGTCGGCGAGGTTCGTGACTCCCATGTCGAGGTACTCCCACGAGCCGACGAAGACCACCAGCGCGAGCAGCGTCGCGAGGAATCGGCCGAGTCGCTCGCGCCGGTTAAACCGCCGCCACTGCGGCGTGTCGACCGACATCACTGGTACCTCCGTCTGACGAGCGCACTCACACCCTCTGCGACCAGCACGACGGCGATGATCGCCGACAAGATGGCGGCCACGTACGCGTAGTCGTACCGCTCGAACGCTCGCAACAGCAGAGTTCCGATTCCGCCCGCGCCGACGATCCCGATGACGGTCGACTGGCGGATATTGATGTCCCAGCGATACACGGTCAGTCCGACGAACCGCGGGACGATCTGCGGGACGACGCCGTAGAGAAGCGTCTGAATCGGCGACGCGCCCGCGGCTCGGGCCGCCTTCACGCCGCCCATGTCGATGTCTTCGATGTCCTCGGCGAGGAGTTTTGAAAAGAACCCGATCGTCTTGAACGTGATCGCGACGATGCCGGCCAGCGGCCCGATACCGACGGCTTTGACCGCGATGATCGCGACGATGAGGCCGTGGAGCGCCCGCGACAGGGAGATGAGTCCACGGTTAGCGTAGTAGAGCGGCCGCGGCGAGATGTTCTCAGCGGCCATGAATGCGACCGGAACGCTGAGTACGATCCCCGTCACGGTCGCGACCATCGCCATCGCGATGCTCTCGCCCAGCTTATCGACGATCCGAGCGATTCCCGCGCTGTCCGCGCTCGGCGGGAGCATCTGTCCGAGCAGCACGCGACCGTAGCCGAGTCCCTCGACGAACCGAGTCGGGGAGACGCGTAGCCCCCACGCTGACCAGACGAGGAACCCGAATACTCCGGCGTAGACGGCCCACTTCAGCCCGCGGCGGCCGAACACGCTCGGTCGTCGCCACTCGCGTCGGCTCGTCGCCACGTCAAGACCCCCCGGCGGGCGTCCGCGTCGGCTCGCCGACCGTCGACCCGTCTGCGACGGACCGCTCCGACCCGTCGACGGCGTCGCTCGGTGGCGCGTCCATACCGCGATACACCGTATCTCGGGCCCGTTCGTCGAACTCGGCCGGCGTCCCCTCGAACACGAGTTCGCCGTCGTGGAGTCCGACCACTCGGTCCGCGTGATCGAGGGCGAGCTCGACCTCGTGGATGTTGATAAGCACGGGAATGTCACGCTCGGCGGCCACCTCCGTCAAAAGCGACATCACTTCGCGCGAGGTCTCGGGATCGAGACTCGACGTCGGCTCGTCGACGAGCAGTATCGTCGGCTCCTGAATGACTGCCCGCGCGATGCCGACGCGCTGTCGCTGGCCGCCGGACAGCTCGTCGACCCGTTTGTTCTCCATGTCTTCGAGCCCGACTCGGTCGAGGAGCTCGTAGGCCCGGTCGATGTCTTCCGGGGGGAAGTCGCGGCGGAACGCGCGCCACGTCGAGACGTACCCCAGCCGGCCGGTGAGCACGTTCTCCATCACCGTGAGCCGTTCGACGAGGTTGTACTCCTGAAATATCATCCCGATGTCTCGTCTCGCCGCCCGGAGCCCGTCGTCGTCCAGCCCGACCAGATCGGTCCCGTCGAGCCGGATTTCGCCCCCGCTCGGCTCTGTGAGCCGGTTAATACACCGGATAAACGTGCTCTTTCCCGCGCCGCTCGGACCCACCATCGCCACCGTCTCGCTGCCCACGACCGTTAGATCGACGCCTTTCAGCGCCTCGTCGCCGGTCGGGTAGGTCTTTCGCAGGTCGACCACGTCGAGCGTCATAGGTTGCCGCTCTCGTAGTCGACGCCGTTGTAGCGCTGGATGACCATGATGTCGTACCAGTGCTTACGGTACTCGATGGGGACGAACTCGGCGTAGTCGGTCGCCTCCTCGTAGGTCGTCCCTTCCCAACTTGTGTCGAGCCAAGCCTCCTCGATCCCCTCGACGATGTCCGGGTGGAGGTTGTATCGGTACGCCACCGGTCCCGGCGGGAAGGGATTCGACGCCCAGACGACCTTGAAGTCGTCGTACGAGAGGCCATTGTCGGCGTCGACGGTGTCTTTCATACACGTCGAGCAGATCGGCCCGGCGTCGTAGTCGTCGTTCGCGATGCCGCGCGTCGTCTGCGAGTGGCCGCCGGAGAAGTTGACCTCGTAGTCCTCCTCAGGCGTGACGCCGAACTCCTGGTCGAAGAGTGCCGACGGGGCCTGGTGCCCCGAGTTCGAGGACGGTTCGGCGTGAGCGATGCGAACACCGTCGTTCGCGAAGTCCTCGACGCTCTGGATCTCGTGGTTGTCGGCGCGAGTCGTCGCGAAGAGACGGTAGCCGAACGCGCCGTCGCCTTGGAAGCCGACCGCGAACGGCACCGCGCCGGCCAGGTTGACCGCAAACGGGGTCGCACCCGTGGCGAAGTTAGCGATGTGGACTCGTTCAGAGCGCATCGCCTCCACCGAAGCTGCGTACGACTGCACCTGCGTGAATTCGACGTCCTTGCCGGTCGTCTCCTCTAACCGCTCAATGAGCGGATCGAGCGCTTCGACGTACGACTGCTGTCTGTCCTCGGCCGGGCTCTCGGTGAACACGAGCGTGTCGGGGTCAAGCCACTCGCTCTCGTCGTCGGGACGTTCCTGGACCGGGTTGCCGTGCGGAACCTCGTCGACCTCGCGGTCGTTCATCTGTTCGAGGTCGAGCTGTGTACCCCGCTGATACGTCGCGTCGATGAGCGGCGCCGCGAGGTAGTTGTTGTTCTCCCAGTCGGGGCTCTCGGGGTCGAACGAGTCCGAGAGCATCTCATCGCCCGCCTCATCGTCTCCGCCGCCGCTGCCACCGTCACCGCCGTCGTCCCCGCCCGATTCGAGCCCCGCGCCGGCTCCGTCGCCGCCGTCGTCACCGCCACCGCTCCCACCGGAACAGCCCGCCAGCCCGGCGATTCCGACCGCTCCACCGGCCAGAATGAATCTCCGTCTCGAACTCGTTCCCGTCTGTTCGTCGGTGTGTTCCACCATTACGACCATACGATCCTCTTTTCGGCGCAAGAAGGCTGCTATGAGGCGTATATGGCAGTTTCAACCGATCCGTATCGCACCCTGTGTCCACGTACCACTGTGTGCCGAACGGGGAGATATATATCGCTCCCGAGCGCGCCGAGCCGGCTCGTCGTCTGCACTCGACCCGTTTGCCACCTCATTCGAACCGCTTGCGGACGCTTTCGGCGTGCGCCTCCAACCCCTCCGCCTCCGCGAGCGTCGTGATCGTATCGGAGAGGTCGGCGAGCGCGTCGCGGTCGAGCCGCTGTACTGTCGACGACCGGAGGAAGGTGTCCACCGAAAGCCCGCCGTAGCGCTTCGCGCCGCCGTTCGTCGGCAGGACGTGGTTCGTCCCGGTCGCATAGTCGCCCGCGGCGACCGGCGAGTGCGGACCGAGGAACACCGATCCGGCGTTCGAGATCCGTGCGAGCAGCGCCTCGTCGTCGTCGGCCATGATCGAGAGGTGTTCTGCCGCGTACTCCTCGGCGAACAGCACCGCCTCGGGCATCGACCGGGCGTGAAGGACCCCGGAGGCGTCGTTGTCGAGCGCCGCGCGAATAGTCTCCTCGCGCTCTCGCTCGCTCGCCTGCTCGTCGACCGCCTCGGCGACCGCGGCGGCGAGGTCGACGTCGTCGGTGACCGCGACCACGGACGCGTTCGGGTCGTGTTCGGCCTGCGCGACCAGCTCGCTCGCGACGAGTTCGGGGTCGGCGGTGCCGTCGGCGAGCACGAGCACCTCGCTCGGCCCGGCGAGGAAGTCGATCTCCACGTCGCCCTGCACGACCGCCTTCGCGGCGGTCACCCACTTGTTGCCCGGCCCGACGACCTTCTGGGCGTTGGTGACGGTCTCCGTCCCGTACGCGAGCGCCGCGATCGCCTGTGCGCCGCCGACCTGGTACACCGCGTCGGCGCCCGCCTCGTGGATCGCCGCGAGCGTGACCGGGTTGATCTCATCGGCGGGCGGGGTCGCGACCGAGACGTGGTCCACACCCGCCACGGCCGCGGGGATCACGCCCATCAGCGCGCTGGAGGGGTACGCCGCCGCGCCGCCGGGCACGTACACCCCGGCGCGGTCGATCGGCCGGAACCGACGGCCCAGCTCTCGACCGTCGAAGTCGTCGCGCCAGTCCTCGGGGCGCTGTCGCTCGTGGAACGCCCGCACGTTGGCGGCGGCGTCGCGGACCGCGTCGAGGACCGGATCGTTCGCGTCGTCGAGTTCGGCGTGGGCGCGCTCGGCGTCGTCGGTGATGTCGATGTTGCCGACGGCGACCCCGTCGAACTCCTGGGAGAACTCCCGGAGCGCAACGTCGCCCTCCGTCCGGACCCGATCGACGATTCCGCTCACGTCGTCGCGGACCGCGTCGACGCCGGCGTCGCGCTCGAAGAAGGCGTGACGCTCGGCGGGCGAGAGGTCGGCGACGGTTCGTACGTCCATGCACCCTCTCTGCGCCGCGGTCAAAAGGGCGTTCCGACTCGCTCACTCCGACGGCGCGATAGTTTATAAGTAGGCGGTGGTGTTGCCATCGGCTGTTTATCAGTCGTTGGTCGGGGCAGAAGCGGTGCTAACGGCTTACCCGCACGGCACGGCACCGCAACCACAGCCTCACGCCTCCCCAGCCTCGTCGGCTCGGCGTTTATAAACGCCGAGCCGACTCCAGCGAGAATCGAAGATTCTCTGGCAGCCGGCGCGACGCGCCGGCGACCTCGCGCTCGGATTCGCGCCTTGATAAGGCGCTCACCGGAGCGCGCCACCGCATCGACTCAGTTGTTTATAAATGGTCGTCGCCGCCGAGACGGAGTTCAACAGCGCACGTCACTCCAGCCGACGGATCCCGGTCACGTCGAGTGCCGCGAGCACGACGAGCGCGGCCAACAGCCCGGCGGCGGCGAAGAGAATCGGCGCGGACAGCGCGACCGCCAGTTCGTAGGGCGCGAGAAGTCGGGTCGTGCCGCGGACGACGAACGAGAGGAACACGAGCCCGAACGCGAGCAGCGCGAGACCGACGAAGCGGGAGCGGTTCATCTGGGGTACGAGAGACGCCATATTGGGTACGAAAGAGGGTTCATCGGGGGCGACGGGACACGCCGCACTCAGTCCGATTGGGCGACGCCCGGGCCGTGCGGCCCGTGCTCGCGGTGCTCCCGGCTGCCGTCGAAGCCGTGGCACATCTCGTAGAACACCGCTTCGGGGTCCTTGTTCCACTGCCACTTCCACCGGGTGCGGACGAGCAGCGAAATTTTGCGGGTGAACGACAGCTCCGGGGTCGTCGACACCGTGTCGTAACCGAGGTTCCGGATGAGCCGGTGGTGGTCGGCGTACAGCACTGCCGCGAGCAACACCGCCAGCTGGCAATCCTCGGGCAAGTACTTGATCCCGGCGACGCCCTCCTCGTAGAGCCGCTCGGTGCGCGCGAGCTCCTCGCGGATCGCGGACGCGACGTTCGCGTCGAACTCCAGATCGAGGATCTGTTCTTCGCTCACGTCGTGTCGCTGGAGGGTCTCCAAGGGGAGGTACACCCGGTCGCGCTCGATCACGTCCTCGCGAACGTCGCGGAGGAAGTTCGTCATCTGGAACGCCTCGCCGAGCTTTGTCGCGTGCGGGAGCGCCGCGGCCTCGGCCGCCTCGTCGAGCTCCATGATCGCCGTCATCATCCGTCCGACGGCGGCGGCGGAGCCGTCCATGTACGTCTCCAACTGGTCGTAGGTCTCGTACCGATCGGTGTCGATGTCGCTCGCCATCGCGTCGACGAACGAGTGAACGTCGGCGTCGGCGATGCCGTGCTCCTCGCGGACCGCGGCGAACGCGTCCAACACCGGGTCGCCGGCCGGCTCCGCCCCGAGTGCGGCGTCGCGGAGCCGGTTCAGCTCGGCCCGCTGCTCGTCGGGCGGTGCGGTTTCTTCGGCGTCGACGACCTCGTCGGCGATCCGGAAGAACCCGTACAGCACATACGTCGGGTGACGGATCCGCTTCGGCAGCAGCCGGGTGGCAACGTGGAAGGTCTTCCCGGTACGGCGCTGGATCCGCTTGCTCCGGGCAACCTGTGTCTTCTCTACCATACTGACCTCGTGAGGCCGGCAGGGAGGATTTCGAGCGGGTCGCCCATCATGGACAAAAAGTCGGCCTCCAACAACATAACAGTTCGCACATCAGTTGTTGTTTTCACTTCGTGGGCGGTTGATTTCCCACCGCTCAGAGAAACCCGAAGTCGCAGTCCGGCGTGACTCGCCGCGGCCTCGGTACCGCGATCTCGCCCCGGAATCAACCTCTCGCGATCGATCAGTAAAACGTGTCGCTGCAGTCGTAGACGACGCCGTGTTCCGGACAGACGTATTTGCAGTGCCTGTGGTACATCGGCGTCTCACAGAGCGGGCAGGGGCGCCCCCCGCTGTCCGCCCGCGATCCGCCGCCCGATCGGTCCGCGGTGTCGCTCATGCCAGCCTCGACGGTCGCCTTCGTAATAACCGCTCTCCATCGATCCCGGATTGACTTAACCCCCTCTGTCGATCAGGCGCCGTCCGCCGCCAGCGATCCGTACACGTCCTCGGCGACCGACGCCTGTTGAAACGGGAGCGTCAACACGCCACCCCACTCCGCGTCGGTGAGCGCGTCGACTGTCGCGTCGTCCAGTTCGACGCGTCTGACCTCGATTCCGTCGAGCGCCATCGACACGGCGAACCCCGTCGGATCGTCGGTCGCGCCGGCGTCGGCGAGCCGCGACTGGAACGCGTCCACCCCGTCGTCGCCGAGCGCGACGTACACGAGGTGTTCGCTCTCCTCCGAGATGACGCCCTGCACCCGGGCCAGATCGCTCGCGTCGAACAGCCGCCGGTCGTCGTCGCCCTCGCGGCGCAGTCGCGCCTCGAACGGCGCATCCGGATCGGCCGCGACCGACCCCCCGTCGGCGCCACCGCCTCCGCTGCTTCCGCCTGCGTCGCCGCCGAACGCGCCGTCACCGGCATCGCCGCCACCGCCACCGGGCCTGTCATCGGCCACCGAAGCTGCCCCGGCGAATCCGACGACGCCGAGCGCACACGCGCTCCCGAGTCCGCCCAGCATCTCGCGTCGAGAGAGTTCCATACGCGACGGTTTCGGCCGCTATTCAAAAGGCTTACACGCCGATTCACGCGGCTGATAATCGTCTCCGCCGTCTCTCGCCCGGTCTCGGGCCGGCGCCGTGCCGGCGGTTCGCTCATCCCTCGAACGCGACGGCCTCGCGGGTCGTCGTCTCGCCGAACAGCCAGTCGGCGTGGTCGACGGCGTACTCCCGGTGGTCCTCGGTGATGTAGCCGAGCGCGTCCTCGACGACAACGGGCCGGTAGTCGTGGAGGCCGGCGCTGCCGGCGGTGTGGAGCACGCAGACGTTCGCGAGCGTCCCGCAGATCAGCAGGTCGGTCACCCCGTGCGCGTCCAGGTGTCCCTCCAGCCCCGTCTGGTAGAAGGCGTCGTAGGTATGCTTCTCGACGACGTGGTCGCGCTCGCGCACGTCGAGTTCGGACACGAGTTCGGCGTCCCACGATCCCTCAAGGACGTGTTCGCCCCAGCGGTCGAACTCGTCGTAGTAGTGGGCGTCCTCGAACTGCTCGGGCGGGTGAACGTCGCGGGTGTACACGATTCGCGCCCCGGCCTCGCGAGCCCGGTCGACGAGCGACGCCACCGGCTCGATCGCTGCCTCGCTCGGTCCCGCGTAGAGGCTCCCGTCGGGGTGACAGAACCCGTTTTGCATGTCGACGACGATCACCGCGGTCTCGGTCGGGTCGTATGCCATGACGGCTGGCTGTTCGCGGCCGAGTGTGAAAAATCCGAATCCGGGTCGTAACGCTTCCACACCGACAAACTACTTACCGGGTCGGCCGTAACCGACGGTATGCGACGGGCTCTCATTCCCCCGCTCGTGGTCGCCACGCTCGCCCTCCTCCTGGTCGCCGCAGGCGGCGCCACCGCCGCTCCGGGCGCCGACGCACCGCTGGCCGTCTCGGGAACCGACGCGCCGGCCAGCGCGACTGCGGCCCAGTGCGACACCGGCGACGGCACCGAGCTGATCGGCTGTTGGAACGGCACGCACTACGAGGACGAGCTCGCGTTCAACCAGAGCGACGGGCTGACCGAGGCCGAGCTCGAAGCCTTGACCGACCTGACGATGGCCCGCGTCGAGCACGTCCGCGAGCGACCGTTCCGCGAGGACGTGCCCGTCGAGACGGTCACCCGCGAGGAGTTCATCAACGACACAGCCGGAGGCGCGGCCGGAGCCGGTGCGGGCGACGACGACTCCGCCGCCGAGTTCCAGCGCTGGAACGACCAAGTGTGGAAGGCGCTGTTCATCGTCGGCGAGAGCGAGGCGAGCAGCGACGCCATCGACACGGTGTTCGGCGGCGCAGTCTCCGGATTCTACTCTCCGTCCGAGGATCGAATCGTCCTCGTTGTTCCGGAGGGCGAGGCGGTGCAGATCAGCCCGTCGACACTCGCCCACGAACTCGCTCACGGGATGCAGGACCAGTACCATGATCTCACCCGGCCGCAGTACCTCGGCGCCACGCAGGACGGAGATCTCGCCGTCGACGGCATCGTCGAGGGCGAGGCCGTTCACGTCGAGGAGCTGTACGACGCGCGTTGTGCGGACGAGTGGCGGTGTCTCGACGAGCCCGCCGTCGGCGGCGGTGGTGGCGGGTCGGCGGCCGAGTACAACTTCGGGATCCTCCAGACCGTGCTCCAGCCCTACTCCGACGGCGCGCTCTACGTCGAGGAACTCGTCGAGACGGACGGCTGGGACGCCGTCGACGCCGCGATGGAATCGCCGCCGGAATCGACCGCAGAAGTGATCCATCGAAACCCCGACTACGAGACCCGCGAGGTCGACTTCGAGGACACGGCGGAGGGCGGCTGGGAGACCTATCCCGACCAGGGCGTCGACGGCGCGGAGACGACGGGTGAGGCCTCGATGTTCGTCATGTTCTGGTACCAGAGCTTCGCGTACGAGTACCCGGTTCTCGACCCGTCGGCGAGCGTTCGCGAAAACGTCCGCATTCACACCCAGCCCGACGAACAGCTCCGGACTCGGGCGAACTACAACTACGCTCACGAGGCGACGGACGGATGGGCCGGCGACGAACTCTACCCGTACCGGAACACCGAGGCCGGAACCAACGGCGACGACACTGACGACACTGACGACACCGACGACACCGAGAACACCCGCGACGGCTACGTCTGGGTGACCGAGTGGCAGACCGCGGCAGACGCGGCCGACTTCCACGAGGCGTACCTCCGGATGGTGACCGCCCACGGCGACGGGGGGTACGAGTCCGGCACGGTGTACGAGATCGACGACGGCAACTTCCGCGGGGCGTACGGCGTCGAGCGCGACGGCACGACTGTAACGATCGTCCACGCGCCAGAGCCGTCGGGCGTGCTTGAGCTCCGTCCCGATATCGACCTCGAACGCCCTTCGACCGCTGACGGGGCCGGGACAGACGACGATGCGGACGACACGGGCGGTAGTGTGTCCGACGACGGCCCCGCGGACGGGGAGAACGTCTCAGAGAACGATTCAGCGAATGACTCAGAGACCGACTCCGATGACGACGGCGACCAGACGACCGGCAGCGCGTCCACCGGCGAAGCGCCCGGATTCGGTATCGTCGCCGCGGTCGCGGGACTGCTTGCGGCGTCGTCGCTGCTCGTGCGGCGATCTCGGCCCTGAACCCCTCAACCCTAACTGGCTCCCCAATTGCTCACCTTCGTTCGGCGGGCTGACGAGGCACGGGCGGCGTCGGCCGACCCGGTTGGCTTTTCGTCCCCGGCGGGCGTACCCCGTGTATGACCGAGTTCGACATCGTCGACGCGGCCGCGATCCGCGACGGTCGCGCGACCGACGCGTACTTCGAGCGGACCGAGACAGCACTGGCGACGGCCGGAAAGAACCCGCACGTCGTCGCCGAGGTGACCGCCGACCAGTTCCCCGACGGCGACTTCGAGCTATTCGCCGGGTTGGAGAACGCGGTCGCGCTTCTGGAAGGCCGTGATGTCGACGTTGACACCATCCCTGAGGGCCGGCTGTTCGACGGCGGCCCAGTGATGCGGATCGAGGGGCCTTACCGGTCGTTCGCGCGGTTCGAAACGTCGCTTCTGGGGTTCCTCTCGCACGCGTCCGGGATCGCGACCGCCGGATTGGACTGTCGCGTCGCCGCGCCCGACTCGCGGGTGCTCTCGTTCGGCGCCCGGCACGTTCACCCCGCGATAGCGGCGACGGTCGAGCGCTCGGCCTTGGTGGCGGGCTTCGACGGCTTCTCGCACGTTGCGGCCGGGGACCTGATCGGCCGGGAGGCGTCGGGAACGATGCCGCACGCGCTCGCGATCTGCTTCGGCCGGGGCAACCAGGAGGCGGCGTGGCGCGCCTTCGACGAAGGCGTCGACGAGGCGGTCCCGCGCATCGCTCTCTGTGACACCTACTCCGACGAGGTCGACGAGGTGTTACGCGCCGTCGAGACGCTCGGCGACCGGCTCGACGGCGTCCGACTCGACACCACGGGTTCGCGACGTGGCGACTTCCGGCACATCATTCGCGAGGTGCAGTGGGAGCTCGACGCCCGCGGACACGAGGAGGTCGATGTGTACGTCTCCGGTGGGCTCGGACCGTCGGACCTCCGCGACCTCCGTGACGTGGTCGACGGGTTCGGTGTCGGCGGCTACGTCTCCAACGCCGAGCCGGTCGACTTCGCGCTCGACATCGTCGCCGTCGACGGTAAGCCGGCCGCCAAGCGCGGTAAGCTCTCCGGAGCGAAGGCCGTGTACCGCACGGCCGACGGTGCACACGCGGTCGGGCTGGCTGAGCGGTCAGGTCCCGAGGGGGCCGAGTCGCTCATGGAACCGGTTATCCGCGGCGGCGAGGTCGTCAGCGAGACGCCGTTCGACCTCGCCGCCGCGACGGACCGGGCGCTTGCGGATGCGGACGCGGTCGGATACGGGACGGAGTCGGAGTAGGCTCGGGATAGATAGTTCGAGGCGGGCGATTCGGGCCCGCCTCGCGGTGCAGACGAGTCGGGAAAAGTGCGGACGGTTCGAGGTCGGGATTCGAGAGTCGCGGCGACTACAGCTCTTCGACGGCCCCGCCGTCGGCGCGCTCTCGGAACACCTGTCCCTCGATGAGCGTCACCATCGTCTCGTCGTCGTCCCACGCGTTAGGTGCCAGTTTCGCCTTCCGGCAGGCGCGCGAGAGGAACTCGGCGCCGGACCAACCGTTCTCGACGGGAACCGTCGGGTACAGCCAGCCGTGAGAGTTTCCGCCGTCGACGGCGACACCGTGAGTACCGATTTCGAGGTCGGCGAGGGGATCGTTTGTGAGCACCGTGTTCGAGACGACGAACACGGAGACGGTGATATTGTCAAGCTCTTTGGGCTCTACCTCGGAGCCGCAGGAGTCGCCGGAGGCGGCCTTGATGGCGGCCTCGACGATGGCGTGACCGAGCTGGTCGGAGGTGTCCCACGCGCCGGCACAGCCGCGGAGGCGGCCGCGACCGCGGGTGGATTCGAGCCGGACGAAGGCGCCCGTTCGGGCGTAGAACGCCTCGCGCATGCTCCCGGGTTGTTCACGTTGTCCGTGTCGGACGAACGACTCGACCGCCTCCCGCGCGAGTTCGACCGCTCGTGCACCGTCGTCGTACGACAGCTGAACGGTCTGAGCCTCGGACATGATAGTCCCTTACGTTCCTGACGACTTGAACGCTTCCCTTACGAAGTGCCTACTCACGCCGCTTGGTGGTAGGTTCCGGACCAAAGGACTGCAGGGCCAGTATGTGTAATCTACACTACATCATCGTCCCGGGGATCACGCCGCCGACCGAACCGCTTATTCCCGGCGGCGGGCAAGCCGAACCCGGACAGAGGGAGCCCGACTCCCGTGCCGCAAGCATGAGGAAAGTCCCCCCACCGGCCGGACAGGCGACCGGGCACACGCCCGGAGTCGGAGACGGCTGGCTCTGGAACAGCAACGACACCCCCCGCCCCGATCGATGAGACGCGCTCGGTCGCCTCGGCGACCGACGGCGTTCACGGGGCCACCCGCGAACGCGCGAACCGACCCGTAAGGGAAGGGAGTTAACCCGTCGAGAGCCGACGGGCGGGAACGGATGGAACGGCGAATCCTCGCCGGTGCAAGTCCGCGCCACAAGGTAGTCCGGCCACGGCGCGGACGCTTAGCCGAATGTCGGGATGAACCGAAGGGGGCTTACTCCCCTCAGTCCGCTTACACCCTTGAGTGACCACGCCACAGCGAGCCACAGCTCACAGCCCGAGCAGCGCCGCGCCCGCCTGCGCCGACTCCTCCAGTTCGGGGCCGTAGGTAATCGCGATGTAGCCAATGGTTAGGAGGAAGCTGTTGTACAGCCCGTGCATCAGCGCGACGACAATGAGGTTCCGCGTGTACTCGTACACCGCGCCGAAGATGAGCGCCGGCACGAACAGGATACTGACCGTCGTCAGCATCGCCGTGACGCCGCCCGCGAGCGAGACAACGTGGAGCGGCGCGAACACGGCCGCGGCGAGGAGGATCGCAGGCGCGGCGGAGAACGTCTCTCGCGCCCGGTTCTGAATGACGCCGCGGAACAGGAACTCCTCGCAGGGACCGACGACGAGCAGCATGGCCGCGATCATGATCGGAATGATGGAGGGGTTCTCAAGCGCTGTCTGTGCCCCCTGATTTTGCGCCGGTTCCGGGGCGAACAGCAGTACGATGGACCCGACGGTGAGCGCGGTGAACAGCACCACGACCGGCCCGACGACGGCGATCACGAACTCCAGCGCGCTCGGTCGGCGGAGGCCGAGGTACGAGATCATCTCGCCGCGATCGAATCCCCGCCACCGGAGGTACACGAGGCCGACACCGAGGAACGCGATGATCTGGCTGAGCGCGAACGGCAGGACGAACGAGACAGCTAACGACGGCTGCTCGCCGGTGATCACGCTCACGACGAGAATGGCGCCACCGACCACAGTCGTGACCGCGAGAAGCCCTAGAATACCCAGGATACCGAGGCCGAACGCGGTCCCGACCGCCCTCAGCGCCGAACCGCCGCCGGGCTCGTCCGACCGCTGAGCGGCGGTCGAGTCGACCGTGGCGGCGGTCTCCGTGCCGTCAGGGTCATCGGGCGGCTCGACGTTCGAATCGGTGTGCGCTGCGGCGCCGCCGTCGGTGCCGCCGTCTGGAGGATCGCTCATTGGTCTCGATACGGACCGGTCGCTGAAAGGCTTGTCCCGTTACCCCGCCGGCTGCTGGCTCCGCGTGTTCACCGACACAACAGCTCGTACCACAGCACGGCGGTCACCGCCCGCCCGTCCCGGAGCCCGTCGTCGACGACGGCTTCGAGCAGGTCGTCGTACGGGACGGTCTCGACCGCGATCGACTCGTTGTGATCGAGGTCGCGCTCGGCGGTCGGCTCACAGTCCCGCGCGAGGAAGTGGTGGTGGACCGCGTTCGCCATCCCGTTCGCCGGTTCGACGGTCGTCAGGTGTTCGAAAGTGTCGGCTTCGTAGCCGGTCTCTTCGGCCAGTTCGCGGGCGGCGGCCGCTTTCAGATCGTCAGCGTCCTCCGGTTCGACCGTTCCGGCCGGGAGTCCGCGGTTGGTCCGCCCGACCGCCTGTCGCCACTCGTCGATGACGACGACGTCGCCGTCGGGCGTCAGCGGGAGCACCACGACCGCGGGCGGCTCGTCGACGTAGTGGAACCCGTCGGTCTCGCCGTCCGAAAATCGCACTTCGTCGCGGCGCACGTCGAACCCGGGACAGCGGTAGTCGACGGCGGTGTCGAGCGTCTCCCACGAGAGATCGTCCATACCTCGGAATCCGCGGACGGCGACCTAAAGGTGCGGGCTCGGCGGCGGGGATCTATTTCACCTCGACGCCGAGACGCCGAGCGGGTATCACCAGTCAGGACCAATCCCCGAGCGACGCCTGCCCATCGTCAGGTCGTCTCGCGTGGCGGTCCACGGTCCCGTCATCCGTCTCGTCGTTGCTTTTGTCGTCGCTCCCGTCCGTCGGCTCGCTACCGATCCAGTCGGTGAGCTTCCCGCCGCCACCGTCTCCGTCGCCGTCACCGTCGGTCGCAATCGACCGGGAGCCGGACCTACGATCGCGGTCCGTGTCGCCTGTACCCGCCGAGTCGTACCCCGTCAGCGTTGCCTGATCGGTCTCGGCGAAGTCGAGGTTCGAGACGCGGACGCCGAGCTTTCGGACCCGATCGTCGGTGAACTCCGCGAGAAGGTCAAGCGCGACCGACTCCACGAGGCCCGGGTCGTCGACGGGTCCAGAGAGGCTCCGCGCCCGGGTGTTGACCTCGAACGGGGGTTCAACGGCCTTGATCCCGATGGTGCGGTAGAGACAGCCGCGCTCGCGAGCGCGCCGGGCCACGTCGGCGGCGAGCGCCGTCACCGTCTCCCGCTTCGTCGCGTCGTCGTCGGTCGCCGGGAGCGACGACTCCCGCGAGAGGCTCTTCGGGAGCCCCGTCGGCGTCACCTCTCGATCGTCGTCGCCGCGCGATCGCCGGTACAGCTCCAGACCTCGGTCCCCGAGTTCGTCGGCGAGGCGGTCGGGATCGGCCGCGGCGAGGTCGCCGGCGGTCTCGATCCCCAGTTCCGCGAGGGTCCGTTCCGTCACCGGCCCGACGCCGTGGATCTCGGCGGTCGGTAGCGGCGCGAGGAACGACTCGACGGAGCCCGGCGGGACCACGACGAGTCCGTCCGGTTTGTCCGCGTCGCTGGCGACCTTCGCGGTCGACATGTTCGGCGCGACGCCGACGCTCGCCGGCACGCCCGCCTCGCGCTCGATCCGCTCTTTGACGTGCCTGGCGTACCCTTCCGCGAGGGTCCGGGCCTCGGCGGGGCCGGCCGCCGCGCTCGGCGGGGGACCGGCTTCCTCTCCCGCCACGTCCCACGCGGTCCGGTTCGTGACGTCGAGGTACGCCTCGTCGATGCTCACCTCTCGAAGGACGTCGGCCGCGTCGCGGAGCACCGCCTTCACCTCGCCCGCGACATCCTTGTAAAACTCGAGATCCACGGGGACGTAGCGTCCGGTCTCGTCGGGGTCGGGGGCGTCCGGGTCCGTCGCGTCCGCATCTACGCGCCGCGGAAGCAATTCCAGCGCCTCGGAGATGGGCATCGCGCTCTCGACGCCGAACGCGCGGGCCTCGTAGCTCGCGGTCGCGACCGCGCCGATCTCCTCCCCCGCCTCGTACCCCATCCCGACCACGAGGGGCTCTCCCGTGAGTTCCGGTCGCCGGAGGCGCTCGCAGGAGGCGTAAAAGCAGTCCATGTCCACGTGGAACACGACGCGGTCGCTCCCGTCGGCGTCGTCGTTCGCCGTCGTCCCCGGAAGCGTCTCGCCCGCCATCATCAAACGGTCCGCGCGCGACGCCCTTAAGAATCAGCCACGCGCGGTGAGAGTGAAATCTCCCTCGGATAGTCTCCCCGTTCCCTCCGGTTGGTCGCCCGCACGCCCGGATCCAGAACCGATAGCTGGGTCGGTATCCGTTTATGCCGCGCGCGAGTACCGACGGATATGCCCGAGCAGATCGGCGTGTTACACGTCGACGACGACCCCTCCGTGTTGGATCTGACGGAGGCGTACCTCGAACGCGAACTGGACGCGGTCGCGGTGACGAGCGTAACGGACCCGGCGACGGCGCTCGAGCGCCTCGACGAGACGGCCTTCGACTGTGTCGTCAGCGACTACGACATGCCCGGGATGGACGGGTTATCTTTTTTCGAAACGCTCCGCGAGCGACACCGCACGATTCCGTTCGTGTTGTACACCGGGAAGGGGAGCGAGGAAATCGCCAGCCAGGCGCTCAACGCGGGCGTCACCGGCTACTTCCAGAAGGGTGGTCCCGAGCAGCTTCGGCGGCTCGCGAACCGCGTCGATCAGGCGGTCGACGACCACCGGACCAGGGAGATCGCCGACCGATACTCGACGGTGATCGAGGCGCTCGGGTATCCGGTGTACGTCGTTGACGAGACCGGTGTGTTCCGGTTCGTCAACGAGCCGTTCGCCGAGCTGACTGGGTACGACCGCGAGGAGATAATCGGCAGCACGCCCGACCTGATCAAAGACGACACGGCGGTTCGCGAGGCCGAGAACCGCCTCGGGACCATCCTGTCCAGCTCCGGCCCGAACGTCCAGCACTTCGCCGTCGACATCGTCCCGAAGGACGGCGAGCCGATCCCGTGTCGGGATCATATGGCGGCACTCCCGTACGAGGGGCCGTCGTTCGAGGGCAGCGTCGGCATCCTCCGCGACGTCACACACGAGCGCGAGCAGCGCGCCGAGTTGGAGACGAAGACGCGCGCCCTCGACGAGGCGCCGGTCGGGATCACGATCACCGACCCGGGCCGTCCGGACAATCCGATGGTATACGTTAACGACCGGTTCGTCGAGATGACGGGGTACGACCGCGAGGAGGCGGTCGGCGTCAACTGCCGGTTCCTCCAAGGCCCCGACACCGGCGAGGAACCCGTCGAACGGCTCCGCGAATCGATCGCGGCCGCGGAGTCGACCAGCGTCGAACTGCTGAACTATCGGCGCGACGGGACGGAGTTCTGGAACCGAGTGAGCATCGCCCCGATCCGCGACGACGACGGTCGCGTCACACAGTGGGTCGGCTTTCAAGAGGATATCTCCGCGTTCAAGGAGAGAGAGGTGGCGCTCGAACGCCAGAACGAGCGGCTCGACTCCTTCGCCGGGATCGTCTCACACGACCTCCGGAACCCGCTCAACGTCGCGAAGGGACGCGTCGAACTGGCGCGCGAATCGGGAACGGCCGACGAGCACCTAGCCGCCGCCGCCGCCGCGCTCGATCGCATCGAGTCGATCGTCGAGCACACGCTCACGCTCGCTCGGGAGGGCGAGACGGTGGGCGACGTGGAACCGATCGCGCTCGCGTCGGTCGTCGCCGACAGCTGGGCGACCGTCGATACCGCGTCGGCGTCGCTCGCGATCGAGACGGACCGAGCGGTGCTCGCCGATCCCGACCGCCTCCGCAACCTGTTCGAGAACCTCATCCGAAACGCGGTGGAACACGCCGGCGACGACGTGGCGATCCGTGTCGGCGACCTCGACGACGGGTTTTACGTCGCCGACGACGGTCACGGGATCCCGCCCGCCGTCAGGGACGACCTCTTCGAACCGGGACGGAGCACCGCCGAGGGGAACACCGGATTCGGGCTGGCTATCGTCCAGGAGATCGCCACCGCGCACGGCTGGACCGTCGCGGCGGTCGACGCGGCCGACGGCGGCGCGCGATTCGAAATCCGAGGGGTCAGGAACCGGGCCGATACGGTGCCCGAGCCGTAGCGACTCGACGCCCGAGCCGTAGCGACGCCCACCGCCGTTGGAGCCGCCCTTCGGCCGGGAACCGGAACGACTCCCGCCGTTCGCAAACGCCTTTGCGCTCGCGGGTGAATCGGAGAGATAGATGGGGTTTGTCTCGGGCGTCGTCGACACCGATCGCCGAGTCATCGTGCTCGCGCTCGCCCGGATGGTCGGGGCCCTCGGCAACTCGTTCCTGATCGTCGTCTTGCCGCTGTACATCGCCAGCGACCTCGTCGATATCGACGCGCTGCTCGGCACCGCCGTCGGCGTCGGCGCGGCCTCGGTCACGCTGACGGAACCGCTTCTCATCGGCATCGTCCTCTCGCTTTTCGGCTTCCTCAACAGCCTGTCACAGCCCCTCACCGGCCGGTTATCCGACCGGATGGGCGTCCGGCGGCCGTTCGTTCTCTTCGGGATCCTCCTGCTCGGGACCGCGAGCGGGCTCTACACGATCGCGGACTCCTACTGGCTCCTCGTCGCCCTCCGAGCCGCACAGGGGTTCGGCGCGGCGCTAATCATTCCCGCGACCGTCGCGCTCGTCAACGAGTACGCCGCAAGCGACGCCGACCGCGGCGGCAACTTCGGCGTGTACAACACGTTCCGGCTGATCGGGTTCGGCTTCGGCCCGGTCCTCGCGGGCATCGTCGTCGAGGCCGGACCGTACGACCTCTCCCCGATCGGTCTGCCGGTCGTCGACGGATTCGACGCCGCGTTCATCGCGGCCTGTGCCGGCGCGTACCTCAGCTTCGCGCTCGTGTACCTCCTCGTGCAGGACGCCGCCGAGTCGAGCGAGGCGAGCGACGACCTCTCGATCCGCGTCCGCGGCGAGGACCGCCTGCTTGACCCCGTCTTCGCGCTCGGGCTGGCGACCGTGTCGATGGGGCTGTGTATCGCGCTGTACGCGACGCTCCAGAACCAGGTGAACGTGCGGCTCGACCAGGCGCCGGTGTGGTTCGGGCTCCAGTTCGCGGCCGTCACCATCTCGAACGTTCTCCTGCAGGTGCCCGTCGGACAGGCCAGCGACCGAATCGGTCGGCGGCCGTTCCTGCTGGCCGGCTTCGTGCTGCTCGCGCCGACGACGCTGTTGCAGGGAATCGTCACCGACCCGGTGGTGATGACGCTCGTTCGACTGGGTCAGGGCGTCGCCGTCGCGTTCGTGTTCGCGCCGTCGCTCGCGCTGGCCGGCGACCTCACGCGCGAGGGCGAATCCGGGACGACGCTGTCAGTGCTCACGATGGGGTTCGGCTTCGGCGTCGCGCTCGGGCCGCTGGCGTCCGGCTGGCTCGTCAGCTTCGGGTTCGTCGTCCCCTTCGCCGTCGGCGCGGTACTGGCGCTCGTCGCGCTCGTCGGCGTCGTGACACAGGTCGAGGAGACGCTCGGGGCGGGTGAGGGCGCTGCAGACGCGGCGACGGCGGACTGAGCGGCCGCCACCACCGATTGAAGTTTATAAGTGCTCGACGCCCAAATCGTCGGACGTGTCCCGCGACCGCGTGTACTGCGTCGACTGCGGAGAGCCGGTCCCGAGCGACGCCCGCATCTGTCCGCACTGCGAGGCGGTCCAGCCGTCGCCGCTCGTCGATGTCGGCGTCGCCGTCGCCGGCGTGTTCTCGTTCGTGTTCGGGGCGATTCTCGCACTGATGACGCTGGGGACGACCCGCATGCTCGGCTTCGTCCTGATCGTGCTCGGCTTCGGCCTCGCCGTCGGCGGCTACACGCGACACGTCGACCGGCAGGCCGGACGGCGGGCGCGGTAGGAATCCGTTACCCGGTGCGGTCGGCCGGATCGACCGTCGCCCGCTCCCGCGGCCATTTATAAGGTACGAGGGAAAACGAGGGCGCATGCTCTCACCACTCTCCGTCGGACTGGTCCTCGCCGGCCTCCTCCTCGCGTTCGTCGGCGCCGCAGTCTCGGTGTACGCCGTCACGCTGACCGGGCTCCTGATCGGCGCCGGTGCGGGGTACCTCGCTGCGCCGAACCTCGTCGGACTGATCGCGGTCGACGGGGTGGTCCTCACCGGAATCGGCGTCGTCCTGGGAAGCGCGGTCGGCGGCTTCCTCGCGTACGCCGGGCTCTCGTTCGCGGTGCTCGCCATCGGCGGGGTCGTGGGCGGATTCGTCGGTCGATTCGCGGTCGGACCGCTGTACGCGGCTGACGCGGCCGGGATCGAGGGGACGCTGCTGCTCGTGGGAGCGACGCTCGCCGGCGTCGCCGTCGGCGCGCTGTTCGGGTTCGTGTTGAGCCGGACGACGCTCGTCCTCTCGACCGCCTTTATCGGCGCGGCCTTCGCGTCGCGGTCGATCACGTCCGCGACGTTCGAGGCGGCCGCCGCCGCGACCGCGATCGATCCGCTGCTGTTCGACGTCACGGCTCCGGTGTTCCTCGCGGTGTTCGCTCTCGGCGCGCTCTCGCAGTTCGGTCTTTTCAAGTTCGGCTACGTGACGAAGCTCGTCGGCATCCTGCCCGGTGCGCGGCGCTGGACGGCGAACGACGACCGCGGCGCGAAGGGTAATTAAAAAGGTAGCCGGCTGCCGCCGTCTCTGCTTATAAATATTGGCGTAACGGCTCTCGCGCGGACCGCCCGTCCGCGCGCTACTCGTACTCGTAGAATCCGCGTCCCGTCTTCTTCCCGAGGTCTCCGGCCTCGACCTTTCGCTTGACCAGGTACGCCGGCTTGTACCGGTCGCCGAGCTCGGCGTGCAGCGTCTCGCTGGCGTCCAAGACCACGTCGAGCCCGATGTGGTCGGCGAGTTCGAGCGGGCCCATGGGGACGTTCGTCCCGAGCTTCATCCCGCGGTCGATGTCGGCTTTGTCGGCGACCCCCTCGTCGTACGCGCGGACGCCCTCGTTGATCCACGGCATCAGGATCCGATTGGTGACGAACCCCGGCTTGTCGTCGGACTCCCACGTCTCTTTCCCCAACTTCTCAGCGAAGGCGTGCGCGAAGTCGACGACGCCGTCGGCGGTGCGCTCTCCGACGACGACCTCGACGCCCGTCATGATCGGCACCGGATTCATGAAGTGGAGCCCGATCACGTCGCTCGCGCGGTCGGTGGCGCTCGCGATGGTCGTGATCGACAGCGTCGAGGTGTTCGTCGCGAGCACCACGTCGTCGTCGGTCACCTCGTCGAGGTCGGCGAAGATGTCGCGTTTCACGTCCATGTTCTCTACCGCTGCCTCGACGACCACGTCGGCGGCCGCGAGGTCGGCGAGGTCGGTCGTCCCCTCGATCCGATCGCGGATCGCCTCGGGATCCTCGTCGAGTCGGTCCTTCGCCGCCAACCGATCGAGGCTCTCCGCGACGCTGTCGAGGCCCCGTTCGACGTACTTGGTCTCGATATCTCGCATCACGACGTCGTAGCCCGCCGTCGCGGCGACCTGTGCGATCCCGTTGCCCATCGTGCCGGCCCCGACGACGCCGACGACGCCGATTTCGGATAGCTCGCGCATGAGAGTCGCTGCCGCGCCCCGGGTGGTAAGTATTGCGACTCCGGCGGTGGGACCGGTGGCAAAACGCGCTCAGCCCGCGGTCGAATTGCGGCCGAATCGCGACCAGATCGAGACATTTCGATCATCCAATAATTAACTATCTGAGTAGTAAGTATACACTGCGACGAATCGCTCGTAAATGCGGGTTATACGCACGAAACATGCCGAATCTATTGTGCTACGATCGACTCGATGACCACAGCGTTTTTTATTGATGTAACGGGAGTATGAACTGATGATTCCTCACGCCGACGATTCGATCTCGCGGGACGGGAAAACGCTGATCCTCGCGTACGACCACGGACTCGAACACGGCCCGGTCGATTTCGAGCCGAATCCCGACACGGCTGACCCCGAGCGCCTGTTCGAACTGGCGACCCACGACGCGGTCACCGCGCTGGCCGTCCAGAAGGGGATCGCCGAGGCGTACTACCCCGATTACGAGGACGAGGTCAACCTGCTGTTGAAGCTGAACGGCACCTCGAACCTCTGGATGGGCGAGCCGAACAGCCCCGTCAACTGCTCGGCTGAGTACGCTGCCGACCTCGGCGCCGACGCGATCGGTTTCACCCTCTACGGCGGTTCGAACCACGAGATCGAGATGGCCGAGGAGTTCAAGGCGGCCCAGGAAGGCGCCCGCGAGCACGACATGGGCGTCGTCATGTGGTCGTACCCCCGCGGGCAGGGCGTCAAAAACGACACGAGCCCCGAGATCATCTCGTACGCGGCCCGGCTCGGATTAGAGCTCGGCGCCGACGTGGTGAAGGTGAAGTACCCCGGATCTGCCGAGGGCATGGGTGAGGCTGTCAAGATGGCCGGCCCCACGAAAGTCGTCATGTCCGGCGGCACGATGCGCGACGACAAGGCGTTCCTCCGGAACGTCGCGGACGCGATCGACGCGGGCGCGACCGGGCTTGCGGTCGGCCGGAACGTTTTCCAGCGCGACGATCCCGAGCGCATCCTCGACGCGCTCGAAGCCGTGGTCTTCCAAGAGGTTGACCCGGCCGAGGCGCTCGCGATCGCCGAGAGCGACGACTGATGACCGATCCCGACCCGGTCGTCGAGGCGGTCTTCGACGCGGTCGCGGCCACGGCTCCCGAGATCCGCGCCGCGCTCCCCGGCCGCCGCGTCGAGAGCGGGACGGACAACCCTTCCGGCGAGAGCGTCATGGCCGGCGACCTGTACGCCGACGAGCTGCTCGGCGACGCCATCACCGCCGTCGACGGGGTCGGATCCTTCGTCAGCGAGGAGCGCGAGGCCGCCGTCGACGCTGGCGATGCGGTCGGTGATGGCACCTACGCGGTCGCGATCGACCCCCTCGACGGCTCCTCGAACCTCCGGTCGAACAACGCGATGGGCACCGTGGTCGGCGTCTACGACGCGCCGCTGCCCGCGACCGGCAGAGATCTCGTCGCGGCCGGCTACGTCCTTTACGGCCCGATCACGACGATGGTGGTCGCCGACGAGTCGGGCGTGCGCGAGGAGGTTATCGAGCGGGAATCCGCCGGCGACGACGCCGAAGGCGGTGGCCGCGCGGCCTCCCGATCGGTCGTCGAGGCGGACCTCCGGCTCCCTGCGGACCCCCTCGTGTACGGGTTCGGCGGACGCGTCCCGGACTGGCCGGACGACTTCACCGCCTACGCCCGGGAGATCGAAACCGAACTGAAGCTCCGGTACGGCGGTGCCATGGTCGGCGACGTGAATCAGGTACTCACCTACGGCGGAATCTTTGCGTACCCCGCTCTCGTCGACGCACCGGACGGGAAGCTCCGGCTCTCCTTCGAGGCGAACCCGATCGCGTATATCGTCGAGAAAGCGGGTGGGGCGGCCTCGAACGGCGAGATAGACATTCTCGACGTCGAGCCCGAGGGCGTCCACGACCGCGTCCCCCTCTACGTCGGTAACGAGGCGCTGGTCGAGCGGCTTGAGGACGCGCTCGCAGACGAGTGACCCGGCGGCGGTCCGAGACGGCAGCGGTTCCGAGACTCCGCCGCGTCTCTGTCGTTTTATCGGGGTGGTTCGGTCATTGCGTTCCCGGAGTCGGCCGGTTCGTAGCCTACCTGATCCCGAGCGTGGGTACGGTCGAACCACCCGTTCGGGTTATCGCTGATCCCGTAGAACACCTCGAACGCGCCGCCGGCGACGGTGTCGGGGTTCGATCCACACGTGTTGTCGCCGCCGATTCCGTCGTCGAGGCACGCGTCGACGAGCGCGGCACAATCGCGCCGCGAGAGCCACGTACAGCGCATCCGGGCGACGGCCGTCTCGTAGTCGTCGTCGCCGCGCTCGCAGTCGCCCGCGGCGACCGCGCGCTCGGCATCGCCGAACGGGTGGTCGAACGCCGGGTCCCTGACCGAGCCGATCCGAAGAGCGTAGCAGCTGATCCCCTCCCGCTCGGCGTACAGCCGGCACCACGCCTCGCCGGCCGCCTTCGACGCGCCGTAGTCGGAGTCGGGACGGATCGGGCTTCGGTGATCGACGGTCGGACCCTCGTCGGGGGCGTACAGCACAGGCGCGTGCTCCGTTTCGTACATCCCGACGACGTGGTTCGAGGAGGCGAAGACGACGGTTCCGACCCCGGCACGCGACGCGGCCTCGAGGACGTTCCGCGTCCCGCGGACGTTGTTTCGCTCGACGCTCGCATACGTCGCGGAGAGGGTCGGGTCGCCGGCGAGATGGACGATCGCCGCCACCTCGTGTTTCGTCATGGCGTCCGTGAGCTCTCCGACCGCGCCGTCCGCGCCAACGTCGACGACGACCGTCTCCCGATCGCGGTGTGGGTGCGGGCTCCCGTCACCGAGTTCGTCGGGGGCGGGCTCCCGATCGAGTAGGACGTAGTCGTACGCCGAGGTGGCGGTTACCGCGGTACCAACGGTGCCGTGTGCGCCGGTGAGCAGGACGGTCATAGGCGGTATTCGTGCGTGGTACAAATAAGCAGTCCGCGGTTCTCCGGCCGTGTCGACGCCGTAAGCCGTCCGTACCCGATAGTAACGTGACGCGATCGACCCGTCGGCTGCAGCTACGGAAATTTGGCCGGGCTTACACTTGGCTATGGACCTGATTACAATGTCCGGTCTCGGCGGACTGTCGAGTGCGGAGGAAACCACACATGAAGCTCTCAGACAAAGACGAAGGCAAGCACGTCGTCAACAAGGCAGGAAAGGATCTCGGGATGGTGTCCCGAGTCGAGGGTAACCGCGCCTATGTTGACCCGGACCCGGGGATCACCGACACGATCAAATCGAAACTCGGCTGGGGCGACGCCGACGAAGACACGTATCCCATCGACGAGTCGGACATCGAGTCGATGGACGACGACGAGATCCGACTCAACCGATAGGCCGTTCTGCTTCGGCCGATAGCTCGGCTCCGTCCCGAGCAGGAGCTCTTCTGTCTCGACCGGAGCCCGGCCTCGACACCGAACGTGGCTCGTTTTTGTGTTACGAATACATGACCCTCGAAACAACGTGATTCCGGATATTCTGGAACAAGATCGAAAATTCGTGCAGATGTCCCCTCCAATTTTACATAATTTTAAACTCCTTCACTGAGGATCTGGATTATTTGTAGTGTTACTAACAGAAATCCTTATATTAAGCGGATCCTGATGGTCGGTACAGTCCGGTATGCGCCTACTACCGGCCACCACATGGACGCGCACTACGACGACCCTCGGATAACAGGCGAGCACCTCCGTTCGATCGACACCCCTACGGGAACCGTTACACTGGTCGGCGTCGTCCACGATCACCCCGCCAGCGCCTTTCGAGTTCGAACCGTGGTCACGGACCGGGTTCCTGACATCCTTGCGCTTGAACTGCCACCGCTCTCGCTCCCGCTTTTCGAGCGGTATGCCGAGGATACTCGCACCCCTCCGGTGTTCGGCGGGGAGGCGAGCGCCGCGATCCAGGCGTCGACCACCGATCACGTCGTCGGGATCGACGGGCCGACCCTCCCGTTCCTCCGCCGACTCGCCGCGAGGCTGTATCGCGAGGGTGGGTCGCTCGGGACGGTTCGCGGCGTCTTCGACGGACTCACGTCGGTGACGAAGAACACGCTCCGCTGCCGTTTCGCGGGCTCACTCGCCGCGATGACATCGATCCGGCTGGAGGTCGACTCGCCGGTCACGTACGCGGTCGACCGAGTTGACAGCCCCGAACAGCAGGCCGAGAACGAACGCCACCAGATCGCCCGTGCCCGCGCCGTGATGGACGCGTTCGAACCTTCTCGGGCGGCCTCGTTCGGCGACGACGTGCGTGAAACGCATATGGCTGACCGCCTTGCCGAGTTCCGAAACGACGGCGATATCGTCGCCGTCGTCGGCCGTCATCATCTCGACTCGGTCGCCGAGCAGCTTGACGCCCGACTCGGCGAGTCGGACCGCTGACCCGGGCGAGTCCGACTCTCGCCGGAACCCACATGGAAAACTGTTTAGGATCTTCCGCAAATCTTGCGCCCATGAAAGTCCACGTCGGCGCGGCGGCGACCCCCGAAGAGGCCGAAGCGATCGCGAAGTCGCTCGCGGAACACCTCGGCGTCGACGTCGACGTCCACGTCGGTGAGGGCGGGGCGCCCGTCGCCAGCGCCGAGCCGCCAACGATCGAATACCCGCTCGACGACGACCTCGGTCCGACCGACCGCGAGCGCGACCTCCAGGCCGAGATCGACGATATCCTGCAGGGCGGCCCCGAGAAGTACCGCGAGCGACTCCCCGAACAGGGGAAGCTGTTCGTTCGCGACCGGCTCGACCTCTGGTTCGGCGGCGAGGGCGGGACCCGTGGTGCGGGCGACGCGAGCGCGTCAGACGGCGACCCTACCGGAATGCACTTCGAGGACGGGAAGTTCGCCGCGTTCGACGACTGGCACCCCAACGCCCCCGACAGCGACACACACGACGAGAGCGACCGTCTCCCCGGCGACGGCCTCCTCACCGGCGCGGCCGAGTTTGAGGGTCGCGACGTGCACTTCATGGCGAACGACTTCACCGTGAAGGCTGGGTCGATGGCGGCGAAGGGCGTCGAGAAGTTCCTCCGCATGCAACAGCGCGCCCTGAAGACGGGCAAGCCCGTGCTCTACCTGATGGACTCCTCCGGCGGGCGGATCGACCAGCAGTCCGGGTTCTTCGCCAACCGCGAGGGGATAGGCAAATACTACTACAACCACTCGATGCTTTCGGGCGCGGTCCCGCAGATTTGCGTGCTGTACGGTCCCTGCATCGCGGGTGCCGCCTACACGCCCGTCTTCGCCGACTTCACCGTGATGGTCGAGGGGATGTCCGCGATGGCGATCGCCTCGCCCCGGATGGTGAAGATGGTTACCGGCGAGGAGATCGAGATGGCGGATCTGGGCGGCCCGCGGGTCCACGCCGAGGAGTCCGGCTCGGCCGATCTGATCGCTCGCGACGAGGAACACGCCCGGAAGCTCGTCGCCGACCTGATCGGCTACCTCCCCGACCAGGCGAGGGAGAAGCCACCGAAAGCCGAGACGAAGCCGCCCAAATACCCGACGGCGGGGATCGACGAGCTGATCCCGGAGTCGCCGAACCGCCCGTACGACGTGCGCGACCTGCTCGATCGGATCGCGGACGCGGAGTCCGTCTTCGAACTGAAGGAGGGGTACGGTCCGGAGATCGTCACGGCGTTCTGCCGGATCGACGGCCGACCCGTCGGCGTCGTCGCCAACCAGCCGACGGAGCGGTCGGGGGCGATCTTCCCGGACGCGGCCGAGAAGGCGGCCGAGTTCATCTGGACCTGCGACGCCTACGAGATCCCCCTCCTCTACCTCTGTGACACCCCCGGATTCATGGCCGGCTCGCAGGTCGAAAAGGACGCGATCTTAGAGAAGGGCAAGAAGATGATCTACGCCACCTCCTCCGCGACCGTGCCGAAACAGACCGTCGTCACCCGGAAGGCGTACGGCGCGGGCATCTACGCGATGGGCGGCCCCGCGTACGACCCCGAGAGCGTGATCGGGCTCCCCTCCGGCGAGATCGGGATCATGGGTCCGGAAGCCGCGATCAACGCCGTCTACGCTCGAAAGCTCGCCGCGATCGACGACCCGGAGGAGCGCGCCGAGAACGAGGCGCAGCTCCGCGAGGAGTACCGCGAGGACATCGACATCCACCGCATGGCGAGCGAGGTCGTCATCGACGAGATCGTCGCGCCGTCTGCGCTTCGCGAGGAACTGGCCGCTCGGTTCGCCTTCTATGAGGATGTGGAGAAGGACCTCCCGGACAAGAAACACGGGACGGTCCTGTAACCGTGATCGACGTCGGCGTCAAAGCGCCCGACTTTATCGCGCCCGCGGTCTCCGAGGGACGCGGCGTCGAGCTGGAGCTGTTCCGACTCGTCGAGCGGCACGAGGCCGTCGTGCTCTCGTTTGCGCCCGCCGACTTCGTTCCGACCTGCACTGCAGTGTTCGCCGCGATCAGGGACGCGGGCTGGCACGACCGCCACGGCCTCGCCGTCGTCACGCTTACTGGCGACTCGCTGTTCGCGGGGTTCGCGTACGCGGACCGGTTCGAGTTCCCGTTCCCGATCGTCTCGGACTTCCACGGCGGGATCGCCGAGTCCTACGACCTCCTCGCCGAGTCGTGGGAGGGCCACTCGCAGATCCCGCGGCGCGCGACCGTCGTGATCGACGGCGACTGGACCGTCCAGTTCGCGGAGGCGACGACCGACGCACTCGATTGCCCGTCACCCTCACCCGTCCAGAACGCGACGGCGACGCTCCGCGAGATGGGGCTCGACGTCGACCGCCCGCGCGTGAACTACGACGGGCCGTGGTAACCGACGGCTCGTCGTCAGCGACGGCTCGGAATAAGCGGTGCTGGCAGCACTATTTATAAACCGGATCCGGAGACAGCGGTGCGTGTTTATAACCCAACTCTGCTGTCGGCGCGCTCCGGTGAGCGCCGCGAAGCGGTGCGAACCCGAGCGCGAGGGACGCGGCGACCGAAGGGAGCCGCGAGGCTGGGGAGGCGTGAGGTGCGGTGTGGTCTCTGAACGGGCACGGAGCAACGCGCAACCGCTAGAACCCGCGACCCGAGGCGAACGTCCGCTGAGGAAGGGAGGTTCGAGAAGTGCACCGGCCGAGACTCCACGCGAGCACAGCGAGCGGGGAGGCAGGCCGGGGTGCGACTGTAAGGAGTTTACTGAAGGAAGTGAAGTAAACGTAGACTGACGGAGTCAGTCAGAAGTGCACCGGCCGAGATTTGAACTAGTGAAAGACGGTCCTGCTCGCTCACTCCGTTCGCTGCGCGGGCTGCGTCTTTCTGAGTTCAAATCACTCGGTGATTTCTCTCACTACGTTCGAGAAATGCACCGGCCGAGATTTGAACTCGGGTTGCAACCATGGCAAGGTTGCGTGATACCACTACACTACCGGTGCGTGCTTCGCATTTGGACATAGCCCGAGTCGGAGATATAAGGGTTCCGAACGACGGCCGTCCGGCACCGGTCGCAGCGTCCTCGCCCCCACCCGGTCACGCCGATCGCCGGAAGTGTCATCGGGCTCCCGGCCGTCGTATCGACTCGATCGAACGCCATGGCGCCACCCATCGCACCCGGTACCGACAGACGCACAGTGCTCCGAGCGACGGGCGGCCTCGCGTCGATCTCGCTCGGCGGCTGTCTCGGCGACAGCAGGGCGAACGACGACGCCGACTCCGGGGCCGACGGCGACGGAGATTCCGACACGCCACCAGACGACGGCGCCGACGTCGACTACGCGGTCGAACGCGTCGCGGACGGGTTCGAACACCCGTGGGGGCTCGCCTTTCTCCCGGACGACGGTCGACTCCTCGTGACGGAGCGTCCCGGTCGTCTCTCGCTCGTCGACCCCGAGGCCGGCACCCGGACGGCAGTCGAGGGGATCCCCGAGGTCCATGCCGCCGGACAGGGAGGCCTGCTCGACGTCGCGGTGCACCCCGCTTTCCCGGACGACCCGCGCGTGTACCTCACGTACGCGGCGACGGACGACTCGGACCGATCGGCGACACACGTCGGGAGCGGGCGGCTCTCGCTCGTCGATCCCGAGGCGCCCGCGCTCGACGGGTTCGAGGCGATCCACGTCGCAGAGCCGTTCCTCGCCTCCGACAACCACTACGGCTCTCGGGCGACGTTCGGTCCGGACGGCGCGCTGTTCGTCACGGCCGGCGACCGGCGCGACACAGACTTCGGTCCCGACCACGTCTCGCAGGACCGGTCGGCCGAGCCTGGCTCCACCCTCCGGCTCACGCCCGCTGGCGACGCGCACCCGGACAATCCATTTATTAACAAGGAGGGCGCCGCGGACGCGATATACAGCTACGGCCACCGGAATCCCCAGGCGATGGCCGTTCGCGGTGACACCGACGCGATATGGGTGTGTGAACACGGCGAGCGAGACGGTGATGAGATCAACGTCGTCGAACGCGGCGGGAACTACGGGTGGCCGATCGCCAGCGAGTCCTGTCGGTACGGGAGCGACGAGCGCGTCGCCCCGAGCCACCGCGAGCGCGATGACGTCGTCGCCCCCGTCCACTACTGGCCCTGCGGCTCCGGGGGGTTCCCGCCGAGCGGGGCCGTTTTCTACGACGGCGACGCCTTCCCGGCGTGGCGGGGCAACCTGTTCGCCGGGACGCTCGCCGCGGAGTACCTCGGACGGTTCACCGTCGACGGCGAGGGATCGCGGGAGGCGGAGGTGACCGAGCGCGACCCGCTCCTCGACGACCGCGGGTGGCGAATCCGGGCACTCGCCGTCGATCCGGTGACGGGACACCTCTACGTTGCCGTCGACGACGCGGACGCTCCGGTGGTGCGGATCGTTCCGGCTTGAGATGTCGCCGGGTCGTCTGATCGTGTGAGCGGTTCACTCGGTCATCGGACCAAAACCCCCGCGAAACCCCGTGTGAACGCTCCACAGCCCAAAAGCGGGACCGCTATCCTTTTACCTCACCATCTGGAATCGAGGAGTACAGTCTCGCCACGATGCGTACCGAAGATGGACTCACGATCTGTGTTCCTTCTTCGGTCGTCCGGGAGGCCGAGGACGCCCGCGAGGCGACGCGCAAACTCGGCTACGTTGCCCGTGCGGCAGCGGTATTCCGGGCGGATCGACTGGTCGTCTTCCCCGACAGGGAAGGCGAACGGCGACGGGGCGGTGAGTACGTCCGCACCGTACTGGGGTACGCCGCGACCCCGCCGGAGCTCCGAAAGGACCTCTGGGGGGAACGCGACGAACTCCGGTACGCTGGCGTGCTCCCGCCGCTCCGCGTGCCGTGGCGGACCGGCTCGACCCCTAGCGGGGAAGAGTCGAAAACACAGGGACTCGTGACCGAGGTCGGACCTGAAGGCCGCGTCCGGGTCAATTCCCCGCTGCGGGAACACCCAATCTCCCTACTCGTGCCCTCCGGAATGGAGGTCGAGCAGGGGGAGCGCGTCACCATCAGGGTCTCTTCGAGAGAACCGGTCCGCGCCCGCATCACCGGGAAGCCTGAGGAGGGTTTCCAGGTCGTGGAAGCGGACCTGTCGGAAGCGCTCGCCGGCGACGGCTTGGCCGTCGCGACGTCGCGGCACGGAGAAGAGCTCTCCGTCTCGCGGCTCGGCGACCTCGTTTCGGATGCGCAGAAGGCCGGCGGCTACGTCGTCGCCTTCGGCTCACCCGAACGAGGGCTTCCGGAGATGCTCGGGCTCTCGCCCGACAGCATTCGGGCGGCCGTCGCCGACGGTCGTCCGGTCGAACCCGATCCGGGGTTCGACCTCTGGCTGAACACGATCCCGGCACAGAGCAGCGAGGTCGTCCGAACGGAGGAGGCTCTGTTCGTGACTCTCGGCTCGCTCACACTCACGGAGTAAACACATGCCACAACCAAGCCGACCACGAAAAGGCTCGCTGGGCTACGGCCCACGCACCCGCGCCGACCGAGAGGTCCCGCGCATCCGCTCGTGGCCAGACGACGACGGAGCCCCCGCACTGCAGGGGTTCGCCGGCTACAAGGCCGGAATGACGCACGTCGTGATGGTCAACGACGAGGCGAACTCGCCGCGTGAAGGGATGGAAGAGTCCATCCCCGTCACGGTCGTCGAGACGCCGCCGATGTACGCGGTGGCCCTGCGCGCCTACGAACAGACGCCGTACGGTATGAAGCCGGTCGAAGAGGTCTGGGCGACCGAGTTCCACGAGGAACTCGACCGCGCGCTCGATCTCCCGGCGGAAGACACCTTCGAGGAAGATGCTGAGGAACTCCGCGCGTTGCTCGACGACGGTGTCGTCGACGACATCCGCGTCATCACTCACACCGCCCCCTCGGAGCTCGCGAATGTGCCCAAAAAGAAGCCCGACGTGATGGAGACCCGAGTCGGCGGCGGCTCCCTCGAGGAGCGCGCCGACTTCGGGCTCGACCTCGTCGCAGAAGGCGGCGCCCACGAGTTCGGCGACGTCTTCCGCGCGGGTCAGTACACCGACGTCTCGGGCATCACGAAGGGGAAAGGGACGCAGGGTCCCGTCAAGCGCTGGGGCGTCCAGAAGCGGAAGGGCAAACACGCCCGCCAGGGATGGCGGCGCCGGATCGGCAACCTCGGTCCGTGGAATCCCTCCCGCGTGCGCTCCACCGTGCCCCAGCAGGGGCAAACCGGCTACCACCAGCGAACCGAGCTCAACAAGCGCCTCATCGACTTCGGCGAGGGTGACGACGCCAGCGTCGATGGTGGCTTCGTCAACTACGGCGAGGTCGACGGTGAGTACGCGCTTATCAAGGGCTCGCTGCCGGGGCCGGACAAGCGCCTGCTTCGGTTCCGCCCGGCCATTCGGCCGAACGACCAGCCGCGCCTCGACCCCGAGGTCCGGTACGTATCCACCGCATCCAACCAGGGATAATTCATGAACGCAACAGTACACGACCTGGACGGCGGGGACGCGGGCAGCGTCGAGCTGCCGGCGATCTTCGAGACCGCGTTCCGACCGGACCTCATCGGTCGGGCGGTTTCCGCCGCACAGGCTAACCGGAAACAGGCCTACGGTGCCGACGAGTTCGCCGGGATGCGAACCCCCGCGGAGTCGTTCGGCTCCGGACGCGGGCTCGCACACATCCCGCGCTCCGAAAACGTCGCCCGCCGCGTCCCGAGTGCGGTCTCGGGTCGTCGCGCGCACCCGCCGAAGGCCGAGAAGGACCAGACGAAGAAACTGAACGACAAGGAACGAAAGCTCGCCGTCCGTTCGGCCATCGCGGCCACCACCGACGCCGAGCTCGTCGCCGAGCGCGGTCACGCGTTCGACGAGGATCTCGATCTTCCGCTCGTCGTCTCTGACGAGTTCGAGGATCTCGAAAAGACGCAGGAGGCCCTGGGCGTCCTTGAGGCGGTCGGCGTCGATGCCGACATTGAGCGTGCCGAAGAAGGCCGCTCGGTTCGCGCAGGCCAAGGGAAGCTCCGTGGCCGGAAGTACAGCCAGCCGAAGTCCGTGCTCGTCGTCACCAGCGAGACGCCGTCCCGCGCCGCCCGAAACCTCTCGGGCGTCGATGTTGCGACCGCCGCCGAGGTCAACGCGGAAGATCTCGCGCCGGGGACGCACCCGGGTCGACTCACGCTGTGGACCGAAAGCGCCATCGCGGAGGTGGCCGACCGATGAACTCGATCATCGAGCACCCGCTCGTCACCGAGCAGGCGATGAACGAGATGGACTTCAAGAACAAGCTGCTGTTCATCGTCGATGTCGACGCGACGAAGCCCGAGATCCGCGACGAGGTTCAGGAGCGCTACGACGTCGTCGTCGACGACGTGAACACGCAGGTGACCTCGAAGGGCAAAAAGAAGGCGACGGTCACGCTCTCGGCCGACGACGACGCGACCGAGATAGCCTCGCGCATCGGGGTGTTCTGATATGGGACGACGAATTCAAGGACAGCGGCGTGGACGTGGCGGCCCGACGTTCCGGGCTCCCTCCCACCGCTACAAGGCAGAACTGTCGCACAAGAAGCTCGAAGACGTGGACACGATCTCCGGCGAAATCGTCGGGATCGAACACGACCCCGCCCGCTCGGCTCCGCTCGCGGAGATCGAGTTCGAGGACGACGACCGTCGGCTCGTGCTCGCGCCGGAAGGCGTGCGCGTGGGCGACACGATTCAGGTCGGCGTCTCAGCGGAGATCAAGCCCGGGAACACCCTCCCGCTGGCCGAGATCCCCGAGGGTGTTCCGGTCTGTAACGTCGAGAGTAACCGCGGGGACGGCGGGAAGTTCGCGCGCGCCTCCGGCGTGTCTGCGACGCTTCTCACCCACGACCGCGACGTCGCGGTCGTCCAGCTTCCCAGCGGGGAAGTCAAACGGCTCGATCCGCAGTGCCGCGCTACGATCGGCGTGGTCGCGGGCGGCGGTCGGACGGAGAAGCCGTTCGTCAAGGCCGGTAACAAGTACCACAAGATGAAGGCGCGCGGGACGAAATACCCGCGTGTCCGCGGCGTCGCGATGAACGCCGTCGACCACCCCTTCGGTGGGGGCGGTCGCCAACACCCCGGCCAGCCGAAATCGGTCTCGCGGGACGCCCCGCCGGGACGGAAGGTCGGTGACATCGCATCCAAGCGCACCGGACGAGGTGGCAACAAATGAGTTCCAACTACCGAACCGGCCGCGAAGGCAAGGAGTTCGCCTACCGCGGTCACTCGCTCGACGAGCTGCAGGAGATGGACGTTGACGAAGTCGCGGAACTGCTCCCCGCACGCCTGCGGCGAAGCATCGTTCGCGGACTGACCACCGAACAGCAGAAGCTGCTCGAGAAGACCCGGAGCCGCGACAAGGAGACGACGGCGGACGATCCGATCCGGACGCATCTGCGCGACATGCCCGTCCTGCCGGAGTTCGTCGGTGTCACGTTCTCCGTGTACAACGGACACAGCTTCGAGCGTGTGCAGGTCGAGCCCCAGATGATCGGTCACTACCTGGGCGAGTTCCACCTCACCCGAAGCACCGTCGAACACGGTCAGGCCGGCATCGGCGCGACCCGGTCCTCGAAGTTCGTGCCCCTCAAGTAATCCATGGGAATCAATTACAGCGTCGAGGCCGATCCGGAGACCACCGCCAAGGGGATGCTCCGCGACCGGCCCATCAGCGTGAAGGACAGCAAGGAGATCTCTCGGGAGATCAAAGGCGAGACCGTCGCCGACGCCGAGGAGTTCCTCCAGGCCGTCATCGACGAGGAGACGTCGGTTCCGATGCGCCAGCACAACGCCGGCGCGGGCCACCGCTCCGACATCGACGGCTGGGACGCGGGTCGCTACCCGGCGAAGGCCGCCAAGGACTTCCTCAAGCTCTTAGAGAACGTCAAGCACAACGCGGACGAACAGGGCTTCGACGGCGACGAGATGATCATCAAACACGTCGCCCCCCACAAGGTCGGCGAACGACCGGGTCGGAATCCGCGTGCTGCGGGCGCCACCCAGTGGAACACCACACTCGCCGACGTCGAGCTCATCATCGAGGACCCGGAGGCTGACGAATAATGGCTGACGAACACCAATTCATCGAGGACGGCCTTCGCCGTTCACAGATCAACGAGTTCTTCGCGGACGAGCTCGGTCGAGCCGGCTACGGCGGCATGGACGTCGCCAAGACGCCGATGGGCACGCAGATCGTCCTGAAGGCCGAAAAGCCCGGTATGGTCATCGGGAAGGGCGGGAAAAACATCCGGAAGATCACCTCGGAGCTCGAGGACCGCTTCGGGATGGACGACCCCCAGATCGACGTTCAGGAGGTCGACGAGCCCGACCTGAACGCGCAGATTGTCGCCGATCGACTCGCGAACGCCCTCGAACGCGGCTGGTACTTCCGGAAGGCCGGCCACACGACGATCGACCGGATCATGGACGCTGGCGCCCTCGGCGCCGAGATCGTCCTCTCCGGAAAGGTCACCGGCGCGCGCTCGCGTGTTGAGAAGTTCAACCGCGGCTACATCAAGCACAACGGCGAACCCGCCCAGGAAGTGGTCGACCACGGACAGGGCGTCGCCGTGATGAAGCTCGGAACGATCGGCGTCAACGTGAAGATTATCCCGCCGGGAGCAAAGCTTCCCGACGACTTCGACATCCGAGAGGACGCCGAGGTCCCGGAAGTTGAGCAAGCCGCGGTCGACGCGGACGCCGACGAAGGCGTCGAATCGCTCCTCGAAGACGAACCGGACGAAGTTCCCGATGTCGGCGCGGACGACGACGTCGAGGTCCCGGACGAAGACCCCGCCGACGTCATCGACGAGGAGGTCGTCGAAGAGGTCGTCGAGGAGAGTCAGGACGCGGAGGCAACCGACGTTGCCGCCGAGGAACCGGTCGGCGACGAAGATGTCGACGCCGACGAGTTGGACGATCTCGACGAGGAGATCGAATCGGAGGCCGCTGACCTCGTCGCGGAGATGGAAGCGGCGGACGAAGACGAGGAGGACGAGTAACAATGGCCATCCTCTACACCGACGAGATCCGCGATATGACCGCCGCAGAACGGCAGGTCGAACTCGAGGAACTCGAGACGGAACTGCTGAACTCGAAGGCGCAGCGGGCCGCCGGCGGCATGCCGGAGAGTCCCGGTCGCGTCAAGGAGATGAAGAAGACGATCGCCCGGATCAAGACGATCCAGGCGGAAGAAGGCGACTTCGACGACGAATAACGATGATAACCCCCGATCAGCTCATCCGGCACGAACTCATCGGCCTCCCCGTTTGGGTGGCCGATGCCGACAGCGACGCCCACGTGGGCATCGCCGGTCGCGTGCTGTCTGAGACGTTCGGTACCCTCGTGGTCCGAACGCGATCGGGGGACAAACGCGTGCCCAAGTCGGGTGCGACGTTCGAGTTCGGGATCGTCGATGTTCCAACCGCGCGCACAGATGAAGCCGCCGACGACGGCCAGTCGTCGGGGTCCGCGTCCCAACTCGGGTCGGATACTACGGGGGTTCGCCCCCGTCAGTCTGGCCCGTCCGGGTCCACGAGCGCCGTCACCGTCGACGGCGCGGGTTCGGCGAGCCGACGAGGCGAGTGCAAAGACGTGGTCTACGTAACGGTGGATGGCACGCGGTTGCAGCATCGACCCGCCGAACGCACCGAACAAGGTGTCACACAATGGCGATAGGAATCGACGTACCCACGCCTCCGGAGCCAGACAACCCGGAGGATTACGACTACGAGAAGTGCCCGTTTTACGGGCAGCTCTCCGTCCGCGGCCAGACCCGTGAGGGAACGGTCGTGTCGACGGATATGGAAAAGACCGTCATCGTCGAGCGAGAATACGACGTGTTCGTACCGAAATACGATCGGTACATGAAGCGTCGCTCGCGCATCCCGGCTCACGTGCCGGGCGTGCTCGACTCGCTCGAAGTCGGTGACGAAGTGAAAATCGCGGAGACGCGACCGCTCTCGAAGACGAAATCCCACGTCGTCGTCGAGAACCTGTCGGGTGATCAGTGATGGAGGCGCTCAAGGCCGACGTCACGCAGGGGCTCTCGAAGGGCTCGCTCATCACGTGCGCCGACAACACCGGCGCCCGTGAGCTGAAGGTGATCTCGGTGGCCGGCTACTCCGGCACCAAGAACCGCCACCCGAAGGCAGGTATCGGCGACAAGGTGACCGTCTCGGTCACTAAGGGAACCCCGGAGATGCGGCGGCAGGTGCTGGAGGCGGTCGTCGTCCGCCAGCGCAAGTCGATCCGCCGTCCGAACGGCACGCGCGTGAAGTTCGAGGACAACGCGGCCGTCATCATCGACGACCTCGATGAGCCGCGGGGCACGGAGATCAAAGGCCCCGTCGCTCGCGAGGTCGCCGAACGATTCGGGAGCATCGCCTCGACCGCGACGATGATCGTCTAATCATGACGAAACAGCCACGCAAACAACGAAAACGGTCGGAGACCGCGCCGCTTCACGAGCGGCAGAACCAGGTTCGGGCCACGCTCACGGAAGACCTCCGAGAGGAGTACGACCAGCGGAACGTCCGCGTCAACGCCGGCGACACCGTCGAGGTGCTTCGCGGCGACGCGGCCGGCACGGAGGCCGAAGTTATTTCGGTCGACCTGTCCGCAGAGCGGATCACCGTCGAGGACGTCACCGTCGAGAAGGCGGACGGGGAGGAGGTTCCCCGCCCGATTCCGGCGAGTAACGTCCGGGTGACCGATCTCGACCTGGAAGACGACCGCCGAGAGGCGCGGCTCCAGGAGGATAACGAATGACGCGACATCAGAAGCGACTGGCAGTACCGAACTCCTGGCCGGTCGAGCGAAAGACGAACACGTTCACCGTCAAGGCCGGCGCCGGCCCGCACGGTGAGGCGGGCGTTCCGCTCGTCGTCCTGCTGCGGGACGTGCTCGGCTACGTCGACTCGACGAAGGAGGCGCGCTACGCGCTGAACAACGACTCGGTCCTCGTCAACGGGGACGCCATCTCGGACGAACAGCGTCCGATCGGGATGTTCGACATCGTGGCGTTCCCCGAGCGCGGCGAGTTCTTCCGTGTGTTCCCCGACGAGGGCGGTCGGCTCGCGCTGACCCCCGTCGACGAGGACGCCGCGGGGAGCCGCCTCGGTAGGATCACGAACAAGGTCGTCGTCTCCGGCGGAGACGCCCAGCTGACGCTCCACGACGGGACGAACGTCCGTGTCGACGCCGACACGCCGTACGACACCAAAGACTCGATCGTCATCGATAACGAGTCGAAAGAGATCGTCGCTCACTTCGAGTACGAAGAGGGCGCGCTCGTCACCGCCGTCGCCGGCCAGCACGCCGGGCGCATCGGCGAAGTCGACGACATCGATGTGACGCTCGGGTCCGGATCCAACACCGTCTCCGTCGCCGATGACGGAGACGGATACGAGACGGTTGAGGAGTACCTCGTCGTCATCGACGAGAACTTCACCGGCGACGACGCCGACGAGACGGGTGATTCGGATGAGTGAATCCGAGAGCGCCGCGCACGAGATGCGCGAGCCCACCCTCGAGAAGGTCGTCGTCCACATGGGCGTCGGACAGGGCGGTGAACCCCTCGCCGACGCCGAAGAGATTATCGAGGCGATCACGGACCAGCAGTCGGTCCGGACCACCTCGAAGCGCACCATCGCCGAGTTCGGGATCCGCAAGGGCGACCCGATCGGTGTCAAGGTGACGCTGCGGGGTGAGGATGCACACGCATTCCTTGAGACCGCACTGGAACTCGTCGAGATCGCCGAGAGCCAGTTCGACGATACGGGCAATCTGAGCTTCGGAGTCGAAGACCACACCGACTTCCCGAGCCAGGAATACGACCCGAACATCGGTATCTACGGGCTCGACGTGACGACGACGATCGTCCGCCCCGGCTACCGCGTGTCGAAACGGGACAAGGGGACCGCCTCGATCCCGGTAAAACACCGGATGACCGCCGAGGACGCGGCTGTGTTCCTCGAAACGAACTTCGACGTTGAGGTAACGGCATGAGCGAAGCGAACAACGACACGGGCGAACACGCGGCGAAACGCACCGATTCTCGGCACACGTGCCGGCGGTGCGACCGCGAGCAGGGGCTTGTCGGCAAGTACGACATCAACCTCTGTCGACAGTGTTTCCGCGAAGTCGCCCGAGACATGGGATTTGAGAAGTACAGCTGATCATGACAGGAAACGATCCATTCACCAACGCACTCGCCGGCATGGACAACGCCGAGAGCGTTGGCCACCTGTCGTACACGGTTGAGCCCGCCTCCAACATCATCGGCTCCGTCCTCGAGGTCCTCTACGACCGCGGGTACGTCGACGGCTTCGAATACGTCGACGACGGGAAAGCTGGGAAGTTCGAGGTCGAACTGAAAGGCGCGATCAACGAATGTGGCGCCGTCAAGCCCCGCTACTCCGCGGGCGCTGACGAGTTCGAAAAATGGGAGAAGCGATTCCTCCCTGCCCGTGACTACGGGACGCTCATCGTCACGACGAGCCACGGCGTCATGAGCCACTACGAGGCCCGCGAAGAGGGCATCGGCGGCCAAGTGATCGCATACGTCTACTAACAATGAACAGAGTCGAAATCGAGATTCCGGACGACGTCTCCGCCGAGACCGAGCACCTCGAACTCACCGTCGAGGGTCCCAACGGGAGCGTTACGCGACGCCTTTGGTACCCCGACATCGAGGTCACGGTCGAAGACGGTGTCGTCGCTATCGCCTCCGAGAACGAGGACGCGAAGACGAACGCCACGGTTGGCACCTTCGAGAGCCACGTCGCCAACATGATCCACGGCGTCACCGACGGATGGGAGTACACGATGGAAGTGTACTACGCCCACTTCCCGATGCAGGTGTCCGTGGAGGGCGACGAGGTCGTCATCGAGAACTTCCTCGGCGAGCGCGCGCAGCGACGCACCCCGATCCGCGGGGACACGGATGTACAGATCGACGGCGAGACGGTCACGCTTTCGGGCTCCGATAAGGAGGCCGTCGGGCAGACCGCCGCCGACATCGAACAGCTGACGAAGGTGACCGACAAGGACACGCGTGTCTTCCAGGACGGCGTGTACATCGTCGAGAAGCCCACCGGAGGTGCCTAACACATGGCCGAAGAACTCGAAGACATCAGCGGTGTCGGTCCCTCGAAGGCGGACGCCCTTCGCGAGGCCGGCTACGAGACGGTCGAAGACGTGAAGGCCGCCTCCCAGTCGGAGCTCTCCGAGGTCGACGGCGTCGGGAACGCGCTCGCCGCGCGTATCAAAGCCGACGTCGGCGGTCTGGAGGTCGACGAGGAGGCGGACGCGGAGATCGAAGACGAGACGGACGAGGAGGAAGAGGCCGACGAGGCCGACGCCGACGAGGACGTCGAGACGGAGCTTCGCCCCCGCGGCCACGCCGATAAGACGCCGGAACTGGACGACGAAACCGCTCGCGCGCTCGCACAGAAGCACCGCGAGGGGAAACCCCAGTTCAATCGGCAGGATTACCACAAGAAAAAGCGCATCCCGACGTCGTGGCGCAAGCCGCGCGGCGGGCTCTCCAAGCAGCGCCGGCGCATGAAGGCCAAAGGTCCCGTCGTCGAGGCGGGCTTCCGTTCGCCGAAGGCGTCGCGCGACCTGCACCCGAGCGGCTTCGAGGAAGTCCATGTGCACAACACGGGCGACCTCGAGGGCGTCAACGGGGACACGCAGGCGGTGCGGATCGCCGGCTCCGTCGGCGGCCGCAAGCGCGAACTGATCGAAGACGAGGCGGAAGAGCGCGAGATTCGCGTGCTGAACCCGACCTACGTCGAAGTGGAGGTCGACAACGATGAGTGATCTGAAGGCACAAAAGCGGCTCGCGGCGGACGAGCTGGACGTCGGCAAGGGCCGCGTCTGGCTCAACCCCGATGCACTGGAGGAGATCGAAGACGCGATCACCCGCGAGGATGTTCGCGAACTCATCGACCAAGGGACGATCCGCGCGAAGGACGCGAAGACGAACTCCCGCGGTCGAGCCCGCGAGCGCGCCGAAAAGCGCTCGTACGGTCACAAGTCCGGTGCCGGGACCCGGAAAGGAAAGTCCGGTGCGCGGCAGAACACCAAAGACGACTGGAAGGCGCGGATTCGCGCACAGCGCGCCCGCCTGAAGGAACTCCGCGACGAGGCTGACGTGCTCGACGCTACCGAGTACCGCACGCTTTACAACAAAGCGAGCGGTGGCGAGTTCGAGGACGTCGCGCGGCTGGAGGCGTACATCCAGACGCAGTTCGGTTACGAGGTGACGAACTAATGGCGACAGGACCACGATATAAGGTGCCGATGCGGCGCCGCCGTGAGGTCCGAACGGATTACCACCAGAGGTTGCGCCTGCTGAAATCGGGCAAGCCTCGCCTGGTCGCCCGGGTGAGCAATGCTCACGTCAGGGCGCAGCTGGTAACTCCCGGACCCGACGGTGACGAGACCCACGCGGCTGCCTCCAGCGAGGACCTCGCTGAGTACGGCTGGGATGCCCCCACGGGCAACCTCCCCAGCGCGTACCTCACAGGGTATCTCGCGGGTGCCCGCGCCGTCGACGCCGGCCTCGACGAGGCCGTCCTCGACATCGGGCTCAACACGGCGACCCCCGGCAACAAGACGTTCGCAGTACAGGAAGGAGCGATCGACGCTGGCCTCGAAATCCCGCACAACGACGACGTGCTGGCCGACTGGTCGCGCACGCGTGGCGAGCATATCGCCGCGTACGCCGAGCAGGTCGACGAGCCGCTGTACAGCGGCGATTTCGACGCGGCCGACCTACCCGAGCACTTCGACGACGTGCTCACCACGATCCAGGAGGACCATGAGTAGACACAACGACGGCTGGGAACCGCGGACGCGACTCGGCCGCAAGGTACAGGACGGCGACATCTCGTCGATGGAACAGGCGCTCGACTCCGGTCTCCCGTTGAAGGAGGCGGAGATCGTCGACCAGCTCCTCCCGGGGCTCGAAGACGAAGTGCTGGACATCAATATGGTCCAGCGCATGACTGACTCCGGTCGCCGCGTGAAGTTCCGCTGTGTGGTCGCCGTGGGGAACCGCGACGGCTACCTCGGCTACGCGCAGGCCCGCGACGATCAGGTCGGCGGTGCGATCCAGAAGGCCATCGACGTCGCGAAGCTGAACATCATCAAGGTCGACCGCGGCTCGGGGTCGTGGGAGGACCAGCCCGGCGGCACGAACTCCCTGACTCGGACCGCAGAGGGGAAGGCCGGCTCCGTCACCGTCGAGATCAAGCCCGCTCCGCAGGGGCTCGGTCTCGCGGCCGCGGAAACGGTCCGCAACATTCTGGAGCTCGCCGGCGTCGAGGACGCCTGGACGAACTCCGACGGCAACACGCGCACGACGGTGAACCTCGCGAAAGCGACGTTCAACGCCCTGGAGAATGCGGCGCAGTCCCGCACACCCCAGCATGCGCGTGAGGTCCACTACGACGAGGTGAGCAAGTGATGCAAGCGATTGTGCAGCTCCGCGGTGACGTGAACCTCGAATACGGTGTCGAGGACACGCTCGACATGCTGAACATTGGGCGCGTCAACCACGCGACGTTCGTCCCGGAGACGGACTCGTACCGTGGTATGATCACGAAGGTCAACGACATCGTCGCGTTCGGGGAACCGAGCGTCGACGCCGTCGCGACCACTGTCGCTCGACGCGGCGAGCCCCTCGAGGGCTCCGCCGACATCGACGACGAGTGGATCGACGACAACACCGACTACGCCGACCTCGAGGCGCTGGCTGAGGCGCTCGTCGCGGAAGAGACGACCCTGCGCGAGCAGGGGCTCTCCCCGACGCTGCGACTCCACGCGCCCCGCGGCGGTCACGACGGTATCAAACACCCGGTGGTCGAGGGCGGTGAACTCGGTCGCCACACGACGGAGGAGATCGACAGCCTCCTGGAGGCAATGCGATGACGAGCAAGAAACGTCGACAGCGCGGATCTCGGACGCACGGCGGCGGCACGCACAAGAACCGGCGCGGCGCCGGCCATCGCGGCGGTCGCGGTGCGGCAGGTCGCTCGAAACATGAGTTTCACAACTACGGGCCGCTCGGCAAGTACGGGTTCAAACGCCCCGAGGACTCCCAGACGGAGGTCCTCGAGGTCAAGGTCCAGAAGCTCGACGAGGACGCGGCGCTATACGCCGCTGACGACCTCGCGACGGAAGACGGTGACGCGTACGTCATCGACGCGCGCGACGTCGTCGACGACGGCTACGACGCCGACGTCGTGAAGGTACTCGGCGGCGGACAGGTCCGCCGAGAGCTCCGCATCACGGCTGACGCGTTCACCGCCGGTGCGGTCGAACTGATCGAGGAGTCCGGCGGTGAGGCAACGCTCTCTGAGCGTGCCGAGGAAGCCGCCTCGGAAGCCGAAACCGACTCCGACGACGAAGATAACGAGGCGTAACGATGAGTTGGAAGGAGGTCGCCGAACCGGTACTCACGCGGATGCCCGTCGTGGAACGACCTGCGGGTCACGTTCCGTTCCGACGGAAGCTCACGTGGACGGCCGGTATCCTGATCGTCTACTTCTTCTTGACCAACATCAATCCGTTCGGGTTGGCCGTCGGTCAGGGGTCGGACTTCTTCGGGCAGTTCCGGTCGGTGCTTGCCGGGTCGTCCGGCTCGCTGTTGCAGGTCGGTATCGGACCGATCGTCACGGCGTCCATCGTCCTCCAGCTGTTGGGCGGTGCGAACCTGCTGGGGCTCGACACTGACGACCCGCGCGACCAGGTCCTGTACCAGGGTCTCCAGAAGCTGCTGGTGGTCATCGTCACTGCGCTGACGGCCGCGCCGATGGTGTTCACTGGCGAGTTCCTGCCCGCGGATCCGGCCGTCGGACAGGCGCTCGGCATCGGGATGTTCGGCGTTGAGACGCTGATCTTCGTACAGATCTTCATCGGTGGCGTCCTCCTTCTGTTCATGGACGAGATCGTGAGCAAGTGGGGTGTCGGCTCCGGTGTCGGTCTGTTCATCATCGCCGCGGTGAGCCAACAGATCGTCGGCGGGTTCTTCAGCTTCTCCGCGCTCGGCGCGTCCGGCTTCTTCGCGAGCTGGTACGGACTCATCTTCGGCGACGTTCCGGTGTCGCTGTCGCCGTTCACGGCAGAGGGGCTTCAGAACCTCCTGTTCGATCCGGGGAACATTCTCGCGCTGTTCACGACCGTGTTCATCTTTGGGATCGTCGTGTACGCGGAGTCCGTCCGCGTCGAAATCCCGCTGTCGCACGCTCGTGTGAAGGGTGCGCGTGGGCGCTTCCCGGTGAAGCTCATCTACGCGTCGGTCCTGCCGATGATCCTCGTTCGCGCGCTGCAGGCGAACGTCCAGTTTCTCGGACAGATCCTCTCCTCGCAGTGGGCGGGGATGCCGGGATGGCTCGGGACGTACAGCGAACAGGGACAGCCCATCTCGGGGCTGTTCTACTACCTGAACCCGATCCAGTCGCGGACGGAGTGGATGTGGTTCCTCGGCGAGATTCCGGCATCGGTTGAGCCGTGGATGATCGCAGTTCGGCTCGTTATCGACCTGACGTTCATGGTCGTCGGCGGGGCGATCTTCGCGATCTTCTGGGTCGAAACCACCGGGATGGGTCCCGAAGCGACCGCGAAACAGATCCAGGGCTCCGGGATGCAGATCCCGGGCTTCCGCCGGAACCCACAGGTCGTCGAGAAGGTCATGGAACGGTACATCCCGCAGGTGACCGTCATCGGCGGTGCCCTCGTCGGGCTACTCGCCGTGCTCGCGAACCTGCTGGGAACCATCGGACAAGTCTCCGGAACCGGACTGCTGCTCGCGGTCTCCATCACGTACAAGCTGTACGAGGAGATCGCCGAAGAGCAGCTGATGGAGATGCACCCGATGATGCGCCAGATGTTCGGCAACGAGTAACGAACGACTGGGCGCGGCACTCGCGTTTCCGGTGCGGTCCGCGGCGGGCCGTACTGTATTTATTGCACCTTGGAGCGGAGCCACTCTGTGTCTGCTCAACGGTCCGGCACTTAGACGCTGTGTACACGCTCACCCGAACGTCGGTCAGCGTTCGTGGCTCGTAGCTGTGAACTTCCTCGCAGACGCACCACGCACCGGTCTCGAAGTCGAGTTTGGCGGCACCCGTTCCGAGGACGGACAACGAATGACTCACAGCCGAGGCTGTCGGTGGCTTTGAGCGTGTTTCGCGTCGCCCGACGGACGCTGTCGGGCGTTGCACGCCTGTCTCCGTAATACGACATCGCGGCCGCGTGGATCACGTAATCAGTGTTGAGGTCGTACGCGTCGGTGATCGCAACCTCGCCGAGATCGAGAGGATCCTTCGCCATCGCCTCCTCGTTTATCGGACCGTTTGCGGCGCGCCAGAGCGCGCCGGCGACACCGCTTCCCATACGGAGGCCCGTCCCCGCGACGCTCGCGAGGGCGTCAGCGTGCTATTCAGCAATCACCGTGGACGATGTCGAACCCCATCGACGACGCCTTCCTCGGTAAGTCGGTAACACTGACGCCCGGACAGCGTCTGCGAGGCGGGAGGGGGACCCGTGAGTAAGCCATATTACGTTCTGGCGGCTACGACGCAATATGGCAATTGTTCGACGGCGCGGTCTGGTCTCAACCGGATCAGGAGGTACTCATCCGTGAGCCATCACCTCGACGAGATTGACCGGCGGATCCTCCACGCATTGATGTCTGACGCACGAAACACGTCGGCCCCGATGATCGCGGAGGACCTGAACGTATCTGCGGGAACGATCCGCAATCGCATCGAACGCCTCGAAGAAGAGGGCGTGATCCGTGGGTACACGGCGATCATCGATTTCGAACAGGCCGGCGGCCGGCTCACGTCCGTGTTTATGTGTACCGTCCCGGCGGACGAACGCGAACGACTGGCGTTGGCGGCGCGGTCGATACCCGGCGTCGTCAACGTCAGGGTGCTGATGGCGGGTCGACGGGACCTCCAGGTCGTTGCGGTCGGCGAAGAAACGAGCGATCTCAGGGAAATTGCTCGGACGATTTCTGGACTTGACATCCGCATCGAGGACGAAGAGCTTCTCCAAACGGAGTTTTACACCCCCTACTCCGGGTTCCTGTCGGACGATGCTCGGCAGTCGGTGGTCACCGATACGGTCACGCTCGCGGACGGGACCGCCGTGATCGAGGTATGCGTCACCGATGACGCGCCGATCGTCGGTCGATCGCCGTCGGAGGCCCGCGCCGACGGGCTCTTATCGAGCACGGCCATCGTGACGTCGATCGAGCGCGACGGGTCGATCATCCATCCGGTTGACGACACAGTGATCCGGCCGAACGACGTAGTGACCGTGCTGCCGAAGGATGCGTCCGACGAGGACGTCCTCGACGCGTTTCTCATCGACGAGGACGAACCGCAGTCGACGACGTGGTGAAGCCTTTTCGTTTATTATTCCGGGCGGCCAACCGCGAGCCATGGCAGACACGATCCTCGTTCCGCTCGAACTCCCCGATCCGGAGCCGTTATCGCCGGTGTTGGTTGAGGGCCTTTCCTCGCTCACGGTCGTGGTGCTCGGCCACTACGACCTCCCCGAGCAGACGCCGGCCAGTTCGGCACGCGAACAGTTCGGTGAGACGGCGCAGGCGACGCTTGACGAGGTCGCCGACGCGTTCGCCGACGCCGGTGCGTCCGTCCGGACGCGGCTGGTGTTCGGGAAGGATCGGGCGGCCGCGATTCGGCAGGTTGCGGACGAGGAGGACTGCGCCGCCGAGCTCGACCCCGCTCCGACGGAGGGGATCCGTAGAATCCTCGTGCCGCTCCCGGATGTCGCCGAACTCGATCGGCTTCCGAGATTCATCCGAATCTTGAGTGAGGACTCGACCCAGCGGATCACCCTGTTTCACGTCGTTGAGGGAGCGGAACGCCGCGAGCAAGGCGAGGCTGTCGTCACGGAAACTCGGGAGCGCCTGATCGAGGAGGGATTCGATTCTGCGGCGGTCGACACGCTAGTCGTTGAGGGCGACGAGCACGACGAAGAGATTCTTCGGGTCGCGGCCGACTACGACGCGGTAGTGATGTACGAGCCGGAATCTCGACTCGGTGATCGCGTCTTCGGTACGCTCGCAGACCGGATCGCAGACGAGACCGGCGATCCGGTGATCGTCGTTAATAGGGACTACTGACCGTTCCCGGCGGTACCGTCTCGGAAGGCCGTTTTTGGGAATTGTTTTCCTGGCCGTCGTTCTCCGACTCCTTCTCGCTCGGCGCTACGCCGTCTATTACTCCGGCTTCGTTGATGTGATCCCGTCGTCCTCCTCGCCGCGACGGGCCCGAAGGATCGTCCCGATCGCTCCGGTTCGCTCCGTTCTGGACTGTCCGTACGCGAAGTACACGAGCGCGCTCCCGACGATAATTCCGACCGCCCCGAGAATTGGAACGGTTCCCATCTGCGTGAGCAGGGCAATACCGGCGACGAAGCCAAACACCTGGACGAACGGGTACCCTGGCGCCGTGAACTCGGGCTCGTACGAGGGTACGTCAGCCACGCGGAAGGCGACCAGTGCCATGTTCTCGAACGAGAACACGAGGATCTGAAACGCGCTCGCCAGTTTGGCCAACTCGATCACCGGAACGAACGCGATGAGTAGCAGCAGCACGACCCCGGTGAGCAGCACGGAGTTCCGCGGGGTCTTGAACCGCTCGTCGATGGTCCGGAGCGCAGGCGGTAGGAGATTGTCTCGACTCATCGCGAGCGGGAACCGAGAGGAGGAGAGCACACCCGCGTTGGCCATGCTCGTGAGTGCGACGACGGCGATCACGGAGATAAAGAGCACGCCGGCGCCGCCGAACACCGCGCTCGCGCCGTCCGCCATTGGCGTGAGCGACGCTGTCCCGTCGGGGCCACCAGTCGTCAGCACCGTCGGATCGCTGAGCCCGATGATCGCACCGACGACCGCAACGTACAGGACGGTCATGATCCCCATCGATCCGATCATGGCCCGGGGGAGGTTCCGGCTGGGGTCTTTCACCTCCTCTGCGATGCTCGCAATCTTCGTAACGCCGGCGTAAGAGACGAAGACGAACGCGGCCGCCGTGATGATCCCGTCGCCTCCGTGGGTCGTGAACGGCGTATACCGGGCGCTCTCGAGGGCGAAGCCGGCATTGACGACGTACGCGAGTAGTCCCGCGACGACCAGCGTGACGATGACTGCCTGTATCTGGCCGCTCATCTTCGTCCCCGAGACGTTTAACGTGACGACGAGCACCGCGAGCACCAGCGCGACGTACACCACAACGCCCTGCGAGAGCGGGGCGAAGAGGAGTAGGTATGCACCGAGTCCGACGAGCGCGAACGAGCTTTTAAACACGAGCGAAAACCACGCACCGATCCCGGCGATGGTCCCGAACAACGGCCCGAGCGCGCGGTCGATATAGAGGTAGGTTCCGCCCGACTCCGGCATCGCCGTGGCCATCTCCGCTTTCGAAAGCGCGGCCGGCAGCACGACGACGGCGGCCACAAGATATGCGACTATCACCGCCGGGCCAGCTTTTTTATATCCTAGGGCAGGCAGAACGAAAATCCCGCTCCCGATCATTGCCCCCATACTAATCATCATCGTCGGGTAGAATCCAAGACTCCGATCCAAATCGTGTCCGGCCATGTCCTTACCGTCACATAATATCGCCAATCTGATATACTCTTCGTATCACTGAATATGTGGGCGTCCAAATTACTTATTACGTACCCTAGTGTAGCTGCGACTGATGGGTGAGACAATGTTACCGAGAACTGTTCGAAACCGGGCTGCTCTGAAACGTTCGCTCCCCGCCGGTCTCATCGGCCTTATGGGGCTGACACTAGCTGGATTGGCGTTCCAGTACCTGATCACGCATCCGGACCCTGCGCCCCGGTGGGAACTTGAGTTTCTCGTCGTCGCCGTCGTGTCGGCTGCGATCGTGATCGGCGCGTGGCGGCTCCTTGAGAGCACGTACAACGGACGCGATCTATGGGCAATCCTCAGCTGGTGTCTCGCCGGACTTGTCGGCACGTCCCTTCTCGGTGGGGGACTCTACGCGCATCAGCTCGCCAAACAGGTTCGCGTCGCCGATCCGGCGTTCCTCTTTGAGTCGATGGCGTTGTTCGGCTTGGGCTTGGGTCTCGCCTTCGGGATCCACCAGCGGTCGCGACTCTCGAACGGGCTCGAGCGCGCGTTCGCTCAAGCGCCCGCAAACCCCGACGCAGTTCGAACGCTCCTCTCGTTGCTTGGAGGGGAAGGCGAAACCCTCCGGCAACGGTGGGACGCCACGGCTGCCGTCGCCGCTACCTCAACGCGTGCGGTTCCGATCCCGGTTCTCGTGAATCGGCTCGCGGCCGACGAGACGAACGAATTCCCCGACAACGAGTCGGCCGTGAAGGCGCTTCTGGAGGAGAATATCTTCCCGGCGCTGGCGCGAAATGGTGCGCTCGACGTCGACGCCGCTTCGGGAATCGTCGCATACACCGGCCCTTCGGCGGCGATTGAGTACCTCACAGAAGCGTAAACCGCGCTCTTCTCCGGATGGTTCCGAGAACTCCCGCCCGATCGGACAACGAGCAACGCAGGCCGAGGGCCACGCAGCGCAGTCGGATGGGCTCGAACTTAGGTCTCCTTCGACTCTTCCCCGTCTAAAGACTCTCCGTTCTCTTCGGCTTTCTCGCCGATCGTCTTCTCAACGGTCTCCTCGACGGTTTCTTCGACCTTTTCGCCGACAGTCTTCTCGACCGTTTCTTCGACCTTCTCGCCGACGGTCTCCTCAACGGTTTCTTCGACTTTCTCGCCGACAGTCTTCTCGACGGTTTCTTCGACTTTCTCGCCGACAGTCTTCTCAACCGTTTCTTCGACCTTCTCGCCGACAGTCTTCTCGACCGTTTCTTCGACCTTTTCGCCGACGGTCTTCTCGACGGTCTCTTCGACCTTTTCGCCGACGGTCTCCTCGACGGTCTCTTCAACCTTTCCCGTCACTTCCTCGCTGACGGTGTTGGTGACGTCGTCGGCGACCTCGGTAACTTCCTTGTTGACGGTGTCTCCGACGGTCTTCTCGACCTCCTTGCTGACGGTGTCGCCGACGGTCTTTTCGACTTCCTTGCTGACGGTGTCGCCGACGGTCTTTTCGACTTCCTTGCTGACGGTGTCGCCGACGGTCTTTTCAACGGTTTCGCCGACGGTCTTTTCAACGGTGTCGCCGACCGTCTTTTCGACCTCCTTGTTGACAGTTTCACCGACGCTCTTTTCGACTTCCTTGCCGACCTGGTCGGCGACTTCGCGAGTCATCCAGTCGGGGTCGAACCGTGCCATCTTCCACACCACGTGGACAACGTAGGAGGCGAACACCCCGATTCCGAACGCGATCCCGATGTCGTTCGGCTGTAGCGTCGCGATGAGCGCGATCGACGCCACGATCAACGTCCCGTACGCGAGGTCGGTGAGCGCGTCGACGCGAGCGGGACTCACCATCGATGATTCACCTCCGGACTCGCGGGGCGGTCACTCTCCATCGATGTCCGAATCTGCCCGTAACGCGCCCCCGATGTCGATCGGCCGTCCCGACGGCTCGCACCCCTACTCCGATTTCGTGTAGAACGGATCGTCATACTGTCTGTATCCACGCTGGCGGGCTAAAGCCCTCGATCCGGGCGCGACCGATCGGGGCGAAAAATCGCGGTCGACTGCCGTCCCGGCGGGTTGCCCCACGGAGCGCGGCCCTTTTGTGCGAGATAGGCGAATCCGATGTATGGATATCGAGGAGGGCGGACTCACCGTCTCTGTCCCGGAGGCTCGCGACGGGGCGAGCGAGGGCACCGGCGGTGGCGTCTTTTTCAACCCCACACAGGAACTGAACCGCGACGTCACCGTCGCGGTGTTGCGCGCTTACCGCGATCGAGAGCCGCGCGCTGCCTCGTACCTCGACGCGATGGCGGCCTCCGGGATCCGTGGCGTCCGTGCCGCCGCCGAGGGCTACGACGTCACGTGCGCCGACATCGATCCCGACGCCGTCGAACTCGCCGCCGGCAACCTGGATGCGAACGGTCTCGACGGCGAGACGGTCCACCGCAACGTCAACGCCCTGTTGTACGAGAACGTCTTCGACGTCGTCGATCTCGACCCGTACGGGACACCAATCCCCTTTGCAGACCCCGCGCTCGCGAACGCCCGCAATCTTGTCTGTGTCACCGCGACCGACACCGCCCCGCTCTGTGGCGCCCACCTCAACAGCGGTATCCGGAAGTACGGCTCCGTCCCGCGGAACACCGATTATCATCCGGAGATGGGGCTCCGGACGCTCATTTCCGCACTGATCCGAACCGCCGCACGCTACGACAAGGCGGCCCGCCCGATCGTCTCGCACGTCTCGCGGCACTACGCGCGAACCTACCTCGAACTCGAATCGGGCGCGCAGGCGGCCGACGCCTGCATCGACGAGCTCGGGTATGTCGACAACTGCGAGGACTGTCTCTGGCGTGAGCCGACCCACGGGCTCATCGCTGATCCGGTCGAACGCTGTCCGATCTGCGGCGGCGAGCGCGTGCTTACCGCCGGGCCGCTCTGGCTCGGTCCCGTCGCCGACCCCGACTTCGCGCGCGCGGTCCGCGACCGCGTCACCGACGACATGGGGGAGGCGAAGCGCGCCCGGAAGCTCCTCGGTACGATCGCCCGCGAACTCGATCAGCCGACCCACTACGACCAGCACCGACTGTACAAAGCGTGGGGCGAACCCGCCATCGGGATGGACGACTTCGTCGAGCGCCTGCGCGGGGCCGGCTACGAGGCGAGCCGTGCGCACTACCGCGGGACGGCGGTGAAAAGCACTGCGTCGATCCCGGAAATGCGCGAGGCGGTTCTCGGCGACGAAGACAACTGATCGTTTCGACTCGCCGACACCCCACCCGTTTTTGTCGCTATCGACCGAACGGTCAGTCGTGTTTCGTCACTCGACCGCTGCATTCGAGACCGGCCGTCGCGTCGTCGATACGGCGATTGACCGACAGGTGACGTTTCTCGCCGCCGCGATCGCCTACTACGCGTTCGTCTCACTCATCCCCGCGCTGCTGTTGCTCGTCGTCGCCGCGAGCATCGTCTTCGGCGAGGAGATCGCGGTCGAGTTGGCCGTCGCGACCGGCGAGTTCCTCACGCCCGCAGGCCAAGAGACCGTCGCGGCGGCGGTCTCCTCGGCGGGTGGGCGGACCGGTGCGAGCGTCCTCGGGGTCGCGGTCCTCCTCTGGTCGACGCTGAAGGTGTTCCGCGGGCTCGATACGGCCTTCGTCGAGCTGTACGGATCGGTGAATACACCGGGTTTCCTCAAACAGCTCACCAACGTGGGGTCCGTCGTGCTCGCCGTCGGGATCGGTATCGGGACGATGGTCGCGGTGGGCGCGTTCCTCGCCGCGACGGACGCGGTCCCGCTCATCGGGGCGGCGAGCATCCTCGTGTTACCCGGATTTTTGACCGTCGTGTTCCTTCCGATGTACTACCTGCTCCCGCACCTGCGGATCCCCGTCCGTGAGGCGGTCCCCGGTGCGGTGTTCGCCGCGATCGGGTGGACGCTCCTGCAGGCGGGGTTCCAGGCGTATGCCGCGGGCGCGGCGCAGTACCAGGTGTACGGCGTCATCGGCGGGATCCTGCTTCTCGTGACGTGGCTGTACGTCGCCGCGATCGTCGTCGTGGTCGGCGGCGTCATCAACGTGGTGTTAGCGGGTCGCGGGCCATCCGGTGGCGACACGGACCGGCAGTTACAACACGCCCGCGGCCGATCCACGGGTATGAACGGCGAGTCGGACGGCGCTGGCGACGCCGGCGACGAGGAACGACCACAGGGGGCGCCCGACGTGGCGGCGCTACAGGACGAAGTGAGCCGACTGCGCGCGGAGTTCGACGCGTTCGAAGACGACGTCGAGCGGCGCACCGTCGACAAGCCGGCCGTCGAGTCGGAGCTGAAACGGTACGTCCGCGCCCGGATGCGGCGCGGCCACGCTCGCGGGTGGGGACCGTACCTGGTCCTGCTGTACGGAACGGTGCTGATCCTCGGCGCGTTCTCCTTCCTCAACGGTCTCTACGCGATCGCTGCGATGCTGATCTTGGGGCTGTCGACGCTGGGGCTGTACACGCTCTTTATTATCGTCGGCATGGGGCTCAATCTGCTCGAAACGCCGGGAAAGGCCGTCGATTACGCTCGCAGTCGTGGCGATGACGACTGACCCGATGACGGTCGGTCCAGCGTCGAGCACATCGCTGACTGCGGGGATTGGCGGGGTGATCGCGCCGTGACCGGACTCGTCACCGCCGATCGAGGGATCGGCGAAACCGCCCTCGTCGACGTGCTTCCCGAGTTCGTCGTCGTCGTCTTCGCGGCCGTCACCCACCTCGCCGATCCGTGGTTCCTGTTCGGCCTGCTGGCGATCGGGTACTGGTTCGCGAGCGACCGCGCCGCCGCCGCGCCGCGGCGCGCGGGTGCGACCGCCATCGCCGTCGTCACGTGCGCGTACGCGGTCGTCGCCCTCGGAAAAGCCTGGTTCGCGGTTCCGCGGCCGCCCGGCGCCGTCGGCCCCGCAGACATTCCGACCTGGCTCCCCGGCCTGCTCTCGACGTGGTACGAAGCGCAGGTGCTCTCGGACGGCTTCGGCTTCCCGAGCGGGCACGCCACCGGCGGCGCGGCGGCGTACCTCGCGCTGGCGCTGATGTACGACCGCGTCTGGACGTCGCGTAGGCGTCTCGCCGGCGCCGCCGCAGTCGCGGTCGCGGTCGCGGTCTCACGGGTCGTCATCGAGGTCCACTTCCTCGTCGACGTGCTCGCGGGCCTCGCTGTCGGCGGTGGCACGGTCGTCGGCGCCCTGTGGCTCGCCGGCGATCCGCGCTTCCGCGGCGGTGTCGACGACGCGAGCGACGGCCTCGACGCAGACGGCGGGGTCACCGGTCCGACCGCCGCCCTCGACCCGCTTCCGGCGTTCCTGCTGGCGGCCGTCGTCTCTGTTGCCGCCGCCGGCGTCGCCGTCACGGGGGGATACACCGGTGAGGTCGTCGAAGCGGGCATCGGCATCGCAACCGGGATTGGTGGCGCGATCGGTTGGCTCCTCGTCGACGGGGACGAGCCCGCGGTCCCGGTTCGGATCGCGGTCCCGGCACTCGCGGTCACCGGTGCGCTCTGGGTGGGCGCGTACGCATTCTCGTCGTCGTTCGCGTTGACCGTCGTTGCGACGACCGCGGCGGTCGCCGCCGTCGTCGCGCTGCCGACGCTGCCGTCACTGCTCGGACGGGTATCGACCGGTCAGAACTGAGAGCTTCGACGGCCGATCCGCGCGTTCCTGGCCCTTGATCGAGTGCGGGAGTGGTTGTTGCAGATCGCCGGTGACGATGCGGTATATCGATGAATGTGAGCGGCGGCGACGGCCATTTATAAATAAACGGCGCGGTGGCGCGCGCCTTCGAGTGGCCGTTTATAAGCGGCCACGAGTAGAGAGGGACCTCCGGTCCCTCTGACAGCCGGCGGCAAAGCCGCCGGCGAGAGCGCGTGCGAGGGACGCGGTGAGCGCTCGGAGAGCGCGAACCGCGAGGCTGGGGAGGCGTGAGGCTGCGGGTGGGGTCCCGCGAGTGCAACGAGCGGGAGCATGGAAATCGCAGCCCGCGCAGCGAAGTGAGCAGGAACGTCTTCCAGTGGTGCGGTTGGGGTTTTGACAGTGCCACTCCGCTATCAACGGCTTATAAATAGCTGACAGCAACACCACTGCTCCACTTATAAACAATCGCGCTACCGGACCAATTCACTCACTCCCGCAATCTCTCGTTCGAGTAGAGGCGTCTATCACGGGCTGCGGCGTCAACACCGAAAAAAAAATAACAGATGAGACCGCACGAGGGCCGAGAAGCTGAGACCGGGAGTCGCCTCAGAACGTTTCGAGGTAGCGGTCCTCCTCCCACTGGGAGACTTGGGTGAGGTACTCGCTGAACTCCTGTGACTTCGCCTCGGCGAACTTCTCGGAGGTGTGCGGGCCGAGTGCCTCCTGTAGCACCGCGTCGGCGCCGAGTTCGTCGACGGCCGCGCCGAGGTTCGGCGGGAGCGTCTCGATGCCGTACTCCTTGCGCTTCTCGTCGTCGAACTCGTAGATGTCCTCGCGGACCGGCTTGCCCGGGTCGGAACCGTTCTTGATCCCGTCAAGCCCGGAGGCGATGAGCGAGGCCAACGCGAGGTACGGGTTACACGACGGATCGGGACTGCGAACCTCGAAGCGGGCGGAGACGCCCGCGGCGTCTGGCACGCGGACCAGCGCCGAGCGGTTCGTGTCGGACCAGGCGACGTAGATGGGCGCCTCGTAGCCGGGCACCAGACGCTTGTAGGAGTTCACGGTCGGGTTGGTGACGGCCGTGAACGCGGGCGCGTGGTCCAGGATGCCGCCCATGAACTCGTAGGCGGTCTCGCTCAGGTTGAACTCGTCCTCGTCGTCGGCGAAGGCGTTGCCGTCCTCGTCGAACAGCGAGATGTGGGTGTGCATCCCCGAGCCGTTGATCTTGGCGATCGGCTTGGGCATGAACGTCGCGTGCAGGTCGTGCTGGCTCGCGACCGCGCGGACGACGGCGCGGAACGTCGCGATGTTGTCCGCCGTCGTGAGCGCGTCGTCGTACTTGAAGTTGATCTCGTGTTGACCCTCGGCAACCTCGTGGTGGGAGGCCTCGATCTCGAAGCCCATGTCCTCTAAGGTGAAGATGATCTCCTTGCGCACGTCGCTCGCGAGGTCCTTTGGCGCGAGATCGAAGTAGCCGCCGTTGTCGTGGGGGATCGTCGTCGCGTTCCCCTCGTCGTCGGTTTTAAACAGGAAGAACTCCGGCTCCGGACCGATGGAGACCGAGTAGCCCATCTCGTCGGCCTCGTCGAGGACGCTCTTGAGCACCTGGCGCGGGCCACCGGCGAAGGGCTCACCGTCCGTGGTCACGATGTCGCAAATGATCCGTGCGGCCGCAGAGCCGTCGTCGCCGTCGCTGCGCCACGGGAGCACCGCGAACGTCTCGGGGTCGGGGACGAGCCGCATGTCGGACTCCTGGATGCGGACGAACCCCTCGATGGAGGAGCCGTCGAAGTAAATCCCCTCGGTGAACGCCTTCTCGGCCTGGTGGGCCGGTACGGAGACGTTTTTCACAACTCCGAGTATATCGGTGAACTGGAGCCGCAGGAAATCGACGTTCTGCTCGTCGATCTCGTCGAGTACCGCCTGTTCTTCGGCCGTGAGGCCGCCGTCTGGTTTCGCGTGTTCGTCCGTCATGTTCTGGACGTCTCATTCCTTATCTGCCAGTATAAAGGCCTTATCGCTTGGTGCATGAACCGCCAGCCCGGTAAGAATGCTGGACATTCGTAAAATTATAAACCCCAGACGGCGTGGATAGGTGTGATGACGTACGAAAACCTCGACGCCCAACTCGTCAACTCCCTTCTTAGCAACGGTCGTGCAAGCCTGCGGAGCCTCGGTGACGAACTTGATGTCTCCGTAACGACCGTTTCGAACCACCTCCGTGACTTGGAAGACGAGGGCGTGATCCGCGGGTACACGCCCATCGTCGACTATGACAAACTCGGCTACGACGTGACGGCCGTCCTCCAGCTCAAAGTCGAGGGGAGCGCCCTCCCCGACGTTACCGAAAGACTCCGCCAGGAGAAGCAGATGGTGAGCGTCTACGAGGTCACCGGCGACTACGACGTGATCGCTATCGGCAAGTTCACCGACACGGACGGAATGAACGCCCAGATCAAATCGATCCTCACCGACGCCGACATCCGCGAGTCGAACACCAGCGTCGTCCTCAACGCGGTCACGGAAAACGAGCAGTTCGAACTCGACCTCAACGAGGAGTAACCCGCACGCCGACCGCCGAGCGTCCGGTGTACCCTCTCTCCCTCTTATTCGCTTTCCTGGGACCCCCTCTCTCCCTCTTATTCGCTTTCCTGGGACCGCTTCTCTCGCTTACCCGTTCACTCTGCCGCCGCGGCGTCCTCCAACAACTCGACCGCCGGGAGCGACTCGCCCGTGAGCGCGCGGATGTACGCGCCGCCCGCGATGGAGACGTGCGAGAAATCGGCCTCGTCCATGCCGTACAGTTCGATGGCCCGAGAGGTGTCGCCGCCGCCAACGACCGAGAAGCAGTCCGTGTCGGCGATCGCTTCGAGCACGCCGACGGTGCCGTCGGCGAAGCGCTCGTCTTCGAAGACGCCGAGCGCCCCCTTCACGAACACCGCGTCAGACTCGCGGATCGGCGGCTCGTAGGCCGCCACCGTCTTCGACCCCACGTCGAGGTATCCCTCGGTCTTTTCCTCGATGTCAGCGACAGCGACCTCCGCGCGCTCGCCGTCGTCCCCCTCGTAGGCGAGGTCGGTCGCGAGGTGTATCGCGTCGCCGCGATCGTCGAGGACGGATTCGATCAGCTCGCGGTTCGCCGCCCACTGCTCGTCGAACAGGTCCATGTCTCCCACGTCATGGCCGACGGGATGACCCGCCGCGCGCAAGAACAGCTCACCGGCGACGCCGCCGAGCAGGAAGCGGTCGACTTTCTCCGCTAAGGCGTCCATCACGCCGATCACGTCGGTCGCCTTCGTCCCGCCGACGACCATCGTCACCGGCCCGTCGAACTCGCGGGTCGCGATGGCGGTGTTGGCCTCGTACTCCGTCTCCATCACGCGACCGGCGTACGCGGGCAAGACGAGCGGGAACCCGACCAACGAGGCGTGCTTGCGGTGGGCTGCGGAGTACGCGTCGTTGACGTAGGCGTCGACGTGCGATGCCAGCGTCGTCACGAACTCGGTTTCGGATTTCTCCTCGGGCGACGCCTCCGGCAGTTCGTCGTCGCACATCCGCGTGTTCTCCAACAGGAGGATCTCGCCCGCGTCGAGCGCGTCGATGGCCGCCAGCGCCTCGTCGCCGTAGGTGTCCGCTACGAACGCCACGTCTCGGCCGACGTGTTCGGCGAGGATGGCCGCGTGGCCCGAGAGCGACGTGAAGTCGTCGCGGCCGGGGCGACCCTGGTGGGCCATGCACACGACGCGGTGGCCCGCGTCGGCGAGTTCGCGGACCGTCTCCGCGTGGCGATCGAAGCGGCGGTTATCTTGGGGTTCTCCGTCCTCGATGGGGGAGTTGAGGTCGAGTCGAACGAGGACGCGCGAGTCGGCTGGCAGGTCGTCGATGGTGTGGAAGGTGGACATGAATAAACGGTGATCGGTGAGGTACTTATCGGTGATTCTCCGAGAGAACGTTACCGCCTCGGCGCGGCGTCGACAGCTCCGAGTCGGGGCTTACGACCCGATGGCTTACGACTCGTCGGTGACGTACGCGGCCATGTCGAGCATCCGGTTCGAGAAGCCGTACTCGTTGTCGTACCACGTGAGGATCTTCAGCAGCTTCCCGCCGGCGATGACGTTCGTGGACTGCAGATCGACGTAGCTGGAGAACGGCAGCCCGACGATGTCGCTGGAGACGACCTCGTCGTCGGTGTAGCCGAGCACGCCCGCGAGCGGGCCGGAGTCGGCCGCGTCGCGGAACGCCTCGTTGACTTCCTCGGCGGTGACCGTCTCGTCGAGGCTCACGACGAACTCGGTGAGGGAGCCGTTCGGGATGGGGACGCGCATCGCCATGCCGTCGATTTTGCCGTCGAGCTGCGGGAGGACTTCCTGGGCGGCCCCGGCCGCGCCCGTCGAGGTCGGGACGATGTTTTCGGCCGCCGCACGGCCGCGGCGCGTCTTGGCCTTCGGGCCGTCGATGAGCGCCTGCGAGCCGGTGTAGGCGTGGACGGTGGTGAGGGTGCCGGCGTCGATGCCGAACTCCGCGTCGAGCACCTTCGCGACCGGCGTGATGGAGTTCGTCGTACAGGAGGCGTTGGAGATCACGTCGTCGCCGTCGTACTCGTCGTGGTTGACGCCGTACACGAGCTGTTTGACGGGTTCCTCGCCTTTCGGAGGTGCCGAGATGACGACGGTGTCGGCGCCGCCTTCGAGGTGCGCGCTCGCGTCCTCACGGGTCCGGAAGACGCCGGTACACTCCAAGGCGACGTCGACGTCAAGCTCGTCCCACGGGAGTTCCGTGGGGTCCTGGACGTTGTACAGCGGGACCGAGGTACCACCGATCGTCAGCTCGTCGCCATCGCGCTCGACGCCGTCGAGTCGGCCCATGACGGTGTCGTACTTCGCGAGGTACGCCATGTCGTCGAAGTCCATCACGTCGTTGATCCCGGCGAGTTCGATGCGGGGGTGATCCATGACGGCACGGAACACGTTTCGACCGATCCGGCCGAACCCGTTGAGACCGACTCGCACGACCTCGTCGTCACTCACGTCGTCGCCCGCGGCGAGATATGATTTACTCATGTTCGAAAAAAGCGAGCCCCAGATACTTAAATCCGACCGAGTCGCCCCAAGACCCTCATAAACGTTCGAATTTGTTACGACTACACTCGTCGATCGGAAATCGGGATCGACGCCGCGTCCGCAGCGATCGTACGTCTGCATGCGCCGGCGTCCGTACAACGCCGCGCCCGTACGGTGTCGTGTCCGCAGCGGTGTCGCGTCGCCGCCCGATCGGCGGCCAATACGGCGATCGACAGAAGGCTTATCGGGATCACCGTCCTCCCGTGATGTATGGACAGAGACGACCGTGACGATCCGTTCGGGGACTTCTTCGAGGAGATCGAACGGATGATGAACGAGATGGCCAACGGCGGCCCCGGCACCGAAGACGCCGGGTTCGGTTCCGAGACGCACGTCGACGCGTACGCGACGGAGGACACCGTCCGACTCGTCGCCGACCTCCCGGCCATCTCGAAAGAGCAGCTTTCCCTGCAGTGCGACGGCGAGGCGCTCACCATCTCCGCGGCGTCGGACCGGCGCGAGTACGACGAGACAGTCGAGCTTCCCGCCGCGGTCGACGAGCACTCCGCCGACGCGACGTTCAACAACGGGGTCCTCGAGGTCGCGTTCGACCGCGACGACGACTCCGCGTCGATCGATCTGGTCTGACTGCGAGCGCCCGCCTCCCGGTCACGTCTTCTTTGCGGCAGTCCGCTTTACGAGCGCCGCGAGCCGGTCGTAAAACCCCGACTCGTACTTCGTTGCCGTGTCGATGGTCGGTCGCGCGTTCGTTTCGTTGACGACGAGCCGGTCGTCCGTCTCCAGTAGGTCGACGCCGAGGTAGTCGATATCGAGGGCGGTCGCGGTTCGTTCGGCGAGCGCGCGGGCTCGGTCGGGAAGATCGACGCCCACCGCCTCGGCGCCCCGGTGGACGTTGTGCTTCCAGCGGCCGGCGTCGCGGGCGTCGGCGGGCAGTCGTCGACGGACCGCGCCGGCGTAGGTTCCGTCGACGACCATTGCCCGATAGTCGCGCGCGTCGGGGAGGAACTCCTGGATCAGAAACGACTTGTCACCGGTCGCGCGGTAGTCGTGTGCGAGGTTGAGGTAATCGACAGTCCCCAAAAGCGAGTCGAGGTCGCTCGCCGTCGCGACACCGACGCCGCGAGTCGCGGAGTTCGGCTTAACGACGACCGGATACGAGAACGCTGAGACGGCGTCGACGACGGCAGACTCGCTCACCGGGTTCGACACCATGACCGTCCGCGGCGTCGGGATTCCGGCCGCGTCGAGCGTCGCGAGCACCCCCGCCTTGTTCCGCGAGGCGAGGACCGCCTCACGGCCGTTGACCCACGGCACCGATAGCCGGGTGTTGACGACCGCTCCCTCCATGAGCCGAGAGGGGTAGACGAACCCGACGTCGAACCCGTCGAACTCGTCGACTGCGCCAGCGCGTCGCCCGTCACTACCGGTACACCCCTCGCCTCCGGACACGTGGAGCGACCGCTCCTTCGCTTGGACGTGATCGACCGCGATCCCGCGGTCGGCGAACGGCTCACGCACGCGCTCGAACGTCTCCGCGTCGGTCGTCATCGCGAGCCGGAGCATACCCCGGCTCAGTGCCGTTTCGACTTAACGATCTCGCGCCGGTCGCGGCGGCCGCGCCGGTCACGGCGGCCGCGACCGCCGATGGAAAAAGCGCGCCCGTTCACTGGAGGTGGCCTTCCTCGCGGAGCTGTTCGGCCTCGCTTTTCTCGTAGCGCCACGATATGTCGGCCTTCTCGTCTTGCCAGTCCCACGGCTCGATGAGGACGATGTCGTCCTCGCGGATCCAGACGCGCTTTTGCATCCGCCCGGGGATCCGGGCAGTTCGCTGTTTCCCGTCCGCACAGCGGACTTTGACCCGGTTCGCGCCGAGCATCTCGACGACCTCCGCGAACACCTCGTCGTCGTCGGGCATCCGGAGGTCGTTTCGGCCGTCGCCGTCTCCGTTGCTCATGCGTACGCGGTGATACGCGCTCCCGGAAATAAAAGGGCCGCTCTCCGCGGCGCTCGCGCGACCCTCCTGAAACGGCCCTTTTAACACGCGACGTAGACGACCCGACCACATGCGCGACACGCTCGGAACTGAAGGTATCGTTGGCGTCGCGGTCGTCATCCTGGCTATCGGGGTGCTGGCTATACACGACCCGATTGTCGGAGGCGGGATGGCGCTGCTCCTCGCCGGTCTCGCGCTGATCGCAAAGGGTGTCGCCGACTCGACGATGCGCGCGTTCGGTCTCAAGTAGGGCGGCTCCACGTTCTCATCGGGCTCCACCGGTTCTCACCGGCTCCGATCGCGCTACCGTCTCGTCGCTCCCGAAACCACTTCTCGCTCCCGAAAGAGTCATAGTCGGCGCCCGCCGCGACATGGTATGGTTGACGTGCCTGCCGTTGCGGTCGAACTGATCGAACTCCTCGCCATCGTCGTCGGCGCCGGCGCGGCCTCGACGATCGGGATCCTCCTCGAACGCTTCGGCTTCGAGGCGGCGGTCGGCGGCGACCTCGTCCTCGGGCTGTGGGCAACGGGGATGGGGCTGCTCGCACTGTACGTCGGGATCGTCGCGCTCGGCTACGAGCAGGCGCTTCCGCGACTTCAGCGGCTCTCCGCCGGCGAATAACCGAGAGTAACCGAACGGATACGCCGGGGCCACGCCCGCTCGACCGGCTATCCCGAGTCAGAGGTACAGTCGGACACCCGCGCCTTTTTGTTCGGCCTCGGTGAGGATGCTGACATGGACGAAATCCTCACGAACTGGCTCCTCGGGCTGATCGCCGCCCTCCTCGCCGTCCTCGTGCTCGACTCGACCGGACAGTCGTTTCTCAACCCGCTCGCTCCCGTCGCGAACGTGCTCGCGCTCGTGACGTTCCTCGCGTTCGTCATCCTGACAGGCGCGTTCCTCGTGTACACGGCGTCGTTCCGCAACGCGTAGGGCGTCGACTGCGCCGTGCCGTTCCCCGTTCGACCGTTCCCCGTCTGGTCGTTCCTCACCTGATCGAAGTGAGCGACCCCGCGGATACCTTTTTGGTTCGACTCCGTCTCGTGGAGCCATGGAGTACACGACGCTCGGCGACACCGGAATGACGGTGTCCAAGATCTGTCTCGGCTGCATGAGCTTCGGCGACCCGTCGTGGCGCGAGTGGGTCCTCGACGAGGAAGAAGGGAAAGAGATCGTCGAACGCGCGCTCGAACTCGGGGTGACTTTCTTCGACACCGCCAACATGTACTCGAACGGCGAGTCGGAGCGCGTCCTCGGCGAGGCGCTGGAGGGCCACCGCGAGGAGACGGTGGTCGCCACGAAGGGGTACTTCCAGATGGATGAGTCGAACCCCAACTCGGGCGGGCTCTCGCGGAAGGCGATCGAACAGGAGTTGGCGAACAGCCTCGATCGGCTCGGGATGGACACGATCGACCTGTATCAGATCCACCGATGGGACGACGACACGCCGATCGAGGAGACGCTGTCCGCGCTCGACGACGCGGTCCGCCGCGGCGACGTTCGGTACCTCGGGGCCTCCTCGATGTGGGCCCACCAGTTTGCGGACGCACTCCACACGAGCGACCGCGAGGGGTACGAGCGGTTCGCCACGATGCAGAACCACTACAACCTCGCGTACCGCGAGGAGGAGCGCGAGATGCTCCCCTTCTGTCAACAAGAAGGGATCGGCGTGATGCCGTGGAGTCCGCTCGCGCGCGGCTACCTCACCCGTCCCGACGAGGACATCGACGCGACGACTCGCGGCGAGACGGAAGAGCACATGTACCGGCACCCGTACCGCGAGGGCGGCGGCACGGTCGTCAACGAGCGCATCGCGGAACTCGCCGACGAGAAGGGCGTGAAGATGGCGCAGATCGCCCTGTCGTGGCTGTTCCACAAGGAGTGGGTCGACACGCCCATCGTCGGAACCACGAGCGTCGAGCATCTCGAGGACGCCGTCGAGGCGCTCGACATCGACCTCTCTACGTCCGACATCGAGTGGCTGGAGGAGCCGTACGAGCCGGTCCGTGTCTCCGGCCACGAGTGAGCAGCGGCGCGGGGCCGACACAGTAAGCCGGTTCGGCGACGGCAGCTCGGAACTTATAAACGCACCGTCGCGGGCGGCACAACAACCCTTTTCGGCGGGGCTGTCGAACCGTGGTCCATGGCAGACGACGACGCTACCGACGCCGAGACCGGCGAGGAACAGGGCGATGCCGACGGCGACCAGGGCGCCGACGGCGACGACGAAGAGAAATCCTTCCGCGAGCGCGTCGAGGAGATCCGCGAGCGCCGCGAGCAGGAGCGCGAGGAGGGCGACCGACCCGACCCCGAAGAGATGATGGGCGGTGGCGGCCCGCCGGGGATGGGCGGTGGCGGCGGTGGCAACCCCTTCGCGCAGATGATGTCCGGCATGATGGGCGGTGGCGGCCCAGGCGGCGCGGGCGGCCCGCCGGGGATGGGCGGCGGTGCCGGCGGCCCCGGCGGCCGACCCGGCGAGGGCGGCCAGCGCGACGACGGCGGCAACGAGGACCTCGTCCGCGAGGTCCGACAGCTCCGCGACGAGGTCCGCGACGCGACTCGACAGCTCCAGCGCATCGCGCAGGCGCTCGAAGACGACTGACGCGGACGCCACTGACGCGCGGTATCGGCGCTCTTTGGGGTGACACCGATCCGTGAGCCGGTCGGCCGCGATGATCGAGAGCGGGAGTGGGTGAATCGCCGGGCGGCGCGGTCCTTTATAAGTGGAGCAGCGGTGTTGCTGTCGGCTGGTTATCAGTCGTTGATCGTGGCATAAACGGTGCTAACGGCTCAACCGCGCCGCACCTCACGCCTCCCCAGCCTCGTCGCCGGACTACGTCCGGCTGCCAGGGGCGCGTAGCGCCTCGCTGCGGCTCCCTTCGGTCGCCGCGTCCCTCGCGCTCGGTTCGCGCCCTTGCGGGCGCCCACCGGAGCGCGCCGACCACACCGCCTCGATCATTTATAAGTAATTGTCGACGTCGCTCGCATCTATTTATATTCCCTGTCGCCGGCGACGATTTTCGACACCCACTCCCGATATCGATCGCGAACTACGGACTATCAGTGATCGAGATACCGGAAAAACCGCGAAAAACCTCGCTATCGCCGCGAAAAGCCGCCTGTTACGCCCTTAACACTCCGACCAGCCGCACGACTCGCACGTCTTGCAGCCCTCGGAGTAGTAGAGGCTCATGCTCCCGCAGTCGGGACACTCGGGCGATTCGCCCGCCTTGATGAGCTCCTGCATCGCGTCGTCGGCGCCGTCGGCGTCGCCCGCGTTCGGTCCGTCGGGGGACGCGGATCCGTTTGCCGCCGGAGCGTCGACCGCCGCGCCGCCGTCGGTCTGGCTCGCGAGGTCACTCTCGACGTCGTCGAGGCTCTGTTGCTGAGGAATCCCCTTGTCGACGTCGTCGTCGAGGTAGCGCCCGAGTGCGGTGCCGATCGCGTCCGGGATCGACTGGATCTGCTCGCCTTTGTCCCAGGCGACCTTCGGGCTCCGGGTGCCCTGCAGCTCGTCGACGATCTCCTCGGGGTCGACCCCCGAGCGGAGCGCCGTCGAGATAACCTTTGCGAGCGCCTCCGTGAAGGAGTTGGTGTAGCCGCCGGAGTGGCCGATATTCGCGAACAGCTCGAACGGCCGCCCGTTCTCGTCCTCGTTGATGGTGACGTACAGCTTGCCGTAGCCCGTCTCGACGCGCTGGGTGACGCCCGACAGCGAGTCGGGCCGCGGGCTGCGCTCGCTGTAGTCGATCCGCGGCTGCTCGCTGGCCTCCAGCAGGTCGGCGATCTCCGTGTCGATCGCTTGCTGGACGTCCTCGTTGTCGAGGAACGCCTCGATGCCGCCGAACACCTCACCGATCTGCTCGACGATCGTCTCGGCCGCCTCGCTCTCGTCGGCGAACTCCGCGTTCTTCGCGCGCGTCGTGAGCACCTGCTTCGAGCGGGTGCCGTCGCGGTAGACGGTGACGCCCTTCCCGCCGTGGTCGTAGATGTAGCGGTACACCTCTTCCATCTCCTCGGCGGTGGCGTCGTTCGGGAAGTTGCACGTCTTCGAGATGGCGGAGTCGACGCCCTGCTGGCAGGCACACTGGACCGCCGCGTGCTGCTTGCCTTCGAGGTCGCCGGTGACGACGAACAACTCGCCGATCGCGTCCGGCACCGTCTCCAAGCCGTCTACGCCGTCGAACTCGTTGGCGGCCATCTGCTCCTGGGCCTCCTGCTTGACGGCGTCGACGTCGATGTCGTTCTCCTCTAAGGTGCGCAGGAAGTAGTCGTCGAACTCGACGAGCATCTCGTCGCCCTGCACGTCGTCGGAGACGTTCTTGTAGTAGGCGACGTTGTAGATGGGCTCACAGCCGCCCGTCGTGTTGCCGATCATCGACGTCGTGCCCGTGGGTGCGATGGTCGTCGTGTTGTGGTTCCGAACCGGGAAGCCGTCCTCCCAGTCGTCGGCGTCGAGCCCGGTGTAGTGCTCGAACCAGTCGCGGTACTCGGTGGGGTTCGCGTACTTCGAGTCCTCCCAGTCGTTGAACGGCCCGCGCTCCGTCGCGAGCTCGTGTGAGGTCTGTTTCGACGCGTGATTGATGTGCGTCATCAGCTGGCGGGCGACCTCGTTGCCCTCCTCGGTGCCGTACTGGATCCCGAGCTGGATGTACAGCTGCGCGAGCCCCATAATTCCCAGCCCGATCTTCCGCATGTCGCGGACCTTCTGTTCGATCTTCTCGACCGGGAAGTCCGACATCGTCACCACGTTCTCCAGGAAGCGGGTGCCGTAGTCGATCCGCTCGTCGAACTCCTCGAAGTCGATCGCCTCCTCTAAGAACGCCGACATGGCGGCCTCCTTCGATTCGTACTCGTCGGCGTGCGCCTCGGACCAGACGCGCCAGTCAGGCGCGTTCTGCGCCGCGAGCGTCGAGAGGTTGATGTGACCGAGGTTACAGGCCTCGTACTCCTCCAACGGCTGCTCACCGCAGGGGTTCGTCGCGAGGATCCGGTGATCCGGGTGTTCCTCGACGTCGAACGAGTGCTCCTTGTTCACCCGTTCGAGGTAGATGACGCCCGGCTCGCCGTTCTCGTGGGCGCCCTCGATCATGTCGTCCCAAAGCTCGCTGGCCGGGATCGAGAGAACCTCGCCGACCTCAACGTGCTCGCCGAGACCGAATATGTCGTAGATCTCTTTCGTCTCCGGCGTCGCGATGTGCGGCTCCTCAGTGCGCGGGTTGGTGAAGGTGAACTCCTCGTCGTTGTACAGCGCCTCCATGAAGTCGTCGGTGACGCCGACGCTGATGTTGAAGTTCGAGAGGTGGCCCTCGACAGCGTTTCGGAGGTGCTCGGGGACCTTCCCGTCCTCGTCGATGAGCTCGCGGGCCTCCTCCAGAGCGTCCGCAAAGGAGTTGTGCGTGAAGTCGTCGGGGTCGTTGAGCCGCAGCGAGTGGGCCAGCGAGACGTCCTTGTTCTTCGAGTGGATGAACTGGATGACGTCGGGGTGCGAGACGCGCATGACGCCCATCTGGGCCCCGCGGCGCGCGCCGCCCTGTGCGATCGTCTCGCACATCTGGTCGAACGTCCGCATGAACGTGATCGGCCCGGAGGCGATTCCGCCGGTGGAGCCGACCGCGTCGCCGTAGGGGCGGAGCTTCCAGAACGCGTACCCCATGCCACCGCCGGACTGGAACACCTCGGCCGCCTCCTTGGCGGTCTGATGGATATCGGTGATGTCGTCGCCGGGTGAGTCGACGAAGCAGGCCGAGAGCTGCTGGAGCTCGTCGCCCGCGTTCATCAGCGTCGGCGAGTTCGGCATAAAGGAGAGCTGCTCCATCCCGTTACGGAACCGGTCCGCGGTCGCCTCGACGTGGTCGCGGACGTCCTCGGGAAGCTCGGGGACGACGGTGTCGTACGCGAACTTGTTTACATTATGCGCGGTGAGCGTCGTCTCGGCGTCGTCGTCGGCCGTGACGCCCGCGCCGAACACCTCGGCGGCGAGATCGTCGCGGCGCGGGTGGTCCGGTTTCAGCTGGTCGGGCGTGACGGTAACCTCGACGCCCTGGTTTTCGGCCTCGAAGACGACCTCCGCGAGCGCGACGTTGCGCGCGACGCGATCGAACAGCTCCTCGGGGTTCTCGATCGGCTCGCCGTCCGCGTTCTTTCGGAGGTATCGCGCGGGCAGAATGTTCTGGTAGGCGTTGGCGGTGAGCCGCTCCTCCATCGTCTCGCCCGTGGTTCGTTTGATCGGCAGTTCGAGTTCGTCGGCGGCGACGCCGTCGCTGCTCATTCGACGGCCACCCCGCTCGGTTGACGTGCGTTCTGGCTCATGTATCTACGTACTAGCGAAGCGGGCCCTTTTGTGTTCCGCTCCTGGCCCGACGGGTGAATAACTATCTGAATTTTTACGTAACGACGATCGGTGTCGCTGGCTTCGGATCCAATTACGTTACCCCTCCAAGAACTCTGGGAATATAAGCGTGATCAGACCGCGGTGAAACTGATCTTTCAGACGAGAAAACGCGAGGTGAAGCCGTCTTCCCACCGGAATCGAAGGGGGGTTGGTAGACGGAACGTCTCCCGCGACTGAGCCGTGTTATGGAGTCCATACTCGGTGCTTTGATATTCGTCATGGGCCGGTCACGCGATATTCGCCGAAAAATTATCAGATTGCTTATTTTTGAGAAGAGCATCCCCCACAAGCTTATGCCGGACCTCGTCGTGGGCCCTCACATGACTGCTTCGCTCGCGACCCTCGCTGCGCTCGCAACGTCATCGCCGCTGCAGGCCGGGGTTCTCGGGACGCAGACGGGACAACTGCTCGTCGGCCTCGTCGCCGTCGCGCTCGTGATCATCGTCGGGAAGTTCGTGCTGAAACTGGCGTGGCGACTGGTCACGATCGCGATAGTTCTCGTCGCCGCGTTCTTCCTGCTGTCGACGGCGGGACTGATCTGAGACGGGCTACGGCGTTTCGGTTACAAACAAAAACCGCGAATCGGGTCGACTACTGGAACGCGGCGCTGGGCTCGGTGTCCCGGCGTTCGACGTCCGACCGCTTGAACTGCTTTTCTATCTCCGCGTAGCGCTCGCGCGTCTCGGGGGTGACGCTGGGGTTCACCTCGTCGAGGGCTGCCTCGAAGTGAGCCATCGTCACGCGGACGTTACCGACGGACTCGCCGACTTCCTCGCGCGAGACGCTGCCGATGAACTCCCGGGAGGCGTTCATTGACGCCTCGCGGGTGACCGCCTCGATGTCGGCCCCGACGTACCCGTCCGTCTGCCGGGCGATGGCGTCGAGGTCGACGTCGTCGGCCAGCGGCTTGTTGCGGGTGTGGACCTCCAGGATCTTCCGGCGGGCCTCCTCGTCCGGCACGGGCACGTGCACGTGGCGGTCAAGCCGTCCGGGCCGGAGCAGCGCAGAGTCGATCAGGTCCGGGCGGTTCGTCGTCGCGATGACGACCACGTCCTCCAGCGACTCGAGCCCGTCGAGCTCCGTCAGCAGCTGGGAGACGACGCGCTCGCCGACGCCGGAGTCACCGGAGTTCTTGCCGCGCTCGGTCGCGATCGAGTCGATCTCGTCGAAGAACACGATCGTCGGCGCGTTCTCGCGGGCCTTGCTGAACACCTCGCGGACGCCCTTCTCGGACTCGCCCACGAACTTGTTGAGCAGTTCGGGCCCCTTGATCGAGATGAAGTTCGACTCCGCCTCGTTGGCGACGGCCTTCGCGAGCAGGGTTTTCCCCGTGCCCGGCGGGCCGTACATCAGGACGCCTTTGGCGGCCTGCATGTCGAGCTCCTCGAACACCTCGGGGTACTCCAGCGGCCACTGGATCGTCTCCCGGAGCCGCTCTTTGGTGTCCTCCAGACCACCGACCTGGTCCCAGGTGATGTCGGGGACCTCGACGAACACCTCTCGGAGCGCGGAGGGCTCGATCCCCTTCATCGCCTCCTTGAAGTCCGTCTCCGTGACCTGGATGGAGTTCAGCACGTCGGCGTCGATCTCCTCGCTCTCTAAGTCGAGCTCGGGACGGATGCGCCGCAGGGCGTGCATCGCCGATTCCTTCGCGAGCGATTCGAGATCGGCTCCGACGAAGCCGTGAGTGTTCTCGGCGTACTCGTCGAGGTCGATCTCGTCGACCAGCGGCATGTTCCGCGTGTGGACCTGCAGGATCTCTTTGCGGCCGTCGCGGTCGGGGACGCCGACCTCGATCTCGCGGTCGAAGCGCCCGCCGCGCCGGAGCGCGGGGTCGATGGCGTCGACGCGGTTGGTCGCGCCGATGACGACGACCTCGCCGCGGTCCTCCAAGCCGTCCATCAGCGAGAGCAACTGGGCCACGACGCGGCGTTCCACGTCGCCGCCGGCCTCCTCGCGCTTGGGCGCGATCGAGTCGAGCTCGTCCATGAACACGATCGCGGGGGCGTTCTCGGTGGCCTCCTCGAACACGTCACGGAGCTGCTCTTCGGACTCGCCGTAGTACTTCGACATGATCTCCGGCCCGGAGATCGTGTGGAAGCTGGCGTCGATCTCGTTGGCGACCGCCTTCGCGATCAGCGTCTTCCCGGTGCCCGGCGGCCCGTGGAGCAGGACGCCCTGCGGCGGGTCGATCCCGAGCCGCTTGAACAGCTCCGGGTGCCGCATGGGCAACTCGATCATCTCGCGGACCTGCTCGAGCTCGCTGTCGAGTCCCCCGATATCCTCGTAGGTGACGTCCGGCGCCTCCTCGCCGCGATCGCCGCTGGCGCCCGACCCGCTGACGATCTCCTCGGCGGGCTTCTCGGAGACGGTGATCTCCGTCGCGTCGGTGACGACGACCGTGCCCGACGGCGCGGTCTCGGCGATCTTCACTGGGACGGCCTGTCCCTGTCCGCCCCCGCCCATGAGGCCGAACCCGAAGGGGACGCGGATCGTCTGCCCCTCGGTGAGCGGCTGGCCGGCGAGCTTGTCGCGGAGGAACCGCCCCACGTCACCGCGTACGCCGAGTCGCTGGGGAAGAGCGATGGTGACCCGATCCGCCGGGTTCACTTCAACGGACTCGACGGTCACTTTGTCATCGATGCCGACGCTGGCCTCCTGACGGAGCTTCCCGTCGATCCGGATGACGCCCGTGCCGTCGTCCTCCGGGTATCCGGGCCAGACGCGGGCGATCGCGGCGCCGCTCTGTCCCTCGACGCGGATGAAGTCGCCCCCGGATAGATCGAGTTCTTCGGCCGCCACGCGGTCGATCGCCGCAAGGCGACGCCCGGCGTCCTTCTGTTTTAACGGGCGAACGGTGAGGTTCATCGCTGCCCCTCGATCGTGATCACGCCGTTTTCGATCTCGACGCGCTCGGCCGTGCCCGGAAGCTCGAACTCCGATTCGACCGGCTCGCCGTCGCCCTCGATCACGACGATCGCCGTGTCGCCGACGGTGTCGACGCTGGCGTTTTCGGCGTCGGCGCCCAGATCGGCGGCGACGACCCACCCGTCCTCGTACTCGTACCGGCGGAGCAACGCGCCGTCGCCGGACGATCGGGTCTGTTTGAGATTCATGCTAACTACAAGTTAGGCACCAAAGTATTTAAATCCATCGCAGAAAGTTGCAACCCGGGGGTGAGTATTTTGCGTAGCGGTAGTGTTGCGGTTCAGGGTCGGGTGTCGTGATACCTTGCGGTTCGGCGACGGACGTTTATTACCCTCCTCCGACTGATCGACCCATGGAACGGATCGCCCACGACGGCCGCGCCACCGCGTACCGGGTCACCGATCGCGGCGGCGAGGGCCCGGCGGTGTGTTGTATCCACGGTAGCGGCGGCAGCAAGGACGTGTGGAAGTCGCAGGCGCGCGAAAGCGACCAGTTCCCGGTCGTCGCCCTCGATCTGTCCGGACACGGCGACAGCGACGACGTCGACGCGGCCGCCGGTCGCGAGGCGCTCGACGCGTATGCGGACGACGTCGTCGCCGTTGCCGAGGCGACAGGCGCGAGCATCCTCTGTGGGAACTCCCTCGGCGGGGCGGTCGCGCTGTGGGTCGCGCTCGAACGCGACCTCCCGCTCGACGGCCTCGTGCTCGCGGGGACGGGCGCGAAACTCGCGGTGACGGCCGAGTTACTGGACGCGCTTGCCACCGACTTCGACCGCGCCGTCGACCTCCTCCACGAACCGGACCGACTGTTCCACGACGCGCCTCCGGAGTACGTCGACCTGTCGCGTGCGGAAATGCGCGATTGCGGCCGCGCCGTCACCGAGCGAGACTTCCGCACCTGCCACGCCTTCGACGTTCGCGACCGGCTCTCCGAGATCGCGGTCCCGTCGCTCGCTATCGTCGGCGAACACGACGCGCTGACGCCCCCGGCGTATCACGACTTCTTCGCCGATCGACTTGACGACTGCGAGCGGGCGATCGTCGAGGACGCCGCACACCTCGCGATGCTCGAACAGCCGACAGCGTTCAACGCGACGCTCGCGGCGTTCATCCGACGGATCTCGGCGTGAGGATTCGTTCTTAGCCTCATCCGCCGTCTCGTCTACCCGCGGTACCCTTTTGTCCTGACGGCGTCCACCTCCGCGTCATGACTGGCGAGGATCGGTCGGCGGTCGAGGATGGCCCGGCGGCGGAGAGCGACTCGGCCCCTTCCCCCCCCGACTCGGACGACCCGGATCTTGAGGATCTCTTGGAGACATTAGACGAGCTCCAGCACGCGGTCGACGAGCCGCACGAACGAGCGAAGGTCAGAGAGACGATCTCGCTCGTCGAACGGATGCCGGGAGCTTCGGTGTTCACGGATCGAATCACCAAGTACACGTCCCGGGACATGGCGGAGGCGTTCGTCGGGGCTGTGCTTTTTTCGCTGCCGCTGCTCGTCGAGGGCGGCGTCTTCGAGATCGCCGCTTGGTTCGCCGCGACGACGGTCCGCGGCGTCCCAGTCCTCCTCTTCGCGCACGTGGCGTTCGTGCTGGTCATGACCGCCGGCCTGCTTTACTTCGCCGACTTCCGTGAGATCACGATCCGACACCCAATCCTTGGAATTATTCCCCGCCGATACGCCGGGATCCTCGCTGTTTCGCTTCTCACGTCGACGTTCATGCTTCTGTTGTGGGGCCGGCTTCACGAGGGCTCTCCCACGACGATCGAACAGGCCGGCCGCGTGGCCGTCGTCTGGGCGGCGGCCGCATTTGGCGCGGGGCTGGGCGACATTCTTCCCGGCGAGTCGAAGGGGGCGGACCTCGGCCGGTTCGATCTCGACATCGGCGACCGAGGTCGCGACGACTGACCGCTTCGCCCGCTTGTTGCCCCGATCGGGCGACGATCCATTCTCTGTTTCCACACCTTTTTCGCTGCGGCGACCGTACAACTATACATGTCAGCGTTACGTGACGCGCTCCGGGATCTCCCGGACGCGGTGTTCGCGGATCTGCTCGAATCCGACGAGGGCTACGTGCTCGTTGTCGACCTCCCCGGGGCGAGCCCGGAGACGACCGAGGTGCTCGCCGAGGACGGCCGAATCGTCATCGAGGGGCGCCGCGAGAAAGAGATCCCCGAGGGGTTCCGCTACGTCCGCGAGGACCGCCCGCTGTTCCTCGACGCCGAACTCCCTCTCCCCGCTGACGCCGATGGCAGCGGCGCCGACGCCGAGATGGACCGCGGGGTTCTCGAAGTCACGATCCCAAAGCGCACCGGCGACGTCTCCCGAACCATCCCGATCGACGAGGGCGACATCCCGGACACTGAGAATACTGAGAACACAGAGGACACTGAGGACGCCGAGGACGACGCCTAACGGGTGGTGACGCTGGTAAACATTCGCGCCTACTGGCGGTTCGTCGTGGTTCTGCGGCGCTTCTCGCCGCTGATCCTCGCCTACTGGCGAGACCGGAAACGGTTCCTGCTCTTCGGCCGAAGCCGCGAGGTCGACGCGGAGACCCAACGGGAGCGCGCCGCGGTCCTCCTCGACATCCTGCTCACGCTTGGTCCAACGTTCATCAAGCTCGGTCAGATCCTCTCGACGCGGCCGGACATCCTCCCGCCGGCGTACATCGAGGTGCTGGAGGGGCTCCAAGACGACGTGCCCCCCGCTCCGTGGGCTGAATCGAAAGTCGTTCTCGAAGATGAGCTCGGCCCGGTCGACGAGGTCTTCGACGACTTCGACCGCGAGCCGATAAGCGGTGCTAGCCTTGGGCAGGTGTACACGGCGCAGTATGAGGGGCAGTCGGTCGCCGTGAAGGTCCGCCGTCCGGGGATCGAGTCGCTCGTCGAGGCCGACCTCCGCACGATTCGCTGGTCGATCCCGCTCATCAAACAGTTCACGGGGGCCGGCCAGTCGTTCTCGTTGGAGAACCTTTCCGACGAGTTCGCGAAGACCATCCGCGAGGAGATGGACTATGAGCGCGAGCGAGAGATGCTCGAAGCGATCCGCGCCAACTTCGCGGACGACGATCGGATCCGCATTCCGACCACCTACGAGGCGGTCTCCGGGCCACGGGTGCTCACCATGCAATATATACCCGGGATGAAGATCAGCGATGTCGACGCCCTCGACGACGCCGGGCTCGATCGCAACGCCGTCGCCGAGACACTTCAGGAGGTGTACCTCCAGATGATCATCGAGGACGGCGTCTTCCACGCGGACCCGCACCCGGGGAACCTCGCCGTCGACGACGACGGCGCCGTGATATTCTACGACTTCGGGATGGCCGGCCGGGTCGACCCGTACATCCAGGAGAAGATCGTCGACTTCTACGTCGCGGTCGCGCGGCAGGACATCGACGGTATCCTCGACACCCTGATCGCGATGGGGACGCTCTCGCCCGAGGCCGACCGCGAGGTGATGGGCAACGTGATGGAACTTGCCATCGCCGACGCCAGCGGTGAGGACATCGAGCAGTACCAGGTGAACCAGATCATCGAGCAGGTGGAGTCGACCATCTACGAGTTCCCGCTCCGGCTCCCGCCGAACCTCGCGCTCGTGTTGCGCGTCGCGACCGTCGTCGAGGGGGTCTGTGTCACGCTCGATCCCGAGTTCGACTTCATCTCGACGGCCACCGAGTACCTGAAAGCGGAGGGGTACTACGAGGAAACCGCCCGAAACCTCGCCGAGGACGCCGGACGACAGGCCCAGCGTACTGCCGAGGCGCTGTTTACGGTTCCACCGAGGGCGAACGAATTCCTGAAGACGGCGAACCGCGGAAACCTCCACGTCGACGTTACGATCGAGGACGACACCCACGTCCTCGACAAGCTTGCGATGCGGATCGCCTATTCGGTGCTACTCGCGGTCGGCGTGCTCTCGGCGACGATCCTCTACTCGTTCGCCGACGAGTGGCGGCTCGCGGCGCTCGTCCTCCTGCTCGCCGCCCCGCTGGCCGTCGCGCTGTACCGCTCCTTCCGGGCGAAACGCGGCCTCCGCACGACCCCGCAGTTCACCAGACAGGGGATGAAGAACCGCCGCGACGACTGATCGCTCGCGTGCGGTCCCGGTTGTTCGCGTGCGGTCTCGCCGCTCCCGCGCACGCTCCGCCCGCTGCGTGTCACCCCCGACAGATCCAGACGGCCCCGGCTTCTTCCACCGCGTAATGACGTTCTGCGAGCCACTCTCGGAGCCGATCGACGGTCCCGTCGCCGTCGTCTGCCGTCTCGTCGTGCACCTCGATCACCAACAGCGGCCGGTACCGCGCAATCGTCGCCGTCGCTCCGCGGAGCACGGCCAGCTCGTGCCCTTCGACGTCGACTTTGATCGCGTCCGGCGCCGGGATAGGAGCCGTCGCACGGGGGTGCTCTGGCTCGGTGGGTCCCACCTCGGAGTCCCCCTCGTCGATCGCTCCCACCTCAACGCCGCCCTCGCCGACCCCCTCGACGAGGTCGTCGAGCCGTCGGATCGGTACCGGCTCGACGGCGTCGACCGCGGCGCCCCACCGCGTCGCGCGGTCGCGGTCGAACGCAGAGCACTTCGAGAATGTCGACCGGTAGAACGACAGCGTCGTGTTCGCATCGCCGACCCCGGCGCGGCGGAGGGCGATGCTGCCCCCTGGACCGGCGCCATGCGCGGAGCCGTGCGCGACGTCAGCACCGACGTCGAACCCGTTCCGGCGGGCGTTCCGAGCCAGCCGGTCGGCGCTCTCCCCGTTCGGTTCGAAGGCGACGACTTCTCGGTCGGTACCGCGGGCAAGCGGGATAGCGTGTTCTCCGACGTGCGCCCCCACGTCCAACACCGTCGCGTCGTCGGGGAGGGAGTCGAGGGCCGCCAGTCCCGGGTCGTCGTCGTGGGGATTCGTCGGCTCGTAGCTCCAGTACGTGCCGGCGACGGTCCGCTTCGGCGTGGCGATCCCGAGCGCGTACGTCAGGTCGGCGATCCGGTACAGCGTCCGGAACCCGATCCATTCGAGGCGTGTTCGTAGCCGTGCCCGTACCGGTGTTCGGCTCCCAGCCATCGGACTACGGGGTGACGACCTCGATGGGAACGAGGAGGAAACACAGCGCGCCGAATGCGAACGTCGCGATCCCGACCGCGATCCGGGGCCAACCGAGCTGCCGCTCGTCGTCGGGTTTCGCCGGGCCGTTGAACGCAATCACGAGCGAGAACACCCCCCAGAACGTCCACAGCCCGACCGACTCGTCGACTCCGAGCCCGCGCCAAAAGTAGAGGTACGCGGCCAGCGAGAACAGCACGCCGGGCACCAGTGCGGCCACGGTCTCCTGTCGCGGGCCGAGCATCGCTCGGACCATGTGGCCCCCGTCGAGTTGGCCGACCGGCAGGAGGTTGAGCAGGGTGAAGAACATCCCAAGCCAGCCGCCGATGACGACAGGGTGGGCGGTTTGATCTGCGTCGGCGTACCCCGTCGGCTGCCCGGTGAGGTCGGCGATGATCTCCAACAGCGGGGGATTGTTGAACCGGATCACTGTCCCCGAGGAGTTCGCCACGTCAGCCGGAACCTGAATTGGGTCGAGCGAGAGTCCGATCACGGTGACGACGACGGTGGCGACGAGCCCCGCTATCGGCCCCGCCGCGCCGATGTCGAACAACGCTTTTCGGGAGGGCATCCGCCCTCGCATCCGGATCACGGCGCCGAGGGTCCCGAACGGGAAGACGAAGGGAATGACGTACGGGAGCGAGACGTTCACCCCGTGGTAGCGGCCCATCGCGTAGTGGCCGAACTCGTGGATCATCAGCACGCCGAGGACGGCGGCCGTGAACGGCCACGCCTGCAGCATTGTCAGCGGGTTCGCGAGAATCTCCGTGAACGGGACGTAGTACCAGCCCGCGGCGCCGACGAACAGAGTCGTGAGCACTGTCGCGAGAAACATTCCGACGTTGACCCAGGGGATCCCGGCACGACCACGGTCGAACGGCGTCGCGACGACCACGTGCCGCCCCTCGACGGTCTCGATGTCGATGTCGTAGCCGGCCTCCCGGAACGGCGGCACGATCTTCCGCAGCAGCGTTCGCTCCGGGATGTACGACTCTCCGACGTATCGGACGCGATCGCCTTCCACGCGAACGTCGTCGATCCTGAAAAATGTCTGGAGGGGATCGGGACGCGGGACGCGGGCCGCCTCCGACGCCGCCCCGTCCTCGTGTTCTGGCATCGCCGATCGTAACCCGTCGCCGAGTATAAACCCCGCGTCGACCGAGGATATCGCCCCGCCACTGTCGAGGGGGCCTCACCGAGGACCCCCTGGCGGACCGGACCGAGGCGAGCAACGGAGGAGGACCGCATCGGGACCTATTTCTGTGGGAACCGTCGCGAGGAGAGTGTAGGTTTAAAAGGCCGATAAAAACCGCGTGCGGGGACCGCGTGATCGTGCGATTTCTGGAAAGGCGATCAAGCCGGTACGATCGGTGTTCGATGCCCGTTCAGGCGGGCTCGATGCGCCACGTCGTCGCGCCCGTGTACGACCACTTCTCGACGGTGAGTTCCGTGGCGGAGTCGCGGAGCTTCACCATCAGGGCGCCGATCTCCTTGGGGGAGAGCTCGACGTCGTCGGCGATGAACTTCCCTTTGAAGTACATCTCGCCATCCTCGGCGCGGTCGAGCAGGTAGCGCTTCAGCCGCTCTTCCTTGCTGAGGTCGGTGGTCGGGCTCGCGTTCGTGGAGGGATTTGCGGTCGCGCTCATGGTACACTCTCCGCTTGTCCTCGGAGGGTGTTATAAAGGACAGACCGTTGGGCGGTGTTCAGGGCGTTTTAGGTGATTGTTCGGCGATAAAACGTGTCTGACGAATCGTTCATCACGGATTTAAAACGCCTGAGACATTTTATAAAACTCTTAGAACCGTTTGATAGGTGGTACCCCACGAGCCGACACGCCGGCGTTCCACACCCGATCGCTACCGAGTAATCCGGCAAAAAGCACCGCAAATTGCGGTCGATCGACTCGCCCGCGCCCGCACACCTTGCTCGTTCGGAGGGGGAAACGCGACTGACACGCGGTACAATTTCGATTCCCATTCGGACAGTATTTGGTCAGCAGTAGGCTAACGTTCGGTCAACATCTGGTGGCATCCGTCAGTTTCAGCTTGGATCGGATTCATACGAAGTGAAACGCGACGCGGAACAAGCCCCGGTGACACCTGTGCTCAGATATGAGTTACGAGCTTCGCCGGTGCACCCAGAACTCTTCGGCTTCCGTGGTCTCTTTTTTAAATATCGGCACCTCGTCTTTCAGGCGGTCGATCCCGTCTTCGACGGCTCGAAACGCCTCTCTACGGTGCCCCGCGAGGACGACGACGAACACGATGTCCTCACCCGCCTCGATCACGCCCGTTCGGTGGTGCATCAGGACATCGAACACGCCGTCCCGCTCCGCGAGCTCGGCGCTGATCGCGTCCGTGCGCTCTGCGGCGACCTCCTCGTACTTCTCGAACGCGAGGTGCGTCGTCCGGTCGTCGTCTGGGGCGTCGCGGGCCCGAACGCGCCCAGTGAACGTCGCGATCGCGCCCGATCGGTCGGCGTCCGCGGACGCCTCGACCCGCCGCACGAGCGTTTCCCGGGTGATCCACGGCTCCGTGCCGTCGAGTTCGACCACGAGTTTGCCGACGTCGATCCCGTCGGCCGAGTCCGCGGTCGCGATCACCGTCCCCGGGACGGTCTCCGGATCCGCGTCCGCCCCGAGCAGCACCGTCGGCACACGGAGGCGGGATTCGCCGATCGCGACGAGATAGTCGTGATCGGGTGCGAGTCCGTCGAGGAGGTCGTCGAGTCCGTCGACGCGACCGGCGCCGGTCCACTCCCCGTTCGACGCGAGCGACACTTCCGTGTCGGCGTCCGCCGTGACGCCGACCGTCCGCTTCGGCGCGGCGATCCCACCGTCGGTGGCGCCGCTGTCGATGGCGCTGTCGCCCTCGGTCTCGCACGCCACGACGGCGACCTGTCCGTCGAGCCGATCTGCGAGCGCGTCCGCGAGATCGGCCGCCTCGGGACCCACGATCGATATCGGTTGCATACCCGAGGGCGGGGTGCGAGCGGCTTAGGCGTTTCCCGCCGTCTCGGTCGCTCCAGATTGGTTGGTCATCCCGTTGATCGTTGCCGCCGGCCGCCCGCGGCGTCCGGGCTTGATAATCCTTAAGACCGCGACAGCGATATTTGACGGTAATGAGAGTCGTCGTTTCTATCGGCGGGAGCGTGCTCGCGCCCGATCTCGACCCCGGACGGGTGGCCGCGTACGCCGAGGCGATCGAACGGGTGGCCGCCGACGGCTGCGAGGTCGGCGTCGTCGTCGGCGGGGGCGGAGTCGCGCGCGAGTACATCGAGACGGCGCGGGAGCTCGGCGCGAACGAGGTCGAGCTCGACCAGCTCGGCATCGGGACGACCCGGCTCAACGCCCGACTGCTGATCGCCGCACTCGAAGGCCGCGCGAACGTCTCGCCAGCGACGGGGTACGACGAGGCTGCGGAGGCCCTCCGACGCGGCGAGGTGTCGGTGATGGGCGGTGTCACGCCGGGGCAGACTACGGACGCAGTCGCGGCCGCCTTCGCCGAGTCGGTCGACGCCGACCTGCTCGTGTACGCGACGAGCGCCGACGGCGTGTACGACGCCGACCCCAACGTCGACCCCGACGCGACCCAGTTCGCGGAGCTGTCGCCTGCGGCGCTCGTCGACATCGTTCTCCCGATGAGCCGGAACGCCGGCGCCTCGGCCCCCGTCGACCTGCTCGCCGCCAAGCTAATCGATCGGGCGGGAATCCGGTCTATCGTCCTCGACGGCACCGATCCGAGCGTCGTCGTCGGCGCCGTGCTCCGTGGCGAGCACACCGGAACCGACGTGATACCGACCGGGACGGACGAACCGAGCTACTGGGCGGGGGACGCATGACCGACGACCGATCTGGTCCGGCATACGACGACTCCCCACACATTCTCGCTGCGCAGGGACAGAAAGAAGGCGCCGACGGCGGTGACGCTTCCGACGGCGACGACGGCTTCCACGCCTTCTGGGCCGATGTCGTCGCCGACGAAATCGAGGCCCGCGACCCCGACGACCCGATCGTCATCAAAGGGGGCGTCTCCCCGTCGGGCGTCGCGCATCTCGGGAACTTCAACGAGATCATCCGCGGCTACTTCGTCGCGGAGGTGCTCCGCGAGCGCGGCCACGAGGTTCGACAGGTGTTCACGTCGGACGACAAGGACCCGCTGCGTAAACTCCCCCGCAAGCTGGCGAACGCCGACGGCGAGATCGTCGGGCTCGGCGAGGTCGACGCCGGCGCACTCGGCCGCAACCTCGGCAAGCCGTACACGTCGATCCCGGACCCGTTCGGCGAGCGCGAGTCGTACGCGGCTCACTTTGCGGCCCTATTAAAAGCCGACGCCGACCGGCTCGGTATCCCGGTCGAGATGGTGTCGAACACGGAGCTGTACGCCGACGGCGCGTTCGACGACGTGACCCGGACGGTGCTCTCCGATCTGGACGGCGTCCGCGAGGTGCTCTCGAAGTACCAGGACAAAGTCGACGACGAATACGTCCCCTTCAACCCGGTTTGTTCGGAGTGCGGAAAGATCACGGAGACGGTCACCGCGATCGACCTGGACGCTGAGACCGTAACGTACGTCTGCACCGACATGGACGTCGGCGAAAACGCCATCGAGGGCTGCGGCCACGAGGGGACGGCCACGTTCCGCGAGGGAAAGCTTCCGTGGCGGCTGGAGTGGCCGGGCCAGTGGGACGTGCTCGGCGTCGACTTCGAGCCGTTCGGGAAGGACCACGCGGAGGGCTCGTGGCCGTCCGGCGTCGACGTGGCGCGGAACGTCTTCGGGATCGAGCCTCCGGTGCCGATGGTGTACGAGTGGTTCACGCTTAACGGGGCGCCGCTCTCCTCGTCGGCCGGCAACATCGTCACCGTCCCGGAGCTGCTCGAACTGCTCGAACCGGCGGTGCTCCGGTACTTTTTCGCGCTGCACCCGAAGAAGGCGCGCGATCTCGACATCGAGCGGCTCGACCAGCTCGTCGACCGTTTCGACCGGTTCGAGCGCGCCTACTTCGGCGAGGTCGACGACGAGGACCTGACCGCCTTCGCCGAGCGCGCGTACCCGTTCGTCGTCGGCCGCGTGGACGACCCCCCCGAGGAGAAACCCGTTCGGCTCCCGTACACGTTCGCGGCCGTCCTCGGGATGGTCGACGACCCGGCGTTCCGCGAGCGCCTCGCCCGCGACGAGGGACACATCCCCCCGGACGCATCCGAGTCCGTGGTTGAGGCAGCGCTCGCCCGCGTCGAGAAGGCGCGTAACTGGGCCGAGCGGACGGCGAACGAGTACGATTACAGGCTCCAGACCGACCTTCCCGAGACTGACTTTGACCACGCCGTCGCGGCTGCGCTCGACGACCTCGCCGGCTTCGTCGCCGCGGGTCACGACGGCGAAGCGATCCAAGCGGAGATGTACGAGACGGCCCGTGAACACGACATCGAGGTCAGCGAGTTCTTCTCGGCCGGCTACCGGCTCTTCTTCGACGACACGCAGGGGCCGCGGCTCGGCGAGTTCCTCGGCGAGCTGGAGCGCGACTACGTCGTGGCGCGGCTCCGCCGGGAGGCGTAGATGGTTGAGGACCGCTCGCTCGACGAGTTCGCGGGAGCGAACGCCGACGGCGCTCCCGATGGTGAGAGCGTCGCGGACGACCCCGCGAACGACGACGCAGACGACCTCAGAAACGACGACACCGCGGACGCCACCCCAAACGACGCCGATCCGGCGGTCTCGACCTCGGCGTGGATCGACGGAGGGGCCGACTGCGAACGCTGCGGCGAGCGGATCTCCCGAGGATGGTTCGACGACGGCGCACTCTGCTGTGCCGACTGCATGGAGTGGTAACGCGATCGGATTTAATACGGGCGGGGCGACTCGTTCGTTACGGAACTGATCCGTTGAGGTCAAGTTTGGTATCTATGAAATTTGACTCGGCCTACCTCTTCGACCGGCCGCCACGGACCCTTGCGGTCGCGTATCTCTGTCTGGGTGCACTCTTTGTTCCCCTCGGCGATTTCGCGGTCGCGTTCGCGGTCGGCACGACCGGCATGACCGGCACGACCGGACTGATCGACGCCTGGACGCCGGTACGACTTGTCGGCGGGTGGCTGTTCGTCGGCGTCTCGTCGCTGCTGCTGTACGGCGTGGCAGCACACCACCGCCGACGAGCCGTGTCGGCTCGACGGAAGCTCGAGACATCGAATCAGCAGATTCAGGTTCTGAGCCGGGTGTTCAGACACAACGTCCGCAACGACCTCAACATCATTCAGGGGTACACGGACCTCCTCGTCGACCGCGTCGACGGCGAACGGAGTCAGGAGTGTCTAGAGACGATCCGTCAGACCACGGACAACGTGGTCGCGATCAGCGAGAAGCTGCGTGTTATCGAAGACGCGTCTCCAGATCCGCCGACGGGCCGGATCGATCTCGTCGAGACGGTCCGCGAGGCCGCGGCGGAGGTCGACGGCGATGGCGTGTGCGTCTCCGTGGAGGCACCCTCGGTGGCGTGGATCTGTGCCGACCGGTCCGTCGAGTACCCGATCCGAGAAGTGTTTGAGAACGCCGTCACCCACAACGACGAGGTGACCTGCGAGGTCGTCGCGCGGATCGAAGCGACCGAAACGACGACCTGTCTAGAAGTCAGCGACAACGGACCGGGGATCCCCGATGACGAGCGCGCGGTGTTGCGAGCTGAAGAGGAGACACCGTTGTCGCACGCGAGCAGTATCGGACTGTGGCTCGTCAAATGGATGTGCGAGACACAGGGGGGAACGGTCGGTTTCGAAACGACGGACGACGGGACCACCGTTCGACTGCGGTTCGAATCGGCCGGCACCGACGCGTCACCGCCGGATCACGACACCGAACGACGCCGCGTGGCGACTGACACCGACCGGAGCATCAGTCGTCGAGCGCGCTAATCGAGTTCCGTGATTGTCACCGCGTACACCGCACCGCAATTTCCGCACTCGACGTGAACACCGCGGCTCGTCTGACCGCGCGTGAACTCGGAGATCTCCTCCGAACACGAGCACTCGAACTGCACTCTCATTGTCGAGAGATACGCCGTTCTGATATTTAAAAGAATGCGTCGCAGAATCGTCGCTGAGAACTGGTGGAAATGGCCGTTCGCGCGTTTCCCGGTATGGGCGCGAATCGATCTTCGATCCCGTCTCAGTCGTCGTCGACGATCACTTCGACGGGACCGTCGTCTGCCGCTTCTGTGTCACCGGCTGCGTCGAATCCGGCGTCCGCGCCGGACTGCTGTTGCTGGTAGTAGAGCCCGCCGGCGACGACGAGGACGGCCCACGATCGCCAGTTGGCAAGGTTGAGCGTGTAGCCGATGCCGAACGGCTTCTCGACGAGCATCCCCTTTCCGGGCTGCCAGTATGACGAGAGCAGCCGACCGAGGCTCGGTCGCTCGAAGTTATACGGAATACCGAGGATCTCCCCCGACGACGGTTTGTCTGCCATACCACCATATTGGTCGCCGGGGATATAAATCGTGGCGCAACCTTCGCGGTTCGACGGACCGTCTCGCCGTTCTCACTGGTACCGTCCGCGCCCCTCAACGTCCTTGAGCCGGTCGAGAACGGCCTCGTCACCGACCGCTGCGTACCCCGACTCGAACGCCTCGATCAGCGGTTCAGGGTCGGTTGCGGTCGCGCCCACGGAACCCTCGAACACGTGCAGGTCCATCGCGTGGTCCTCGACATGACCGGAGTGGTACGCGAGCCCGAAATCGATGAGTGTTGTCGGGGTGGCGCCGGCATCCGGTCGACTCCCGGATCCCTCCGTATCCCCGACGCGGACGTTCCGCGTCGTCGGGTCGCCGTGGACAACTCCGTCGCCGTGAAGTCGGGCGAGGTGTCGCCCCACTGTGGCCATCCATCGCTCGTCGAGGTCTTCGGCGAGGTCGCGGTCCCCGACGTGTTGGAGCGTCAGTGTCGCGTTCGGCACGTCGACGTCGTACACCAGCGGGGTCGACACGCCGGCTCGACGCGCCTCGCTCGTCAGTCGAGCCTCCGCTACTGTCCGAGCCCGCCGCAGCGTCCGGTCCAGTTCCGGATGTCGGTACGTCTTCGGAACGCGCCGCTTGACAACGCGGCGGGCGCCGTCGCTGTCGGTCACGACCTCGACGGTCGCTTCCGCGCCCCGCGTCTCCGTCTCGTCAGCGCGGCGTCCCTGGGTCACGGACTCGGTGGCGTCCCGCCAGGTCACCGGAACCTGATCCGGTCGGAAGTTCGGATCGATCGCAGAGTCGGGAATTGCGAGCGTATCTCCGGCCCGCGCCATCTTCGCGCCCAACACGGCGATCATCCCCGCGTTGTCTCGAAGGAACCGCGGCTCCGGCGCGTGGAAGTCGGCGCCTCGTTCCGCGCACATCGTCGACAGCATCTCACGGAGCCGTTCGTTCTGCGCGACGCCCCCGCCCAACACGAGCTCGTCGGCGCCGGTCAACGAGAGCGCGCGCTCCGAGACCTCTGTCAGCATCGCGAACACGTGCTCTTGGAGGGCAAAACAGATCCGTTCGACCGGAACGCCGTCGTCGAACGCGTCGTTGGCGGCGGAGCTGATCCCTGAGAATGAGAAATCCATACCCTTCACGACGTACGGCAGATCGAGGAGGTCGTCCGGATCGGCGTCCGACGCCGCCGCCTCGACCTTCGGTCCGCCGGGGTGATCCCACCCGACGTGGCGCGTGAACTTGTCGATCGCGTTGCCGACACCGGCGTCCATCGTCTCGCCGAGCACGCGGTAGCGTCCGTCGTGGTACCCGAGCAGGTGCGCGTTCGCGCCCGAGGCGTTCAGACACACCGGGTTCTCGAAGCCGGACTGATGTCGGCCGATCTCCAGATGCGCAACCATGTGGTTGACGCCGACGAGCGGGACGTCGAGCGCGCCGGCGAGCGCGCGGGCCGCCGTCCCGACGGTGCGAAGGCACGGGCCGAGTCCCGGCCCCCGCGAGAAGGCGACCGCGTCGATCGCGTTCGGCCCGTACTCGGCTTCCGCGGCGGTCATCACCGCGTCGACGACGGCAGGGATCGCTTCGGACATGTGTTCGGCGGCCTCTCGCGGATGAATGCCGCCGCTGTCCGGTTCGTACGGGTCTGATTCGATAAGAACGGAGTCCGTCTCGGCGTCGTACAGCGCGGCGCTCGCGCACCACGCGGTGCCTTCGATGCCGAGAACGCGCATTCGGCGGGCCGTTAGGCTTCCTCGGCGTCCACGTCCTCGTCGCCGATCTTGTTTCGTTCGAGCATGTGCTCCTGTTCGACATCAAGCGCGTCCTCGGCCGAATCGTACACCTTCGCGTAGCCGACCGTCTTGCGCATGCCGAATTTCGTGTTGAGCTCGTGAACGACGACCTCCTCGGAGGCCTTGTCGAGCTTGGCCGCGAGCGAGTCGCGAACCGAGAGCCGGGAGGGCGTCGCCTCCTCGTGGGTCGTCTCGAAACGGATGTCCGTGCGGTGCAACATCGGGTTCTCCTCTTCGGAGATGATATCGACGTCCATGGTTCAGTTAGGCGTATATCCCCTCGAAAGCTGTAAAAGGATTTCGAAGCGGGGGTGCCACCGGCGCCGAGCGTTCGGTGATCTTCGCCCGTATCTCACCGACTTCCGTCGGGAACGCGACCGAGCGCCTTGTAGGCCGCCTCAACATCGCCGTCGAGCGCCTCGAACAGCTCTCGTGCCTCCGTTCGGGACTCCGGCGTAACCGCGACCCGGACCATCCCCTCACCGGGCTGGCCGTAAACGACGCTCGCACCGTCGGGCGCGGCGAGGATCGCGGGGAGCGCGGCCAGGTCCTCCTCACCGGTTACCTCGATGATGACCGGGTCGACGTCGGAGAGCGCCTCACTGAGCGCCTCGAGTAACTCTGCCGACAGAGACGCAGCGGGGTTCTCCACAGGGATACGGCGGTCGTCTGCGACCGCGAGTGTGGACTCGATCTCCGCGTCAACCGCCTCGCGCTCGGTCTTTCCGTCGATCAGCGCGACATCGGGGATGCGGCCCGCCTCCCGCAAGTGGTACGTGACCACGTCGCCTACCGCGATGATCGGGGCATCAGGCGCGACCCGCTCACCGCGGGTCTCCGCCGCATCCGCGAGCAGTTCGTCGGCGTCGGTGGTCACCGGACCGAGCGGCTCCTTGAACGTGTCGCGCAGAGAGTCGGGGAGTGTGAGCATGGGTGAGATAGTGGCTGAAACCGTAAACCGTTACCGCGAACTGCCTCCTACCGGACCTTCAGCGCGTACGAGCCGGCCTTCGTGACGTTCATCTCCTCGGCGATCTGGCTCTCTTCGGGCTTCGTGATGATGACGTAGCCCGCCCAGTCTTCCGTCAGTGACGAGGACCCGCAGTGCTCGCAGGTCTGTGCATCGGGATCGTTGACGTGGTGGCACTCACGACACGCGAGGCGGTCCTCGGCCATCAGTCGGCCTCCTCACCGGTCTGTTCGCGGTGTTTCCGCTGGCCCTCCAGCCACTCGTGTTTCCCGAGTCCGGGCTGTTTGGCCGTGAGACCGATCTTCGAGTCGCGCGGGTTGCGCTCGTCGATGCTCTTGGTCACGACGCGGACCCGAACGGCGTCGTCGACGCCGAGAGTCTTATCGGAGTCCGAAGAGGCGAGCTGCTGGTTCGCTCCGTCGAACGTGAGGTACTCGTCGGTTATCTGCGAGACGTGGAGCAGCCCGTCGACCGGCCCGATCCCGACGAACGCGCCGAACTCGACCGTCTCAACGACGGTGCCGTCGGCGACCTCCTGCATGTCGGGATCGTACGTCAGCGCGTCGAACTCCGCCTCGTAGTAGACACCGGGGCGGTTGTGTAACACCGCGCCTTCGCCGATGTCGTGAACTTCGATGACGCTCACGACGCTGCCGACGTCCTCGTCCATTCGTCCTTCCAGTTTGTCCTGCAGCAGGGCTTTCACCCGCTCGTCGGTGACGTCCGCCAGGTGTTTCGGCGGTACCTCGACCGTATCCTTGAGTCGAACTCGTTTGTACATATTCGTTGGTTGTCCGCGTCCGCTAGGGTTCCGTTATTGCCAGTGTGTTCCGACCCCTTAAACCGATTACTGGTGCGCCCGCCTCCAGCACCCGGTTCGCCAGCGGTCGATCGTTGGTGACGACGCCGTCGACCCGGTCCTCGGTGACCAGTTCGACCAGCGCGTCGTCGGCGTACGATTCGTCCGTTTCGACCGTCTTCGCCCGCGTCGCGAGGTCCGCGCCCACGCTTGCCGCGGTCGCCGCCGCCCCGTTTCCGCCCTGTAGCCCGTCGAGCTCCGCGAGCACCGCGGCGGGAACGACGGCCTCGTAGGCTCCGAGCAGCCGATCGAGCTCCTCGAACAGCCGCAGATTCGCCTCGACCGGGGCCATCAGCGCGCTCGCGTCGAGCGCGACGACGGGAACCCGTTCGCCTGCGAGTTCCGAGTCCGATCCGGCGGTACGGCCGTTGTCGGTCACGCTACGACAGCGTCCCGACGCCGATGAGTCGCCAGCGCGCGCCGACGCGCCGGTTGATCGCGATCTGTGCGCCCTCCTCCGCGCAGACGGGACGTTTGAGCTTCACTTCGCACTCGCCCTCTCGCGCGCTCGTCACCGCGCCGACCGTGGTGGCGGTGCCGACCGTGAGCATCAGGGGCTCGCCGGTGTTGATCTCCTCGACTGCACCGTCATCGTCGTCGCCCTCCTCGCTGCCGATAACGCGGTCGAGCAGATCGACTGTCATTTCGAACTCGTTTCGCGTCGGTGGGAGCGTCCCAGGCTCGCCCGCAACCTGCCCCGCGAGCGCGTCGCCCTTCGTCAAGCTGGGATCGAGTCCCGTCCCGACGCCGAGCAGACCGCCCGGCCGGGCGGTCTCGACGTCTTGGCTGCCGGCCTGCAGCGAGCGGACCGTGGTTTCGAGGGGCCGCCACTCCGTCTGGCCCTCCTCGTCGACCTCCCGCCCGGGGCGGATCTCCAGCCCGTCGCCGACCGACAGCTCGCCGCTGACGAGCGATCCGCCGACGACACCGCCTTTGAGCGTCTCTGCGGTCGCGCCCGGTCGGTTGATGTCGAACGAACGGGCCGCGTACATCCGAGCGTTCTCGCCCGGATCGCGCTCGGGCGTCGGAATCTCCGTCTCGATCGCGTCGATCAGCAGATCGAGATTGACCTCTCGTCCTGCCGAAACGGGGACGATCGGTGCGTCCTCGGCGACGGTGCCCTCGACGAACTCCTGGATCTGTCGGTAGTTGTCGACGGCGCGGTCGCGATCAACGAGGTCGACTTTGTTCTGCGCGATGACGACGTTCTCGATCCCGATGAGATCGAGCGCCATCAGGTGCTCTTCCGTCTGTGCCTGCGGCACGTCCTCTGTCGCGCTCACGACGAGGACCGCGCCGTCCATGATCGAGGCGCCGGAGAGCATCGTCGCCATCAGCGTCTCGTGCCCCGGCGCGTCGACGAACGACACCGTCCGAACGGGTTCGCTCTTCGAGCCGTCCTCGCACTCCTCGTCGACGGTGTAACACTCGGGCGCGTCGACGCCGGGACAGCGCCGGAACGTCGCGTCCGCGTACCCCAGCCGGATCGAGATGCCGCGCTTCATTTCCTCGCTGTGCTGGTCGGTCCACGAGCCGGACAACGCCTGCACGAGCGTCGTCTTCCCGTGGTCGACGTGACCGACGAGACCGATGTTCACCTCCGGTTGTGTGTTGGTGTTAGTCACTGTTGGACCTCCTAACGGAGTAGTCTTACCCGAATTTCGCCCCGTGCGAGTGATAAAGTTGCTGTTATAGTGGCGTTACGGTTCACGGATGCGCACGCGAGATCGACGACGCGATATATAAACCCAATCGAGACGGCGACGACCACTTATAAGTTCGCGTGCGGTGGCATCGCCGGAGTCGTCCGACGCCGATTTAGGCGCCAGGACCGTACCCGCGTCTGATATGGGATACGCGTGCCCCGTCTGTGAGACCCCGCAGCGCGACGGCGAGCACCTCGCGCATCACCTCGCGTTCACAGCGATGCTTCACAGCGGCGATCACCAGACTTGGCTCGACGACCACGTTCCGGACTGGGCCGATCGCGAGCCCGCAAAGCTCGCCGCCGCGATCACGCCCCACGCCGACGCCACCGAGTATCACGAGGTGTTCGAGGATACGGTCAACCGCGGGCGTCCGGACGTCGACGTCGGGACACACGCCCAGGACGAGCACGGTCACGGTCACTCCGGTGCCGCCGGCGGGCGAGGCAGGGTTGACGAGACCGGCGCGACCGACCCCGACACCGCAGCGGCCCTCCGCGAAGCGAGGGAACTGACGCGCGAGATGCTGTCTGCCGACGATGACGACGACGGCAGTGATGGAGACGACGGTAGTGACGGGGACGACGCCGCCGAAGCGGACCAGTCCGCGTAACGGAACGCCCTTTTTGATCGCCGCCGAATCCGGCGTATGGAGACCAGAGGAACGTTCGCCCCGGAGACCCGCGCCGACGCGCTTGAGTACTACGACGAAGTCGGCCCCGTCGCACAGGTCGTCGTCCGCGAGGCGACGAAGGCGATGTCGTTCGACGCCGAGGAGTACGACGAACGGGTCACGCCCGAGGTGATCCGAACCGCCCGCGACGCCGTCTTCGCAGAGCAGCTGACGGTTCACGTCGGCGAAGAGGGGGAGTTCGATACGTGGCTCACCGACAGCGAGTTCGACGACGACGATATCGTCCAGATCGGGTCTGACAACGTCGACAACGTCGTCTGGCACCCGGTCCCCTTCGCTGACACCGTGATCGCCGCGACGTATCAAGACGAACCCGACGCGGCCGCCAGTACCCTCCGCCGGAACGCGTTCGGTCGCGTGTATCGCGAGGAGTTCTATCAGTCCGGACGGTGACGATCTACCAGTCCGGACGGTGACGATCTACCAGTCCGGTCGGTAACAGGAAACGCCGGCCTGTGGCGGGCGCTCGACGGTCGAAAACAACGAGAGACATTCGATCGAGAGTAATTCGGCATCCACGAGGAGCGGTCCGGCGTCGGTAGCGCTAGTCGAGCGTACCCTGGGTGACGAGCGTGTCGTCTTCCAGGTAGTGCTCGATGTGGTGGCCGTGCTCCTCGACGTCCATGAGGATCTCGCGGAGCTGTTCTTCGGTGTTGTAGTCGCCGAGGCTGTTAGCGAGCTGGATGTGTTCTCGGAGCATCTCCGTGATGTCGCCGAACAGCTCCAAGTCGTTCTCCAGAGACGTGCGGATGTCGTAGGCGTCGGCGTCCTCGGGGCTCACCGGCGCGTGCTCCTCGTAGTTCGCACCGCCCGATAGCGGCACACCGCCGAGCGCCTGCGCGCGCTCGGCCAACACGTCGGCGCCCTCCTCGAGGTCCGCGGCGACCTCACCGAGGTACTCGTGGATGCCGAGGAACTCCGCGCCCTCGACCAGCCAGTGGTGCTTTTTCACCTGGTGGTACAGCACGTACGTCGCCGCGAGGTCGGTGTTGAGCGCGTCGACCAACTGCTCGGCCTTCTCCTCGGGGATGCGAAGCGCCTCGCTCTCGTGAACGTCTCCGTAGCGTTGGCGGGCCTCTTTCTGAGTACTCATAGCTATCTACTACGTACGCGCGCTCACCACTTAATAGTTCTCACTAATAAAAACAGAGTTCAAAAATAAACAAATTATTTTAAAAAACTTCGACACTCTTCTGGCATTTGTCGCACCCGGCCCGTCGATCCAATTAGTCCTGCCGCACCTCGGAGAAGTCCCGGGAGGAGCCCTTCCGTCGCCCCGACGCGAAGGGAAACGTCTTAATGGACTACGCGCGCAGTTCGTGGTGTATGAGCAACGGCGACGACGACCCGGCGGACGCCTCCGAGGGGGCCGACGCCGCGGACGACGCGGAGGACGCCGGCGAGTCGACGGATGTGGCCGCCGCGCCGACCCTCCCGGACGAAGCGACCGAGGAGTCCCTGAACGAGTACCTCGACGAGATCGAGACCCTGCTTGACGACGCCGAGACCGAAGCGGATCTCGACGATGTCGACGCGCTCCTCGACGACGCGGAGGCCGGACTCGACGAGGCCGACCTCCCCGAACCGGACGAGGAGGACGAGGACGCCGACGATCCTCGCGGCGACCTCGAAGATCGGATCGCGGACCTCCGTGACGGTGTCGAGGACGCTCGCGGTCCATACGGCGAAGACGTCACCGACGCGATCGAGGCTGCCGTCACGACGCTCGAAGACACCGAGTGGACGGCCGACGGCCGCGGCGACGCCGCGGACGCGGTCGATGCGTTCCTTGAGGCGGCTGTCGACCTGATCGACATCGATGCGTTTCCCGACCACGAGGACCTCGACGACCTGATCGGTGCACTGGAGACCGTCGCCGAGGCGGTCGCGGAGGCCGACCTCGACGCCGACGCCGACAGCGAGACCATCGCTGCGCTCCTCGAGGCGACCGACGATCTCGAGGCGGGGCTCGATGACGCCGAGGAGTGGGACGACCTCGAGACCCACGAACAGCTCCGCGCACAGGGCTACTACGACGTGCTCGGCCACTACAAGGACTTCCCGGTCGAGTGGTCCGCACTGAAAGAACACGAGTCCCGCGGCAACGTCGACATGATATTGCTCGCGCTCGACTCGCTCACGTCCGATTTCATGGAGCGTCACTGCCTCGAAGCACTCGAACGCATGGGCAAGCGCGGGAAGACCGAGGACTCTCTGGAAGTGCTCCTCGGCCGCACCGAAAAGCGTGATCAGTTCGCCATCAGCATCCTTGGGAAGATGGCCGCCGAGGAGGCGACCGAGACGCTCGTCGAGTACGTCGGAGAGGACTCGAACCCGCAGCTCCAGAAGGTGACGTTCAAAGCACTCGGCGAGATCGGCGCGGCCGATGCCGTCCAGCCGCTCGCGAACGAGCTTCACCCCGACAGCGACACCGACGATCTCGTCCGCCCGCACGCCGCCCGCGCGCTCGGACTCATCGGTGACACGCGCGCGATCGACCCGCTTGCGAACGCACTCGCCGACGACGAATCCGACGACGTGCGCGCTGCCGCCGGCTGGGCACTCCGACAGATCGGCACGCGGGAAGCCCTCGAAACGGTCGCCGAATACGGCGACGAACACTCCTTTATCGTCTCGACCGAGGCGGAAAAGGCCGAGCGCTCCCTCGACGCGGCCCCGACGACCGCGTAACCTGACCCTCTCCCGGTCCTCCGTCACCGATCTTTTTGACGGATAGCGCGGGGAACATCTCGCGTGCGGTTCCCGATCCACCCACTTGCATCCGTCACACAGACGCCGTCCCTCGCAGCCGTGCGGTTCGTCGCCGTCCTCCTTCTCGTCACGCTCGCGGCGATCGTCCCGGCGGCGGCCCCGGTTGCTGCCGGCGACGTGGCCACTGTGGGCGAGACGGTCGGCACGAGCGACATGACCGGCACGGCTGACGCGACCGGCCGCGTCCCGATGGCGGACACCGTCGACAACGGGACAGCCGCGGCCACCGGCCCCCGGATCGTCGAGCTGTACCCGAACCCGACCACCGATGAGAACCGCGGCGAGTACCTCGTTGTTCGGCTCCCCGAGGAGGGAAACTGGTCGCTCTCGGACGGCTACCACGAGGTCGATGTCCCGCTGAACGCGACCGGAACGGTCGCGCTGTCGATGGCCCCCGAGACGACGGCGGCTCTCCTCGGCCCCGGATCGACTCACGCCGCCCGGTCCAACCACACCGGCCACGCCGCCCGCGCCGACCGCGAACCGGTCGAACTGCGCGCGCTCGACGGATACTTTCCGTTGTCGGCGTCCGGCGACCGGATCGAACTCCGCCGTGACGGCGCGACCGTGGACGTTGTCGAGTATGACCGCGTCCGCGAAGGATACCGTTGGCGGGTGGGCTGGGGCGAGTGGCGTCCCCGCGGGTACGTTCCTCGGTCCCCGAAGCGAACCGCGAACGCGACCGTGACACCGTTCGTGCTGCCGGACGCACCGGGCGCTTCCGTCGACTCCTTACGCGGCGCCGACGAGCGCCTACTCCTCGCCGGGTACACGCTCGAATCGACGCGCGTCGCCAACCTGCTCGTCGACGCCGCCGACCGCGGCGTTACCGTACGGGTCCTTGTCGAGGGATCTCCAGTTGGCGGCTTTTCAGTTCGAAGCGCGCAACTCCTCGATCGGCTCGTCGCCCACGGAGTCGAGGTCCGGGTCCTCGACGACGACCCCGAACGATTTCGATTCCACCACGCGAAGTACGCCGTCGCGGACGATCGCGCGGTCGTCCTCACCGAGAACTGGAAGGCGTCCGGCACGGGCGGCCGGACCAACCGCGGCTGGGGCGTCGTCACCGAGCCGGCGCCGCCCGCGGACCCATCAACCGCCGTGAACGCGTCGACGACCGCCGACGATCTTGCCGGCCTCTTCCACAATGACGCCACCGGGGCCGACGCCCGCTCGTGGGAGTCGTTTCGCGCGGACACCGAGTTCCACGACTCAGGCACGGCGAACGGGACGTACCCGATTCGCTTCGCGCCGCCCTCGGACCCGATGGATGCGGACGTCGAACTCCTCACTGCGCCCGGGAACGCGGCCGACCGGATGGTCGCTCGGATCGACGCCGCGGACAACCGCGTCCTCGCCGTGGTCCCGCGGACGGGCGGGCCCGACGATCGGATCGTTCGCGCCCTCCGACGGGCTGCCGACCGCGGCGTCGACACCCACCTCTTGCTGTCCAATGCGTGGTACGACCGCGAAGAGAACCGGGCGTTAGCCAACGAACTCGCCGCTGAGCCGATCGAAGTCGCCGTCGCGGAGCCGCGCGGGCGGTATGGGAAGATTCACGCGAAGGGGCTCGTCGTCGACGACACGGCTATCGTCGGCAGTCTTAACTGGAACGAGGGCGCGGCGACGGAGAATCGGGAGGTGCTGCTGGCGGTGGAAGACGAGTCCGTTGCAGACTTCTACGCTCGCGCGTACGCCGCGGACTGGCGCGGTGGCGGCGTTCACCTTCCCGTCGGCCTGCTCGGTGGACTGTCCGTCGCACTCGCGGGCGCCGGGGTGATAGCGCGCCGCGAGGTGGCGCTCTCGTGAGCGGTATGCGTCGAAAGCGGGGACGACCGTTCCGGAGCTGGATCAGTCGTCGAGCGCGGCCGTCGAGGAGAGCGCCTCGTCGATTTCCGCGTCGGCCATCTTCTCGACGAGCGTCTCGATGACCGCGCTCCGACGGCCCTTTACGAACTTGATCGAGCCGACGACGAGGTGGCCGCCGCCCGAGACGCCCGCCTCGGGCAGCTCGTCGTTCAGTTCGGTCACCATGTTCGGGATATCGAGGCGAACGCCGTCGGATCGGAGCACGCAGAAGTCAGGACCGTACCCGATCGTGATCACGGGATCGCCGGTCGATTTGACCCGCGTGTCGTGCAGTTCGCCGGTTGTCTTACCCGGTGCGGGGTAGGTGAACCGGTGGGCGTACTCGTCCAGATCGATCCGGTAGAGGTGGGCACCGGAGGCGAGCCGCTCGTGTTCGACGTGGTCGTCGAGCGCGTCGAGCTGGCGGTCCACGTCGCGGGCGGCCCGCTCCGAGAGGAACTCCACGAGCTCTTCGTGGCGCGCTTCGTCCTCACAGCCCACGTTGAGCGCGTCGTTAACGAGGGTCTTCCCCTCGGAGTAACGCAGCCAGTGGGCGGCGTAGTCGAGCGCCTCGCCGATGTCGAGGAGGTCCTGTTTGTCGTATCCCGCGTCCGCTGCGAGTGCGACGTAGTCGTCCATCGTCTCGGCCTTCGAGCGGTCCGAGAGCCCGGCGACGGCCGGGACGTGTTCGAGTTCCTCGGTGAGGGAGGGATCGATCAGCCGCGCGAGTTCGACGCACATCATCCCCGTCGTGACTCGGTAGTCCTCGCCGTGGAGGTACGGGTTGATGTGGGCGTCGAGCAGGGGCTCGACGGCCTCCGGATCCGGGTGGTGGTGATCGACCGCGGCGATCGGGATGTCATAGTGCGCGAGGTTCTCGTAGGCCGGCACGTCTTCCTCCGTCGACCCGTTGTCGAGCATGAGGAGGAAGGGGAGCTTCTGCCCGTGGCGGGCCCGTCCCTCCAGCGCGAAGTTGAGATCGCGGGTGACGTCCTCCATCTCGTAGTACGGCGCCTTGCTCGGGAGTCGCTTGAACAGGTGCCGCGCAGCGTCGCGGTCCTCGTGGACGTCGTCGACGAAGTTCTCGACGGCGAGCTGAACCGGAATCGCCGCGCACATCCCGTCGCCGTCGGCGTGGTGGCGGACGCGGATCGGCCGCCCCGAGAGGACGGTTCGGCGGATAAGCCGGGCAAGGTCACGGAGGTCCTCGTGGATCGGCTCGAACGCTTCCCACTCGACGAGCGGGTCGACGTCTGCCGGCTCGGCGCGTTCGTCTAGCGCCTCCTCAAACCGCGCTCGTGCCTCGGCGGCGCGCTCGTCGGGAAGCCGCTTGAGGGCGTCGACCTCCAACTGGAGGGCGTTCTCGCGGGTTTCGATCGTCCCGCTGACGTGGACCATGTCGCCGACGGCGACTTCGGGATACGCCCGGACGCCCGCCTCCTCGAAGGCCGCACAGGAGACGACGCCGGAGGCGTCGGCCACGGCGAAGATCGTCGGCCCTCCGGTCTGTTTCGCCTGCACGACCTCGCCTTCGACGGTCACCTCGTCGCCGGGGGCGAGCCCGTGGATCTGCGAAATGGACGGCTCGTGTTCGACGGGCTCTGTCCGGTAGTCGTCGACGGCCTCGTCGTCGAACGCGACGTCGCCGTTCTCTTTCACGTCGGTCAGCCGGACGACCAGGCTATCGCCGACGTCGTACTCGCCGTCGAGGTTCGAGTCGTGGACGAGTCCGGAGACGGCGGCGGAGACGTCGACGAAGATGCCGTAGTCGACGACGCCGTTGACCTCGGCGTGGTACAGCCCGCCGACCTCGATGTCTTCGGGGGTGCAGTCGGGTGCCAGATCGTAGACGGTCGGCCGCTCATCGGCCGTCCCCTGCGCCGCTGCGGCGTCGGGTTCGGGGCTCGAATCGCCCCGCGTGCCGGAATCCCCGGCGGAGTTATCGCTCATAGAGCACGTTCGGGAACGAGCGGTGTTAAGCCTGTTCTCTCGGGCGTCGGCCCGATCGCGACACTCTCCGAAACGGCGCCAGCGACTCCCCTTGAAGGCGGCTCGCGACCCGTCCGATCCGCGATTCGCGGCCCGCCCGTTCGAGCGCCTGACGCCCGGGTCCGCAACCCCTATGAGGCGACGGCGACTTCCACCCGGTATGCGACTGTTCCGTTCGGACGAGCTTCTCGGGATCGCCCGAGAGACGATGGAGTTCGTCCTCGAGGCGAGCGAGGAGACCCACCCCAACGAGTATATGGGGTTTCTCCGCGCGGACGACGCCAGAAAGCTCGATCTCGATCGGGACGGACAGGTCATCACCGATGTCCTCGTCATCCCCGGAACGGAGTCGACCCCGGTCAGCGCCAGCGTCCGAACGCACATGAAGCCGAACGACATGCGCGCCGTCGGCTCCGTTCACTCACACCCCAACGGCGCGCTCCGCCCGAGTTCGGCGGACCTGGCGACGTTCGGCCAGGGACGGGTCCACATCATCGTCGGCGCTCCGTACGGATGGGGCGACTGGAAGGCATTCGACAACGAGGGAGACCAGACGACGCTCGACGTGCTCGACGTGGAGGTGCCCGACGAGCACTTCTTCGATTTCACGCAGGAGGACATCGATCGGGAGATCAGCGAGGAAAATCGCAATGACGGCGGCTTCCGCTCGTGGTTCCGATGACGCGGGTCGTCGCCCAGGGCACCTTCGATCTGCTACACCCCGGCCACGTTCATTACTTGGAAGACGCGGCGACGTACGGCGACGAACTGCACGCGATCGTCGCCCGTCGCACGAACGTCACGCACAAGCCCGCCCCGATCCTCTGTGCCGAGCAGCGCCGTGACATGGTCGGCGCCCTCGCCGCGGTAGACGAGGCCCACCTCGGCGACTCCAAGGATGTGTTCGTCCCAATTCGACGGCTCGACCCGGACGTGATCGTGTTGGGGTTCGATCAACACCACGACGAAGAGCAGATCGCCGACGCGCTCGCGGAACGCGGCATCGACTGCCGAGTCGAGCGCGCCTCCGGCCGCGAGCCCCGCTACGAGGACGAACTGCTCTCCAGCGGCGACATCATCGATCGGATCGTGCGTCGACGGGGCGGGTGCGGGGACGCGTAGCCGGTCGCAGCGGGCCGGCGGTTCGCGGAAGCGCGGGACATATATGGATCGGTTCCTAAGCGGTGTTAAGTGAAGATACCCGATCGATTCCCCGCCGTGCTCACGGCGACGGCGATGGGCGTGTACCTCCTGCTCGTCGTCGGTGCCACCACCTCGCTCACCGAGGCGGCCGCCGCCTGCACCGGCTGGCCCGCCTGCGGTGACGGGACCGCGCTCCCCACCGAGACCGCTGGGTGGATCGCACTCGGGCACCGCCTCCTCGCCGTCGCCGTCGGCCTCTTAGTCGCGGCATCTGCCGCGCTTGCGTGGATCGACGGCGCCAGCCGCCGCGTCCGTGTCGCCCTCGCGCTCGCGCTCCTCGTCTTCCCGGCGCAGGCCGGCGTCGGGGCGCTGGTCGCCGTCGGCAGCCTCCCGGCCGCGCTCGCCCCCGTCCATCTCCTCCTCGGCGTGATCATCTTCAGCGCCGTCCTCGCCGGACTCGCCTGGTGGCTGGAGGCCGCGACCGGCGACGCCGACGACGCCCCCGTCGACTTCCAGCCGGGGACCGACGACCTCCCGCCCGTCGAGGCGGCCCCCGAACCCGACATCCCGACCGCGACGTTGCCGCGGCTCAGGCTCACCGCGGGCGCCTACTTCCGGCTCATGAAACCACGACTGATGTGGCTGCTCTGTCTCGTCGCCGCCGCGGCGATGGCGCTCGCCGGCGGCTCCGGATTTACCACCTCCGTCGTGGCGGCGACGCTGGCCGGCGGCGCGCTCTCCATCGGCGCGTCCGGTACGTTCAACCACGTCCTCGAACGCGACGTCGACAAGCGGATGCAGCGAACCAGCGATCGCCCGCTCGCGACAGATCTCGTTCCCGTCCCGAACGCGCTCGCGTTCGGGCTGCTGTTGACTGCCGTCTCACTCGGTCTCTTTTGGACCGTGAACCCGCTGACGGCGGCGCTCGGGCTGATCGCCATCCTGTTTTACAGCGTCGTCTACACGCTCATTCTGAAGCCGAACACGGTCCAGAACACGGTCATCGGCGGCGCCGCCGGCGCGCTCCCCGCCCTCATCGGCTGGGCTGCGGTCACCGGTGAGATCGGTGGCGGCGGCCTCCTGCTCGCGTTAGTCATCTTCCTGTGGACGCCGGCGCACTTCTACAACCTCGCGCTGGCGTACAAAGACGACTACGAGCGCGGCGGCTTCCCGATGATGCCCGTCGTCCGCGGCGAGACGGCGACTCGTCGCCACATCGTTTGGTACCTCGGCGCGACGCTTGTCGCCGCGGCGGCGCTGGCGGTCGTCGCCGAGCCGCTCGGCGGGCTGTACGCGGCCGTCGGCGTCGCGCTCGGTGCGGTGTTCCTGTGGACGGTCGTCCGGCTCCACTACGAGCAGACGGAGGCGGCCGCGTTCCGCGCGTTCCACGCGTCGAACGCGTACCTCGGGCTCCTTCTGTTCGCGGTCGTGTTCGACGCGCTCGTCGTCTGAGGGGCCTACCGTCGCGGTGGCAGTCCGTGACACCCGATTCACCGATCAGATGTCCGACCGGGCGTGCTTTATATACCTCCGCGAGAACTCCCTCGTGTTCGAATGGAACCCACCACGAGAACGGACATCGATTCGCTGTGGCCCGTCTGGGGCCTCGGCGTCGTCCTCGGCGCATCGCTCGTCGCGGAAGCTGCGATCGCCGCGCGCGGGGCCGTCTCCGTTCCCAACGGCTACTGGGTCGGCTTCCTCTCGTCGGTGCTGGTCGTGTTCGGGTTCGGATACGCCGCTCGGTGGGCTCCGAGAGCCGATCTCTCGACCGCGCGGTACCCTCGGCTCACCCAGTGGTGCTTTGCGGGTGCGTCGGCGTTCCTCCTGATCAACGTCGGGTTCATGGCGACGCTGCCGACGGAATCGACGTTTCAGGTGTTCGGGTGGGCTCGCTGGGCGATAGCCTTCGGGGGCGGGATCGGGCTGGTTATCGGCCTGTTCGAGGCGAGAGCGATCGACCGCGAGGTCGCGGCCGAGCGGATCAACGTCCGACAGGCGGAACTTCAGCGGGAGCGCGACCGACTCGAAGAGTTCGCGAGCGTGGTCTCACACGACTTGCGGAACCCGCTCAACGTCGTTCGGGGGCGGGTCGACCTCGCCAGAGGCGACCATCCCGACGACGAGCACCTCGCGGCGATCGAACCGTCGCTCGACCGGATGGACGAGATCATCGACGAGACGCTCACGCTCGCTCGACAGGGAAAAAGCGTCGACGAGACCACAGATGTCGACCTCGACGCGTGCGCCCGCGACAGCTGGTCGCGGGTGGACACGATGGACGCAACGCTGCGGACCGAGGGTTCGGGAACGATACGAGCGGACCGCGACCGGCTCTCTCATATCTTCGAGAACCTCTTTCGGAACGCCGTCGAGCACGGCGGCCCCGACGTCGCGGTCCGAGTCGGGGCACTCGACGGAGGAGTGGGATTCTACGTCGAGGACGACGGCTCCGGCATCCCCGGGGACGAACAGGGTCGCGTCTTCGATATGGGGTACACGTCGTCGCGCGACGGCAACGGATTCGGGCTCGCGATCGTCGACCGGATCGTCTCGGCTCACGGGTGGCACATCCGAGTCACCGAGAGCACGGCCGGCGGAACGCGCTTCGAGATTGCCGTCGCTGGCGACTCGGCGTAGGGTGTCGTCGGACCGGGTGTGCGCCCGCTGTACACCCGCATTTTACTTGTATCCGCTTCTGATACGAACGTGTATGACCCGCGTCGAGATCGAATACTGCGTGCCGTGCGGCATGTTGAATCGCGCACAAGACGTTTCGGCCGCGCTCCTCCGCCAGTTCGGCGAGGGGCTCGACGAGGTCGCGCTCGTCACCGGCGACGACGGCGTGTTCATCGTCCGGGTTGACGGCGAGGTCGTCTTCGACAAGACGGAAGACGACTACGACGTCGACGCCATCGTCCGCACCGTCAGGCCGTACATCGGGGCGACGGCATAGGTGGATCTCAAGCGGGCGATCGGAACTCACGGGGAGAGTCAACGGTATTACGCGCGGGAGGGTGTCAATCGTCGTCGTACACCGGCCGCGAGGAGTTCGTCACCACGAGGATGCTGCTCGTCGCCATCGCGAGCGCGGCGAGAAGCGGATTGAGAACGCCGGATATCGCCATCGGGATCGCGACCGCGTTGTAGACGAGCGCCCAGCCGAGGTTCTGTTTCAGCCGGCGATTCGTCCCGCGGGTGACGGCGAACAGCTCCGGAATGGCGGCCAGTCGGTCCTCCAGCAGGATGGCGTCGGCGGCGTCGGCGGCGAGGTCCGTCCCGCTCGCGATCGACACGCCGAGGTCGGCGGCCGCGAGCGCGGGCGCGTCGTTGCTCCCGTCGCCGACCATCGCGACGCGCTCGGTCGCGGCCAGCCGCCGGACCGTCTCGGCTTTCGCCTCCGGCGGGACTTCCGCGAACACCTCGTCGATGTCGGGGTGCGCCTCAAATCGTCCCGCCGCTGCCGGCGAATCCCCGGTGAGAACGACGACGCGACGACCGCCGGCGGCGAGGTCGCTGACCACCGCTTCCCAGCCGTCGCGGACCTCGTCTCCGACGACGAGGACGCCCTGAACCACCCCGTCCCAGCCGACGTACACCGGGACGTTCCCGTCGTCGCGAGCCGCCTCGCCTGCACTGTGGAGCCGGTCTGAGACCGCCCATCCGTCGCCGTCGAACAGCGACGGGTGGCCGACGACGACCTCGTCTCCGTCGACGGTCCCCGAAACGCCTCGGTCCGTGACGCTCACCTCGGCGATCGACGGTTCGCGGGCGGTCTCGTCTCCCGAGTTCCGCACCTCGCTGCCGCCGTCTATCGTCATCCCTCCGTCGGCCGCGGCGGCAGAGGGATCGTCAGATCCGCCCCCGCTGCCCTCGTCTCCCCCTCTCCCCTCGCCGCACTCGCCTCCCTCGCCAACCCCGTCGACCCCGTCGACGATCGCCTCCGCGATCGGGTGGACCGAGGCGCGCTCGACCGCGGCCGCCCGTCGGCGGACCGCTCCCGCCGACGCGCCGTCCGCGACGGTGTCCAACAACCGCATTTTCCCGTCGGTGAGGGTGCCCGTTTTGTCGAGTACGACGGTGTCGATGTCGGCGGCGTCCTCGAACACGGCGTCGGAGACGATCACTATCCCGCGGCGGGCGGCGTCGCGAATTCCCGCGGCGATCGCGAGCGGGGTCGCGAGGCCGAGCGCACACGGGCACGAGACGATGAGCACGGTGAGTCCGACGAGCGCGGCGTCGGTCGGCGCGCTGCCGAGTGCGAGGGTGGCGCCCGCAGCGAGGACGGCGACCGCGACGACGAGCGGCACGAATATCGTCGCGAGTTTGTCGACGAGCCGCTGAACCCCCGACCGCGAACTCTGTATCTCCCACAGTAGCCGGACGAGGGTGTCGAGCGTGCTCGCTGCGTCGTCTCCGACCTCGACAACGACGGGCGCGTCGGTGACGACGGTGCCGCCGCGGACCGAGTCGCCCTCGCGTTTCGTCGCCGGCAGCGACTCGCCGGTGATGAGCGCCTCGTCGACGGCGGCGGTCCCGTCGGCGACGACCCCGTCGAAGGGGACGCGTTCGCCCGGGCGGACGAGGAGCCGATCGCTCGGCTCGACCGCGTCCGCCGCGATCGTCTCGCCCCCCTCGGTGCGGACGTCTCGGTCCGTCGCCGTCGTCAGCTCCGAGAGCATCCCGGTGGCGCGCCGCTTGATACGCGACTCGTAGTGGTTGCCGGCGGTGACGACCAGGATGACCGCGATCGTCACGTCGAAGTACAGATCGGTTCGGCCGAGGAGTAGCGCGAGCGAGCTGTACGCGTACGAACTCACCGCTGCCAGCGACACGAGCAGGTCCATGTTCGGCTGTCGCGCCCGGAGGCTCACGTACGCGCCCCTGAGGATCGGATACCCCGTATAAAACAGGACGATCGAGGTGAACACCCAGATCTGCGCGAACAGGTACACGCCCGAGACGCCCCCGAGATCGAGGATCGGGTCGTATCCGAAGTAGGTGGGATATAAAAAGAGCACGTACCACAGCATCGCCATCATCCCGAAGAACCCGCCGCCGATCAGAAAGCGGACGACGGCAACGTCGTCGCCGTCGGGCTCGGGGTTCGCGCGGTCGCTGGCGGTGTAGCCCGCGACCGACAGTCGCTCCGGCAGTTCGGCGGCGGCGACGGCCTCCGGGTCGTAGTCGACGCGGATCGTGTCGGTCGCGTAGCTCGCCTCGGCCGCCGCGACGCCGTCCTGTTTCCCCGCGGTGAGTTCGAGAAACGACTCGCAGGTCGCACAGTGCATCCCGTCGACGTGGAGGAACGTCGTCTCGCCGTCGAACTCGGCTGCCGGCTCCGTGTCGGGGCGGCGGTCGTCGAGCTCTTCGAGATTGTCGACATCGTCGAGCGAGCGGGCGACCGCGAGACAGCCGCGGCAGCAGAACTCGCCGTCGACGTTGGGTGCGGTGTGGGGATCGTCGCCCGTGGGAAGATCACAGAGCGTGCACGTGGACATGGGTTCGATTGTGATGCGTGGTTGGTTCGCTGAACTCGTCCAGCGGCGCGTCTCGCCGTCCCGACGCTCGGTTTGAGGTCTCCTTCGGTCCGTTATGCGCCGTCACGGCCGCCGGTGTCGGTCTCGAACCGGCGGCTCCCGCCGGTGGCGATACGGAGGCTCCACCAAATGAGCAGCACGTTCACCAGCGCGATCGCCATCACAATCTCCGCTCGATCGAGAATGAACACCGTGAGCGGAACGAGCGCGCCCAAAACGAGGAGCAGGGCTTGCTGAAGCGAGAAGTCCATACGCCAACGCGGTCGCCGATCGTCATAGATAACGGCAAAGTTCCCACATCCTGAGAACGAGTCGATCGTATATATCCGGCTGTGTGTAACCGCTCCCATGGGCCAAAACGAAACCGCACACCCCTCAGCCGACGAGGTGGGCGGTGGCGACGAGGAGTTCGATCCAATCGGGACGCTCACGCTCATCGGGATCTACTTTGCGATCCTGGTGCTCTCGTGGCTGTTCATTTATTATATCGAATTCCTCGGACGCGATCTCGTCGTGGTGGGGTGATCACGCATGCACATTCACGCGTACGAAAAACTCTGGTTGGCCGCTTCGATACTCCTCATTCTGCTCCTCATCGGCTCGGTCACGTACGGGGCGGTCGGCCCCGGAATCGCGATGGTGAGCGACACCGAACCGGCGATCGACGCCGGCGGGCTCGACGAGGACGAGCGGTTCTCCGAGCCGCGCGTCGAACAGGTGGGCGAGAACGAGTACGAGGCGTACGTCGTCGCCTATCAGTTCGGTTTCGAGCCGAACCCGATCGTCGTCCCCGAGAACAGCCGCGTGACGTTTTACGTCACGTCTCGTGACGTGATCCACGGGTTCGAGGTCGCCGGAACGAACGCCAATACGATGGTCGTTCCCGGCGAGGTCTCCGAGATCACTGTCGAGACCGACGAGCCGCAGGAGTACGGACTCCTCTGTAACGAGTACTGCGGAGCCGGACACCACGTGATGGAAGGGAAAGTGCACGTGGTGAGCCAGGCCGAGTTCGAGGAGCAGCAGAGCGGAGGTGACGGCGAATGAGCGAGGCCATCGAGGGAGAACGGACGTTCGTCGACAAGTTCCCCGAAGAGGCACGCCTCGTTCGCGCGGCGATGCTCGGCTCCTTTTTGGCGCTCACGCTCGGTGCGATCTTCGGAATCATCCAGACGCTCCACCGAACCGATGTCTTCCGGGGGCTCATCAGCTCGGCCGAGTACTACACCTCGCTGACCGCACACGGCGTGTTCCTGGCGCTCAGCTTCACGACGTTCTTCCTCGTCGGGCTGTTCACGTGGGCGGTCGTGCGGAGCCTCGACCGGCCGCTTCTCAACATCAAGATCACGTGGACGTGGTACGGCCTGATGGCGGCGGGAATGACGATGACGGGGATCTCCATCCTCGCCGGCTTCACCGACGCGATCGACATGAGTGCCGACGTGCTCTTCACGTTCTACGCGCCGCTACAGGCGCACCCGCTGTTTTACGCGGGGCTCGCGGTGTTCATCGTCGGCTCGTGGATCGCGGGGGCCGACTGGTTCCGCACGTGGCTCGCGTGGAAGCGCGAGCACCCTGACGAGCGCATCCCGCTACAGACGTTCATGGTGCTGACGACGATGGCGATGTGGTACATCGCGTCGTCGGCAGTCGCCGCGTCGGTGCTCATCTTCTTGCTCCCGTGGTCGCTCGGCTTCATCGATCAGGTGAACCCGACGCTGACGCGGACGCTGTTCTGGTTCTTCGGCCACCCGGTCGTCTACTTCTGGCTGATGCCCGCGTACCTGCTGTGGTACACCGTACTGCCGAAGATCGCTGGCGGACGCCTGTTCAGCGATCCGCTCGCGCGCGTCGTGTTCGTCCTGTTCCTCCTCCTTTCGACTCCCGTGGGGATTCACCACCAGTACCTCGACCCCGGGATCGCGGAGGGCTTCAAGTTCATCTCGATGACGAACACGATGTTCCTGCTGTTGCCGAGCCTACTCACCGCGTTCACGGTCGTCGCGAGCGTGGAGTACGGCGCTCGCCAGCGCGGCGGCACCGGGCTACTCGGGTGGCTCACTGAGCTTCCGTGGCGGAAGCCCGAGTTCACCGGGATGATGCTCGCCGGGCTGATGTTCGCCGCCGGCGGGTTCTCCGGGATGGTGAACGCCGGAATGAACATCAACTACATGATCCACAACACGATCTGGGTGCCCGGCCACTTCCACCTCACCGTCGGGACCGCCGTCGCGCTCACGTTCATGGCGGCGACCTACTGGATCTGGCCGCAGATCTCCAACAAGCCGATCTACAGCCGCTCGATCGGGCTCTTTCAGGTCGTCCTCTGGTTCATCGGCATGGCGCTGATGTCCAACGCGATGCACGCGCAGGGGATCCTCGGCGTTCCGCGCCGGACCGCGGAGCCGGAGTACGCCGGCTTCGACTACCCGGCCGGGTTCGGCGGATTTGAGGAGCTAAACATCCAGATCGCCATCGGTGGGACCCTGCTGTTCCTCTCGACGGTGCTGTTCATCGGGAACCTCGTGCTCACGATGGGGAACCCGAAGGTCTCCGGACTCGCGGAGACGCTTCCGCCGGCGCTGTCCGGCCCCGACGACGCGCCACAGGTGCTCGATAACCTCCGCCTTTGGGTCGGCATTGCCCTCGTGTTGGTCGTGCTCGCGTACGCGCTCCCGCTCGGAGCCATCATCAGCCGCGGCGGGCTACTCGGGCCGGGCGTCGGCACCTACCCGGTGTGGCTGATACCGGCCGTCGACGCGCTCGCAAACGTGCCCACACTGCTGGTCAGCGCCGCCGGCGATGCGGCCGCCGTACTCGCGGAGGTGGGTCGGTGAGCCTGGACATCACCCGCGGCGGCCTGCTCGTCGCGCTCGCAATCTTCGGCGTGATCATCTACGAACTCCGCACAGTGTTGGACTTCGTGGGGATCGAGCTCCCGATCATTCCCTACATGGCCGCCGTGTTCGCGCTCGCCGGCATCGCGATCTGGTTCATAACGCTCAAAGGCGGGTGGCGGACCGTCCCCGACGGCGACGAATCGGCGTAGCGCCGCAGATCGCGACCTGTTGGTACCGCGCGCTTTTCGCCTTTTCTCGCCCTTTTTCGTCGTTTCGACTTCCCGCTTGCCGTCGATACCGAGTATCGTTCTGCCGCCTGTGATGTCGACGCACCGGGAGCGTTATGTGTCGATGAAACAATACTCGGGTATGGGACGAACGCGCGTCACGGTTCGGTGTGCGGACTGTCCGTTCTCGGCGACGTACGACCGGCTTCCCGACGCTCGAACGGCCGTAGACGACCACGAGTCGACGACCGGCCACGACGTTGCGTGGGACATCGAATCGCTCACCGCCGGCGTCTCACAGGCCGGTGCCGACGCGGGCGTCTGCGGCCGTCCGGAGTGTGCGAACGAGGATTCCCCACTCGTCGATCCGGCGCTGAGAGACTCGTAACCGGATCGCGTCGCCGCGGTCGAAAATGACGACGGTATATATACGTTCGTCATTATTCTACTGTCTTGGAACTAATCCACAATATTATGTCTCTGGGAGACGAACGATCGTCTGTACCCATGTCCACCATCGATATCGAACCCACAGATACCGTCGACGCCCGCGGTGCGGCCTGTCCGGGTCCGCTGATGGACCTCATCGGTAGAGTCCGATCCGCGAGCCCCGGCGACGTCATCCTCCTCTTGAGCGACAACGACCAATCACTAACTGATGTCTCCGAGTGGGTCGACGAGACCGACAACGAGCTCGTCGCGGTCGACGAGAGTGACGACGACTACGGCTTCTACGTGGAGGTCGCGTGAGATGACCGAACGCGTCGCGATCCTCGGCGGCGGTACGGGCGGCGCGGTGCTCGCGAACAACCTCGCGGAGCGTCTCGGTCCGGAGATCGACGCCGGCGACGTCGAGGTCACGCTGATCAACGACGACCCCGACCACGTGTACAAGCCGGTGTGGCTGTACATCCCCTTCGGACAGCGCGAGCCCGCCGACGGGCGCCGCCCGCTCCGTGACCTCGTCGACGATCGGATCGACCTCACCATCGATCGGGTGACGGCGATCGACACCGACGGCAAGGAGCTGGCGCTCCGCGACGGCGCCGGGCCGCTCGGCTACGACTACCTCGTCGTCGCGACCGGATCGACTCTCGCCGACGAGGAGATACCGGGGCTCGCAGCGGGCGGGCACGACTACTACTCCGAATCCGGCGCGCTGGCGCTCCGCGACGAGTTGCTCTCGATGACCGAGGGCCACCTCGTATTGAGCGTCGTCGGCACGCCGCACATGTGTCCGGCGGCGCCGCTGGAGTTCGTCTTCATGGCGGACGACTGGTTCCGGAAGCGCGGCCTGCGCGACGACGTCGAGATCACCTACACGTACCCGATCCAGCGCGTCCACGGCAATCCCCACATCGCCGAGTGGGCGGAGCCGATCATGGGCGAGCGCGACATCAACGTGGAGACGTTCTTCAACGCCGAGTCGGTCGATCCCGACGCGAATACGATCACCTCCATGGAGGGGACGGACATCGAATATGACCTCCTCGCCGCGATTCCGCCGCACCGCGGCGTCGACGTCGTCGACGAAGCAGGGCTGGGCGACCGCGGCTGGGTCGACGTGGATAAACACACCCTGGAGGCCGAGGCGGCCGAGGACGTGTACGCGCTCGGCGACGCCGCGACGACGGGTGTCCCGAAGGCGGGGAGCGTCGCCCACTACCAGGCAGGGGTCCTGAGCCAGCGGCTCGCGAGCGAGATCCGCGGTCGCCCCGCAACGGCGACGTACGACGGCAAGACGCTGTGTTTCGTCGAGACGGGGATGGACGCGGCGTCGTTCGTCGAGTTCGATTACGAGAACCCGCCGTCACCGGCGCCGCCGTCCGAGAAGCTCCACTGGTCGAAGCTGGCGTACAACGAGTCGTACTGGCTCACCGCACGGGGGTTGCTCTGAAATGACGGCCGACGAACCGGAACGAGACCTCGACCGCGACGACCTCGAATCTATCGTCGCCGAGAACCCCGAGACGGTCGCGGCGTTCGTCGACCGGCTCGACGCGGTCAACGAGCTGCTCGACGTCGTCTCGCTCGGCGAGAGCGCGCTCACCGACGAGATGGTCGTCGAGCTCGCCGGAACCGCCTCGACGCTCGCGGAGTCCGCCGACGGGCTCGCGACCGACGAGACCGTCGCGCTCGCGGAAGCCGTCGGCTCGAACGGCGACGAGCTCCGCGAGGCGATGGAGACGCTGACCGAGCTCCAGCGGAGCGGCGCGTTAGACGAGCTCGCGGAGCTGGCGCAGGTCGGCTCGCTCGCGACGGCCGCCCTCGACGACGAGATGGTGCGGTCGCTCGCCGGTACCGGCTCCGCGCTCGGCGAGGTCGCCGACACCGCGGCGGACGACGACACCCGCGACGGGCTGAAGACGATGCTCGAAGGGGTCGGCGCCGCTCACCGGAGCGACCCCGAACCCGTCGGCGCGCTCGGGCTGGCGCGGAGTGTCCGCGATCCCGAGATCCAATACGGGCTCGGCTACGTGCTCGCCATCTCGAAGGCGATCGGTCGGTCGCGGGCGGCGGACGCGGACGGCGTGTGACACCGGCCCTTTTTATCCCCCGGACTGTCGGCAGTCGTGTATGTCAACACAGGACGGTCGGCTCACGTTCGGCGTGCTCGGAACCGCGGGAATCGCCCGTAAGGCGGTGATTCCGGCGATCGCGTCGAGCGACCACGCGGTCGGCGCGGTGGCCTCTCGCGACGGCGATCGCGCGGCACGGTTCGCGGCAGAACACTCGATCCCCCGGAGCTACGGCTCCTACGAGGCGCTCTTGGCGGACGACGGGATCGACGCCGTCTACGTTCCGCTCCCGAACGGACTCCACGCCGAGTGGACGAAGCGCGCGGCCGACGCGGGGCTCGACGTGCTCTGTGAGAAGCCGCTCGCGAGCGACGCGGCGGAGGCGCGCGAGGTCGTCGACCACTGCGTGGACCGAGGCGTCACCCTGATGGAGGCGTTCATGTACCGGTACCACCCGCGCACCGAGCGCGTTCTCGAACTGGTTGATCGGGAGTTAGACGACGTACGCACGGTGACCGCGACGTTCCGGTTCCCGCTGTACGACCGCCCGGACGACGTGCGACTCGACCCGGACCTCGCCGGCGGGTCACTGATGGACGTCGGCTGTTACCCGGTGTCGATCGTCAGGGCGGTGCTCGGGAACCCGGACCGGACGTACGCCCACGCGAACGACACTCGTGGGGCCGGCGTCGACACCGAGCTTGCGGGCGTGCTGGAGTACGGGGACGGCCGGTCGGCACAGATTGCATCCGGATTCGACACGCAGCTCGTCCAGCGGTACCGGATCGACGCGACGAACGGGTGGATCGCCGTCGATCGGGCGTTCGACGCGCCCGCCGACGAGCCGGTGGAACTGACCTACGAGATCGACGGCCGGCGCGGCGCCGAGACGTTCGGACCGGTGGACCAGTACCGACTGCAGATCGACCACTTCGCCGACTGCGTCGCTGCCCACGGGAGCCCCCTGACTGACGGTGCGTCGGCGATCGAAAATATGCGGGTCATCGACGCGCTCTCGGAGAGCGCCGCCGGCGGCGATGCGGTGGACCTCCGGTAGGTGGGATTGGGTAACGTTGGGACGGACCTCCGGTGCAGCCGCTTTCGGAGATACCGATCGAAGCGGGAGGAAAGAGCGTGTGCCTGCTGTCCCTGCTATCGCTGTTGTCCCTGCTGTCTCCGCGAGCTTAGACCAGCAGTTGGATGTCCGCGTCGACCATGTCCTGGAACGCCGAGGCGGCGCCGACGCCGGTGGTGACGTCGTCGTAGAAGTCGTCCTCGTCATAGCCGAGGAGATCGATCGTCATCTGACACGCCTGGAGGTCCACACCGCTGGCGATGGCGGTCTCGATCAGCTCCTCGATTGAGGCGACTTCGTTCTCGGCGATCTTGTTCCGCATCATGCGGGTCGTCATGCGGTCCATGCCGGGCAGCGCGCCGATCAGGTTCGGCACCGGCATGTTCGGGTTCCCCACGGAGCTGAGCTGGAGGTTCTTCGAGTTCTCCTCGTGGAGGATCTCGAGGCCCCAGAACGTGTGGAAGACGGTGACATCGTACCCGAACGCGGCGGCGGTGCTCGCGAGGATGAGGGGCGGGTACGCCATGTCGAGGGTCCCCTTCGTTGCGATGATCACCATCTTCTGGGGACCGTCGTCGTCGACCTCAGTCCGGAGGTCAGTCACCTCGGTCTCAAGCGCTTCGAGGCGGGCCTGTAGGTCAGCGACGGTCTCGGTCTCGGGATCGGCGTCCGACGACGCGGGTGTGTCCGCACTCATCTCACTCGGTCTTCCGGACGTAGTGTTTGTACACGTCCTCGCCGTCCTCGGTCGCTTCTTCCTGGCCGACGAGTTCGGCGTTGTCGGTCGACTCCGCCCAGCCGGCGATGTCGCTCACGCTGCCGGAGTCGGTGGCGATCACTTCGAGCACCTCACCGGCGGCGAGGTCGTCGAAGGCACCGCGGGTCTTCACGACCGGCATCGGGCAGTTCTGTCCTTTCACGTCCAGCGTCTCGGCTGCGGTTTCCGTACTCATGGTTGATCCCCCGTGTTGGGGTTATCACACAATACTGGGTTCCGCGGTATAAGTGTGTCGATACTTGGGGTTGACTTGAACAACTGCATTATCAAACGCATCTATTACGATGACTGATGCGCTATACGCGCGTACAATGATGTTTAAGTACTATTCTGCGCCAGACTGTATTGTGTGTATGGTGAACTACTATACGAACTCTTAAGTTCCTCCCTCCGTTACGAGTGGATGTACATGGACGCAGACGAGATGGACTTCCCGACGCCGGACTCGGATGTTGACTCGATCGAACCTGAATCGCTCAAAGCTCGCATCGACGACGGCGAGGCGGTAACGCTGCTTGACGCCCGGATGTCGAGCGACTACGAGGAGTGGCGCATCGACGGCGAGAACGTCACCTCGATCAACGTGCCGTACTTCGAATTTCTCGACGAGGAGATCAGCGAGGACGTCCTCGATCAGATCCCCGCCGACCAGCACGTCACCGTGCTCTGTGCGAAGGGCGGCGCCAGCGAGTACGTCGCGGGCGCGCTCGCCGACCGCGGCTACGACGTCGATCACCTGGAGGAGGGGATGAACGGATGGGCCTCGATCTACGAGGCGCACGAGGTCACCGAATACGACGGTCCGGGGACGCTGCTGCAGTACCAGCGCCCCTCTAGCGGCTGTCTCGGCTATCTGCTGTACGACGGCGGTGAGGCCGCGATCGTCGACCCCCTGCGCGCGTTCACCGACCGCTACCTCGCCGACGCCGAGGAGCTCGGCGTCGAGCTGAAATACGCCTTCGACACGCACGTGCACGCGGACCACATCTCCGGACTCCGCGACCTCGCCGCCGAAGGCGTCGAGGCGATGCTCCCCGCGGCCGCCGCCGACCGCGGCGTCACCTACACCGACGACGTGACGCTGGTCGAGGACGGCGACACGTTCAGCGTCGGTGACGCGGCCGTCGAGACGGTGTTCACGCCCGGTCACACGACCGGGATGACCTCCTACCTGCTCGGCGACAGCCTGCTCGCGACGGGTGACGGCCTGTTCATCGAGAGCGTCGCTCGCCCCGACCTCGAAGAGGGCGACGACGGCGCTCCGGAGGCGGCCCGCATGCTGTACGATTCGCTGCAAAACCGCGTGCTCGCGTTCGACGACGGCGTGCTCGTCGGCGGTGCACACTTCAGCGACGCGGCCGAGGCCGCCGCGGACGGCACGTACACCGCACCGATCGGCGACCTCCGCGAGCGTATGGACGCGCTCTCGGTCGACGAAGACAAGTTCGTCGACATCGTCCTCGCCGACATGCCCCCACGCCCGGCCAACTACGAGGACATCATCGCGACGAATCTCGGACAGAACGCCGTCGACGACGACGAGGCGTTCACGCTCGAACTCGGGCCGAACAACTGCGCCGCGAGCCAGGATGCGCTCACGAGCGACGACTGATCCAGTCGTGAACGGGACCGAAGCGTTCGACCTCCCGACCGGAACACCGGTCGTCGATCCGCGGGGTGACCGACGGTGATCGACGCCGCAGCCGCCGACCTGCTCGGCGCCGGAACCATGGAGGCGGCGTTCCCGAACGGGATCTCGCGGTACGCGATCGGCGGGCTCCTCGTCGGTCTCGGGACCGTCCTGATCTACCTCGGGACGGGGATCACGGCCGGCGCGAGCACGTTCCTCGAGTCGACGCTGTCGTACGTCTCGGGACAGTCGCGGTTCAAGCAGTACCGTCCGTCGCGCGACTGGCGCGTCGTGTTCACGCTCGGGATCGTCGGCGGCGCCGCGATCTACGCGCTGATCTATCAGGGCGACCCCTGGTCGCTCGCCGGCAGCGGCTGGACCACCGAGGTCTCGCCGTGGCGGCTGTTCGTCGGCGGGATCCTCGTCGGGATCGGCACCCGCGTCGGGAAGGGGTGTACGTCCGGTCACGGGATATGCGGCGTCGGATCGGTCTCTCGCACGTCGCTGGTCGGCGTGGCGACGTTCCTCGTCGTCGCGATCGTGACCGCTAATCTCGTGTCGGCGCTGGGGGTGGGGCTGTGAGCCGACATCCCCTCTTCCTGCCGCTGATCCTCGTCGGAGGGCTCGTGTTCGGCTTCGGGCTCGGCTTCAGCCACATGGCCCGGCCGGAGGTCGTCATCGACTTCCTGCTCTTCGACGACTTCGGGCTCCTGTTCGTGATGTTCGGCGGCTCGATCGTCGCTGGGATCGCGTTCTGGACTCTTCCGAAACTGCGCGAGTCGGCGCCGCTCACCGGTCGACCGTACGGCCGCCGGCTGAAATCGTTCGACCGCAACGTCCTGATCGGCGGTTCGATCTTCGGGGTCGGGTGGGGGCTTTCGGGCATCTGTCCGGGCGCCGCCTACGCCAGTCTCGGCATCGGCAACTGGCCGATCCTCTACGCGATCGGTGGGATGTTCATCGGCGCGTACGCCCAGGGCGTCTGGCGCAGTCGTGAGGCGGACGACGCCGCCGCGGCCACGCCCGTCGACGACTGATTCGCCCTTACCCGAAATCCGATCTCCCCCGGTGTGCGCTTTCCGCCGTCGACGCGCGCTCTTTCCGTTCTCTTCCCCGATTTTGATGCGCCTGCACCGCCGTCCGATTGATACCCACACGACCTGATTCCTCACCTATGACCCACGATACTTCCGACCCCTCGACGCCGCCGGATGCGACCGCCACAGCGGATCGACCCGAGACGCTAGACTCGCCCGAGCGCGTCGTCGAGATCGCGACCGAACTGATCGCGATCGACACGCAGAATCCCCCCGGAGATGTCCGCGAGATAGCTGACTACGTCGACAAGTTCCTCGCGGGGCTCGGGTTTCACACCGAGCGCGTCGCCACCGACCCGGCGAAGCCGAACGTGCTCGCGACGCTACCGGGCGAGACGGATCGGACCCTGCTGTACAACGGCCACGTCGACACCGTTCCGTTCGACGCGAGCGCGTGGACGCGCGACCCGCTCGGGGAGCGCGACGACGACCGGCTGTACGGCCGGGGTGCGACGGATATGAAGGGGCCCCTCGCGGCGATGCTCGCCGCCGCGGAGGTGCTCGCCGATACCGGCGTTGACCCCCCGGTGTCGCTCGCGTTCGCGGTCGTAAGCGACGAGGAGACGGGAGGCGCCGCGGGCGTCGACATGCTCGTCGAGAGCGGTGCGCTCGACCGGCTCGCTCCGGACGCCTGCGTCATCGGCGAGACCACCTGCTCGCGCGGGCACCACTCCGTCACGGTCGCCGACCGCGGGAGTATCTGGCTCACGCTGCGCGCGACGGGGACCGCCGCGCACGGCTCCCGGCCGTCGCTCGGTGACAACGCGATCGATCGGCTCTGGGAGGCGGTCTCGCTGCTCCGATCGCGGCTCTCCGCCCGCGAACTCCGTCTCGACGAGACGATCCGCCCGATCGTCGAGGAGTCGGTCGAGTACTACGAGCCGACGCTGGGCGCCGACGCGGCCCGCGACCTCTTCGAGCACCCGACGGTGAACCTCGGGACGATCGAGGGCGGCGACGCGATCAACACGGTCCCGGACGCGGCGACCGCCCGACTCGACGCCCGGTTCACCGCCGGCGTCGAAACGGCCGACGTGCTCGCGGACATTCGCGACTGCCTCGACGAGTTCCCGGCGGTCTCGATCGCGGACGTGAGCTGGTCGGTCGGCAGTCACGAATCGATCGACAGTCCGCTCGTCGAGGCCGTCACCGCGACCGCGGTCGACGTGTCCGGCGATCGCATCTTCCGTCGGAGCGCCACCGGCGGCGGCGACGCGAAGACGTTCCGACACGCCGGTGTGCCGACCGTCGAGTTCGGCTTTGGCACCGACACGGTCCACGCCGTCGACGAGTACACGACGACTGAGGCGCTGTCCCGAAACGCCGCGGTGTACGCGCGGCTCCCCGAGATCTGGGCGGCGACGGTCTCGTAGCCCGCTTGAAGCGAGCCTTTATCAGCGCTCGCACCCAATAATGTGTATGAGTTCCAATACTCCGTCCGACGACGCCGCGACCAGCGCGAGCGCCGGACGGCCGACACCTCTCGCGGACGAGGACGCTCTCGACGCGTTCGTCTCCGACGCAGACGCCGCCCTCATCGAGTTCTACACCGACGGCTGCGGGATCTGTGCGAGCATGGAGCCGGTTCTCGGCAACGTCGCTCGCGCGGTCGACGTTGATGTCGCACTGATAAACCCTCGTGACGATCCGCCCCTCGTGGAGCGGTTCGACGTACGGAGTGTCCCGTTGTTCGTGCTGTTCGTCGACGGCGAACCGGTCGCGCGCCGCGCCGAGGGGTTCATCCCCGGTGACGACCTCGCTGATTGGGTCACGAATCGCATCGCCTGAAACGAACGATTGCGGTTCTCTACACTTCTCTACACCCACGAGCAAGATTCTCCACAGACACCAGTTCGACGCGTAGCTGTCGCTCGCTCCGAGGAACGGTGTGTAAAAATCGATACCGCACCGACCGCGGTCAGGCAGTCGGCCCGGTTACTGTCGGTCAGCCCGGTTACAGGCGGCCGACGTTCTCGACGGAGACGGACTCGACGTCGTCGACGTCGGCGAAGGCCTCTTCGACGGCCTCGGTGCCGCCCGCGCCGTCGGGGACGATGACGGTGGGGAGAAGAGCGACGAGCCCGAACGCGACGTCGTCGCGCTCGAAGCCGCGGATCTTCGCGCCCTGCGGGAGCGACTCTTCGAGTTTGTCCTGCAGTTCGTCGAGGTCGACGTCGGGGCTGTTCGGCATGACCTTGATCTTCGCGGCGACGTCACCCATCCTAGGGCCCCCGGAAGCCGCAGTCGTGACACTCGTAGAGGTTGCTCTGCTTCCGGCACTTCGAACAGCGGTGGATCGTCGCGCCACAGTCCGGGCAGGCGAAGCGCGCGGCGTTCATGCCGGCCACTTGGATACCACAGGAGACACACTGTCGAGTGCCCTGCGTTTCACTCTCGCTCATACAGTAAACCACCACCGCGCGACTTTTAACCGTTGTTCTTTGCCCTCGCTCGACTGTCCCGTTCCGGCCCTGACCCCGTTCCGGCCCTGCTCCGTCCTCAGTCGTCACGGTCACCCGATGATCAGTGGCCCGATCAGCACGCCCATCAGGTGTACCCGCCTCGCGCCAAGTCGCGGCGGCGCAAGCCCTAACAGCCCGGCGACGAGGAAGACGCCGATGCCGAAGGAACCGGCGAACGCGAACGAGAGCCCCGCGAGCAGTGCCAACACGCTTACAGACAGGCGCGTGTAGTCCGCGTTCCCGACGACGCGGAGGTACGTGTCGCCGACCAACAGTACGAGCGCGAATCCGCAAGCGGCGGCGCTCGCGGCGGCGACGAGCAGGATCGGGAGCGCGAACGGAACCTCCGCGCGGTCGAGCGCGACCGTCACTCCCGTTCGCGGCGTCCCGAGGGCGACGAGCGCGAACAGCGCAAAAATGGTGTTCGCCGTATTTGCCCCGCTGGTGGCGACGATAAAGCCGCGATCGGCCTCAGATCGTGGAACGGCCGGGAGCGCCGCGACGGCGGCGATGGCGGCCGAGACGCCCGGAACGTATCCGACGACCGCACCGGCCAGCGACCCCGCGCTCGCGCTCACGCCGAGGTCGCGCCGTCCCATCGTGATCCGCGCGTCGGACTGCGGCGGGACCCCTTCGCCGCCGAGCGCGTCGACGAGCACCGGCGCCCCGAACAGCCCGGCGAACAGCGGCGCGAGAATTCCTCCGGCGTCGAGCGGTGCCGCCGGGTCGACGTCGAGGGTCGCCAGTCCGAGCGCGGCGCTCGCGAGGAACGCGAGGAGCCCGCCGATCATCGCCCGCTTCGACGACTCGGTGAGCACGAGGGAAGCGACGACTCCCGCCAGCAGCCAGGGTAGATGCGCTCGGACCGCGGGATACCACCGGACCATGACCCACGTTATCGGGACCGCGAGCGGGACCGCCAGCGCGACCGCCGCGCCCGATCCGACCGCGGACAGCCGCACCGCCTCCCGCCCCCGGCCCGCGATCACGAGCCGGTGACCGGGCAGTGCGGCGATCGCTGTCGCGGCGTCGGGGACGCCGAGCGCGAGCGCGGGGACGATGTCCAGAAAGGAGTGAACGACGCCGGCGCCGAGCATCGCGACGCCGACGAGCAGCGGGTCAGCCGGAATCGACGGGGCGAGCCCCGCGAGCAACAGCGCGAAGTTGTTCGCGTGGAGCCCCGGAACGAGCCCGCTCAGCGTGCCGAGCGCTACGCCGCCGCCCAGGAACGCGAGCGCGGCCGCTGTGAACGTCGGATCGAACATCGGGCGGACCAACGCGTCCATCCCGACTGAGTGGCCGCGCTTTCGGTGATAAACCTCCGGACGACGGTGCGGCCGCTCTACACGTGGGAAACGCAGTGATCGAGAATGTGACGGCCAGTTACGCGGCCTGGGCTGCCTGCGCCTTCTTCTGGGTGACGTAGCCGGCGATGCGGTTGCGGACGCCCTTCGACTCGACGGTCGTCAGCGTGGTGACGCTCTCCTTGTTCGTCTCGAAGTCGGTGTTGAACGAGTCGGGGTAGCGCTCCAGCAGGACGTTCCCGAGCTGCTTGATGTACTTGGGTTTGATAGCCATACCGAGCGATACCGGCGGGCCGAACTAAAAGGGTTCGTTCCGCCGCGAGCGGCCGCGAGCCGGTTTCACGCCGGCGGGGTCGACGCGAGGTTGGTCACGACTCGTCGCCGGCCTCTCCCACGGTGAGACTCCGCCAGCCGGTCTCCTCGTCGATCCGCGCGAACGCCTCGCGCTCCGCCGGACCACCGCACCGTCCCACCACGTCGTCGAAGTACCGCAGCCGATCGAGGAGGGTGTTCGTGTCGAATTTCGGTACGTCGAGCCGTGAGGCGGCCACCGTCGCGTCGACGACTGCGCCGAACCCCCGGTTGATCGTCGGGACGGTCCGCCGCCGTACCTCGCTTTCGAGCGGTGTGAGCGCCCAGGTCCGAATCGTCGTGTCGCCGCCGGTTTCGCTGTCGATCTGTTCGGCGCTCACCTCGACCCACGCGTCGGCGCTCGGGAGGACCGGATCGTCGACCTCTCGAATCGTGAGCGCGGCGTCGACGAACGTCCGCGGGTCGGTCGTGAACTGAACCACGCCGCGCCCCCGTTCGGTGAAGTTGCGCCACGTCCGCGTGCGCCCGTACGTCCGCGCGGTGACGGGGTCGGTCGGGGCGTGAGCGGTCGGATCGCTCGGGGCGTCGGACTCGTCGGCCTCGTCGACCCCCTTTGTGATGTCCGGCGCGTGGAGCCCGAGCGCGGCGACGTTCCAGCGGTCGTTCGGACCGAGCGTCGTCACGATCGACTCGGTGACGCCACGGAGTGGAACCGGCCATCCGTCGAGGACGACGCCGCGGTGGTCGCTCCCATCGGTGCCGTCGGCGCCCCGGGTATGGCTCGCGTCGTCGGTCACGCCGACACCTCCGCGCCTCGTCTGAGCGCGACGTACAGCGCGGCGCAGGTGAGGTCCGCGGTCGTCCCGGGGTTGATCCCCTCGTCGACGAAGGCGGTCGCGAGCGCCTCCGCGGCGTCGAGGTCGGTGGCGTGCACCGCGTCGGCGTCGACGGCCGCTGTACCTCTGTCGTCGACGGCTTCCACAGTCCCGCGTTCGCCCCCGAGCAGCGCGGCCGCGCGCCTGCTCGCGTCTCGGGCGGTCTCCGCCCCGTGGTTCGCCGCGATCAGGGTGTCGGGCTCGGTCGCCAGCAGCCCGAGGAACGCCCTGGCGGCCCGGTCCGTCAGTGGCCCCTCGTCGCGTTCGATCCACTCAGCCGCGCGGAACGTCCGCGGGAACCCCTCGACCCACTCCTGTGCGTTGCGATCGGGGACCCTGTCCGGATCGTCGGGCGCCGCCGAGAGCGCCATCACGTCCCGCAGCGTCGCTCCGCGGGCCCTAAGCGCCGCCTCCGCGCCGCTTCCGCGGCGCACGTCGAGTTCGTCGGCTTCCGGAGGCGGGTCCGCGACGGCGACGTCGACGTGCTCGAACGCCCGGTAAAACGAGACCGCGTCGTCGACGGTCGTCCCCCGAGTCACCCGGTCGACGCCCGCGGGCGAGAGGTCACCCGCCGCCGTCGCTCGGAGCAAGGGAACGAGAAGCAGGAGACAGCCGAACTGGGTGTTCGTTCCCGCCCGATCCGCCATCCCGGCGACGCCGCGCTCGAAGGCGCGCCCGAGCGCCGGCGAGTCGTCCCCGAGGCTGCCGCTCGCGGCCAGTTCGAGCCCCTCTCGGGCACCGACCGCGCCGCCGAGGAACGATTCGAACCGGAGGTCACCGAGGTCTCGCCGACGATCGACGTTGCCGGGCTTGGGCGTCCCCGCTACTTCGAGGAGAAGCGCGAGGATCGCGTCGTCGACCGGATCGCCGTCGACGGTCACGGCGAGGCCTCCGGACGGGTATCCGTCTCGGCACCGTCAAGCGAGCCCTCCCGCCACGCCGCGACCGCCTCCGCGACCCGCGCGAGCGCGTCTGGGTGCTCGCTCGGCCGCCCGACGCTGACGGCGTCGGCGCCGTACCTCGCGTACTCGGCGACCGTTTCCCGTCCGCGCACCCCGTTGTTAGCGATCACCGTAAGGTCCGCGCGAGGGGTCTCGGGATCGCCGTCGGTCAGCTCCCGAACCACCGCCTCCGAGTCCATCGCGTCGACATGGAGCCAGTCGGCGCCCGCGGTCGCGACCCGATCCGCGACCGCGACGAGGTCGACGCCGGGGACCTCCGCGCGCACCTTCACGCTCGTCGTCGCGCCCGTCTCGGCCGCGGCCGCGACGAACGTCGCAATCCGGTCGATGTCCCGCAGGAGCGACTCGCCACAGCCGACTGCGCGGAGTTCAGGCTGTCGGCAGTGTGCGTTGATCTCACAGATCGCGTCGTGATCGGCACAGACCGCGGCCGCCTCGCGGATCGGGTCGACGGTCACGCTGCGGAGGTTCACGCCGGGCCACAGGGGCGCGTCGGCAAGCGCCGCCAACTGCCGATCGATCCACGCGATCGGGTCGTCGGGGAGGAACTCGTCGCGCTCGCGGGCGACGAGGTCTCTCGCGGCCGCTCGGCTGGCCGGATCGAGCGCGATCCCGCCCAGGATCGCGGCGTCGACGTGGGGGGCCGCGGCGCGAGCCCACTCTGTGTCTGCCGCCCCGCTGAGGCTGGCGGCGACGAGGAAGGGGTCGTCGCCGGTGGCGGGGTCGATCACGAACGGTTCCCCACCGCGTTGAGTGCCCGTCCGCAGGCCCGAGCGACGCGCTCGGCGTCGTCGTCGTCGTCGATCCGGGTGTCGGTGCGCTCGACGTGCGGCGCGGGCTGTCGCTCGATGTCGCTCGCGACGGCGGCGAGATCGGTGCCGTCGGCCTCGTCGAGGACGAATGCGTCCGCGAACGGGTAGGCCTCGACGACCCCCGCGGTCGAGGGATCGTAGCCGACGCCGGCCATCAGGTCGGCGGCCGGCCCGGAGAACACCTCGTCGCCGACGAACGGGGAGACGGCGACCACGGGGGTCTGGGCGAGTGCGTCCGCGACCCCGGGGACCGCCAGCATCGGACCGATGCTCGTCACGGGGTTCGAGGGACCGATCACGACGGGGTCGTCGAGTGCGGCTCGGACTGCGTCCGTCGGTTCTGCGTCGGCCGCGCCGCGGAATTCGACGTCTGCGACCGTCGGCTCGCCGCGCCGGGCGACCCAGTACTCCTGAAAGTGGATCATCTCGCCGGCCTCGGTGTGGATCAGCGTCGCGACCGGATCGTCGGACATCGGGAGGAGGTCGGTGTCGAGGTCGAACGCGTCGGCGAGCGTCTGGATGACCTCGGTGAGCGACCGCCCCTCGTCGAGCAGGCTCGTGCGCGTGACGTGGACCGCGCGGTCGCGGTCGCCGATCTCCATGAACTCGCCGACGCCCGAGAAGCGGCGCCACCGGGAGATCTTCCGGCCCGCTGTCTGCGCCTCGGCGCCGAGGTAGCGTGGAGCCGTTCCGAGGTCGACCTCGTCTGCGAGCCGTCGAAGCTCCTCGTGGGTCGCCGTCGTGTCGTCGGCGATCCCCCACCACGTCTCCCGGTCGAGGACGCCACCGCCCGCGAACAGCACGGTGTCGACGTCGGGGCAGACGAGGTGGCCGCCGAGCTCGACGTCGTCGCCCGTGTTGGCGACGACCGTCACCTCGGCGGGGTCCCACAGTCGGGTCGCCCCGTCGAGGAGCTTCGGCGTTCCCGTGCCGCCGGCGAGGAACGTAACCATACGCCCGCAACGCGGCGGGCGGATTTGTATCCTCGGCTCCGCGGGCGACGAGGTAGAGCAGGGCGGCTGTAACGGATTCATTTATAACCGATCGGCGACGCTCAATCTGTTTCTGACGCTCAATCAGTTTCCCACGGTCGGCGCGTGCCTGCGAGCGGGCCGTAGGCCCGCGAGTAGCACGCGCGAGGGACGCAGCGGTCGCTTATAAGCGACCGCTGCGAGGCTGGGGAGGCGTGAGGTGCGGTTGGCGGTCCAGAATCGGTCGACGACCAACGCGCGGCAGCCGTCCGCCGAGTCGATTATTTATAAGCGACGCTCGTCTGCATCCCGTCCGTGTTGAACGCGCTCCCGGCGCCGTCGTCGCCGAGGACGATCACGCCTGCGCCCGATCCCGTCAACGCCTCGAACTCGGCGATCGCTCGGTCCGCGGCCGCCTGCGCGTCGAGCCCGTCGTCGAGGTGGTCCACGGCCCGTCGCGAGAGCGTGACGCGAGCGATATCCTCCCCGGCGCCCGTCGCGCTCGCGCCCCCCGCCTCGGTACAGAAAAACCCGGAGCCGACCTGCGGCACGTCGCCGACGCGCCCCGCGAGCGCGAACGACCGCCCGCCCGTCGAGGTCGCCGCAGCAAACGTGTCGCCGTCGGAGGCAACTGCGCCGACCGTGTCGTGGTCGGGGGCCTCGCGCTCCGCATTCTGATCATCGGACCGCTCCCCCGCCTGATCGTCGCCCGACCCGAACCGCGTCGCGAGCCAGTCGAGGTGCTCGCGGGGACCGCCCTGCGGCGGGTTCTCCTCCTCGTACCGCGCGCGTTTCTCGTCAGTGAGCAGGTCGACGCCCGTCTCGATCTCGAACTCGTCGGCGATTTCGACGGCGTGTGCGCCCGAGACGAAGATGTGCGGCGTCTCCGAATGGACGACGCGGGCGACGCTCGCGGCGTGTTCGACGCCCGGCATCGAGCAGACCGCGCCGATCTCGCGGTCCGAGGTCATCACGCCGGCGTCGGTGCGGACGACGCCGTCCGACTGGACCGCGCCGCCGACGCCGGCGTTGAACCGAGGGTTCGACTCGAGGACCGCGAGCGCCGCCTCGACCGCGTCGAGGGGCGTCTCGCTTGCAGCGCCGCGCTCGGCCGCCGTATCGAGAACCGCCTGTCTTGGCTCCGGCTCGTCCGGGGCGCCGCCGGCGCCGCCGTGGACGATAACGCGCATCGAATCGGATCGCGGTGCGGGTTGCGTGGGCATAGGTGCCGGTCCCGCGGCGCGCTCATAAGCGTCGGGAAAGCGGCGGCCCCTAAGTGAGTCGGGCCCGTCGGGGCGTCCATGAACGCGCCGCCGACTTCCGTCCTCCTCCCGACGGTCCGCTGGACCGACGCCTGCGAGGAGGTGGCGACACAGCTGGGCGCGGGCGACGAGTTGCTCGTGATCTGCGACACCGCGGACGACCCGGTCGCGGACCGTCGTGGCGAGACGCCCGACGGGGCTCGGATCGTGCTCGCCGGCGAGCCAGAGGGGTGCTCCGGCAAGGCCAACGCGATCGCGGCGGGGATGACGGCGGCGGCGAACGACCGGATCGTCTGGACCGACGACGACTTCCGACACCCCGACGACTGGCTCGCGACGCTCGCCGCCGACTACGAGCGACAGGGACCGACGACGGAAGTCCCGGTGTTCGTCGGGCTGGATCCTCTCGCTCGGCTGTTCGAACCCGCGTACGCGATCGGCGGGACCGCGGCGGTCGCCGTCGGCGGGCTCGCGTGGGGCGGTGCGGTCGTTTTCGAGCGCGACGACCTCACTGACGGTGAGGACGCCTTCCTCACCGACCTCCGGCGAACGATCAGCGACGACGGAATGCTCTCGGAGCACATCGACGTGACGGCCGCGGATCGGACGCGGACCGTCCCGGCCGGCGGGTCGCTTCGCGGATCCGTGGAGCGGTTCGTGCGCTTCGTCCAGATCGTCCGACACCACGCGCCCGCCGCGCTCGCACTCGACATCGTTCTCTCGGTCGGCTTCGCCGTCGTCGTGCTGTTCGCCCCCTTCGTCGGCGTCTCGCTCGTCACGGCGATATCGGGAGCGGTGTACGCCTGGTTCGGGATCCGCCGGGCGACGTTCCTACTCGCTGCGCCGACGGTACTCGTCTCGCCCGCGTTCATCGCGTACGCGCTCTCGCGTCGGACGTTCGTCTGGAGTGGCCGGCGCTATCGCTGGCGGTCACTGTTCGATGTGGCGGTGGAACCGGTTTGACCCTCGCGCTCGCTCGAGTTCAGCCTCGCCTTTCGATTCCGGCGAAATAGACGCCCAGCGGCAAAGCGGCAGGCACTTTAGGTGGGTCCAACAACGCACGAACGTTCATGAGCTACGACAAGGTCGACGTCCCGGAAGACGGCGAGGCGATCGAGCTGGCCGACGAGGAAACGGGCGAGCTGAACGTTCCCGAGAACCCGATTATCCCGATCATTTACGGCGACGGGATCGGTACCGACGTCGGACCGGCCGCACAGCAGGTACTCGACGCGGCCGCCGAGGCGACGGGCCGCTCCATCGCGTGGATGCGAGTGTACGCGGGCGAGAGCGCTCGAGAGATGTACGACGAGAACCTCCCTGAGGACACCGTCTCGGCCATCCGCAACCACCGCGTCGCGATCAAGGGACCGCTGACGACGCCCGTCGGCGCCGGGTTCCGTTCGCTGAACGTCGCGCTTCGAAAGACGCTCGACCTGTACGCGAACGTCCGCCCGACGTACTACCTCGACGGCGTGCCGTCGCCCGTCAAAAGCCCCGAGAAGATGGACATGGTCACGTTCCGGGAGAACACCGAGGACGTGTACGCGGGCATCGAGTGGGAGGCCGGCACGGACGAGGTCGAGCAGGTGCGCGACTTCGTCGAAGACGAGATGGGTATCGACGACATCATCCACGACGGGCCGGTCGGGATCGGCGTCAAGCCCATCTCGGAGTTCGGCTCGAAGCGACTCATCCGCGAGGCGATCGACTACGCGCTCGCGAACGACCGCGACTCGGTCACGCTCGTCCACAAGGGGAACATCATGAAGTTCACTGAAGGAGCGTTCCGTGACTGGGGCTACGAGCTCGCCGAGGAGGAGTACGGCGAGGACGTCATCACGGAGGACGAGCTGTGGGAGGCGCACGACGGTGAGCAGCCCGACGGTACCCTCGTCGTCAAAGACCGGATCGCCGACAACATGCTTCAGCAGGTGCTGACGCGCACGGACGAGTACGACGTGGTCGCGACGATGAACCTGAACGGCGACTACTTCTCGGACGCGGCCGGCGCGCAGATCGGCGGACTGGGTATCGCGCCCGGTATCAACCGCGGACACGGTCGCTGTCTCGCCGAGCCCGTTCACGGCTCCGCGCCCAAGTACGCCGGCGAGGACAAGGTCAACCCCACCGCGATGATCCTCTCGGGCCGCGAGATGCTCGAATACCTCGGGTGGAAGGACGCAGCGGATCTGGTCCGCGACGCCGTCGAAGAGACGATCTCGTCGGGGAAGGTCACGTACGACCTGCACCGGCAGATCGAGGGCGGCGAGAAGCTCGCGACGAGCGAGTTCGCCGACGCCATCGTCGAGAACATCGACGAGCTGGCGTAAGCGAGTCCTTCGAGCGCCCGGAAATCGCGGACTTTCGGGAACGATCGCGAGCTGACCGAAATCGGGCTGGCGCGTCACGGCTGACGCTCGACTCGATATTTTCGGCTCTGTTTATAAATAGCCGCTGCGGCCGTCACCTCACCCCAGTCGCTCGTCGAGGATGAGCCGCGTCTTCGTCGATTTGACCTCGTCCATCTCTCTCGCCTGCGAGATGAGTTCGTTGACCGCGCGCGTGTCGACGGCGTCGACGACGAGCACCACGTCGTCCTCTCCAGAGACCTGCCAGACGAAGTCCACCTCCTCCCAGTCGACCATGCGCTCGCCGACGGCGGCCGTGTCGACGTTCATCTCGACCGAAATCTCGATCATCGCTTTCACGTTGCCGGTGCGGGTCGTGACGGTGAATCGCTCGATGATCCCCTCATCGGTCATCCGATCGACGCGGTTGCGCACGGTCCCCTCGGAGGTCCCCACGCGGTCCGCGATCTCCGTGTACGGAGTCCGCGCGTCCCGTCGCAGGATCGAGAGGATCCGACGGTCGAGGTCGTCCATACCGGTCCCACATCCTCCGCCACCTTACCCGTTACGAATATCGTAACGAAGCTACGAACGACGCATTTATTATCCTTTGCGCGTACGTTTCTCGTAATGTCGGACGCCTACATCGCGCTGGCTGACGGTCGCGTGTTCGAAGCGCGCGCTCGTTCGCCGGGGCGCACCCGTGGCGAACTGGTGTTTACGACCGCGTACACCGGCTACGAGGAGTCGCTCACCGACCCCTCCTACGCCGAACAGATCCTCACCTTCTCGTACCCCTTGATCGGGAACTACGGCGTCCGAGCCGAGCGGTTCGAGTCCGAGTCGGTCCAGCCGCGCGCGGCGATCGCCCGCGAGCTAACCGACGACGTCGCGGAGTGGCTCGCCGGCGAGGACGTTCCCGCCGTCGACCACGTCGACACCCGCGAGATCGTCATCAGCGTCCGCGAGGAGGGCGCGATGGCCTGCGGCATCGCCGCCGGGCCGGACGCGACTCCCGAGGACGCGGTCGAGGAGATGGAGGCGTGCAAACCGATGAGCGACCACGTCGACATCGGCGCGCAGGTGTCCGTTTCCGAGCCGACCGTTTACGAGGGCGACGGCGTCGCGGACGTCGCCATGATCGACTGTGGCGCGAAGGGGTCGATCATCTCCTCGCTCACGGATCGCGGGGCAGATGTCCACGTCTTCCCGTACGACGCGACCCCCGAGGACGTGGCGGGCGTCGACCCCGACGTGCTCTTCGTCTCGAACGGTCCGGGCGACCCTGAGAACTTCGTCGCCGCCCAGGAAGTCGTCGACGCCTTCGCGGGCGACCTGCCGATGGCCGGCATCTGTCTCGGCCAGCAGGTGATCACGAGCGCGCTCGGCGGCTCGACGGCGAAGATGGCGTTCGGCCACCGCGGCGTCAACCAGCCCGTCAAAGACCTCCGCACCGATCGGGTCGTGATGACGACCCAGAACCACGGGTACACCGTCGACGACACCGGCCCGCTGGAGGTGACGCAGGTGAACGTCAACGACGACACCGTGGAAGGGCTCGACAGCGAGGAACTGAACGTCATCACCCGCCAGTACCACCCCGAGGCGAACCCCGGCCCGCACGACTCGCTCGGCTTCTTCGACGAGGTGCTGGAACTGGCCGACCCCGTCCCGCGCGTTGCCGCCGACTGACCCGGCCGCGACGATTTTCTGTCCGCTGACCGCCCGCCGCCCGCCCGGAGTACCACTGCGGCTGATGCCTGCCTGCCCCCATCCCCGTTTTGTCCGCCCGTGAGCGACCGGCGACGTTTTCCCCCGCCCGCTCGCACACAGGGCCATGACGAAGGAGATCCTCCTCACCAACGACGACGGGATCGACGCCGTCGGGATCCGGGCGCTCTCGGACGCGCTCTCTCGCGAGCACGACGTGACGGTCGTCGCGCCTGCCAGCAACCAGTCCGGCGTCGGCGGCGCCCGCTCGTGGTGGGAGACCACGGTCGAGTACGCGGAGACGGACGCCGGCTACGCGGTCGAGGGAACTCCTGCCGACTGCGTCGCCGTCGCGGAAGTCGCGCTCGAACTCGACCCCGATATCGTCGTCTCCGGCTGTAACCACGGGCCGAATATCGGCGCGCACATCCTCGGCCAGTCGGGGACAGTCGGCGCCGCCATGGAGTCGTCGTTCCTCGGCACGCCGGCGATCGCCGTCTCACTGTACGACCGCGGGAACCTCCCTGTGCCGCCGACGCTGAACAACGGCGATTTCGCGCTCGCGGGGGCGGTCGTCTGTGACCTCCTCGACCAAGCCGAGGCGACCGCAGACGGGCTCATACTCCCGTTCGGTGCCGACGTGCTGAACGTCAACGTCCCGGCGGCGGACGACGAGGCGGCCGCCGACCCGACCTACCGGCTCACGGAGCCGGCGCGAGGATTCGACGTGATCGAGTTCCACCCCGGAACGGGCGGGACGGGGAGAGACGGCGCGGACGGCGCGGACGGCGCGGACGGGACCGTTGATGGTGGCTTCGACGAACGCCGCGGCGAGATGGGTATGGAACTTCGCGACCGCTTCTGGCGGGAGTTCTTACGCGGGGATGTCGCCGACGACCCCGGCTCTGATCGACTCGCTGCGATCGACGGCGAGGTGAGCATCTCGCCGCTGTCGTCGTCGCGATCGCTCACCGGCGACCGTGCTGGCGAGGTGGTGTCCGTCGGCGAGCAGTCGGCGTCGCGAATAGATCAGAACTGAGCGGCCGGCGTCGACGCGCGGGCGCGATTCTCTGCACTGCGCCTACCGCCGTCTCCGCCGTCGGCGTCCCGAGCCGGCGGTGAATTCCGCGGCGAGCCGCCCGAGGTACCACACCACCACCAGTCCCAAGACGAGTCCGCCGCCGAATGCGGCGAGCAGCTCGACCGGAGAGGGATCGAACTGCATCGCGATCAGCGGCGGCGAGATACCGACGAGAAGCACAAACCCGACTTTGATCTTTCGGTTGCCGGCGTCGCGCTCCGCATCGGACATCGGTCCTACCACGCCGACCCCTCCGCGCGCCGCGATCGGCGACCGCTCGCTCCCGTGTTCATGTCCGATCTACGGGATGGATGAGTATGAAGCCGGCGGACCGATCCGGTCTACGCGACGCCCGTCCCGGATAAGGGCCTCGACCGTTCACGCCGGGTAACGGCTGCCTACCGCGTTTTAGTTGCTGAGTCCGGTGTGAACGATCTCGACGCTTTAACTCCGAGCACGTTCTCCAGATCGTTACCCCTGCCCGCGGATGCCCCTTGTTCCGCGGCGTTTTTCAGCCGACACCGAGAATCGAGAGATATGGACGACGAAATTCGCGAGCGCGTCGAGGCGGCCGGCGAGGCCGCCGCGCTGTTCAACGCGCTCAAACACGACAGCGACCCGGACGTGGGCGCCATCATGGGGCCGCTCATGGGTGAGAACCCCGACTTCCGACCGCACGGCGACGAGATTCCGGGGATCGTCGCGCCGGTCGTGAACCGGGTCGCGGGGATGGACGAGCAGGAGCGCCGCGAGCGACTCGGCGAGCTCGCGCCCGACATGCTCGCGGAGTTGGACGCCGACGACGAGGAAGACGAACACGTCCTCCCCGACCTCCCGAACGCGGAGGAGGGGGCGGTCGTGATGCGCGCGGCTCCCAACCCTAACGGGCCGTGGCACGTCGGTCACGCGCGGATGCCCGCCGTTATCGGGACGTACAAGGAGCGCTACGACGGCGAGTTTATCTGCCGGTTCGACGACACCGACCCCGAGACCAAACGGCCAGATCTGGACGCGTACGACGCCATCTTGGAGGACATCGAGTACCTCGGCTTCGAGGCGGACCGCGTCCTGAAAGCCTCCGACCGACTCGACATTTACTACGAGCACGCCCGCGACCTCATCGACGCCGGCGGCGCCTACACCTGTTCGTGTTCCGGCGAGGACTTCTCGGCGCTCAAAAACGACGGGAAGGCCTGCCCGCACCGCGAGAAGGACGCCGAGACGGTCCACGAGGAGTTCGACGCCATGGTCGCCGGCGAGTACAGCGCCGGCGAGATGACGCTCCGCGTCCGCACCGACATCGAACACAAGAACCCGGCGCTGCGCGACTGGGTCGCGTTCCGGATGATCGACACCCCGCACCCACGCGAGGTGGCCGCCGACTACCGCTGTTGGCCCATGCTCGACTTCCAGTCGGGCGTCGACGACCACCTCACCGGCGTCACCCACATCATCCGCGGCATCGACCTCCAAGACTCCGCGAAGCGCCAGCGATTCGTCTACGACTACTTCGGCTGGGAGTACCCCGAGGTGCTCCACTGGGGCCACGTCCAGGTCGACGAGTACGACGTGAAACTCTCCACCTCGACGATCAAGGAACTCATCGAGACCGGCGAACTGACCGGCTGGGACGACCCGCGAGCGCCGACGATCCAGTCGATGCGCCGCCGCGGGATTCAGGGGCAGGCGCTCGTCGACTCGATGACGGCACTGGGGATGTCCACCTCCGACGTCGACCTCGCGATGTCGTCCGTCTACGCGAACAACCGCGACCTGGTCGACGACGACGCGAACCGCTACTTCCTCGTGCGCGACCGCGAGGACGACCCCGCGGTGGCGCTCTCCGTCGTCGACGGCGACGCCCCCGCACCCGAGACCGGGCACCCGTCGCTCCATCCCGACCACCCCGACCGCGGCGACCGCACCATCCCCGCCGGACGGGTCGTCGTCGAGTCCTCGGACCTCCCGAGCGAGGGCGAGCGCGTCTGGCTCAAGGGGTACGGCTGCGTCCGCCACGCGGGCGACGAGCTGGTCTTCGTCGACGCCGACATCGAGGTCGTGCGCGACGGCGACGTGGACGTGATCCACTGGGTGCCGGCCGACGAGGGGCTCGAAACCCTGCTCCGCACCGTCACCGGCGACGTGCGTGGGTACGCCGAACCCGCGATTGTCGATGTCGCTCCCGACGGGATCGTTCAGTTCGAACGCGTCGGCTTCGCCCGGATCGACGCCTTCGAGCCCGCGGCGACCGACGAACCCGACGGCCCGACCGGCGAGGAGGACCTCCTCGCGTACTACGCGCACCCGTAGGGGCCTCGCGCCCGCCTTTTTCGGCGTTATGCCGTCGCCCGCCGCGGGGGTTAAATACCGAGAACCGAAACGACGAGCAAGATGGCCATCGATTCGAACTTCGAACAGAGCCGCGAGCAGGTCGGCGAGGAGGACGGGGTCGCCGTGTGGGGACCGATCGACCCGCCGGAAGAACTCGGCATCCGCGGGACGCACGTCGCGGTCGACTTCGACATCTGTCTCGCCGACGGTGCGTGCTTGGAGGACTGTCCGGTCGACGTGTTCGAGTGGGTCGACACCCCCGGTCACCCCGAGTCCGAACTAAAGGCGAACCCGACGAACGAGGACCAGTGTATCGACTGCATGCTCTGTGTCGACGTCTGTCCGGTCGACGCGATCGATGTCGATCCGGGCCGCGCGAATCGGATCTGACGCGTCGGTCTCGCTGTTACCGGTATGTATCAGTCGTTGCTGGCGCGGTGATCGTCTCTACCGCTCCGGCTGTTTGCTTATAAATGGCCGCTGACTGATCGGCGGTGAACACTCTGCCTTTTGAGTCCCACCTGTACAGCACCCGCACCACACCTCACCGCACCCGCACCACACCGCACCACACCGCACCACACCGCACCGCACCTCACGCCTCCCCAACCTCGGCGGACGGGTCGGTGCGGCATCGCCCGAACCGACCCGTCCGCCTCCCTCGCGCGCTTCTCACGGCCGCCGGGGGCGGCCGTTCGGAGGCGCGCCACCGCATATCGTTTATAAATGGCCGCCGTCCGCGCTCAATCACTTATAAATCGCTCCCGTTCCGCGAGCGCGAAGTCGGTCCCGTACCGCTCGACGAGCGGTTCGTAGGCGTCGCCCAGTGCGCGCATACAGGCGGCCGTCGAGACGTACCCGAGTTCCTCGGCGACCGACTCCCACGGACGACCCTGCAGGACCTTCCGGACGAGCAGGCGCCGTTCGCGATCGTCGAGCGCGGAATCCGCTTCGGGATCGCCCTCGCCGCCGACCAGCGCCGCCAGCGCGAGGTCCCTGAACGCGCCCGGGGCGCTGTCGTACATCCCGGGGCCGAACGACGCCCCGACGACGGACCGCCACTCGATCTCGGTCAGATCGACCGATACAGGCGCGGAACACGCGCGAACCGCGCCGATCACCACGTCAGGATCGACGTCGCGGTGGGCGTCCGAGAGCCCGTCGCGTTCGCGGTCGCGGAACGCGGCGGCGTGGCGGTCGAGGAGCGACGCGCCCGACGTGTCCGCTCCGCCCGTCCCGTCCGCTCCGTCCCCACCGGCTGGTCGCACCATGATCGCCGAGTGCTCGCCGGAGGCGTCGTTGCGAGACGTCGATAGGTGGATGGTGCGGTAGCCCGCTCGTCGCCAGAAGCGGAGCAGTCTCGGCGTCGCCCCGTAGCCGACTGAGAAGTAGTCGACGCTGCGATCGTCACCGTGGTCGCCTCGGTCGTCGCTGTCGTCACCGCCGTCACTGCCGTCATTGTTACCGAACTCGGCGTGGACCTCGTCGAGCAGGCGGGAGCCGAACCCCGCGTCCCTGACGGCGTGGTGGGTCGCGATCCGCACGGTCCGAAGTCCCTGCGGCTCGGCGGCACCCTCGTCGCGGAGTTGGCTCGTGAGCACGTCCGGCACCATGTTGCCGCGGACGCGCTCGCCCTCGTACATCCGTCGACGAGTGTCCGCGTCTAACCCGCCCTCGCGGGCGAGCAGCGCGACGGCGACGACCCGTCCCCCGGCGACGAGCGCCCGCGCCGAGAGGTTCGGCGCGTCCAGCAGCCGCGCGAGATCGTTCGGCTCCGTCCGGTAGTGCGCCGCGACGAGCAGCCCGAACGTCTCGCCGAGCAGCGTCTCGTCCGCGAGCAGGTCGTCGGGCGGGAGCGCCCGGTACGTCGCGTCCGTGACAGACGCCCCGGTAACCGCCTCGTCGACGGCGGGCCGCGCGTCGAGCAGCAGCGCCCGGGCTGCCCACGCCTCGACCGGGTCGCTGCGGGCGTACCGGATCGGCTCGTCGAGCCGCACGTCTCGGACCGCGAACGGCCCCGCGAGCAGTCGATCGCGGAACCGGATCGCGAACCCCCTCCCGGCGCCCTCGTAGCCGTGGACGGTGGTACAGAACGCGACCGACAGCGACTCGTCGAGGAACCGTTCGAGCAGCCGAACCGGCAGGGCGGCCGCCTCGTCGACGATCACCGCGTCCGGCTCCTCGGGGAGATCCGCCGCCTCCGTCGGCGGGAGGTACCGTACCCGACCCCCGGAAGCCGTTTCGAGGGTGTGAGCGTCCGGTTCCCCGCCCCCGAGTAGCTCGCTCGCTCGTGCGAATATCTCGGCGGCGTTGCGGAACCCCGGCGCGGTGACGAGCACGTCGCCGCCGGCGAGCGCGAGCGCGCCGGCCGCGATCCCCGCGGCGCTCGACTTCCCGCGGCCCCGATCCGCCTCGACGACGACCGCGTTTCCGGGCGCGGCGAGCCGCTCGAACGCGGTGACCGCTCGGACCTGATCGCCCGTGAGACACGCCTCGTAAGCGGCGGCCGGGAACGTCGCGTTCGGCGGTGCAGTCGGTCGCCACCCGTCGGTTTCTGGGGCCGTCCCCGAGTCGGCAGCCCCGCCGATGAGTCCGTCGCGCTCGACCGACTCGGAGGCCGGCGTCTCGCCCAGCGAAACGATCGCGATCCCCGGATGCGACCGCAGCGTCTCGCAAAACCGCTCGCGGAAGCGCCCGGTCACGTCGTCGATATCGTACGGCGGCACCGCGAGCGAGTCGTCGAAGCGGTCGCGGATCCCCGGCCACGCGTCGAGATCGGGTGTCAAGAGGACGAGGAGGCCGCCGCCGTCGACCGCGCCGACGCTCCGACCGAGGGCGTTCGGCACGAACTGTTCGTGGCAGTCGAGGACGACCACCTCGCGGGTGCGGCCGAGGAGTTCGTCTGCGCGCCGGGGGCGATGCTCCTCGAACCGGAACCCCTCGCGAGTCGACACGATTGAGGTCGGAGCGGGATCGACCGCCTCGATCACGTCGTAGGCGGCGTCGATCCCTCGATCGCGGTCGCCGGCCAGTACGAGCACGCGCCGCTCGTTCGCGGCCTCGGCCTCCTGTTTCGCCGCCCGTGCCAGCGTCGCGATCATCGTTCGGTCGTCGTTGCCGGCGGCGGGAGATGTGTCTTGCCCCTTCCCCCGAGCCGGTCGTTGCCGTCATCGACCCCGCGTCGACCCTCGTCGTTGCCTCCCGGATCGAGTCTCCCGTGAGGCGGGAGGCTTACAGCGTCCGGGGACCTCACCTCGACCATGACCACGGTCACGCTCATCGGCACGCGGCTCGCGGACACCGGTCGCGAGTTCGTGTATCAGGGGGAATCGCCCGACTGCGAGGGGTGTCCCTACCGCGGGCAGTGTCTCAACCTCTCCGAAGGGACCCGGTACCGCGTGACCGGGATCCGCGAGAACGCGCAGACGCTCGACTGCGCCGTCCACGACGCCGGCGTTCGGGCGGTCGAGGTCGAGCCTGCGCCCGTCCCCGCCAACGTGCTCTCGAAGCAGGCGTACGCCGGCGGGCGCGTCTCGCTCGCGGGCCCGTGTCCGCACACGGAGTGTCCGAGCCACGGCTACTGCGTCCCCGACGGCGCGGACTTCGACGAGGAGCGCGTGATCGATCAGGTGCTCGGCGAGCCGCCGCACGACGAGTGCGCCCTCGATCGGGAGCTGACGCTGGTGGAGTTCAGAGCAGAAGACGGGTGATTGAGACGGGTGAGCGGCGGGACGGTGACAGTCGATTCTACAGCGAGGTGATCGCGTTCAGCGTGATCCGGATCGCGCGCTCGACGTTGTCTTTGGCCTTTTCCGGCAGCTCGTCGTCCGAGTCCGCGCCCTTCTGGGTCCCCGCGACGAGGTTGCCGTCGACGGTACAGATCGCGCCGGCGCGCAGCCCCTTGCGGCGGGCCAGCGAGAAGACCGTCGCCGCCTCCATCTCGATCGCGAGGAGGTTCGCGTCGTTCCAGTCGTCGACGTACTCGTCGCTCTCGTTGTAGAACGCGTCGTCGGAGACGATCGGGCCGACGTGGACGTCCTCGTCGTTGTCCTCGGCGGCGTCGACGAGCCCCCGCAACACGTCGTAGTCCGGAACGGCCGGGTAGTTTGCCGACTCGTAGCGCTTGCTCGTCCCCTCCTCTTTGGCCGCGCCGGTTGCGACGACCATGTCGCCGACCTCCATGTCGGCCTGCAGGGCGCCGCAGGTACCACACCGGAGGAACGTCTTGACGCCGACCCGCGAGAGCTCTTCGACGGCGATGGCGGCCGACGGGCAGCCGATCCCAGTCGAACAGATCGTGAGGTCGACGCCTTCGTAGCTCGCGTTGACGATCTTGTACTCGCGGTTCTGCGCGACGACCTCGCTGTCGTCACAGAGGTCCGCGATCCGATCGACGCGTCCCGGATCGCCGGGGATGATCGCGATCTCGTGGACGTCGCCTTCCTCTACCAGCAGGTGCGGCTGTTTCGCCATGTGCGCGGAGACACCCGCCGCGCGCAAAAACGGACCGGTCGGAAGCCGCGACGGCGACCGCGATAGGCATTTATTATCGCGGTATATACTTTATATTCCCCTCGATCGCGATCGAGGCGACTACGCAGTCGACGTCGATCGCGCCGCCGATCGGCCGGTTTATCGCCCGTCGGCGGCAGGATCCGGTTATGACCGATGCTGACGACTCGGCCGGCGTGTCGCTCGCCTCCCTTCTCGGTGCCGTCGTGTCTGCCTTCCTCGTGGTCACGCCGGTGTCGGCGCTGCTGCTCGGGTTCAACTGGACGCAGGCCGTACTGATCGGCGGGTTCGGGAGCGTCGTCGCCGTCCTGTCGGCGACGGTGACGGCTCGGCGGGGAGAGAGCGGCGACGGCGACTGAGTCTCAAGAACATCTGTGAGCCCACGATGCATACTGTCTACCCGTAACCGCTATGTCAGGAGCTATACGGGTTCTACGCCGCCTTGAGTCGGTGTGCCGTTTTCGGTGACACTGTTTGGAGTATAAAAGAGGGTTTGGCCGTTGTTCCCTAGACTGAGCTGGTCGACGTAGAGCGTTGCGGCCGGGGTCGTCAGATCAGCGGTGTAGCTCCCGGCGTCGAGATTCGCCGAGATGATGTAGATATCGCCGTTCGAGTTGAGTTCGATCGATCCCGGTGACACCTCCATCGTCGTACTGTTAGCGAAGATGCGACCGTCGGTACTCGTGATAGAGATGGTCGCCTGGCTGCCAGTCGAGGAGAGCGTTGTCCCGTCGATCCGGATGTCATTGGTCGCAGTCAGTCGGATATCGCCGTTACCCCTAGCACTGAAATCGTTGCCAGCGGTGATCGTCTTCGCGGTGATATCGACCGGCTGATTACCGCGTTGCGACTCCACCGTCCCAACCTCAGGATAGATCACCAGATCGACAGATGGATCGTTATACCCATCCTCTAGATCTTCCTTGCTGATCACTTCCTCGCCCGGATCGTAGACTCCGTTGTTGTTGGGGTCGTCGAACGCCGATCCGTCGCCGCCGGCGTCCGCCGGCGGCTGTGCGGTGTCCGTGTCGACGATGGTCACCGTGGTCGTCTCCGTGTCCGTCTGTCCGTCGTTGTCCGTGACCGTCAACTCGATCGTCACCGTTTGATCACCGGTTACGTCTGCCGGGGCGTCGTACGTCGCGTTCGGTGTTGCGGTGTCGTCCTCGACGATCGTGCCGGCGCCGGAGATGATCGTCCACGAGTAGCTCACGATAGCGCCGTCGTCGTCGGTACTTCCCGACCCATCGAGCGTGATACTGTATCCCTCGGCGACCTGATCCAGGGAGCTGATCGCTGCGGTCGGCGGTACTGCCCCTTCCGGCGCTTCGGACAACGGCGATCGAAGCGTGTGGTACAGCCGGTCACCGCTCTCGGTATCGAAGAGTGCCACGTCGATGTACCCCGTAAACGAATGGTTTAGCGTCGCCTCGTCGCCGACGTCAAACGTTCCGTCGACTCCGCCACCATCGGCGTACGTCCCGTTTATGCCGCCGCCGGTGATCTCCGCGAGTGTGTACGGTCCCACGCGGCCGGTGTCGCCGATCAACCGGAACTGGACGTTTTCGGTCTCGAAGCTTGGACCACCGACGTGTCGGACGGTCACCGCGGACTCCGTCACGTCAGTCTTGATGTTGAGTCGCGTGTTGTCACTCTGTTCTTGAATGGCGTTCGTTTGTACGAGGATCCCGGTCCCGAGCGTCACCGACGCAACCACCATGACTGCGACGAGGAGGATGACGCCGATCGATTCGGTGACGGCTCGGTCGTTCATGTGGAGCGCCGCCAGCCCGTCAAACAACCGGTTCTTGCAGTCGTGTTCCGGTCGGGGTCGGAGCGATGCGGTGAGCTACCTACGTCACGTACATTTAGAAGTGTTTTGTCAAACCACGGTCGACCCATTCGGCTGACTATTCCGCGGATGGCTGCGGTGGAGCGTTTATGTCTGTGCGGCGTGGACGGTTCGACATGGGATCCACGCCGGGCGATCGAGGGCAAGCAAACCTCGTCGGATTTATCATCCTCTTCGGGTTCCTGTTGCTCAGCTACTCGCTGTTTCAGGCGTACGCGATCCCGAACCAGAACGCAGAGATCGAGTACCAACACTACCAGGACGCTCGCAGCGACATGACCGATCTGTACGCGGAAATAGTCACTCTCGGCCAATCGTCGAGCGACCGTCAGGTGCTCGTTCCCGTCGATCTGGGAATGGACTACCCGTCACGGCTGCTGTTTTTTAACCCCCCGCCTGCGTCGGGGTCTATCAGGAGCAGCGGGTCAGGGACGATTCAGATCAACGGGGCGAACGCGACGACCGTTTGCGGCGGTAACGAGACGACCGGACTCGTCTATTCGCCGGGGTACCACGTGACGACCCAGCCAGACATCCGGTACGACAACGGACTGCTCTACATGGAGACGGCCGGCGGTGAGTATGCGATGCTCGAAGACAGACAGCTCGTCACCAACGGCGAGATCAACCTCTACCGACTGTCTGGGGAGCTGCGCGCGCAATCGGGCACGGACACACTTCCAATCGAGATTACCGGTCCCGGCGGCTCCGGAACCCCTGCTACCGATGTCGCGGTGACGAACCTCACACTTCGAAGCGACCTCCCGGCAGCTGAGTGGAACGAGAGCGGGGTGCTCTCTCCCGGCCTCTCTGCAGTGGATGCTGGCGACGATCACGTCCGAATCGAGGGGTTCAGCGGTTCCTATGACGTCGCGTGCCACTCTGTCGGTCTCGGACAGCGACCGTGAATCGGTGTTCTGAGTCACGACCGTTTGATCGACAATCGACGTAAACACCCATCGACAAAACCATATGCCGGCCGCATGAACAACCGTTCATGACTGAAGTCGGCATCGACGCCGTCGAGATCTGGACCGGGAAGCTCAAGCTCGACTTGCCGGGCACGTTCGCCCCGGAGAAGGGCGACGACCCGGAGAAGTACACGAAGGGGCTCGGACTCAACAACTCCTCGTTCCCGGACGTGTACGAGGACATCGTCACGATGGGCGCGAACGCCGCGAAGCAACTGATGGACCGGAAGGGGCTCGCCCCCGAGGACATCGGTCGGATCGATGTCGCCACCGAGTCGGCGTTCGACCACTCGAAGCCCGCCTCGACGTACATCGCCGGCTGCCTCGAACAGGTGTACGACGGCGACTTCACCCACGCCAACAAGGGCGAACGCAAGTTCGCCTGCCTGGCCGGCACGCAGGCCATCGACGACGCGTACAACTGGATCCGGGCGGGGCGGAACCGAGACCGGCCCGCGCTCGTCATCACGACGGACACCGCGCTGTACGCCCGCGGCGATCCCGGCGAGGCGACGCAGGGCGCCGGCGCCGTCGCGATGCTGATCGACGAGGACCCCTCGATCGTCTCGCTCTCGATGGAACAGGGGTACGGCTCGAAAGACGAGACGGACTTCCTGAAGCCGAACCAGCAGTTCCCCAGCGTTGACGGCAAACGGTCGGTGCAGGTGTACCTCTCCCGGATGCGCGAGGCTCTCGAAGACTACGAGTCCGTCACTGACGACATCGAACTCGATGACTTCGTGTACGCCCCGTTCCACACGCCGTTCCCCGGGATGGTCCGGAAAGCGGCCCTGCTCGCGTACCGCCACGTCATCCGCGACACGACGTACGAAGACGACCTCGCCGACGAGATCGGCCGTCAGCCCCGCGAGGGCGACTTCGACGACCGTGAGGCCTACGAGGAGGCTATCCGCGAGTACATGGATGCGCTGAAGACGACCGAGCAGTACCAGACGTGGTACGACGTTGCCGTGGAGCCGACGCTCGGGCTCTCCCGCGAGGTCGGCAACTGGTACACGAGCTCGGTCCACATCGCCCGTGTGAGCGCGCTCCGCGACGCGCTGACCCGCGACCGGTCGTTCGTGGGCGACACGCTGCTCGTCGCCTCCTACGGCTCCGGCGCACAAGCGGAGATCCACGCGGAGACGATCCGCGAGGGCTGGCAGGCGGAGATCGAGGAACTCAACATCGACGACCAGCTCGCGGCCCGTTACGACCTCACGTGGGACGAGTACGAGGACGTCCACGACGTCCACGAGTACGACATGGACGTCGAACGCGAGATCGAGGAGTTCACGCAGCCGGAGGCGGAGTTCGTCTTCACCGGCTGGGGCCGGATGAACGAGCGGAAATACGAATACGTCGAGTAGTCGAGCGCTGTCGAGCGTCGGGAGGCGCCGTCGAACGTCGGCGAACGCGACCGGCGCGATACGACTGCGATCTCGATCGATCGGTTTCACTTCGTGGCCCCGCTTCCCCGTGAAAACCGGTCACACGACGCTTCTCGAATACGATGGGTTTAAACGACGTTAGGCTGAATTTCACCTCAATGGTAACCATCTACGACGTGCCGGCCGACGCCCTTATCGAGGAGGTCGCCGCACGACTCGAAGACCGGATCGAAGAGCCCGCGTGGGTCGAGTTCGCCAAGAGCGGCGCCGGCAAGGAGCTTCCGCCCGAACAGGAGGACTTCTGGTACGTGCGCTCCGCCAGCCTGCTCCGGAAGGTCGCTCAGAACGAGCCGATCGGCATCGAGCGGCTCGCCACCGAGTACGGCTCGAAGAAGCGCGGCTCGAACCGCTACTCCGTCCGCCCCGGCGAGCACGAGGGCGGCTCCCGCAAGCTCATCCGCGCGTCGCTGCAGGCGCTCGAAGACGACGGGCTCGTGACTACCGCCGCCGGCGAGGGTCGCCGACTCTCCGACGACGGCGAGGCGTTCCTCTCGGAGGTCGCCGCCGACGTTCTCGAAGACCTCGACCGGCCGGAACTCGAACGCTACGCGTAGATCGCTGATTCGCTTTTTGTACGTCGCGCTCGCTCCCGAGCCGCGGTGCTCACCGTGACATTCCGTCCGTTTCTACCGTTAGTCGGCCGTTCAGCGGCCCCTCTCTCGTGGTGGCGATCGCTAAAGATCGTCTGGTGGCCGCAGTTATAAATCGTATAGTGCGATATAGATTCTCGCAGACGGCCGATCTACGCGATCCGTCGTTGCGATCAGATCGTCGACACAGCGGCTGTCGGCTGCGGTCGACGGGAGAAACGGTGTGCGGGCGGTGTGTCAGCGGAGTCGGCTCGGTCTGGGAGGGGTGAGGGATCGCGTGTTCGAGCCGCGCTCTTTCGAGTTATCCCGTGTTCTTCATCCCGGCCGCGATGCCGTTAACGGTGAGTCGGAGCGTGCGCTCCTCTGCTTCGGTGCGGTGGGTTCGCCCGAGAAGGCTCGCCTGCAGCAGGTTCAGCGGGTCGACGTAGGGGTTCCGGCGATCGAGGCTTTCGGATAACCACTCGCGACGGAGCAGTTGGTCCCGGCCGCTGATCGAGAGGACGAGTTCGCGGCCGCGTTCGTACTCGCCGATCAGTTCGGGGAAGAAGCGCTCGCGGAGGTCGTCGTCAGCGAGGTCGGCGTACTCGGCGGCGATCTCGGGCTCGGTGCGCGCGAGCGCGAGTCCGGCGTTATCGAGGGTCGTCTGGAAGAACGGCCACTCCTCGTACATCTCGCGGAGGGTTTCAAGCCCGTCCTCCTCGCCGACCGCGTCGAGATAGGCGTCGATGCCGGAGGCGAGCGAGTACCAGCCGGGGAGGATGAGTCGGGTCTGCGTCCACGAGAACACCCACGGAATGGCGCGCAGGTCCTCGACGGTGCGCTCGCCGGAGCGGGAGGCGGGCCGCGAGCCGAGGTTCAAGTTCTCGACGACGGAGATGGGCGTCGCCTGTCCGAAGTACGAGACGAACCCGTCGGTGTTCAAGAGATCGCGGTACGTTTCGCGTGCAACGGGGACCATCGTCTCCATCGCGTCGACCCAGCGGTCGGGGACGACCTCGGTCGGCTCTTCGTTGGCCTCGTGGCGCGCGCGGATCTGCGCGTCGAGCATCTGTTCGAGTTCGCGCTCGGCGATCCGGGGGTTGGCGTACTTCTCGGCGATGGCCTCGCCCTGCTCGGTGAACTTCACCTGCCCGGTGACCGTCTCGTTGGGGAGCGCGAGCAGCGCCTCGTTCATCGGCCCGCCGCCGCGCGAGATGGAACCGCCGCGGCCGTGGAACAGCCGGAGGGTGACGTCCTTCTCGCGACAGAACTGCGCGATCCGGCGCTGGTTCTCGTAGAGGTCCCAGTTGGCGGCGAGGAACCCGTTCTCCTTGTTCGAGTCGGAGTAGCCGAGCATCACTTCCTGCACGTCGCCGCGGACCTCCAGCGCGGTCGCGTACGCCTCGTTGTCGAACAGCGTCCCGAGGATCCGCTCGGCGCCGTTGAGCGCCGACTCGGTCTCCAGCAGGGGGACCACGTCGAGCCCGCAGTGGTCCGGAAGCGAGACGGCGCCGACCTGATCGGCCAGAAAGAGCACTTCGAGCACGTGGCTCGGCTCCTCCGTCATCGAGATGCAGTAGGTGTCGATCGCCTGTTGGCCGTACTCGTTTTGCCACTCGGCGAACGCTTGGAAGCGTTCGAGCACGCGCTCGGTGGTCTCGGAGACGTCGCCGGGTTCGTCGGCGTCGACGACGGGGTCCGCCTGAAGAATGGCCTCGGTGAGGAACTCGGTCCGCGCTTCCTCGTCCATCTCCCGGTAGTCGACGCCCTCGACCGCGACGGCCTCGGCGACCGCTTCGGTGTGGTTCTCGCGGTGGTCCCGGAGGTCGAGCGACGCGAGCGTGAAGCCGAACGTGTCGACCTGTCGACGGAGCGGCTCGACGAACGACTCGTGGACCGCGTCCTGTCCGTCGGCGACGAGCGAGTCGGCGATCACGTCGAGGTCGGCGAGGAACGCGTCGCCGTCCGGGTACTCACCGGGGCGCACGTCGTCGACGCGGTCGAGCCGCTCACGCATCAGACGGAGCTTCTGTCGGTACGGCTCATCGGGATACCGCTCGCGGGCTTCTTCGACGACGGTCGGGAAGCGCTCGGCGTCGGTGGCGAGCGACTCGGCGAGGGCGTCGTCGAGCGCGTAGCGCGTTCCGTCCTGGCTCAGCACGGCCGAGAGACGCTTACACCGGTCGCGGTACTTCTCGATGGCGACCTCGCGCTGGCGTTCGAGGGTCTCGTCGGTGACCTCCGGCGTGACGAAGGGGTTGCCGTCGCGGTCCGACCCCGCCCACGAGCGGAACTCGAACAGCTTCGGGCAGTCGATGTCGTCGTACTCCTTCGAGATCGTTTCTTCGAACTCCTCGTAGGCGTCCCCGACGACGTCGAAGAGGGTGTTCTCGAGGTACCAGCCCACGTTGCGCGCCTCGTCTTCCGGCTCCGGGGGGCGCTGACGCACCTGTCGGGTACCCCAGAGGCTCGTCACCTCGGCGGTGACGTCGCGCCAGATCGCGTTACGCTCGCGCTCGGTGAGATTGCGTTCATCGAGCGCTTCGAGGTGATTGGCGATCGACCGGAGTTTCGCTTTCACCGTCGCCCGCCGGGCCTCGGTCGGGTGGGCGGTGAACGTCGGCTCGATGAGGACGTCCGCGAGGAGCTCTTCCAGCGTCTCCTGGTCGACGCCCTGGTCGGCGAACTCGGCGATCGTGGCGTCGAATGAGTCGTGGAGGGAGCCGTCGTCGTCGGCGTTCCGGATGGACCTGACGCGCTCGCGCTCCTCGGCGAGATTGATCAACTCGAAGTACGTCGTGAAGGCGCGGGCGACGATCCCCTCTCGGGTCGTCGACAGTTCGTCGACGGACTCGTGGAGCCGCTCGCGGCTCGCCGCGTCGCCGCGGCGGTAGCGGATCGCCGCGTTACGCAGCTCTTCGACCGTCTCGTACGCCTCTGTCGAGGCCTGTGCAGCGAGGACGTCTCCCACGAGTGCGCCGAGCTCCCGAACGTCCGTTCGCACGTTTCGATTGTGCAACTCCATCCCACAGACAAAGCTCCCGGAATCGGTTAAAACCGATGTCTGAACGAAGGTTTGCCTCAGTTGTGAGTAAACATCCTGATCGATCGTGTGTTCTCGCACAGATAGAGGGTTCGCCACCCTTTTTACCGGTCCACCCTGAACGACGCGTATGAGTAAGTCCGACAAGTATCCGGCCGAATCCGGACGGCGGCGCTTCGTCAAGGGCGTCGTCGGCGGCGCGGCCCTCGCGGGCGTCGGTGCGATGGGCTCTGCAACGGTGAACACCCTGACCACCGCCGGCGGCGTCGGCGGTGGATCGACAGTCGCGATGTCGATCGCACATACGGGCGGGCCGGCACCGCGTGGCCTCCCACAGATCCCACTTCGCGTTACCGACGACGGGTACATTGAGGGCATCTGGCCGGAGACCACGACCATCACGCAGGAGGGTCAGGAGATCGAGGTCGCCCAAGAGGAACTCGGCGGCCGGACCTACTCCGGCGAGTGGTTCCAGTACTGCGGCGTCGAGTCCCAAGAGAACATCAGCCCGAACTTCGAGTCTGACAACCTGTTCCGTGCGGCGACGGGTTCCTACGAGTGGCAGGACGAGACGTACGACGCGGGCGATCAGATCCACATCGACGACTTCGACGACTACACCGAGTGGGGCAACGGCCTCGGGACTGACGGCGTCGGGAAGCCCGCCTCAGTCCGCTGGCGCTCCGAGGATTCTGATGCCAGCCTGAACGCCACCGTTATTCGATCCGAGCAGATCGAGCAGGCCGCAGAGAACGACGAGTGGCTCTCGGCGTCGACGGACCAAGGGTTCCTCGCGTACCTCAACGTCTGTACCCACTTCTGTTGTATCCCCGGATACAAGCAGCTTGAAGAGGCCGCACGGTACGACGCGGCCGATGGCGTCTACTGCGTCTGTCACCAGTCCGTGTACGACCCGTTCACCATCGAAGAGTCGCTGTTCATCGCCCGGCCCCGGCCGGACGAGTAGCGCATCTCGCGATCGGTGGCGATCTCGCTGCCTCTCATCCTCGTTCGACGCCGCCCTTTTGTTTCGACCGCCCCTGTAGCCGCGTATGAGCGATGACACGGCGTCAGACGGCGGGTCGGATACCGAAGACGCCTTCGCGACCGAACTGGCTCGCGCCCGAGACCTCCTCGACGGCGAGGGGATCGAAGCGCTCCACGTCGGGGTCGTCCGCGACGGAGAGATCGACACGACGTTCGCGCAGCGAACCGGTGGAGATCCCGAAAACGAGGGACTTCGCGCCCTCGCGTTGCTTTCGGCGCACGTCCGAACCGTCGCAAACGAGGCCGGTGTCGACGCCGCCACCGTCGCCGGGGACGCAGCGACCCTCGCGGGTCGAGTCGAGCAGATCCCTGCCGACACCGACGACCTCCCGGACGAGTAACCGGAATCCGGCCGGCTCGCCAGTCGTCTCCGTTTCGTCTCGCTACTCGGCGGTCTCGCTTTTTCTGATCCGAGAGAGCTGGTGGGCCACGCCGGCGAGCGCGACGAGCAGCACTGCGAGGTTGAACACTGCGAGCACGATCGGTTGGTAGGCGGGGTCGAGCCAGGTCCGGATCGCGGTGCCGGTCTGGCTGTAAAAGCTCCAGCCGGCGATCAGCGCGAGCAGGACGAGCGCGGCGAGCCCGACCCGATCGAGGAGTCCACGGAGGGACTCCGTGGAGAGTCGGTCGAACCGTGCGGTCGACGGGTCGGATCGCTCGGATTCGGGTGTGGCGCGCGGGTCGGTTGCGGTCGATTCGGCTTCCGGGTCGGTGTCGATAGGGGTCTCGGTCATCGGGGTAGCGGGTGTCGCGTCGGTCGTCGGACTGGTGGACGACGCGTCGCTCGCGTCGCGGACGGTTCCGTCGTCATCGCTGTGGCGGTCGTCGGTCATCGTCGCCTCCGGGCAACGAGCGCCGCTGCGACGAGCGCGACGAGCGCGACGACAACGCCGAAGCCGGGGGTCTGATCGTCGCTGGTCTCATCACGGCTGTCGTCTCCGCTGGCACCGTCGTCTACGCCTCCCTCGGCCGCGTCGTCTCCGGCGAAGTCCTCGACGGCGAATTCGACGTCTTCGACCGTCTCGTCGGCGCTGATCGTCTCCCGCGGATTGAGGTTGGCGACGCCCTGCGTCTCGTCGATGCGGACGCCGTCGTCGAACAGTGCGGCGTCGATGTAGTAGTTGTACCGCGCGGGCACCTCGACTGTCGTGGTCACCGTCTCTGTCCGACCGGGCCGCACCGAACCGACGGATTCGCCGGCATCGGCAGCGATCACGTTGGACTCGGATTGTCGAACCAACAGGCGGAGATCGACGCCCTCAGAGGCGTCGTCGCCGCGGTTCGTGACCGAAACCGACACGGACAACGTCGCGCTTTCGTTGTCGGCCTCGACGACGCTGACGGCGACGGTCGGCCAAACAGCCCCCTCGGTGAATCCGACGCGCGAGTCGGCGTACTCGGGTGTGAGCGCCTCGACCCCGCCGACTCGGGTTGTCCGATCCGCCCGTCGCTCGCCGTCGGCAAACACGACGGTCTCGATCCGGTATCCGCCCTCGCGGTCGACATCGACGGAGCCGTTCACCGTCCGTTCCCCGTCGTCGTCGACATCGCCGACATCGACCGTGGTCTCGTCGACGAGGAGCCCGGAGTCGGCGCCGATCGCGCGGTGGCGAACCGTGACGTTCTCGACGGTCGACCCGCGGTGTGCGAGGTCGACGCCGAGCCGGAGCTGTGCGGTCTCGCCGCGCACCTCGCCCGGCGCGACGACCGTGTCGACGATTCGAATATCACCCGGACGCTCGTCGGTCTCGCGCGGATCGACGAGGGCGTCCGGCGCGGCGACGACGCCGATCGCGCTGACGAGAAGCAGCGCGGCCGCGGCCGCGAGGAGGGCTGATCGCGTGTCCATACGCCGTACGTCAGACTAACAATATAAGTGCTTTGTCCGGTTCGCCTCGGGGTTTCGTTGTTTCGTTGCCTCCGCCGATCCGAACCGTCCTGTCTCTCACCGACCCTCACAGCACCCGGTACATCCCGCGAGATTCGGAGAGGTCGCCGCGCCGGGTGAGTTTCGTGAGGAGGTCGCGGGCCGCCTCGGTGGGAACCCCGTGTTCGGTCGCGTGAGCGACGACGTTCTCTTCGGTCGGCTCGTCGACCGCGCGGACGGCGTCGCGGACGATATCTGTCCGGCTCCGTGATCCCGATCCACCGCCTTCGGCGCGGGCGCCGGCGTCCGCGACGGCGTCGGCGTCGATCCCCGAGGCTTCGAGGTACTCGCGGTCGTCGACGCCGGCGTCCTCGGCGGCGCGTTCGAGGTCCGAGACGTGATCGATCTCCGCGAACGTCGCACTCTCGCCGCGCTTTTTGGCGAGCAGCGCCGCCCGGGCCTCGCGGGCCGCGTTTCGATCGTCCGATTCGTAGAAACGTTTGAGCTTCGCCGTTCGGTGAGTCTTCCCACAGCGCGGACAGGTCGCGCTCTCGCTGGTTCCGGGGTCCGTGAGGAGCCACATGGCCGCACACTGGTTGCAGCCGACGACCGCGTACATACAGCGCGGTTCGGCGGCGTCGGATTTGAATCCTCGGCTATATGCGACCCGCTCGCTGGCGCTCAGTTATTTATAAGCAAGCGGATTCACTCTCGGTTCCGCTCGGGTACGCTCGATCACTTTCGGTCCTCGATCGCTCGCGCGGCGGCGAGTACCTCGTCGTGAAGGTGCCCGTTCGAGACGACGAGCCCCGTTGAGTCGTGCCGCCAGCGGTCGCCCGCCAGGTCGGTGGCGCGGCCGCCCGCCTGTCGGACCATGAACACACCCGCGACGGAGTCCCACGGGTGCGCTTGCAGGTTCGAGATCGTTCCTTCCAGCCCGCCGGCAGCAACCGTCGGCAACACGATCTGTGCGGCGCCGAGTCGGCGGAGGTCGCTGAACCGCTTCACGATCGCCTCGCAGGCCCGCGCGTACTCGTCGCGCGAGTCGAAGTCCCACCACAACGTCGGGTCGACGGCGCCGCGTCGCGGATCGTCGACGTCGCTCACGGTCATCGGCTCGCCGTTGCGGTACGCGCCGTCGCTGTCCGCGGTGTAGACGTCGCCGAGCGCGGGCGCGACGGTGGCGGCTGCGACGGGTTCGCCGTCGACGACGGCCGCGACCGCGGTCCCCCACACCGGGATGTCACGGACGTAGTTGTTGGTGCCGTCGATCGGATCGATCACCCAGACTGCGCCCTGGTCGGGAACGGTCTTGCGCTCGTCCTCCTCCTCGCCGACGACCGCGTCGTTCGGAAACGCCTCGCGGATCGACTCGATCACGGTGCGCTGGGCGGCTCGATCCGCCTCGGTGACCACGTCGTCTTCGCCCTTGCGCTCGACGGTGATGTCGCTTCGGAAGCGCTCGTTCGCGACCGCGCCCCCCGCCCGCGCCGCACGCTCGGCGACGGCGGCGCGCTCGTCTGTATCGCTCATGGCGGTGCTCCGACGCCCTGACGCGTATACACGTCGATCCGCCGACTCGTTCTTTCTCGCGGTCGACCCCGCCCAGCGACTCGGGTGTCGAGCCCCAGCAAGAATTAACTCAATTCTGAATCCGAGTACCTTTAAGTGGATCGCAGTGTGAGTGTGGTGTATGCAACCCGAAGAAGCGGTCCGTCAACTGGAGTACGCTATCGACGCCTCGCTCGACGAGATCGGACAGCGTGCGGCCGCCGGCTACCGGCCGACCTTCGAACGCGTCGCCGCGGACGCCGACGGGGCCGCCGTGTACGACCTCGTCTCCACGCTCTCCGACAAGGTCGTCGACGGGGACTGCCCGACGCCGGCCGAGGCGAACGCGACCGCCGAGCGCGTCCTCGGCGACCGGGCGTACACCGACGGCGGGGCGTAGGCGCCCCCTGCGATCCTACGAATTTTTTTCGAACGGCGGGTGAGACCTTTTTACTGCGTACTGATCTGTATTGGGCGTTCTCGTTGGCCTTCTCGTCGGCAGTATTCTACCCGCGCCCTGCGTGACGGCTGGTCGGCGTTGGTCTGACAGAGCCTTTCGAGACAAGTACTGTCAGAGGGCAATTTCCGGGAAAGAGAACTGTCGTTTTCTAAAAAAACCGCGTGTCGCTAGACGGCTGTTGCAGAGATACTCAGGCTTCCCGATATCTCGTCTGCCGTCGTGCCGTCCAGTGCATTGATAATGAACGAGAGTCCGATCGACTCGCCAGTAGCTAGTTGAGCGGTAAGTTGACCGGTTATCGGACTCGTCGCGAGTCCTTCTCGTGTCCCGCTTCCATCCTGTGACGACTGGAGCTCGAAGGCGTACTCGGTGTTGCCGTCGGTGTCGCCGATGTTATCGTTCAGTTCGAAATCGATCGTGATTGAGAGGTCTTCTGTGGACTGATTCACGACGGCGAACGCGGATTCGAGGGAGTTCTGCCCGTCGCTCATATCTGACGGGTCGCCGTCTCTGACCACCGAGAACGTGTCGCCCGTGATGTCCTCGACGCCGCCGTCGGAAACGAACGCTCCGAACTGATACACCGAGCTGACGTTCACTCCGGGGTCGTCGTCACCGAGCGAGATAGTCAACTCGCCACCGGCGTCCATCCGAACGCCCGCGATCGCCTCGTTGGCGACCAATCCGACCAGCCCGTCACTGTCGTCGACAACGTCGATCTTCGCCTGCCGGGAAACCTCCCCAGCGCTGAACGCACCGGTTCCGGAAGCCAATGCTCCCGTACCGACTAGCGCTCCCAGCCCGACTACGACATCACGTCTGTTCATCGGTAGTGATCCTCACTCTGTGTTTAGTCGTCGGCGTTCGTGAACTCGTCGTGACTCCCAGCGCGGACAGTGAGTTCGCCGCCGAGGTCGGTATTTGTGGAAGCGCCACCCACATCGACGAGAATCGTGACGTAGAACTGTTTCCCCGAAGCGATCGACGCCGAGTACTGCTGATCGTCGTCGAAGATGATGTTGGCAGCCTTATCATTCGAGGAGTTCGCGACGTCACCGATAGCAAGTCCCTCTTCCTGTTCGGAATCACCATTCCCTTCAGGGTAGTAGGCAACCAAAAAGAGGCGCGTGCCATCCGGGAACGGCTCGTTGTTGGCATTGTAGGTGACCTCGATATCCTTCGCACTGTCCGTCTGGTTCATCACCTTGAATGCGTACTCGCCCGAAATAGGGGTCGTCGTGTCGATAGCAACATCGCCGACTGATGGGTTAGTGGTCGGGTTGCCCGGAACCTGGTTGATATTGTTGCTGTCGAAGTCTCCGAGTCCACCGACTTGGTACGTGGAGTTCGGATTAACACCGGTGCCGCCGCCGCTCGAACTGAAGTCGATCATCAGCTCGTTTTCGCCGTTACCACCGTTGTTAGTGACGTATTCGGAGCCCCCAGCTTCGAGTCCAATGAGCCCGTTGCTGTCGTTGACAACGCCGATGTTTGCTGTCCGGCCGTCGAGTTCTGCGGCAGTGAATGCCCCTGTACCCACAGCGGCCGCGCTTCCTGAAGCCAATGCACCCAGTCCGATCACGAATTTGCGTCGTTCCATGTCGTATCTCACCTGTGTTCACGCACCCCCGCAGCCCGGATGTCCGGGCCGGGAGCGCTTGGATATCCCATACAGGGGGAGGTACATTGTTATGAGATTCTCGATATGACCTCGGGACCGTCTCGTTAGTCCGCTGAGGACACCTCGCTGTCTTTATCGCCGATCCTACGAACCGTATAGGATCATCATAACGGTCTTCAGACCGCCACTGATGCGCAGTCGTTCGCACCGATCGAACCGACTGAACCCCGTACTCCGATTCAGGGATCCCCTCGTGAACGACAAGTTACGCCATCTATTGACAATTATAATACATTGATTGCTAAACTATCCAACCTATTTATGTCAGTTCCTCTCACACGCTACAAGCGAAATTCGCCTGCTCAGGGGACCGGAACCCGCGACCGGCGAAGCACGGGGGACAACATCGATGCCATCCACTATCGCGACAGCCGACGGATCGAACACGAACGCGGGTGAACTGTCTGAGGACGAAATCTTCGAGGTGCTCTCGAACCGCCGCCGCCGGTTCGTGATCCACGCGCTCAAGCGCAGGACGGAGCCGCTGGAGGTGTCCGAACTATCCACGCACGTCACCGCGTGGGAAGTCGGCGTCGACCCGGAAGAAGTGACCTACGAGGACCGCCGAAACGTGTACAGCACGCTCCAGCGCACCCACCTCCCGAAGTTGGTAGAAAAGAACGTGGTGACGCTCGACGAGGAGGAGAACCTCGTCCGGGCGACGCCGGCGCTGGAAAATCTGGACATCTACGTCGAGGTGTTAGGGAGCAGGGAGATCCCCTGGAGCCTCTATTACGTCGGACTCGCGGGCGTCGCGGTCTCACTCTTGCTCGCGGTCGTGACCGGCACGCCGGGATTCACCGCGCTCGCCCCGATCGACGTCGGGATCTTCACGGTCACCGCGTTCGGCGTGTCGTCGATCGTCCATCACATCATCGGCCGGCGGACCCGCCTCGGCAACACCGAAAAACCACCGGAGCTCCGCAAACACGAATGAGTGAACGATCCCACGGATGAACACGACCACTCGGATGCCGTCGGCCCGCGTGAGTGTCCTGCGTACCTCGGCTACGAACCGGTCGTCGACGACGAAACCAGAAGTGACAGCTGCTCCGCCTACAGCTCGATCCGCTCTCCGATCGCCGGCGCGCTCGCCACGTACCCGTCCGCCCGAAGATCCTCGGCGAACGACTCGCAGCGATCGCCGTGGTTCACGAGCACGCGAGCGTCTTCGTAGGCGGCGAGAAACGACTCCAACCCCCCGCGGTCGGCGTGCGCCGAGAAGTCGTACGACTCCACTCGCGCGCTCACTGGGCGCACCTGTCCGTTGATCGCGAGTCGACCGTGATCCTGTAGCTCCCGGCCGGGCGTCCCCTCGACTTGGTACCCGGTCAGCGTCACCGTGTTCGTCGGGCTTCCGCGGATCTCGGGGAGGTACGAGTGGACCGGCCCCCCGGCGAGCATCCCCGACGTGGTGATTATCAGTTCGTTATCGCGGGCGATCCGCTCGCGCTGGCCGTCTCGTCCGGTCACGAACCGCGCGGCGCCCTTCGCCCGGCGAAGCGCCTCGGGATCGCGTAGGAACTCGGGGTATTGCCGGACCAGCCGGGTCACCTCGACGCCCATTCCGTCGACGTACGGAGTGAGACCGTTGGCCTCGGCGACGAGCATGAGCTCCTGTGTCCGACCGATCGCGAACGCGGGCGCGACGACGGTTCCGCCCTCCCAGATCGTCGTCTTCACGCGCTCGGCCCATCGGTTCTCCACCGCCCGGCGGCCCTCGTGGGTCACGTCCGCGTAGGTCGCCTCGCAGATCACGGCATCAGCGTCCGGCCGGGCCGTCGTGCCCGATACCAGCCGCTGGTCCTCGGTATGAAAGTCGCCGGTGTACAGCAGGCGAGTCTTTCCGTTATCGGACTGCGTCCGATCGTCCGTGGGACTCCGTCCCACGCTGTCGTCGATCAGAACGTGCGCCGACCCCGGGATGTGGCCCGCGTTGAACAGCGTCACCTCGTAGTCGGTCCCTCCGGCCGAAACGACGAACGGCTCTTCGTAACCGTGCCGGTGTTCGACCTCGCCGAGCCGCGCGACGTGCTCGGCCGAAAACGGACACAGGGGACTGTTCCCGTGCAGTTTGAGGGTGTCTCGGGCCAGCGTCCGCGCGAGATCGGCGGTCGGCGGCGTCCAGTGAATCGCGGGTCGGCGGTCGCCTTTCAGCAGCGCCGGCACCGCGCCGACGTGATCGAGGTGGCCGTGCGAGACGACGACGGCGTCGGGTTCGGGGTCTCGAACGGGGTACTGCGGCGGGTCCGCGGTCAACAGGCCGTAGTCCAGAAGCAGCGCATCGTCGACGAGGACCGCGCTCCGACCGACCTCGCGGGCGCCGCCGAGGAACTCGACCTCCATTACCGGAGTATTCCCGCCCGCGGCGTTAGTGTTCGTCGGTCGCCGGCGCGCCGAGGACCGGGAGCGGGCCGAAAAGCCACACCCACGCCGCGAGCATGAGCGCCCCCGGCAACTCCGGCAGGGCGAGCCCCGTCACGGGCCACCAGCCGGCGATGTATGTCACCCAGATCGCGAGGTGGGCCGGAACGAACGCGAGCACCGCGCGCCCACGTCGCGTATCGCGTCGGGCGCTCCCGTCAATCGCGAACACGGCGGTGACGAGCGCGTAGAACCCGACCGCGGCCGGGCCGTGAAGCGGGCGCGTGAGGTCGAAGGCGCCGACGCCCGCCATCGCGACCAGTGCCAGTCCGAGGACGGCGGCACAGAGCGGGGAGGTCGCGCGAGTCGGTGAGCGGTCCCCACCGCTGTCGGCTCCCTCCGAGGGAAGCTGCGTCGCACCGAGCCCGACGGCGTAGCCGACGCCGACGGCGCCGCCGAGGATCAGCCCCCAGTTGAACGCGACCGCGCTTCGGGGCCTCACGCCGAGGTCGGAGAGCGCGTCACCGCTCCACGAGAACGTCGGATCGAGCAGTATCGCGACAACGATGCCGCCAAGCGCGAGGAGCGTCGCTGCCGCTCCGAGGGATCGAGTTCGGACTGCAGTCGCGCCGCTGACGCTATCCTTCATGCGACGGTGATCCCCTCAGTCGAGTCGCTCCGCGGCGTCGCGTGCGACGAGGGGATCGGCGTTCTCGACGGGGAGCGTCACCACGTCCTCGCTCGCGAGGTCGTACTCCCGCTCGTCGACGCCGAAAATAGCGCCGACGTCGCGGGTGATGCGCACCGTCGTGCGGTCGTCGTCGAGCGCCGTCTCCGAGGGGCCGGAATCGCCCTGGGCGTCCGAATCGGTCCCGCTCTCCGCTGACGGGCCGTCCGGAGCGGTCGCCGGCTCGTCGCTCTCGGTGACGCCTGGCGCACCGGGGGGTGCGGACTCCGGCGGGACCGCTGTCGGGCCGTCGCCGTCGTCGGCAGGAGCGGCGGTGCCGACGGTACCGGTGGCGGCCGCGTCGTCAGACTCAGGTGGGGCCTCCGGCGGCGCAGCTTCCGGGTCAGATCGCGGATCGGCCGTCGATTCGTCCCCATCGTCCGCGCCACCCATGGCGCCGGCCAACGCGCCGGCTTCGTCCACGGTCGATTCCGACTCCGACCCGTCTGGCGGCGACGCGGTTTCCTCGTCGTCGGAGGTCGGCTCCGGCGGCGTCGGTCCGTCGGCCGGCCCGGTCGTCCGGGGATCGACAGGGCCTGGGTCACCGGTCGGCGGCGCCTCCCCGGAGAGCACGTCGAGGACCCGCGATTTGTTCTCGCTGATCCGATCGACGAGACCATCGAACAGCTGCCGCTCTTCTGTCGTCATCCCGTCGGCGTCGACGGGCATGTCGGCCGCCGCGAACGACGCGAGCTTGACGACCTTGCCGACGCGGCGCTCATAGAGTGCCTCCGCAACCTCCTCGGCCGTCTCGACCTCGTCGGAGAGGCGGCGAACGTCGTCGTCGGAGAAGGGCTTCGCGACCTGTTCGGCGCGGCGGTCGCGAGCCGCGCGCAGATCGGCGACGTAGGCGGCCACGTCGTCGTAAAACGAGTCCCGCAGGTGCTGGAGACTGTCCTTGCGGCGTTCCTTCGCCTGGGCCGATCTGAGTTCGTCGAGGTTCATCGTTCGGGGGCTTTCCGCGCCTCGCCGCGGGCCATCAGGAAGACCCCCGCGAACTCGGGCACGGTGTTTCTACCGGGTTCAACTCTGACGCGCTCACCGTTTAGTTCTACCGTCCGATCGACGTCGGTCTCGATCCGAATCTCGCGACCGACGAACCGGTCGGGGACGGCGTCCCGAAGCGGGTCGAAGTCGTCGAGGGCGCCCCGGTCGAGCGGCGTGACGACGAGACCGGACCCGCCGTGGAGCGTCCCCGGAAGGCGGATGAGCCGCCGGGTATCAGTCGTGACCGGCTCGTCGATCGGGGCGGTGTCGGTCGCGGCCACACGCGCGGCGAGCGCGGAGACGAGCCGCCGCACGCCCGGCCCGCCGGCCTCGACGTTGCCCTCGCGGACCGCGGTCGGGTTGCGCTTGAACGCGCCGAGGATCGTCTTCGCGCGTCCCTCGCCGATCCCGTCGAGCTCCATGAGCCGTTCACGGGCGTCGTCGTCGTCCATGTCGCGGAGGTCGTCGGCGTACTCGACCAGGGCGGCGTGAACGCGCGCGCCCCAGCCGCCTTCGGTTCGGAGGACGCGCTTCGTCGTGCCGCGGTCGGAGACGGTGCGGATCAGCCCGTCGGTGTCGAGATCGATCGCACGGACGTAGTCGACGATCTCTCGGCGCGCCTCGCTGTCGAGCCCTCGAACGCTCTCATCGCGGACGTGCACGTGGTAGCCGCGGCCGCCGGAGAAGACCACCGTGCAGTCGTCGAACGAGAAGTCGCCGTCGAGGAAGTCCAGCAGCCGGAGCAGCGCCCGCTTGCACTCGGCGAGCATCTCGGGGTACGTCGTCGTCTCCGGGTCGACGCCGGGGAGGTGGTCGGCGTCGAGGTCGAAGACCAGGTCGGCGTCGCGCCAGCCTTTCTTGGACATCGTCGACGCGCCGGGGTCGTCGTAGCGAGCGGCTGAGAAGTACGCGTGTCGGGGCGCGTTGTCCGCGAAGAACGTATCCACGTCGCCCAGATCGAACAGCGACTGGTGGCGAACCATCGTCGTTCCGGAGCCGGGCGTCCACGGGATGTGGCCCCACTCGCGGAGGTTCGCGTCCGGCGGGAGGGCCGGCGAGGCGTGGCGGTAGTAGTCGCCGAACCGCCCTTTCAGGTACTCGCGCGTCCGATCGTCCATCGTCTCCACGTGTATCCGCGGTCGACGTATCAACGTATCGTTCGTGGCGCGAGCGACGGCGGCCACACCGCGGCCACAACACTATCCCGACACCCACCGTACCCGGACCCATGCGCTCCGAAGACGAGGTTCGGGAGCAGTACGAGTTCCTCCGCGAGCAACTGGACGACGAGGAGATGAACCACCGCGGCGTCGAGGAGCTGTTCACCCACTACAAGCGCGCGCTCGGCTGGGTGTTAGAAGAGGAATACATGTAGCCGCCCCCGATACATGTGCCTGTATCGACAACAGTGGCGCGCGCTCGTTAGGTTTATCAATGACAACCATGTACCGACTGGTGACGCTTCGTCTGGAGGGCCGAAGCGTCAGCGGGGACCAATTGGCAGGCCTGACGCGGCTTTTTTCCGCGTCGGGCGTGCCATTTTCCGAGACTGCATCCACACAACGAGAACTCGACGAGCGACGCCGCCGTCGACGGCGCGCTCGATGACCCGTTTCGGCACCGATCTCGACGACGTGTTTTCAATGTGAAACGAACTGAAAACCCGAGAGAGTCGTCCTGATCGCGATCAGTTATTGATCTTCTGACAAAACTGATCACCGGGAATCGTCCGACGAGTCGGGGCTGACGACCGGATCATCTCTCTTAGTAACGATATATTTATTTATTTACAATGGGTATGTGCAAACAGTTGCATGTACGACCTCACAGGTTTCCAGCGTGATCTGCTCTACGTGATCGCCGGCTTAGACGAGCCGCACGGGCTGGCCATCAAGGAGGAACTCGAAGACTACTACGAAAAGGAGATCCACCACGGTCGGCTCTATCCGAACCTCGACACCCTCGTCGAGAAGGGGCTCGTCGAGAAGGGCCAGCGCGACCGGCGCACGAACTACTACACGCTGACCCGGCGCGGGCGGCGCGAGATCGACGCCCGAACCGACTGGGAGTCGCAGTACGTCGACCACTGACCGGTCGACGCGTCTCCGCCGCTTTCGGCCGTTCTCTCTCTCCGTTTCACTTTGCTCGATCGGTGTCGATCGGCTCTCCGCCGCCGTCGGACCGCCCCCGGACCGCCCCCGGACCGCCGCCGTTGGACGTTTCTCCAAGTATTCCGCGATCGCCTTGCCTTTATTCGATCCGGGTGCCACATGTCGGCATGGATCGCGATACGGCCGCGCCCGACGTCACGGACCTTCCGGGCGACCGCGCGCGGGAGTGGGTCGAGTATCACCACGAATCGGCCGCGCCGAGCACCTACGTGTACGAGTTCGTCTGGGACCGGACCGCGCCCGCCGAGGGCCCGTTCTGTACCGACATCGACGGCAACGTCCTCATGGACTTCACGAGCCACGTCGCTGCCGCGCCTCTTGGGTACAACAATCCGCTCATCATGGAGCCGCTCGCGGAGTTCGACCTCGTCGACCCGCTGAAGATCGCCGGCCAGGACTTCTACGTCGCCGGCGGCGAGTCGCCAGATGACGGGGTCCCCGGCCCCTCCGGACTGATGGATCGGCTCACGGAGATCACCGCTCACTACGACATGGACACCGTCTTCCTCTCGAACTCCGGGGCGGAGGCGGTCGAAAACGCCATCAAGATCGCCTACGACGAGTCCGGCGGCGCGAAACACGCCATCACCTTCGACGGGGCGTTCCACGGGCGGACGCTCGGTGCGCTGTCGCTCAACCGTTCTAAATCCGTGTACCGCCGGGACTTCCCGGAGATCAGCGGCGTCCACGACGTGCCGTTCTGTGACGACCGGCACTGCACCGCGGAGACCTGTTCGTGCGGCTTCTTCGCAGACGGCGTCTCCCAGCTCCGCCGCAAACTCGACCCCGAGCGCGGCCATATCGACCCCGACGACGTGGCGTACCTGATCATGGAACCGATCCAGGGCGAGGGCGGCTACCGCTTCCCCTCGGACGCGTTCACCGACGAGATCGCGGCGCTCGTCGACGAGCACGACATCACGCTGATCGCCGACGAGATCCAGTCGGGCGTCGGCCGCACCGGGGAGCTGTGGGGGTCGGACCACTACGCTATCGAACCGGACGTGATCTCCAGCGCGAAGGGGCTCCGCGTCGGAGCGACGATCTCCCGATCGGACGTGTTTCCTGAAGAGCGGAGCCGGATCTCCTCGACGTGGGGCGCCGGAGACATCATCGCGTCTGCACAGGGCGCGCTCACGCTCGACGCGATCCGCGAGCACGACCTGATGGACAACGCCGTCGTCCGCGGCCGCCAGTTCAAAGAGACGATGCGCGACGCCGACCTCCCCGGTGTGGCCGATATTCGCGGGAAGGGACTGCTGCTTGCGGTCGAGTTCGATTCGAAAGAGCGTCGCGACGCGGTCCTCGACCAGGCGTTCTCGCGAGGACTGCTCACGCTGGCGTGCGGCTACAACGTCCTCCGGATCCTCCCGCCGCTCGACGTCACCGACCGCGAGATCGAACTCGGCTGTGAGCTACTGACCGCGGCGATCGAGGACGCGGCCTAAGCGAGTCGCCGCCTCGCGTCGGCGCTCACCGATTCTCACCGACGGTCACTGACCCTCTTCGGTCCTCCTCTGTCCTCCTCGGTCTTCACCGATCCGCGTACCACTCGGCGAACTTCTCTAAGGCGCGGCCGCGGTGTGACACGGCGTTTTTCCGGTCCGTGTCCATCTCGGCGAACGTCTCGCCGTCGTGTTCGAAGATCGGGTCGTAGCCGAAGCCGCCGTCGCCGCGGGGCGCGACGATCCGGCCGGGGACGTAGCCCTCGAACAGCTTGACCGGGAGCGTCTCGCCGCCGATCTCGTCGCCCTCGCCGCCTTTCCCGTCGCCCGGTCCGGCGGCCGCGGCCGCGTCGCGGTCTCCCCGGTCCACGGGGTCCGGGCTCGCGGCGAAGTCGCCGCCGTCGCAGTACCCGAGCGTACAGCGGAAGGCGGCCCGGCGGTCGTCGAGGTCGGCGGCGATCTCGCGGACGCGCTCGATCCCGAGTGTGTCCTCGACGTACGCGGAGTAGGGGCCGGGGAACCCGTCGAGCCCCTCGATGAACAGGCCGGCGTCGTCGACGAGCACGGGCTCGCCGGCGTGCCGGTACGCCTCGCGGGCGCCGCGCGCCGCGATGGGGCCGAGCTCGTCGGCCTGGATCTCCGTGTAGTCGAAATCGAGCCGATCTACCGAGCCGTCCGGGAGGTAGCGCTCCGCCTCGCGCACCTTGCCCGGGTTCGTCGTCACGTATCTGAGCACGGTCCTCGGTGCGAGCGGGCGGAACGAATAGCCGTCGGTCCGGATCGGCGTCGCGGACCGACCCGAACGGACACCCTCTTAAGAGCCGGCCGTCAGGAACGGACGGATATGTTGATCGCCGGAACCGTCATCGCGGACCCCGAGACCGTCGTTCCCGAGGGCGCCGTCGTCGTCGAGGGAGCGCGGATCGCCGCGGTCGGCGACGCAGCGGCCCTCCGTGAGCAGTACCCCGACCACGAGCGGCGCAAACTCGACATCGTCGCGCCCGGACTGGTCGGCGGACACGTCCACTCGGTGCAGTCGCTCGGGCGTGGCATCGCCGACGACGCCGCCCTGCTCGACTGGCTGTTCGACGCCGTGCTCCCGATGGAGGCGGCGATGGACGCCGAGGCGACGCGCGCCGCGGCCGAGCTCGGCTATCTCGAATGTCTCGAATCCGGGACGACCACCGTCGTCGATCACCTTTCGGTGAACCACGCGGGCGAGGCGTTCGAGGCCGCGATCGAGACGGGAATCCGCGCCCGACTCGGGAAGGTGCTCATGGACAAGGACTCGCCCGACGGGCTGTTGGAGGACACCGACGCCGCGCTGGACGAGAGCGAGGCGCTGATCCGCGAGTACCACGGCGCCGCCGACGGCCGGGTGCGGTACGCGATCACGCCGCGGTTCGCCGTCACCTGTTCGGAGGCGTGTCTCCGCGGGTGTCGAGACCTCGCAGACCAGTACGACGGGGTGACGATCCACACCCACGCCAGCGAGAACGAAGACGAGATCGAGACGGTCGAGGCCGACACGGGCCATCGGAACCTGCTCTGGCTCGACGAGGTCGGGCTCACCGGTCCCGACGTGACGCTCGCGCACTGCGTGCACACCGACGAGCGCGAGCGCGAGGTGCTCGCCGAGACGGACACGGTCGTCACCCACTGCCCCTCCTCGAACATGAAACTCGCCTCGGGGATCGCCCCCGTCCACGACTACCTCGATCGCGGGATCACGGTCGCGCTCGGCAACGACGGCCCGCCGTGTAACAACACGCTCGATCCGTTCACGGAGATGCGACAGGCGAGCCTTCTCGGGAAAGTGGACGCGAAGGACCCGACGCGGCTCCCCGCGGCGACCGTGTTGGAGATGGCGACGACGAACGGCGCGCGCGCCGCCGGCTTCGACCGGCTCGGCACCCTGCGGGCGGGCCAGCGCGCCGACGTGATCGGGATCACCACGGATCGCACCCGCGCCACTCCGCTTCACGACCCGCTCTCGCACCTCGTCTACGCCGCTCACGGCGACGACGTCGTCTTCACGATGGTCGACGGCGAGGTTCGGTACGACGACGGCGAGCACGTCGGCGTCGACGCCGACGCGGTCCGTGAGCGCGCCACGCGGCAGGCGAAGCGGGTCGTCGAGGCGGCCGGCATCGACGTCGCCGAGGTTTAAAAGCGGCACTGCAACGGCGCCGGCAACCCTTCCGACGCGTCACTGATAACTGTCTCAGCGAGCGATCGCTCGCTTCGCGGCCGTCGTCGTAATGAGCTTCCCCGCAGTTGCTGCATTCTATATCGTCGCTTGTCGTTTATCGGAACCTACTGTATCGGACAGATATCAATAACGAAGGAAGCAGAAGCCGAGAAAGCCGCGGACGCCGCGTCGTCGACCAGTTGTGATTTGGCGGCTCGAGGAATCTGCTGCTGTGAACCCGAACCACGGCGAATCGGTGGTCTGAGAGGAATGATAGACGGCGCTTCGCTCGTGGCGGGACTTATAAATGAACTACCGCTGTCGATGCCGGTCGCCGTCTTACCGCCGTAGCTCGACGGTCAGATCGGTCGCGATCCACGCGTCCGTGTTTCCCTGTTCGGTGAAGACGGTCCGTTCGGGCGAGCAGCGACTCGCTGCAACGGTCGGGCGTGCGTCCGAGGGCTCCTCGATGTCGCGTTCGACGCGGTCACCGGTACTCATTGGTATCTCGTCGGCGACGGCGGAGGATATAGGTTTCGGTCAGCCTAAACCGATATGGCTCGATCTCGGCCAGCCGCGGTCGAGTTCTGTCCGTCGTCGGTTCTCGCTCGCCCGCTGTCGACTTCCGAACGCTCACCGCCGGGTTCCAACTCCGTGTCGCCGGGTTCCGACCTCGGCGATCCGTGCGGGGAACCGGAGCGCATTACCCGTCGGCCTCCCTCGCGTGGAACGATGACGGAATCGCTTTTCACGCCGTTCTCGCTGCGCGACACGGAGTTCCGCAATCGAGTGATGCTGTCTCCGATGTGCCAGTACTCCGCGGACGACGGGTTCGCGAACGACTGGCACCGGACTCACCTCGGGACCCGCGCCGTCGGCGGGGCCGGGGTCGTGATGACCGAGGCGACCGGGGTCGAGGAGCGCGGGCGCATCACCCCCGGCTGTCTCGGAATCTGGTCGGACGAGCACGCCGAGGCGATCGCGCCGATCGTGGAGTTCGTCAAGTCACAGGGCGCGACGCCCGGGATCCAACTCGCACACGCCGGTCGAAAGGCCTCACACAGTGTGCCCGCAGCGGGCAGCGACCCGATCCCGATCGACGACGAGGAAGGGTGGGAGACGGTCTCGGCGACCGATACACCGTACCCGGATCCGGACGCTGACGCCGACGAACTCGCCGCGACCCGACGCATGGACGCCGGGGACATCGCAGACGTGACCGACGCGTTCGCGGCCGCCGCGGAGCGCTCGCTCGACGCCGGCTTCGAGATCGCCGAGGTCCACGCGGCCCACGGCTACCTGCTCCACCAGTTCCTCTCGCCGGTCACCAACGACCGCGACGACGAGTACGGCGGGAGCTTCGAGAACCGCACCCGGCTGGTCCGCGAGGTCGTCGCGGCGGTCCGCGACGTGTGGCCCGACGGCAAGCCCGTCTTCGTCCGGATCTCCGCGACCGACTGGCTCCCCGACCGCGACTCGTGGGACGTCGACGACTCGGCCCGGCTGGCCCCCCTGCTCGCCGACGCCGGCGCCGATCTGATCGACGTCTCCGGCGGCGGGATCCACCCCGACCAGCGGCTTCCCGGGACCGGTCCCGGCTACCAGGTCCCCTACGCCGAGGCGATCCGCGAGGCCACCGACGTGCCGGTCGCCGCCGTCGGCGGGATCACGGAGCCGACGCACGCCGACGCGCTGGTGCGCAACGAGCGGACCGATCTCGTCGCGCTCGGCCGCGAGCTGCTTCGGAACCCCTACTGGCCGCTCGAAGCCGCCCACGAGCTCGGCGCCGACGTCGAGTGGCCGGTGCAGTACCGGCGCGGCCGCTTCGACTGAGCGCCCCGACAAGACTTATTCTCCTCCCGCGTGCCGTCCGCGTATGGAGTACCGACCGTTCCCCGACGAGCGCGTCGACGAGTTCCGCGCGTTCATGCGGTACGCCTTCTCGCCCGCCGACGGCCCCTACGATCCCGACGAGGAGGACGGCCACGAGACGATCGCCGACCGCTACGGACTGTTCGACGACGACGAGGACCCCGTCGCTGTCTGTGCACATCACGACTTCTCGCTGCGAATTCGTGATGCCGACCGCGCGGTCGCCGGGCTGTCCGCCGTCGCGTCGCCACCGGAGCACCGCCGGCGAGGAAACATCGCCCGGATGCTCGGGGAGTCGCTCGGCGAGTACCGCGAGCGCGGCGTCGACTTCGCCGCGCTGTGGCCCTTCGAGTACCCGTTCTACGCCCGGTACGGCTGGGCGACCGCGAGCCGGTTCGCCCTCGTCACCGCCCCGCCTGACCAGCTCGGCTTCGTCGATGACCTGATCGCGACGGCGGGCGATTCCGCCGGGACCTTCCGCCGGCTCGGCGCGGCCGATTATCCGGCGGTGACGCCGGTGTTGCGGGCGATGGCCGACCGCTATGACCTCACGATGGACTGGACGGAGGAGTGGTGGCGCGAGCGCGTCCTCAAGGGGTGGAAGACCGACCCGTTCGTGTACGGGTGGGAGCGAGACGGCGAGCTCCGCGCGATCTGCGCGTACACCTTCGGGGACGCGGACGACGGCGACGGGGACGCGATGCGCGTCTCTGACGCCCTCGTCGCCGACGACGAGGCGTGGTTCCAGCTGCTCCGCTTCTTCCGCAACCACGACTCGCAGGTCGACGAGGTGCGGATCCGCGCCCCGCCGGACGCGCCGCTGCTCGACCTGGTCGAGGACCCGCGCGCGGTCGACTGCGAGGTCCGGACGGGACCGATGATCAGGCTCGTCGACGCGCCCGCGGCGCTCACCGCGCTCGGCGCGCTCGGACTCGACACCTCCGTCGAGGCGACCGTCTCGCTCGCGATCGAGGACCCGCTTGCCGACTGGAACGACGGGCTGTTCCGCGTCGCCGTCGCGGACGACGACGTGACCGTCGATCGGATCGGTGGCGACGGCGGCGATGCCGACTCCGCCGACCCCGCAGACCCCGTCGACACCATCGACCACGCTGACCCCGCCGACCCTGTCGACCACACTGACCCCGCCGACCCCGACGCACGGGTCGACATCGGGACCCTCTCGCAACTGGCCGTCGGCTATCGGACGGTCGACGAGGCGGTGCGATCGGGCGGACTCTCGATCGACACGACCGAACATCCCGATCTCACGTCCTGCCTCGACGCGCTGTTCCCGCCGCGATCGACGCATCTCCGAGAGGGATTCTGATCGGCCGGCGAGTGAGAGGATCTCCACCCGCAAACGGCACGGAACGGTCCCTCGATCGCCGCGAAGCGACCGGCCTGGGTTTTTATCCGCCGACCGCCTACGTGGCGTCATGAGTTCTCGCGACGACCGACGCGACGACGACCTCGAGGCCCGGCTCGACGACCTCGAGGACGTCCTGACCGAGCTTCGCCGCGACCTCCGCGAGACCGAGCGGGACCGACGCGGCCCGCCGCGACCGCCCCGCCTCTCGGAGCTCGTCCGATTCACCGAACAGTACACGATCCCGACGATCATCGCCCTCTTGGAGACGACGATCAAGTCGCTCGAACTGCTGCAGGGCACCCTCCGGCTCGCCGACCCGGGCCGAAGCCTCGCCGACGGCGCTATTCCGGCGACCGACCGTCTCGGCGACGTGCGAGACGGCGCGAGCGCCGGTCTGGCGCGGTCGCTCGGCGAGCTGCGCACCGCGCTGTCGGAAGCCGACCTCCCGGAGGAGGCGGCCTCGCGGTCCATCATCGCGGACGCCCGCGACCTCACCGCGGAGATCGAAGCCCGGATCGAGGAGGGCCGGCGCGAGGCCGACTCCGCCCGCCGAGGGGAGCGGCGCGACCCGAGCGAACGGACAGACAGCCGCGGCGACGACGCGACCGGTCGTGACGACTCTCACGGGATTCGGATCGACGTGACCGACCCGGACGACGCCGACGGCACCCCGACCGAGACGGCCGCCGAGAGCGACGAGGCCGACCCGGGCGACGATTCGCCTGCGCCCGAGGTCGACGTCGAGTCCGAACTGGAGTCGATCAAACGGCAGATCGACGGTGACGAGGAGGAAGTGAGCGACGGGGATACCGAGAGCGGCGAGAGCGACGAATCCGACGGGACTGGCGTCGACGGCGAGGACGATGAGACCGACGGCGATTCGGGCGGTGTCAGTTCGGACAACGACGCTGACAGCGACGACGCTGACGGTGGCGAACACACCGCCTAACGCGCTCGGAAGTCAGAAGTCCACACCGAGTCGGTCAGCGATGCGCGTCGCGGAGTCGATGAGCAGCGTCTCGTCGTCCGTAAACACCTCCAGCGCGACGGTGCCGTCGAACTCCGACAGCTCCGCTTCGACGATCCCGTAATCGACCTCGCCTGCGCCGATCGGAAGGTGCGTGTCGCCACGTCGGCGAACGTCGTGGCAGTGCAGGTGCGAGATCCGGTCGCCGTGGCTCCGGAGAAACCGCTTGATGGCCTTGTTACCGCCCTCCATGTAGGCGTGGCCGACGTCGAAACAGATCGGGGTGTCCGTCTCGCGGGCGACGTCGGCGAGCACCGAGAGCTGGAGCCCCTTGTGCTGGTGACCGACGTTCTCGACGACGACTTCGACGCCCGCCTCGCGGCCCGCGTCGGCAACTCGACGGAGCTGATCGGCCGCCACCTCGCGGAACGCGATATCGTCGCGGTCGGCGGAGGTCGCGTGGAGTACCGCCTTCTTCGCACCGAGGTCGCCGGCGGTGTCGAGGAGACGGCGCTGGTAGGCGACGATGGCGTCGTTGATCTCGGGCGCGTAGCTTGTCAGCGGCTGGCTGTACGGCAGGTGAACGAAGAGTTCGCGACCGTCGAGGGCGTCGGTGAGTTGCTCGCGGTCGATGTCGCTCGGGACGAGCGTCGGCTCGCCCACGCCCAACTCGTAGAAGTCGAACCGCTGTGGCGCCGCCGCGAGGCGATCGGGATCGTCGCCGACGGTGAGACCGAGGTCCATATCCGCGGTGGGGGCGGCGTCGATTTATAAGTAGGTGGCACAGGGTGCGGCCGTCAGCGCCGCCGCGGCAGCGGATCGAAATCGCGGGTACAGCCGGCCTAGTCGTCCGCGAGCGGGTTGTCGAGGTCGATCTCGCCGGCGTCGATCTCGGCTTCGACCTCGCGGACCGCGGTGACCATGTTCTCGGTCTTGCCGTACGCGATGTCGCGCGGGAGCAGCTTCAGCCCGCAGTCGGGCGAGATGGTGAGCTTCTCCGGCGGGACGACGCGGAGGCCCTGCCGGATGTTCGCTTTGATCTCCTCGACCGGCTCGATCTCGGCGGTGTGGGCGTCGACGACGCCGAGCGCGAGGTCCGGCTCGAACTCGGGGTCCGTGAACGTCGGGATCTGCTCGAAGTCGCCGTTACACAGCTCCACGTCGAACTCGTCGATCGGGTAGTCGTTGATCTCGGGGTAGATCCGCGAGTAGTCGCCGTAACAGACGTGGAGGCCGATGCGGACCTCCTCGTCGATGCCCGAGACGATGCGTTCGAGCGCCTCGCCGACGATGGCGTGGTCTTCCGGCGTCGTCGCGAGCGCGGGCTCGTCGATCTGGATGTAACGGGCGCCGGCGTCGACGAGCTTCTCGACCTCCTCGTTCACGAGGTCCGCGAGGTCGTAGACGAGCTCCTCGGTGGAGGGGTACGCCTCGTTGAACGCCCAGAACCCGAGCGTGTACGGTCCCGTGATGGGGACTTTCACCGGGCGCTCGGCGACGTTCGAGGTGAACTCGAACTCGTCGACGAGCCACGGCTCGTCGTACTCGACCTCTTCGACGACGCTCGGCTTGTCGAAGTAGTTGTGTCCCCACACCTTCACGGGACCGTTGAACTCGTAGCCGTCGATGCGCTCGGCGAAGAATTCGACCATCTCGTTGCGGCGCATCTCGCCGTCGACGACCGTGTCGAGACCAGCGCGCTCGTGTTCGTGGGTGATGAGTCGACAGGCGTCGTCGTGCGCCTCTTCGAGGTCCGACGCGTCGAACTTCGAGTCGGGGTCGTCGACGAGCTCGTCCGCCCGGTTGAGCCACTTCGGCTTCGGGTACGAGCCGACGACGGTCGTCAGCAGGAACGCGTCGTTCGGGTGGTCGTTCGGGCGGAACTGTTCGCGGTTGGCAGACGGGTTTCGGACCATTATTCGAGCACCTCCGTGGCGGCGGTCAGCGCGTTCAGCTTCGCGCGATACTTGTTGGCGGGCAGGTAGAACAGCTCGGTGTTCGGCGTCAGGTACGTCCGATCGAACCCTTCGGCCGGGATCTGCGACTCGAACCACTCGACGCGATCGGCGATCGTCTCCGGCTCCTCGACGAGCGTGTTCTGCCCGTCGACGAGTCCGAGCGCCAGCGAGTCGGTCGAGCCGAACTCCTGGACGTTGTAGACGGTGTCGTCGCGATCGCCGGCGACGAGGTCGAGTCCGAGTGCGTCCGCACCGGCTTCGTCGACGAGGTGGGCGTACAGTTTCTCGCTGAGCGCGCCGTAGAACGTCTGGACGACGACGTCGGCGTCGGTCGCGTCGGCGACCGTTGCGATCGCGTCCGTCGCGGTCGACTCCTCGCCCTCGGCGGGCGGGTTCGTCACCAGCGACGGCTCGAGGAGGAACAGCGTCTCGTGGGCCGGGAACACCTCGACCTCGCCGGCGAGGAACTCGGCGATCGCGGCCTGGAACTCCGACTCGTCGCCGTAGTGTTCATCGGTCGCGAGCTCCGCGAGCGAGTACGGACCCGGGAGCGTCGCCGCGAGCGGGGCCGCGCCGTCGATCAGGTCGGTCGCCGATTCCAGTTCGCGGGCCACGTCGCCGGAGAAGTTGAGGTCGTCGACGACGCGCGGATCGCGGTAGAAGTTGTTGTTGTCGTAGTAGCGAACGATCCCGCCGGTCTCGACGCTGTCGTGGACCGTCAGCGGGTGCGCGATCATGTCGTCCCAGCGGCCCTGTCCCTCGACGACGCGGTCGAGGCCGGCGTCCAACTGGTCGTCGACGTACTCCGCCCGAACCTCGTCGTACTGCTCGACGATGGCCTCGCTCTCGTCGCCGCTCAGTAGGTCACCCTTCTGGTGGCCTTTGAGGTCCGAGAGCGTCTCTTTCGCCCAGTCCGGAAGGGGGTACAGCCCCGGCGTGGCTGCGACTCGTTCAGTCATTACCGTTGGTTCGATATGCCGTCGTATAATATTTGCTAATGCGTTTTATGCGCTGCAGTTATTGGTTGCGTAGCAGACCGGCCCGAACGCGGCCCGCACCGGCTGCTCACCACCGATTGTCCGACGGCGCGAGCCACCGACGACCCGCCACTGACGACCGCTACGATCGACGCAGGGCGAGCACCGTGAGCGTCTCGAACGGGAACGAGTCCTCGACGACGACCTCGTGGTCGAACCCGGCGTCCTCGATCAACTCGAGTACCGCGTCGTAGCCAGTGAGTGAGGAGACGAGCAACAAGACGACGCCGCCGGGTGCGAGTACTCGGCCGACATCGGCGAGGAACGGCTCGATGAGTTCGCGGCCGGACTCCCCGCCCGAGAGCGCGTGCTCCATCCAGTCGCCCCACTCGTTGTCCGGGTCGGTCGGAAGGTACGGCGGGTTGAAACACACGGTGTCGAAGGCGTCCGCTTGGAACGGCGCGAGGAGGTTGGCGACGACGGCCCCGACGCCCCTGTTGCGCGCCTGTCGGGCCGCGTGCGGGTTGAGGTCGCTGCCCACCACGTCGAGGTCCCGCTCCGCGGCGATCTGCTCCGCAACCCACCCGGACCCCGTTCCCACCTCCAGCACGCGGCCGTGTGCCGCCTCGACGGCCGCCTCCGCGAGGAGTCCCGAGTCCTCGGCCGGCTGGTAGACGACGGCCTCGTCGAGCCCCCGACGCGCCGCGAGGTCGGCACTGTCGTCCTCGTTCGACTGGTTATCCCCACCGCCGTCGTCCGCCCGATCGGAGCCCGTTCCGTCGATCATTGGCTCGCCCCCTCGCCGCCGTCGGCGGAGCCGCGATTCTCGCCCCGCGTCGTCGCCCGCTCCTCGACCGACGCGTCCAACTGCGGACCGGACGTGCCGGACGCGCCGGGCTCCCGAGCGGAGAGCGTCTGCTGTGGGAAGGGGATGGTGATCCCCTCGGACTCGAGAGTCGTCTTGATCGCGTTCATCGCGGCGGTCTGCGTGCGCCAGCGCTTGCGCATGCTCGGGTTGCGGATCCAGTACCTGACGCCGAGAACGACCGCCGAGTCGCCGAACCGTTTCGTCACGACCGCGGGCTCCGGCATCGAGGCGATATCGTCGACGGCCCCGACGGTCTCTTCGATCACCGTCGACGCTCGCTCGACGTCGGTGTCGTAGTCGACGCCGACCTCCACTTCGATCCGGAAACGGTTCCGACGCGACCGGTCGATGATAGAGCCGGACCGGACCGTGTCGTTCGGGAGCGTCACGACCTCGCCGTCGAACGATCGGAGCCGCGTGCTCATGATCGAGATCTCCGTGACGGTCCCTTCGTGTTCGCCGACCTCAACCCAGTCGCCGACCTCGAACGGCCGCGAGAACATCAGTACGAACCCGGCGAGCACCGCACCGAGCGTCTGCCGCGCCGCCATCCCGACCACGATCCCGAGGAACCCTGCCCCGACGAGAAGCCCGCCGACGTTATCGGTGAACAGCCCGACCACGACGAGCAGGGCGAACGTGTACACAGTCAGCTGTGTGACCCGCCGGATCACCTCCTCTTGGTGATCGGTGAGGGCCGTACTCTCGGCGGACACCTCCCGGATGACGCCGCCGAGGAAGTCCGTGACGGCGTACGCACTCGCCAGAAGGACGACCGTGAGCACGACGTTCGACAGCTGATCGGTGATCGCCGCTGCCTCGTACGCGTCGAGGAGCGCACCGCTGCGGTCCCACACCGCGATCAGCGAGAGGGCGCCGAGCGCGGTTGCACTGGCGACGGTCGTCGAGAGCAGGAGTCGCTGTTTCGAAGAGAGTTCGCCGTTGCGACGCTTCGCCCAATCGGTGAGGTACCGGACGCCGAGCACAGCGGCGACGATCAGCACCGACGCGGCGACCCGGTTGACGTTCCCGGTCAGCGTACCGAAAATGTCGCCGACCGGCCCGGGAAGCGCACTCCCGATCGCGACGACGGCTCCGAGTGCCATCCCCGCGGTCACGCCTCCGTCGGCGATCCGTGTTCGCGCGCCAATTCCGCGAGCGCGGCGAACGCCGTGGGATCCAGCGTCCCGGGGCGCCGGCGGAGCAGTTCCTCGTCCGCGGCGTCGACGACGGCGTCCGGGTCGTCCAGCCCGGAGATGTGGCCGGTGTTGCGGATCGCGTTCCGGACCGTCTTGCGCCGCTGGGTGAACAACGCCTTCACGAACCGGAGGAAGAACGCCTCGTCGCCGACCTCGTAGTCGGGGTCGCGGGGCGTACACCGGACGATCGCGCTCTCGACTGCGGGCTGCGGGTCGAACGCCTCCTTCGGGACTCGCTCGACGATCTCGACGGCGGCGTAGTGCTGTGCGGAGACGGAGAGTCGGCCGTACTCGGACTCTCCGGCCGAGGCCACCATCCGCTCGGCGAACTCGGCCTGGAACATCAATACCAGCGGCTTCCCCTCGGGGAGCAGTCGAAACGCGATCTCAGAGGAGACGCCGTACGGGAGGTTGGCGACGCAGGCGGTAAACGGCGGGAGGTCAACGTCGAGCGCGTCGCCCTCGATCACGTCGAGGCAGCCGTGGTCGATCGCCGTCGAGAACTCCCGGCGCAGGAAGTCGGCGAAGGTGCCGTCGCGCTCGATCACGGAGAGGCGGGAGGTGGGGCCGGAGCCGGAGCCGGCGGCATCGGCGTCCACCGCAGCGGCTTTCGCCAGCAGCCGGTCGGTGAGCGCGCCCGCCCCGCCGCCGATCTCCAAGAGGTGGCTCGTGTCCGCGTCGTCCGGCAGGTATCCAGGGATCCGGTCGAGCACGCGGTCGTCGACGAGAAAGTGCTGGTCGCGGTCGGGGTTCGCGCGCTCCCCGGCGCGCCGCGCGAGCGCGTCGGGGTCACGGTCCCCGTACGCCGCCTTCGCGCCCGTCGATGAGTCGGTCATGGCAGCGTTACTGCGTCACTCCGGGTAAAAGTCCCGTTTCGGCGCGTGAGCGCGGCTCCGACGTTCGGCCGCCCTCACTCCTCGCGGCCAGCAAACCGCCGGTACTTCAAGTCCTCCTCGCGGATCTCCTCGACGATCCGCTCGACGATCACGTCGCGCGGGCTGTGGAGCCCGGAGACGCGCTCGGACACCTCCTCGAAGCTCTCAAACGGGCCGCGCTTTCGCTCGTCGAGAACGTTATTCCGGAGCTTCTTGCCGACCCCCGGGAGGAGGTTGAGCTGGTGGAGCCGGAGCGTGATCGGGCCGGCCTCGTTGTAGAAGTCGACAAACCTTCGCTCGTCGCTCTCGACGATGTCCGCGACGGCGTACTCGATCTCGGCGGCCGCGTTCCGGGTGAGATCGTCGACCGACACCTCGTGGTACCGACCCACAGACGGCCCGTCGATATCGATCCAGTCGCTTACCGAAACGTCCGCGTCGTCGGTGAGCGAAAGTTCGTATAGCCGGAACGACGCCGTCCCGAGCCCGTACGCGACCGGCGACTTCCGGTGTGGCGGGCGGTCGTCGTCGGGCCGCCCGTTGGGTAACACGTCCAGCAGGACGACCGTGAGGCCGGCCTCCGCCTCGGGCGTGTCGGTGTCGGAGTCGGAATCGCTCATAGTTGTGTTACGGCTCTGAAACGTGAAAAAGCCGCCGCCGGACGGATTCGTCTCCGTTCGGATACACACCGGCGAGCGGGACACGGTGCGTGAAAATGGACGCGAGCGACCTCGCGGTCAGCGACGAGCTACCGTCCGAAATCCGCCATCGAAAACAGTCCGTCTCAGGCGTACTTCGCGACGATGTCGAGCACGGCGTCGAGCTCGTCGCCGTCGAGCGAGTACCGCTCCTGGGCGAACACCGAGCGCAGCTCCGTGCGGTCCGCGGGGAGCAGGTCGGCGATCTTCACGGCGGTGGGCACGTCTATCTGGTCGAGCTCGGTCAGCTCTTCGACGAGCTCGCGGGACTCCTCGGCGTCGAGGAGCGCGAACCGGTTCACGTGCTCGATCGCACGGGCGAGCTCGTAACGGAGATCGCGCTCCTCGTCTTCGGCGCGATCCGCCTCGATGTCTACGAGGATTTCCTTCGCCTCCGACGTGGTGACGTACTCCTCGTCGATCTTCTCTTTGAAGATCGTCATCTCAGTTCTTCTGGGCGCTCATGTGGGCGGCGCGCACGATGAGCGTCTTCGTCTTGCCGCCGTCCGGGATCTCGACTTTGAACGCGGCGCCCTGCTTGCCCACGACGGTGCCGGTGCGACCGTCAAAGCGCGGGTGGAAGCGACCTTCCTGCACGCTGGGGTCGATCTTGAGGTGGACCTGCGTGCCCGCCTCGAACTCCTGAATCGCTCGCTGCGGCGGCGACGTGCCGCGGTTGCGAGGTTTGTTCGAGAGCTTGTCACGAGTGGCCTTCTGGGGTCCATTGGAACTCGGCATGGTCTTGGGCTATCTTCCGCTGCCGCCGTTATAAATGGTGCGTTACGCCCCTCGACCGGGACCGGCTACCATACTGTAACATGGACCGATCGCGGGCCGATCGCGGGCCGAGCACGGACCGGTTGCGGGCCGACAGCGTCGCGAGAACACCCCGCTCGAAGCCCCCCTTTCGAAAGGGCTAATCCCGTGACTCCCCACCTTGTTCGTAATGAGTCACCAGCTGCCGGACGTGCAGGCGTCGGCGCCCGACGTCAGCGTCGGGCTCTCGCAAGTCGGCGTCACCGGCGTGGAAAAACTCGTCAAGCTCGCCCGTGGCGACAAGCGCCCGATCGTTCTCATGGCCGAGTTCGAGGTGTTCGTCGACCTCCCGAGCGGTCGAAAGGGGATCGATATGTCCCGGAATCTCGCGACGATCGACGAGATCTTAGAGGACATCACCCGAGAGGAGGCGTACCGCGTCGAGGACGTCTGCGGCGACGCCGCCGAGCGGCTCCTCGAAAAACACGACTACACCACCACCGCCGAGGTGTCGATGACGGCGCAGCTCGTCACCCGCGAGGACACCCCCGCGTCCGGTATCGAGACGCAGAGCACGTCGACGATCATCGCCAGCGCGACCGCGACCGAGGAGGGGACCCGCGAGGAGATCGGTGCGGAAGTCACCGGGATGACCGTGTGTCCCTGCTCGCAGGGGATGAGCGAGTCCCGCGCCCGCGAGAAGCTCGCCGACCTCGGCATCGACGACGAGACGACCGAGGCGTTCCTGGACGCCGTCCCGCAGCCGGGCCACTCCCAGCGCGGTCACGCGACGCTGACAGTCACCACCGACGGCCACCCGGACATCGATCTCCGCGACCTGATCGATGTCGCTCGCGACTCGATGAGCGCCCGCATCTACAACATGGCGAAGCGCCCCGACGAGGACCACATGACCTACCAGGCCCACGCGGACGCGAAGTTCGTCGAGGACTGCGTCCGCGCGCTCGCCGAGGGAACCATCGAGGAGTTCGATCACCTGCCGAACGACGCCGTCGTCCACATGAAACAGTCGAACGACGAGTCGATCCACCAGCACAACGCCCACGCCGAACGCGAGGTCACGATGGGCGACCTGCGAGACGAACTGGACGCGGCGTAAGCGCGGTCCGTCCCTCACTCGCAGACCGATCCCGGCTTATCGGTTCTGTCACATTCCCTTCTTCAGACGTATTCTCGCCCAAAACGGCCGATCGCTGAACGGCGCTCTCTGATCGACGGCGGGAGTGGGTGAATCGCTCCGGTGGAGTTGCCTTTATAAGTGAAAAGGCGGTGCGACTGTCGGCTGTTTATCAGTCGTTGCTGACGCGAAGAGAACGCTGTCAAAGCCCCAACCGCACCGTACAGCACCGCCGGAAGACGGTCCTGCTCACTCACTCCGTTCGCTGCGCGGGCTGCGACTTCCGTGCTCCCGCTCGCGTTGCTCGCGGGACCGCAACCTCACGCCTCCCCAGCCTCGCAGCGGTCGCTTATAAGCGACCGCTGCGTCCCTCGCGCGCTGTCTCGCGCTCGCGTGATACGCGAGCGCTCGAAGGTGCGCGGGGCGAGAGCGAAGCTCTCGCTTGCAGCCGGCGCGAAGCGCCGGCGACGCCGACCGCCTCGTTGGTTTATAAATGATCGTCGTCGCCGCTCGCGTCTATTTATATACCATGTCGCTGGCGACGGTTTGCGATACCCACTCTCGCTGTCGATCGTTACAACGAGGCCGGCTCACCCGAACGTCAACGGCTCCGCGTCGGTCCACCGCGGCTCGAACTGGTCTTTCACGCTCGCGGCAAACTCCGCGTCCTTCACGTCGATCATCGCGAACGGCTCGTCACCGGAGAGCGGGTGCGGCACCTCGATACACACCTCGATCCCGTCGAAGACGGAGAAGGTCCCGTCGACGCCGGCCGTTGTGCGCACCTCAAACCCCGCCATGTCCGAGAGCTCCGCGGTGTATCGCCGACCGACGCTCCGCGGGAGGGCGTCCACCGTCGCCGGCGAGAGCAACACCCGGATCTCGACACCCCGGTCTAACGCCGCCTCCAGTTCGTCAGTCACCTGCTCTCCGATCGTTCCGAGATCGAATCCGGTCGCCGGCGCGCCGGCCACGACGACCATCCGCCGCTCGGCGGCCGCGATGCGCTCTAAGAGCAGGTCCGTCGCGTCCTCGGCGCCGACGGCCGCGGTCCAGAACTGCCCGTCCACCGGCTCGCCCGCGTCGAGCTCCGTGGAGAGGTCCGACACGACCTCCTCGTACTGCTCCGCCTGCGTTTCCAGCTCCCGCTTTTTTTCGTCGAGCAATCGGTCGAGCGCGGCGTCCGGTTCGACCGCAGCGTACTTTTTCGGTCGGCTGGCCGCCTGACTCCGGACGAGGTTGTGCTGCTCCAAGCTGTTGAGCACGTCGTACACCCGGCCCATCGGAACCTCGCTGGCGCGAGAGAGGTCCTTCGCCGTCGTCGGTCCGGTCCGAAGGAGCGCCCGGTACGCGCGGGCCTCGTACTCGGAAAGACCGAGATCGCGGAGAGATGCCATGTGTGGAGATCAGTTGGTAGTGTGATAAACGCGTCGACGGTTTACACGATGCGGTGCTGATTGTCGGTTGATATTGCCGCAACACAGTCGCTGTAATCCGGCGCGATACGACCGGGAACGCCGAGAGCAAGCGGGTGGTATGCGTCGGTCTCGCTACTCGACCGTCTCGGCGACCCGCGTCATCAACTCGTCAGGCGTTTCCGCGGGCGCCGAGACGATGTCGCCGGCGATCACGACGGCCGATCCCTCGGGAACCGACTGCGGCGCCGGCGCGTCCGCCACGTGAGCGTTCGGAGCGACGACTTTCTCGTGGTCCGCCACCCGCCACGCAGCCCGGTGGAGGTCGCTGCCGGGCTCGTCGCCGACGGCGATGACGGTCGTCCCGTGGCAGAGGCGTCCCGCGAGGCTTCCGTAGCCGGCGACCTGTACGCTGAGCCGCTCCGTCGCGCCGGCGAAGGACTCGGCCGTCTCGCGGGCGACTGACTCGTAGCGCTCCTCGCCGGTGAGGGCGGCGAGGTCGAGCAGCGCGGTCGCCAGCTCCACGTTGCCGTCGAGCGGGCGGAACGGTCGGTCGAGCAGCCCCGCACCGGACCGCGGCCCGTCGACGAAGGAGCCGTCGACGCGGAGTCGGTCGATCGCCCGGTCCGCGACGGCGCGGGCGACCGTCGCGCCCTCGCCGAGCACGCCGGCCGCGCGGGTGTACGCGCTCACGACCCGCGCCGCGTCTTCGAGCAGGTCTGCCTCGCCGACCTCGTCGTGTCCGCGATAGTGCGTGACCGCTCCCGACTCGGCGTCGACCAGGTCGCGTTCGAGTCCGTCGAGGATCCGCCGGGCGTACTCGCGAGCACGTTCGTCGTCGGTGTAGGCTGCAACGGCGAGCAGCGCGTCGGCCGCGAGGGCGTTGCCGCCGGCGAAGACGGTGAGATCGCGGCGCGGCGAGTCGAGGTCGGCGCGGTCGTCGGCCGAGACGGCGTAGTACGCGCGGCCGAGCCCCGGACCGAGGCTGCCGCCGACGCCGTAGCCGGTCCATAACTCGTCGGTGAGGAACTCGACCGCGTCGGTCGCGGGAGAGAGGTACGCCTCGTCGCCCGTGTAGAGGTACGCGTTCGCGAACGCGCGCGTGACCGCGGCGTTCGTGTCGAGCGGCTTCTCGTAGGCGATATCGCCCCAGTCGCGGGTGCCGGCGAACCGGAAGAAGCCGCCGGCGACCTCGTCCGCGAGGTGATCGCGCACGGCGTCGAGCGTTCGGAGGGCGCGGTCGCGGTCGCGCTTCAGCGCGAACTCAACGGTGTGAGGAAGCGGGAACTTTGCGTCCGAACCCCACCCGGCGTACTCCGCGTCGTACTTCACCTCGATCTGTCCGGCGAGGTGGCTCTCGATGGCGTCGGTTACCTCACCGCTCGGCGGGAGGTCGCCGTCGAGCGCGCGCGGAATCCGCCCCGCGTCTCGACCCCTCTCGGCCCACATCGTCCGCACCGATTCGAGCACCTGCCGCATCCCGTCGACGTCGAGGTACCCTGCGCCGGTGAGCAGTTCGCCCGCCGGCGTGAGGAAGGCGGTCGTCGGGAACCCGCCCATGTTGTACCGCTCGCGCACCCGTGGGTGTCGATCGACGTCGACGCGCACCGGGACGAATCCCTCGTTGACGTTGGCGGCGATCCGCGGCTCGGCGTACGTGATCGCGTCCATCTCGTGACAGCCCTCACACCACGTCGCCGACAGCGAGAGGAGCACGGGGCAGTCGCGGTCGTCGGCCTCGGCGAACGCCTCGGCGCCCCAGTCGCGCCACTCGACGTGCATCTCGTCGGTCATGCCAACAGTCGGTCCGGACCGCGGGTAAGCGCTTCGAGACGGGGCGGATGCGGAGCCCGCTGAGAGAGAACAATCACCGAGAGGGGAGGGTTATGGAGGACCGTGGAGGGTCGTGGAGGGTCGCGGGGAGCGCCGACGATTGCGATTCGTCCACCGGTGGCGGTCGCGTTCGGAGTCGCTGTGCGTCAGACAGCGTTAGCGGTCGTCGTCGTTAGCGGTTGTAGTCGTGCCCGAGCGCCAGCGCGAGGGCGTTGGCGATCAGCAGGGCGACGAACAGGAGGCCGGTGGTTCCCTCGAGTCCCATGTACAACAACACGGGGTACGTCGCCGGGATGGCGATAGCCGCCCAGAAGGCGGCGGCTTTCATTGTGCCGGTCATCAGTCCGGCGACCTGTCGGCCGGACACGAATCGGGTGGAAGCGGGGGTTGACATGGACGCTTTTCCCTACGACCGACCACCCCATATAGCCCGCAGAGGGTTCGAGAGATTTCACCACGTTTATCGACGCACTTCGGACGTTTCAAGGCGCGACGAGAGGTGTTTTAACCCTTTATAGAGTCCACAGATTCTTTTTCTCACGTCCGACCGCTATCGTTATTAGATCGGTCTCAATCAGACTTGTCCGCTCTCAAATACACTCGACCGGCTCTGCCGCAGGACCAACCGCTTTGGTGCTCGGCAGAGACCCTCGCGTATGCACCCATCTAACGCGACGACTGGGGACCGACTAACGGCCGACCGAAAGCGGGACTCGACGGCCGACACGGCTCGGCGACCACCCGTCGCGACCGACGGCGGATCGGTCCCGCGCGTGGCCGTCGTCGCCTGCGGCGGAACCATCGCCTCTGAGCCAGACGAGGGCGGCGCCGCCCCAGCCAAAACGGGAGACGATCTCGTCGCCGCGGTCCCGGGCGTCGAGCAGTACGCGACAGTGACCGCCCGCGAGGTCTGCGCACAGCCAGGGTTCGATATTCGATGGCGGGACGTGCTCGCGACCGCGACCGCCGCCCGTGAGGCGGTCGAGGAGGGCGCCGACGGCGTCGTGGTCACCCACGGTACCGACACCCTCGCGGACACCGCGTTCGCGCTCGACCTCTTGACCGATCTGCCCGCGCCGGTCGTGGTGACGGGGGCACAGCGCCGGCTCGACGAACCGTCGAGCGACGCGCCCGCGAACCTGACGCTCGCGGTTCGGGCGGCCGCGGACGACCGGTTCGCGCCGGGCGTCCACGTCGCGTTCGATGACGAGCTTCACGCCGCCCGCGACGTGATCAAGGGCCACAGCAACGCGCTCTCGACGATGACCTCGCCCGGGGCCGGCCCGGTCGCGACGTTCACCCGGGCCGACGAGCGCGTGCTCCGGGAATCGATCCGGGGGGTCGCCGTCGATCCGCTCGCCGACGCGATCGAAACTGCGGGTGGCTCGACAGCGGGATCCGAGGGATCCGAACTCCCCGAGACTCCAGAGGTGCCCGCCGTCCCGGTGATCCACTCCGGAACCGGCGCGGGCGCCGACCAGATCGATCGCGCGGTCGACGCCGGCGTCGGTGGACTCGTGATCGAGGGGACCGGGCTCGGGAACGTCACCGCCGCGCTCGGCGACGCCGTGGCCGAAATCGTGGGCGACGTGCCGGTCGTCGTCGCCGGACGGCCACCAGCAGGTCCCACGGAACCCGTGTACGGGACGCCCGGCGGCGCGGTCACCCTCGCGGACCACGGCGTCGTCTTCGCCGGGGCGCTCCCCGCATCCAAGGCACGGATCGCGCTCGCGCTCGGCCTCGCTGCCGGCCTCGACCGTGCTGAGCTTTCGAGGCTGTTCGATCTATCGAGATGACGCGGGGCGGCGTTCGGGTGACCGCGTCCGAGTACGAGGGTGAGGGCTATACCCGAATTTCGATCAGCAGGTCCGACTCGGGCGAGTTGCCCATCGTCTCCCGGATCCGATCCCACGAGAGAGCCGCCCGAGCGGTCACGGTCTCGGCCGCGATCGCGCCGCAGGCGTTGCCGACGAGCAGGGGAACCTGATAGTCGCGCGGGTCGTGTGAGAACCCGTCACCGGTGATATCGGGCTCGCGAAGCGCGGCGCCGAGGAACCCGGCCGCGAACGCGTCGCCGGCGCCGGTCGTGTCGATCGGGTCAATGCCGAATCCGGGATGCGACACGTCACCGTGGGGCGTCCGGATCGTCGCGCCCTCGTTCCCGAGTTTGATCGCGACGACGCGGTCGTCGGGTTCCCATGGATCGATGTCGGTCGCGTCGGCGAGCGCGTTCGCCTCGGGGGCGTTCAAAAAGAGCACGTCGGTCGCGTGGAGCGCGGCGTCGAACTCGCGGTCGCCGACCCGTCGACCGGGGTCGAAGCTGCGGGTCGCGCCCGACTCGCCCGCGGCGGTCGCCAGCGCGGCCGCCGTCTCTGGCTGCTGGCCGGTGAGGTGGAGGTGGTCGGCCGCCGCCAGCGTGTCGCGGTCGAGTTCGGCCGCCGTGAACGACTCGTTGGCCCCGTCGTTCGCCAGCATGAGCAGCTCGCCGCCGCCGTCCACGATCACGTACTTCACCGACGTGGGCTCGTCCGCGTCCACGAGCACCTGTCCGGGGTCGACCCCGGCGCTCGCGAGTTCGCGGAGCGCGAGCGCGCCCGACTCGTCGCCGCCGACGCTCCCGTAGACGACCGACTGGCCGCCCAAGTCGACGAGCCCGACCGCGACGTTCGCGGCGCTGCCCCCACCAGACTGTTCGAGTCGCTCGATCCGCGTCTCGCCGTCCGGCTCCGGCAGCTCGTCGACGTGGATCGTCACGTCCCAGTTGATGTGGCCCGCCGAGATCACCTTCGGGACGCGGTTGGACTCCTCGGGCGCGAGGTCCGGGTCTGGGTCGGGGGCGTGATCCGTACCCGTATCTGGAGCGTGATCCGCGTCGGAGTCGGGAGCGTGGTCCGAATCTGCGTCCGGCGACTCCCCCTCGCTCATGGCTCGGCCCACGGCTCTTCGGGGCCTTCGCCGAACAGCTCCCGCATCAGCGTCACGATGCTCTCGGGCGGGAACTGGCCCTGTTCCGTGACGATCGCGTCCATGTACCGCGGCGGCGTCACGTCGAACGCCGGATTCTCGACGGCGATCTCGCCGATCGCCTCGCGGTCGTCGGGAGAGATGACCTCGGCCTCGTCGCGCATCTCGATCTCGACGGTGTGGCCGGTCAGCGTCTCCGGGTGGAGTTTGATCGTCTGTGCCGCGGTCATGATCGGCACGCCGCGCTCGCGGGCGTTGACGGCGAGTCCCGAGGTGCCGATCTTGTTGATCACGCCGCCGTCGGCTGCGATGGAGTCGGCGCCGACGACGACGTGGTCCACCTCGTCGAGGTACCGACGCGCCGCGGAGTCGACGATGAGCGTGACCGGGACCCCGATGTCGCGCAGCTGTTCGGCAGTGATGTGCCCCTGCTGACGTGGGCGCGTCTCCTTGACGACCGCCGAGATCGACTTCCCCTGCTCGACGGCGGCCTCGATGCACGCGAGCGCGTCCGTCGAGTGACAGTGCGTCATCACCGTGTCGTCGTCGGCGAGGCGGTTCGCGCCGACCTGTCCGAGGTCGTCTTGTGCGCGGTCGAGTTGGCGGACGAACGCCTCGCTCGCGTCGACGACGCTCCGGCGCAGCTCGTCGACCCCCTCGCCGTCCATCCGCTGGAGGACGTATCTGAGGGCGTTCGGCAGCGAGACGGCCGTCGGTCGCGTCTCGCGCAACGTCCGCCCCGCCGCGCGCATCGACGCCCGAAAGGCCTCGGGGTCGCTCGCGGTCGGCCCCTCCGTCGCGGCCGCGCGGGCCTGTTCGGCGAGCGCCTCGGCGGCCGCCGAGGCGATGGTCGCCGCCCCGCGGATCTCCATGGTCGCGATCTCGTCGGCGGTCTCCCGCACCGCGGCCGCCGGCTCGTGCTCGGTCATACCGATCCCGTAGCCGCCGCGGTATTTATAAAACCGGGCGATGGGTGGGGAAGCGCGGGAGTGAGTCGATTCGGCGAGATGCCGCCGGCTACTCGTCGCCCGCCTCCGGCTGTTGCCCGTAGCTCTCGAAGCGCTCCTCGACGGTCGCCATCTGCTCGTCGGTGAGGACGTGAGGTTCGCCGACGGACGACGCCCGGAGGTAGAGCCGACAGAGGTCCTCGACGTGGTGGGTGTTCTCGACCGCCGTCTCGATGTCGGGGCCGGTGACGACGAGCCCGTGGTTCGCGAGGATCGCGGCGTCGGAATCGGCCTCTGCCATCGCGGCGACCACGTTCGCGGCCAGCTCCTCGGTGCCGTACGGCGCGTAATCGGCGAGCGGAACCTCGCGGCCGACGGCGGCGATCATGTAGTGGACGGGCGGGAGAGCCCGGTGGAGCGTCGCCATCGTCGTCGCCCACGGCGAGTGGGTGTGGACGATCGCGCCCGGCCGGTCGTGTTTATAAATGCCCGTGTGCATCGGCACCTCGCTCGACGGCGCCATCCGCCCCGCCAGCCGCTCGCCGTCGAGGCCGACGACCGGCACGTCGACCGCGTCGAAGGAGTCGTAGGGAACGCCGGTCGGGGTGACCGCGACCGCGTCGCCGTCGCGGACGCTGAGGTTGCCGGTGCGCCCGGGCGTCAGGTCCGCGAGCGCCGGCGCGTACTCGACGACCGCCTCGCGGGCGTCTCGTAGCAGGTCCGGATCGCCGCCACTGCCGCCGCTGTCGCCGCCGTCGCTCATACCGCCACCTCCGTCAGGTCGGCGAACTCGCTCAGTCGATAGTCGGGCCGCTGCGAGTCGCGAAGCTCGTCGTCCGTCGGCGCGTCGCCGTCGGCGACGAACAGCGCCGTGTCCATCCCAAGCGCGCTCGCGCCCGCGATGTCGGCCTCCGTGTTATCGCCGACCACGAGGGCCTCGCTCGGTCGGAGGTCGAGCGCCGCGAGCGCCGCCGTGAACGGGACTGCGCTCGGCTTCTCGCGGCCGACCTCCTCGGAGGTGACGAGTCGGTCGACGTGCGCGTCGATTCCCAGTCGCGTGAGCTTCTCGAGTTGCACGCGGGTGATGAGGTTCGTGACGACCGCGACAGACGTGTCCGCCTCCGCAAGCGCGTCGAGGGTCCCCTCAACGCCGTCACAGAGTTCCATCTCGTCCATGTAGCCGTCCCAGTACGCCTCGCCGACCGCGAGCGCGGTCGCGGCGTCGTGAACGTCGGCGTGGTTCCGGAGCGCCCGCTTGAAGTAAAGAATCCGCTCGTGAGACGCCGCGGTGTGTCGGACCTCGCGTTTCGCCTCTCGACGCCCGGTCGCGTACAGCTCGTCGAATGTCTCTCGATCCATCTCGTACCCGTGTTCGCGGAACGCCGCGAGCGCCGCCCGCTTGCCCGCCTCGTTGCAGGGCGCGTACGGGTACAGGGTGTTATCGAGGTCGAAAAAGACCGCCTCGTAGCTCATGTTCGGTACTTCGGCCGGGCGGTGACTTAAATATGGGCCGACGGCGTCGGCGCCGTCGGGACGTCGAGACGAACGCGACGGGGACGCGACTATTGCTCGTTCATCGCCTCGCTGGCGATGTTGCGTCCGCGGGAGTTGAGCGCCACCTCGCGGCGGATCCGGACCTCTTCGACCACCTCGACGTCGACGAGCCGCTCGAACGTCTCCTCAACGTCGTCGACGTCCATCCCGAGGAACGACGGGATCTCAAACGGGGAGACGCCCGAGTACAGCGCCATCAACACCTCTCGGTCGCGGCTGGACAGGTCGACGTTGGTGGAGCTGCGCTCCTCGCCCTTGTGGAGCCACGCCTCGACGAAGCGCATCCGACTCGGGTCGCCGGCGACGTGCGTCTCGATGCTCGTCCCCTCGTCGTCGGTGTGCGACACCTCGATCACGGGTTTCTTCTCGCCGTTGACGGTGCGTTTGGCGGCGTCGAGTCCACTGATGTCGTCGAGATCGAAGTTCACGAACGCGCCGCGTTCCAACGCCGCGTTGAGGCCGTTCTCGTCGATCTTCACGCGCGCTTGCTCCCACTGCGTGTCCTGTACCACGCCCCCCTCGACTGCGGGGTGTTTCGCCATCACGGTTCGCTGGTCGAGCAGCGCCCGGTACACGTCGCGTTCGAACTCCTCGTGTTCCGCCGCGGCGACGAGCAGCACCTGGTCGCCGAGGTCGAAGCTCACGTAGTTCGAGACGCGCGCGACCGACTGGTTGGCGTCGTGGCGGCCGCCGAGCCCGCGGAGCTTCGAGAGTGCGACCGTCCGCTTCCCGTCGTTGCCTGCGAGGATCAGCCGCCGGTTCGAGAGGAGCACGCGTCCGGGGGTCCACGACACGTCGTTCATCTTCCGGCCGTCGCGGACGGCGACCGCGAACCGCCCCTGCGTGTCGGTGATCTTGTACTCGCCCTGGTTGTCGCTCATTTAGGCTCCCCCCGCTCGGAGCTTGGACACCGCCGAGAACACGCGCTTTCTGACCGCCGTGCTGTCGTCGTCGGTGAGCGATTCGAGCCGGTTCAGCGACTCCTGGCCGCCGATCTGTCCGAGCACGAACACCGCCTTCGCTCGCGCGTCCTCGGGGTGCTCCGTTCCGACTCGATCGAGGAGCCGGTCCTCGACTATCGGTCCGCCGAGGCTCTTGAGGCTCGTGGCCGCAAACTGGGCGGTCTGTGGGTCGTCGTCCGCGAGCGCGTCCGCGAGCGCCTCCACCGCGAGCGTCGACTGCGGCTCGGCGATGCGCCCGAGGATCCACGCCGCGTTCCGCCGCTGGCGGCTCTGTTGTCCCTCGGTGAGGATCTCGACCAGGGGCTTGACCACGGTGTCGTCGTCGGCCGCCTTCAGCTCGGAGACGACGCGATCCCGTACCGCGTGGCTGTGCTGGGTCGGCACGTTCGAGAGCAGTTCGATGATCGAGTAGACCGCGGCGTTGCGGACGACCGCGCTCTCGTCGCCGAGCGCTCGCGCCAGCGGCTCGACCGGCTCCGGGTTGTTCGCCTTCCCGAGCGCGCCGGCAGCGATGCGGCGGATCGATTCGTCGGGATCGGCGAGGAGATCCAGCAAGTGAGCCAGCGCCTGGTCGGTGCCGATACTTCCCAGGGCGTTCGCCGCGGCCCGCTTGACGCGGGGCTCGTCGTCCAACTGCTCGGCCAGCCCGGGGATCGCCCGGGGGTCGGCGAAGGTTCCGCAGGCCTCACACGCCCGGAGCCGGACCCGCGCGTCCTCGTCAGAGAGCGCCTTCACGAGGTGTTGGAGCCCGCTCCCGTCGTCAAGCCGCCCGAGCGCCCGCGCGGCCGCCATCCGGAGTTCCGGCCGATCGGCCTGCAGCGCGCGGGCGAACTTGCGGGCGGTGACCCACTCCGCCTCCGAGCCGCTGGTGCCGGTGAGCTCCGCGAGGAGCTGTTCGAGCGCCGCCTCGCCGATCTCGTCGAGCGCGTCGACGGAGGCCCCGCGGACCTCCGGGTCGTCGTCGGTCGTCGCCGCCCGCAAGAGGCCGTCGATGGTCGCCTGCTCGTCGGCGCCACTGAGTTCACCGAGGAACTCGACGGCGCGTTTCCGCACCGCGACGCTGTCGCTGTCCAGCGCGTCTCTGATCCGCTCGACATTCCCGTCCCGCGCGTGCTGGTACAGCGACATCAGGCCCTCCGGAACACCCGCCGGCGCTTGTCGATCGCCTCGTACCGGTCCGTGCGGTCCGGGGGGACGCTCTCGGTCATCCCGAGCACGAGCACGCCGTCGTCGGCCAGCGACGCCTCCAGCGTGTCGAACAGCGCGCCCTTGTGGTCGGCGTCGATGTAGATGAGGAGGTTGCGACACAACACCACGTCGAAGGGGTCGCGGGCGCCGTCGCTGATGAGGTCGTGCGTCTCGAAGTCGACGAGCCGCTGGACCTCCCGTCGGACGCGGAACGCGTCCTCGTCGCGCTCGACGTATCGATCGGGGTCCGAAAGCGGTTCGAGCTCCGCCGCGATGTCCGTCGTCCGGGTGGTGTGGTAGACGCCCTCGCGAGCGTTGTCGAGCGCCTCCTCGCTGATGTCCGAGCCGAGCACCTCGACGCGCGACTCGTCGATCTCGGGGTCGTCACACGCGAGCATGGCGACCGAGTACGGCTCTCGCCCGTCCGCGGACGGAGCCGACCAGACACGGACCCGTCGCTGCTCGGCGGTCCGCTCGCGGAGGACGCCGCGGAGCACCTCCCACATCTCCGAGTTTCGGAAGAACTCCGTCACGTTGATCGTGAGCGCGTCCATCAGCGCCTGTCGTTCGCCGTCGTCTTCGCGGAGCAGTCGCTCGTACTCCGTGTGTGAGTCGGTGTCTCGCCGGCGCATCCGAGCGGTGATCCGCCGATCGAGGTACGACTCGTTGTAGTACCCCGGCTCGAACGGGACGGTGTCGTCTATCTGCCGGAGGACGCCCTCGAAGGCGGTCTCTGCATCGGTCTCCCCCGTCATAAGCTCACCACGTCGAGGACGGCCACGACGTCGCCGTCGCCGAGAACAGCGGTCCCGCTGAGACCCGGCGTCCCCGACAGCGGCCCGTCGAGCGGTTTCACCACGACCTCCTCTTGATCGAGGACGGCGTCGCAGTGGAGCGCGACCTGTCGCGTCTCCTCGCGGATGCGGACAAGCATCCCCTCGTCGTCGACGCCGCCGTCGGTCGACGCGGAGCCGGTGTCGGCCGTCGATTCGCACGCGTCCGACCCACCCACGCCTACGTCCGACTTGCCCGCGCCCGATCCGGCCATCGCCGAGTCGCTGTCCGCGAGCCGCTCGTTCAGTCGGATCACGGGATACAGATCGTCCTCGTGCCGGACGATTTCGTCGCCGTGCACCGCTTCGATGTCGTTCGCGCGAGCGATCTCGGCGATCGATTTGATCGGGATGCCGTACTCCGTGCCGCCGACGTCGACGAACATCACCTTCACGATGGCGACGGTGACCGGGAGTCGGAACCGGACCGTGGTTCCCTCGCCGGGGTCGCTGTTCACGGTGACCGAGCCGTCGAGGTCCCGAGCTGTCGTCCGGACCACGTCCATCCCGACGCCGCGCCCGGAGACGTCTGTGACTTCCTCCGCCGTGGAGAACCCGGGGTGGAACACGAGATCGTAGACCTCGTCGTCCGCCATCGCCTCGACCGCCTCGCGGCTCTTGACGCCCTCGTCGACGGCCTTCTCGCGGAGTTGGTCAGGGTCGAGCCCGCCGCCGTCGTCGTCGACCTCGATGATGACGTGGTCCCGCTCCCGCTCGGCGCGGAGTTGGACGCGACCGGTCGGGTCCTTGCCGGCGGCCTCGCGCTCGTCGGGGGACTCGATGCCGTGGTCGACCGCGTTCCTGAGGACGTGCACGAGCGGGTCGCGCATCTCCGTCAGGATCGTCCGGTCGAGCTCCACGTCGTCGCCCTCGATCTCGAAGGCGATCCGCTTGTCGAGGTCGCGCGAGATGTCGCGGACGAGGCGCGGGAAGGAGTCCGACACCTGCGAGAACGGGATGAGCCGCATGTCCATCGCCGTGTCCTGCAGGCTGGAGGCGAGCTTGTCGAGCTCGTCTAACGCGTCCGACTGGACGCTCGACTCCTCCAACTCTCGCCGGAGCTTGATCCGGCTCGTCACCAACTGCTCGACGAGCCCGTACAGCTCGTCGACCTGATCGACGTCGACGCGGATCGACTTGATCTCGTCGCGGTCGGCGGAGTCCGAACCGGAACCAGATCCCGAACCGTCGGACCCCGCGTCGGCCGCCTCCGTTGTGTCACCGTTGTCCACCTCCGTCGCGTCGTCATCGGCTGCTTCCGTCGCGTCCTCATCGACTGTTTCTGTCGCGCCGTCGTCGGCCGATTTGTCGCCGACGATCGCCGTCTCGACCGTCTCGACCTGCGTGAGCGCGCCAAGTCCCTCGGCGACGACGGCGGGATCGGCGGCGGCGACGAAGGCGTCGAACCCCCCGTCGTACTCGCCGTTCTCCAACGCGTCTGGGGCCGGGTCGGTGACGTGCCCGTCGAACTGGCCGTCGAGCGCCTGCAACACGAGTGTGGCGTCGACGCCGGCCATCGCCGTCTCGCCGATCGTGACGGCCGCGGACACGACGGGCGCGTCGAGTGCGGCGGCCGCGTCGGGGAGGTCGGGGACGGAGCGTGCGGTCTCGCCGTCGTCAGCGCCGTCGTCGTTCTCGCTGCTCTCGCCGCTCTCGTCGCTCGCGGTCTCATCGTCGCCAGCGGTGCTCTCGGAGCCGCCTGCACCGCCCTCGGTCCCGTTCTCCTCCATCGCGCGCAGTCGGCGTTCGAGGTCTGACGGGTCCGTGGTCACGTCGCCGCTGTCGGCGATCTCCGCGACCATCGCCTCGACGGTGTCGACGCCCTCGAAGAGCAGGTCCATCAGCTCCGGCGTCACCTCTCGCTCGCCCTGTCGGACCGCGTCCAACAGGTCCTCCAGCGCGTGACCGAACGAGGAGACGTCCTCGTAGCCCATCGCGGCAGCGTTCCCCTTCAGCGTGTGGGCGACGCGGAACACGTCGTCCATCGCCGCGGCGTCCTCCGGGTCCGCCTCGAGCGCGAGCAGGGCGTTGTTGAGGTCGGTGATGCCCTCCTCGGCCTCGGCGACGAACGCGGCGCGGTGCGAGTCCATCAGGCCTCACCCCCGACTATCGCGCCGGCCACGTCGTTGAGGTCGTGTACCTCGTCGACGCCGCCCGTCTCGACGGCGCGCTTCGGCATGCCGTAGATGACGCAAGTGTCCTCGCTCTGCGCGAGCGTTCGCGCCCCCGCGTTCGCCATCGCCCGGATCCCCTCTGCCGCGTCGGATCCCATTCCGGTCAATACGACCCCAACGAGCGGTCCGTCGACGACCTCGGCGGCCGATCGCATCGTGATGTCTGCGGCGGGGGTGACCGACTGAGAGTCGTCCGTGTCGAGCTTGACGCGGAGCCGCCCCGCTCGGTAGCTGTCGATCCGCGTGTGGCTCCCGCCGGGGGCGACGAGCGCCTCGCCGGCCCCGATGCGTGCACCGTCGCTCGCCTCGCGCACGTCGTACGCCGACGCGTCGTCGAGTCGCTCCGCGAAGCGCGGCGTGAACGCCTCGGGCATGTGCTGGACGATGACGACGCGACAGTCCGCCATCGGCAGCGCGGCCATCACGCGCTCGACCGCGTTCGGACCGCCCGTGGACGCGGCGATCACCACGGTCAACGGCCCGTCGACGGCGACTTCGGTCGATTCTGTCGACCTCGCCGTCGCTCCCGGTTTCGTTCCCGACGACGAACCCGACGCGTCGGTCGATGCAGATCGAGACGCGGACCCACTCCGTCTCTCTCGCTCGCGTCGATCGCGTGTCGCCGCGGCGAGGTCGGCCCCCGCCACCGATTTGACGGCTTCGACGAGTCGGTCCGATTCCCGAGAGACGCCGGTCGAGACTTCGCCGCCGGGCTTCGAGAAGAAGTCCACCGCGCCGCGTTCGAGCGCCTCGAACGTGATCGACGCGCCCTCGGCCGTGTGTGCGGACAGCATCAACACGGGCGTCGGCGTCTCCTCCATCAGCCGCTCGACCGCTTCGAGCCCGCCCATTCCCGGCATCTCGACATCCATCGTCACCACGTCGGGACGTGTCTCGGCGACCACCGACAGCGCCTCGGTGCCGTCGCCCGCCTCACCGACCACCGACACCCCGGCGTCAGTCAGGAGGTCGGCGATCAGTCCACGCATGAACGGCGAATCGTCGACGACCACCGCCCGTACGGAGTCGCCGCGATCGCCTCGCCGATCCGTCGTCCTACTCATGTCCGTAAGCGGCCTCAGAATCGGCATAAACCCACGGACCCAGGAATCACCCCTGATAATTCAGGGGACACGGTTATTGGTGGCTTCGCCGCAGCTACCCCCATGGCAGCCATCGAGACGGAGTCCGAACCCACGAAGGTGTTGGAGTTCGGCCTCGGCGACGGCACGTACTGTCTGGACATCGGGGTTATCGACGAGATCGTCGACGCCGGCGAACTCACCCGGATCCCCAACTCCCCAGACCATGTTGAGGGCGTGATGGACCTCCGCGGTCGAACGACGACTATCGTTGACCCGAAGACGCTCTTTGACATCGCGGAGACGGGGACGAGAGAGCGGATCGTCGTGTTCGACGACGCCGAGATCGACGAGGGCGGCACCATCGGCTGGATGGTCGACGAGGTGTTTCAGGTCCGCGACGTCGCCCCCGAAGACATCGATCAGGGGACGACGATCAACGACGAGGGCGTCCGCGGCATCGTCAAGTCCGACGATCGGTTCGTCGTCTGGGTCTCGCCGGACGTCGACGACCTCGGCGCGACCAATGCCGTTCCCGGCGACGACGAGGCGTAATGGTCGGCCGGCTCGGACGCCTCGCGTCTCAAACGGTTCTCACCGGTGAGAACCGGGTGACAACCCTTATTCAATGACCAACAAGTCTGACAGTATGCGCGCCTCAAGCGGCGTTCCCGGATTTGACGCCCTCGTCGACGGAGGGTTCCCGGAGAACCGTCTGTACGTCATCAGCGGCCCTCCGGGAAGCGGGAAGACCACGTTCTGCTCGCAGTTCGCCGCGCAGGGCGCCCGCAACGGGGAGGACGTGCTGTACATCAGCATGCACGAGACCAAAGCGGGGATCCGCCGGGATATGAGCGGATACGAGTTCGGCTTCGACCGCGCGCTCGACACCGACCGGGTCACGTTCCTCGACTCGTTCTCCTCCGACGGCCGGCGCTTCTTCGGTCTTCCGGGCGAGCGGCGGGACCACTCCGGGGTGACGAACCGGCTCACCGGCTTCATCAATTCCCGCGACATCGACCGCGTGGTGTTCGACTCCACGATGCTGTTGCGGTTCCTCCTCGACGACGACGAGGACACGATGATCCAGCTGCTCTCCTCGCTCAAACGGACCGACGCCACCACGCTGTTGATCTCCGAGATGACCGATCCGAACGCCTACTCGGAGGAGCACTACCTCGCACACGGCGTCGTCTTCATGCACAACTACCTCGAAGACGAGGGGATGCGTCGGGGGATCCAGGTGCTGAAGATGCGCGGAACCGATGTCAACACGGACATCCAAGACATCGAATTCACCGACGGCGGGCTCCGCGTCGGCTCGGCCGCGACGGTGACCCACTGATGTACGACCGACTGTTCGGAACGGAGTGGGAGGACCTCTCCCGCGAGGACGCCGTCGAACGGGCGTTCGCGCTCGGCGTTGCCGCGGGCGTCGGCGACGAACGTCCCGCCGAACTCGACCGCGTGCTCTCGTCGTTTTCGGGCGCCTACGACCGCAGTCTGGTCGAACTCGCTTACGATGAGGGACGGACCAAGGCGCTCGCCGCCGCCACCGAGGCAGACAGCTCGACGGAGGTCTGGAACGAGCTCATCGACCCAGTTGGTGCGCCGCTGACTCCGCCGGTGTCGGCTGCGCTCCCCGGCGCACTCTCGAAACTGACACTCACGAATCGACCCGAATCGGGGCCGCCGTCGTCCCTTGACTTCCCCTCGATGCTCCGGAAGTGATCCCTCGGAAGGGTTTTACGCGATACCCACACAACCCAGACACATGACCATGCTTCCCGACGCTGTCCGCACCGCCGACAGCGTGCTCATCAGCGGCCCACCGATGAGCGGGAAGTACGACCTGTTCAACCGACTGCTCGCCGAGTGGTCGACCGCCCCGGTCATCATCTCGACCGGTCGCACGGCGGAGAAGGTCCGCGGCGATTACGAGACGATCACTGGCAAGGACGGCGACGATGTGCTTGTCATCGACTGTGTCACCCACGAGCAGGGCGACAAGCGCGACGACACGCCGACGACGAAGTACGTCGGCAGCGCGGGGAACCTCACCGACATCGGGGTCAAATTCACCGACATCGTCGAATCCTTGGCCGGCCGCGAGCGCGCCGTCGGCATCTACTCGCTCTCGCAGCTGTTGATGTACTGGGACCCCGAACGGATCTACCGATTCACCCGCGTGATGACCTCACAGACCTCCGGAGAGGGATGGCCGTTCGTCGGTGTCGTCGGCTCGACCGCCCACGACGAGCAGGTCGTCCACACCCTCTACGAACCGTTCGAGGTCGTGGTCGAAACGCGCGTCGAGGACGACACCCGGGAGTTCCGCGTCCGCGGACGGGTCGGCCAGCCGTCCGAGTGGATGCCCTTTTAAGTTGATTTGCCAGGCCGCCTGACGCACCACTCTTCCGCTCAGCCGATCAGTTCGAACTCGACGCCGATGGGTGGCGCGTCGACGATTCCCCAGTAGACGAACCGATGGGTTCCGGCCCCGAGCGGCGGGCAGACGTCGAGTTCGAGGTCGGGGACCGCGGACGCGAGAGCGGCCTCGTCGAGATCGATCGACCAGCTGTACGACGATCCAGGGTCCATAGTCGTCTCCGAGCGCGGAAGATCGACTGCCGAGCCAGTCGTCGAGCCGCGGACGTCGAGCCAGCCCGCCGCGGTCTCCCGCTGGACGGCGTACGCGTGCTCGCCGAGGGTGGTTGCCGGCCCGTCGCCAGTGTTCCGGAGCACGAGCCGGATCGACTGCCCGTACGTCTCGGCGGTCCCCTCGGCGGCGAGTTCGAACCGGGTATTCGGCGCGTCGACGGTCGTGTCTTCGACGGACTCCTCGAAGGGCTGGTCCAGTCTGACGAAGTCGTCGTTGGGACACGATAGCGTCTCAGGAGTGCCCGCTGGACCCTGTGGACCGTCGCCTGCGGCGAAGTCGAGACAGCCGGCGGCCCCGAGCGAGCCCGCGGCGGTGACAGTCGCTGCCGTCCGCCTCAGCAGGTCGCGTCGCGTTCGCTCCATGCGGGCCGTACGGACGGGACGGGTTTCAACCGCACGTGTCGCCGGCGCGCCGCTCGACCGTGCCACCGCGTCTCTCCCTGCCCGGCGTTCGGAACCGCTTTCCCGTCGGCCGGCGCATGGCTGCCCATGGAGCTGTTCGGATCTAGCGGCATTCGAGGGGTCGCGCTGCGGTATCTCACGCCGGAGCTCGTCCTCGACATCGCGAAAGCGGCCGGATCGGTGTGGGACGCCGACCGGGTCGCCATCGCCCGCGACACCCGTACCACCGGCGAGCTGTTCGCCAACGCCGCCGCGAGCGGGCTGGCTGCGGTCGGCTGCGACGTCAACCGGCTCGGCGTCGTGCCGACGCCCGCGGTCGGGAACTACTGCGAGTCCGCGGGCGTCCCCTGCGTGCTCGTCACCGCCTCGCACAACCCGCCCGAGTTCAACGGGATCAAGCTCGTCGGCGACGACGGTATCGAACTGTCCGTCGACGTGCTCGAACGCGTCGAGCGTCGCGTGCTCGACGACGACTACGACCACGCCGACTGGCGGACGGCGGGCGCGACGACTCGTGTCGACGGCGCCGTCGACGACTACGTCGACCAACTGCTCGACGCGGTCGACCGCGAGGCGATTGCCACCGCTGACCTCACGGTCGCGGTCGACCCCGGGCACGGCGCCGCCTCGGTCAGTTCGCCGCGGATCTACCGCGAGCTAGGCTGTGAGGTAATAACCGTGAACGCGACGCCGGACGGGCACTTCCCCGGCCGGGAGTCCGAGCCCGTTCCGGAGAACCTGTCGGCGCTTTCGCGGCTGGTCGCGACCTCCGACGCCGACGTGGGGATCGCTCACGACGGCGACGCGGACCGCGGCGTCTTCGTCGACGAGAACGGGCGCTTCGTCGACGGCGACACCTCGTTCGCGGCGATGGCGGACGCTTGCGTAGAGCCCGGCGACGCCGTCGTCAGCGCGGTGAACGTCTCACAGCGGCTCGTCGACGTCTGCGACGCCAACGACGCCGACCTCGAACTCACGCCCATCGGCGCGACGAACATCATCACCCGGACGCGAGAGCTACAGGACGCGGGCACCCGCGTCCCCATCGCCGGCGAGGGCAACGGCGGCGTCTTCTTCCCTCCCTACCGGCTCTCGCGCGACGGCGCGTACATCGGCGCGCGCTTCTTGGAGCTGCTCGCTGCCGCTGACGGTGCGCCCGTCAGCGACGTGATCGCCCCCTACGCCGACTACCACTTCGTGCGGCGCAACGTCGAGTACGAGGACGGCGACGAGCGCGATGATCTGCTGGCGGCGGCGCGGGCGTACGTGGAGACGGCGGACGCGGAGCCGAACACGACTGACGGCTACCGGCTCGACTACGGGGACGCGTGGGTGCTGGTCCGACCCTCCGGCACCGAGCCGAAGATCCGGATCTACGCGGAGTCGGCCGACGCCGACCGTGCGGAGCGACTCGCCACGGATATGCGGGTGGCAGTCGAGAGCGGTCGGTAGCGCGCACGCGAACATCCGGCCGTCGCCGCCGGTGACTTGACCGTCGCCGTCGGTGACTTTATCAGCGGATCGAGTTCGTTTCATTTTCGTGAGCGATGGCTCTCGCCCGACCGAAAGCGATCGCACGGGAACCCCGTGCGCCAACTCACAACACGATCTGTCGCCCTCCAGCCTCCCGGTGACAGAAGTATCGGATCGCGTATGTCTACCGGTAGTAATATATTAACTCAGTATGTAGTAAGAATCGACATGGCTGCCACGGACCCCGACACCGCCTCACAGACCGCCTCGCCGACTACCCCGCAGACCACCGCGCGCAACTCGACCGCTGCTGCCGAACTGGTGGCGATCCTCGAGAGCGACACCGAGACACTCACCGGTGCCGTCGCCGCCGGGACGGTCACGCTGGATCAACTGGATCGGTTCGTCCGGGCGGTCGACCGCGGCGAGACCGACGGCTGCCGGGGCGTCGACGCCGTCATTCGGATCGTCAGTTCGCTTCTGGGCGACGACACCCCATGCTGGGAGGAGATGGAGGCGGCCGCGCCGGCGGTCGGTCGCTGACGCGTCGATCGAACGCTGGGGTCCGTCGAACGCTGCCGATCGCCCACGCCGATAGCTGCCCGTGCCGTCGGTTTGCTCTTCTACCGATCTGTCTCTGATTCGTCCGGTGTTATCGGTCAAGCGCCGAGAGCGTCTCCGCCGCCTCGCGCGCCGCTCGCAGGTGATCGCGGGCGCGCCGCGGATCGTCGGTCTGCTCGGCGGCGCGAGCGAAGCGCGACAGCGTCCGCGTCAGCGACTCGCGAGCGTCGGCGATCGCATCCGATTCTGCCAGGTCGTCGCTACCGGCGGTCGTGGCCGGGCTACGGTCGATCTGTGCCGCCCGATCGGTTCCGTTCTCGCCGGCCTTTGATTTCGGTACAGACGCCGATTCGTTCCGCAGTGGTGTCGTCAGGTCTTCGACGGAGCCCTCGTGCCCGGTCGTTTTCCGGTCTCCAATCGGTTCTGCACCGACGCCAAATTGTGTGTCCGCTGCCGCCCCCATCTCTGGGGATGCGTCTTGGTTCGGAGTCGCGTCTGCGTCCATGTCCGTCTCCGTGTTCGGGACCGTTCTCGCCTCCGCGGCCGATTCTGCATCCGCGGTTGATTCCGTTTCTTGTTCCACGTCCGCGGCGTCGACGGTGTGACACGTCGGACAGAACTCTCGACCGTCCTGCCGGAAGATCGGGTCACCACAGTCGTCGCAGTGGCGGTTCGTCATCGTCGCGCCTTTTAAGAGGAGTTCGGACATCCGCTGGGTGTGCTCGCGCTTCTCGTCGTCTTTCGCGAACTTCTCGCGGAGCTTCTCCCGTTCGGCCTCCTTATCGAACCCGTCGCTCATGAGCGAACGAACGTGACTCACGAGCAAAAGTCCAGTGGGCTCGGGACGGGCGGCGGGCCGTCCGCGCTGCGGGTCGAGCGAGCCTACGCTTCGAGGTTGGTCCGGTCGTCCGGGTCGAGCTCGCCGCGGTGGATCTTCGAGCCGTCCTGTGCGACCTGCCTACCGAGCACCGCGCACTTCACGCGCATCGGCGAGATGTCGACGCCGAGCATCTCGGTGATGTCGTCGGTGTCGAGCGCGTCGAGTTCGTCGACGGCCATCCCGTGGAGCCGCTCGGAGAGCATGCTCGCGGACGCCATCGAGATGGCGCAGCCGTCGCCGGTGAACCGCACCGCCTCGATCGTCTCTCCGGCGTCGTCGAGGGCGATCTCCATTCGGATCGTATCGCCACAGGAGGGATTCTCGCCGACGTGCGTGAAGTCCGGATCCTCGAGTTCCCCGTAATTGCGCGGGTTCTTGTAGTGATCGAGGATCTGCTGTCGGTACATGTCCGAGCCCAGTCCCATATTACGCTTCGATACGATAGTGTCGGGCAAAAGGGTTCCGTCAGTGTCGATTCGAAAACCCCCTCAGCTTCAGTCGAGTCGGAGCGCTACGCGAACAGATCGCGCGCTTCCCGCACGGCGTCGACCAAGGCGTCGATCTCCTCGACGGTGTTGTAGATGTAGAAGGACGCCCGCGCGGAGGCGGCGATGCCCATCTCGTCGTGGAGGGGTTGCGTGCAGTGGTCGCCCGCGCGGATCGCGACGCCGTAGTCGTTGAGGATGCTGGACAGGTCGTGCGCGTGGACGCCCTCGACGTTGAACGCGACGAGCCCGCCGCGCTCGTCGCCCGGCGGCCCGTAGATCTCCACGCCGCCGAGCGCCTCCAGTTCGTCGTAGGCGTACTCGGCCAGCAGGTCCTCGTGGGCCTCGATCCGATCCATCCCGAGGTCGTCGAGGTAGTCGATCGCGGCCGCGAAGGCGATTCCCTGCGCGATCGACGGGGTGCCGGCCTCGAACTTCCACGGGAGGTCCTCCCACGTGGAGTCCTCGAAGGAGACGCGCCGGATCATGTCGCCGCCGTAGAGGTACGGCTGCATGGCGTCGAGTAGCTCTTCGCGACCGTACAGCGCGCCGATGCCGGTCGGGCCGCACATCTTGTGGCCCGAAAACGCGAGGAAGTCGACGCCGAGCGCCTTGACGTCGACGGGACGGTTCGGCACCGACTGGGCGCCGTCGGCGAAGATGTACGCGCCGTGATCGTGCGCCAGCTCCGCCAACTCCGCGATCGGGTTCACGGTGCCGAGCGTGTTCGAGACGTGGACGACCGAGACCATCTCGGTGTCGTCGTCGATCAGATCCGCGGCGTCGTCCATGTCGAGCCGGCCCTCGTCGGTGACGTCGATGAAGCGCACGTCGGCGCCCGTCCGCTTGCCGATCTGCTGCCAGGTTACCAGCGACGCGTGGTGTTCCATCTCCGAGAGGACGACGTTGTCACCGGGGCCGAGCTCTTCGAGTCCCCAGGCGTACGCGACGAGGTTCATCGCCTCGGTGGTGTTCTTCGTGAAGACGATCTCCTCGCGGCCCGCGGCGCCGACGAAATCGGCGACGGTGTCGTGGGCCTGCTCGTAGGCGACGGACGCCTCCTGGCTCAGCTGGTGGATCCCGCGGTGGACGTTGGCGTTGTAGCCGCGGTAGTAGTCCGAAATCGTGTCGACGACGGGGTCCGGCGTGTGCGAGGTCGCCGCGTTGTCGAGGTAGACGAGCGGGGTGTCGTCGCCCGGCCCCTCGCCGGGCGTCTCCGGATCCCCGCCGACCAGCCGGTCGAGGACCGGGAAATCGGCCCGGACGGCCTCCACGTCGAACGGGTACTGCTCCTGAACTCCCATTGCCCGAATATGGGTCCCGAGCACTAACACACCTTCGGTCCGGTACGTGTTGCCCGTACCTCGGAGGGCGACGATCGCGCGTCAGACCCGTTGCCGCGGTGCGTCGCTTCGGCGATCTCGTCGGTGCTTATAAGCGCCCGACTTCGGTCTGGCAGTGATTATTTCCAAAATCCTCCACTTGCTTATAAATAGTCGACGTGGATCGACGGCGAACACGTCCGCCACCTCCGTCGATCGCTTATAAATCGCTACTGTCACCGTGAGCGGTTCTAAAGCCCCAGCCGTACCGCACCACGACCGCACCTCACGCCTCCCCAGCCTCGTCGGCGCGGCGCTTATAAGCGCCGCGCCGACTCCCTCGCGCTCCACTCGCGGCCTGACGGCCGCTCGTGGGGGCGCGCCACCGCGTGGGATTTATAAGTGACGGGTCGGAGCCCCGCGTACCACCCGCTCCCCGGTGCGACGGCCGAACTAATGCCCTTTTGAACGCGGGGACCCTCTCCTCGGGTATGACCGAGACACTCAGGCTCGCCACCCGCGGGTCGGATCTGGCCGTCCGGCAGGCCGGAACCGTCCGCGACGCCCTGTCGAGCCGCCGACGCGACGTCGAACTCCGGCGCGTCGAGACCCGCGGCGACCAGATCCCCGACGAGCTGATCCACCGGCTCGGGAAGACCGGCGCGTTCGTGCGCGCGCTCGACGAGGAGGTCCTCGCCGGCGACGCCGATCTGGCTGTCCACTCGCTGAAGGACGTGCCGACCGAGGGGATGGACGACATGGTCGTCGCCGGTGTTCCCGAGCGGGCTCCTTCCGGCGACGTGCTCGTCCAGCCCGACGGCCTCGGGATCGAGGATCTGCCCGCCGGCGCCGTCGTCGGCACCGGATCGCTCCGGCGCACCGCCCAGATCAAGGCCGCACGCCCGGACCTCGTCGTCGAGCCGCTTCGCGGCAACGTCGACACGCGCGTCGAGAAGCTGCTCGCGCCCGCCCTGCAGGCGGAACACGAGCGACGGCTGATCGCCTCGGGCGAGGCACGCGCCGAGACGGCTGACTCGGGCGGCGAGGAGGTCGAAGCCGACGAGAGCGATGAAAACGCCGACGAGCCGAACTGGGATGCGCTGGGCAACGACGCGGACGAGACCGACGAGGCCGACGCGATCGACGAGACGTTCGATCGGACCGTCGAGGAGTGGTTCGACTCCCTCTCGGACTTGGAACGCTCCGCGATGGAGCGCAAGGTGGAGACGGAGTACGACGCCATCGTCCTCGCGGAGGCGGGCCTCCGGCGCTCGGACCTCTACTACGAGATCGAGACGACACGGCTCCCACGCGAGGAGTTCGTCCCGGCGGCCGGTCAGGGCGCCATCGCCGTGACCGCGACCGACCCGGACGTGATCGAGGAGATCCGCAAGGCGGTCGATCACCCCCGGACGCGGGTCGCGGTCACCGTCGAGCGGACGATCCTCGGCGAGCTCAACGGCGGCTGCGTCGCACCGATCGGCGTCTCAGCGCTCGTGCGTGGCGAGCACGTCCACACGCGAGTCCGCGTGCTGTCGACGGACGGTACCGAGGAAGTGGCGGCCACCCGCGACCTCCCAATCCGCTCGCATGCGAAGGCCGCCGAGGCGTTCGCGGCGGATCTCGCGGACCGCGGCGCGGCCGACCTGATCGCGACAGCGCGCGAAGAGACGCAGGAGGAGGCGGGGGCCGATGAGTGAACGCGACGCCGACCGGGTCGAACGCGACGGCGCCGTCGGAACCGTCTACCTCGTCGGCTCCGGGCCGGGCGATCCGGACCTGCTGACGGTGAAGGCCGCGCGGCTGATCGAGTCGGCCGACGTGGTGCTCCACGACAAGCTTCCCGGCCCGGAGATACTCGGTCAGATTCCGGAAGAGAAACGCGAGGACGTTGGGAAGCGCGCCGGCGGCGAGTGGACTCCCCAGGAGTACACGAACCGGCGGCTGGTCGAACTCGCGCGCGAGGGGAAGTCGGTCGTCCGACTCAAGGGCGGCGACCCGTTCGTGTTCGGCCGGGGCGGCGAGGAGGCCGAACACCTCGCCGAGGCGGGGGTCCCGTTCGAGGTCGTCCCCGGCGTCACCTCGGCGATCGCGGGGTCGGCGGTCGCCGGCATTCCCGTGACCCACCGCGATCACGCTTCTTCCGTCTCGTTCGTCACGGGCCACGAAGACCCGACGAAAGACGAGTCGGCGGTCGACTGGGACGCGCTCGCCGCGACCGGCGGAACGATCGTCGTGCTGATGGGCGTCGGCAAGTTGCCGGCGTACACCGCCGAACTCCGCGCCGCCGGCCTCGACGGCGACACCCCCGTCGCCCTCGTCGAGCGCGCGACGTGGCCCGACATGCGGGTCGCGACCGGCACGCTCGACACCATCGTCGACGTGCGCGACCAAGCGGGCATCGAACCGCCGGCGATCACGGTCATCGGCGAGGTGGCGGCGACGCGGGATCGCGTCATCGAGTTCCTCCGGAACGACGGCGAACGAGGTGGAGACGCGTGAGCAACGCTGACACCCCGCGCGTCGCCGTCTTCCGCCCGGACGACGAGCGGATCGACGACGCGGCGTCACTGTTGACGTCGCTGGGCGCCGACCCGGTCGCGGACCCGATGCTCGCCGTCGAGCCGACGGGCGCGGTGCCGGCAGACGCGCCGTACGTCGTCCTCACGAGCAAGACGGGCGTGGAACTCGCCGCAGAGGCGGGCTGGGAGCCGGGAGACGCGACGCTCGTCGCCGTCGGCCCCGCGACCGCCGGCGCGGCTCGCGACGCGGGCTGGACCGTCGATATCGTCCCCGACGAGTACACCTCGGCGGGCCTGGTCGAGGCGCTGTCCGGACACGTCGCCGGCCAGCGCGTCGAGGTGGCGCGCTCGGACCACGGCAGCGACGTGCTCCTCGACGGGCTCCGCGAGGCCGGTGCGACGGTGAACGAGACGGTGCTGTACCGCCTCACGCGCCCGGCGGGCGCCGGCGAATCCGCCGAGCTGGCCGCCGCGGGAGCGCTCGACGCAGTCGCGTTCACCTCGTCGCTCACGGTGAGCCACTTCCTCGACGCCGCCGACGAGCGCGGGGTCCGCGAGGCGGCGCTCGCCGGACTACGCGACGCCGTCGTCGGTGCAATTGGCGCCCCGACGGCAGAGACGGCGGCCGATCACGGAATCGACGTTGACGTCGTCCCGGACGACGCCGCGTTCGAGCCGCTCGCACGGGCGGTCGTCGAGGCGGTCGAGCGGGAGGCGGCTCCCCCCTCGGTCACGGACACGAACGCGAGCGACGAGTAGGTAGACCGTCACCCGCTCGCGATCGAGGTCCGCGATCCGGCTCGGTCGACGAGGACAGAAGCACAGGGCGATATGTTTCGCCCGCCGATACTCTGACGTACCGAACGATTCGAAAGATACCCACTCCAGAGAGAGCAGCATCCTCCGGCGGCGAGACCTCGATCTCCTCGTCGTGCCGGTTCCGCCTGAAAAACTCAATACTGATACTCGGGGGCGTGCGTTTATATTCCGACAGGTGAGAATAATTGACATGGAATCGAGCGAGCGATGGTCACTGCGACTCGATGATGCGGTGCTCGTCGTCGAGTTCCCGCACGGGACCGGACTCTCGCCCGCGGACGGAGAGGGGCTCCTTGATCGGTGGCGGACGCTCGCGCACGAACGTCGAGTCGACGCCCTTGTGCTCGTCGTACGGACCACGCGCCCCTGTTCGGACACCGGCCGGCGGACCCTCCAGCTTGCGGCGCAGATCGCCGTCGAACACGGCGTGACGCGCTTCGCCGTCGTCGCCGAGCGCCCGAAGCGCCGGTACCTCGAACGCACGATGGACATCGACGGCGTCGAGACGGAGCCGTTCAACGACGCCGCGGCCGCGATGCGGTGGGCGAAGTGCCGATCCGAGCCGTGTTCACCGGTCGAATCGCGGTCGTGATTCGGTCGAGAGGTCGTATTCGGTCGTGAGGCGGCCGTGAGTTACTCGCCGATTACGCCAACTCAGGTGCCTTTTCGCCCGCGGGAATAACGATCTCCAGCCAGTTCTCCTCGGGCGGGAGCGGACAAGAGAACGTGTCGCTGTACGCGCAAAACGGGCTGTACGCGAGGTTAAAATCGATGGTGACAACGTCACCGTCAACAAGCTCTCCGTCGGGCTCCAACTCCATGTACCGCCCTTGGCGGTACGTCTGCTGACCGGTCGTCTTGTCGCGGAAGGGAACGAATATCGCCCCGTCGTCGCCCTCCTGTCGGTAGCCCGCGAGCGTGTGTTCCTCGCCGCGGATCTCGAACGCGAAGGTGACGATCCGGAGGTACCGAACCGGGTTGCTCGCGGTCGCCTCCATCTCGACCGGCTCCGGTTCGTCATGGACGGTCACGGTCGCCTCGACGCGGTAGTCGGCGTCGGGTGCGAAGTATTCGAGCCCGTCAAAGCCGTCGCGGTGCTCGGGCGGGATCGGCGACTGCGGGTGTTCGGCGAAGAACTCGTCTTTCTCGCGACGGTTGGCGCGGAGCCGCTCGGCGTAGTCGTCGGTCATGCCGACACGAACGAGCGCCGAAGGTTTCAGCGCCGCGGTTCGTCGAGACCTGCTGTGGTCGGAATGCGTCGGGATGCGTCGGAATGCGTCGAGATCGAGATCAGGATCAGGACCGGGGTCGGGCTACAGCGCCTGCAGATCGGCGAGGCAGTCGTCGAGGTCGCGGGTCGATATCGCCAGCGAAAACCCGTCAACGCGGGCGAGGTCGGCGGCGTGGTCCCACAGGTCACCGTCCTCGATGCCATGGAGCACGACGGCATTCGGCGTCGGGCTCACGACACGCAACGCGACCAGCGGCGACTCTCCGCGAGTCACTTTCGTAAACACGAGCGCGCGGTTCGTCGACTGCCCGTACAGTCGGTAGAACTCCTCACTCGACAGGCGAGTGATCGCCTCGATGGAGTTGATGACGGTGTGGCCGTTCACGTGATCCTGATCGCCGCGCACAATTTCCGTCGCACCCATCGCCTCGTAAAACGTCTCCAGCGGGACCGTCGTCGCGTACTCTCGGAGGTCGTGGACAATGTCGCTCTCGAAGCCGGCGGAGAGCACTCGTGCGTACTGCCGGAGTCGCCCGCCACCCCGCTGCTCGTCGATATCGAGGAGGCCGTCGACGGTCCGCCGGACGACGCCGATCCCCGGGCTCTCGCGCCGGCCGCTCTCGTAGTCCGAGATCACCGAAGAGGAGACGCCGAGCTGGTCGGCGAGCTCGGTCTGTGAGACGTCGAAGTCGGTCCGCCACTTCCGGAGCGTCGCTCCGGGATCGTCGCTCAACGTGATCTCGCCGGCGATCCGACGAGAGAGCTCCTCGCGTGCGTCGCTCATTACCGATTCCGACGGGAGAGCGGCGCAAAAGGTTACCGAAACGGGGGTTCGTCGGATGTCGATATCACGCTGGACCGACTGCGGTCGCAATCCGCGAGACGGTCACTCCACGTACAATGAGTAGACGATGACGCCGAAGCCGACCGCCGTCAGCAGGCTGTCGATCGCGATTCCGACGGCCAGAGACGTGCCGATAATCTGGTGGGACACGCCGCCGATCAGCGCGCCGACGGTGACGATACCGAAACCGATCGCGAGCGCCCGGAGCGATGGGTCTCCCGTTCGTCCGTACGCGCGGAGTGCGTAGTAGGTGATACTGCCACCGAGCAACAGGATGGCGGTCTTCGCGACGATGATGAGCAGATCGATGTGGGTAGTCATGTTTCCTCTCGTAGCTCGGACCACAGGTCCGCGAGTCGTTCGTCTCGGGTACGTTCGGGACGGGTGAACTCGATGTCGAACGAGCGGTCGCCGTCCGCCTCGTCGACGGAGACGGTCACGCTCTCGAAGGAGACCGAGTACCGGGTCGTGTGCTGTCCGTCCCGTCGGATGTCGGTCGACTCCTCCAGCAGCGAGGCGTCGGTGAGCTTCTCCAGTTTCCGGTACGTCGTCGATAGGGGAATGTCACACTCCTCGGAGAGATCGCTCGCGGTCTTCGGCTCGGCGAGCGCGGCGATGATCCGCCGTGCGGCGTCGTCGGCCAGCGCGTTCAGCACGTCGTCGACCGCCGGCGGATCCTCCTCGCGTGACGGGTCCCGCACCATATGTGACCGTTCGACCGCCGGGACTTAAACCATCGAACTTCCGATCGGGTCTCAGCGATCCTCGTGCCCGACGCGTCCCGCTTTTGTGGATGGGCGTGCTACGCCGCCGTAATGGATTCGTGGAAGCGCCGCGTCGTCGGCTACGGCGCCTTCGTGTTCGTCGTTCTCGTGTTTACCGCCGTGTTCTACCGCTGGGGAATGCGGGTCTACGAAGGCGAGGCGCGGACGATGATCGAGGCCCTTCGCTTTTCGATCGAGATGTTCTCGACGACGGGGTTCGGCGGCGACGCGCCGTGGGAGAGCCAAGAGATGAACGCGTTCATCGCGGTGATGGACCTCGTCGGCATGGTGCTCCTGATCGGTGCGCTCCCGGTCGTGGTGACGCCGCTCCTTGAGGCCGCATTCTCGACGACGGCGCCGACGGAAGCGGAAGACGACCTCTCGGGACACGTCGTCATCTGCTCTGACACCTCACGGGCAGACACCCTCATCGAGGAGTTCGACTCCCAGTCGATCCCTTACGTGATCGTCGAACCGGACACGGATCGAGCGGTGACGCTCTACGAGACCGATCACGTCGTTATTCAGGCCGATCCGGAGTCGACCGAGGGACTGGAGGCCGCCCGCCTTTCGGCCGCCCGCGCGCTGGTGACCGACGTGTCGGATCAAGTCGACGCGAGCATCGTTCTCGCCGCGAAGGAGGTCGCTCCGGATGTCAGGATCATCAGCGTCGTCGAGGACGCCGACCGCGAGCGGTACCACCGCCTCGCCGGCGCCGACGAAGTCCTCTCGCCCCGATCGCTGCTCGGCAGAAGCCTCGCCGCGAAGGTGACGACCGCCCTCCAGACGGACCTCGGCGAGGCGGTCGAGATCGGCGACTCCCTCCAGCTCGCCGAAGTCTCCGTCCCCCACGGGAGCCGGCTCGCCGGATCGACGCTGTCCGACAGCGGGATCGGTGAACGGACCGGGGTCAACGTGATCGGAGCATGGTTCAACGGCGAGTTCGACGCCGCACCCTCGCCGGACGCGATGCTGTCGGCCGGGACGGTGCTCCTCGTCTCCGGGCGGTCGGACCAGCTGGAGCGACTCGTTGACCTCGCGAACTCCGCGACCCGACGATTCGGGGCCGGATCGACGATCGTCGTCGGCTACGGGCAGGTCGGGCGTACCGTCGCCGAGACGATCGAGGACGCCGACCTCTCAGTCACCGTCGTCGATCGCGTAGACGGAGACGGAGTCGACGTGGTCGGCGACGCGACGGAGCCGGAGACGTTGCAGGCCGCTGGCATCGAGAACGCCCGAACAGTCGTGCTCGCGCTGCCGGACGACACCACGACGGAGTTCGCCACGCTGGTGGTCCGCGACCTGGCACCGGAGGTGGAGATCCTCGCACGGGTCGAAGAGAGCACGAGCGTCCCGAAAATGCACCGTGCGGGCGCAGACTACGTCCTTTCGCTGGCGACGGTCACCGGGCGGATGGCCGCCTCGACCGTGTTAGAGAACCGCGACGTGCTTTCTCTCGACCAGCAGATCGAGGTCGTCAGGACCGGTGTCCCTCGGCTCGCCGGACGGACGCTAGCCGAGGCGAACGTCCGCGGACGGACCGGCTGTACCGTCATCGCGATCGAGCGCGAAGACGAGACGGTCTCCGACATCGGCCCGGACACCCGGATCACTCACGGCGACGAGCTCGTCATCGTCGGCACCGACGACGGCATCCACGCATTCGAGCGGGCCTTCACGTGATCGGATCCAGCGCGGAACGCGGACGTTCGTCGCCTCGGACCGTCGCCGCTCGTTCGCCCCGAACGCCGCTCTCGGGGGTCTCGGCGCCGCGACGAGTCGAACGCTTCAAGTATTCGCTGGCTGTTCGTACCTGTATGAAAGACCAGGGACGGTCTACCCGTAAGCGAACCGGCGGCCGACTCAAGCACGCCTCGAACAAGAAGCGCCACCAGCTCGGACGCGAGCCCGCCGAGACGACGGTCGGCGAGACCCGAGTCCAGTACATCGACTCCCGCGGCACCGAGTCGAAGGTCCGCGCGCTCTCGACGAACGTCGCGCAGGTCGCTCAGGGCGGCGAAGTCTCCGAAGCCGAGATCGAGAACGTCGTCGACAACCCCTCGAACGTCAACTACGCCCGTCGGAACATCATCACCAAGGGCGCCATCATCGAGACCTCCGCCGGTCGCGCCCGCGTCACCTCGCGCCCCGGCCAGTCCGGGCAGGTCAACGCGGTCCTCCTCGACTGAACGGCCCGTCCCGTTCGCCGGGCCGACCGCGATCGCTTTCTGAACGTATTTACTTCTCGACTGCGACCACCGACGCGTGTACCTCGGCGTCGACGAAGCCGGAAAAGGACCCGTGCTCGGGCCGATGGTCGCCGCGGCGGTTCTCGCGAGCCCGTCGACCCTCCCCCCCGGTATCGATGACTCGAAACGGCTCACTCCGGAGCGACGTGAGGCGCTCGACGCCGCGATCCGCGGAATCGACGATGTCGCTGTCGGTGTCGCGTTCGTCGACACCGACGAGATCGATCGCCCCGACACGGACATGAACACGCTCACCGTCTTGGGGCAGGCTCGGGCGGTGCGAGCCGCACTTGACGACGCTATCGACGGTGGTCTCGTTGACGCCGAGCGTACCGAGCCGGTCCGAGTCGTCGCCGACGCGGGCGACACCAGCGAGGAGCGGTTCGCCCGGCGCTTGGGGGAGCGCGTCACCGCGCCCGCGGACGGATCCGCACCTCCGCCCGACGACCGCCGAGACCTCGCCGACGGCGGTTGCAGTCCTCCCGGCGCCCGCAAGCTCCCGGCTGTCGACGTCGAGGCCGCTCACGGGGCCGACGAGGACGATCCGCTCGTCGGCGCCGCGAGTGTCGTCGCAAAGGTGGCGCGGGATGCACGGATGGACGTGATCGACGCGGCGTATCCAGACTACGCGGCCGTCGGCAGCGGCTATCCGGGAGACGCGGCGACGCGGACGTTCCTCCGCGACTACGTCGCCGACCACGGCGAGGTCCCCGACTGCGCCCGCCGCTCGTGGTCGACGTGCGACGACGTGTTGGCGGCCGCCGAGCAGTCCGGGCTCGGCGATTTTTAAAAGAGCCCCGACGCGGCCCCGCTCACGGTCCCGATAAACGTCTCCCAGACGGAGACGCCGGCGACGATCGAGAGGACGGTGTCGGCGCCGAAGAAGGCGAACAGCAGCGCCGAGGCGAGGTGCGCCCGTCGCATGTCGAACCGGTGTGCGAAGGTGTGGAAAAAGTACGCGTTCGCGAGGCTAACGGGGATGATCGCGAGCATCTCGCCGACCCAGATGGCCGAGGTCGCCCCGTACTGCACCGCCAGCCCGATCGTCACGAGCTGGGTCTTGTCGCCGAACTCGCCGGTTGCGGTGAGCGCGAATATCGGTAGGAAACCGCCGAACGAGCCCGCGTACCGGTCCAGCGGCCCCGGGAGCCACACTGCCTCCAGCGCGGCGAAGATGCCGTCGCCATCCTCGGGGTCGGTGTCGTGTTCCGTCGACGCTGCACCGTCCTCGGAGCCACTCGCTTTTGACCCGCGAGACGGCATCGACCGATACAGTAGGTACGCGAACGCGAAAAACAGCGCCGCGGTCACGGCATCGAGGACGACGCCGGGGAGCGCCGACTGCAGCGCGCGGCCGAACGCGATCTCGACGGCCGTCCAGCCCGCGAACGCCGAGCCCGCGGCCGCGACGACGATCTTCGGGTCGTACCGCGTCGACAGCGCAGCGATCATGAACTGCACCTTCTCGCCCGGCAGCACCGCGATTTGGGCGACGAACGCGACGATCAGTATCTCGGCGTAGCCGGTCACGGCGCGTCCCCCGCGCGGTCCGCGAGCCACCGGCGCGGTCGCTCCGCGTCGGTTCGACTCGTCTCTCTCGTCGTGTCTGTGTGTGTCACGATACGTGAAAGTACGTAGCGGGCCGCAACCTGGCGCTTACCGAACCGTCAGCAGGCGTCGCAGGATGTCGCCGTAGGCGGGGCGCGTGATCAACACGCCGATCAGGACGCCGAGGATGGTGAAGATCGCGAACCCGGAGAGGTCCCCGAGCGAGAGCACCATCAGCGGTGACATGGCGATTATCGTCGTCGCCGCGGCCGCACCGATCACCCAGAACGCCCGGCGGAATCGCGAGTCGAACACCGTCCGCGAGTTCACCTCGCCCTCGCTCATGACCTCGTCGGCGATGATCACGAGGTCGTCGACGCCGGTCCCGACGACCGCGATGAAGCCGGCGATGACCGCCAACTCGATCGGGTAGCTCACGAGCGCGGCGAACCCGAGCAGCGCGTACACCTCCGCGAGCGCGGTGACGATCATCGGCAGCGCCACGCGCGGTTCGCGGTACCGGAGGAACACCATGCCGGCGACCGCGAACACCGCGAGGATCCCGGTGATCAGCGAGTAGGTTCGGAAATTCTCCCCCTGCGTGGCCGAGATTGTCGAAGAGGTCCCCTGGCCGCTGATGTCCAGTTCGGCCGGAAGCGCGCCGGCGCGCAGGTTGATCGAGATCGTCTGTGCGCTCTCGAATTCGCCCGTGGTGAGACGGAAGTTCCCTGTGTCGGCCCACGTGCCGCGACCCATGCTGGCCGCGAGGTCCGAATCCATGCCGAAGGAGTTGACGACCTCGCCGTCGACAGTGAGCAGGAGGCACGGATTGCTCACGTCGTCCGGGTTCTCGCTGTAGTCACACTGGGCTGCGTTGGAGCTGTACGCCGACGGGAACCCGCGGTCGGCGACCGCCTGCTGGAACTCGTGGGCCGGCGACTGCGCGCCGTCGTCAGCCGTGTTCCGAACCGTCACGGGCACGTACGCACCCGGTCCGCGCTCGCTTTCCGCGGCGGTGCCGATCTCGTCGAAGTCGCCTTGGGTCAGGACCGCTTCCTGTACGGCCGTCCCGTTATCGGTGGGGTACGCGATGTCGATCTGGACCGTCCCGCGCTCCTCTAAGAGGTCGATGACGTCGCTTCTGTCTTGCCCGGGAACTTCGACGAGGATGAAGTACTCGCCGGAGATCGATTGCACCTGCTGGACGCTCCCGCCCGAGAGGCCCGCTTCGTTGATCTTCCCTTGAATGACGTTTTCGGCCACATCTCTCGTCTCTTGGGTCACGCCGCTTCGGACGTCTTCGTAGGCGTACCCGGAGGCGTCCATCGCCGATCGGAACTCGGACTCCGACACCGATTGGTCGGTGACTTCGACCGCGCCTTCCTCGGCGTTGGCACCGACGTCTCGGACCGGGACGCCGTCCAACTCGTTGGCGACGGCTTGCGCGACGTCCCCCGGTTGGTCTCCACCGAAGTCAACGCCGGTGGCGGTGTGGCCGAGCAGCGGCGCTCGGACACGCGTCCCGCCGGCGAGATCCAATCCGTACTGGAGGTTGGTGATCCCCTGTTGGGCCTCGGACGCGTCCTCTCCCGGTGCGGTTTCGGGGCCGAACTGAGGGGCGAACAGCGCGACGGACGCGGCGACGACGACGACGAGCAACAGCAGGATCCGCCAGTTCTCTTTGATCGGTTCGAACATCAGCGGTTCACCCCCTCGAACTTGTACCAGCGAAGCAGTGAGACGTTAAGCAGGTACGTGTTCATCAGGTCGGCACAGAGCCCGACCGCGAGGATGATCCCGATGTTCCGCAGCAGGTCGATCCCGAAGACGGAGGCGACGATCGCCATGACGATCATCGCCGCCATCGACGTAAGCGTCATGGTCACCCCGGTGCGCGTCGCCCCGCTGACGGACTCGTAGAACTCGCCGGTCCGGCGCAGCACGGCGTTGTTCAACAGAATGTCGGAGTCGACGCTGTACCCGATGATCATCAGCAACGCCGCGATCGTTCCGAGCGTCATCTGGATCCCGAGCAGATTCATCACTGCGACGGGGATCACCAGGTCGGAGAACGCAGAGACGACGACCGCGATAGAGGGGACGAACGTCCGGAACAGCGCGAACACGAGCACGCTCATGCCGAGGAACGCCAGCCCGACGCCGAAGACCGCCGTCCGGGCCGTATCGGACGCGAAGCTCGGCGAGACCTGATCGATAGCCTCAGTCGAGAGGTCGGCCGCGTCGGCTTGGGCTTCGAGGTCGCCCGCGAGGCCGTCCGGGTCACCCTCGGCCGACCGGAACGTCACCACGTACACGTCGTCTGCGGGGATGGACCGGACCGAGTCCGGCTCCTGATCGAACGCGGTTTCGATTCGCTGTTCCATGTTCCCGTCGCCGTCGTCGGCGATCCGGAGTTCGACGCCGCCCGTGAACTCCAGCCCGAGGTTCGCCGGCGCACCCGTGACGAGGTACCACCCGCCGATGATCGCGAGCGCGAGGACGAGGACCGCGAGCGGAATCGCCGCGAGTTGCCGGTTCGAGTACTCGGTGTAGTTTATCTCCGGTACCTCGATCGCTACCATAAATACCGGTTCGCTCGCGGGCGCGAATAAGCCTTCTTATCTCCCTATTCGTCCCGTTCGGCCGATTCTGGCTGCGGTCGCGTCGACGCCGAACGCGGCCACCGAGATGGACCGGAACCAGTACGAACCGGCCAAGGCCCCCGCCGAAACGGATAGGACTCTGCACGCCCTACGGGACGCCATGACACCGCCCGAAGCCACCCGAGTCGTGCTCTCGTATCCGGAGGGACTCAGCGGCTGGGGCCGCGACCAGATCGAGACGCCGCACTACCGGGCGTACTTCACCCGCGTCCTCGATCGAATCGCCGTCGGCGACGTTCGCGAGGAGTTCCTCGACGTCGGCTGCTGCGGTGACAGCCTCGACGTTCCGTTCCGTGTGGAACGGATCGACGCCGACGGGGACGCCGCTCACCCCGTCGACGAGGCGGTCGTGACTCGCGACACCACGGTCGTCTACGAAACCCGCGTCGGCGAGGTCGAGGGCGGGTGGCGCGTCCAGAGCGCCAACGGCCCCACCTGTGTGCGGGAAGACGGCAACTGACCCGGGTGGTGCTTCACGACCCCTTCTGCTACGCCAGTACCCAGCCGATCACGGCAGATATCGCACGCTGACGATCCCGGGCTCCGATCGGATCTCGACTCGGTTCACGCCGAGTCGAGCCGCCCGTGAGAGCGTCCCTTCGCGGTCGTCGACCACGTCCGCGACGGCCTGTTCCGTCTCGGATTCCGGGGGCGTCAACACGTGTATCTCGCCGATCCCGGCTCGGGGCTCCCGTGCCAACTCTCCAGTCGGGGTCTCGGCGGCGAGTTCGCGTTCGTGGACGGTCGGGGGCTCCTCGCTCTCATCGATCGAGAGGCTCCGCCGCTCCGTCACCTCGACGACTTGGTACGTGACCTCCATTGGTGGCTCGGGTGCGACGGTGGCCTCGACGGCGTCGTCGACGTCGAGGTCCGGGTTCGACCCCAGCGTGTGTACCTGCCCGTCGTGGACGTCTTTTAGCACCGCAGAGTCGCTCTCGACGTGCGTGACGAGGAACGTGCTTTCCTTTTCGATTCCGGCGTCATCAGTCATTGCCGTCGCGTAGGCGCCCGTCCCTTTTCCGGGTTTCGAGGCCGCATCGGGGACGGGTGGGGTTGGACTGGGTTGGGGTCAGAGGAGATTGGGTGCCGCTCAGCGCTCGACGGTCCCGCCGGCGTCCGTGTTCTCACCGGCCGCGTCGGTTTCGGCTGCCTTCGCCGGCAGCCGAAGCCGATAGTGGGTCCAGAACACGACGATTGCGGCCGCGATCGGCGGGACGACGCCGACCGGCTGCGGAAGCGCGTACAGGGCGTTGACGACGACGGATTCGGCCGGATCCCGGAGCTCCGCCGGCGCGGAGATGACCATTCCGAGGTACAGCGAAACGAGGAACGCGAATCCGCCGTACGCGAGGTTGCGGTCGTAGCCGGGTTTCACCGGATCGCCGCGACGGTGGCGCCTGGCCACGAACAACAGCGGCGCGAGAAGCGGCGCGACGGCGGCGAAGCCGGCGACAACGTACAGCGAGCGCGAAAAGAGGAACGTCCCGCTCTGCACCTCCGCGGTCTCGGCCATCCAGACGACGAGCGCAAGGGTGACGACCGTCGCGATCAGCCCCGCCGTGAGCGCGCCGATCACGCCGTACAGGCGCATCGTCCACGAGTCGGTGGTGCGGATCGCGTAGGGGATCGCCCCGAACACCCCGCGGTAGCTGTCGGTCATTGTCGAAGGTAGGGCCGACGGCGAATTAAACCCGTTGTCGGGGCGGCGCGCCGGCCCTGCGTCGGCGTCACGGACGTGACATTTTATACGTCGGGGCCGGGAGCATCACGCGTGGGTCTATACGACGCGTATCTCGCGATTCGCCACCGCCTCCACGAGGGGAGTTCACCTGAGCACATCGCGCTCGTGCTCACCGAACGGGATCTCCTCGCCGACGGGGCGTTCGACACGCTGACGTCGGCGCTCCGGTGGGCGCTGGAGTACGGTGCGACGCGCGTCACCGTTTCGGTCTCTGTTCTCGACGCCTCTGTCGTCTCGACACTCACGCGCGAACTCCGACGACTCGACACGCCGGCGCCGACAGTGGTCCGTGGCCCGAACGACGTGTCGCCCCCCGACGAGTCGGCCGACGCCGAGGATCGGACCTCGCTCGACGACCGCACCTCGCCCGACGCCCCCATCCGGATCATCGTCGGTCTCGGCGGCAAAGCGGAGTTCGCAACCGCGGTTCGCGAGCTCGCGATCGATGTCGACGCCGGTCGACTTGACCCCCGCGCCATCGACGCGACCGACATCACGGATCGGCTCGTGTTCCCCGAAGAGCCCGACCTCGTGATCAAGACGGGCGCCGAACGGCTCTCCGACTTCGCCATCTGGCAGTCGGTGTACGCCGAGCTCTACTTCACCGACGTGAACTGGCGCGACTTCAGGAAACGGGACTACCTCCGAGCAGTGCTGGATTTTCAAGACCGGCAGCGCCGGTTCGGTCGGTAAGAGCCGATACGCCGGCACTCGCTGGCCGTCTGTGATTCCCTCTCCTCTCCCCCCTGCGACCGAGCGGGCCGCTACCAGACGAACGAGAACAGCACCCAGAACGTTCCGAGGGCGCCGACCGTCGAGAGGATCGGGACGACGTTCTGCATCAGGACCACGCGCGCGCTGGTTCCCGGATTGAACAGGTCGGCAGCGGAGGGGATGTCCGCCGGGTCGCCTTTCCCGATCTCGGGCATCTCGTCGGCTTTGAGCGCGCCGACCGACACGTTCGGCTCCTTCTCGCCGCTGATTCCCTGCTTGACCGTGAGGGTCCGGGTCGCGCGACCCCACCCGAGTCCGACGATCGACATCGTCGCGATGATCACGAACGAGGCCGGAATCCCGACGGCCGACAGGCTGATCACGATCCCCGACGAGACCACGGCGACGACGATCGCCGCGGTGAGCGGCAGTTCGGTGATGTCGTTCCCGAGCGTGTCCAGCGTTCGGCGGGCGATGGTGAACGCACCGATGGCGACCGCGGCGCTCCCGAGGAGGATCATCGGCGTCATCTCCACGCCATCGAGCGCGACGAGCGGCGCGATCGCGTTCGCGATGTTCGACGTACCGGACGAGAAGGCCATCAGACAGCCGATGGCGATGACGACGACGCCGCCGAACAGCTCTCGGCCGGTGGTGTTCGGCCCCGCGGTCGGCTTGGGGATGCGCCCGGAGCGGTCGATCTCGAACAGCGCGCCGTCGGTGCTCTCTATCGCCACCCAGCGGTCGATCGCGGGGTAGAAGTACCGCCCAACGACGCCGGAGACCCAGAAACCGATGATCGGCGCGACGACCCACCAGATGGCGATTTCGCCCATCACGGCCCGGTCGAGGGTGCCCGTCGCCAGCCCGAGTCCGGCGATCGCGCCCACGGCCGTCATCGATGTCGACGCCGGCACGCCCGCGTAGTTCCCGACGAACAGCGCGCCGCCGATGAAAAACAGCACGATGATGCTCGTCTCGAGGGTGAACACGTTCGCGCCGGTGATGAGATCTTCTCCCAGAGTCGTCACGACGCGCTGCCCGAGCGTGATCGCCCCGATGAAAAAGAAGATCGACATCAGCGCTGCGGCGCCCGCCTTCGAGATCACCTTGGCGCCGACTGCCGGTCCGAACGCCGGCCCGGTCGTCGCACCGCCGATGTTGTACCCGACGAACGCTGCGACCACGAATCCGACGAGAAGAAGGACTTCAACCATATCTGAAACAAACAGGACACGCAGGGTTAAACGAACAGGTTCCGGTCCGCCGGCAGCGGAGCCGTATTTAAAGGCGAATGACGCTGTGATCGTTGAGAGCATACCGGACCCCTCCCACCTGTCTCAGTCGTCGCTGCGTCTTTCTGCGCTCGAATCACTCGATGATTTCTCTCACTACGTTGGAGAAATGCACCGGCCGAGACTCCACGCGAGCACAGCGAGCGGGGAGGCAGGCCGGGGTGCGACTGTAAGGAGCTTACTGAACGAAGTGAAGTAAGCGTCGACTGACGGAGTCAGTCGGAAGTGCACCGGCCGAGATTTGAACTAGGGAAAGACAGTCCTGCTCGCTCACTCCGTTCGCTGCGCGGGCTGCGTCTTTCTGAGTTCAAATCATTCGGTGATTTCTCTCACTACGTTCGAGAAATGCACCGGCCGAGATTTGAACTCGGGTTGCAACCATGGCAAGGTTGCGTGATACCACTACACTACCGGTGCGTGCTTCGCATCTCCACGTTGGACCGAGGCTCACTTAAATCTGTCACATTCGGCTGACGGTGGCGCCGCCCGGCGCCTGCGCCGCGACGGATGTCCCCGCGTCGTCGCTGCCACGGTACCGGGACAAGCACGACGGTCACCGCTCGCGCTGCGCTGCGATCTCGTCTGCGTGCGCCCGGACGAGATCGCCGAACGCGGCTGCCTCCGCGTCTTCTTGCCGCTCGTCGTCGCGACGGTCCCGCACCCGACGTTTGATCGCGCGGAGGGCGTCCGGCTTCCCGCCTGCAATCTCGTCGGCGACCGCCCGCGGGTCGTTGACGATCCGCGAGACGAGTCCGGTCCGCAGCGCCGCCTCGGCGTCGAGCACGCGTCCCGAGAGCGCGAACTCGAGGGCATCGCCTTCGCCCATCACTCGCGGCAGCCGGACGGTCCCGCCCCACGCGCCGAACAGCCCGAACGCCACAGCTGGCTCCGCGAACGTCGCCGCGGGCGTGGCGACCCTCACGTCGGCAGCCAGCGCGATCTCGACCCCGCCGCCGCGGGCCGCGCCATCGACGCCGCAGACGACGACGGTGTCACTCTCGACGATCGCAGCGGTTGTTCGCTGTCCCGCCCGGGCGAACGCCTCCGGATCGTCAAGGGTGGCGACGACGTCGAGGTCGGCACCGGCACAGAAGGCGTCGCCAGCCCCCCGGAGGTAGGTGACCGGCTGTTTGGCGCCGTCGACGGCGGTACGGAGCGCGTTCAGATCGTCCGGTTTCAGGGCGTTTCGGCGCTCCGGCCGATCGATCGTGACGGTACGGACGGTCTCCTCGTCTCGGGTGCGGATCACGTCCGTGGATCCCGTTCGTTTCCAAAGGTCTTTGCCCCTCCCTCGCATATCTGACGCCAATGGACGATGCCGCGCGAGCGCGCGACGCAGCCCGCGAGGCGCTCGCGGACGTCGAGCCCGAACAACTGCGTGAGACCCTCGAAAACCGGATCCTTGATGCCGCCGTCACGCCCGGCGTACTGGCGCTTGTTACCGCCCGTGCGCTCGACCCCAATATCGACCCCACGGAGGTAGTCGAGCGGGCGGCCGGCGTCCAACTCATCTACGAGGGACTCCGGCTCACCCGCTCGGTGGCCCACGCCGAGCCCTGGGTAACCGCGGCCACCACGGAGTCCGATATCGAGGCCGACATGGACGTGCTCACCGCCGATGTGCTCGTCTCTCGCGGCTTCTCACTGCTCGCGTGCACCGACGCGGCGGCCGCCGCCGTCGAAGTGGTTCGCAGTTTCGGTCGGGACCAGACGCTCCGCGACAGAGCCGATCCGGCGCCGGCGACCGCGCTCGACCGGAACCTGGAGATCGACGCCCTCGAACTCGCGGTCGTCGTCGGGACGACCGCCGTCGGCGGCGACCCGCCCGAGGAGCTGCTGGCGTACGCCCGCGATCTGGCGGCCGAGTACGACGGCGAGTTCCCGCCGTCGGGTCGCGCGCTCCCCGATGCGACGGCCGACCGGATCGCCGACATTTCCGACCGAGCTGTCAGCGCGGCGGATCGGTGACCGCGACCGACCGATGGCGACGACTTCCCCGCGTGTGTCCCCATGACGAGACGCCCCGGGATCGAAACCCATAAAGTCAGCTCTGGTCAACGAAGAGTTGCGTGCCTGGGTAGCTTAGCGGTAAAGCGCGTCCTTGGTAAGGACGAGACCCGGGGTTCAAATCCCCGCCTAGGCTTTCTGCGTTTCCCGTCTGTCTTCCCGCAAGCGATAGCTTGTTGTCTGTCGACATTTCTTGGCCGGGCGTCTGGTGGCGTCGCCCGTAATCTGACAGTCATTAATGATCTTTTACACCGTAATATTTGCCAGCTTGACGAGAGGATTACGGATGTTTTTGGATATTGTCGCGTTATTGGTTGCAGTATGTGTGAAAACCTGCCCAAAATCTGACGCCCGAATCTTTCGTAACTTATTATAGTGATTGGTTGTTGTTTGTGGTATGCCAAGTCGGCACGAAGAGTCCGGTGATAGCCGGACGATCAATCGACGTAATGTTCTCACCACGATCGGGGCGGCCGGTGCTGTCGGCCTCGCCGGCTGCGGTGATCAGTCGGGCTCCGGTGACGGAGGGAGCGGCGACGGAAGCAGCGACGACGGAAGCGGCGGCGACGGGCTGTTCCCCCTCCAGGTGCAGCTCGAAGTGAACGCGGACAACAGCGACCGCGTGCAGATGGTCGAACTCATCGCCGAATCGATGGAACAGACCGAGTACTTCGAGACCCAGATCGAGACGTACGAGTGGAACACGTACGTGGGCCGCGTCCTCGACCCCGAGTACCAGAACAACGGCTACGTCCCTTGTATCGGGCTGTCCGGCACGTTCAACCCGGAGAGCTTCTGTAACGCCCTCCACCACTCGGACAACGTCGGCGCGTGCTGTAACCTCAACGGGATCAACGACTCCGAACTGGACGAGCTGATGGACTCCGCACGGTACGGCCAAGAGGTCGCTCAAGACAACGCGCTCCGCGCCGAGCGGTACGACGAGGTCTGGAACTACCTCGCCGAGGAGCGCTACAGCTCGATCACGCACTTCGATCTGGCGACCTCCGTCTCCAACACGGACGTGCACGGCTTCGAGATGTGGCCGTTCCAGGAGGGCATGTACAGCTACAACATGTTCGCGCCGCAGGACGAGCAGATCATGTGGATCGACCGCGACACCGCCGCGGGCGACTCCGAGCTGTCCGACCTCGTCGAGGGCGGCACCCTGTCTATCGCGGTGGGTGCGAACATCGAGTCGTTCGATCCGCCACACAGCAGCGACACGACGTCGACGCTGGCACAGAACTTCCTCTTCGAGGGGCTCGTCGCGAACGACACCGAGGGCAACATCTACCCGTGGCTCGCGGAGAGCTACGAGCTGCTCGACACGACCGGCATCGACCGGACCGCCTACGCGGACTACATGAGCACGGTCGGTACGACCGAGGACGGTATCGTCGACACCGACGAGCAGATCATCGTCCAGCATCCCGAGGACAACCCGGCCGAGGACGACGAGGTCCGCGTGCTGCTCCCCGACGACGCCGTCGAGGCGGCCGAGGACGGCACCTACGGGATGCACTACCGCTACTCCCTCCAGGAGGGCGTCGAGTTCCACAACGGCGACGAGATGACCGCCGAGGACGTCGTCGCCACCTACGAATACTACGAGAACTCGCAGCTGGCGCCCCAGACATTCGACTCGGTGCTGACCGCCGTCGAGGTCGACGAGTACACGGTCGACGTGTACGCGCAGATCGCGGACGCCGAGGCGGAGCGCGAGCTCCCAGGAATCCTCGTGCTCAACGCGAACCAGCTCGCCGAGATCGAGAAGGGGAGCCTCGACCCGCGCGAGGACAACGTCCCCATCGGGACCGGCCCCTACGAGTTCGCCGAGTTCGAAGACGAGCAGTACTACGAAGTCACGAAGTCCGACAGCTACTGGGTCGAACAGCAGGGCGTCGCCGAGGCGTTCAGCTGGTTCGACGGCTCCGACGCGTTCCCCGACGGCCCGGTCATCGACGGGTTCGAAGTCGAGATCGTGCCGGACGACTCCACCCGGTCCGGTGCGCTCCAGAACGGCGAGATCGACTCCACGTACGGGCTCAACTCGTCGACGCTCGACGACTTCGACTCCTCCGAGGACTACCTCGTCTACGGCGTCGAGACGGGCGGCTACGAGTACATCCAGTACCCCGTCAACGTCGAGCCGTTCGACGACCCGCGTCTCCGCCAAGCGATCAATCACCTGATCCCGCGTCAGGCGATCGTCGAGAACGTCCTGAACGGCTACGGCCGTCCCGCGTGGACGGACCTCCCCGAGCTCGCACAGGGGAGCGGAACGGCGGACTACGACGCGTTAGAAGACGAAATTCGGCCTACCAACGAGTACGACCCCGAGCGCGCGGCGGAGCTGCTCGAAGAGATCGCTGCGGAAAACTGACTCGCCGCCGCGCTCGACACCTCGGTTCCGTTTCGAAACGACCGACAACCGCACCCATCTACTGACAAATGACCCTCTCACGGTGACCAAGCGACGATGAGCCTCCAACGTTTCATCCTGAAACGCGCAGTATCAGTGATCCCGATCATGTTCGGCGTCTCGGTGATCACCTTCGGACTGTTCCACCTCACGCCCGGCGACCCGGTGACGCAGCTGGTCGCGCTGAACCCGGACGTGAGCGCGGCCGAGGAGGCCGCCCTCCGCGAGCGGTGGGGCCTCTCCGGCCCCGTCTGGGAGCAGTATCTCACGTGGATCTCGAACGTGTTGGTCGGCGACTTCGGCCAAGAGCTCCGAACCGGCCGCGAGGTGTCCGCCATCGTGTGGCGACGCCTCCCCGAGACGATCGCGCTCGGCCTCTTCGGCTGGGCGTTCGCGCTCGTGATCGCCATCCCGGCCGGGATCTACGCCGCGGTTAACAAGGACCAGCTCGGCGACACCGTCAGCCGCTTTGTCGCGCTGTCGGGGATCTCGATTCCGAACTTCTGGCTCGGCCTCATGTTGATCCTGATCTTCTCTTTGTACCTCGGGCTGTTCCCCGTGTTACCGCCGTCGAGACAGCCGCTGTACCACCCGGACATGCTGTGGTACCTGATACTGCCGGGTATCACGATCGGCACCGCGTCCGCGGCGAGCATCATGCGCGTGATGCGGACGTCGATGACCGAGGAGCTGAACAAGGAGTACGTCACGGCGGCCCGCGCGAAGGGTCTCCCCGAGCGAACGGTGATCTTGAAACACGTGCTCCGCAACTCGCTCATCTCGGTGGTCACGCTGGCGGCGACGCTCACGGCGTCCATCGTCGCGGGCTCGGTCGTCGTCGAGGTCGTCTTCAACTGGCCGGGGCTTGGCCGGGAGTTCATCAACGCGATCAACCAACGCGAGATCAACGTGGTGATGGCTATCACGCTGTTCACCGGCTTCTTCGTCATTCTCGCGAACCTCGTCGCGGACATCGTGTACGCGGCGCTCGATCCGAGGATCAGATATGACTGAGAAACGACAGACACACGACGAGCGCGGTCGGATCCGGGTCACCGGATTCGACTCCGACCGCGTCACGGAGCGGGATCCCCTCTCCGACTGGACGGACGGAACGAGCGGCGAGACGGTCGGTCGCTGGCGGCGCGGCCTCCAGCGGTTCAAACGAAACCGATCGGCGATGGGCGCGCTGGTCATCGTCGTGCTGATGGCGCTTGCCGCGACGTTTGCCCGGCCGATAACGGTGCTCGGCGTCGTCGTCCAGCCATTCTCGCTGGCACCGTACGACCCGACCACGATCCTGTATCTCCAGGATCCAGCCGTGAACACGTACGACCCGCCCTCGTGGAACTACCCCATGGGGGTCGACGGCTCCGGCCGCGACCTGTTCTCTCGGATCCTCGTAGGCGGTCGGTACAGCCTCTCCATCGGCTTCATCGTCGTCGGATTGACCGCGTCGGTCGGGCTGATCTACGGCGCGGTCTCCGGGTACTATGGCGGCAACGTCGACGAGCTGATGATGCGGATCGTCGACACGATCTTTGCGTTCCCGGGGCTCATCCTGGCGCTCATCATCGTCGCCATTCTCGGCGGCGGCTACTGGCAGCTCGTGTTGGCGTTCAGCCTCTTCGGCTGGGCCGGCTACGGTCGGCTCGTCCGCGGTGAGGTGTTGAAAATCAAGGAGAACGAGTACGTCATGGCGGCGAAAGCGCTCGGCGCGCGTGACCGCTCCGTCGTCTTCAGACACATCGCGCCCAACGCGATGCCGCCGCTCATCGTGCTGGCGTCGCTCAACATCGGGAGCGTCGTGATCGGTGTCGCCGCGCTCGGCTTCCTGGGACTCGGGATGGACCCGAGCACGGCCGAGTGGGGGACCATGCTCGACGCGACGCGAGAGACCCTGATTCAGGGTCCCGACGGGCAGATCCCGTGGTGGGCGACGGTGTTCCCCGGTGCGGCGATCTTCACATTCGTGATGTCGATGAACATGATCGGTGACGGAATCAACGACGCGTTGGACGCACAACAGACCGGCGTCGGCCGCGGGGGTGAAGACTGATGGCCCCGCTGCTCGAAGTGAAGGACCTCACGGTCCGGTTTTACACGCAGGAGGGCGTCGTCACCGCCGTCGACGGCCTCTCGTACCGGATCGAGAGCGGGGAGAAGTTCGGCGTGGTCGGCGAGAGCGGTGCGGGCAAAAGCGTCACCGCGCTCTCCGTGCTTCGGCTCATCGACAGCCCCGGACAGATAGAGAGCGGCGAGATCCTGTTCAAAGGTGAGGACCTCCTGGAGATGTCCGAATCGGAGATCCGGTCGATCCGCGGCAACGAGATCGCGATGATCTTCCAGGACGCACAGACCGCGTTGAACCCGGTGTACTCCGTGGGCGGCCAGATCGCCGAGGCGATCGAACACCACCTCGATTACACTCCCGAAGAGGCGCGCGATCGGACCATCCAACTGCTCGACCGCGTCGGGATTCCCGAGGCAGAAGCACGGTTCTCGGACTACCCGCACGAGTTCTCCGGCGGGATGCAACAGCGGGCGATCATCGCGATGGCGCTGTCGTGTGACCCCGATCTCATCGTCGCCGACGAGCCAACGACCGCGCTCGACGTGACGATCGAAGCGCAGATCCTCGACGAGCTGCGCGAACTCGCCGACGAGTTCGACACCGCCATCCAGCTCATCACCCACGACCTCGGCGTCATCGCGGAGGTGTGCGACCGCGTCATGGTGATGTACGCCGGCAAGCCGGTGGAGAAGGCGTCGGTCGAAGAGCTGTACTACGACCCGAAACACCCGTACACGGTCGGGTTGATGAGCTCGATCCCGCGGGTCGGCGACGGTCGCGACCGACTCCAGACCATCCCCGGCACGATGCCGGACCTCGTCGAGCTACCTTCCGGCTGTAGCTTCCACCCGCGGTGTCCGTTCGCCGAGGAGCAGTGCACCCGGACCGAACCACCCCTCACCGATGTCGAGACCGGTCGCGAGGCGACGCTCGACACCGAGCACGCCGCGGCCTGCATCGAGTACACTGAGGGGCTCTCACAGGGGCTCACCTACTCCGTCGAGGTCGACGGGGCGGCGGACGAAGCTGTCTCGCAGTACGTGGAGGGCGATTCCCGTGAGTGACGCCGAACCGATCCTCCGCGTCGATGGCTTAGAGAAGTACTACGACTCGACGGGCGGGTTCATCGACAAGCTGCTCGGCCGGTCGCAGTGGGTGAAGGCGGTCGACGGCGTCGACCTCGAACTGTACGAGGGCGAGACGCTCGGCGTCGTCGGCGAGTCCGGCTGCGGCAAGACGACGCTCGGTCGGAGCATGCTCCGGCTGATCGAGCCGACCGGCGGCTCCGTCTACTACAAGGGGCAAGACCTCACCGAACTGTCGAGCTCCGAGCTGCGCAACCTCCGGAAGGATATCCAGTACATCTTCCAAGACCCCTTCTCCAGTCTGAACCCGCGGCTGACCGTCGGCGACATCATCGGCGAGCCGCTCGACATCCACGACATCGCGTCCGGCGACGACCGGACCGAGCGGATCTACGAACTGCTCGAAACGGTCGGGCTGAACCCGAGCCACGCCAACCGCTACCCGCACGAGTTCTCGGGCGGGCAGCGCCAGCGGATCGGAATCGCCCGCGCGCTGGCGGTCAACCCCGAGGTGATCGTCTGTGACGAGCCGGTCTCGGCGCTCGACGTGAGCGTGCAGGCGCAGATCCTCAATCTATTGGAAGATTTACAGGAAGAGTTCGGTCTCTCGTACGTGTTCATCGCGCACGACCTCAGCGTCGTCGAGCACATCTCCGACCGCATCGCCGTGATGTACCTCGGCGAGATCGCCGAGGTCGGTCCCACGCGAGACGTGTTCGAGCCGCCTTCGCACCCGTACACGGAGGCGTTACTCTCGGCGATCCCCGAGCCCGACCCGCTGTGGGAGAGCGAGCAGATATTCCTGTCCGGGACCGTCCCCTCGCCGCTCGATCCGCCCTCGGGTTGCCGGTTCCACACGCGCTGTCCGAAGGTGATCCGCGACGGCGACTACGACCTCTCACAGGACGTCTGGCGCGCGGTCATGGACTTCAAGCTCCGAGCGCGGCAGGCGGAGTCGGTCGAGTCGGTGACCGCGGAGCTGACGGACGACGTCTCCGGCTCGCGTGCAGACCCCGAGACGGCGTCGCGCGAGGTGTTCGGCCGGATGGTCCGCAAAGAGTTCGACCTGCCGGCGGAGCTGTCCGACGCCGCCGCCGAAGCCGCCGTCCGCGAGGCGATAGACACGCTCCACGACGGACGGATCGCGGCGGCGTCGACGCTGCTCGAAGACGCGTTCACCACGCCCTGCGCTGAAATCCACCCGACCGGCTACAACGCGGGCGCCGATCACCAGATCGCGTGTCTCCGCTACGACGATCGGTTCGACGAAACGACGGAGACGTTCGACGTGGCGGGCTCCGCGGCCGTCGGCAATGGTGCTGGTGCCGATTCCGGTGCCGGTGCCGACGGTGACCGCGGCCACGCGGACGACTGAGCCGAGACCGGCGCGTTGACCGACGATTCACGAACGGGGCGAGCCCGACTGCCCGCCGCAACCCTTTCTTTCCGTCTTCCCCTAGGGTCGTCGATGCGTCGGATCTACGAGTCGGATGCGCTCCACCGCGACGACGACGAGACGCACGTCCCGAACGAGCGGCGTCGCGACACGAAGCTCCAGGCCATGCGCTCGGTCCCGTCGTCGACACTGAGTGACCTGTTGGTGCCGCGTCGGCTCCGCCACCGGTTCGTCACCGTCGACGTGGACACGCCGGAGTCGGAGTACGCGGTCGGCGACCCGATCCCGTTCGTGGTGACGATCCGCAACCGGATGCCGTTCCCGGTGTCGATCCCGACGGTCTCGCCGCTGCTGTGGGAGTGGACGGTCGACGGCAACATCGAGGCCTCCGAGGTGCCGCTGCGGGACCCCCCGGAGGAGGCGGGGAGCTTCGCGTTCGACCGCGGCGAACGCAAGGAGTTCCGAAAACGCTGGGACCAGTTGGTTCGCGTCTCCGACAGCGAGTGGACACCGGCCGCGCCCGGCACGCACACGATCGGCGCCGCGATCAACACCCCGGACGCCGAGCGAAACGGACTCTCCGCGGAGACGACCGTCGAGATCGTTCGGTGACCGTCGCTGCGATCAATCCGTCAGAAAAACTCGTTACGTCTCGCTACGTCCCGCTGCATCTCGCTACGTCCCGCTGCGTCCCTCTGCGTCCCGCTACGGCGTAATCCCCGTGTCTTCTCCGGGTGTAGCGATCTCCTTCGGGTCGAGTTCGAGGATGTGTTCGCCGCAGTCGACACACCGGATCGCGACGACCTCGTGGGCGAGGCAGCACGATTCCACGGTGTCAGCTGTGGCGGCGACCTCGCCGCCGCACACGGGACACGACGTGTGGAACGATCGGAGCGATTGAAGGATCGAGAGCCGCTGTTCGGCGGGGACCTCCAGCCAGCGGTCGGTGCGTTCTTCGAGCGCGAGGTGCGAGGCGATATCGGAGAGGAACGCGCCGTCGCCCGGCCACTTGCGGACTCGTCGGAGGACCGTCACCGCGGGGTACGGTCGGTCGTCGATCGAGACCTCGTTCGACTCGACGCCGAACATCGTCGCGAGCGTCTCAACGTCGACATCGCGGCGTTCGAGCGACGAGACGTGCGAGGCGACTCGCTCCGCGAACGTCTCCTCGAACGCCAGTTCCTCGGTCCCGTCCGTCTCCTCGACGACGCCGATTTCGAGGAGGAACTCGACGGGTTCAACTGCATTCTCGCGCTGGTCGCGGATCCGTTTGACCGTCTCGAACTCCGGATCGTCAGCGCTGGCGTGATCGTTCTCTGCGTCGTCGAGGTCGTCCGGCTCACCCGCACCGGCGCCGCGACCCGTCACGACCCGATCGGGCTCGTCACCTGTCACCGCCGCCGTCTCGTCGGTGACGGTCACGGGGCCGCCGCCTTCCCAGCCCTCGCGCGGGCCGTCGGGCGCCTTCCCGAACATCGCAAGCACCTCCTCGGGGAGGTACCGCTTCGTTAGCTCCGGCGTCCCGGGGACGAGGTAACCGCGGAAGTAGATGCTCGCCATCGATCCGACGAAGACGGCGAGCGCGACAATCGGTCCCAGCGCCGCCGAAACGACCGTCAGCACCACCGCGAGTGCGACGTTGATCGCGGTACACGGCACACAGCGGTTCTCGCCCGTGTACTCCGGCTCGCAGAACGCGTCGAGCAACGACGAATCGCGGGATCCCATACCGCGGCATACGGTCGAAGCGGTAAAAACGGACGGCATCCGGCGACCGTCGAGCCGAGTTCGCGGACGCGGCGCGGCCGCAAGGCGAATACGGCTGGCGGTCGACGGATCGGGTATGACGTTCGGCGACCTCTTCGAGCGGGCTGCTCGGTACGACGCGGATGAGGACGCGGTGCGTGCGACGCTCGCCGACCGGCGCTCGGACGACGACGGCGAGATGAACGCCCGTGGTGAGGCGAACGACGGGACGAACGGCGGGGAGACGACAGGCGACGCCTCGTCGTCCGATCGCGACCCCAGTCCGGCGCGGGTGGTGGCCGACGCCGACGTGCTCGCCGCGGACCTCCTCGTCGGCGGGCCGGCCAGGGACGCGCTCGACGCGCTGCGCTCGCACTCGTGGACGACGCTCGTCGCCAGCGATCCGCTCCTCGACGACGCCGAGGCGGTGATCGCGTCGCTCGCGGATGCCGCACTGGCGGCCGACTGGCGGACGGCGATCGAGGCGTGGCGGGTCCCGGTCGCACAGCCCGCGGGCGACCACCCGGCGCTGGCGTCGGCGTACCGCGGCGCCGCCATGCAGGTCGTGAGCCTCGACCCGTCGTTCACCGGCCCGCGGGCCGCGGCCGGACTGCGGGACCGACTGCCCGTGAGCGTCCGCGAACCGCGGGCGTTCGCGGCCGTGTTCTCGCCCGCGAAGCTCTATCCGGAAGCCGTCGGCGGCGAGTACCCCGGCCCGGACCGCGATCCGCGCTCGATGGCCCCGACCCGTTCCGACGGGGACCAGCACGGATAAACCGCCGCCGGCCCGACCGAGGGTAATGACCGATCCGGATGCGGGCTCCACGAGCGGCCCGTCCGCCGACGGCGACGCGACCGCCGACACCGCCGACGGCGACACCCCCACTACCCCCACCGGCGGCGACGCGCCCGAACTCCCGACCGACCTCGACGCGGTTCGCGACGCGCTGGTCGGCTGGTACGAGGCGGACCACCGCGACTTCCCGTGGCGACGCACCGCCGACCCCTACGAGATTCTCGTCAGCGAGGTGATGAGCCAGCAGACCCAACTCGACCGAGTCGTTCCCGCGTGGGAGGACTTCCTCGACGAGTGGCCGACGACGGCGGCCCTGGCGGCCGCCGATCGCGGCGACGTGGTCGCATTCTGGTCCGGCCACTCGCTCGGCTACAACAACCGCGCGAAGTATCTTCACGAAGCCGCCGGGCAGGTCGAAGCCGAGTACGACGGCGTGTTTCCCGAGTCGCCCGACGAGCTGCAGGCGCTGATGGGCGTCGGCCCGTACACCGCGAACGCGGTGGCGTCGTTCGCGTTCAACAACGGCGACGCCGTCGTCGACACCAACGTGAAGCGCGTGCTCCACCGCGCGTTTGCGGTCCCGGACGACGATTCGACGTTCGAACGGGTCGCGTCGCGCGTGATGCCCGACGGCGAATCCCGCGTCTGGAACAACGCGATCATGGAGTTGGGCGGCGTCGCCTGCGGGACGACGCCGCGTTGTGACGAGGAAGGCTGCCCGTGGCGCGAGTGGTGTCACGCCTACCGGACCGGCGACTTCACCGCGCCCGACGTGCCCACACAGCCGAGCTTCGAGGGAAGTCGCCGCCAGTTCCGTGGACGCGTGGTCCGACTTCTCGGCGAATACGACGCGCTTCCGCTCGACGAACTCGGCCCGCGGATCCGGGTCGACTACGCGACCGACGGTGAGTACGGGCGGGAGTGGCTCCGTGGACTCGTCGACGACCTCGCAGATGACGGGTTGGTTGCGGTCGATGATGAGGCGGCGAACGACGGTCCCTTCGTGTCGCTTCGGCGGTGAACCGTCACCCGTTTATCGCAGGAGTTGGAAGAGTGGAGCATGAACGAGACCGTCGATTCAGACCTTTACACGCGGACGAAGGCGCTTCTGGAGCCAGGAGAGATCGAACTCCTCGGGTGTATCGTCCACACGACCCTCGGCGGTCAGGAGGACCTGGAGATGCACGAACTCACGGTCGACGCCAACGAGGTCATCGCCGACCACGCGGGCAAAGGCGAGACGTACATCGAGGCCGGCAACGACTCCACCGACTTCTCGTCGAACCAGTTTCAGGGACTCACTCTCGACGACGAGGCGTTCGTCTGGGAGTGCCAGCAGCTCCTCCGGAACGGCACCTTCGATCTGGTCTTCTACTACGAGGCCGGCGTCGACCAGGACGCGCTCGCGGCCGATCTCGAAGCCCTCGACGGCGTCGACCGCGTGACGCAGGTCCCGTGAGGACGATGCATTCCGAACGAGCTTCACGGCCGTGACCGACCCCGTCCTCATCCCCGGCGGCCGCGACGTGCGCGGCACCCTGGACACCGCCGCGAGCGACGGCTCCCGGGCCGACGCGGTCGTCGTCGCTTGTCCGCCGCACCCGCAACAGCGCGGCCATCGCGGCGACGAGCGGCTCACCGCCGTCAGCGACGCGCTCACCGCGCGCGGGATCGACTGTCTCCGGTTCGATTACGGCGACTGGGACGAGGGGTACGGCGAGAGCACCGACGCCGACGAGGCCGTCGGCTGGGCGAGCGAGCGCTACGACCGCGTGGGGCTGTTCGGCTTCTCATTCGGCGCCACGGTCGCGCTCGTGACGGCCGCGTCCCGTCCCGACCTCGCGGGCGTCTGCGCGCTCGCGCCGACCACCCGCCTCAACCCCGATGTCGATGCGGTCGCCGCCCTCGACGACCTCGTCGCGCTCGGCGTCCCGGTCCAGATCGTCTACGGGACCCGCGACTCGACGGCCGATTGGGAGCCCGTGGTGGAGCGGGCGACGGAGAACGGGATCGAGACGGTCGCCTTCGAATCGGACCACTTCTTCGTCGGGCGATCGGTCGACGTCGCTGAGGCGGTCGCCGAGTTTCTGGCGGCGCGCTTACGGGACGCCGCGTGAGTCGGTCGGATCGACCCGTTCCACCGCGCTCACCGCAGGCCGTCGATCAGCTCTGCGGCCATCCGCTCGCCGCGAGCGGGGTCGTATCCCTCTCGTCGGAGGTGTTCGCGGGGGGCGACGTACGGATTCCGCTCCCAGTGTGCCCACACCTCCGTTCCGCCGTCGGGAGCCGGGAACAGCCGAACGTGGACCTGCCAGTCGCCGGTGATGCCGTCGGGACGGTGGACGTAGCTGCCAACTTCGTGGACCAGTTCGTCGCCTCGGTTGTACGCATGGAAATAGGCGCGGAACAGCTCTGAGAACCCCGCGTCGGGGAGCCGCGCCCGCGTCTCGGCCGGGGTCGCGCTGAGCCGTCCGGCGTACTCGTCAGTCGGCGGCGGAAGGACTCGGACGTGATCGGGGACGCCTTCGTCGGGGAGCCGAGCGAGAAGCCGACCAGAAGCGAGTCGGAGCCGCCAGAATCCGGTGATTCGGACGAGGAGGAACACGAGGGACAGCGCGACGAGGAGCTGCCGACCAGCCATCTGGTCAGTTGTACCCGCGCCAGCGGCGGCCGCACTCCTTGCACTTGAAGAACCGCGTCGGCGGCTCGTCCGCGGCGCCGGTCTGTTTGATCGTGTACCACGCCTCGCCGTGGCCGCACTCCTCACAGACGACGTCGGTCGCGGTGGGTTTCCCCTCGAAGTTCGCACCCTCTTCGGTTTCGATCACCTCGCTGTCGGTCTGTTCGGTCGTCGACTCGAACTGCGCCGCGAGCGACTCGTTGCGCTCGGTGGTCGCACCACAGTCGTCGTTTTGACACACCATCTCTCCGTCGTGAGCGACCATCATCGAGCCGCAGTCGTCGCAGAACTGCATCTATCGATCGGTACGGTATCGAGCGGTTTAGCTCCGGTGACTGTGCGCCGACCGACGGTCGCGACGCGCGGTTCACTTATAAATCTCTGTCGCGCGGTGAGCACCCCTGACGCCCACGCCGCGACGGTTCGCGGGTTGGCGTCTCGCCTCCACCGCAGCCGCACCGCAGCCGCAACCACACCTCACGCCTCCCCAGCCTCGTCGGGTCGGCGCTTATAAGCGCCGACCCGACTCCAGCGAGAATCACAGATTCTCTGGCAGCCGGCGCGTAGCGCCGGCGACCTCGCGCTCGGATTCGCGCCGCGTTGCGGCGCTCACCGGAGCGCGCCACCGCGGTCGCATTCTGTTTATAAATGACTGGTTCCCTCGCCGTCCGCTCGCACGCGCTCCAACGCGAGGTGGCCGACGATGCCGAGGACGAAGGCGACGCCGACGTTCGTCGCCAGCGCGATCCCGCCGATCGCGACGGAGAGCGCGACGTTCGACGAGTCGAGCGCGTTCCGCGCGAGCGAGACGGCGACGATCGCGAGGAGCGCGCCGAGCATCGCCACCGGAAACGCGGACAGGAGCGCCGGCGTCGCGAAGAGCGCGGCGATGAGGTACCCCGCGCCGAGGACGACGTTCGCCCCGCCGGTCCGCGCGCCGAAGGCGTGTTTGCCCGCGACGCCGTCACAGCCGTGACACATCGGAATCCCGCCGATCGGGACCGCGATCAGGTTCGTCACGCCCATGCTCGCCGACAGTTCGTCGGGCGTCACCTCGGCGTCGAGAAGGTCCGAAAACAGCAGCGAGGTCGCGAGCGCGGCGTTGCCGATCGTCATCGCGAGCTGGGCGAACACGCCGTCGAGAGTGCGCCGCGTGAGCGCGTCGCCGATCACGGGCGTCGGCGGCGCTCCCGGCCACTGCGCGGTCGGGACCCCGACGGTGAACAGCGCCAGCGCCACCCCGGCGGCTGCGACCGCGAGCGCGCTCGCCTTCCCGTGCCCGAGGGCGGCGGCGACCGCGGCGATCGCCACCCCCGCGAGCGCGAGCGTCGGATCGCCGAGCGCGAGATCGAGCCCCGTTTCGAGGAGGATCAACCCGACCGCGAACTGCACCCCGCGGATCACGGGCTCGCCGATCCAGCGTTCGACCCGCGCGAGCGTCCCCGAGAGGCCGATAACGAGCAGCAGGAAACCCAACACGAGCCCCGCCAGCGCCAGCTCGGCGTATGTCAGCGCCCCGGCGACGGCGAGCGCGGCGAGCGCCTTCATCGGCTCGACCGATATCGGGAGTCCGTATCGCACTCCCCAGACGATCTGGAAGACGCCGAACGCGACCAGCGCGTGGGGCAGCGACACGTCGGTCAGCAGCGCGAGAGCGACGACGAGGGGGATGACCGTAATCGAATCCCCTATCGCGCCGGTGAACGCGCCCGCGCCGAATTCGACGCTGCGCCGACCCGACCGATCCCACCTGTCCATCGATACCACGGTGTCTCGGTACTCGACACCCGACGCTCTTGAGCGTGTTCAGAAACCATCAACCAGTACGTCCGAAAACGGCCGTTATCGGAAATGGTTACGTCATTCGTCGGTGTCGAACGCGGGATCGGCGTCGAACCCCGCGTCGTCGTCCCTCACCATCGGGCAGTTCCGGACGCGGAACTCGTCGAATCCGACCGCCTCCACAATCGTCGTCCCCTCGTGACCACAGGCCACGTCCGGAGGGGCCGAAAAGTGCGGGCACTGCTGGCAATAGGCGCGCTTGTCGACGACGTGCTCGCTCCCGGTCGCGGCCCGATCGGCGGTCGTCGTCGGCCCCTGGTCGGTACCGGAGACACCGGATCCGACCGTCTCGCCGACACCGGCCGCGTCCTCGTCGAGCGCCTCCCAGACGCTCTCGCCGGTCGTCTCACCGACGTCCATCCGGTCGAAGGCGTCGTCGAGGGCGTCGTCGAGAGTGACGTCCTCGCCTCCGGCAGGCGCCGGTCCCAACTCGTCGAACGGGTCGTCCTCGTCGTCCGCTCCCGCCCCGAGATCGGCGAACTGGTCGCCGGCGTCGCGCTCGTCCACCTCCGCGAACAGGGGATCTTCGCCGGGTTCCCCCGACGCCCCGTCGTCGCTCGGTTCCGGACGCGCGTCGTCCGTCATCGGCTCCTCTCGTCGGCGTCGTTCCGGGCGGTCACGTCGCGTGAGTCGTCGTCTGCCGCCTCGTTGTCGGGCACGTCGCCGTCGAGGGGCGGCGCCGCTTCCGTGACCAGTCGAGACGTACCGAGGAAGCCCGGATTCGGCTCCAGTTCGGCGAACCGACGACCGCAGTGGGGACACTCCGGGGTCGTCAACAGTCCGAGGTTCACCGTCTCGCCGCACTCGGTGCAGTTCGCCTTGCGGACGCCGTGGCGGTTCGCGGCGGCCGTCAGCGCGTCGAGACGTTCCCGGTCGGCTCGGTCGCGCTCGGCCGCCTCCAACCGTCGCCGGACCCTGACGATCGCGCTCGCGACCCGCGAGAGTTTGTCGTCGACATCCTCGACGTCGATACCGCCCATCCGCGACTCCAGATCGTTCACCCGCGGCCCCAGATCGTCGAGTCCCTCCGTCCGGGATTCGACCCGCGCGAGCCGGTCGTCGATGTCGACGAGGTCGTCGATCGCCGCTTCGACCGACGCCTCGACCGTCGCCGCCGTCTCGGTCGCGTCGGTCGCGTCTGCTGCCGCTTGGGACGCGTCCGCCGCCGCTTGACTTGCATCCGCTGCCACCTCGTCGAGCCGTTCCGTCGTCTCCTCGTGGGTGTGATCGGCCGGCGCCTTCGACTCCACGTCGCGGTACAGCTCTACGAAGCGGTCGCGGAGGTCCGCGACCTTCTCGTCGACGTCGGCGTCGAGGTCGTCGAGGTCGCGTCTGATCGCCGCGACCTCCTTCGCGTCGGGGATGTCGATGTCCTCTGCCTCCGCGAGGGAGACGAGTGCCCGTTTCAGCAACTCCTCGCGGCCCACGCCGGTCTCGTCGACGGCGGCCTCGATCGCCTTCTCGGGCGGTCGGTCGGTCGGACCGAGGTCGCTCATCGCGGGTCCCCCGTCATCTAGGCGTCGTTTGTCGGGCAGGTTTAAGTAAGCTGTCGCGTCGTTCTCCGAATCGATACTCGGGGGCTCTGGGGCGCGTCATCGGATCTTCCGTACGTCGCTGATGTCGAACCCGCCCTCGTGGATCTCGGTCTCGAACCGGACGATGTTCTCCGCCTCCAGCCGCGAGAGCACGCCGCGGAACTCGCGGACGAACATCGTCCGCGCCCGTTGTGACCCCCCGCTCTCCCACGTGAACTGGAGCGTTCCGCCGGCGGCGTCCATCAGCGTCCCGAACTCCCGGTCAGAGATCGAGTCGGTGTTCACCAACACGAGGATGAGCCCGCCCCAGTCGTAGGCCGCCTTCTTCAATCCCTTCATCACCATCGCGACGTCGCTCCACTCGGTGTCGCCCGCCACCATCGACACGAGGTCCGTGACGGAGTCGATACAGACGAGGCTCCCCTCGGCGTGCGCGGACAGGTAGTCGCCGAACGCGGTGAGCACCTCCTCGTACTCGCCGCGGTCCCCGAGGTCGGCGATCGAGGCGGTCTCGTCTTCGTACCAGTCGCGCGGGACCGGGCTGAGCTGGAAGAACTCCGGCGAGAGATCGCGAAAGGAGATCTCCTCGACCGCCGCGTCGACGATCTCGTCGGCCATCGCGTACCCCATCTCGCGGGTGATCGCGTCGGTGTCGGCGGTGAACGAGACGTAGTGAACGCTTTCGGGGAGCGCGGCGTCGGCCGAGAGATCGCCGTAGTAGAGGTCGAACAGCTCTGGGTCGGCGCTCGCGAGGGCGTTCATCGCCGCGCTCGTGTAGCAGAACTCGCGGGCGCCGGCGCCGGACTCGCCCGCGAGCAACACCACGTTCCCCGGCGGCGCGCCGCCTTCGAGGATCGAGTCGAGGCGGGCGACGCCGAACGGAAGACTCGGCATACTCCGTATGGCGGCGGCGCTCGGCTTAGTGTTGTTGCTCGCCCGAGCGGTCGATCGAGGACCGTACCCTCGCTCCCCCATCGGCCGCCTCGACCACGGAGACGGACCCCTCGACGCCCGCCTCGTCGAGCGCGCGCTCGCCGGCCGCCGCGGCCGCCTCGGCGCGCGTCGCATCGGTGACGCCGTACACCGTCGGTCCCCACGACGACTGGCCGGCGCCGAACACGGACGCGGACTCCGACAGCGACGCCACCACGTCGCCGACGGGCGGTCGATAGACGCCGCCCTGCTCGTCGGCGTACCACGCGCCGTTGAGCCGGCCGATCTTCGCGACGGCCGCGCCGAAGCGCTCGGCGTTGCCCGTCGCGATCGACGGGAGCACGCGGCGGGTGACAATCCCGCCGATCCGGTCGGCGAGCCCCGGCTCCGCGCGCTCGACGGCGGTCCGCATCGCGTCGTCCTCGGCGGCCCCGTTCCGTCCCGGGTTCGCGTCGGGGCGCACGAGCAGGAACCGCCAGTCGTCGGGGACGGGGTGGCGCGCCGCCACCGGCGGAACGGTCCACGCGCCGTCGGCGGGCCGATCGGTCGTGAACCGCGCGGTCGGGTGCCCCGCGTCGAGGACGAATCCGCCGCCCTCGAACGTGGCGACGCCGACCCCCGATCGACCACCTCGACCGAGCGCCGGAGCGCGTTCGCGGACGCGGGCCGGGCGGTCGTGGGCGGCCGCGACGGCCGCGAGCGTCGCCGCGGCCAACTGCGTCCCGCTGCCGAGCCCGGCGTGGCGCGGAAGCGACTCACGGACGGTGATCCGAGCGCCGTCGACGCCGAGGAGGTCGACGGCGCTCGTCGCGTACCCGCGAACGTCGGCGGCGACGGAACGGTCGGGGCCGCCGTCGGAACCGGTGCCGGCACCGCCGCCGGAACCGTCGACCGCGACCGTCACCGCGCCCGCCCGTTCCGCGTCGACGACGACCCGGGGCTCGGCGAGCCCGATCCCGAGGGCGCCGTACAGTCGCTCGTGCGAGAGGCTCAGGTTACAGAATCCGAAGTGGAGCCGTCCCCCGGCGCTCGCGCGTGCCATGCTTACTCCTCGTTCGGGACGGACTCATAAAGGGCGGCCGACTGTGGCGGGAGTTGCCCCGGAACGCGGAGCGCGCCGACCGCGCCCGCCCCGCCGTCTTATTTATAAATAGCCGTTCTCGCTACTCGATTGGCTTATAAACCGCCGTCGACGGTGCGCCGCCGCCGACTCACTCCTGCCAGTCCGGGTTCGTCCGCGGCGGCGAGAAGATGTCGTAGCCGACGACCGGCTCATCGCCGTCATTGCGCGCGGCGTGCGGCTCGCCGCCCGGAATACTGTAGGTATCGCCCGGGCCAACCACGATATCCTCGCCGTCGACGACGAAGGTCGCGGTCCCCTCAGTTATCACGCCGACCTGCTCGTGCGGGTGGTCGTGCATCGGAACGTCCGCGTCCGGCTCGATAACGAACTCCTGTACGCTCATCTTCTCGCCGGCGGCGCCCTGCGTGAGGAAGACGTTCTCGACCGCCTCGACCGCCTCGACATCTGCGTCCGGAACTACGTCCATGGCGGAACCGGCACCGCGAGCGACTTAAACCGGCAGGATGGGGCAAGGGGCGAGGATCGTCACGGGAACGGGTGGTACGACTTGTCGAGCGCCGGCTCGAACCCCATCGATCGCGGCACGTCGCGAGCGCGGTCGCCGAAGAAGGGGTCGCCCGTAAACAGCGGCTGTGCGCCCGGGACGAGCACTCGGACCGCCTCGAAGCCGATCGCGGCGAGGTCTCGGGTCGTGAGCCGCGCGACGTAGGCGTCGAGCCCGACTGCTTCGACACGGTCGACGACGGCGTCAAGCTCCTCGGTGCCCGACAGCGTCGGCTCGCCGAGCGAGTCGGCGGGGACCGACGCGTCCGGGTCGAAGAACGCCCGTGTCTCGTCGGGGAACCCGGCGTGATACCCGATTGCGGCGCTCTCTCCGTCGGCCGCGTCCTCGCCCATCGACCGGAGCTCCGTCCAGTTCTGGAGCGCCTCCGCGAGCGCGCTCCGCGCGGCAGCGACCGGATCGAGGTCCGCGCCGGACCCCGCGGCGAACCGCGGCCACTCGCCGTCGCGGTGGACGGCGACGGCGACGACCGGCACGTCGATGTCGGTCGTGACCAGAAGCGGGGTCACCGAGAGCGACTCGGCGCGCGCGCGCTTCTCCAGTTCCGCGACGATCGGATCGTCGACCTCGATCCCCAGCGGGTCGGCGGTCGAGTACCAACTCGTCATCGTCGCGTCGCGTTCGATCGCCTCGTACAGCCCCGACAGCGCCGCTTCGGGGCCGGAGTTCCCCAGTCCGAGCCCCGTCGTGATCGCGGGGCGGTACCGGTTCTGCGGCGGCGGGAAGTGGACGAACTCGGCCGGGAGGCTCGCGGCGTCGCCGGTCGCGAGGTCCGCGCCCGTGACCCACGCGAGCCGGTCGTCCCGGTCGTACGCCGCCGCGCTCTCGGGACGGACGAACGCCGCCGGCGTCACCGGATTCGGGACGTTTGCGGCCGCGGCCCGAGTGAACGATGCCTCGAGGTAGATCCCGGCGGCGTACCGCTCTAACCCCTCGCCGAGCGCCTTCATGAATGCGCCGTCCCAGTCCGCGTCGACGCCGCCGCCGAACTCGGCGGCCCGCGCGTCGGAGAAGGGCGTCGTGTCCGCGGTCCGCGCGACGTAGTACGGCACCGGAAACGACTCCTGTTCGCCCACCTCGGAGAGCGCGCCGATCCGCGGGTCGACCGCCCGCTCGGCGCGTTCGATGGCGGCCGACAGCGACCGTTCTTCGTGGGCTCGCGGCAGCACGTCGTCGGGATCGGCTCCGCACCCGCACCCCTGCACCGGCAGGAGCGTTCGCTCGGGACCGGGAACCTCGACGACCGTATCGGCGACCGCGTCGCCCGCGAGGAGCTGGATCGTCCGCCGACCGGCCACGGCTCCCGCGTAGCGCACCGCCGAGCGGCGCCCACGCGGCGCGTCGGCCGGCTCTGCCCCGCCGCTCGCGACTCGTCGGCGAAGGCAGTCGTAGCAGGCGTCGTCGAAGACGGTCACGGTCGCGTCGACCTCGTCGAGCGGAACGCCGCCGAGCCCGCCCACTTCGATCGCGATCCAGCGGTCGAGCAGGTCGTTCGCGGTCTCGAACGTCGCCGATCCGGCGGTGTCGACGACGACTGCGAGGTCGAACCCGTCCAAAAGCCCCGTCTCGACAGGCATCACGTTCACGTCTACGTCGCCGAGCGCGGCGCCGACGGCGTCGACCGCGGGGCCCTCGCCGACAAGTCCGATGTCCATGTGCGCTCCGACGCGAAGCAGCGGAAAAAAGCCGCGGGTGGAGGCGTCCGAGTCTACGCCGTGATCTCGGCGACGACACCGGCGAGCTCGGCGGCGTCGACGCCGTGGAGCCGTTCATCGCCGAGTTTCAGGCGGAGCCGCGGGCGGCCGACGTCGATCGGGACCTTTTCCGTGTCGATGATCCCGCGGTCTTCGAGCCGAGTCTTCGTGCGGGAGAAGGTCGCTTTCGAGGCGATCCCCACGTCCTCGCCCCATTTCGAGATATCGTAGAGGAGCACGTCGTTCTTCGCGGCCACGAGCAGAGAGACGGTCACCTCGTCGAGCGCGTCGCCCTCGCCGCTGGCCGAACCGATCGAGGCGAGCACGGCGTCGAAGTCGTCGCGAGTCGCCTCGCCGATCTCCGCCGCCAGCGTCTCGCGAACGCGGCTGATCGCAGGGGTCCGGAGTCCGAACTCCTCGGCCGCCTCGAAGGCGGCGCTGTGGGTCTCGAAGACGGCCTCGACGAACTCGTCGTCGTCGGTCGAGAGCGCGGCCACGCGCTCGCCGGAGCTCACGAGCGCGACGACGCGCGACGCCGAGACGAACAGCGCGTTGTCGACGTCGTCCGCGAGCACGCGGAGATCGAGCCGCTCGTCGGCGACGAGATCGGCGGCCTTCGAGGCGACGAGGAAGTCGTCCATCACCGCTTTCAGCGTCCGCTCGTCGGCGAGCATCGACATCGACGGGAGGTCGTCGCGGTCGACGGCGGCCTCGATCAACGATACGATCGTCTCTGCGGAGGGGTCAACGACGAGCAGCTCCTCGTCGGCCCCGGCGAACGCCGTCTCAAGGACGTTCTCGACATCCGCTTCCAACAAATTCGATACCATATATCTCTCCGGATAAAAGCAAGTTGTGTATTTAATATTAACGGGATATGGAGAGTGATCAACCCGGTATCAGGCCCCTAAACCGCCGAAAATCGGAGATCAGCGATTCGGAACCGGATCGACATCGATTGTCCGGCGTCGGCGGCCGTCAGTAGTCGCCGCTGACCGCCCGTCGTCGGCATCGCCGTGACGGAAGGATTAATGCGCGATCGAACCGGCGTTCGTACATGGACTCAGAGCACGTCCGGGAGGTCGACCCGGCAGTCGCCGACGCGCTGGCGGGCGAGCGCGACAGACAAGAGCAGACGCTCGCGATGATCGCCAGCGAGAACCACGTCAGCGAGGCCGTACTGGAGGCACAGGGGAGCGTCCTCACCAACAAGTACGCCGAGGGGTACCCCGGCGCTCGGTACTACGCGGGCTGCGAGTACGCCGACGATGTCGAGGAACTCGCGATCGAGCGCGCGAAATCGCTGTGGGGCGCCGACCACGTCAACGTCCAGCCACACTCCGGCACGCAGGCCAACCAGGCCGTCTACTACGCGGTGCTCGCTCCGGGCGACAAGATCCTCTCGCTCGATCTGACCCACGGCGGGCACCTCTCGCACGGGCACCCCGCGAACTTCACCGGGCAGATCTACGAGGTCGAACAGTACGAGGTCGACGCCGAGACGGGATACATCGACTATGAAGGACTGCGCGAGGCCGCCGAGACGTTCGAGCCCGACATCATCGTCTCCGGCTACTCCGCGTACCCGCGGACGGTCGACTGGGAGGAGATCCAGGCGGCCGCCGACGCGGTCGACGCCTACCACCTCGCCGACATCGCGCACATCACCGGCCTCGTCGCCGCGGGCGTCCACCCCTCGCCCGTCGGCGTCGCCGACTTCGTCACCGGCTCGACGCACAAGACGATCCGCGCCGGCCGCGGCGGGATCGTGATGTGCGACGAGGAGTTCGCCGACGACATCGACAAGGCGGTCTTCCCCGGCGGGCAGGGCGGCCCGCTGATGCACAACGTCGCCGGCAAGGCCGTCGGGTTCAAGGAGGCGCTCGAACCGGCGTTCGACGAGTACGCACAACAGGTCGTCGACAACGCCGAGGTGCTCGCGGAGACGCTGCAGGGCCACGGCCTCTCGCTCGTCTCTGGGGGTACCGACAACCATCTCGTCTTAGTCGACCTCCGCGATTCGCATCCGGACCTCCCGGGCGGGGACGCCGAGGACGCGCTCGCGGCCGCGAACATCGTGCTCAACGGGAACACGGTACCGGGCGAGACGCGCTCGCCGTTCAACCCGTCGGGCATTCGCGTCGGCACCGCCGGGGTCACCACCCGCGGCTTCGACGAGGAGGTCATCGCCGAGGTCGGCGACCTCATCTACCGGGTCATCGACAACGTCGACAGCGAAGACGTCATCTACGAAGTCGGCGAGCGCGTCGTCGAACTCTGCGAGGAGCACCCGCTCTACGAGTAGCGCTGCAGCTGGCTCCTGGCCGACGCCGCAATCGACGCCACGACCGACCCGCATCGGTCGGGCGGCCGCCGCCGGACCGAATCCGTACGTACAAAGTAGGCGCGGCCCCGACGGCTCGACATGGACGACTCGTCGTTCCTCGCTCGCCGTCTCGATCGGAGCGCTGTGCCGCTCGCGATCGGTGACCTGCTCGCATTGATCGCGCTGTTGACCGTTGGGACGCTCAGCCACCAGGCGCCGGAGTTCCTGGCAGCGAATCCCCTGTACCTGCTCGAAGTGTACGCGCCCTTCCTCATCGGTTGGGTCCTCGTCGCGCCGCTCGTGGGCGCGTACTCGGCCGGCGCCGTCGAGACCGCGAAGTCGTCGGTCCCGCTCGTGATCCGATCGTGGATCCCGGCGGCCGCGGTCGGCTTCGTGCTCCGCGCGTTCGTCTTCTCCGGCGGCGCCGCGCCCACGTTCATCGTGGTCATGCTCGTACTCGGTTCGGTCGCGCTCGGCGGCTGGCGCGCGCTATACTTCAAACTCCGGTAGGATCGCGCTCTGGTCGCTTCGCGCGCCGTACAGCTCGTTTTCTCGCAGTCCGTCCTCGCTTCGCGGCTCTCTTTCCCGCGGTCCAATCGCTTTTCCATCCACACCGCAATCACGGAACCCACGCGAAGCCGATTGCGTTCCTTTGACATAACTTATGAAGCGCTTCGGTGTGAACTCGACACGTCACACACCGAACTACGAGAAACATTTAATAGTCATTTTACACTAATACAAAGTGGATGACTGGCTACTACGACTACGTTCTCGGGCTCATTCCGGCCGCACTGATCGGTGTGCCTGCCTTTTTGAACATGGTCGGGCTGTCGCTGACGGCGGCGCTCCCCGCGGGTGCCGCGGTGGCGGCGGGGCTCATCGCCCACGCGATGTTCATCAAGGGCCCAGTCGCCGACGAGGGACGCGCGGCCGTGGGACAGTCAGTCGGATCGACGATGAGGCGATCGGTCGGATCGACGCCGAAGCGGGCGGTTAGATCGACAACGGAACGATCCGTCGGGCAGTCGTTCGAGCGCGCGGACGGACCGTCGGACGACGGAGCCGTCGACCGCTCGCTCGACCGGTACTCCGGTCGGTCGCGGACGGGTGGCGCGTCCGACTGAGGCCGGCGATCGTGTGTTTGAAGGTGGTTCCCTGTTCCGTAGTTCCGCTTCCCTGTACCGTTTAGTTGCTCCGCGCCGAGCGGTCGCGTATGACCGACGCCCTGTTCTTATCGAGCGCCGACGTCGACGACCTCGCCGAGCCGGCCGACTACGTCGCGGTCGTCCGCGACGCCTACCGACAGATCGGTGAGGGCGCGCCCGCGGAGCCGCGAACGAAGCTGTTCAACCGCGAGCCGCCGGGCATGCTCACCACGTACGCCGCCGTGCTCCCCGAGACGGGCGCGATGGGCGGGTACACCTACTCCGCCGGTTTCGGCGCCGAGGACGCGTGGTTCATGACGCCGCTGTTCGACGCCGCGTCCGGCGAGCCGCTCGCGCTGCTCGACGGCGCGTCGATGAACCCGTTTAAAACGGGTGCCGCGGGTGCGGTCGCGGTCGACGCGCTCGCCCGCGCGGACGCGACCGAAATCGCCGTGATCGGCAGCGGTGCGCAGGCCCGCGGCCAGCTCGCGACCACCGCGACCGTTCGCAAGTTCGAGGCGGTGCGCGTCTTCTCGCCGACCACCGAGAGCCGCGAGGCGTTCGCCGCGGAGTTCGACGACCGGCTCGACGCCGACGTGTCGGCGGCCGCGAGCGCGAGCGAGGCGGTCGCCGGTGCCGACGTGGTGATCACCGCGACGACCGCGAGCGAGCCCGTGATCGACGACGACGACGTCGAGCCCGGCACTCACGTAACGGCGATGGGGCAGTACCACCCGAAGAAGAATGAACTGCCGCCCGAACTGATCGCGCGGGCGACGTACGTCCCCGACATCCGCGAGCGGGCGATGCAGGACGCGGGGTCGTTCCTCGCGGCGATCGAGGCGGGGCTCGTCGACGAGGACCACGTTGCGGCCGAGTTGGGCGAGGTCGTTGCCGGCGAGCATCCGGGTCGGACGAGCGACGACGAGGTGACCGTGTTCGACTCGGGCGGGACCGGGATCGAGACGGTCGCGGCCGCGCACATGCTTTATAAATGGGCGAGCCAGGACGGGCGTGGCAAGACGATCGACTTCGCGCCCGCAAGCGAGGCGCTAACGGGACAGTAATAGGGAATTGTCGATTCGACGCAGAATGCTGTCGACGCTCTCGTCGTCGTTTATAAACCGTTGCTGGCGCGGTGACCGCCTCCAAGACTCCGACCGCTCCACACCGCAGCCTCATGCCTCCCCAGCCTCGCCGCGGCCGCCGGTGGCGGCCGCGGGCTCCCTCGCACGTGCTCCTCGCGGCCGTTTATAAACGGCCGCTCGGAGGCGCGCGCCAACGCAGACGTGTTTATAGGACCGGAGCGCAGCCTGTACCCCTTACTGCAGCCGATACCGGAGGATCGCGGCGATCCCACCGAGGTTCGAGAGCTGTTCGCCGGGGGCGAACTCCGAGGAAAAGACGACCACGTCGCCGCCCTGTCGTTCGACCGACTCGATGACCTCGTTGACGTCGATCGACCAGTCGCCGTCGCCCTGTCGCTCGGTGCGGAGGCGGTCGTCGACGACGAGCAAGGTCTCGATCGCCCCGAACTCGGCGGCCTCGGCCACGTCCTCGGGGCCGTACGTCGCTTTCGCGCCCTGAGCGATCTCGGCGGTGAGGTCGTCGATGAGGGTCGCCTCCTTCGCGATCCGCGTCTCCTTTTGCACCTCGTCGACGGCCCCGCGTTTGAGCACCTCGTGGACGCCGCGGTCGCCGGCGGCGGAGGTGTCGACGGTGGTGATCCGGTCAGCCAGGTCGCGGTACTCCTCCGTGATGTAGTCGTGCGCGTCGTTCTTCGTGAAGCCCGGTCCCGCGAGGATCACGGCGTCGGCGTCGAGATGCGCGAGCGCCTCGCCCAGCTCGGCGAACAGCTCCTCGCGCGGACGGGAGTACTCGCCTTTCCCGGTCGGCTTCGTGAACGAGGCGTACTCCTCGGTGCCGTACTGCTGGACCGTATGGACGTAGGCGGCGCCCTCCTCGACGGTCGCGATGGCGACGTCGGGGTTCTCGGCGGCCTCCGTCGCCTCCTCCAAGCGCTCGGTCTGGTCCGGTTTGAAGTGCTTCTCGACCGTGATCTCGTCGTGCTCCTCAACGTTGAGCGTGTGGTGGGCGTTGAGCTGGTCCTCGCGCGAGCACCCCACGATGACCCCCGAGACCCGGAGGCGGTTGGCGAACCGCGCGAACTCGACGTCGTCGACCTGCAAGGTGACGAAGAGGTGCTCGCGCTGCCCGCCGGTGTCCCGCATCTGGTCGTCGCTCCGCTGGATCCGGCGGGTGGTGTCGCCCTCGACGAGGTCCCCGGGTTCGAGGACGTGCGCGAGGTGCCAGAGGTCGTCGACGTTCTCGGGGACGAGCGTGAGCCGCTCTCGGCCCTCCTCGCCGTAGCCCCGGTCGGAGATGCGCATAGGTGCCGGTTCGAACGGGGCGGTATCAACTCTTGTCTTCTGGACGCCCGTCGTCCGCATCGCGGACCCCTCCGCCGGGGGTGCCCTCGACGGCCGTCGTCCACTCGAACCCGCTGTCGGAATCGCTCGGCCCGCCACTGGCCTCCCCGCCCGTCCCGAAGCCCGCCTCGCTGTCAGGGCCGCTGCCTGCGTCCCTGCTTCGTCCGCCGTCGCTGCCGAGGATTCCGCTGATGTCGCCGCCGAACGGGACGCTTCGACCAGTCTGTACCGTCGGGGACGCTTCGGTGGGCCGCCGCCGATCGATTAGTCGCTCGGGGTCGCGGCTTGTCCCCCCGGTATCTGTCGTCCGGATATCTGTCGACCGGATATCTGTCGATCCGATCGCCTCGGTCGCGCCACGACCGTACAGCGCGTGTGCGACCACCCGAGTCGCGAAGACGAGCGGGATGCCGATCAACACCGGGACGAACGGGGCGGCAAGCGCGTAGCCCGTCAGTAGACTCACCGCCGCGACGACCCACGCCGTGGCGTACGCGCCCGACCCGGCGATCCCGAAGACCCGTTTCGGGTGGAGGCCGTCGCGGAGGCGGCCCGACGCGATGACGGCGGCGAGCGCGGCCGGCCGCACGTACGCGAACACGAGGAGGTACGTGACCGTGACCACCGCGAGCAGTCCGCCGGTGAGTCCGACGAGTGCGGCCAGTCCGCCCAGACCGAGCGCGCCCGCAAGCGGGGCGGCGACCGACACGGGGTCCACGGCGCCGACACCGAGCGCGACCCCCGCGGCCGTCACCAGCCCGAACAAGAGCGCGAGCGGCGCGAGCAGGGCCGCGCTGACGAGCGCCGACGTGAGGCCGTTTCTGTACAGCGTCCCCCATCCGACGAACGGCGGCGCCCCATCGGTGTTTTCCGTCGCAAGCCCGTCGGCGAGCATCCGAACGAGGTAGCCTCGGCTGACGAGCGCCGGCGCGAGCGCCAGCGGCGCGAGAACGACGAGCGGCGGGAAGACGAGAACGCCGACGATCCAGGTTGGCGTTACCGTCCACGCCAACAAGGTCAACACCCCGCCGACGACGAGGACGCCGACACCGTCGGCCGATCGTCCCAGCGACGTCAGCGTCCGGTTGAGCATACCGGATCGTGTCCCGCGACACTGATAAGTCATACCCGCTCGCGCGACGATAACGAGGCGCGTTTGACCGTCGGGTGCATTGTTGCGTTAAACCGACATCCTCCCGAGCGTTTATATCGATAGACGGAGTATTACGAGCCGGCCGCGCGGGATAATCGTGTGCCTCTGACAAAATCGATCCTGGCCGCCGGCAGTGGTGGCCCTCCCCGTCCGCGGCTTTCTGATTCGTTCGACGATCTCCGCCGAGTTACCTCTAATCGCGCAGACGCCGGTACCGATTTATCCCGCCCCGCCGTCGTTCACCTATGACCGGCGACGAGCGGACGACCGAGGTGGAACCGGCGCTCCGCAGCTACGGCGTCAGCGTCGAATCGATCGACGAGGGCGACCCGCTAGATCTCACGTACATGACGGCGTTTCCCGGCCGCGAGGTGCACCACGGCGAGATCGGCCGCGCGCTCAACGCCCTCATCGACCGCGCGGAGGCGGACGCGTGGGACCCGGTCCGCGTCGAGGCGACCGTCGTGCGCTCGCCCGGCGACGTTCTCGGTACGTGGCACGCAGAGTCGGCGTGGTTCGAGGCGCTCATCGGCTACGAGATCTCCGAGACGGAGTTCTCGACGCGCGTGCTGGAGACGCTGACACACGAGAACGGCGACGGCCAGTCTCGTCCCGAAACCGCGTCCGGTGACGGAGCGTGACCCGCAGAAACCCGGTGAACCGATCGCAGCGACGACTCTCTCGACCGCCCCGCGAGCGGTTCGCCACCCGTGAGGTCGCGTTCGACGTCGAGGGCGACACCTGCCGCGGCACGCTGTACCTCCCGGCCGGCGACGACGACGACCCGCCGGTCGTCGTGATGGCCCCCGGTCTCGGTGCCGAACGGAGCTTCGGCTACCCCGCGGTGGCGGAGCGGTTCGCCGACGCCGGCTACGCGGCCCTGCTGTTCGACTACCGCGAGTTTGGCGCCTCCGACGGCGACTCGCAGGTCGTGCAGCCGGCGAGCCAGCGCGCGGACTACGAGGCGGCCATCGATCGGGTCAAGCGCGTCGACGCGGTCGGTCGCGGACTCGTCCTCTGGGGCGCGTCGCTGTCGGCCGCACACGTCCTCACGCTGGGTGCCGAGCGCCGCGACGTCGACGCCGTCATCGCGGCCGTCCCGATGCTCGACGGGCGAGCGATCGCTCGCCGCCGAGGCGGGCGCTACCTCGTTCGCTCCGGGATCGCAGGGCTCCGCGACCTCGTCGGACATCGGATCGGTCGCGGGCGGAGCGTCCCCATCGTCGGCGGGACCGAGGAGCTCGCGGCGATCACCGAACCGGGGACGAAACGGAAGTACCTCGACTTGGTCGACCGCTCGTCGACGTGGCGCAACGAGACGCCCGCGCGGTCGTTGCTGGGGGTCGCGAACTACCGCCCCGTCGAGCGACTCGACGAGATTCGGGCGCCTACGCTGCTTTTGGCCGGCACCGACGATGTCATCGTCGACGTCGACTCGGTCGTCGACGCGAGCGCTGCGCTGGTGCGGGGGACGGTCGTCACCATGCCAGCGGATCACTTCTCGCCGTTCGGCGAGGACTTCGAGCCGGCGATCGGTCACCAGCTGTCGTTCCTGCGAGACGCGCTCGACCACTGATCCGGCGTCGGCCGCGTCTCCCGATCCGAAGTTAAGTGATTGGAGGACTGATTATCGCGTATGACCGCCATCGCACTGTTGAGCGTCGCCCCGGTGATCGAGGGGAGCATGTCCGGCGAGGTCGCGAAGGCCGTCGCGGCGCTGGACGACTTCGACGTGAGCTACGAGACGAACCCGATGGGAACCGTGATCGAGGCCGACGACGCCGACACGATATTCGCGGCGGCCGCGGCCGCACACGACGCCGTCGACGGCGACCGCGTCTCGACGGTCCTCAAACTCGACGACAAACGGACCAGCGACGGCACCGCCGCCGACAAAGTCGCCGCCGTCGAGGAGCACCTCGGGCGCGAGGCGAGTAGAAAGCGGTAACGGGCGATTCCGAGCCGGGACCGCTACGCGGTGTTCACTTCCACGGTGCCGCCCGCGCTCGCGTCGCCCGCGGGATTCGTTACGGCCACGTCGACGGTCGTCGTTCGCACGACGGTCGCCTCGTCGCCGCCGCCGCTCACGTCGGCTCGGAACACCACGTCGAGCGTCGTCGTTTCGGTCGCGCCGCCGAGAAGGTTCGGGTCGCTGAGCGACTCGCTCGTCACCGCGTCACCGCGCTCGGTGGCGTCGACCCGTTCGAACGTCGCCGTGAGCCCGCCATCGACCGCGTCGAAATCGGGTGCAGCGCCCGTCGGCGCCCCGCCGCCGAATCCCTCTGCGCCGCTCACCGCCGCGACCTCGCCGGGCGTCGCCTCCGGGTCGGTCGCCGTCAGCGTCTCTCGGTACACCTCGTCGACGCCCGCGTCGCTGCCGACGGCGAGGACGAGCGTCACCGTCTCGACGCCCTCGGAGAAGTCCGTCCACGACACGTCGACGGCCGGTGAGAGGTAGACGGCCTCGACTCGTCCCTCGTTGCTGGTGACGGTCGGCGCGTCGCCCGCCTCGAAGGCGGCCGGATCGCCGTCGACCGCGGCCGCCGGGCGGCTCGATGCGGCGAGCCCTCCGATCCCCGCGAGGCTCCCGCCGACCGTGGCGGCCGCGGCGCCGAGAAACGAACGTCTGGAGACCGTACTGGACGAGTCGTCGTCACGTCGGTGACCGAGCATCTCGACGCGGAGTGGGTGCGGTATCGGTGATAAGGGATCGGGATACGGGGATGGTGACTCGGGGTCGGTTCGCCGCGACGTGGGACCGATTTACCCCTTGATGTTACAGACTGGGAACGTCCGCGCCACCTTGTCGCCGATGCCGAGGTCGTCGCTGACGCGGATCACCTCGTCGATGTCCTTGTAGACGCCGGGCGCCTCCTCGGCGATGGTTGCGCCCGACTGCGCTTTCACGTATATCTGCTGGCCCGCTGCGAGGTCGTCTCGCACGTCGTCGCCCCAGAACTCCTGTTTCGCCTGCGTCCGGCTCATCAGCCGGCCGGCGCCGTGGGCGGTCGAGCCGAACGAGACGCGCATCGACTCGGCGCCGCCGCGGAGCACGTACGAGCCGGCGCCCATGCTCCCGGGGATGATCACCGGCTGGCCGACGTCGCGGTACACCGCCGGGACGTCCTCGTGGCCCGCGGGGAACGCGCGCGTGGCCCCTTTCCTGTGGACGTACAGCTCCCGTTCCGCGCGGTCGACCGCCTCGTCGCCGACCGCCGGGAGCCCGTCCTCGTCGACGCCTACCTCGTGGGTCTCCTTTTTCGCGATGTTGTGGGCCACGTCGTAGAGGAGTTCCATCCCGAGATCGTCGATCGGATCCGCGTCGAACACCTCGCCGAACGTCTGCCGCGTTTGGTGGGTGATCAGCTGTCGGTTCACCCACGCGAAGTTGATACAGGCGCCCATCGCGCCGTAGTACTCCTCGGCGAGCGCGGAGCCGGCAGGCGCGGCCGCGAGCTCCTTGTCCGGCAACGAATCGAGGAGGTCGCCGTGTTGCTTTTCGATCCGGCGCAGGTAGTCGTTACAGGTCTGGTGGCCGAGCCCGCGGCTCCCGCAGTGGATCAGGACGACGATCGCGTCCTCGGAGAGCCCGTACGACTCGGCGACGTCGTCCAAGAACACGTCCGTTACGCGCTGTACCTCCAAGAAGTGGTTCCCCGAACCGAGCGACCCGAGTTGGTTGCGGCCGCGGTCGATCGCCTTCTGGGAGACGTGCTCCGGTCGGGCGTCCGGCCGCCGTCCCTCGTCTTCGCAGTGGGTGAGGTCGCTTTCGATCCCGTACCCCTCCTCGACGGCCCACTCGACGCCGCGTTTGAGCGCGCCCTCGATCGCGTCGGCGTCGCCCTCGATCACGCCGCCGCCGCCGAGTCCCGACGGGACCGCCTCGAAGAGGGCGTTGACGAGCTCCTCCTCGCGGCCGCGCACGTCGTCGTAGGTGAGGTTGGTCTTCACCATTCGGACGCCACAGTTGATGTCGTAGCCGACCGCTCCGGGAGAGATACAACCGGTTTCGGCGTCGATCGCGCCAACACCGCCGACCGGGAAGCCGTATCCCTGATGGCCGTCGGGCATGCAGAGCGCCGGTTCGACCATCCCGGGGAGTTGGGTCGCGTTCTTGAGCTGTTGGAGGGTCTTGTCCTCGCCGATCTCTCCGAGCAGTTCCTCGCTGGCGAGCACCCGGGCGGGGACGTTCATCTCGCCCTCGCGGGGGATCTCCCAGACGTGTTCTCGCACTTTCTCCAGTCGGATCCCGTTGAACTCGCGCGTAGTCATACCTCGTCGTTCGGCTCGGGGGGAGAAGGGCGTTGCGTCAGGCGGTGGGGCGGCGGGACGGCGAGACGACGGTGCGACCGCGCCACGTGATGGAGCGTCTCGACCCCCGTGTAAGCTACCGCTCGACGAGATCGGTCGGCAGCCACTCGATCCCGCCGTCGGACAGGGTGAGTGCGGCGAACACGCGACCAAGGACGAGCCCGTACACGAGGTGTGCGATCGCGATGATCGCGCCGAACTCGAAGCCCGCCGTGAGTCCCGGAACCGGAAGCGTCGGCACCGGGAGCGAGGTCGCGCCCTCGATCGCGATCGCGGCCGGCAACAACAAGCCGCCGGTGATCAACCCCAACAGGGCGGAGTGGATAATGCCGAGCGAGAGACAGCCGCCGACGTCGACCCGCAGCTCGTCGAAAAAGGCGCGGTCGAAAATACCGGCGAACAGCATCCCGAACAGCGTGCTGTTGAACAGGTGGACTGCCCATCCGGCAAGCACCGTCTCGATGCCGATCAGCGCGCCGATTGTGGGCATGAGCCCCAACGCACCGTGCAAGATGATTCCCATCGCGATCCCGGCGAGAAGTCCGCCGATCGCGCCCACCCGCCAGCGCTGTTCGTCTACTGCCGGCTCGGTTTTTAATGACATATGATAACAATACACTGAATCGACATAACGGTTGTTACACCTTCAGCCGGCCGAGCGCGCCGCTGTCGGCTGTTCGGGCGATGTACAGGCTTACACGTCCAGTACGACGTAGGCGTACCAGTCGTCGCCGCGGCGTTCGAGCGCCATCTCGGAGTACGTGACCGCCTTGATCTCCCGGGCGGCCACGTCGGCCAGTGGGACCCCGCGGGCGCTCGCCTTGACGGTCCATGCCTCGTCGTCCGAGGTCTCGTCTGGGCCGCGCACCGAACACCGGTTGTCGGCGGGCAAGACCAACCGCACGTCGCGCTCGTAGATCAGTTGGTCGAGGTAATCGAACAGCAGCGCCTCTCGGCTCTCGGCCGTCACGGCGACCTCGAACCGGTCGCCGCTCTCGGGGACCGCCTCGCAGCTCGCAGCGGTGAGGCCGTCGGCGACCGCCGCGAACAGCGCCGAGAGGGTCGGCGCGGTCGCTTCGACGGCGACGTCGGCCGTGTGATCGCGAAGCTCGTAGGGCACGTCGAACCGATCGTTGTGCAGTCGCTTGCGTGTTTCCATCGATATGCGCGTTCCCGTGTCATCGCGTCCGCGGCCCCGCAACCCTCCCCGGTGGCGGTGGAGTTATATTCCGCTGGCGTGTTAATTCGCTTCAGTGAGCGTCAACGTGGAGAAACGGACGGATCCGCCCGGCGAATCCGCGTATGCTGGCGCGGCGTGGGAGCTCAAAGAGCGGATCCGATCCGACGAGGGCGTCCTCCAACAGCGACGGGGGTTTTTCATCGACGCCTACCGCCGCTCCACGACGCATCTCCTCATAGAGAACGACGCGCTCGTCGCGTTCGCCTCCGTCCGCCGGGACGGGTACATCCTCTTTCTGGCCGTCCACCCCGACCATCGAGGACGAGGGCACGCCGAGCGGCTCGTCGCCGACGTCGCCGCCGAGCACCGCTCGGTCACCTGCCACGCCCGAACCACCAACGCCACGGCGCTCGGGTTCTACGAACACCTCGGCTTCGAGGTCGTCAGGCGGATCGACAACTACTACGAGGACGGCGGCGACGCCTACTACCTCAAACTCGGCGGCGAGTCGCTCCGCGAGCGACTCTCCGGGTTCGTCAGCCGGTAGCGTTCGCCTTCTATCGCGCTCGCCCGCAAGAACCGACAGCCCTTAGCGCGCGCCGTGAGGAGACGCGGCCATGACGGAACCCACTCCCGCGTCGCTCGCGGCCCGCGTCCGCGACGGCGACGTTCGCTTCCACGAACTGGAAGAGCACGCCGACGCCGACACCGCCGCGGCCGCCCGCCGACACCTCGTCGCCGCCGAGTCTGACGCCGACGTCGACGCGCTCGGGACCTACGGCTTCGACGCCGCGGACGCGGCGCCCAACATCGAGAACATGCTCGGTGCCGTGCAGGTGCCGATGGGCGTCGCCGGTCCGGTCGCGATCAACGGCGGGGCGCTCTCGGGCGAGCGCTACCTGCCGATGGCGACCACCGAGGGGGCGCTCATCGCCTCCATCAACCGCGGCTGTTCGGTCGTCACCGACGCCGGCGGCGCGACCGCCCGCGTGACCAAGAGCGGGATGACTCGCGCCCCGGTGTTTCGGGTCCGCGACGTCGCCGAGGCCGAGGCGCTCGTCTCGTGGGTCCGCGACAACGAGGCCACGCTCCGGGAGGCCGCGGAGTCGACGACGAGCCACGGCGAACTGCTCGGCGTGACGCCGTACGTCGTCGGCAACAACGTCTACCTCCGGTTCCGCTACGACACGAAGGACGCGATGGGGATGAACATGGTCACCATCGCGACGCAGGAGGCCTGTGACGCGATCGAGGCGGAGACGGACGCCTCGCTCGTCGCGCTCTCGGGGAACCTCTGTTCGGACAAGAAGCCGGCCGCGATCAACGCGGTCGAGGGGCGGGGTCGGTCGGTCACGGCCGACGTCGAGATCCCTCGCGAGATCGTCGAAGAGCGGCTCCACACGACCCCAGAAGCGATCGCCGAGATCAACACCCGAAAGAACCTCGTCGGCTCCGCGAAGGCGGGCGGACTCGGGTTCAACGCCCACGTCGCCAACGCGGTCGCGGCGATGTTCTTAGCGACCGGGCAGGACGAGGCGCAGGTCGTCGAAGGCGCGAACGCGATCACGACCGCGGAGACGACGCCGGACGGCGACCTCTACGTCTCCGTCTCGCTCGCCAGCCTCGAAGTCGGGACCGTCGGCGGCGGGACGAAGCTCCCGACGCAGGCCGCCGGCCTCGAAATCCTCGGGATCCGCGGCGGCGGCGACCCCGCCGGCAGCAACGGCGACGCGCTCGCGGAAGCGATCGCCGTCGGCGCCCTCGCCGGCGAACTCTCCCTGCTCGCGGCGCTCGGCTCCAGACACCTCTCGTCGGCGCACGCGGACCTCGGGCGGTAGGGCGCTGTCGGAGCCGGTTCGGCGAGGGCGTCGGTTCGTCTCAGTCGTCGACGCCCTCAGTCGTCGGCGCCGGCCGATTCGGCGTCCGAATCGCGCCCGGACGACCGCCCCGGGAGCATCGGCGTGCCGTCGGCGCGGGGGCCGAGCCGCGGGCCGTGCGGGCCGTCGTCGGGGTCGATCCGGCGGCGGGTCCGGTAGTCGGTCGAGCGCTCGACGGGGGTGCGGCCGATCGCCGTGATCATCTCGACGTAGTCGTCGAACGAGCGGTACTCGCCGTACTCGCCGCCCGCGCGCTTCGTGATCTCCTCCGAGAGGATCGTCCCCATGAAGTCGTCGGCGCCGCAGTTGAGCAGCTTGAGCCCGTGGGCGTCGCCCGATTTTACCCACGAGGCCTGGACGTGATCGACGTTGTCCAAGAAGAGGCGCGCGACCGCCACCACGAGTTCGTCCTCGTCGCGAGACGGCCCGGAGTCGACGATGCCGTGGCGGTACAGCGGGGTGTTCTGGTGGATAAAGGAGAGCGGGACGAACTCGGTTATCCCGCCGGTCCGGTCCTGGAGGTCGCGGATCACGCCGAGGTGCTCGGCGCGGTGGGCGACCGTTTCGACGTGGCCGTACATCATCGTGGAGGTGACGTCGAGGCCGGCGGCCATCGCGCCCTCCATCGCCGCGACCCAGTCGCCGGTGCGGATCTTCCCGGGACAGATCACGTCGCGGACCTCGTCGACGAGTATCTCGGCGGCGGTGCCGGGCGCGGAGTCGAGCCCGGCGTCCGCCAACTCGCGGTAGACGGCCTCGTACTCCCAGTCGGTGCCGCGGGCGGCGTGGTACGCCTCCTCGGGAGTCATCGAGTGGAGGTGGACGCCGCCGACGGACATCGCCTCGATCTGTTCGACGTAGGTGCCCGGATCGGTCGCGTACGCCGCGGGCGGCTTGTAGTTCACCTCGCTCGCGGGGTCGTCGTACGCGGCGAGGAGCTCGTGGTGCTCCTCGTTCAACGCGAGCGCGGGGTGGAGCCCGGAGACGGAGCACACCTCGTAGACGCCCATGTCGAGGGCGTCCTCGACGATCTCGCGGGACTCCGCGGGCGTCTTCGTGAAGCCGGCGTGGTCGGCGTCGCTGTCGGCCTCGAAGGCGTGTGCGGAGTCCTTGAAGTTACAGAACAGACAGCCCGTGTTGCAGGCGGTCGTGACGTTGTTGTTGAGGTTGGCGACGAAGGTGACCTCGTCGCCGACTTCCTCTTGGCGGCGGCGGTCGGCGAGTTCGAGGACCGCCTCCTTGCGGACCGGGTCGATCCCGTCGGTGTCCGTGCCCGTCGCGAGTAGTTCCGTCGCGTCGTCGACCGCGAGGCGCGTCCCGTCGCGAGCCTTCGCCAGCGCGTTCTCGAACGACTGGTTGGTCGACGGCTCGGCGAAGCCGAAGTCGTCGTCGAGGTCGGCGGCGTCGCGGTCTGTCGCGTCGGGGTCCCGCGCCGGAGTCATCGCGTACGTCTCCCCGTCCCACGGATAAAAACGGGACGGTCACGGCACTCGGCGGGCATGTGAGCGGGAGAACGGCGGCGATGGCATTTATAAACGACACGCGGTGGCGCACGCGCTTCTCGCGGCCGTTTATAAACGGCCGCGAGAAGCGCGTGCGAGGGATGCCGCGAGCGCCTTATAAGGCGCTCGCGGCGAGGCTGGGGAGGCGTGAGGTGCGGTCGCGGTCCCGCGAGTAGAACGAGTGGGAGCATGGAAGCCGCAGCCCGGGCAGCGAAGCGAGCAGGTAGCCACTTATAAACGATCGACGAGGCCAGTAGATGGAGTCACCGCGCTCGCGCCGATCGCTTATAAATAGCCGATCGATACTCCCGGATCCGACGAACCCTCACGCCAACTCCCGCTCGTCGCCGGCGTGCGCCCGCACCCACAGCTGGCCGATCCGCGAGAGGGTCGTCCGGTAGGACTTCCCACGCTCCTCGCGCTCGATGTACCCCTTGCCGCCGGGACCGAGCCGGTCGACGTTATAAATGACCTTCGAGCGGAACGAGTCGGTGTACTCCTCGTTGAGGTCGGCCGCGAGCGTCTCGGCCAGCTCGGAGACCGACTCGAACTCTCCGTGCTCGCCGAGGGTGAACAGCACGAGCTCCTCGAACGGTTTGACGTTCTGGAAGGAGGCGACCGGCAGCTCGATCACGTGGCTGTCGCCGATGCGCTTCGCGCCGATGGTGGTCCCCCGCTCGTCGAACTCGGCGAGCAGTTCGGTCGTCGTCGCGAGGCGATCGGCGATGCGGTCGGCGGCGGCGCCGTCGTTGCCCCCGTCGACGTCGCCGCCCTCGGACAGCTCCCGCAGCAGGTCCCGCGTCGCCCGTAACTCCTCGGCGAGTTCCGTCTCCAGGTACTTCTCCGGGGCGGTGTAGTAGGTGTGAATCCGGTCGCGGTCGTCTTGCCGCTCGACCATGATCGAGTGAGCCGCCGTCGCGAACGCGAAGGAGACGGGTCGCGGCATCGAACAGAGGTTCACCCACACCTCGCGCTCGTCGTCGCCGTCGTCGGACCCTCCGGGGCCACCGTCCGCGCCGCGATCCAACTCCGCGTTGATGAGGTCGAAGGCGCGCTCGAAGGCGGCGTCGTAGTCGTACACGTCGTCTAACCGCTCGCGGACCGTCTCGGCACCGAGCAGGTTCGTGAAGTCCTGTTCGAGCTTGCGTGCGATGTTGCGCGAGTACTCGACGTTGGCCTCGCTCCCGACCGTCCCCTCAAGCAGGATCACCCGGTCGACGTCGAACTGGTCCCGGATGAGCGGGGCGATCATGCGGTCGTAGTCGAACCCGACCGGCACGATGTGGGTCTGCATGGGTGAGGGTTTGGCGAGACGTGCTTATAAACGACCGCAAGCGATCCCACCACCGGATCGATCGAACACTTCCGCCAGCAGCAGCGTTATTCCCGCGACGCCCCAACCGCGACGTGGTATGTCACAACAAGGTGTTCAAGAGGAGCTGTACGTCGACCAGTACACGCTCGGACTCGTCGGCCCCGACCAGGAGTGGGCCGGCACGGTCGCCGACGGCGGGACGGTGGAGACGTACACGCCGCCGGGCTGTTGGGGGCCGATGGTCACGCCCTCGTTCCGCGGCGGCCACGAGGTGACGCGTCCGATCCGCGTCGAGGGCGCCGAAGTCGGCGACGCGATCGCGATTCACATCCGCGACGTCGAGGTGACGAGCATGGCGACGAGCACCGGTTCGATGGCCGAGCGCGCCGGTGCGTTCGGCGACGATCCGTTCGTCGACCACCGCTGCCCGGAGTGCGGGATGACGTGGCCCGACTCGGTCGTCGAGGGCACCGGCGAGGACGCGATCCGCTGTGCGGAGTGCGGCGCCAACGCCTCTTCGTTCGGCTTCGAGTACGGCTACACGGTCGCGTTCGACCACGAGAACGCGGTCGGCGTCACGCTCGACAAGGACGGCGCTCACGCGCTCGCGACCGACGCCGAGCGCGTGATGGACATCCCGGAGAACGCCCGACAGCACCCGATCCTGCTGTACGAGCCGGACGGGATGCCCGGCACTCTCGGCCGGCTCCGGCCCTTCATCGGGAACATCGGGACGACGCCGTCGGTGACGATGCCCGACTCGCACAACGCGGGCGACTTCGGACAGAGCCTCATCGGCGCCGACCACGACTACGGCGTCGAGACCGAGGCGGACCTCGAAAAGCGCACCGACGGCCACATGGACATCTCGGAGGTCCGCGCGGGCGCCACGCTGATCTGCCCCGTCGAGATCGACGGCGGCGGCGTGTACGTCGGCGACCTCCACGCGAACCAGGGCGACGGCGAACTCTCGCTCCACACCACCGACGTGAGCGGCACCGTCACCATGGACGTCGAGGTGATCGAGGGGCTCGACCTCGACGGTCCCGTCCTCCTCCCGAACACCGAGGATCTCCCCTTTATCAGCAAACCGTACACCGACGACGAGCGCGCCGCGGGCCAGAAGCTCGGCGCAGACCACGGCGTCGACGTCGAAACGGAGATGGGCCCGATCCAAGTCGTCGGCTCCGGCGCGACCGTCAACGACGCCACCCAGAACGCCTTCGACCGGGCGGGCCAGCTGCTCGACATGAGCGAGGGCGAGATCCGCGCCCGCTGTACGTTCACCGGCGGCGTCCAGATCGGCCGGCTCCCGGGCGTCGTTCAGCTCGACATGCTCGCGCCGATGGACCTGCTTGACGACCGGGGGCTCGGCGACGCGGTGCGCGAGCAGTACGACCTGTAGTCCTCCTCGATCACCGGATCATCTGTGCCAGTCCCGGTCACCGACCCGACCGCCGTCGCCTTCCCCGGGGCGATCCGACTGGATCCCGGTGTATCCTCCCCCGGTCCTCCGCCCGCCGTCGCCATCCCCGACAGCGCGAGCAGCGCCGCGATCAGGTAGACCGCGAGCAGCCCGACGCCGACCGTCGCCGCGCCGACCCAGAAGACGAGCCGGAACATACTGGCGGCTACGCGAGCCGGAGGCAAACGCGTTGCGCCGGGGTTGAACGCGGGGTCCCGTGCGTCGGGCTCCGTAATTCCCCGCGTACCGGGCTCCGCGTCCCCCGCGCACCCCGCCGAAAGGAAAAGCGGTAATCCCCCGGGGCGAGAGATACCGGTATGGACGCACGCATCCGCGAGCATGCCGAGATCATCGCCGACCACTCGACCGGTATCGAGTCGGGCGACGACGTCGTCATCCAACTGCCGAAAGAGGCCGAGGACCTCGCGGTCGCCCTCCACGAGATCTGCGGGGACCGTGGCGCGAACCCGGTGTACCTCAACTACTCGAAGCGCGCACAGCGGGCCTTCAAGCGATCGTCGGAGGAGTTCACCGAGCCGAGCCACCGGCGCGCCCTCTACGAGGAGGCCGACGTGTTCGTCATCGCGCGCGGCGGGCAGAACGCGACCGAGGATGCCGACGTCGACCCCGACACCAACGCCGCGTACAACCGCGCGATGGAGGAGGTCAAGCGGACGCGCCTCTCGAAGACGTGGTGTCTCACCCAGTACCCGAGCGCGAGCCACGCGCAACTCGCCGGGATGAGCACCGAGGCCTACGAGAACTTCGTCTGGGACGCTGTCTCGCTCGACTGGGACGCACAGCGCGAGTTCCAGGCCGAGATGGTCGAAATCCTCGACGCCGCCGACGAGGTCCGGATCAAGTCGGGCGAGGAGACCGACCTGACGATGGACCTGTCGGGGAACTCGACGCTCAACGACTACGGCGAGGCGAACCTCCCCGGCGGCGAGGTGTTCACCGCGCCCGTCCGCGACGGCGTCGACGGCGAGGTCCACTTCGACCTCCCGCTGTACCGCTACGGCCGCGAGATCGACGGCGTCCGCCTGCGCTTCGAGGACGGGAAAGTCGTCTCGCACTCCGCCGAGCGCAACGAGGACCTGCTCACCGGCATCCTCGACACCGACGAGGGCTCGCGGCACCTGGGCGAGCTCGGTATCGGCATGAACCGCCAGATCGACCGGTTCACCTACAACATGCTGTTCGACGAGAAGATGGGCGACACGGTCCACATGGCGGTCGGGTCCGCGTACCCCGAGACGGTCGGCGAGGAAAACGAGGTCAACGAGTCCGCCGAACACGTCGACATGATCGTCGACATGAGCGAGGACTCCGTCATCGAGGTCGACGGCGAGGTCGTTCAGCGCAACGGGACGTTCGTGTTCGAGGACGGGTTCTAGGGCGAGTTAGCGGGAGGGGGGATCGGCGCCCGTCCTCGGAAGTACGGTTTTTTGGTGCAGATTTTTGTCGGCCGAGCGGAGCGAGGCCGGGAAAAAGGTGCAACTGGGACGTTCGTGTTCGAGGACGGGTCTAGGGTCGATCACGGTCGATCGGGCCCGTATTTATCCCTTCGGACTGCGTCTAGGGACGTATGCCAGAAGAAGTCCTCTTCAAGTCCGAGAGCACGCAGAGCCGCGCAGACATCGCCGCGTACCTCCGCACGGTCGCGGACTCGCTCGACGCCGGCAACGCGATCACGCTGAAACAGGGTAATCAATCGGTGACGATGGAGCCGCCGGCGAAACCGACGTTCGAAGTGAAAGCGGAGCGAGAGGGGTCTGCTAACGGTCCCGGCGAGTTGAGCGTCGAGTTCGAGCTGGAGTGGGACGAGAACGGGGACGGGGACGGTGACGACGCGAGCGGCGGCCTGTCCATCGAGTAGTCAGCAGTCACGAGGCCGCAGCGGGGTCCGGGAGCACGTCGCGGGCGGCTACGGGACGTTGCCCGGGACCTCGACGAACGCGTCGCGGGCGGAGAGGTGATCGAGGGTCTCGTCGACCTGGGCCCTGACGCGCTCGATCCGCTCGATGAGTTTCTCGTACTCCTCGGTACCCGTCGTGCCGGCCGCCTCCAGCGCCGCCTTTTTCGACGCCAGCGCGAAGAACTCCTGGCTGCGCTCGTCGAACGTCGCGCGGTGGAGCAACACCTCCACGAGCGTGAGGAGGTCCTCTCTCGTGACGGGCTTGGTTTTGTAGTCATCGAAGGGCATGTCGACGATATCGACGTCGGGCTCGACCGCGGTCAGCATCGCAATGCGGGCGTCGTACCCCGCCTCGCGCATCGCCGCGAGCACCTCGTGGCCCGACATGTCGGGCATCCGGCGGTCGAGGAGCACGACGTCGACGTCGGCGTCCATCTCCGTCATTGCGGCCTCGCCGCCCGTCGCGACCCGCACGTCGTACGCCGAATCGAGGTACACCCGGTACAGCTCCGCGAGGTCGGGCTCGTCGTCGACTGCGAGGACCGTGGCCCGCGTCGCGTCGTCGGTCACCATCTGCGGGCTCCGATTCGCGAGTCGCGCCGGGAGTATCCCGGCCCGGCGAGCTCTGACTCGGCGGGTCCTGACCCGACGGACCCTGACTCGTCGCCGATCGCGTTTCGTTCGCTCATGCGAACCGCTTCGCGAGTGTCCCGTTAAAATGTTGACCCGTCGTTATCACCCGTGAGATTCGTGACGGAGCGCGTACCCGACCTCGAATTCCGTCTGCCCACCGTGACCCAAAGGCACATTTACGCGCGCTTCCTATTCGGGCCCAACGAATGTCTCACAGTCCTTCGCTGCCCGACCGTCCTCGTCTCGAGCTCGATCCGGAGATGAGCGAGACGGAACGGCTCGACGCGATCCGCCAGCACTACCGACGGATCTTACAGGTGAACGACGAACTGGAAGACCGGCTCGACGACGCTCAGGGTCGCCGCGGCGAGTTAAAAACCGACGTCGACGAGCTGAAACGCGAGAACGAGGTGCTGAAAACGTCATCGCTGTACATCGCCTCCGTCGAGGAGGTCACCGACGACGGCGTCGTCATCAAACAGCACGGCAACAACCAGGAGGTGCTGACGCAGACGTCGACGCGGCTCGACGCCGACCTCCGCCCCGGCGACCGAGTCGCGATCAACGACTCCTTTGCGGTCCAGCAGGTGCTCGACGACGAGACCGACTCCCGGGCGCAGGCGATGCAGGTCACCGAGTCGCCTGACGTCGTCTACGACGACATCGGCGGCATCAGCGAGCAGATCCGCGAGGTCCGCGAGGCCGTCGAGGACCCGTTGGAGAATCCCGAGCAGTTCGAGGCCGTCGGCGTCGAGCCGCCGAGCGGCGTCCTGCTGCACGGGCCGCCGGGGACGGGCAAGACGATGCTCGCGAAGGCGGTCGCCAACGAATCCGACGCGACGTTCATCAAGATGGCCGGCTCCGAGCTCGTTCGGAAGTTCATCGGCGAGGGCTCCCGGCTCGTTCGCGACCTGTTCGAGCTCGCCGCCGACCGCGAGCCGGCCGTCATCTTCATCGACGAGATCGACGCCGTCGCCGCCAAGCGGACGGACTCGAAGACCTCCGGCGATGCCGAGGTCCAGCGGACGATGATGCAACTCCTCTCCGAGATGGACGGCTTCGACGACCGCGGCGAGATCCGCATCATGGCCGCGACCAACCGCTTCGACATGCTCGACGAGGCGATCCTCCGGCCGGGGCGCTTCGACCGGCTCATCGAGGTCCCCGAGCCGAACGCCGAGGGGCGCGCCCGCATCCTCGAGATCCACACGGAGGACATGAACGTCGCCGAGGGGACGGACGTCTCAACGATCGCCGCCGATCTGGAGGGGTACAGCGGCGCCGACGTCGCCTCGCTGGCGACTGAAGCCGGGATGTTCGCCATCCGCGACGGCCGGACCGAGGTCACCCAAGCGGACTTCGAGGCGGCTCGCGAGAAGCTGCAGGACGCTGATAAAACCGAAGAGCGCGTCATCAACTACCAGTACTAGACGCACTGGTCGGCGGTCGATCTCGGTTTCTACGAGGGTTTTGGCGGTTGATCGACGTGAACACCTCCAAAGCCCCAGCCGCGACGACTCGCGCGGCTTGTTGCGCTCCTCGCTCGCGTTGCTCGCTGCGGTGCTTCCTTGCGCCGAACTTCGTCCTCGCGGCAGCGAGGCGCTACGCGCCTCTGGCAGCCGGCGGCTCTGCCGCCGGCGACTGCCCCTTTGCGTCCCACCCGACCGCACCACTGGAAGACGTTCCTGCTCGCTTCGCTGCGCGGGCTGCGGCTTCCATGCTCCCGCTCGTTTCACTCGCGGGACCGCAACCGCACCTCACGCCTCCCCAGCCTCGTCGGCGCGGCGCTTATAAGCGCCGCGCCGACTCCCTCGCGCGTGCTCTTCGCGCCTTGCAGGCGCTCAGAGGCACGCGCCACCGCGATTGTTTATAAATAACTGTCCTGGCCGACTCACCCCGAGGTACGGCCGCTTCGTAACCCCTTAGCGCGCCGGTCGCCGATCACCCGCTAATGAACACCATCCACGTCGCCGGCGGCGTCGGCGTCGCCGACACGGCGATGGCCTCCTACGACGCCGCGCTCGCGGACGCGAACCTCCACAACTACAACCTCGTCGCGGTCTCCTCCGTCGTCCCCGCCGAGGCGACCGTCACGTCGGTCGACGAGGCCCCGGATCTGGGTCCCGCCGGCAACCGCCTCACCGTCGTCGAGGCGCGCCGGACGCTCGGCCCGAAAGACGAGGTCGACTTCCGCGAGGGCGGCCGCGCCGGCGCGGAGGACGCCGACGCGAAGCGCGCGCCCCGCCGCCGACCCGACGTGGCCGCCGGTCTCGGGTGGGCGACCGGTCCCGGCCCCGGACTCTTCTACGAGGTGACCGGCGAGGACCCCGACGACGTTCGCGCGCGGATCGAGTCCGGGTTGAACGCGGGCAGCGACCTCCGCGACTGGGATCTGCCGGACCGGACGTTCCGCGTCGAGAGCGCGACCGCCGAACCGGGGCGCTACACGACCGCCGTCGTGATCGCGGCGTACGGCGAGTCGGAGCCGATTCTGTAGGCGCCCGTGTCGCGCTCTCGTCGCGTCAACCACCGACGCGACACGGACCGCGACGGTATCGCCCCCGCCGACGCCTTTTTGAGTGGGGTCCGCGTACTCGGTCTGTCTTCGATGAACGGCAACAACCCGTATGCCGGGGCACCGAGCGTGACGAACGCGGGGGAACCCGCGGCCGTCGACCTCTCCCCCGACCAAGAACGGCGTCTCCGGCGTGCGGTCGCCGGGATCGTCTCGCGAACCGAGTCGTATCTCCCGGACAGCTACGCCGTCGGCTCCGAGTTGTCGGTCGGCACGAACGGGCCGCAGGCGACCGTCGCCGTCAACCCGCCCGCCGGTCACCCCGTCTCGGCCGGATTCACGCCGGATCCCGACGAACTGGAGGCCGGTATCGCCGAGGCCGACACCGACGAGGTCGCTCGCGGACTGGCCGCGAGCGCCGCGGTGCAGGTGATGGACGCCGTCGGCGATGTCACGCCGACCGCGAAGTAACGACTCGCTCGACCCCGCCGGCGGTCCACGTCCGATAGAATAGACGGTCCCGTCTCGCCCCGCCGTTCCGCACCGTCGAACCGCTATTTTGCGTCCGCCTTCCCGCTCGCGTCCGCTTGCTCCTTCGCGTCGGTCCCCTCTTTCGCGTCGGTCCCCTCTTTCGCGTCTCCGTCCGACGCTTCCGCCTCGGAATCAGGCGGAGTCATCGTTCCCGTCACCCGGCCGTAGATCCCGAAAATATTCTCGTAGCCGCGCTCGCTCGCGAGGATCGGGACAACGCCGGACTCTTCGACGCGGTGGGTGTACACGTCGTCCTCGGCGAACACCGCGCCCTCGGGGATCGCCTCGAAGTTGGCGTAATGGACGCTGGGGGTCCCGCCGCCCTTCGGGACCTCCTCGTCGCCCGTGACGATCGTGGTCTCGGTGAACGTCGGGGACTCGTCGGCGAGCGCACCGTGCGCGCGGAGGAACGCCAGACACGCCTCGTACCCGAACTCGACGGCCGCCTCGCTGCCCTGTCGGCCGACCTCGATCGAGACGGTGTGGGGGACGAAAGCGTCGAGCGTCGTGCCGCGGAGCCCGCTCGAATCGACGACGAACTCGACCGGCATCCCGGTCACGCTCCGTCGCGCCGACTCGGTCGGGTCACTGTAGATCGCGAACGGCGGCGGCGCGCTGTGTGAACTGTGGAGCGCGAGCACCGCGTCCATCCCCTCGAGCTCGGCAGCGAGCCGCGGCGCGAGCGCACGTTCGTACTCGTCGCTGTCGACGTCGCCGGGGAACGCCCGGTTCAGGTCCGTGTCGGTGTAGCGCGTCTCCGCGTCGAGCGCCGGCTCGTTGGCAATGATCAGCCGGATACACCCTGATCCGGCCCCGTCCTCGTCGAGTTCCGCCGCCAGTCGCCTGACGATTCGTTCGCCGGCGGGCTCGTCGCCGTGGATCCCGCCGACAATCGCGACGCGAGCCGACCCCGCCGACCCGCGATCGATCGTTTTCATACCGTCGCTACGACGCGGTACTCCTAAATCGTCGCGGTCCGCTGGTGCCTCGGTCCGCGGGTGCCACGGTCCGCGGGTATCACGAGCGATCCGACCTACCGACGCACCCGCTCCGAGAGCAGCGACCGGTATCGCCCCGCAAGCTCCCGGACGACGAGCCGGTCTCTGGGGTCGACGCCGATCGCGTGGAGGGTCACCGCGTAGCCAACGAGCCCGACCGCGGCGCCGACGATCACCGCTCTGCGTCCGGGGACGACCTCGCGAACCGCCCGCATCGCCGCCAGAGCGACGACGCCGGCCGCGAGCGGTCGCAGATAGGTGCGGTCGAACGGCCACAGTCCCTCGAACCGCCGGAGCAACACGACCTGGATCCCGTTTTGCACCGAGATCGCGACCGACGTGCCGAGCGCGGCGCCGACGAGGCCATACCGGAGCACGAAGGCGTACGTCAGCCCGACGTTGAGCACGGCGAGCAGCCAGTCGAGGAGCATACGGGCGTACTGGTGGTCGGTCATCATCAGGAGCCAACCGGTCGCGCCGACGGCGCTCCCGACGAACACCCCGCCGAGATAGACGACGAGCGGGACGTACCCCGCCGTGTACGGCTCGCCGAACAGCCCCAGCAGCTCCCGGCCGTACACGACGAGAACGGCGAGGATCGGGATCACGGTCGTGACGATCTGGCGAGTGACGGACGTGTACACCGCGTTGAGTGTCTCAGTTTGATCGGCGGCGTACAGCTCCGAGGCGACCGGCGGCAGCAGCTGGTTGAACGAGAGGAGGGGGATCCACGCGATGGCGATCAGCACGAGCACGACGTTGTACACCCCCGCCGCCGTCGCGGTGAGGAGCGCGCCGACGAGCAGCACGTCGACCCGGTTCTGGAACACCTTGCCGAGGCTGCTCATCGCGACCGGCGCCGCGTGGTTGTAGAACCGCCGCGCCTCGCGACGCGCCCCCCGAAGCGACGGGACGACGCCGGTGACGCGCGCCGAGAGCGGGACGGCGGCAGTCGCGAGCACCGCGGTGGCGACGACGATGCCGCCGGCGACGCCGACGACCGAGTAGCCGAGCGCGAGGGCGACAGATGCCCCGACGAAGCGGACGGCCGGCCGGAGCAGCTTGTTGAAGGCGATCTCGCCGCGGGCGGAGCCGACCGCACGGAAGATCGCCGAGGCGACCATCACGAGCCCGAGCAGCCCGACGAGGGCCCCGAAGGTGGCCATCGCGTCCGTGAACGCCGGCTCCGCGACTGTCAGGTCGTTGATCCGCGGCGCCGCCAGCCAGATGCCGACGGCGATCGCGAGGCCGAACCCGAGCGTCGTGGTGTACGCGAGCCCGGCCACGGTCCCCTGCCGGTCCGGGTCGTCCGCGTACTCGGGGAGGTATCGCTGCAGCGCCGGGACGCTCCCGAACGTTACGAGTCGCGAACATAGCTGGGCGATCCGCCACGCGAGCGCGTAGACGCCGTAGGCGGTTGGGCCGAGCCCGCGCGCGAGCACGAACTCGGTCGCGGCCGTCAGCGCGCGCTGGCCGGAGACGCCGCCGGCGGTGAGCACCGCGCCGTGGGCGATCGCCACCAGCGCCTCCCGCTCGTCGTCGGGGACACGTCCGTCAGGAGCGGGCTCGTCGAGGTCGGAGTCAGCGGCGGCGGACTCGTCGGGGGCGGGCTCGGGCTCGGTGTCGTGCTCCACGGATCGGTCTACTCGCCCTGTCGCCGCTCGAAAAATAAGCGACTCGTTCCGTCCGTCACGACCGTTCGATCCCGATGGTCTCCTACCAGCGCTGGTGGACGTGCTCGCGGACGTACTCGTCGTACACCTCACGGACGACGGCACGGTCGGTCGCGGAGAGCGACGGGCGGTCGCTCGCGGCCGCGTTCGAGTCAATGTGATCGGGCGTCGTCGACCCCGGAATCACTGCCGAGACAGCGTCGTGGTCGAGGATCCAGCGCAGCGCGAACTGCGCGAGCGAGATACCGTCGCCCGTCGCTCGCGTCGGATCGTCGCCGACGGCGTCGGCTCGGTCGGCAAGCGCGTCGACCGCGTCGAGCCCGACCTCGTAGGGGACCCCCGCGAACGTCTCGCCCACGTCGAAGGCGTCGCCCTCGCGGTTGTAGTTTCGGTGGTCGTTCTCCGGGAACACGTCGTCGCGCGCGAGCGCGCCGGTCAACAGTCCGGAGGCGAGCGGCACCCGGCAGATCACGCCCACGTCGCGGGCGGCCGCCTCGTCAAGGAACAGTTCGGCGGGTCGCTGTCGGAAGGGGTTGAAGACGATCTGGACCGTCTCGACTCCGGGGTACGCGAGCGCTTTGAGCCCCTCTTCGACGCGCTCGACGCTGACGCCGTAGTTCGCGATCCGCCCCTCGTCGGCGAGCGCGTCGAGGGCGTCGAACGTCTCCGGCCGGTAGTAGACGTCCGTCGGCGGGCAGTGGAGCTGGAGCAGATCGAGCGTCTCCATCCCGAGGTTCTCCCGCGAGCGGTCGACGAACTGACGGAGGGTCGCCTCGTCGTACCCGTCGGCGACGTGGGGGTCGAGCCGGCGCCCGGCCTTCGTGGCGACGGTCACCTCGTCGGCGGCGATGTCCGACGCGAGCGCCTCGCCGAGGACGCGCTCGGAGCGCCCGTCGCCGTACACGTCCGCGGTGTCGAAAAAGTCGATTCCCGCGTCGCGGGCGGCCTCCACCGCGGCGACCGCCTCGGACTCGCTCACGTCGCCCCAGTCGCCGCCGATCTGCCAGGCGCCGTAGCCGACCTCGCTGACCGCACCGACGTTCCCGAGCGTGCGATGGTCCATACCCCCATCTGATCCGGCGGGCCCAAGGACGTTCCGGCCGCGGAAGCGACGGCGACATCGACGACGGTATCGAGAGAGCGACGACCGCAACAGCAGTATTTAAGCGAGCCCGAGCAGTCCGGTAATCACTTATAAACCGATGACGGCGGCGCGCTCCCCCAATCACCCTATAATGTGCGAGCGGAGTGCGAGCGGAGCGCGATGTCGCCACAAGTGGCGAGGCGACCACCTTCCGGCGGTGGAGAGGGATATTTGTGTGACCACCATGCCTCGATTCACTTATAAGTGGGCAGCTGGGTCGCTGAAAGCCGTCCCCGTCCGCAACGATTCATAAGCGACCGACCGCGACGGGTCCACGACGCGGCGGGACTGTAACGCGCTCACCAACCCGCTCACCGACGCTCGCTACAGTACGTCCGCGAGCGCGTCCATCGTCTCGTCGACGCGCTCGACGCGGGCGTTGTGGCCCATGTGGCCGATCCGCAGGATGTCGTCCGCCAGATCGCCGAGCCCGGTCGCGACGAGCACGTCGTGCTCCTCGTGGAGCGCCGTCTGCAGCGCCGCCGCTCGGTCGGGGACGTGAAACGCCGTCACCGTCGGCGAGCATCGCGCCGGGTCCGGGTACGGCTCCAGCCCCAGTTCCGCACCACGCTCGCGACAGCGCACCGCGGCCGCGCGGTGCCGATCGTACACCGCGTCGAGCCCCTCCTCGACCACCAGCCCGAGCGCCTCGTCGAGCGCGACGACCTCGGTCGTGAGGTGCGTGTAGGGGAATCCCGCCGACGTGTCGCGCCACGGCAGGAAGTTCGTGTACAGCGAGCGCGGGTCCCGCTCCTCCATCGCCGCCCACGCGCGCTCGCTGATCGCGGCGGTCGTGAGCCCCGGTGGCGCGCTGAAACACTTCTGGGAGGCGCCGAGACAGACGTCGATCCGACCGGTCGGGACCGGGGTGCCGCCGAGCGACGAGACCGCGTCGACGACGGTGAGGATCTCCGCGTCGGCCGCGTCGAGGAGGTCGAGCGCGGGGTCGAGGTCGTTGAGCGTCCCCGTGGGCGTCTCGCAGTGAACCATCGTCGCGAGGTCGAACGCGGTGTCGTCGTCGGCAAGAATCGATTCGAGGTCGTCGAGCGGGAGCGGGTCGTCGTAGTCGGCGGACAGCAGGGTGACTTCCCCGCCGTACTGCTCGACGAAGTCGGCGAAGCCGTCGCCGTAGAGCCCGTTCGAGAGACACAGCACCTCGGTGCCCGGCTCGACGAGCGAGGCGATCGCGGCCTCCAGCCCCAAGATCCCCTCGCCGCCGGGGACGACGATGTCGCGGGTGACGCCGGCATCGGCCTCGCTCGCGGCCGTCGCCTCGTCGACGCCGTACACCGTCGCAAGCCGGGCTGTGACCCGGTCGTAAATCTCTTTGAACGCGGGGTCGACGTCGGGGTTGATCAGTTCGCGGCTCATCGCTTCGCGGACGGAGTCGGGGACCGCGGTCGGTCCCGGCGTCATGAGCATACGCGTGTACTCGCGCCCGTCGGGATAAGCGCGCCGTCCGGCGGTCGGTGTGACGCTCCCGACGCTCCCGACGCTCGCGAACCCACGCGTACACATATATGCCCGGGCGCTGATCCCGAGATATGACACGTAGTCGTCACCGCCACGCGAGGGCCATTTGGCCTGTGACGAGCCGCGAACTCGCCGACCCCTCGGTGGCGTAAATGTCTCGCCGAGCCCTCCTCGGAGTCGTCGTCGCCGCGTTTTTCGCGCTCGCGCTAGCTGGCGCGCTTTCGGCCCCTGGCGGCGCGCAGACGGACGCATCGTTCGTCCGCGGCGAGCCTGAGCTGGACGCGTACCTCCCCGAGTCGACGGTGTCGCCGGGGACCGCGACTGAACTCACCCTCCAGATCGCGAACGACGGCGAGGTCGACGCCGGCTCCGACGCCCGGCGGGACGTGGTGACGACCGCGCGGAGCGTCGTGGTCGAGGTCCGGAGCGGTGACGCCCCGCTGACCGTCGAGACCGAGCGCATCGCGGTCGGCTCGATCCCCGACGGCGGCGTTCGCGAGGTCCCAATCTCGGTCCGAGTGCCCGCGGACGCGGACCCGGACGAGTACGCGCTTAACGTCCGGATCCGGTACTCGCACACCTTCCTGTCGGCTCCTCAGAGCGGCGTCGTCCAGGATCGATCGCGCACTGTGACCGAGCGAGTTCCGGTGACCGTCGACGACGCCCCGCGGTTCGCGCTCCGAACCGTCGACACCGACGTGCAGGTCGGCGACTCCGGCACGGTCGAGACCGACGTGACCAACGTCGGGGGCGAGCCCGCCCGCGACATCCTGGTGGCGCTCACCGCCGAGAGCCCCGACCTCGCGCTCGGCGAGACGGACCGGAACACGGCCCGAATCGACCGCCTCGACCCCGGCGAGAACGCCACCGTCGCGTTCTCGGCGCGGATCCGGTCGGACGCCCCGACGCAGCCGTTCGGTCTCACCGCCGCCGTGCGCTACACCGACCCCGACGGCATCAGGGGATTTCACGAGGGGATACCGGTCGGCTTCCGCCCGGCCGCCGAGCAGTCGTTCTCGCTCGCGGTCGACGAGTCGACGGTCCGCGTCGGCGAGACCGGCACCGTCCGCGGGACGGTCCGCAACGACGGGCCGAGGGACGTGTCTGGAGTGGTGCTCGCAGTCAACGAGTCTACCTTCGTCCCGCGCACCCCTCGGTACGCCGTCGGCGACCTCGCGGCCGGCGAAACCGCGACGTTCGCGTTCCGCGGCGGGGTCCCCGAGGGGGCCGATGCGGTGCCCCAACAGCTGGCCGTCTCGACGAGCTACCGAACCGCTGCCGGCACCGACCGCGTGACCGAGGGGACGGTCCGCGTCGACGTCGCCGAGCGTCGCGACGCGGTGCGGGTGTCCCCGGTCGAGTCGCAGTTCTCAGCCGGTGAGGACGGGACGCTACGACTGAACGTGACGAACCAGCGCGACGTCGAAATTCGGGACGTGACGCTCGGACTCGTCGTTGAGGCGCCGCTCGAAAGCGAATTCCGAACGACGGTGATCCCGTCGCTTTCGCCCGGCGAGACGGGGCGCGTCGCGTTCGACCTCGCGGTCGACGGCGACGCGCCGGCGAGTCGGTACCCGGCGACCGTCGAGAGCCAATACACCGACCCGGACGGCAACCGGATTTCCGGTAACGCGGCGACGATCGCGGTCGCCGTCGTCGATTCTCCCGGCGGCGAGTTCCCGGCCGAGGCCGTCGTGCTCGCGGTGCTTTTGGTCGTCGTCGCCGCCGGTGCGTGGTGGTACTATGTCCGATGAGACCGCCGCGTCGGGGGGACCTCCCGAGACCTCCGAGACCCTCGGAACGGTCTCCGAAACCGCCCCCGACGACCCCCCACTCGTCGTCGAGGGGCTGACGAAAGACTACGGGAGCGTCCTCGCCAACGACGACGTCTCGTTCACGGTGGACCGTGGTGAGATATTCGGGTTCCTCGGTCCCAACGGCGCGGGGAAGTCGACGACGATCAGGCTGCTGTTGGGGCTGTTGAAGCCGACCGCGGGGACCGCGCGGGTGCTCGGCGCCGACATCCGCGACGAGGCGGCGCTGACCGCCGCGAAAGGTCGGGTCGGCTACCTCCCGGCGCACCTCGGATTCGACGAGGAGGCGACCGGCGAGGCCGTCCTCGACTACCACGGCGCGGTCAAAGGCGAGCGTCGCCGCGAGGAGCTGTTGGAGATATTTACGCCGCCGGTCGAGCGGCCGATTCGCGAGTACTCGACCGGGAACAAGCGGATGCTCGGGCTCGTGCAGGCGTTCATGCACGACCCGGAACTCGTCATCATGGACGAACCCACGTCCGGGCTCGACCCGCTGAAACAGGAGGGGTTCAACGAGTTCATCCGGCGCGAGCGCGACCGAGGTACGACGATCTTCTTTTCATCACACGTGCTGAGCGAGGTGCGCCGAGTCTGCGACCGCGTCGGTATCCTCCGTGGCGGCTCGCTCGTCGAACTGGACCGCGTCGAGGCGCTGCTCCACCGCAGCGGCAAGCACGTGCGCGTTCACGCCGACGACGCGGCGATCGCGGCGCTCACCGCACTCGACGGCGTCGTCGACGCCGAGCCCTTCTCCGAGGGCACTCAGTTCATCTACGCGGGCGATCCCAACGCGCTGTTGGACGAACTCGCGAGACACGACATCCGCGACGTCGAGATCGGCGAGCCACCGATCGAGGACGTGTTCGTCCACTATTACGGGAGCAAAGAACCGGAACAGGGAGTCTCCGAGACCGCAGTCGAGCCGGGTGACGACAGTGTTTGAGACGGCGCGGTACGAGGGCGGCCGCCGGCTCCGCGGCGCCGCGATCCTCACGGCGGGGGTGAGCGCGTACTCCGGGTTCATCGTCTGGTACTTCAGCGTCTTGGAGGGTATCGACTACGAGGACGTCTTCGAGGAGCTCCCGCCCGCGATGCTGGAGGCGTTCGGCATCGAGAGCCTCTCGACGGTCGAGGGGTTCCTCGGCGCGCAGGTGTTCAACTTCGTCTGGCTGCTCGGACTCGGGCTGTACTTCGCGTACATCGGCGGCGGCGCCGTCGCGGGCGACGTCGAGAGCGAGCGGATGGACCTGCTGTTGTCGTTTCCGGTCTCGCGCGCCCGGCTGCTCGTCGAGAAATTCGCCGCGCTTCTCGTGCCAATGATCGCCGTCAACGCCGTCGGCGGGCCGATCATCTACCTGTTCGTCCTCGCAATCGGCGAGTCGGTGTCGATCGCGAACCTGTTTTTCGCCCACCTGCTGTCGATCCCGTACCTCCTCGTTTGTGCGGCGGTCGGGTTCGCCTTCTCCGTCGCCGTCGACCGCGCGTCGATCGCCGAGCGGGCCGCCGTCGGGACCGTGTTCGTGCTGTACCTCGTCGAGTCAGTCATCGGCGGCGCCGACGCCTACGACTGGATCCAGTACCTGAGCCCGACGCAGTACTACGAGCCGACGCCGATCCTGATCGAGGGGAGTTACGAACTCATCGATTCCGTCATCCTGCTCGTCGCGTTCGTCGGGCTCTTCATCCTCTCGCAGGCGCTGTTCGAGCGGCGGGATATCTGAGCCGTCCGCTTGCGCGTGGGTCCCCAGACCGGCGCGTTTTCTCCGAAACACGCCACGTCACCCTGAAACGCGCGTGGATAGCCGATCTGAGAATTCGCTTTCGGACGACACGTTCATATATTTCTGTCGCTTGTGTTCCGCCACGATGATGCTGCCGACCCACGTGATCGCCGGAATGCTCCTCGCCGTGCCGCTGGTACGGCTGGCGCCGGAGTTGGCGGCGATCGGGTTCGCGGCCGGCGCGCTCGGGGGACTGTTCCCCGATCTCGACATGTACTCCGGCCACCGGAAGACCCTCCACTACCCCGTCTACTACTCGGTGCTCGCCGCCCCCGCCCTCCTCGCGGCGGTTGTCGCCCCCGGTCCCGTGACTGTCGGCATCGCGCTGTTCCTGCTGGGCGCGGCGCTGCACAGCGTCTCCGACATCTACGGTGGCGGGTTGGAGCTCCGCCCGTGGGAGGGGAACTCCGACCGCGCGGTGTACGACCACTACCGTCGCCGATGGATCGCCCCTCGCGGCCGGATCCGCTACGACGGGTCTGCCGAGGACCTCGCACTGACGACCGGGCTGTCGCTCCCGCTTCTGTACCTGCTCGACGGCCCCCTCCGGCTCGTCGTTATCGGGGCGCTTCTCGTCGCAATCGCGTATACCGTGTTGCGGCGACGGCTTGCCGAGTTGGTCGTCCGGATCATCCCGTTGCTGCCGTCGGCGCTGACGCCACACCTCCCGGAGCGGTACAACGAGAACAACGACAACTAGTGTCCGGCGCCGATCCAGACGACGCCGTCTGTCGCTCCGATCGACGCCAACTATCGCTCCAAACGACGACACTGGTAGTCGTGTCGTTCGATCGCGTCGCGTCTGTCGTGCGATTGCTCTTGACAACGGTACACATTCTTGGCGGTAGCGCTGTCACATCGATCACCGTCTACTGACGGAGCGCTCGCTCGGCGTCGTTCAGCCTATGGATGAATAGCGGGTCGCCCATCGGCGAGCCCCGCAGTTTCTCTCGACACGTCACGCTATCACCGATCTGCCGAGATAATCGCCGTAAGTTATGGATAGTGCTTAGTTCGTCATGCGGATATAGTCTTGTATATATCTCCCAAAACCATTATAGCTCGGCGCCTGTTACGAGCAGCTATATGAGCACACTTGCTCCGAGACAGCTATCGGACAGGGACGTCGCAATCGCGGGGGAACGCCGATGATCGGGACGGAGCCCTTGTCGGGCGCGTCGCCGTCGGTGATGGCGCTGGCCGTCATCGCGGTCGTGCTGGTCGAGGCAGCCCTGCTGTACGTCGGGTATGGATTCCTCGAAGCGAAGCTCGGCCCAATCGTCTTCAGGCGGCTTGAACGGATCTAGATGCTTGACCTCCTCGGGTTAAGTCCCGGCCTATTCGCCCTCTTCGTCACCTTCGGCTTCATGGTCGGCGTGTTCTTCGGCTTCTTCGGGATGGGCGGATCGTTCCTCGTCACGCCTGCGCTGTTGATCCTCGGCTACCCCGCCCCGGTCGCCATCGGGAGCTCCATGGCGTTCGTGTTCGGGACCGCCGTCATCGCGACGCTGAAACACCACGACGCCGGGCAGGTGGACTATCGGCTCGGCGCGCTGATGTTCGTCGGGATCACCCTCGGCATCGAACTCGGCAGCCGGCTGGTGTTCGGGCTGGAGGTGCTCGGCATCGCTAACGTGGTTGTCGGTATCGCCTACGTCATCCTACTCGCGGCCATCGGGATCCTCTTCACACGGAGCGCGCTGAACCAGGACGACGACGAGGACGACGACGGGGACAATGGGGACGAGCCCGACGACGACGTTCCCGAGATCGCCCGCAAGATTCAGTCGTACAACATCCCTCCCATGATGACGCTGGCCGACGGGAGCACGGCCTCGCTGTGGACCATCTCCGGGGTCGGCGGCGTCGTCGGGCTCGTCTCCGGATTCCTCGGCGTCGGCGGCGGATTCGTCCGTATGCCGGCGATCTACTACGTGATCGGTACCTCGCTGGCCGCCGCCGTCGGGACCAGCCTGTTCGGCGGGCTGATGTCCGGCGCGGTCGGAGCGTTCACGTACGGACGCTCGGGCGTCATCGATCTGGGAATCGTCACCGCGCTGCTTCTGGGCAGCGCACTCGGCGCCCGGATCGGGTCGGGCGCGACTGCGTACGTCGACGAGGACGACGTGACGATCTACTTCGGGATCATGCTGCTGTTGGCGAGCCTCGCGGTCGGCCTCGGTGAGATAGCGACGTGGCTCGCGATGCCGATCCTCGACCAGATCAGCTTCGTCATCCTGATCGGCTCCTCGCTGCTCGTCTGCGGGATGATCCTGTACCACGGCGCGCTCGCGGTTCGGCGCCGTCGTGGAGCCGCACCGTCCGCGTAATCGGACGACTGCAGAGCAATCTCGGCGGCCGTCCGTACGACGCGGCGGTCACGTTTCGTCGGCTGTCGAACGGCGAATTGTGTGATGCGTAGTATTGTGCTCGCTATCCAAAACTATTATCAGCACGGGACGTGTACACTGTGATGATGAGTTCAAGCGAATCCGTCCCCACGGAGCCGATACAGCTGACCGACGCCGCCGACTTCGACGAGATCGTGGCCGACCACGAGGTCGTCCTCGTCGACTTCTATGCCGATTGGTGTGGCCCGTGTCAGATGATGGAGCCCACTATCGAAGCGATCGCGGCGGACACCGACGCCGCGGTCCTGAAAGTCGACGTCGACGTCCACCAGGCGCTCGCCGCCCAGTACGGCGTGCAGGGCATCCCGACGCTGCTCGTCTTCGTCGACGGCGAGCTCGCCGAGCGCATGGTCGGCGCGCAGACCGAGAACGCGCTCACCAACACCGTCACGGCACACACCGCCTGAATGGGTGACTCCGTACGCGAGGTCGCCGCCGCCGTCGTCGTCGGATCCGGCGTCGCCGGCCTCTCCGCAGCCGCGCCTACCGCGCTCGATGCGGAGGAGTCCCTCGACGAACGCCACGCCGCGGCGGAGCGAGCACGGGGCTCGACGCCGATCCCGACCGCATGAGCAGCCCTGAGCTTGACGCGACGGGGATGACCCCGCGCGAACTGCGCGCCGACGTGCCGGCGCTGAAAGCGGCCGCCTACTTCAACTTCGGCGCGCACGGGCCGAGTCCGTCCTACGTCGTCGAGGCGGCGGCGGACTTCATCGCGGAGCACGAGTACGGCTCGGCGACGACCGATCCGTACACGCACGCCTTCGAGACCTACGACGAGGTCCGCGCGAGAATCGCCGACTTCGTCGGCGCCGAGGCCGACGAGATCGCCCTGACTGAGAGCACGACCGACGGGATCAACCGGATCGCCGGCGCGATCGACTGGCAGCCGGGCGACGTGGTCGTCCGCACCGACCTCGAACACCCCGCAGGGATCCTCCCGTGGAAGCGGCTCGAACGCGAAGGCGTCGAGGTTCGCGTTCTCGAAACCGAGGACGGTCGGATCGACCGCGAGGCGTACGCCGACGCCGTGGCCGACGCTCGACTCGTCTGCTTCAGCGCGATCACCTGGACGCACGGGACGCGGCTCCCGGTCGCGGACCTCGTGGGCATCGCCAACGAGGCCGGCGCGTTCACCCTCGTCGACGCCGTGCAGTCGCCCGGCCAGACCGCGATGAACGTCACGGCGTGGGGCGCGGACGCGGTCGCCGCCGCCGGCCATAAGTGGGTGCTCGGCCCGTGGGGTGCCGGATTCCTGTACGTGAACCGGGACTCGGCGGCCGACCTGGCGCCGCGCGCCGTCGGCTACCGAAGCGTCGAGGACCCCAACGCCTCCGAGATAGCGTTCAAACAGGGCGCGAAGCGGTTCGAGGTCGGCTCGACGACCGCGGCCGCCCACGTCGGGCTCGCGGAGGCGCTGGACGCGATCGATGCGGTCGGCCTCGACGCGATCGAAGCACGGATCGAATCGCTCACCGACCGCCTGAAGGCGGGCGTTCCCGCCGACCGGCTGCTGAGTCCCCGTCAGTACGAGTCCGGACTCGTCACGATCGACGTCGACGACCCCGAAGCGACCGTCGAGCGGCTCGCCGACCGGGACATCGTCGTTCGGTCGCTGCCGCACCCGAACGGGATCCGCGCCTCGGTCCACGCCGTCTCGACCGAGGCCGAGATCGATCGGCTGATCGACGCGCTCGCCGACGAGTGGTGAGCGCGATCGGACGCGTTTTAGTGCTTGACGTGCAAGACCGCACATGGGTTTCCACACGTTCGACGCCGACAAGGCAGAGCGACTGGAGCGTCCCGGCGTCCGGTACCGCTGGGTGTCCGCCGAGGAGCTGATCGGCCCGCTCATCGGCGGCGAGGGCGATGAGGGCGATGAGGGCGATGAGGGCGATGAGGGCGATGAGGGTGACGGAGACGACGGCGAGAGAGCCGGCAACGCCGTCGTCGCAGACCTCGGTAGCGGCACCGGCTTTTATACCGACGACGTGGCACCGCACGTCGGGACCGTCTACGGCGTCGACGTGCAGGCGGAGATGCACGAGTTCTACCGCGAGAAGGGCGTCCCCAAGAACGTCGAACTCGTCGCGAGCGACGTGGCGGACCTCCCGTTCGCCGACGGCGAACTCGACGGGGCCTTCTCGACGATGACGTTCCACGAGTTCGCGAGCCCCGCGGCGGTCGCCGAGCTCGCTCGGGTGTTCACCCCGGGTGCGCGACTCGTGGTCTTCGACTGGTCGGGCACCGGCGACGGCGAGCACGGCCCGCCGGTCGACGAGCGGTACGACGCGGACGAGGCGGTCGAGATGCTGGAGGCCGCCGGGTTCGAGATTCGGTCGGCCGCCGAGCGCACCGAGACGTTCGCCGTCGTCGCTCGCGCGCCGTAGGGACGCGGTCTTCGACGATACCGCTCGTCGGCGACGGCGCTTCGGCGGTCGGTTGCGGTAGCTCTTTATAAGGAATTCGCGGAGCGAGCGCGAGCGATGCGACGACAGCCGCGACGGACGCCCGCGCCGCCCGCGGCTACTCGTCGTCGTCGTCTCGACCGGTCACCTTCCGGATACAGGAGGAGCCGAACGGGCCGAGCTCGCCCGCGTCCAACTGCACGAAATGACCGGTCGAGACGGGCGCCCCGCAGCGGCGGCACTCGAACTCGCCCTCGCGTCGGACGACTTGGGTGTCGTAGTTCACGTGGGTGCCGCCCCGTTGGATTCGCAGGCGGGCGTTCTCGCGATCGATGACCCCGCGTTTCTCGGCGGCGTCGAGGATGTCGCGGGTGAGCGCGGGGCTCGTGCTCACCGTTTCGATCCGGTCGACCGCGGCCGACAGCGACAGCTCCTCGCGTTCGAGGTGCGCGAGGAGCTCGACGCCGAGCTCCAGTTTCTCCTCGCGGGACGCCCGCTCGTTCACGGTCGCGGAAACGACGGCGGCCCTCTTAAGTCGGCCGGGAGGCGGTAGATGTAGTAAGACAGTTACCACGGGGGCCGCTGGGGACCGTATGGACGTACTGGAGGTCGCGGCGCGGGCGACCGAGACGGGACCGGTGTGTGACGCCTGCCTCGGTCGGCTCGTCGCCGACCGGAGCTTCGGGCTGTCGAACGCCGACCGCGGCTCGGCGCTCCGCACCGCGCTCGCGCTGCGCGACGACGAGGACTACGAATCGGTCGACACGGCGGCCTGTTGGGTCTGTGAGGGCTACTGCGCCGACTTCGACGCGTGGGCCGAGCGCGCCGCGGCGGCGGTCGAGGGGATCGAGTTCGCCACCTACAACGTCGGCACCCGCCCGCCGCCGCTGGTCGAGGAGAACGAGGCGCTGTTCCGCGCGGACGCCGGGCTCGACGACGACGCAGGCGAGCCGTTCAAATCGGAGTTCAACCGCGAGGTCGGCAAGCGGTTCGGCCGGCTCACCGGCGCCGAGGTCTCCTTCGACCGGCCCGACGTGCAGTTCACGATCGATCTGGACGAGGACGACCTCGACACGAAGGTCAACTCGACGTTCGTGTACGGGCGGTACCGCAAGCTGGAGCGCGACATCCCCCAGACCGAGTGGCCCTGCCGGGAGTGCAAGGGCTCGGGCCGACAGGGACCGGATCCGTGTGACCACTGCGGCGGCTCGGGGTACCTCTACGACGACAGCGTCGAGGAGTACACGGCGCCCATCGTCGAGGACGTGATGGACGGTACCGAGGCGACCTTCCACGGCGCGGGCCGCGAGGACGTCGACGCGCTCATGCTCGGCACCGGTCGCCCGTTCGTGATCGAGATCGAAGAGCCTCGCCGTCGCCGGGTCGACGTCAAGCGCCTGCAGGCCGATATCAACGCCTTCGCGGACGGCGCCGTCGAGGTCGAGGGGCTCCGACTCGCGCGCTACGACATGGTCGCGCGCGTCAAGGAGCTGGAGGCGACGAAGCGCTACCGCGCCGAGGTCGCGTTCGACGCCGACGTCGACGCGGACGCCCTCGCGGCGGCCGTCGACGAGCTGGAGGGCGCGACGATCGAACAGTACACGCCGAACCGAGTGGACCACCGTCGCGCGAGCCTCACCCGCAAGCGCGACGTGTACGAGACGAGCGCCGAATTCGTCGACGACCGCCACGCAACCGTCGAGATCCACGGCGCCGGCGGGCTCTACATCAAGGAGCTGATCTCCGGTGACGAGGGGCGCACCGAGCCGAGTCTCGCCGGGCTGTTGGGCGTCGGCGCCGAGGTCACGGCGCTGGACGTGCTGGCGGTCGAGGGCGACGAGGAACCGTTCGAAAAGAGCGACTTCTTCCGCGACTGAGACTGAGGCCGTCCGCCGTTCTCTTTTAAAACAGCGTTACCAGGCCGACCACGCGGTCAGGCTCTCGTCGCGGCCGTACACGCGCTTGAGGTCCTTGGCGTACGCGAAGTCACCCGGGTGATCGAGCTTTTCGTGGCGGTACTCGGGAGCGTCCTCGCGGATCTGGACGCCTTCGACGACGAACTCCTCCTCGCCGAACTCGACGGTCTCGTCGACGGTGAACTCGTAGTCCCCCGGAACGTTCACTCGGATCGAGCGCGTCTCCTCGGCGTTTCCGTCTTTGGGGTGCAGCGTCACCGGGACGGTGACGTTGTCGACCGCGCGGGTCCACAGCGTCTCGACGTCCTCGATGTCGGCCTCCTCGACGCGCTGCTCCGGGCCGACCTCGATCCCGGTCACCCGAACCTGCATCAGGGCGTCGGGGGAGTCGACGACGAACTCCTCGCCGGTGGAGACGTAGGTGTCCGCGGGCACGTCCATCCGAGTCGTGAACGACTCGCCGTCCTGCGAGACGACGACCTTCAGTTCGACGGTGTCCTCCTCGGGGATCTCGGTTTTGTACGTGTGATCGCAGTCGGTACAGCGGACGGTCGCCTGTCCGCCGGGGCGTAACACTTCGTGGACGGTCTGCTCGCCCGGCGAACACGACGGGCAGGCGAGACCGACTCGGTCTCCGGTTTGGGTCATTACGGCGTCGTATCCGCCGCTCGCGTAAATATCCGCCCCTGTGGCCCCGGTGCGTGACACGCTCGCGTGGGGCGCGGGGCGGCGGGGGGTCGTGGTGCCGCGGCGGTCGCGAGGGCGACCGCGATCCGCGCTCCCGCCCGAGTAAGGAAACTGGTTTACCGGTGTCAGGGAAACGGACGCGCATGATCGTACCCGGATCCAGCTCACAGCTGCTCGCGGCCGCGCTCGCCGAGGAGACGGGCCGACCGCTCGCGACGCCCACCTACGACCGGTTTCCCGACGGCGAGGGGCTCGCCGCCGTCCCCGATTTCGACGGCGACGCCGCCACCGTCGTCGCCGCGACCGACTCCGACGAGGCGTGGGTCGAACTGCTCCAGCTTCAAGACGCCGTCCGCGAGGCCGGCGCGACGGACGTGACGACGGTCGTTCCGTACATGGGGTACGCCCGACAGGACGAGTCGTTCGGCGAGGGCCAGCCCGTCTCGGCGCGGGCGATGGCGCGGGCCGTCTCGACCGGCACCGACCGCGTCGTGCTCGTCAACCCGCACGAGGCCGGCGTCGCCGACTTCTACGACGTGCCCGTCGAGATCGTCGACGCCGCGAGCGTCCTCGCGGCCCCCCTGCCGGACGACCTCGACGACCCGCTCTTTCTCGCGCCCGACGAGGGGGCGATCGACATCGCGGAGACGGTCCGGAGCGCGTACGGCGCCGGCGACGTCGACTACTTCGAGAAGCACCGCGACCGCGACACCGGCGCGATCGAGGTGTCGCCGTCCGACGCCCCCGTGGGGGACCGGGACGTGGTCGTCGTGGACGACATCGTCGCCACCGGGTCGACGATGAGCGAGTCCGTCGCCGTGTTGAACGAACGCGGCGCGGCCCGTGTGTTTGCGGCCTGCGTCCACCCGATGCTCGCGGCAAACGCCGTGACGAAGCTCCGCGGTGCCGGCGTCGACCGCATCATCGGCAGCGATACCCTCGAACGGGGCTGTAGCGTCGTCAGCGTGGCGCCCGTCCTCGCCGCGGCGCTGGCGTAAGGCTCTCTCACTCGGTCTCCCTGTCACTCGATCTCTCGGATCACTCGCGCCGGGTTCCCGCCGACCACGACGCGATCGGGCACGTCATCGGTCACGACTGCGCCCGAAGCGACGACGGCCTCGTTGCCGACGGTCACGCCGGGGTTGAGCACGGCGCGCCCGCCGATCCAGACGTCGTCACCGACGGTCACGGGCCGCCCGCGCTCGCGGCCCGTCGCGCGCTCGTCCGGGTCGATCGGGTGCGTCGGGGTGTAGACGTGGACGCCCGGGCCGAGCATGCAGCGGTCGCCGAACGCGACGCGGTTGGTGTCGAGGAACACGCAGCCATAGTTCGCGAAGAAGTCGTCGCCGACGAAGACGTTGTACCCGTAATCGCACCGAACGGACGGCTCGACGGTCGCGTCCGTTCCGACCGATCCGAACAGCTCGCGGAGCAGGGCGTCACGCCGGTCGGCCTCCGCCTCGCTCGTCGCGTTATACCGCCGCACGAGGCCGCTCGCGCGCGCTCGGTCGGCGACCAGTTCGGGGTCGGAGGGATCGTACGGCTCGCCGGCCAGCATCCGCTCCGTCTCGGTTGGCATGGTCGCGTCAACGGACGCCGGCGGATAGTCGTTTTCGACGGCGGCGGCTCGTCAGAATCAACAGCGACGGCTCTCCGGAGTTGACACGCAGTAACCGATCAGCACGCGAAAACGGAACCTCGCCGAATTCGTCTACGACGACGAGGGCGACATCTCGATGTTGAGGCTCTTCTGGACGAGCTGGGTGAACGCCATCGAACACAGGAAGTACCAGACGATCCACATCTGGATCGGACCGACGATGCCGGTGTCCCACGTGACGGTCCCCGCGAGCGGCACCACGAGTTCCTGGGCGGCGATCTCGGGGTACGCAGACTCGGACCCGCGGTAGCCGATCACCCAGAACATCCACAGGAACGCCGGGATCGTGAGGAACATGATCCACACCATCGGGCGGAACTGCTCTTTGAACATCCCGAGCTGGTCGCCCATGGCGTCCATCTGCTCCTCCTGGATGGCGTCGAGCGCCTCGTCGTCGTCGCGCTCTTTCGCCTCCTTCCGGCGCTCTTGAATGTCTTTCATCCGGTCCTGGTACATGCTCATCTTCTCCATGTCCATGAGGCCGGCGCGAAGCAGCGTGGAGTACAGCCCCGTCGCGAGCGCGACCACCATGATCACGGCGTAGAATGGAACGACGTTGAGGAGCGGACCGAGGACGATGTCGATCGCTCCCGCGATCGCGTTTCGGACCGGGTTGACGGCGTAGCCGACGAAGGCGCCGATCGTCGCCACCGCCGCGATCTTGTCCCACTTGCTCCACGTCGTCGTCTCCGGCGTCTCGAAGTCGCCGCCGCCGGTCAGATCGTCGCTGTCGTCCGAGAGGCCCGCTTCGATCCCCTCGCGGTCGGCGATCGCGAAGCCGGTCTCGCCGTCGACGAGAATCTCCTTTTCGATGAGTCGGCCCCACTGGCCGCTCGTGATCTCGTCGCGGACGTCGACCCACTGGACCTCGCCGCCGTCGGCGTGGTCGAGGACGACTTCGAGGGCGTTCCGCATCTCGCCGTCCTCGCGGACCAGCGAGCGGACTCTCCGTTCGACCTTGCTCATTAGCGGACGGTTGGCAGCGAACGGTTAAGAACCTTGTAGAATCGGCGGCGGGGCGTCGCCGCGTCGCCCCGCCGTTCGGTGCCGCGTTACTCCTCGATGACGTCGCGGATCCGTGCGAAGACCTCGTCGGGCGTCGCCTCGCCGTCGACCGTGACGAGATCGCCCTCGTCGCGGAAGTGGTCGATGACGGGCTCGGTGTTCTCGTAGAACACCTCGAGGCGCTCGCGGGCCGTCTCCTCGGTGTCGTCGTCGCGCTGGATCAGCTCGCCGCCGCACTCGTCGCAGACGCCGTCCTCCTCGGGCGGCTGGAAGTCGACGTGGAAGTTCGCGCCGCAGCCGTCGCACACCCGCCGGCCGGTGAGCCGGTCGACGAGCACCTCGTCGTCGACGTCGAGGAGCACGACCGCGTCGAGGTCGGTGATCTCCGAGAGGTACTCGGCCTGATCGAGGTTGCGCGGGTAGCCGTCGAGGACGAAGCCGTCGGCGTCGGCGAGGGCGGTCTTCACGATCTCGTTGACGACCGGGTCGGGGACGAGTTCGCCGGCCTCCATGAACGAGCGCGGCGTCCCGTACTCGGTCTCCATGTCCTTGTTGGCGCGGAGCGCGTCGCCGGTCGTGACGTGCTCGATCCCGTACGCGTCGGCGAGCTTCGCGCTCTGCGTCCCTTTTCCGGCGCCGGGCGCACCCAACAGTAAGATCCGATGGCTCATATTCGAGCGCTCGCCCGCCGCACGTAAAGACTTGAAGATCCCGGCCAGCACTACGACGATCCGATATCCCTCAATCGGCGCTCGCGTCTGTGCCTCCCCTCTCTGCGTCCTCGTTCAGCCGAAGCCCCATCTCCAGTTCGAAGCTCTCCGCGTTCGATGTCTCGAAGCCGATCTTCTTGTACAGCGACACGGCGGCGCGGTTCCACCGCTCGACGGTGAGCCACACCTTCGTGACGCCCTCGGCCTGTCCGTGGCCGAGCAGCCCGCGGATGAGGTGGGTACCGATCCCGGCGCGCTGGTAGTCCTGATGGACGAAGATCGCGAGTTCGTAGGCGTCGCCGTCGGGAACGAGCGTCGCGTGACCGGCGGCCTCGTCGCCGCACCAGGCGATCACGTTCAGGCAGTCGTCGCCGAGGATCGCGTCGAGCCACTCGCGGATCCGCTTCTCGCCGCCCGGCGGGATCCCCTGTGCGCGGTCCGCCGGATCGAACGCGTCGTACATCTCGACGAGCGACTCGTACCCCGCTCCGGCCCCCTCGTACGGACGGATCTCGATCGACCGATCCTCGCGATCGGTGAATTCGATGGGTGGTGCGGGGAACGCGTCGGCGACTGCCTCCGGGTATCGTCGGTTGCTCATCTGACCAACGTGACCGAGGTCTTGGCGTTCAACAGGACGAACTCGGCGATCGATCCGATCGTGATCTTCCCCATCGGGCTCGTGTGTCCGCCACCCAAGACGATCTCCTCGAACTCCTCTCGCTCCGCGATCTCCACGAGCCGGCTCCCCGGATCACCCTCGACCTGTCGGACTTCGGCGTCGAGTCCCGCCTCGGCAACGGCCGCCTCTGCGCGTTCGACGACTTCGTCCGGGTCGACCGACGAGTCCGGGTTCTCCACGACCGCGATCGTCAGGTCGTCGTTCGCGACCGCCGCCCGCTCGACGGTTCGATCGAGCGCCCGGAACGAGTCGTCGCTGCCGCCGATCCCGCAAAGCACCTTCATATCTCGCACGTCCACACGCTGATACAAAAATGGATCTCCGATCGACGCTGCCTCGTCCCCGTTCTCGAACCTGTCGACATTGGCCCTGTCCTCGAACCCGGTGAGGCTGTCACGACAACCCTTTTGGTCGGCAGTCGAGTTAATAAAGGTATGAACGATCACACCGATCCCGAGTCGGACGCAGCCGACGACGGATCGGATCCTGCCGGCGGGCCGGCGACGGCCGCCAACGAGCGATCAGAGCCGGCTGCGGACTCGGTCGACGGCAGCGACGACACCGGCGCGACGGACGAACCCGACGCTGATACCGACGCTGACACCGACGCGACGGACGAACCCACCGACCTCGGTACCGATACCGACGCCAGTACCGATACCGACGCCAGTACCGATACCGACGCCAGTACCGATACCGACGTACCGCCGGAGGTCCGCAAGTACGAGCGGTTCAAGAAGATGGACGGCGCTCGCTACGAGCGCGTCAACGAGTTCCTCCGCGATCGGACGTACGTCACGGCCCGCGAGTGGGCCATCGCCCGTCTCTGTGCGGACTTCCGTACCGAGACCGGCGTGGAGATGACGAAGATCGGCGAGAACCTCCCCGATCTCGTCCCGTTCATGACCGACACCTACACGCCGCAGGCGGTCAACCAGGCGCGATACTCCTTCGAGGAGAAGGTGACGAAGGCGGGCGCGACGTTCCTCTACGGCGCGATGTCCGGCTTCTTCACGGCCGAGGACTTAGACGAGATGATGTACGAGGTCACCGAGGTCGCGAAGTTCCTCTTGGAGGTCGAAGGGGTCGACCTCGCGGTCGCCGACGAACTGGAGGCCGAAGACCGAATCAGCGAGGTGATGCGCGAGGTCCGCACGTCCTCGGCCGATCTCCGCGGCGAAGAGGTCCGCTGCCCCGAATGCGGCCACGTCCACGAACCGGTCGAGGAGTAGTCGTGGGGCGATAGTCATGGACCGGTTCCCGGAGGCGCTCGGTGGCCTCCCTGACGCGGTCGTGATCGTCGACGCCGACGGATGCATCCGCGCGGGGAACGGTCAAGTCGAGTCGGTGCTCGGCTACGAGCCGAGGGAACTGGAGGGGACCGACATCGAGCGGCTTCTGTACGACCCCGACGACAGATCGGCCGGAGAGCAGCTCAAACAGTACGTCGACGACCCGGAGCCGCGGTCAATGGCCGCGAGCCTGGACCTCTCCGCGCGACGCGAGGACGGCACCGCGGTCCCCGTCACGGTCAGTCTCGGCCCGTTCGATCAGGACGGCGAGACGCATCTGGTCGTCACGATCGTCGACGTCAGAGCGGAGCGCGCCGAACAGGCCGAACTCCACCGCCGGACGGAGGTCTTAGAGGCGCTCCACGAGGCCACCCAGGATCTGTTGAAAACGACTGACCGCGAGGTCGCAGCGCGCGCGGCCGTCGAGTACATCGAGGAGGTGCTTGGACACCCTATCGCGGCGCTCTGGCTGTACGACGAGGACCGTGAGTGTCTCGACCCCATCGTCTGGACGGACGCCGCCGACGAGGTCGTCGGTCTGCACCCGACGTTCTGTGCCGACGAGACGAGCATCTCGTGGGACGTGTTCGACTCCGGCGAGCCGGCGGTCGTCGCCGACACCCACGCGGACGCGGACCGGCACAATCCGGACTCGCCGATACGAAGCGAACTCGTACTCCCGCTCGGTCGGTACGGCGTCATCAACGTCGGGGCCACGGAGCCGGAGGCGTTCGACAACTCCGATCTCGCGATCGCGCGCCTCTGGGCGGCGACGGTGACGATGGTGTTCATGCGCATCGAACGGGAGCGGCAACTCCGGGTCCGCGAAACCGAGATCGCTCGCGAGCGCGACCGACTGGAGGAGTTCGCGAGTCTCGTCTCGCACGATCTGCGGAACCCGTTGAACGTCGCCGTCGGCAACCTCGACATGGTCCGTGACCGTCTCGAAGCGGATCACAGCGAGGTCCCGGAGATCGACACCGTGGCCCGCTCGCTCGACCGGATGAGCGCGCTCGTCGAGGACATGCTGACGCTCGCGAAGCAGGGCTCCGGGATCGACGAGACGGAACCGGTGACCCTCTCGGAGCTTGCCGAAGCGTGTTGGGACGGCGTCGACACCGCCGAGGCCGAACTCGTCGTCGCCGCAGACCTCCGGTTCCAGGCCGACCGCAGTCGGCTGCGACAGGCCGTCGAGAATCTCTTCGCCAACGCGGTCGCTCACGGCGGCACGTCGGTCCGCGTCGAGATCGGTGCCCTCGCCGACGGGACGGGATTTTACGTCGCCGACGACGGCCCGGGAATCCCCGAGAACCTCCGTGACGAGGTGTTCGATGCGGGGATCTCGACGGACCCCGACGGGACCGGATTCGGCCTGAAGATCGTCACCGAAGTCGCCGACGCACACGGGTGGTCCGTGTCGGTCGCCGACGCCGACGGTGGCGGCGCCCGGTTCGAGTTCCGCGGCGTCGACGCCGCCGAGACGCTCGGCTGATCGGTCTCGCTGTCTCCATCGACCGATCGCCTCCGCCGTCTCTCCTGACGATCGGTTTCGCCCCTTCCGCCGACGGTCTGCGTTTCGATTCAGATCTTTTCGAACGAGGGAAGATGCCACGTCGAGATCCCGTCGTCGTCGATCACGACGTCGACGTTCGGGCCGCGGTCGGCGCTGGGGAGGCCGACTTCGATACGTCCTTCGCTCGTCACGCCGTTATCGGCCATCCTCGCCGTGACGCGGTAGCCGCCCCGCACGACCGTGATCGCGCGGAGCTCCACCGCCGATTCGGGTCCGACGATGACCGCGTCCTCGACGAGCGTCTCGTCGCCCGATTCTCGACGGGCGACCGTCACGGCAATCTCGCGCGACTCATCGGTCACGTTGAGGAGCCGGACGCCGAGTGGCGGATCGGTGGTCTCCTCTCCGTCGTCTCTCTGCTCGCCCGCCCCGACGTCTCTGCGCGTGACGTCGAACCGGAGGGTCCGGTCCGGGGTGACCATGTAGGGGACGGGGTCGGAGTACAGTTCGCCGACCGACCGAGTTCCGTCACCGTCCTCGTGGGACACCGTTCCGGCGTACTGAGCGGTCGCGTAGTGCTCCGACTCCGCGGCGTGATCGAACGTCGCGACGGCGTCGACGGTCACCTCGACGGCTCCGCGCTCAGCGTGATGGTTGTGCGTGCGAACCTCCTCGCGGGCGGCGACGTACGCCGCGACCGACTCGGCGGTGAGTTCGGCCGGGCGCTCGGGCGGGTCGCGAACCGAGACGCGGTCGCCACCGTCGCCGACGAGATCGACACAGCCCGCGAGCGCGCCGGTTCCGGCGACCGCCCCGACCGTCCCGACCGCCGCGGCCGCGTCGGCGAGAAACGCACGTCTGTCCATAGGCAATCTTCGAGTGGTGCCTTATAAATGTCGGTGAAAGAACAGATGCGCGTTTGCGCCTCAGTCGTCGGCCGTGATGTCGCCGGCTCCGTCGCCGCCCAGCGTCTCGCGGTCGCCGTCGACGTACCCGGAGACGGTGCCATCGTCGTTCCAGCCGCGGATCGCGTAGTACTCCGAAAGCCCGTCTTCGAAGCCGTCGATGGCGTCCGCGTAGGGGACGGTGTCGTCTCCGCGGTCGAAACCGCGGGCGTTGTTGAACCCGCGCTCCAACTCGACGACGCGCGCGCCGAGTTCGAGCAGGTCGTCGTAATCCGCGTCAAGGAAGGCGGCGAGGCGGTCGTCGGTGACGGTCCCACGCGAGAACTTGCAGATGACCGCCGAGTCGAGCACCGCGTTGCGGTTCTCCTTCTCGACGAGCCTCGGCGGCTTCCCCTCCAGTCCGCTCGGGTCGAGCGCCTGGTCCTTGTCGACGAGGGGATACTCGTAGGGATAGAACTCGCCGTACATGTGGTCGGCGCCGCGGTTTGACGTTGCGAAGCCGAGCCCCTGCCCGTTCAGCGTGCGACCGTCGTGCCCGGAGAAGGCCATCCCCTTCACCGTCCAGTCGTCGGCGCCGAACTCCTCGTGGGCGCGGTGGATGCCCTCCGCGAGCTTGTCGCCAACCCCTTCACGGTAGGCGATCTGCTCGACGATCGACCTGACGAGCGACGCGTTGCCGAACTCGTCTTCGCTCTCTAAGAACATCGAGACCACGTCGCCACAGGAGATGGTGTCCATCCCGAGTTCGTCGCACAGCTCGTTGGCCCGCATCACGTCGACCACGTCGTCGACGCCGGCGTTCGAGCCGAACGCCATCACGGTCTCGAACTCCGGTCCCTCCGTTTCGACGCCCGTCTCCTCGTCTCGGGTGGGGAGCTTACAGGCGAACGCGCAGCTTGAGCAGGTGCCCTTCTTGTACTTTTTCTCCTCGACGCGGTCGCCGGAGATTCCCTCGGCCCCCTCGAAGGAGGTCTCCGAGAAGTAGTACGACGGGAGCGCGTCGACCTCGTTGGCGAGTTCCGTCACGCTCGCGGTCCCCTGTCGTTTCATGATCGAATCGGAGGTGGCGGCCTCGCGGTGGATCTCGCCCGCGTCGTCGGGCCAGTCGAGATCGAGCGCGGCGTCGGCGTCACCCGCGAACGTGAGCGCTTTCACGCCCTTCCCGCCGAGGACGGCCCCGAGCCCGCCGCGCCCGAACGCCCGCGTGTCGGAGGTCATGACCGACGCGAATCGGACCTCGTTCTCGCCGGCGGGGCCGACGCAGGCGACGTGCTCCGGCGAGAGATCGTGACTCTCGGCGAACCGGTCGGAGACGGCGGACACCTCGGCCTCCGCGAGGTCGGGCACGGTCTCGAACTCGACGGTCGGCTCGCCGTCGTCGCCGATCTCGCGGACGTGGACGGCCAGCAGCTCGTCGCTCTCGCCGACGATCTCGACGGCGGCGTACCCGGTGCCGGTGAAGTTCCGCGAGAGGAACCCGCCGGCGTTCGACGAGAGTAGCCCGTTCGTGAGCGGCGAGAGCCCCGTGGCGGCCATCCGACCGGTGTAGGAGGTCGTCGAATACTGCATCGGTCCCGTCGAGAAGTACAGCCGGTTCTCCGGGCCGAGCGGGTCGGCGTCGAACGGGATCCGGTCGTACGCGAGCGAGGTGTTGAGCCCTCGGCCGCCGACGAACTCGCTGAGGCGCTCGTCGATCGGTTCGGTCGACGCCGTCCGGTCCGACAGGTCGATCGTGAGGAGCGGTCCCTGTGCGTGTCTCATACGGGTACCAAGCGACGGAACGGCGATAAAACTCGGGGTGGCCGTAGCACACAGCGGAGTGACAACGGCCGCTCGCGCTTCAGGAGCGCTCGTCGGCGATCGAGTTCGTGATGCGTCGTCCCGTCGACGACTCCGGCGGCGATCGGACAATACGGCTCCGGACGCGGACGTCTATCGCGAGAATTCGATCGCTGCGCCCTGCCCGAAGCCGACACAGAGCGTCGCGAGTCCGCGATCGGCGTCGCGCTTCTGCATCTCGTGGAGCAGGGTAACGGGGAGCCGAGCGCCGGAGGCGCCGAGCGGGTGGCCGATCGCGATGGCGCCGCCGTTGACGTTGTACTGTTCCTCGTCGATACCGAGTTCGCGCCGCGAGTACTCACACTGGGAGGCGAACGCTTCGTTGAGCTCGATCACATCGTAGTCGTCGATCGATCGACCGGCGCGGTCGAGCAGCCCGCGTGTCGCCGGCACCGGGCCGATCCCCATCACGGTGGGATCGACGCCGGCGACGTTGTTCGTACCGACCTCCGCGAGCACGTCGAGGCCGTGGTCCTCCGCGAACGCCTTGCTCGTGACGAGCGTGAGCGAGGCGCCGTCGGAGATCTGCGAGGAGTTCCCCGCGGTGACCGTGCCGTCGCCGGTGAACGCGGGCGACAGCCCTGCGAGCGTCTCCGCGGTCGTGTCCGGCCGGATCCCCTCGTCCTCCTCAACGAGGCCGTCGTCGGTCTCGACCGGAACGATCTCGTCGTCAAATCGACCCGACTCCGTCGCCTCGGCGGCGCGCTGGTGGCTCCGAGCGGCGTACTCGTCTTGCGCCTCGCGGCTCACGTCGTACTCCTCTGCAACCTTCTCCGCAGTCATCCCCATTTGGAGTTGGAAGACGTTGTACTGCTCCGAGAGGTCCGAGTGGAGGTGCTGGTAGGAGTCACCGTCCATCGGCACGCGGCTCATGTTCTCGACGCCGCCGGCGATGATGCAGTCGCGATTCCCGGCGGCGATCGCGTCCGATGCCGAGATGATCGCCTGCATGGAGGAGGCACACCAGCGGTTGATCGAAGTCGCCGGCACCGACTCGCCCAGGTCAGAGAGGAGCGCGATGACGCGGGCGACGTTGTTGTCCTGCTCGGTGCGCTGCTGGGCGACGCCCCACATCAGGTCGTCGACGTGGTCGCCGGTCAGCCCCGTCTCCGCGAGCGTGTGATCGATGAGGCGCGTCGAGAGGTCCTCCGAGCGGACGTCGGCGTAGACGCCCCCGTCACGACCCTGCGGCGTTCGGTAGGCGGCGGCGATCACCGGCGTGGTCTCGTCTGTCATGAACGATCACTCTCCGGAGAGGGCCTTAAACGCGGTGGAACCTATGAGAATCAGACCGGAGTTTATCGTTTATTCGCTGCCCGTCCGACGAGCGCCGTCACTTCGACAGGAGGCTCTCTCCGGTCATCTCCGTCGGTCGGTCGAGTCCGATGAGCTCCACGATCGTCGGCGCAATGTCGCAGAGCGACCCGTTATCACGGACCGTACGGTCGCCGCCGTCGCCCTCGGGCGTCAGGTAGACGAACGGGACCGGGTTGAAGGTGTGGGCGGTGTGCGGGCTCTCCAGCGTCCCCATGTCGTCGGCGTTGCCGTGGTCGGCGGTGACGAGCGCGTGGCCGCCCGCGTCGGTGACCGCGTCGAGGAGCCGGCCCAGCTGTGTGTCGACCGCTTCGACCGCCTCGACGGCCGCGTCGAAGTCGCCGGTGTGACCCACCATGTCCGGGTTGGCGTAGTTGAGGACCATCAGGTCCGGATCGTCCTCCTCGATGACGCTGATCGCCTCGTCCGTGAGTTCGGGCGCGGACATCTCCGGCTGGAGGTCGTAGGTGGGCACGTCCGGGCTCTCCACGATCGAGCGCCGTTCGCCCGGGAACTTCACCTCGCGGCCCCCGTTGAGGAAGTACGTCACGTGCGGGTACTTCTCCGACTCGGCGATCCGGAGTTGGGTCAGGTCAGCGTCGGAGACGACCTCCCCGATCGTATTCTTCGGGATCTCCGGCGGGAACGCCACCGGAAACGTGAACGTCTCGTCGTACTCCGTCATCGTGGTGAGCCGGATATCGGGCTGGTCGAGCGCGAAGTCCCACTCCGGGCGAGTGTCAGTGAGCATCCGGACGAGCTGTCGAGCGCGGTCCGCCCGGAAGTTGAAGAAGACAACCGCGTCGCCGTCGGTGAGTGCGGGCTCGTCGGCGACCAGCGTCGGTTGAATGAACTCGTCGGTCTCGCCGCGAGCGTGCGCCTCCTTGGCGGCGTCGACAGCGCTCAACGCCTCGTGGGGCGCCTCGCGCTCGACGATCGCGTCGTACGCCTTCCGTGTCCGCTTCCAGTTCTCGTCGCGGTCCATCGCGTGGTACCGCCCCGTCACAGTCGCGACGTGGCCGGTCCCGCGCTCGTCGGCTTTGGCCGTCACGTCCGCGAGAAAACCGTCGGCGATCTCCGGGGCCGTGTCGCGGCCGTCGGTGAACGCGTGGCTCGTCGCCGGCACCCCGGCATCGGCGGCGGCGTCGATCAGCGCGAGCAGGTGTTTGACATCCGAGTGGACCCCGCCGTCGGAGACGAGTCCCATAAAGTGGACCCGCCCGCCGGTCGATTTCGCGTGGTCGAGCGCACCCGCGATGGCGTCGTTATCGGACAGCGACCCCGTGGCGAGCGCGTCCGTGATCCGCGTGTACGCCTGCTTGACGACCCGCCCCGCACCGATGTTCAGGTGGCCGACCTCGGAGTTCCCCATCTGACCCTCCGGAAGCCCGACGCGCCGCCCGTGGACGGTCAGCCGCCCGTCGGCGCCGCGTTCGGTCGCAGAGTCGAAGGTCGGCGTGTCCGCGGCCGCGACCGCATCTCGACCCGCCGGTCGTCCGGACGGGTCGACCGTCGCTCCGTCTCCCCCGTTCGCCGCCCCGCTACCGAGTCCCCAGCCGTCGAGAATGATGAGCGCCGTCTCCATACCCACCAATTCCCGTTGCCGAGCTAATTACCCTTCGCTCCGGTGGAACGCGCCCGGAACGGCAGCCGAGACGCCGACGTGTGTCGGTGAACGGTGGAACTTCGGGGAAACAACTTTTTATATACCCGACGCTAACCATACGTTAATGGACTCTGCGGTACTGCTCGATCTCCTCGGCAACGAGAACCGGCGGCGCATCCTCCGGTTGCTCGCCACCAAACCCTGTTACGTCACGGAGATTTCGGAGTATCTCGACGTGAGCCCGAAGGCGGTCATCGACCACCTCCGAAAGCTGGAAGAGGCCGGTCTGATCCAGTCGACGACCGACGACCAGCGCCGCAAGTACTTCCGGATCAGCCGCAGCCTCCGATTGGAGGTGAGCGTCTCACCCTACGGGTTCGGCGCGAAGAGCGCGTACCCCGCGAAAAACAGCTTCGACATGTCCGGACGGTGTCCTCATCTAACGATTGAGGCACCGGACGGATCGGGCACGTCGAGCGAGCTGGCCGACCTCGCCGAGGAGTACGCCGGCTTACAGGACCTCGACCGAGAGCTGTCGCTGGCCCAGCGATGGGTGCAGGGCCGTGTGGAGGACACCCTCTCACAGATCGACGAACGACTCGGAACCGAGTCTGACAGCCGCTTTTTCGCCGCAATCCTCTCCGCGCTGATCGAGACCGACGGGACCCCCCGGGCCGTCGCCGACGAGGTCGGCGCCCACGAGGAGACAGCGGCGGACGCGCTCCGCCGACTCGCCGACGTCGGCGTGATCGCTCGTGAACCCACCGACGACGGCCGCCCCGACGACGCCGTCCGCTACCGGATCCGATAGGTCCGTCGACCCTTCGGCGACACCGTCGAACCGAGCGCAGCGACGGGTGGTGTTCCCTGCACGCCCGGCCGCTTCCGGAACCTTTTGGCCGATTCACGGGAGACGACGGGTGTGAGTCGCACTCGGACCCTCTCGTTGTTCCTCGTGCTCGCCGCCGTCTGGGGCTCCGCGTTCATGGCGATCAACGCCGGCCTGGCGTACTTTCCGCCGGTGTTGTTCGCCGCCCTCCGGTACGACATCGCCGGCGTCGTCATGCTCGCGTACGCGGCCATTGTCGTCGACGACCCGATCCCACGGGGCCGCGACGAGTGGGTCGTCGTCGCGATCGGCGCGACGCTGCTCATCGCGGCCTACCACGCGTTCCTCTTCATCGGCGAGAACGACCCGGCCGTCACGAGCGCGGTCGCCGCCGTGATCGTCAGTCTCTCGCCGGTGTTGACGACCGTGTTCGCCCGCGCGTTTCTCCCCTCTGAGCGGCTGACGCTGATCGGCGTGCTCGGGCTGATCGTCGGGCTCGTCGGCGCCGTCGTGCTGGCCGCGCCCGACCCGGCGAACCTCACCGGTGGCGGGACCGTCGCGAAGTTCCTCGTCCTGCTGGCGGCGGCCGCCTTCGCGCTCGGATCGGTGCTCACCCGGGCGTCCGACGCCGACATCCCGATCGAGACGATGGAGGCGTGGTCGATGCTTCTCGGCGCCGGGCTGATGCACCTGCTCGCGGTCGGGCTGGGCGAGTCGCTCACGGACATCGCCTGGACGAGCGAGGCGATCCTCTCGCTCGCGTACCTCGCGATCGCCGCCAGCGGGCTCGGCTTTCTCATCTACTTCTACTTGCTCGACGAACTCGGGCCGATCGAGATCAACCTCGTCTCGTACGTCGCGCCGATCTTCGCGGCCGTCTCCGGCTGGCTGTTCTTAAACGAGGGGATCACGCTGAACACCGTCGCAGGCTTCCTGATCATCTGCGTCGGGTTCACGTTGGTGAAGCGGTCGGCGATCCGGGCGGAACTCCGCCAGCGCGGTGTGCTCGGGTGAACTCGGCCGGGCGTCGACCCGGTCGAGACGCGTCCGCGACCCAACAAACACTTACCGCGTCCGAAACGACGCGAGGTACATGTCTTCCTCCGAAACCGCGGTTCGAGCGCGCGGACTCGTCGCCGGCGCCGTCGCCGGCGCCGTCGCCTACGTCCTCGGCTACCTATTCGCGTACGTCACACAGAGCAGTCGCGTCGAAGACCAACTCGCCGGATTCAACGCCTTCGCCGACCTGTTCGGCGGCGACCCGATCCCGGCGTGGCAGGGGGTCGGCTGGCTGTTCTACAACGGCCACTTCGTCGACACGCAGGTGCCCTCGCTGATCGGCGGCGCGCGCTCGCTGAACCTCATCGCGGAGGCTGACGGCGGCTCGCTGACCCTGCTGTACGTCGTCCCGCCGGTCCTGCTGATCGTCGCTGGGGTCGCCGCCGCCCGGATCGCGGGCGCGACCGCGCCGGGCGACGGCGCTACCGCGGGGGCCTCCGTTCTCGCCGGGTACCTCCCGCTCGCGGTTCTCGGGGCGTTCCTGTTCCGGCACTCGGTGGGCGATGGCACCATCGCGCCCGACATCGTCACGGCGGTGCTGCTCGCGGGCGCCGTCTACCCGGCAGTATTCGGCGGAGCCGGCGGCGCGGTCGCGGCGCTCCTGCACGACTGAACACGAGAACCGCGACGGCGGCTCGGCAGGAACCGACGCCGCGACCGTCAGTAATCTGCGTCTTCGGGGTCGAACCGGTCCCCGTACTCGCGGACCGGGTCGACCGGTCGGCCCTCGTCGGTCTCGGGCGCGACGTAGTCGATGAACGCCTCCACGTCCGGCTCTCTGACGCGGACGTCGACGTCGATCTCGCCAAGTTCGTCCGGCTCGCCGACGGCGAAGTTGACGACGCCCTCGAAGGCGGCCTGCTTTTTCAGCGAGAAGGAGAACCCCTCGTCGGTGCTGTTGCGCAGAAACACGCGGCGCGCGGTGTCGAGGATCTCCTGTTCGTGGAGCACGTCGGAGAAGGCGTCGAGGGTGTGCGCCTCGGCGACGAGTCGCCCGTCCTCGTGGACGGGGTCCGCGTTCGGGAACACGTTCCGGACCGCGTCGGCGACCCGATCGGTCACCTCGGTGTCCTGGACCGGGGCCTCGATCCGCACGTCGATGCTGTAGATCACGCGCCGTCACCTCCGGCGTTGGCCGGCTCGGCGGGGTTCGCGGGGTCCGCGGGCTCTTCGCCTCCGCCGTCCTCCGCGACGCCGAGTACCTCACGGGCTCGGGTCCGGAACGCCGCCAGCGAGCCGGTGTTGTCGATCTCGATGTCGGCGCGGTCGAGCGTCGCGCCGAGTCCGAGGTCGATCTCGCGTTCGTCGCGCTCGCGGAGGGCCTCAAGGTCGGAGTCGGAGTCGTCGCGGCCGCGGTCGTCGAGTCGCTCGGCGCGGAGCTCGAAGGGCGCGCGGATCGCCACCAGCGTGAAGTCGTCGCCGAAGGCCTCGCGGAAGCGCGCCAGTTCGACGGTCGAGCGGAGGCCGTCGACGAGCACCGTGTCGCCGGCGCCGTCGGCGGCCGCCTCCCGGATCAGCGGGAGGGTTCGGACGGCGATGGCGTCGGCGCCCTCCTCCTCGCGGAGGGTGCCGGCCATTCGCCCGTGGTGTTCCGCCGGGTTGAGCCCCCGGCGGCGACACTCGGCGCGGATCACGTCGCCCATCACGACGACCGGGATGCCCGCTTCTGCGGCCACGTTCGCCGCCTCCCCCTTGCCGCTGCCGGGGAGGCCGACGGTTCCGATGACGTTCATTGGCGCGGAGTAGTCCCGTGGCGGACTTAGGTCTGCTGTTGGGACGTCGGCGTCGACGCCGACGCGAACCGTCGGCGTTTTTGGCACTGGACGTGAGAACTCGAAATGAGGGCACGTAGCTCAGCCAGGATAGAGCGTCGGACTTCTAATCCGATGGTCGTGGGTTCGAATCCCATCGTGCTCGTTCGTTCTCTTCGATCGCTCCCGGGCACAGATCATCTTCGTATGATTATTTTACATTATGGCTGGTCTGAGCGATTGAGAGATATATTATAATGAAAACACATATTATACACATCATCCGTCTTTAGTTAGGAGATGAATCGCTGTACTGCGGTAGCTTATCGAGGCTTCTTTTCGAGAGGAATGAGGAAGTCGAGTCTGTGTACAACCAGACTTCCTCATCTCGAATTATGCGTCGGCTC